>SCPN01000532.1_pt1 | contig 136653 bp, 126 predicted proteins | sample 6106831 | NCBI WGS metagenome assembly SCPN01 (sample SAMN10720447, study PRJNA508395) | human gut metagenome | isolation source: Participant 1, 0 month | reverse complement strand
TGATCCTCGCGCGGCACACCGTTCACCTTGCCGCCCAGACCGATGGTGATGTTGCGGAGAGCACGGTCGTTCATGTCCATTACGCGGGTGAACACAATACGGCGCGGATCAATGTTCAGCAGATTGCCCTGCTGCATGTGGTTGTCCAGCATGGCGCACAGCAGGTTGTTTGCCGCTGTGATGGCGTGCATATCGCCGGTAAAGTGCAGGTTGATGTCCTCCATCGGCACGACCTGCGCGTAGCCGCCGCCTGCCGCGCCGCCCTTGATGCCGAATACCGGACCGAGAGACGGCTCACGCAGTGCGATAATGGCGTTTTTGCCCTGTTTGCACAGTGCCTGACCCAGACCGACCGAGGTCGTGGTCTTGCCTTCACCGGCAGGCGTCGGGTTGATGGCGGTAACGAGGACCAGCTTGCCGTTTTCCTTGTCCTTCACCTTGGTCCACACGTCTGCGGACAGCTTTGCCTTGTACTTGCCGTACAGCTCCAGATCGTCGGCATCCAGACCGGCAGCAGCGGCAACCTCGGTGATCGGGCCTGATGTATTCTGTGGATTTCAATATCGGATAACATGAAATTCCTCCTCTATTTTGCAGCGGGTAACATAATATATTCATTATATCAATACTTCGTCCGGTTTTCCATACAAGCACGCGAAAAATTTGCCGAAATTGTTACTCGCAAAGCGGGGTGTGTTGTGGTATCATATAGAAATGTAATTGAGAATGGAAAATGAACAATGAAAATGAGTGTGGCAGTGCAAAGCACTGCAATTTAATTCTGCCGCTTTGCGGCGATACATTGATTTCCGATTCTCAATTCTCAATTTTCCATTTTGAAAGGGAGGGGTTTGATGGATACTGCTCGTTCCATTGTACACTCTGTTACGCATTATATCAAAAACACCGACCTGTATCTGATGCTGCTGGGACTGGTCTGCTCGATCTACGGCATGCTCCTCATTTACTCGGCAACGCTCAATCCGGTGACGGCGCTGGACGGCTCGACGAAAAACCTGTATGTACAGGGTGCCGCGATCATTCTCGGTCTGGCGGCGTTTGTCGCGCTCAGTCTGATCGACTTGGAAAATCTGGGCGACCTATGGAAAATATTCGTGATCGGCAATATTCTGCTGCAGTTTCTGCTGTTTACGCCGCTCGGCACCGAGGTCAACGGCCAGCGTGCATGGCTCAATCTGGGCGTGACAAGCCTGCAGCCGGGTGAGCTTGGCAAGCTGATCTTCATCTTCACGATTGCCGCGCACATGACCGAAATACAGGATCATATCACCGAATGGCGCGGACTGGTTTCGGTCGGTCTGCACACGCTGGTAATGATGGGGGCGGTCGTGCTCTCGTCGGGCGACACCGGCATGGCGATCCAGTACCTGATGATCGCGGTTATCATGCTGTTCTCGGCCGGTCTGCCGCTCAAGTGGCTGGGCATTGCTGCCGGAGTCGGTATCGCAAGCGTGCCGATCCTGTGGAATTATGTGCTCAAGGATTACCAGAAAACGCGAATCCTCGTGCTGTTTGACCCGTCCATTGACGTGGAACAGTCCCGACAGGCGACCTACGGCAAGATCGCCATCGGCTCGGGGCAGTTTACCGGTCAAGGCTGGACCAACGGCACGATGACCCAGATGCAGTATGTGCCGGAGAACCAGACCGACTATATTTTCTCGGTAGCCGGCGAGGAACTGGGCTTCCTCGGCTGTCTGCTCATCATCATCCTGCTGATGGCGCTGATCATCCGCCTGTTTTATGTGGCGTACCGCGCATCTACACCGTTTTCGGCGCTGATTGCGGTCGGTGTAGGCGGCATGCTGCTGTTCCAGACCTTTATGAATATCTTTATGAATGTCGGTCTGCTGCCTGTCATGGGCCTGACGCTGCCGTTCTTCTCCTACGGCGGTACGTCCATCGTTACCATGTTCGCCGCGCTCGGCATCGCCGCAGGCGTTAGAATGCGGGAAAAGCCAAGCTGGCTGCAAAACTGATATGGGCATCCCGCCCTGCGCATACATTGAAAATGACAGAAGGGATTTTGCAAAATGACCAGACAACAAGCATGGGAGCTTCTTCGCAGGTACAACGCGGAGCCGTTCCATTTACGGCATGCGCTGACGGTTGAGGGCGTCATGCGCTGTTTTGCGGAGCAGCGCGGTTATGACCCGGAATTCTGGGGCATTGTCGGCCTGCTGCACGACATTGATTTCGAGCAGTGGCCGGAGCAGCACTGTGTCAAGGCGCCCGAGCTGCTGCGCGAGGGCGGTGCAGAGGAGAGTATCATTCACGCGGTATGCAGCCACGGCTGGGCAATTTGCGTGGATATCAAGCCGGAGCACGAGATGGAAAAGCTGCTGTATGCAGCCGATGAGCTGACCGGGCTGATCGGTGCGGCGGCGCTCATGCGCCCGTCCAAGAGCGTGCAGGACATGGAGCTCAAGAGCCTGAAGAAGAAATACAAGGATAAAAAGTTCGCGGCAGGCTGCTCGCGTGAGGTTATTGAGCGCGGCGCGGAGCTGTGTGGACTGACGCTCGAGGAGCTGTGGCAGCAGACACTGGATGCCATGCGCTCCTGCGAGGATTCCATCAACAGGCAGATGGAAGAGATTTAACGAAATATTGTACTTATATGGAATAATCGGGGCATTTGTAATATTACAAATGCCCCGGTTTCGTCATATTTCGTTGAAATGTGCCATGTTTTGTGGTAAAATACCATCAAGAATGCCCACGGCGGGCATGCAGGAAAGCAACCCACCGGCGAAACAGCATGGAGGTTCAAGAATGCGTTTCAAACGAATGATCGCGGCATTGCTTAGTGCGGCGATATATATGACAGCGGGTGCGGCGGCCGCAGAATTGCCGCAGGATGCCGCGGAGGCAGAGACCACAGCCGTCACGACCGAGACTGCCGCCGAGCGGGATCTGACACAGGATCTGCCGCAGGCGAGAGCAGTCGTCAGCGCGGCAAAGACCACGCACGCGTTTCAGCTCAACGGCAAGGCGGTGACTAATCCGCAGGCGTACTTAATTAACAAGTATAATTATTTCAAGCTGCGCGATGTAGCGTATCTGCTGCGCAACAGCACCGCAGAGTTTGAGGTAGGCTGGGAGAAGTCCACCAACGTTATCACCCTGACGACCGGCAAAAATTACACCGCGGTCGGCGGAGAGCTGAACACGAAGGCACTGTCCAGCGCGGCAGGCAAACCCACCACGGCTATCGTCAAGGTGAACGGCAAAAAGGTTTCGTTCGACGGTTACATCATCAACGGAAACAACTACTACAAGATTGCAGATATGGCGGCCGCACTCGGCTTTACGGCGGATTATGACGTACCAAGCCGCACGGTTTCGCTCAAAACACCGACGCCTGCACCGATTCCGGCTTCGTTCACGACCGGTGTGTACCGCGTCAATGTCCATTCGGCGCTGACCGTGCGCAGCGGTCCGGGAACCGGCTATTCTGAGCTGGGCGAGTACGCAAAGGACGCACTGGTTATCGTGGACAAGCTGTCGAACGGCTGGGCGCACCTGCTGGACAGCGCAGGCGGCAGCGGCCGTTACTGCAGCGCGGACTATCTGGTGCGCGTAAGGGATTACAATGCGGCGGTCGATAAGCAGACCGAGCCGACTATCTCTCAGCCGAGCACACCTTCGACGCCGAGTACACCTTCGACGCCGAGTACACCTTCGACGCCGAGCACACCTTCGACGCCGAGTACACCTTCGACGCCGAGTACACCGGTGACTCCTGACGAGCCGACAACGCCGGACACGCCCGCCGAGACGTTCACAAGCGGCGTGTACCGTGTAACCGTGGGTTCCGAGCTGTCTGTTCGCTCGAGTCCGAGCACCTCCGGCACGCTGGTCGGCGTGCTGAAAAACGGCGCGGAAATCGCGGTTGACAGCATTAGCAACGGCTGGGCGCATATTATGGATAACTCTTCGGGCAGCGGCCGCTACTGCAGTGCGGCTTACCTGACACGCATACGCGACTACGTCAGCGGCGACGAGGATAACGATCCGATACAGCCGCCGCGCACCTCGCACATTGACGGCGTGAAGACGGTCATTATCGACCCAGGTCACGGCGGCAGCGATGTCGGCGCGAACAACGGCGGTTCGCTCGATGAGAAGCACGTCAACCTGTATGTGGCGAAGTACCTCAAGCAGTACCTTGAGGCAGCCGGTGCAAAGGTTATCATGGTGCGCGATACCCTTGAGGAAGGCAGCGAGCTGACGCTGCGCGGCGCTGTTATGAAACAGTATGCGTCCTCGGCGGACCTGTTCTTCAGTATCCACCACAATGCAGCCAACACCACTGCACGCGGCGCGGAGATCCTGGCGCAGATTGCGGACAAGAACGGCGGACCGACCAAAATTCTGGCGCAGGCGTTGCTCGACGAGTACGAAAAGCTGGGTGTTCCGATTCGCCAGATCGTGTTCCGCGAGGGCAGTCACGGCGATTATTATTACACCAACCGTGCAGCAGCGGCGCTGAATATTCCGGCGCTGACGAGTGAATTCTGCTTCATTGATAACGAGGAGGACCAGAAGTTCATCGACAGTGAGGAGGACTGGCAGAAGCAGGCGCGTGCACAGTGCAATGCGATCCTGTATTATTTCACACAGGTGCAGTATTAATATAAGTTGACCGCGTCGTTTACGGCGCGGTTTGCTTTGAAAAAGGAGATATTTGTTATGACAGAACGGGCAAAACTGGCACAGGATTTTCACGATCAGGGCTACAACTGCGCACAGGCGGTGGTCTGCGCGTACTGCGATCTGGTTGGTCTGGATAAGGAGACCGCCTATAAAATGTCGGAAGGCTTCGGCTTCGGCATGGGCTGCATGGAGATGTGCGGCGCGCTGAGCGGTGCGTTCATGCTCGCGGGCATGAAGAACAGCGCAGGAGCGGATAAGCCGGGCACGACCAAGGGTCAGACCTATAAGGTCACGAAAATGCTCAAGGAGGAGTTCGAGCAGAAGAACAGCGCGTATCTGTGCCGCGACCTCAAGGGCGTAGCCGACGGCAATGTACGGCGCTCATGCCCGGGCTGCATTGAGGATGCGTGTGAGTTGATTGAGGAATACCTCACGAAATAAAAAGAAAATCCCTTTCTCGACTGAGAAAGGGATTTGAGGCTGTCGAAAAACTTCGTTTTCCGAACAGCCTCTCGCTCGAAACCACGCTTTCGAGCGAATCTCGAAGAAAAATCGCGTCCTGCGGACACATTTTTTCTTCACTTGTATAAATTCCGAGATACATGCTCCCGGAATTTATGAATTTGCAAAGCAAATTCGATTGAATGCGTGCTGCCGCACGAAGCATAAAAATCAAATATTGCTTTTTCGACAAGCTAAAATCCCTTTCTCGACTGAGAAAGGGATTTTTTTGTGCAATTCGGAGGGCAGCGGCGGGATGTCTCATCCCGCCGTTCCACAGAGAATCTGCACGATAACAAATCAAAACTTACAGATTAAACACAATGCCGCATACCGCGCCGATCAGGATAAACACGATCGGATGCAGCTTTTTGAGCTTCCAGATACCGAGCGACAGCACGAGGAAAATAATTATCGCCGGAACATTGATGACTGAGCCGAGACTTGCGATACCTGACCAGTTTTCTGTATGCAGCAGCGCCGCGACAAACACCTCGAGCATTGCGCCGAAGATCAGACCCGCGGACGCCGGACGCAGACCGTAAAAGCCGTTCTTGACCAGCGGAGAGTCGCGGAACTTATCGAGCGCACGCGACACCAGAATGATGATGATGACCGACGGCAGCACAAGCGAGCAGGTCGCTGTGATGGCACCGGGAATGCCGGCTGCGTGGAAGCCTGCGTATGTTGCCGAGTTGACACCCATCGGACCGGGTGTGGACTCGGAGACCGCAATCATGTCCATCAGATCATTCGGCGTGAACCACGGATACCGCAGCGAAATCTGCTTGAGAAAGGGCAGGGTCGCCAGTCCGCCGCCGATGGCGAATAGACCCGCTTTGAAAAATTCGTAAAACAGCTGAAGGAAAATCATGCGCGTTTCCTCCTGATCATACCGATAGCGATACCGGCGATGGCGGCAACGATGACCATCACAACGGGAGAAACGCCGAAGAAGGCGACAGCCACGAACGTAACGAGCAGGATAACACTGGTCGGAACGTCAACAACACCCTTTTTCGCCATTTTCCACACGGACTGCAGCACAAGCGCGCAGACCGCGATGCGGATTCCGGCAAATGCGTGCTGCACGACAGCGAGATGCGCAAACTGCTGGATAAATGCAGCAATGATCGTGATAATAATCAGCGATGGCGTGATCATGCCTGCCGTGGCGGCAATACCGCCGAGAATGCCGTGCGTCTTGCAGCCGATGAACGTGGACGTGTTCACGGCGATAACGCCCGGCGTACACTGACCGATAGCGTAGTAGTCCATCAGCTCGTCCTCAGTCGCCCAGTGGCGGTTTTCAACGACCTCGCGCTGCAGAATCGGCAGCATGGCATAGCCGCCGCCGAACGTGCATACGCCAATCCGTGCAAATGTGAGGTATAGATCAAGGTAAGGATTCAAATGATACAGTCCTTTCGTCAGGAGATAACTTCAATAGTATACACCCGCTGTTGAAAAATGAACAGAATAATCCTGTTAAGAGAATGAAAAAAACGCTCAAAGCAGCAGCTCCAAGCGTTTTCTGTTTACTTTGCGGGAATGACTTCCAGCCAGTAGCCGTCCGGGTCGGAGATAAAATAGATGCCCATTGCCGGATTTTCAAAGCAGATGCAGTCCATTTCCTTGTGCTTTGCGTGTGCGGCATCGAAATCATCCACGCGGAAGGCCAGGTGGAACTCGTTGTCACCGAGGTTGTACGGCTTGTCCCAGTCGCGCAGCCACGTCAGCTCGAGCAGATGCGGCGTTACGCCATCGGTCAGGTATACAATAATGAAGCTGCCGTCCGGTGCGTTGATGCGGCTGGATTCGGTCAGACCGAGAGCCTCCTTATAAAAAGAAAGCGAGCGGTCCAGATCGCGGACGTTGAAGTTGTTGTGTGCAAATGAAAATTGCATAATGATATCCTCCTGATTGCGAATCTACGGTTACTGTACCATGAAGCTGTGAAAATTGCAAGCGGACGGCGAAAAGATACAAAACCGGTTTGCATTTAGTGTTGAAATTCTGGCGATGGCTTGCTATAATTAGGTTGAATATTTGCGTCCAAAAAAGGAGGCAGGGGTTTGAAAAAGAGATTACAGAAGATGCTGGCTCCCAACAGCGTAATGTTTTATGTGCTGTTTTTTCTGTTTGCGGTCGTGGGACTTTATTTCTCCCGCGTGTACGGTGCGGCGGGTATTGTGGTGTGTATCATCCTGCGGATTGTTTCGCTGCGTACGAATGCGGCACGGCAGCGGCAGGTGCAGGAACTGATGAACAACATCGAGGTAGACGGCGGAGAGATCCGTCCGGCGGTGACACGCTCGCCGCTGCCGACAGCTGTCGCGCTGGCTACCACGGGTGAGATCGTATGGGCGAATGACGCATTTGCGGAAATCAGCGGTCGAGGGACTGCGGTAAGCGGCGTTCGCATGGGCGAGATCGCACCGACGTTTGAGACCGGCTGGCTCATCAAGGGACAGACCGCGTTCCCGGGCGAGCTTGGCATCGGCAAGCGGCAGTACCATGTATTCGGCAGTCTGGTGCAGAGCGGCGCGGGGCAGCTGATGATGCTGCATTTTATCGACTGCACCGAGTTTGTCCGTCTGCGCGACGCAGCGGAGACTACCCGTCCGGCTATCGCGGTTATCGCGATCGACAACTACGAGGATCTGGTCAAGAATACCACTGACTCGGAAAAATCCAACATTCTGGCGGGTATTGACAAACGTCTGTTTGCCTGGGTGAAGGACTCAAGCGCCGTACTGCGCAAGTACGACCGCGACAAGTATATCTTCGTGATCGAAAGCGCCGAGCTGGACAAGCTGGTCGCGCGCAAGTTCTCCGTTCTGCAGGAGGTGCGCGAGATTGAGAACCACGAGGGCGTTGTAGCTACTCTGTCCATCGGTATCGGACGCGACGGCGAAACGCTTGCGGAAAGCTATCAGTTTGCCGGACTTGCTATCGACATGGCGCTGTCCCGCGGCGGCGACCAGGCGGTTATCAAGAATAAATTTAACTTTGCCTTCTTCGGCGGACTGAGCGAAGAAGTCGAGAAGCGCACCAAGGTCAAGAGCCGCGTGGTTGCCAACGCACTCAGCCAGCTGATTCGAGACTCGTCTCAGGTGCTGGTCATGGGCCATAAGAACAGCGATATGGACGCCATCGGTGCTGCTGCCGGTATGGTCTGTGCCGCGCGCGTCAAGGGCAGACCGGTGCACATTGTTGTGGACCGTCAGCACACCATGGCAAGTGACCTGATCGAGCGGCTGGAAACCCAGTCTGAGTACAAGGGTGTGTTCATCAGCGCCGAGGATGCGATGATCGCGTGCGATTTCAACACGCTGCTTATCGTGGTGGACGTAAACCGTCCTGGCTATGTGGAGAGCGCGGCGCTGCTCGAATCTATCAACAAGATCGCAGTCATTGACCATCACCGCCGTGCGGCGGATTATATCGAGAACGCAGTCGTATCCCTGCACGAGCCGTATGCGTCGTCCGCATCCGAGCTGGTCAGCGAGTTGCTGCAGTATCTTGTGCCGACCAGCGGCATTCTCACCTGCGAGGCGGAAGCCATGCTGGCGGGTATTTATCTGGATACCAAAGGCTTTTCAACGCGCACCGGCGTCCGCACATTTGAGGCGGCAGCGTATCTGCGCCGCGCAGGTGCGGAGTCGAGCGATGTCAAGCGCCTGTTCCAGTCCAGCTTTGACCAGTATATGGAGCGCCAGAAGCTGATTTCTTCCGCGCGCGACTGCGGTCAGGGTGTTATCTTTGCCATCACCGGCGAGGAGGTGGACCGCATTGCGGCCGCACAGGCAGCGGACGAGCTGCTGTCCATCATCGGCACACATGCAAGCGTTGTTGCGTTCCGCAGCGGCAATGATATGGCGGTTTCCGCTCGTGCGGCAGGCCACGTCAATGTGCAGCTGCTGATGGAGAGACTCGGCGGCGGCGGCAACCATTCGGCGGCCGGTGCACAGCTGAAGAATACCACGCCGGAGGAGGCCGACAAGCTGATCACGGATGCCATTCGCGGCTACTTCGACGATCAGCGGACCGAGAAGCAGGACGACAACAAATAACAGTCTGTCGGAAAAGGCGTTTCACGACAGCCGTAATTAGACCGAAAAGCAGGCGAAGCTGTTCGCCGCATTCGATATAGGGCAATACCGCATAATTGAACAAGAGCGGTTTTGCCCTCAGTACACACAAAAGGAGTAATCATCATGAAAGTAATTCTCAAGGCCGACGTTAAGGGCAAGGGCAAAAAGGGCGAGCTGATCGAGGTCAGCGAGGGCTACGGCCGCAACTTCCTGATGCCGCGCGGTCTGGCAGAGCCGGCAACCGCGGATAACCTGAACGTCAAGAAGGCGCAGGATGAGGCACACGCACGCAAGATCGCACTCGAGCAGCAGGCAGCCCGCGAGGCAGCCGAGAAACTCAAGGAGAGCCCGGTAAAGGTTCCGGCCAAGGGCGGCACGGGCGGCCGTCTGTTCGGCGCTGTTACCTCCAAGGAAATCGCTGAGGAGCTGAACAAGCAGTACGGTCTGAACGTACCGAAGCAGAAGATCGTGCTCGAGGAGCCGATCAAGACCTTCGGTGTACACCGCGTAAAGGCAAAGCTGTATCAGGATATCGCAGGCGAGATTCTGGTGCAGGTAGTTGAGGCGTAACCTGCATCTATAGGGGACTTCAAAAGTCCCCTATATACGAAATGTGGTTCCGGAGAAACCACATTTCGATACCCGAATGTCGCGCTCCAAGAGCGCTGGGTCGGGGTACAAAAAGACCCGGCAAAGCTGGGCCTTTTTGTGTGCCGCTCTGCGGCACGGATTGAATGCCGTCGCATAGCGGCGGTCGCCTGAGGGCGGGCCAATGACACGGTTTTCCGTTTGGAAAACCTGTCATGTGGTTGCGCTTTGCAAGCAAAGCGGGATTTGATTGACGCAGGCGATGCCTGCGTTGTCATTTTTTGTTCCTCATTCTCAATTCTCCATTTTCCATTCTCAATTTGTTAGCGGAGGGAGGTAAGTAAGTGCCCGACGAACTTTTGATGCGGCAGGTGCCGCAGGATCTGACTGCGGAGCAGTCGCTTTTAGGCGCGATGCTGGTCGATCCGAATTGCATTCCGGAGGTCATCGAGCAGGTGCGCGCCGATGATTTTTACGCGGAAGAAAACAAGCGCATCTTTGAGACCATCTACTCGATGTTCAACGGCGCACAGCGTATTGACCCGGTAACCGTTCTGGATATGCTCACGCGCATGGGCTACTACGACGAGGCCGGCGGCCGCGCGTATCTCTTTCAGCTGATGGAGGTCACGCCGGGTGCGCGGAATGTCAACGAATATGTCCGCATCGTGCGTGACAAGAGCCTGCTGCGCCAGCTGGCGGATGCGGGAAGCGAGATTCAGCAGAACGCCCTCGAAGCCCACGGCGAAGCCTCCGGCATTGCCGAGCTGGCGGAGCAGCGCATTTACAGCATCCGGCAGGGACGTGAAATTAAGGGCCTGTCACGGCTTTCTGAGGTTATCGCCGATCTGTATACCGAACTGGACGAGCGTGCCCGGTCGGACAGTGAAATTCCCGGCATGTCCACCGGCTTTCACGCGCTGGACACGGCGCTGACCGGTCTCAATAAATCCGACCTGATTCTCATTGCGGCACGACCCGGCATGGGCAAGACCGCATTTGCGCTCAACGTGGCACTCAATGCGGCTAAGGCAAGTGTCAAGAATAAGGAGCGCGGCGACAAAAAGGGCACCGGCGTGTGCGTGTTCCAGCTTGAAATGGGCAAGGAACAGCTGGCCAGCCGTTTTCTGTCGAGTGAGGCACTCATCGAGTCGCAGAAGCTGAAAACCGGCAATCTGGACGGTGACGACTGGGTAAAGATCGCGCGTGCGTCCGGCGTACTGGCAGGACTGAATATCTATGTGGACGACAATCCGGCCATCACGGTTGCGGAGATCAAGGCGAAATGCCGCAGACTGGGCGACGAACTCGGTCTGATCGTTATCGACTATCTGCAGCTGATGCACGTCGGCGGCCGTCACATGGATAACCGTGTGCAGGAGGTCGCAGAGATTTCGCGTTCGCTGAAAATTATGGCGAAGGAACTCAATGTTCCGGTCGTGTGTCTGTCGCAGCTGTCGCGTGCGTCCGAGCAGCGCTCGGATAAGCGCCCGATGCTGTCCGACCTGCGAGAGTCCGGCGCGATCGAGCAGGACGCCGACATCGTTATGTTTATCTACCGCGACGATTACTACGATGATGAAAGCGAAAATAAAAATATCGCAGAAATTATCATTGCGAAAAACCGTCACGGTGCGACCGGCACCATTGAGCTGCAGTGGGTCGGTCAGTATACCACGTTCTCCAATCCGGACCGCATTCACGAGGAGTAAGCCATGCTGGATACGGTAAAACGGACGATTTTCGATTATTCTATGCTCCAGATCGGCGAAAACGTGCTCGTTGCACTCTCCGGCGGTGCGGATTCCACAGCGCTTCTGCTGAGTCTGCGCGAGCTGGGGTATCCTGTGCGGGCATTTCACCTCAACCACTGTCTGCGCGGTGCTGAGTCCGACCGGGACGAAGCCTTCTGCCGCAGGCTGTGTGAGAAGTTCGGCGTGGAACTGACGGTCGAGCGCGTGGACATAGCCGCTGCCGCAGGCGATTCCGCGGTGGAGGAGACCGCGCGGCGTATTCGCTATGCACGGCTGGAGCATGCCGCGCACGGAGCCAAAATCGCGGTGGCGCACAATGCGGACGACAATCTGGAGACCATGCTGTTCCATTTGGTGCGCGGCACAGGTGCGAAAGGTCTCACGGGCATTCCGCCGGTGCGCGGACGTATCATTCGGCCTCTCATCGAGGTTGAACGGCGGGAAATCGAAGCCTTTCTGCGCGAGTGCGGACAGGATTTCGTCACGGACAGCACGAACGCGGACACGGCTTATACGCGCAACCGCCTTCGTCAAGAGGTCGTTCCCGTTCTGCGGGAATTGAATCCGCAGGCGGCGCAGGCGGCAGCACGGCTTTCGCGTCAGCTTCGGCAGGACGAGACTTGTCTGCAGAGTTATGCACAGACCTGTGTACAACTTTGTGCAGTCGGGAACGGCGCGTGGAAGATTCAGCCTCTGCGGGAAGCCGCACCGGCGGTTCGCAGCCGAGCGCTGCGGCTGCTGCTCGAAAATGCGGATATGCCGCTTAAAGACGTAACCGCAAAGCATATTACTGCGCTCGAGCATCTGCTGGAAACCGCGTCTCCGTCTGCGGAAACCGATTTGCCGAACGGCTATTTCGCAAGACGTGAATATGATGTTCTGCGCATCATTCCCAAGGCTGAAACTGCGGTCGAGCGGCCGGAAATCCCGCTTACCCTACCATTCGCAGGGACGATCTGGAAGGACACGGTAAAGCTCGCCGCAAAAAAATTAGAAAAATTCGAAGTTTTTTACAAAACATTCAATACTTTTTGTCTGGATTGTGGTACAATAGATTTTGAATCGCTGTGTGTTCGCACGCGGCGCACCGGAGATACCCTGCGGCTGACCGAAAACGGCGGCAGCAGATCGCTCAAAAAGCTGATGATCGACCGAAAGATTCCGCGCTATATGCGGAATGCGATGGCCGTCATCGCAGATAAAAACGGCGTGATCGCGGTGCAGGATATCGGTGCGGACTGCAGCAGAACAGCCAAAAATAACGCAAATACACTGCAGATTACAGTAAAGGGGTTATCGAAAAATGGCTTATAATATGCGAGATGACATCAAGGAAGTTTACTTTACCGAGGAGCAGCTTCACGAAAAGGTAGCAGAGCTGGGTGCGCGTATCACGGAGGACTACCGCGACAAGAACCCGCTGATCGTCAGTGTGCTCAAGGGCTCCTATGTGTTCATGGCCGACCTGACCCGCGCCATTGATACGCCGTGCAACGTGGATTTCATGGTCGTATCCAGCTACGGCAAGGGCACCAAGACCTCCGGCGAGGTGCAGATCATCAAGGATATCGCACAGCCGATCGACGGCCGCGACCTGCTGATCGTTGAGGATATTCTGGATTCCGGCGTAACGCTGCATTATCTGATGCAGATCCTTGCAGCACGCGGCGCAAATTCCATCCGCCTGTGCACGCTGCTCTCCAAGCCGGAGCGCCGCAAGATTCAGGTTGATGTGGACTATCTCGGCTTTGAGATTCCGGACGAGTTCGTAGTCGGCTACGGTCTTGACTACGCGGAAAAGTATCGCAATCTGCCGTATATCGGCATACTTAAGCCGTATGTTTACGGCGGCGAGTAATTTAGGGAAGAGGTGTTAAACCGATTTGAAAGGCAAAATGAAAGGCTTCGGCCTTTACTTGATCATACTGGTGTGCCTGCTGGCGGGCGTCAGCTATGTGGTCAGCCAGACACAGCAGACAGAAACGCTGTCCTATAATCAGATCTACAACTACTTTATGGATGGCGATGTTGACCAGTACGACGTGGACGACACCACGCTGACCATGCATCTGAAAAAGGAAAACCAGACGTACACTTACGATTTGGGCGACTACAGAAGCGTGTTCTATAATGATCTGGGTGAGACTATTCAGCAGCAGATGCGGGATGGCACGCTGACCAAGGTCGATTACCGCACGGCGACCATTCCGTGGTGGGCACAGTTCCTGCCGTATGTGATCCTGATCGTGCTGCTGATTGCGTTCTGGTGCTTTATGATGAACAAGCAGTCCGGCGGCGGAGCAGGTCCGATGCAGTTTGGCAAGGCCCGTGCAAAGCTGGCGCAGGACGATAAGCGCAAGGTCACCTTCAATGATGTGGCAGGCGCGGACGAGGAAAAGGCCGAGCTGCAGGAAATTGTCGAGTTCCTCAAGAATCCGCAGAAGTTCGTGCAGATCGGCGCGCGTATTCCGAAGGGCGTGCTGCTGGTCGGCCCTCCGGGCACCGGTAAGACCCTGATCGCGCGTGCGGTTGCAGGCGAGGCGGGCGTACCGTTCCTGTCTATTTCGGGTTCGGACTTCGTTGAGCTGTACGTCGGTGTCGGCGCATCGCGTGTGCGCGACCTGTTCGAGCAGGCCAAGAAGAACGCGCCGGCTATCGTGTTCATCGATGAGATCGACGCGGTAGGCCGTCAGCGCGGCGCAGGTCTCGGCGGCGGCCATGACGAGCGCGAGCAGACGCTCAACCAGCTGCTCGTTGAGATGGACGGCTTTGGTGCAAACGAGGGCGTTATCGTCATCGCAGCCACCAACCGCAAGGATATTCTGGATAACGCGCTGCTGCGTCCGGGCCGTTTCGACCGTCAGGTCTATGTCGGCGCACCGGATGTCAAGGGCCGTGAGGCTGTCCTCAAGGTACATGCCCGCAACAAGCAGTTCGACCCGGATGTCAAGTTCTCTGAAATTGCCAAGACGACCGCCGGTTTCACCGGTGCAGACCTCGAAAACCTGCTCAATGAGGCAGCGCTGCTTGCGGCACGCCGCAACAAGAAGCTGATCTCGCAGGAGGAGATCGAGGAGTCGCTGCTCAAGGTCGTAATGGGCGTGGAGAAGAAGAGCCACATCATCAACGAGCACGACAAGCGCCTGACCGCGTACCACGAGGCCGGTCACGCTATCTGCTTCCACGTTCTGCCGACGCAGGATCCGGTACACCATGTTACCATCATCCCGCGTTCGTCCGGCGCAGGCGGCTTTACCATGCCGCTGCCTGAGGAGGATCAGGCCTACCGCACCAAGAAGTATATGGAGGAGTACATCATCGTTTGCCTGGGCGGCCGCGTGGCCGAGCAGCTGACGATGGAGGATATCTCCACCGGTGCTTATGGCGACATCAAGCAGGCAACCCAGATGGCACGCGCCATGGTCACCAGCTACGGCATGAGCGAGCGTATCGGCCCGATCGACTACGGTTCGGATAACGGTGAGGTGTTCCTCGGCCGCGATCTGGCAGCCGGCAAGGGCTATTCCGAGGTTAAGGCGGCGGAGATCGACGACGAGATTCACCGCATTATCGAGCACGCATATCACGCCTGTGAAAAGCTGCTGAGCGAGCACATGGACGAGATGAAGCGCGTTGCCGAGTATCTCATCCGTAACGAAACGATGGACGGCGAGACCTTTGTTAAGGTCTACAACGGCGAAATCGTTCCGGATAAGATCGTCGGCGAGGATCTGATGACCGAGTTGCAGCAGGAGCTGCACGCCAAGGTAAGCAAGCCCGCGGAATCCGCAGAGGAGCTTGCCAAGGTTGAAGAAGCCGAAAAGGATCTCGACCCGGATAAGCAGGATCAGTAAACATTCACAAAACCCCACAGAAAATTCTGTGGGGTTTTTCCTTGTCTGAAATGTCAAATACTCTTGACATTTTGCTGTCCGCCTGTTATCTTGAAGATGTAAAGAGAACTTTACATTTTAGCGAACAGCATCAAGGGTAGGAGGTGCTTTTATGCGGTGGGATTTGTACACATCAGCCGAGGAAATGCAGGTATTGTGGGTCTGCATCGGTCTGCCGGTGCTCCTGCTGGCGGCATGGCTGGTAAGAGACTGGATGGATGCCGGAGGATCGAAAAAGGCCCGCAAAGCCGCCAAAGCACTCGGCAGCAAGACCGATGAGATGGAGCACGCCATCAGCATACAGGCGCAGGCGGTCGCGTACCGCGTGACGCAGGCGGGAATCCAGGTGTGCCTGTATTATCGGCTGCTGGTAAAAGGACAGGCGGCAATGGAGTTGTGTGCGCTGCTGGTCGTGTCCGGCATGGCGGAGGCGGCTGTTATACTTGTGCAGACGTTCCGCAAAGCAAAGGGTGATGAGGAGCATCCGCCGAGACTGGCTTTCCTTATCGCAAAGCTGACGTTCTGTGCGGTGCTGATCGGATTGGCCGTCGGAATGACGGTTCTAACGCAAAACTGGTAGGAGGTGCGCTTATGAGCTGGGATATGTACGATATGACACAGAAGGTGCAGGTTGTTGTGGTTGCGATTGTGCTGCCGCTGGTTATTCTTGCAGCGAGTCTGTGGCACGACTGGGTAGAAGAAGGACAATCGCCGCGAGCGAGAAAAATCATGAAGGACTGGGAATGGAATATCGATGAGATGGCGCACGCCGTCAATGTGAAGGGCCGCTTGATCGGCTACCGTGTGCTGCAGGCCGGTGTTATCATTTATCTTGGTTACAGCCGCCTTTTCCGTGATTATCGCTCGATTGAACTCAGTGTCTTGGCAATCGTGTCCATTGTTGCTGAGGTGCTGTTTATTATCATCAAAACCATTCGCAATATGGCGGGCGATGAGGATAAAACGCAAATGTGGAAACAGATGGGACATAGTGTGTTCAATAATCTGATGTATCTGTGTATTGTGGTAGATGTTTTCTGGATGTAGGGAGGTGCACCTATGTTTACAACCGAAACCGGTATCGGCGTGGTCGTAATGGTTGTTTTTGCGGCATTCTGGCTGGCTTTTATGCTCTGGGAAGACTGGGGACAGGCCGGGAAAACCGCTCGTGCACGCGCTTCCGCGAAGGCTAACGGCTGGGAGCAGGACGAAATGCAGAACACGATCACACGTAATGGTGCGATTATCGCCTACCGCTTGATGACGGTCGGGCTGTTCGTGGTGATGTTGGTGGATATCATTGCATTCGGCAAAAATGTGAGTGAGTTTGCGATTCTGTGGTTCGTGTGCATGGTGTTCGAGGGTGTTTACAGAACAATCGCGACCTACCGTGCCGCAAAAGACGACGAGGAAGATCCGCCGTCTAAAAGTGCGCTTGCCGGGGATATTGTAAAGCGTATTTTCATTCCGGTCGTGATATTCGCAGATTTGATATGGAAGTTCTGGCGCTGAAGATGAAGAACAACATTAAAGAACTCCGTAAGGCGCGCGGCCTGCGGCAGGAGGACATGGCAAAGCTGCTCGGGGTATCGCGGCAGACCATCGTGGCGATGGAGAACGATAAGTACGACCCGACCCTCGAACTGGCGATTAAAACCGCACGGCTTCTGGAACAGCCAGTGGAGAGTATATTCTTCCTCGATGAAGAATCGTGAAAATTGAGAATTGAAAATGGAGAATGGAGAATGAACGTATAGATGGGGCGTTTTCCATTGAACAAAGCGTCTGCAAATGATGCGGAAAACGCAACCATCGCGTTAATTTTCCATTTTCAATTCTCAATTCTCCATTACTGCACGAAATAGCATGAAAAAAAGGACTTCCCGCAGGAAGTCCTTTTTGATTGCACAGGGTTTACCCAATACCGCCCGGGATAATAAAGCTGAAGAATACGACGAGTGCGGCAAGGAAGATATACACATATTTCGCAAGCGGCGCAAACGCGCGGCTGAGCGGCTTGCTGCGGCCGTTCATCAGCTCCTGCTCCATTTTGTCGATGCCGAGCACCCAGTACGCCATAATCGCACCGAGGATTGCACCGATCGGCACAATGTAAATGGTAATCACGTCCATCAGCGTACCCATGAGCGTATCGCGCTCGATAAACAGGCCAACCGCCAATGCGGCGCCGCACGCCAGCAGGACAGCGGCCTTTCGGCTCAGCTTGAGGCGCGTCTGCGCGGCTTCGGAGACCGCTTCCAGCATATTCGCCAGCGAGGTAATGCCCGCGAACAGCACGGAAATAAAGAAGAAGAACGCGAACAGACGGCCGAACGGCATCTGCTGGAACACACGCGGCAGGGTGATGAACAGCAGCTTGGGGCCGGAGGCCGGGTCCAGACCGAATGCGAATACGCTCGGCAGGATGGCGAAGCCGGCCAGCATAGCCGCGCAGGTGTCGAGCACGGCGGTCATGCACGACGAGTGAACGACATCCTCGTTCTTTGGCAGGTACGAGCCGTAAATGATCATGCCCGAGCCCGTGATGGACAGCGAGAAGAACGCCTGACCCATCGCCATGATCCATGTGCGCGGGTTGAACAGGTACTCCCACTGCGGTACGAGCAGGTATTTGTAGCCTTCGATCGCATTCGGCAGGAAGGCTACGCGGACAGCAATAATGATGAACAGGATGAAGAACGCAGGCATCATCACCTTGTTGATCTTTTCAATGCCGCCGGACACGCCGAAGATCAGCACAGCCGCCGTCAGCAGGATAACCAGGGTGTGCCACGGCACACTGGAAAAATTCGTGCTGCTCATTTCCGTGAAGAACTGCTCCGGTTCGGTGCTTATCAGCGAGCCGGTCAGTGCACCGAACGCGCTCCGCAGCACCCAGCCGACGATGATGGCGTAGCCGATGGCGATGCCGAGCGAGCCGAGCAGCGGAATCGTACCGAGGATGGCGCCGCCCGCACGCGGGACTTCATCGCAAAATTCCTTGCAGGCCGATCGGACCTGTGCCGGTCATGCGGCCGAAGGCGAACTCGCCGGACAGGCCGACATAGCCGAACAGCGCAATAAACAGCAGGTAGGGGATTAAAAAAGCCGCGCCGCCGTATTGACCGGTGCGATAGGGGAACATCCAGATGTTGCCCATGCCGACCGCTGAGCCGACAGCCGCCAGCACAAAGCCGATTTTTGAGGTAAAGGTTCCGTTTCCATTTTTCTGATGCATAATAAAATTCTCCGGTTTGTTTACAAGTGTATACTTAGTATAACACAAAATAAAGTAAAAAGCCACTTGTACTTTCAACAGGAAAAGCGGGAGCTTTTGACAGAAGTAACAAAACGCTCGTCGGAATTTAGGGAAATTTATCAGTTATTCTCTTGCGCTCGGTGGATGGATATGGTATGATAGATGAGCGTGAAAAAGACAAGTGTCTTTTTAGGAAGGACAGACATTGCATGGTAAAACCAAAGTATTATCTCGTGGAGCGCACTCTGCTGCCGGAGGTATTTCAGCGCGTGATCGAAGCGAATGAAGCCATCGCTTCGGGCAAGGCGGCTACGGCAAGCGAAGCGGCAAAGATCGCCGGTCTGTCGCGCAGTGCGTACTACAAATATAAGGACGGCGTTCGCCCTTTCTTTGAGGCGACTACCGACCGCATTGTCACCTACCATTTCATGCTGCACGATCAGCCGGGTGTTCTGTCGAGCATCCTCGGACTGATGGCACGCTCGGGTGCAAACCTGCTGACGGTGAACCAGTCCATTCCGATGAGAGGAATGGCATCGGTTACCATTTCGGCCCGCACCGGTGAGATGAAATACTCATCCGAAGAGCTTGTGCATCGCGCAGAAGCAATGGAAGGCGTCAGCAAAGTGGAAATTCTGGCATCTGAATGACCGTCCGACGGTATACAGAACGCTAATTTAACTGATGAAAGGAAATCAGCATATGATTAAAGTAGCAATCATGGGACACGGCACCGTCGGCTCGGGCGTATACGAGGTGTTTGACATGAACGCCGACAAGATCGCAAAGACCGTTGGCGAGCCGGTTGAGGTAAAGTACGTCCTCGACCTGCGCGACTTTTCCTCTCTGCCGTATGGCAATAAATTTGTAACCGATTTCTCCGTCATCGAGAACGACCCCGAGGTAACGGTCGTTGCCGAGGTGATGGGCGGCGTGGGCGCTGCATATCAGTTCACCAAGCGCTGCCTCGAGGCCGGCAAGAGCGTATGCACCTCCAACAAGGAGCTGGTTGCTACCAAGGGTGAGGAGCTGCTCAAGATTGCCGAGGAGCACGGCGTAAACTACATGTTCGAGGCCTCTGTCGGCGGCGGCATTCCGGTCATCCGCCCGATGCTGCAGTGCCTGGCTGCCAACGAGTTTAACGAAATCTGCGGCATCCTGAACGGCACGACCAACTACATCCTCACCCAGATGATCCACAACGGTGTTACCTTTGCGGATGCGCTCAAGCAGGCACAGCTCAACGGCTATGCCGAGAAGGATCCGACCGCTGACATCGAGGGTCACGACGCCTGCCGCAAGATCTGCATTCTGTCCGACCTCGCTTACGGCGACAAGTTCGACCCGGATCAGGTTTCCTGCGAGGGCATCACCAAGATCACCCTCGAGGACGTAGCAAACGCCGATAAGCTGGGCTGCGTTATCAAGCTGCTGGGCCGCTCGGTCCGCTGCGAGGACGGCACCGCTTACGCTTATGTTGCACCGCATCTCATCCACAAGGAAAGCCCGCTGGCCGCTGTTGAGGACGTATTCAACGCCATCATGATCGACGGCAATGCGACCGGCGAGGTTATGTTCTACGGCAAGGGCGCCGGCAAGCTGGCGACCGCTTCCGCTGTTGTTGCCGATATGCTGGACAGCATCGAGCACAAGGACAACCGCCGCCGTATCTTCTGGGGCGATGGCTCCAAGAATCTGCTCCGTCCGCTGGATACCCTGCAGAGTGCATGGTACGTTCGCTTCAAGGGCGCACAGAAGGATGTTGAGGAGCTGCTGCCGGTTGAGAGTCTGACCGAGCCTGCTGAGGGCGTATTCGTGGTTCAGACCCGCAAGCTGTCCACCGCAGAGATGAACGCCGCAGCCGAAAAGCTGAACGCACGCGGTGAAGTTCGTGCGGCAATGCGTATTCTGTAAAGGAGAGAAATACAATGGTTCGTGTAACCGTTCCTGCTACGAGCGCCAATATGGGCTCGGGCTATGACAGCATCGGCATTGCGCTCGAGCTGTATAACGTGATCGACCTCGCAGAGAACGATCATATTGATATTTCGGATAAAAATGGTCAGTACGTCCCGCAGGACGAGAGCAACCTGATCTATCAGTGTGCAAAGCGCGTCTACGACGAGTGCGGCAAGCCGCTTTCCGGCTTGACCATCGTTGAGGACTGCGCTATCCCGCAGACCCGCGGTCTGGGTTCGTCCTCGGCGTGCACGGTTGCGGGCATCATGGGTGCAAACATGCTGCTCGGTGAGCCGCTCGACCGCAACGCGGTCATTGATCTGGCGGCTACCATCGAGGGCCATCCGGATAACTCCACACCGGCGATCCTCGGCGGCTTCTGTGTGGCGCTGCTCGAAAACGGCCATGTGCATCACGTTCGTGTGCCGGTTCACGGCGCGATCGACTTCGTGGTATTCATTCCGGATTTCCAGCTGTCCACCGAAAAGGCGCGTGCGGCGCTGCCCAAGACCATCGACCATCACGATGCGGTTTACAATCTGGCGCGCGCAGCGCTGCTCGCGGGCAGCCTGACCACCGGCAAGCTGGAAAACCTTGATGTGGCAACCGGTGACTGTCTGCACCAGCCGTACCGTTTCGGTCTGATTGAAAACGGTGAGGACATCGTGCGTGAGGCCAAGAAGCTGGGCGCACTCGGCGCTTTCATTTCCGGCGCAGGCCCGTCCATCGTGGCGATCGTCTACAAGGGCGACCGCGACTACATCACCCGTGCACAGGAGCTGTGCGAGAAGCTGTATCCGCACTGGAAGGCCGTACAGCTGCGCTGTGATGAGGTCGGTGCGACCGTAAAACGACTGTAATAGGGGACGGATGAGTGCTCTCGTCCGTGTATATAAGGAGGAAACATAGTTAGTATGAGTCTTATTGTGCAAAAGTTCGGCGGCACTTCGGTTGCCAACACCGAGCGACTGAAGAATGTTGCGGACATTGTTACCAAGACCGCACAGGCAGGCAATCAGGTTGTTGTAGTTGTATCCGCGCAGGGCGATACCACGGATGATCTGATCGTAAAGGCTGCCGAGCTGAACGACCGTCCTTCTAAGCGTGAGATGGACGTTCTGCTCAACACCGGCGAGATGATCTCCATGTCTCTGCTGGCGATGGCTATCCAGAAGCTGGGCTTTCCGGTTGTATCCCTGACCGGCTGGCAGATCGGTCTGGAGACCAACAGCAACTACTCGGATGCCCGCATCAAGCGCATCGCAGGCGAGCGCCTCAAGGCAGAGCTGGACAACGGCCGCATCGTTATTGTTGCAGGCTTCCAGGGCATCAACCAGATGGGCGACGTGACCACGCTCGGCCGCGGCGGCTCGGACACCACCGCAGTTGCTATTGCAGCAACGCTCGGCGCGGATCTCTGCCAGATCTACACCGACGTAGACGGCGTTTACACTGCCGATCCGCGTATCGTAAAGGATGCCAAGAAGCTGGACGCCATCACCTATGATGAGATGCTGGAGCTGGCATCTCTGGGTGCACAGGTGCTGCACAACCGTTCGGTTGAGATGGCAAAGAAGTACAATGTCGATCTTGAGGTCGTTTCGAGCTTTACCCGCAATCCGGGTACCAAAGTCAAGGAGGGTTCTAACATGGAAAAATTGAATGTTTCGGGTGTTGCCCGTGATAATAACTGCGCACGAGTTGCCATCATCAATCTGGATGATACGCCGGGTACCGCGTTCAAGGTATTCTCGCTGATGGCGAAGCACCATGTCAATATCGACATCATCCTGCAGTCCGTCGGCCGCGATAACAAGAAGTCTATTTCCTTCACCATCCGTCAGGACGATGCAGAGCGCGTAGAGTCTATCCTGCGCGACGCGAAGGAGATGCTCGGTTATGAGGATCTGTCCATCAACACCAAGGTTGCAAAGGTTTCCATCGTTGGCGCAGGCATGGCTTCCGCTACCGGTGTTGCTTCCAAGATGTTCGAGGCTCTGGCTATGGCCGGCATCAACATCCGCATGATCTCCACCTCTGAGATCAAGATCTCCGTCCTCATCAACGAGGAGGACAGCGAGAAGGCTGTTAAGGCTATCCACGAGGAGTTCTTCAACGCCTAATTGGGGGCAATACCACACGATTGCATCGGCGGCGTTTGGCGGAAATTTTGTGCGCTGATTTTGTTGCGTTCCCTTGCAATACACAAAGTATTGCTGCGGAACCGCGCCGCATCAGCACGCAAAATTTACTCGCCAACCGCTTACCGCTGAATCGTGTGGTAATGCCCATAAGTGTTTTCTCAGATAGCCTCAAAGTCCCGAAATGTGCATTTCGGGACTTTTTTGCAACCGGAAAGACGTCCGCAACCGTCGGTTGACAAAAAGAAACGATGGGTTGGTGGCGTTTTTGCGGCATTTCAGGCACACTGGAGACAGAAAAGAAAGGCAGGTGGCAGAAATGACAACAGGTGAGAAAATCGCGGCGCTGCGAAAAGAGCAGGGCATGAGTCAGGAGGCGCTCGGCGAAAAGCTGGGCTTGAGCCGTCAGGCGGTCAGCAAGTGGGAGGCCGATCAGGCGGTGCCCACGATGGATAATTTAATGGAACTGAGCAAGCTGTTCGGCGTTCCGGTGGATACGCTGCTGCGTCCGGATGCGGAGCTAATGCCGAAGGCAGAGGACTCGGATGAATCGTGGCCGGGTGCAGAGAACCAGCCGGTCAGGAGCGGCAACCGCAAGTGGAAAATTGCGGCGATTGCAGCGGCGGGACTGCTGTGCGTCAGCGTGGTATGCAGCGCGGTCAGCCTGTGGCGCGTGATCGTCATGCAGAACCAGATTGACCAGCTGCGGCTGCAGAGCGGGCCGAGCACGATTTACTATCCGCAGACAGACAATGAGAACAGCGATCTTGCCGACTGGTCGGAGAATATCGAGGTAGACCCGGATCACAACGAAAATCTTCTTGTCACAGTGAGCGCCGTGCCGAAAGAAATGCGGGACGGCGAAACCGCAAAGTTTGTTGTCCGCAGCGGCGATCAGTCGTGGGAGTGCGACGCAGAAAACAAGAACGGTTACAGCGGCGAAATCAGCGTGCCGCTGGTGGATACGTTTTCTGTCTATTTGACGCTGACAAGTACGGACGGAGAAATCCGTAATATTATGGTTGCCTCTGAGTATGACCTGAAGCAGCGTTTTTCTCTCGAAGTGCGTGCGTGGTGGGAGAACGGTAGCTTTAGCTTTAATGGGAAAATCACATCAGCCAGCGGCAATGTGGCAACGTATATTTACTGCGGCGATGACAGTGTGACACCGGTCAGTGGTCGTATATTGCTGTATCAGAACGGAAAACAAATCAAAGAACAGAAGATAGAGAATATAGAAACAGGAGTCGGTGGAGACGTTTATTATTATACACAGGTTGACTGGCGCAATCTGGAGGGTTCAATGGAGGAGTATCAGCTGAAAGCCGAAATTACCGATAATTACGGCAGGGTGTATAGTAGTGAGTTTTTCCACTAACAAAAAAGACCGCTTACGCGGTCTTTTTTGTTATTTCATCGGTGTAAATGTCGCAGCGAGGACGTAAACACGGCTTGCACCAATCTCCCGCAGAACCTTGACGGCGGCAGCCGCCGTTGCGCCGGTGGTGATAATATCATCGACCAGCACAACGGATTTTCCGGTCAAATCCACGCTGCCCTTCGGCAGAACGGCATATTTTGCGTTGCTCTGCCGCGCGGCGTAATCCTTCTGCGCGGATTGCTTGCCGACAAACCATCGCTTGCGCAGTGTTGCCTCGCACGGCAGAGAGAGCGGCTTTGCTACCAGCTTTGCCAGCAGCTCGGCCTGATTGTACCCGCGCTTGCGGTAATGCAGGAATCCAATCGGCATGTAGGTAATCAAATCCGGCTGCCAGTCGTCCAACTGTGACGTGAGGGCCACGGCCATTTGCGCCGCGAACCAGTCCGCACAGTAGGCGGCGCTGCTGAATTTGAACCGTTTCATGGCATTGCGTACTGTGCCGCGGTAATACAGCGGAGCGATCGTACCGTCCGCTCCGGCGATGGAGATGACCTCATTGCAGCGGTATTCCCGCCGAACTGCGGCAGCACAGTCCGGACAAAGCTGCAGCGTGCGGCTGGTCGTCACCGGAAAATCCGCGCCGCATAAAACGCACCTGTGACCATAAAGAATGCCCATCGAATCACCTCAACTATGCAAAAAGAGCTGTCCGCGCGGGACAGCTCTTTGATTATGCGATATTGCGGAAACTTACTTCTTGAGCAGCTTCTTCAGACGCTCAGCAGCTTCCTTGGTGCGTGCCTGATCGCCGAATGCGGTCAGACGGAAGAAGCCGTCACCGTTCTTGCCGAAGCCTGCACCCGGCGTACCAACGACGTTGGCATTCTCAAGCAGGTAGTCGAAGAAGGTCCAGGAATCCATGCCGTTCGGGCACTTGAGCCACAGGTACGGGCTGCTCTTGCCGCCGGTGTACCAGATGCCCAGCTCATCGAGGGTCGCAGCGAGAACCTTAGCGTTCTGCTTGTAGTAGCCGAGGGTCTCCTTGATCTGCTTCATGCCTTCCTCGGTGAAGCAGGCAGCAGCGCCCTTCTGTACGATATACGGAACGCCGTTGAACTTGGTGGTCTGGCGGCGCAGCCACATCTTGTTCAGCTTGCCGTCCAGCAGAGCGGTCGGAACAACGGTCCAGCCGCAGCGGGTGCCGGTGAAGCCTGCCATCTTGGAGAAAGAGCAGAACTCGATCGCACAGGACTTAGCGCCTTCGATCTCGTAGATAGAGCGCGGCAGAGTCTCATCCTCGATGAAGCACTCGTAAGCTGCGTCATACAGGATAACGGCGTTCTGCTTGTTTGCGTAATCTACCCAGGCCTTCAGACCTGCGCGGTCGTATGCAGCGCCGGTCGGGTTGTTCGGAGAGCAGATATAGATGATGTCGCACTGAACGGACTCGTCCGGCAGCGGCAGGAAGCCGTTTGCCTCGTTTGCGTCAGCGAATACGATCTTGCGGCCCGCCATAACGTTGGTATCAACGTAAACCGGGTAAACCGGGTCCGGAACCAGAACGGTGTTGTCGGTGCCGAAAATGTCGAGAATGTTGCCGAGGTCGCTCTTTGCACCGTCCGAGATGAAGATCTCATTGGTGGCGAGCTCTACGCCGTGGGACTTGTAGTAGCCGACCAGCGCCTCGTGCAGGAAGCCGTAGCCCTGCTCATCGCCGTAGCCGTGGAAGGTCTCCTGCTTGGCCTGATCCTCAACGGCTGCGTGCAGTGCGTCGATAACAGCCGGTACCAGCGGACGGGTTACGTCGCCGATGCCCAGACGGATGATATCAGCCTCCGGATGTGCTTCGGAGTACTCACGCACCTTGCGGGCGATGGTGGAGAACAGATAGCTCTGCTCGAGATTGTCGTAGTTCTTGTTAGTCTGCATTGTTGTTCTGGCTCCTTTTCAGAGATGCCGCGACGAACGCCTTGAACAGGGGATGTGCGCGGTTCGGACGGGACTTGAACTCGGGGTGGAACTGCACGCCGATATAGAACGGATGGTTCGGGATCTCAACGGTCTCCACAAGCTCGCCGGTCGGCGAGGTGCCCGTGATCTGCATGCCCTTATTTTCAATCTCCTCGCGGAAATTGTTGTTGAACTCGTAACGGTGGCGGTGACGCTCGGAGATCATCTCCTCGCCGTACGCCGTTGCCATAATGGTATTCGGACGGATCTTGCACGGATAAGCGCCCAGACGCATCGTGCCGCCCTTCTTGGAGATGCCCTGCTGGCTCTCCATCAGGTCGATGACCGGATGGGTGGAATCCGGGTCAAACTCGCTGGAGTTTGCATCCGCGTAGCCGAGCACGTTGCGTGCGTAGCTCATAACCGCGATCTGCATGCCGAGGCAGATGCCGAAGTAGGGGATACCCTGCGTGCGGGCATAGTTTGCCGCACAGATCATGCCTTCCACGCCGCGTGCGCCGAAGCCGCCCGGCAGGATGATGCCGTCAACCTCACCGAGCAGCTTGTCCACGGTGGAGTCATTGATCTCCTCGGAGTCTACCCAGTCAATGTCAACGAAGCAGCCGGTTTCGTAGCCGCCGTGCTGCAGCGCCTCTGCAACCGAGAGATATGCGTCGTGCAGCTTGACGTACTTGCCAACCAATGCAATCTTAACGTGGTTCTTGCGGGCGGCAATGCGCTCGAGCATTTCCTGCCACTCGGTCATATCGCCCTTGCCTGCGCCGATGGACAGCTCACGGCAGACGATGTCGGACAGATGGCTCTCCTCGAGCATCATCGGTGCCTGATACAGAACCGGCAGGGTGCGGTTTTCGATTACGCAGTCCTCCGGAACGGTGCAGAACATGGAAATCTTGCGCTTGATATCGTCATCCATCGGCTGGTCAACGCGGGCTACGATGATATCCGGAGAGATGCCCAGACCGCGCAGCTCCTTAACCGAGTGCTGGGTCGGCTTGGACTTCGGCTCATTGGAGCCGGAGATGAACGGAACCAGCGTTACATGGATGAACAGGCAGTTGCGGCGGCCAACCTCAGCAGCAACCTGACGGATTGCCTCGAGGAACGGCTGAGACTCAATATCACCGGTGGTGCCGCCAATCTCGGTGATAACAACGTCAGCCGAGGTCTTTTTGCCTACCGAGTAGATGAAGGACTTGATTTCGTTGGTGATGTGCGGGATAACCTGCACGCACTCACCGAGGTACTCGCCGGCGCGTTCCTTGTTCAGAACATTCCAGTATACCTTGCCGGTAGTCAGGTTGGAGAACTTGTTCAGGTCCTCGTCGATGAAGCGCTCGTAGTGGCCGAGGTCGAGGTCGGTCTCTGCGCCGTCGTCGGTAACGTAAACCTCACCGTGCTGGAACGGGCTCATCGTGCCCGGGTCTACGTTGATGTAGGGATCGAGCTTCTGCGCTGCAATTTTCAGGCCGCGGCTTTTCAGCAGACGGCCGAGAGATGCGGCAGTAATGCCCTTGCCCAGACCGGAAACTACGCCGCCGGTCACGAAGATGTACTTTGTCATATCTCGATTTCCCCCTTGAATACGGTCGTTGCCGCGCCCGTCATGAACACGGTTTCATCTGTATAGCGAATGGTGAGGTCGCCGCCGCGCAGGTGCACGACGATATCCTCGTTTTTGTTTGCAAAGCCGTTCAGACATGCTGCCACGCCGGTCGCACAGGAGCCGGTGCCGCACGCCCATGTTTCACCGGAGCCGCGCTCCCAGACGCGCATTTTCAGGCTGCCGTCCGGCAGGACATTGACAAACTCGGTGTTGACACGCTCCGGGAACAGCGGATGATGCTCGAACTTGGGTCCGATGCGCGTAAGGTCGAGGTCGTCCACATCTTCCTTCTGGAAGATAACGCAGTGCGGGTTGCCCATGGAAACGCAGGTCATGTGGTAGACCTTTTCGTCCACGACGATGGGTGCGCTGATGACATTTTCGCCGTCCATATCAACGGGAATCTCCCGCGGAGCAAGAATGGCTGCACCCATGTCCACGCGGGCGGACTGCATTTTGCCGTCCTTGACGGTCAGCTCAAGCGTTTTTACGCCGGAAAGCGTGTCAATGGTGATGGTGGTGCGGCCATCGGTCATGCCGTTGTCGTACAGGTACTTGCCCACGCAGCGGATGCCGTTGCCGCACATTTTTCCCTCCGAGCCGTCGGCGTTGAAGATACGCATCTGCGCATCCGCCTTGTCGGAAGGAGAAATAAGGATAATGCCGTCGCCGCCGATACCGAAGTGCGGCTCACTGAGCTTGATTGAAAGCGACTCGGGATCGGGCACAGTCTGGTCGAAGCAATTGAAATAGATATAATTGTTGCCGCAGCCGTGCATCTTGGTGAAAGCCAGCTTCACACGGATTCCCTCCTTAGAAAATAACAAAAATGGCATATAGGCAGGGAAAGACAGAGCTTCTCTGCTCATACACCATTTAGTATATCATAATCTGTCGGGAATTTCTCTATAAAATCGAAAAAACCGAAAAAATTTTCGCATGAGATATGAGATGTTTTTAAGCGGTATCGCACAAATCACGGCGTTTTTCCACCGATGATGTCCTCGGCGATATCTCGCTTGGAGCGACGCTGGTTCATAGCCTGCTGCTCGATGTAGGAATGCGCCTCCGGCTCGGTCATGCCGCAGCACTCGATGAGCAGACACTTGGCGCGGTCCACCTGACGGATATCCTCAATGCGCTTTTGCAGACGGCGGTTTTCGCTCTGCAGGCCGGTCAGACGGCTGCGCGCGGCGCGCGTCATGCGGAGCGCCTGCATGAACAGCACGCGCGAGAGCGGCTTGGGTACGACGAACACGCCGTCGTCCTCGACCTTTTCGGCAACACTGTCCGCAATCTCGGCCTTAGCGAGCAGGATGACGCCGGAAAGCGTATCGTTTGCAGCCTGTTGTGCCATATCATGGCCAAATTCATCGGGCAGCGGCGTGTTGATGAGTACGAGGTCGAACAGTCCGTCCACCAGCATGCGCCGGGCCTCCGCACCGGAGGAAGCAGGTGCAAGCTGAGCCTGTACGCCGCAGGACGTTAAAAACTGGGAAAGCATGGTGCGGGATTTTTCGGTTGCAGAAACGAGAAGAATGCGTTCCATGCGGTGTGCTCCTCCTTTCAAACGGTATTATGTGGGATTAGTAGCGTTCAAAATAGAGGGAGCGTTCGGCAGCCGTGCGGTCGTCGGCAAGCACGATGCGGTCGTGTTCGGCCTGCTTGGCCGCGAAAAAGGCCGTGCGTGCCTTTTCGGGCAGGTACTTGGTGATAAAGTCGCTGTCCTTGGCGATGCGGATCGCATCGCACAGAGCGCCGGGCAGAGTCTCGTAACGGGCGCGTACCTCGTCGGAGGCGGTGAACAGGTTTTCGTCGCAGGCGGGCGGCAGGGGCAGTCCCTGCTCGATGCCGTCCAGACCGGCGTGGATGAGCAGCGCAAATACGATGTACGGGTTGATGCAGCCGTCGAACGCACGCAGCTTGAAGCGGTGCGCCGTGCTGTCCTCGGAGAGCGGCACGGTGATGAGCGGACGGCTGTTCTGATGCGACCAGGTGATGTACTTGGGCGCTTCAAACTCGCCCAGACGCTGGAACGAGTTGGTGAGCGGATTGCAGAAGATGGTCATCTCGGCAGCACGCTGCAGAATGCCCGCCACAAAGCTCTGGCCCTCGGCAGATTCTTCAAACGAGGGCTGGAACAGATTCTTGCCGTTTTTGTTTATCGAAACAGACAGATGCAGTCCGCTGCCCGGCGCATGCGGGAGCGGCTTGGGCAGGAAGGACGCAAACAGGCCGCTTGAGGACGCCATGGACTTGACGACCCACTTGAAGGTGACGAAATTGTCGGCCGCTTCAAGGGCTTCGGCGTAGCGGAAGTCAACCTCGTTCTGGCCGGGACCCTGCTCGTGGTGCGAGGACTCCGGCTGGATGTTCATCTCCTCAAGCGTCAGGCAGATCTGGCGGCGCACGTTTTCCGCCTTGTCGAGCGGCGCAACGTCGAAATACTCGCCGTGATCGTGCGGAATGGTGGTTGGATGGCCGTTTTCATCCAGCTCGAACAGGTAAAACTCGCTTGCCGTGCCCATGGTCAGCGAGTAGCCTGCGCGGCGCGCACGTCGGTTGGCCTCACGCAGCAAATGACGGCCGTCGCCCTCGAACGGCGTGCCGTCCGGATAGCGAATGTCGCAGTAAAAGCGCACTACACGGCCCTGAGCCGGCCGCCACGGCAGAACGGAAAGCGTTGCCGGATCGGGGAACAGCAGCAGATCAGACGCTTCTACATTGAGAAAGCCGCGCAGCGCCGCCGCGTTGAAGTGGATGCCCTGCTCGAAGGCGCGTTCCAGCTCGGTCGGCATGATGGCGATGTTCTTCTGGTTGCCGAAAATATCGCAAAACGCAAGACGAATGAACTTTACGTCGTTCTCCTGAATAAATTGTACGACTTCGCTCATGGTGGTGTCCATAGGGCAAGCCTCCTTTTTCATAATGTATCTTGAGGAATAAATTTTTTGCTAAAGAATGCGGAATGGGTGCCAAACCTTGGCTGGGGCACCAAAAGGATAGACACCAAGGTTTCTATCCTCTTGGAACTCCAGTTTCCTTTATTTCATAGTCTGGCGAAAATCAGAGAGCGGCGACCGCTCCGAAAAGAGGAACGGCAGAGGATTTTTTCTACCGCAGGGGAGCACAGTGTACTCCCCTGTCGAAACCCATACACAGTGTCAGATACCGTTCTGCTACACATACGGTTAAATCAACGCAGGTGCGACAGAACAGTGTCGCACAATTCGTTTGCGCGTTGTTACGGACGGCACCTGCGAGTTACACCTATCAGGTAACTCCCATCTCCTCATTTCCAACTCCTGCCTTGCAGGAGTTGGAAACGAGGAGAGCAAAATCAAGCCTCAAAGGTATAAAGCTGCTTATACCCAGCCTCCGGGTTCGGCGTGAGGACGAAATACTTCTGCGAAAGCAGATTTTCCGCGTCTGCGCCGAACAGCTGCGCGTATTCCTTAATATACGGTGCAAATTCGGTCATATCGTCCGCGGAGACCTCGCTCACGAGGACCTGACGCGGCAGATCGGTCGGTGCTTTATCACATCTTAACACAATTTTGCCGCCGTGCATACCGGTTCCGCAGAAATTGTTGACAGGATACGCGCCGTTCTGACCGATGCCGAGCACAAGAATGAGACCGCCGGCGAGATACTCGCCGAGGAACGAACCTGCCTTGCCGCCGACTACCATCACAGGGAAGTGCTGCTGGTAGGCCTTCATGTGGATGCCGGCACGGTAGCCGCAGTCGCCCTTGATATAGATCTTGCCGCCGCGCATCGCGTAGCCGCAGGCGTCGCCGACGTTGCCGTGCACAACGATCTCACCGGCGTTCATGGTGTCGCCGACGGCCTCCTGCGCGTTGCCGAAGACCTCAATGGTGGAGCCGTTCAGATACTGACCGAGACCGTTGCCTGCCGTGCCGTGCACGGTGATCTTGCGGTCGGTGGAGCCGCAGCCGATGTAGCGCTGGCCGATCACGTTCTCAACCGTGATCTCGCTGTCCTGCGCTGCGCGGATCTGCTCGTTTACTTGTTTATAATAGGTAAGTCCTGCCTGTACAGTTGTCATTTTCGCGCACCTCCTGTGCTTATTCGCCTGCGTGCTTGATGCCGAGGATGTTCAGCTCACGGTCGGTCAGACCGATGCCGCGCAGCATAAGACGGTTGCCGCGCAGTGCCTCGATGGAGTTGATGCCCATGCCGCCCATCATTTCCTTGAGCTCGTGATCCCATGCAGTGAGCAGGTTGATGAGACGCTGGGAGCCGATATCCGGATTCAGGCGCTTGACCAGCTCCGGACGCTGGGTTGCAATGCCCCAGTTGCACTTGCCGGTCTGGCAGGTGCGGCACAGGTGGCAGCCCATTGCCAGCAGAGCCGCGGTGCCGATGTAGCATGCGTCCGCGCCGAGCGCGATGGCCTTGAGCAGATCGGCGGAGTTGCGGATGGAGCCGCCGACAACGACCGAAACTTCATCACGGATGCCCTCATCGCGCAGACGCTGATCGACAGCGGCGAGCGCCAGCTCGATCGGGATGCCGACGTTGTCGCGGATGCGGGTCGGAGCTGCACCGGTGCCGCCGCGGTAGCCGTCGATACAGATGATGTCTGCACCCGAGCGGGCCACGCCGGAAGCGACTGCTGCTACATTATTTACGGCTGCAATCTTGACCATAACCGGCTTCTTATATTCGGTAGCCTCCTTCAGCGAGTAAACCAGCTGACGCAGGTCCTCGATGGAGTAGATATCATGATGCGGCGCCGGAGAGATCGCGTCCGTGCCCTCCGGGATCATACGGGTCTTGGAGATATCCGGGCCGACCTTGAGTCCGGGCAGATGGCCGCCGATACCCGGCTTTGCGCCCTGACCCATCTTGATCTCGATGGCAGCACCGGCTTCGAGGTAATCCTTATGTACGCCGAAACGGCCGGATGCAACCTGCACAATGGTGTGCGGGCCGTACTGGTAGAAGTCCTGATGCAGACCGCCCTCACCGGTATTATAATAGGTGCCGAGCGCGCTTGCAGCGCGTGCGAGTGCGGCATGTGCGTTGTAGGAGATCGAGCCGTAGCTCATTGCGGAGAACATGATCGGCAGGTTGAGCTCCAGCTGCGGCGCCAGATTGGGAACCAGATTGCCGTTCTCGTCACGCTCAATCTTGCCCGGCTTTTTGCCGAGGAAGGTCTTGGTCTCCATCGGCTCGCGCAGCGGGTCGATGGACGGATTGGTAACCTGCGAAGCGTTGATAAGAATTTTATCCCAGTAGATGGGGTGCGGGTCCGGGTTGCCCATCGAGGACAGCAGCACGCCGCCCGAGCCTGCCTGACGGTAAACCTCGGAGATCGCCTTGCCGGTCCAGTTGGCGTTCTCACGGAACGTGTGGTCGGTCTTTACGATTTTGAGGGCACGGGTCGGGCACAGCGCCACGCAGCGGTGACAGGCTACGCACTTGGACTCGTCCGCCTGCATGCGGTTGTTGTCGGCGTCCCAAAAGTGTACTTCGTTCGCGCACTGACGCTCGCAGGCGCGGCAGTTGATGCAGCGGTCGTTGTTGCGGACGACCTCATACTGCGGATATAAGAAATCGATAGCCATTACTGGTTCCCTCCGTTCTTCAGATTTACGATGACCGGTTCGCCGCCCTTGGGCGCCCACAGCTTATCCAGCTCAGACTGGATGACGCGGATCGCGCATTCCTCGGAGGCGATGTATACGGTGTCGTCCTTTTCGCCGACAACCATGCTGCGCAGCTTGAGTCGGTCGTTGAGCGCCATCAGGCCGCCGGTGTAGCCGACCAGAATGGAGAACGGACCGGTAATCATCAGGGAAGCGAAGGCATTGCGCAGATAGGTGAGACGCTCGCGCTCCTTCGGCTCCTGCTTTTCAATGGTGGACCAGAACGGAGCCGCAATGACATTTGCAATCTCGCTGTACGTCAGGCCCAGCTTGCGGCCGAGGTAATCAATAATGTAGGTGATGACCTCGGTGTCGGTCAGCAGGTCGCAGGAGTAGCCGAACATCTCAATGAAGCGGCGGTTTGCATCATAAGAGGAAATCTCGCCGTTGTGAACGACCGTGGTGTCAAGCAGTGCAAATGGGTGCGCGCCGCCCCACCAGCCCGGTGTGTTGGTCGGATAACGGCCGTGGCAGGTCCAGGAGTAGGCCTCGTAGTTTTCCAGCATGTAGTACTCGCCGACGTCCTCGGGGAAGCCGTTTGCCTTGAAAACGCCCATGTTCTTGCCGGAAGAGAAGATGTAAGCGCCGTTCAGCGTGTGATTGATGCGGATGACAAAGCGGGAGGTGAACTCACGCTCCTCGAGCTGGCTGGCTGCCAGCTTGGTCGGCAGGGGTGTAACGAAGTAGCGCCAGATCATCGGGGCATCCGTGATGCGCGGATGACGTCGGGTCGGGATCTTGGACAGGTTTACAATGTCAAAGTGACGCTCGATCTCGCGCTCGCACTCTTCCTTAGCCGCCTGCGTATCATAGAATACATGGAACGCATAGTAATCGGCGTATTCAGGGTAGATGCCGTAGCCGGCGAAGCCGCCGCCCAGGCCGTTGGAACGATCGTGCATGGTGCGGATGGAGTCGATAATGCGGGTGCCGTTCTCACGGGTGCCGTCCTTGTGGAAGATACCGGAGATCGCGCAGCCTGCGGGGATGCGGACTTGCCCTTCTTTTTGTAACATGGTGCTTCCTCCTTATATATTGCGCTGAAATTACGGATTCAGAGAAGCAGGCTTCGGCGGGTGCTTTCAGATGGAAGGCGATATGTACCGGCTGCTTAACAAAATAAAAAGGTGCTCGCCGCAGCAGAGGATCAAAAGCCTTAAATCCTCAGCTATGGCGAACACCTTTGTTCGCTTAATATTCTATAGCAGAAAACCGGGAATCGTCAAGCGCAAAGAACATAAAAAAGTGAATTTTCGCATTTTGCACAGGAAGTGACGGTGCGGACAAGTGAAAATTAAGTATGTTGTAGCAAATCTTCCGAAAATGAAAAAAACACCATAATCTCCCTTGACAAAGCAAGGCAGGACGGCTATAATGCAAAGTGTAAACAGCAAAGGCGCTGTGGGCACACGACCCGCAGCGCCTGATTTGTTTTATTCAGTTTGTTTGCTATTAAAATTAACATATGTAAGGAGCGAACCATTCATGAGCATTACGAATGTTCCCGAGCTGTTCGGCAGCATGGTGTTTAACGACACTGTGATGAAAGAACGTCTTCCCAAGGACGTTTACAAGAAGCTGAAGAAGACCATGCGCGAGGGCACCGCGATCGACGCCGATGTTGCTGCTGTTGTTGCAACGGCAATGAAGGACTGGGCGATCAGCAAGGGTGCAACCCATTACACGCACTGGTTCCAGCCGATGACCGGCATCACCGCCGAGAAGCACGACTCGTTCATCACGCCGACCGACGACGGTCATGTGATGATGGAGTTCTCCGGCAAGGAGCTGATCAAGGGCGAACCGGACGCATCGTCCTTCCCGTCCGGCGGTCTGCGCGCAACCTTCGAGGCACGCGGCTACACCGCATGGGACCCGACCAGCTACGCATTTGTAAAGGATGGTTCCCTTTACATTCCGACCGCATTCTGCTCCTACACCGGTCAGATCCTCGATAAGAAAACGCCGCTGCTGCGCTCGATGGACGCCATCAGCACACAGGCGTGCCGCATCCTCAAGCTGTTCGGCAAGGATGTTAAGCGCGTAACCACCACCGTAGGCCCGGAGCAGGAATATTTCCTGATCGACCGCGAGGACTACGCAAAGCGCAAGGACTTGATCTTTACCGGCCGCACCCTGTTCGGTGCAATGCCGCCGAAGGGTCAGGAAATGGATGATCACTACTTCGGCGCACTCCGTCCGCGTGTTGCTGCTTTCATGCAGGAGCTCGACGAGGAGCTGTGGAAGCTGGGCATCCTCTCCAAGACCAAGCACAACGAGGTTGCACCGTGCCAGCACGAGATGGCACCGGTGTTCACTCACTCACCAACATCGCGACCGATCACAACCAGCTGACCATGGAGGTCATGCGTACGGTCGCGCAGAAGCATGGCTTCACCTGCCTGCTGCGGCATGAGAAGCCGTTCGAGGGCGTAAACGGCTCCGGCAAGCACAACAACTGGTCCATTTCCACCGATCGGGCGAGAACCTGCTCGAGCCGGGCAAGAACCCGAGCGAGAACACCCAGTTCATCCTGTTCCTGACCGCTGTTATCAAGGCTGTTGACGAGTATCAGGATCTGCTCCGCATCTCGGTTGCATCCGCAGGCAACGATCACCGTCTGGGCGCGAACGAGGCGCTCCGGCTATCATCCCATGTTCATCGGCGATGAGCTGCAGTCGATCCTTGATTCCATCGAGTCCGGTGCGGAGTACAACCGATGTTTACAAGACCAAGATGGATCTGGGCGCTGCTGTTCCGCCGATCCCGAAGGACACCACCACCCGACCGCAACCGTACCTCCGTTTGCTTTCACCGGCAATAAGTTCGAGTTCCGTTCGCTGGGTTCGGCCGTCAACATCGCGTGTGCAAACGTTATGCTGAATACCGCAGTTGCCGAGGAGCTCCGCCAGTTCGCTGACGAGCTGAGGGCGCTTGAGGACTTCGAGGCCGCTGTATACGCACTCATTAAGCGCGAGATCAAGGCGCACAAGCGCATCATCTTCTAACGGCAACGGCTACGACGAGTCCTGTTGTTGAGGCGGAGAGCGCGGCCTGCTCAACTCTCAAGAGCGCGGCAGATGCATTCCCGCACTACGTTGACCAGAAGAACCTCGACCTGTCTTCGCAAAGCACAATGTTTACACCTCTGCGGAGATCCATTCCCGTATGGAGACCCAGCTTGAGGAGTACAAACAAGATCCTACATCGAGGCTATGACCATGAGCGACATGGTACGCGAGGAGATCACCCGGCGCATCGCATTTGAAAACGAGCTGGCAAGCACCGTCATGCCAAGAAGGCAGCAGGCGTTACCGGCGGCATGGAGGCAGGTCTGCTGGGCGTTTCTCTCGAGCTGACCGAGGAGCTGTACACCAAGAGCGCAGCGCTGACGAGGCTGTTGCAGCCGTTCCTGACCGACGACAACGAAAAGGCAGCACATACTACCACGATGTTGTCATCTCCGCGATGGACGAAGTCCGTGCACCGGCCGACAAGTTGGAGGGTCTGGTAGGCAAGAAGTTCTGGCCGTTCCCGACCTACTCCGACATTCTGTTCTACGTTTAATAGAGCAGACATCAATTACATTCGTTAGAAAATATATTTCTATACACAATGGCGTGTATTTCCACTGTTCCTTCGGGGTGGTGGAGATATACGCCATTCCTATTTCTAAGGGGGTTATTAAAAATGGATATCATGGAACTTGCTACGTCGATGGACGTAGGCTGGACGCTCGTTGCGGCGGCGCTGGTATTCTTCATGCAGGCGGGCTTCGCAATGGTTGAGACCGGCTTCACCAGAGCAAAGAATGCCGGCAACATCATTATGAAGAACCTGATGGACTTCTCGCTTGGCACGCCGATCTTCTGGATCCTCGGCTTCGGCATCATGTTCGGTGCGGCAAGCCCGTTCTTCGGCGGCTTTGATTTCTTCGCTGACGGCGTTGTCGGTGAGGGCTATAACTGGACGACGCTGATCTTCCAGACGGTGTTCTGTGCTACGGCTGCGACCATCGTTTCCGGTTCGATGGCAGAGCGCACCAAATTCTCTGCATACTGCATTTACTCGATGGTTATTTCTGCAGTCATCTACCCGGTTTCCGGTCACTGGATCTGGGGCGGCGGCTGGCTCGCAGAGCTTGGCTTCCATGATTTTGCAGGCTCCACGGCCGTACACATGGTCGGCGGCGTTGCAGCCCTTGTCGGCGCTGCAATCCTCGGTCCCCGTATCGGCAAGTACACCAAGGACGGCAAGGCTCGTGCAATCCCGGGTCACTCCCTGACGCTCGGCGCACTCGGCTGCTTTATCCTGTGGTTCTGCTGGTTCGGCTTCAACGGCGGTTCTACCGTTGCACTGTCGGGCGGCGGTGCTGAGGTTGCATCCCGTGTATTTGTAACCACCAACATGGCGGCTGCTGTTGCAACCGTTACCGTTATGTGCATCACCTGGATCCGCTACAAGAAGCCTGACGTTTCTATGACGCTGAATGGCTCTCTGGCCGGTCTGGTAGCCATCACCGCAGGCTGTGACGTTGTTACTCCGTTCGGTTCGGTTATCATCGGTATCTGCGCAGGCTTTGCCGTTGTATTCGGTATCGAATTTGTCGATCAGAAGCTCAAGGTCGATGATCCGGTTGGCGCTGTCGGCGTTCACTGCATCAACGGCGCAATGGGCACCATTCTTACCGGCCTGTTCGCTTACTATAATGGCACCGAGGTTGAGCCTCTCGGCGTATTCTACGGCGGCGGCTTCCACTTCTTCGGCATTCAGGTTCTCGGCGTAGTCGCAGTCATCGCTTGGGTTGCGATCACCATGACCATCGTATTCAATGTTATCAAGCACACCATCGGCCTGCGCGTAAGCGAGGCTGAGGAGATCATGGGTCTGGATAAGCCTGAGCATGGCCTGTCCTCCGCATACGCAGACTTTATGCCGGTCATTCCGAACGTACTGGGCACCAAGGCTGGCGAAACCGCTGCAAAGATCAAGGACACCATCCCGGTAGCAGTCGAAAAGGCTGTTCCTGTCACCAAGGTGACGACCGAGGGCGCTTCGCACGAGCATAAGCTCAGCAAGATCGTTATTATCGCAAAGCAGTCCAAGTTTGAGGTTCTGAAGGAAGCGCTGGCATCCATCGGCGTATCCGGTATGACTGCACCAACGAAGCGGCTGGTGGCGGCGCTGGTGAAGGGCGCTCCCGAGTATTACCGCGGCGCTGAGGTTGACGTAACCCTGCTGCCCAAGCTGAAGATGGAGGTTGTTGTATCCAAGGTTCCGGTTGAAACCGTTGTTGAAACGGTCAAGAAGGTTCTGTATACCGGTCATATCGGTGACGGCAAGATCTTCGTTTACGATGTGGAGAACGTCGTAAAGGTTCGTACTCGGCGCAGAAGGCTTGATGCCCTGCAGGACGATAACTAACATAAAGGAAAACGCTGAGCGGTGGCTCAGCGTTTTTTTTGCGGAATGAAACCAAGTTGTGTTCATTCTCCGTTTTCCATTACTCACGGCTTGAAATTCGGAAAATACTTTCACGAACGGAATATCTTTAACCTTAAAGGTTTTTCCGTTGAGGTACTGCAAGGCTCCCGCGTCCTGTGCGAATCGGAAGGTGAGGGAATAGGCATAGAGCGCCTGACCGGTCTCGCCGTAGGGACGGTTGAGTTCGTTCGTGCCGTATTTGCCGTCACCGAGCAGCGGGCAGCCGATGGACGCCATATGTGCGCGGATCTGGTGCGTACGGCCGGTCAGCAGTTCACACTCCACGAGCGACAGTCTGCCGTGCGACGTGAGCGTGCGGTAGCGCGTGCGTGCGGTCTTGGCACCCGGCACACGGGTCCTGTGCAGCGTGACCTGCTTGCGCTTTTCATCACGGCGGAGATAATTCTCGATCAGTCCCTCGGGCGGCTTGGGTCTGCCGTGCACGATGCACAGATACCGCTTTTCCATCTCGCGGTCCTTGATCTTATCATTTAATATGCGCAGCGCTTCAGCGGTCTTTGCCGCGATGACGATGCCGCCGGTGTTGCGGTCGATACGGTTGCACAGGGCTGGTGCAAATGATGCGGCATCATCCGGATTCCACGCACCGGACTGAAACAGGTACGCCTGAATGTGTGCGATGAGCGTATCCGTGTCGCCGTGCTCATCTGCGTGAACGACCATGCCCGGCGCCTTATCCGCCAGCAGGATGTGCTCGTCCTCGTACACGACGCGCACGCGCGGTGTTTTGATGCGGCGGAAGGCTTCTTCCTCCTTGGGCGCGTCAAAGTATTCGTCATTGAGGTAAAGCTGCACGGAATCGCCCTCGGCGAGCTTGTAGGCAGCTTCAGTGCGCTTGTTATTGACCTTGATGCGCTTTAATCGCAGGTATTTGTGCATCATGCCGCCGGATAAAAGCGGCACAGCTTTCTCTAAAAATTTATTCAGACGTTGTCCGCTGTCGTTTTTTGTGATATAATATTCTCTCAAGGCAGGGTATCCTTTTCCGTTGATTTGCCCGTTTGGGTGAAACCAGTATACCGCATTTTCCGAAAAAAGAAAAGTGCGGGCGGACAGTTCGGAAAAATACCGTGTTTTGTAGATTTTTTGGTTGACAAAGACCGATTGTTTGTAGTATACTATCTTAGTACCATGTGAGGTTGACATGAAGATTGACTTAAAAAAGCTGAACACGTCTGCACATGCGTCGATTCCGTTCGATGAAACGATCGACCTGACGGACGAAAAGCTCTATGGCGCGAAGCCGTTTCAAAGCCCTGTCCACATCAAAGGCGTGGTTTCCAATGAAAGCGGTGTTGTGAGACTGGCGGGTTCGATCGAAACGATCTACTCCACCGAATGTGCACGCTGCCTGAAACCGCTCGAGATTCCGCTCTCAGCCGAGGCCGATATGATGCTCTCGGATGACCCCGAGGCGGAGGAAGAGGACGATCTTTTTGTGCTGACCAGCGACAGCGTGGATCCTGCGGACGTATTGGTGCCGGCATTGATCCTGCAGGTACAGATGACCTATCTGTGCAAAGAGGACTGCAAAGGCCTCTGTCCGCACTGCGGCGCCGACCGCAATGTGACCGACTGCGATTGCGATAAAAAGCAGATCGATCCGCGATTTGCCGCGCTGCGCGCCCTGCTCGATTCCGACAAGGGCGAATGAGTTCGTATTGAAAAATAAGACGATAGAGTAGGAGGTGTATCCAACATGGCAGTACCTAAGGGTAAAATTTCTAAGGCACGCCGCGACAAGCGTCGTAACTCCCACTGGAAGCTCTCTCTGCCCGGCATGGCTAAGTGCCCGAAGTGTGGCGAGATGAAGCTGGCGCACAGAATGTGCAAGGCCTGCGGCTATTACAACGGTCGTGAGGTTAAGTCCGTTAAGGAAGCGTAAGCCTTAAAACAGAACAGGAAAAATGGAGAAGGCCGGATAGCTTTCTCCATTTTTTTTCAGGTTTCGATGAAAAGGCTCGCCTTTGCATCGAGAGGGACGTACCGAGCATGGCTCGGATATGTTCCGGGCGCAAATCAGCGCGTCCTTGCGGGCATACTGATTTGCTTTCTTGTATCAAAAGCCACATATATGCTGCGGCTTTTTGTGAATTTTCTGCGGAAATTCTATTGAATGCGCGCTGACGCGCGGTTTTAGCGAATTTCTTGCTTGCAATTTGTTTGCAAATGTCTTAAACTGACCTTAAAGGAGGGGAAATTTATGGCAAAGCCTATTGTTGCGATCGTCGGCCGTCCGAACGTCGGCAAGTCGCAGCTGTTCAACCGCTTGGCGGGCAAGCGGCTTTCCATCGTTGAGGATACGCCGGGCGTTACCCGCGACCGCCTGTACGCTGACAGCGACTGGCGCGGTCGTGATTTCACCGTCATCGACACCGGCGGCATTGAGCCGTCGAACGATAACGAGATTCTGCAGTTCATGCGCTTTCAGGCAGAGACTGCGATCTCGCATGCGGATGTCATTATTCTGATCACCGACCTGCGCACCGGCATTACTGCCGCCGATCAGGACGTTGCGTCCATGCTGCTGCGCTCGGGCAAGCCGCTCGTGCTGGCTGTCAACAAGTGCGACAAGCCGGGTGATCCTCCGGCGGAGTTTTATGAGTTCTACAACCTCGGTCTGGGCGAGCCGTACGGCATTTCCGCACTGCACGGCTACGGTGTCGGTGAGCTGCTGGATGCGGCTTACGAATACTTCCCGCCGGCAGACGAGGAAGAGGAGGACGCGGACCGCATTCGCGTGGCTCTCATCGGCAAGCCGAACGTCGGCAAGTCCAGTCTGCTCAACCGCGTGCTCGGTGAGGAGCGTGTTATTGTCTCCAACATCGCCGGTACGACCCGCGACAGTGTTGATGCCGATGTGGACAACGCGCACGGCAAGTTTACGTTCATCGACACCGCCGGTATCCGTAAGAAGAGCAAGGTGGACGAGAAGATCGAGAAATTCTCGGTTATGCGTTCGCTGCTGGCGGTAGAGCGCGCCGATGTATGCGTTATCATGATTGACGCGACCGAAGGTGTTACCGAACAGGACACCAAGGTGGCCGGTGAGGCGCACAACGCCGGTAAGGCGTGCATCATCGTGGTTAACAAGTGGGATCTGGTTGAGAAGGACGGCTCCACCATGAAGGAGTACACGCTGCGTGTCCGTGAGGGTCTGGCATACATGCCGTACGCACCGGTGCTGTTCATTTCCGCGCAGACCGGTCAGCGTGTGGATAAGCTGTTTTCGCTCATCCACGAGGTATACGAGCAGAACCACATGCGCATTCCGACCGGCCGACTCAACGCCATTCTCGCAGAGGCAACCGCACGCGTGCAGCCGCCTACGGACAAGGGCCGCCGTCTGCGTATCTTCTACATGACGCAGGCCTCCACCTGCCCGCCGACATTCGTCTGCTTCTGCAATGACGCGCGTCTGTTCCATTTCTCCTATCAGCGCTATCTGGAAAACCAGATCCGTGAGGTGTTCGGTCTGACCGGTACGCCGGTACGCATGGTCATCCGCGAGCGCAGCGACAAGTCGCAGTAAGGAGAGGGCAACATGACACTTACGCATTTTGCGATCATTGCCGTGTGCGCGTATCTGTTCGGCTCGCTCAGCTTTGCGATCATTGTCAGCAAGGTGACGCTTGGCAAGGATATCCGCAATTACGGCAGCGGAAACGCCGGTCTGACGAACGCGTATCGCACGATGGGTGCGAAAAAGACGCTGTTCGTTCTGCTCGGTGATTACTTTCGCTGCTGGTGCCGCAGCGGTTTCGGTCGGCTGGGCGCTCGGCGGTCCGGTCGGCAAGCTGACAGCGGGTATTTTTGTTATCCTCGGCCATATGTTTCCGCTGTATTTCGGCTTTAAGGGCGGCAAGGGCGTTCTGGTCGGCGCGGTTATGCTCGCGTTTTTTGACTGGCGCGTGTTCGCCATTGCATTCGCGCTGTTCATCCTGTCGGTCGTGCTGACAAAGTGGATCTCGCTCGGTTCGATCCTCGGCGCGGTCAGCTTTCCGATCACGACATGGCTGTTCTATCGCGATCCGGTGCTGACGGCGATGGCGTTCGGCATGGCGGCGGCAGTTGTTTTCATGCACCGCTCGAATATCGGACGCATCCTGCACGGCACGGAAAATAAATTCTCTTTTAAGAGCAAAAAGACGATCGAAGCATCGCCTGACGGAGAGGAGAAGTAACATGAAGGTTTTTGTACTGGGTACCGGCGGCTGGGGCATCGCACTGGCGATGCTGCTGCACCAGAACGGACATGAAGTAACCTCGTGGACCTATCTGCAGGAGGAGTGTGACCTGCTGCACCGCGAGCGCTGCAACGAGAAGCTGCTGCCGGATGTTGTCATTCCGGAGGGTATTGAGATTACGACCGACATGTCCGGCGCTGCCAAAGCGGATCTGGTCGTGCTGGCGGTGCCGTCCTTCGCGGTAGCGAGCACGGCAGAGCGGCTGGCGAAGATCGTGCCGCCGCATACGGTTATCGTCAACGTCGGCAAGGGTCTGGACTCCAAGCACGGCTACTGCCGGTTCTCCGAGACCATCTCGAACGCGATGAACGGCAGCAATCCGGTCGTTGCACTGACCGGTCCGACGCACGCCGAGGAGGTTGCACGCGGCATTCCGACGGCTATCGTAGCCGCTTCGGAGAGCCGTGCGGCGGCTGAGCTGACGCAGGCGGCGTTCATGAACGACACCAACTTCCGCGTGTACACCTCGTCTGATATCATCGGCTGTGAGCTGGGCGGTGCGTTCAAGAACATTATCGCACTCGGCGCTGGTATTTCGGATGGTCTGGGTCTGGGCGACAACTCCAAGGCGGCGTTCATGACCCGCGGTCTGACCGAGATTGCGCGTCTGGGCGTCAAGCTGGGCGCCAAGCAGGAGACATTTGCGGGCCTGTCCGGTGTGGGCGATCTGATCGTAACCTGCTGCTCCATGCACTCTCGCAACCGCCGTGCCGGTATCCTGATCGGCAAGGGCGCGACTGCGCAGGAGGCGATGAATGAGGTCGGTGCAACGGTCGAGGGCTATTACGCGACCGAGGCGGGCTATCACCTTGCACAGCAGCAGGGCGTGTCCATGCCGATCACCGAAGCGATGTACGCCGTGCTGTACGGCGGCATGCCTGCACAGGAGGCGATCAAGCATCTGCTCAATCGTCCGCGCCGCGGCGAGCACGAAGAGGTCTGGGTGCACTGAGAAGCTGAAAAGGAAAAGAGAAAGAGAAAACCGACGGTGCGTGCCGTCGGTTTTCTGTATTTCGGAAAAATTTGCGAAAAAAGAAAGAAAAGTGTTGACAGAGGGCACATCACCTGATATAATAAATCTTGCTTTGAGGCGGTAAGCCAAAAGCGAGATGAAAGGAATATGCGGCTGTAGCTCATCTGGTAGAGCGCCACCTTGCCAAGGTGGAGGTAGCGAGTTCGAGCCTCGTCAGCCGCTCCACCTTTTCTTCTCAAAATCGCATATGCGGCTGTAGCTCATCTGGTAGAGCGCCACCTTGCCAAGGTGGAGGTAGCGAGTTCGAGCCTCGTCAGCCGCTCCAGTTAGTCCACTTGCGAAAGCAAGTGGATTTTTTGTTTTTTTCTGTTCGCTGAAGATTGAGGAATGGGCGCCAATCTTTGGCGGGAAGTCGCCGCACCCTGCGGCGGGGCAAGAGGGTAGACACCAAGGTTTGCCCGTAGGCCACTAAACCTTGTTCCCGCGCCGTGCGCGGATTAAATGAGTACTACCCTCTTAACTCCCACTTCCTTTTGTTTGTTAGTCTGGCGCAGATCAGAGACCGGCGACCGCTTCGAAAAAGGGGAACGGCAGAGGATTTTTATTACCGCAGGGGAGCACAGTGTGCTCCCATTTCTTTACCTCTGCGCAGTGCCGGATTCCGTACTGCTACACATATCGGCTGCTCTACGCAGGCGCGACATACCCGTGTCGCGCAACTCGTTTGCTCGGTGGTCATGGACGGCATCTGCGGGTTTTGCTTGATAACGGATGATACCGTAGGGTGCGACCTCGGCGCACCGCTTGTAACCCATCTGCACCTTGCGTAACCGCAGGGGCGGCCGTTGGCCGCCCGCACAACGCTTTACCGCTGCGTAATTCTCCATTCTCCATTGTCAATTCTCCATTTGCAGAATCTCCTCCGCAAACTGTCCTCGAACACCTTCTTTATCTGAAAGAAAATCATTCCACTGAAACAATCCTGCATGCGGGTTCTCAGACAACCTTCCATAAACCGAATAGGGCAGCAGCTGCGCCTGATACCTTGCGCTCCATCTCGAATACCGCTGCATAAAGCGTTCTGCAAGCCGATAAGCCTGACAATCCTTATCCGCATCACTCGCGGGATTGAGCGCGCTGAGCTGCACGCCGCCGCCTTTACAATCGGTTTTACTGGGCGAGGGCGTAGAGTGCGCGATGACAATGCTGCCGTCTCGGCAGGGACCGATGCACAGCCACACATGACCGTCCATGCTGAAGATATCGCCGGGACGGAACGAGGACGGCTCCTGCAGGCCGTTGCCGCAGTCCTGACGGGAAAGGGTACCCCAGGCTCTTTGGGCAAGCGTATGGGCAAACTCTAGGCGGCGGGCGCGACATAGCCGTCACAGTCGGAGACAGACGCACTCTCGGTATGCAGGGTATTGTACAGCGTCCAGCCAAGGTAGCCCGAGCAATCCAGACCGGCATAGCCGTACTGGTTCCAGCCGCCGGTCGGGTAGTAGCTGTGCGCGGGATTGCTGTCGTTGCGGTAGGCATAGCAGGCGTTCTGACGGTCGAAAAAGTCAATCCAGCTTTGCGGCAGACCAATGTGCATAGCGGTGTTGCCGGAGCCGGTATCCTGCCGGTTCCAGCCGCCACCGTAGACGTACAGGGCGGTGCCGACAGGCATCAAGGCGGTTCGGAGCAGGTTTTGCAGGGTGCGCTGACCGGGAACACCGTGAACCGGCGGATGATACATCTGCGGAGCAGGCCGGATATACGCAACACGGCCGAATACCTGTGCATAACTGCCGACAATCCGGCCGGTGAGAAAGCAAGGCAGAACGACAGCGCCGCCGGCTCGTGTGCGGATTTCAAACACAGCGCGGCAGGGAAGGTGCATGCCGTCTACCGTGATGGAATTGCCGCTGACGGCATTGATTACGCCTTGTGCATCCGGACGGGTGAGAACGGCCTGTGTCACCGTTTCCTGCCGGATGGTCAAATGATACGCCTGACCTTCCTGCAGGCGGTTCTGGATGGCGTAGCGGCCTTTATTGCACACGGCATAGCAGCACACGCTGTCGTCCTGCCGAAACCGATGCGCAAACCGGTCTTTATCCTCGGCACGGATGCAGCCGTAGCCCTGTACGCCTAAGTAAATGGATGGACCCATTTCATCACACTCCTTACCATCACAGTATAGGGCGGAGAAACGCGGAATATGAAAACAGCGTCCCGATCGGAACGCTGAATGCAAAAAAACGAGCCTGTTTTCACAGACTCGTTTTTGTTATGCAATTAAAGTGCAGCCTTAGCCTTCTCAGCCAGTGCAGCGAATGCAGCCTGGTCGTTTACAGCCAGGTCAGCCAGCATCTTGCGGTTCAGGTCGATACCAGCCTTCTTCAGACCGTTCATGAAACGGCTGTAGTTGATATCGCAGGTCTTGCAAGCTGCAGAGATGCGGGTGATCCACAGACGACGGAAGTCACGCTTCTTGTGCTTACGGCCGATGTAAGCGTACTTCAGGCTCTTCATTACGGCCTGGTTGGCTACACGGTAGTGGGTAGACTTGGAACCCCAGTAACCCTTAGCACGCTTCAGGATCTTCTTTCTTCTTTTACGGGTCATCATTGCGCCCTTAACTCTTGCCATTGTGTTTGCCTCCTATATGAAAGATGTTGTTTTCTAACTTACTTGTACGGCAGCAGACGCTTCAGCTGTGCTACGTTGGTAGAATCTGCGAAGCCTTCCTTGCGGAGGTGGCGCTTCAGCTTAGTGGTCTTGCCATGGCCGTTGAGCAGGTGGCGCTTGCCAACGTGACCGCGCTTGAACTTACCGTTCTTGGTAACGGAAAATCTCTTTTTTGCACCGCTGTGCGTTTTGATCTTAGGCATAAGGTTTTGCTCCTCTGAATTTGCGCTATATCTGCGCGTTGGTTTTACTTGTCCTTTGCGGGCGCCAGAAACATCAGCATCTGGCGGCCTTCGAGCTTGGGCTGCTTTTCTACCGTGCTGCACTCCGAGCACAGCTCCGCGAAGCGATGGAGCAGATCCTGACCAAGCGACGCGTGCGTGACCTCGCGGCCACGGAAGCGAACCGAAACCTTGACCTTGTTGCCGTCCTGCAGGAAGCGGCAAGCGTTCTTTACCTTGGTGTTCAGGTCGCCGATGTCGATATTAGGCGTCAGGCGAATCTCTTTGATCTCCACGACACGCTGATTCTTTCGCGCTTCCTTCTCGCGCTTTGCCTGCTCGAAGCGGAATTTACCGTAATCCATGATCTTGCAGACAGGGGCTTAGCCTGCGGCGCGATTTTGACCAGATCCATGCCCTTTTCTACGGCAATATCCTGTGCCTGCTGAATAGGCAGAATGCCGAGCTGTTCGCCGTCGTCACCGATCAGACGAACTTCCTTGTCGCGGATCTCTTCATTGATTTGATGTTCCATGCTGCTGATTGGTAAGCACCTCCAAACGAAATCGGTTTAAGACAAAAAGAAAAAGGACTGATCGAATGACCGTCCTCCAGAATAAAATCGCAGAGCGCGCAAAGCGGCTTCTGTGCTTTATTGACCCGTTTGCTTCGCTGCGGGTGAGGACCTGCCTTCTTCCTTGTTACCTCAAATACTATACCAGAATTAATTTACAAAGTCAAGGCTTTATTTCACGTTTTTTAACTGGTATGATTATTACAGTAACAGACATACTATGATCGTGTAAAGTGTAGTGCTGAATGCACAACATAAGGCTTTACAAATACGTCATAATTTGTTATGCTTAATACAAGGGACAGGAAACACCTGATTTCTCCCCTTTACTATGAATTTAAGGAGGTGCCGGACCCATGAGCGAGGAATACGGCAATGATTTTGTAACCCTGATCGACGAGGACGGCAACGAGGTCGAGTTTGAGCATATCGACACCGTGGAATATAATGGCGTGACCTATCTGGCGTTTATCCCTGCAGAAATCTCCATCGAGGAGGATGCAGAGGTTGTTATCATGCAGATCGTTGAGGAGAACGGCGAAGAGCTGCTCGAGGCAGTCGAGGATGACGAGATTGCAGATGCAGTGTTCGACATCGTTATGGAACGCGCCGAGGCAGAGGAGGAGTAATTCTCCGGCCGAGAGCATAAAATAAGAGTAAACAGCGCAGCTTCGTTATCGGAAGCAAAGCATTTTATTTCGGTAAGATCCTGCCCTGTTCGACAGCAGTCCTTTTTTAACCCACATTTTTAGTACGGGACTTCGGAAAGTTTTGATACTGAGCAGCAGGCCTCCCGGGTATACACGGAAGTTGGAAGCGCAGAGGTATCAAACAGAGGACCCACCTGCATGAGTCGTGCAGGTTACTAATTGGACTGCATCGGCAGGGTGGGGTTTTATTTTATCTATTTAATGTAATTAAAATTGATATTTTGAGTGGAGAGTTGAGGGCGAGGAGATTGTGCAAGATAGGAGTTAGGAGTTGACGGATAGGTGAAATTCGCAGGTGCCGTCCGCAGTATCCAGATAAACGAGTTGTGCGGCATTGTTATGCCGCACCCAGCGTTGATTTAACCGCCTGTGTAGCAGTACGGTATCTGTGAACTGCGAAAAGGCGGAGAAAAACACGCAACGGTAACCCGACTGCCGTTCTCCTTATTTCGCAGCGGTCACATGTCGGCAATCTGCGCCAGACCCTCTAAGGGAAAAGGGGAGATTTACAAGAGGGTGGAAAACCGTAGGTTGTCTACCCTCTTGTGCGCCCCGCGCGGCGTCAGCGCAAATCCCCGCTGAGGTTCAGCGAAAACCTTCTGCCCGTTAGGGGCGAATACGCTTACGAGGTTCGTGTCCCCAGGTCAATCGGTGCAGAGAGAAAAAACACCCGAGGCATTAAAAATGCTTCGGGTGTTACATTTTTGTCCGTGACGCGGGACTGGATGATTCCATTTTTATATGTTTCCTTTCAAAAACAGGTATAAAAAAACCACGCGGCTGCTGTTTCTCTGCAAGCCCTGCGTGGAACCGATCAAAAAGTGCGGTTACTTTTCGCTCTGCGTCTTATGGTCATCACCAAAGATCAGATCGTCGATGTCCGGACGGTCGGGCTTCTGCGGAATAGAGAGTCTTCTCATGATGTCATGCCTCCTTGCTAATTTACTCTATATATTATTATAGCATGTTATTCTAAAATTGCAAATTAAATTCCTGTAAAGTTACACAAATTTCACAAAAGATAAGGGGCGGCTAACGATAAGCCGTCCCTTCTTGTGCCATTTCGTATGTAGTGCTTAGCGGCCGAAGTAGCTGAAGTGCATGTAGTCGCGCTTGCTGTGCCAGCCGTTGCCGCCCCAGGTGAAGCCGTACTTGGTGAAGGCATTGTAAACATCGCCGCCCTCGGGGATGGAGTACGGATCAATATACGGCGTCCAGTGGGTGCCGCAGGTCGGAGACAGAGAACCGTCCGAGTTGATGGTAGCTTCCATGTTCTCGTCCGGGTTGATATCAACTGCGGTGCCCTGCGAGTGCTCGCCGGTGCGCCACGAGTAGCAGCCTACATCGTAGATCGGGAACTTCTCGGAGCCGTTGAAGATCTCCTCAAAGATGGCCTGATAGATGGAAGCCAGCGAAGCGTTTACCTGCAGGTAAGCCTTGGAGGCCACCTTGGTGCCGTCGGACTGCAGATGCCATACCGGAACCACGATCTCGACCATGTGAGCCTCAGCCTCAGCTGCGGACTGGTACTTGCCGTTGCCTGCGCCGTAAACGTAGGTCATCTTCTCAGCCTCGGTCTGCGGCAGACCGGTGATAGTGGTTGCGGCGGAGGCGGAAGAACCGGCGGTGGTCGGCAGGTTAGCGGAGCCGTCAACCGCTGCAATCGGCGTCTTATCCGGCTTGAAGGCGGTGCAGAAGCGGTTTGCCATGATCAGCGCCTGCTCACGGGTGGTGGTGCCGGACGGGGCCAGAATGGTGGTGTCCGTGCTGGTATCGGTGATGCCGTTGATGACCGAATGATCGACCATGGTAACGACCGGCTGCATTGCGTAATCGCTGATCATGCTTACATCGGGGTAATCCTCGATGCAGGCATCACCGGCGATCTCGGTTGCTTCGATATCGGCAGCGGCGAGGATGTTGTCGAGTATGGTGCACATTTCTTCGCGGCTGATCTTGGCATCCGGATCAAAGTTGCCGTTGGTGCGGCCTTTTATAATGCCGAGCAGGTAAGCTGCGGTGACATTGGGGTCCGAGCAGTCCTCGAACGGCTTTTTGCCCGAAACATAGACAGCCTTGCCGCTGACAGCCTTGTAGGCGTTCAGCGCAACGGCACAGAACTCTGCGCGGGTGATAGAGCCGGAAGCGGCACTGTTGGACAGGGACGAAGGTGCCAGACCGGCATTCTGCGCAGCGGCAACGCCTTCCTGCGCCCAGCTGGACACATCGGATAATGCTCCCGCGCTCGGCATGAGCATTGCGGCAGTCAGCGCAAGCATACCGGCACGGCGAGCGATAGGATGAGACATTGAATTTTCCTCCTGACTGGTTGTTGGTTTGCCGATAAAACAAACCAGTATGTCAATAAATGGTCGAATTTAGACGAAATTACAGTAATTGTAAATTTATACACATAGTCCACAGACTTTTCTACAAGCTGTCAAGAACCCGCGGCTCTGTCGAGCGAACGGTACTGCAGAGCCTCGGCGAGATGCTCAGCCTCGATGACGCTGCTGTCTGCCAGATCGGCGATCGTGCGGGCAACACGCAGTACGCGGTCATGCGCACGGGCAGTCAGCCCCAGCCGCTGAAATGCGGCCGCAAACATACGAGACGCATCCGCGCTCAGCGGGCAGTGCTCGGCAAGCTGCGGCGGCGGAATCGCGGCGTTGCACACGTCGGCGCCCTGTCGGGTATACTGCCGCTCGCGCGCGGCGAGCACGCGGGCACGAATGTCGGCGGAGTGTTCCTCACTGGCCTGACCTCGTGCGGCAAGCGCGGCGTATTCAACCGGCTGCACAGCAACCTGCAGGTCGATTCGGTCGAGCAGCGGACCGGACAGACGGTGCAGATACTGCTGAACGGCAGCCTTGGTGCAGGTGCAGCGTTCCGTGCCGTACCAGCCGCATTTGCAGGGATTCATCGCGGCAATGAGCTGAAACCGTGCCGGATACGTCACCTGACCGGCGACGCGCGAGATGGTAACTCTGCCGTCCTCAAGCGGCTGGCGCAGGGTTTCGAGCACATCGCGGCGGAATTCCGGAAATTCATCCAGAAACAGCACACCGCGGTGCGCGAGCGTGATCTCGCCGGGGACGGGCAGCCGCCCTGCGGCACCCGAACCGCCAGCCATCGCGTTGGCCGAGGAATTATGGTGCGGTGCACGGAACGGCCGTTCGGCACGCTCGACTGCCTCCTGTCCTCTGCCGATGGCAGACCAGACACGGATAACCTCCAGCCGTTCTGCTGTCGGACAGCGGCGGCAGGATGGTGGAAAAGCGCTTTGCAGCCATGCTCTTGCCCGAACCGGGCGGTCCGGAAAGAAGCACGTTGTGTCCGCCTGCAGCCGCGATCTCGAGCGCGCGTTTGACCGCGTGCTGACCGAGCACATGCGCAAAATCCAGCGCATCGTCCTGCGGTTCGGGTCTGGGCGGAGGAGCACACGGCGTGAGCGGCTTTCTGCCGTTCAAATGTCCGAGCAGCTCATTTAATGTATGGATCGGAAACACCGTCACACCGGAAGCATAGGATGCTTCGGCGGCATTCATCGCGGGAACGAACACGGTTTTGAAACCGGCATCCCGCGCGGCAAGCGCCATGGAAAGCGCACCGCAGACAGGCCGCAGCTCTCCGGTGAGGGAAAGCTCGCCGAAGAAGAGAGCGTTGTCGGGCGGTGCATCAATCTCGCCCGCTGCCGCCAGAATGGAAAGCAGAATAGGCAGATCGTATGCTGTTCCTGCCTTTTTGGTGTCGGCAGGTGCGAGGTTGACGGTCAGTCGGGACACGGGCCAGTCAAAGGCACAGGCCTTTGCGGCGGCACGGACGCGCTCTCCGGCTTCGGATACCGCGCCGGTCGGCAGACCGACGACATCCAGCCGGGGAAGACCGCCGGAGAGGAAGCACTCGACGGTGACAATGTAGCCGTCAATGCCGCTCAGTCCTGCGGAGAATACGCGAGATACCATGCCGATCCCTCCGATACTTATGGCATAACCATATAACTATACATCTAATACTATACTATGTGTCATCAGATTACGCAATAAAAAACACGGAAAAAACACAGAAACTCCATGATAAAAAGTTTGCATGCGTTTCATAATATGAAACATCTTATCAAAATTTGAAAAATAGTGCGGAAAATAGTACATTTACTGTTTACAACTTTGTGCGTGAGTGCTACAATGAAGGGGCAGGTAAGGCTTAGTTTAGGTTAAAATACACCAAAACGAGGGCTTTTAATTCCGATTGAGAATTATAATTTTTTATAGGAGGACATCAACATGGCAAGAAAGATGAAGTCCATGGACGGCAACACTGCGGCCGCGCACGTATCGTACGCGTTTACCGAAGTTGCGGGTATCTATCCGATCACCCCGTCCAGCCCCATGGCAGACAGCGTTGACCAGTGGGCTGCCGCAGGTCAGAAGAACATTTTCGGTACTACCGTTAAGGTAATCGAAATGCAGTCCGAGGCAGGTGCGGCGGGTACCGTACACGGCTCTCTGGCAGCAGGTGCGCTCACTACCACCTACACCGCATCTCAGGGTCTTCTGCTGATGATCCCGAATATGTACAAGATCGCAGGCGAGCTGCTTCCGTGTGTATTCCACGTTTCCGCTCGTACCGTTGCATCTCATGCACTGAACATCTTCGGTGACCATTCCGACGTTATGGCTTGCCGCCAGACCGGTTTCGCTATGCTGGCTGAGACCAACCCGCAGGAGGTTATGGACCTTTCTGCAGTAGCACATCTGGCTACCATCAAGTCCCGTGTTCCGTTCATCAACTTCTTCGACGGCTTCCGTACCTCCCACGAGATCCAGAAGATCCAGGTTTGGGATTATGAGGATCTGAAGGAAATGTGCGACATGGATGCTGTTGAAGCATTCCGCAAGCGCGCACTGAACCCGGAGCACGCTATGATGCGCGGCTCTCACGAGAACGGCGACGTATTCTTCCAGCACCGCGAGGCTGCCAACAAGTACTACGAAGCTGTTCCGGGCATCGTTGAGGAGTACATGGGCAAGGTAAATGCCAAGCTCGGCACCAACTACCAGCTGTTCAACTACTACGGCGCTGCTGACGCTGACCGCGTTATCATCGCTATGGGCTCCATCTGCGACGTTGCAGAGGAAGTTATCGATTACCTGAACGCACACGGCGAGAAGGTCGGCCTGGTTAAGGTTCGTCTGTACCGTCCGTTCCGTGCTGACAAGCTGATCGCAGCTATCCCGGAGACCGCTAAGAAGATCGCAGTCCTCGACCGCACCAAGGAGCCGGGCTCCCAGGGCGAGCCGCTTTACATGGACGTTGTTACCGCTCTGGCTGATGCAGGCATCACCGATAAGGTAGTAACCGGCGGCCGTTACGGTCTGGGTTCCAAGGATACGCCCCCGTCCTCCGTATTTGCTGTATACGAGGAGCTGGCTAAGACAGAGCCGAAGAAGATGTTCACCCTGGGCATCAACGACGACGTTACCTACCTCTCCCTCGAGGAGAAGCCGGCACCGAACACCGCAGCAGAAGGCACGACCGAGTGCAAGTTCTGGGGTCTCGGCGGCGACGGTACCGTTGGTGCAAACAAGAACTCCATCAAGATCATCGGCGACCACACCGACAAGTTCGTACAGGCTTACTTCCAGTACGACTCCAAGAAGACCGGCGGCGTAACCGTTTCGCATCTGCGTTTTGGCGACAAGCCGATCCGTTCTCCTTACTACATCAACAAGGCTGACTTCGTAGCATGCCACAACCCGTCCTACATCACCAAGCACTTCCCGATCGTGCGTGACGTTAAGCCGGGCGGCGTATTCCTCATCAACTGCCAGTGGTCTCCGGAAGAGCTGAGCAAGCATCTGGCAGCTTCCGAGAAGCGCTACATTGCTAAGAACAACGTTCAGCTTTACACCATCAACGCAATCGACCTCGCTATCGAGATCGGCATGGGCAAGCGCACCAACACCATTCTGCAGTCTGCATTCTTCGCACTGGCTAAGGTAATGCCGAGCGAGCAGGCTATCCAGTTCATGAAGGACGCTGCTACCAAGTCCTACCTGAAGAAGGGCCAGGACATCGTTGATATGAACCACAAGGCTATCGACATCGGCGCTACCGCATTCAAGAAGATCGACGTACCGGCTGACTGGGCTGACGCACAGGACGAGGCTGATACCCGCGATCTGCAGGGTCGTCCAGAAGTTGTCAAGATGGTCAAGGACGTTATGGAGCCGATCGGCCGCATGGACGGCGACTCCCTGCCGGTATCCGCATTCGCAGGCGAGCATGTTGACGGCTCCTTCGAGCACGGCGCAGCTGCTTACGAGAAGCGCGGCGTAGCAGTTACCGTTCCGCAGTGGAACGAGGCTACCTGTGTTCAGTGTAACCAGTGTGCTTACGTCTGCCCGCACGCTACCATCCGTCCGTTCGCTCTGACTGAGGAAGAGGCTGCTGCTGCACCGGCTTCCACCAAGCTGGTTGACATCAAGGCAGGCAAGGGCAAGGGCGTTTACAAGTACACCATGGCTGTATCTCCGCTGGACTGCATGGGCTGTGGCGTATGTATCGGCGTCTGCCCGACCAAGTCCCTGACTATGGTTCCGCAGGCTGACGAGGCTGCTCAGCAGGATGCATTCGATTACTGCGTAGCAAAGGTTTCCGAGAAGGCCGACATGATCTCCACGAACTCCGTAAAGGATTCGCAGTTCAAGAAGCCGCTGCTTGAGTTCTCTGGTTCCTGCGCAGGCTGTGCAGAGACCTCTTACGCCCGCCTGATCACTCAGGTTTGCGGCGACCGCATGTACATCTCCAACGCTACTGGCTGTTCGTCCATTTGGGGCGGCCCGGCTGCTACCTCCCCGTACACCGTTGATGCAAACGGTCACGGTCCGGCATGGGCTAACTCCCTGTTCGAGGATAACGCAGAGCACGGCCTTGGCATGTACTATGGTCAGGAAGCTCTCCGTGAGCGCCTGATCTCCAAGCTGGAAGTTATGGCTGGCTCTGAGAACGCTACCGACAGCTTCAAGAACGCTGTTAACAGCTTCATGGATACCAAGGACAACGGCGCTGCTAACGCTGAGCCGGCAAAGGCACTGGTTGCAGAGCTCGAAAAGGGCGCAGCAGCAGGCTGCCCGGACTGCAAGGATGTTCTGGCTCACAAGGAATACCTCGCTAAGAAGTCCGTTTGGATCTTCGGCGGCGACGGCTGGGCATACGACATCGGCTTCGGCGGTCTGGATCACGTTCTGGCATCCGGCAAGGACGTAAACGTTATGGTATTCGATACCGAGGTTTACTCCAACACCGGCGGACAGGCTTCCAAGGCTACCAACATCGGCGCTGTTGCACAGTTCGCAGCTTCCGGTAAGACCACCAAGAAGAAGAGCCTTGCTGAGATCGCTATGAGCTACGGCTACGTTTACGTTGCACAGGTAGCTATGGGCGCTAATCCGGCTCAGACCCTGAAGGCCATCGCTGAGGCTGAGGCTTATCCGGGCCCGTCGCTGGTAATCGGCTATGCTCCGTGTGAGATGCACTCCATCAAGGGCGGCATGACCAACTGCCAGGCCGAGATGAAGAAGGCTGTTGACTGCGGTTACTGGAACCTGTTCCGCTTCAACCCGCAGCTGGCTGACGAGGGCAAGAACCCGTTCATTCTGGAGTCCAAGGAGCCCAAGACCGAGGATTACCGCAAGTTCATGATGGGCGAGGCTCGTTACTCCGCACTGACCCGTTCGTTCCCGGATCGTGCAGAGGGCCTGTTCGAGCGTTCCGAGGTAGAGTCTACCAAGCGTTACGCTCACCTGAAGCGCCTGCAGGATCTGTACGCTCCCGAGGCGTAAGATCGCGCAAAACGCTTGCTGAAATAGCATAATAAATCCCGCAGAGGTTTTCTCTGCGGGATTTTTTTGCGCTTTAATCAAGCGGAGAGTTGCGCTCTGCGGAGCGCAGGAGTTCGCCGTACCCACGGCGGTGGGCAAAAGGATGGACACCAAGGTTTCCACCCTTTTGAATCCCGTTTCCTTTTGAGATAGCACGGCGAAATTTGCAGAACTGAGACTATAGGGGAACGGCAGAGGATTTTTTCTTCCGTAGGGGCGCACAGTGTGCGCCCATTTCCCTACCTATTCTCAATGCCAGATACTTTACTGCTACACATGCGGTTTGCTCTACGCAGGCGCAACACAAGGTGAATTGCCCGAAAGGCAAGAGAAGGTCCCCTGGGGGATACCCGTGTTGCGCAACTCGGTGGTCTGGTGTCTGCGGACGGCACCTGTAAATTCATCTGCACACGCGCAATCGTAGGGGAGTGCTCCCGCACCGTCGCCAACCGGGCGCGGACAAACGATTCTGCCGCTGCATGATACATTTCTGCTTCAAAATGCAAAGAGATATATCCTTCCGGAAAAATTTATGCTATACTGAAATCAATAAGACAGGCAGGACAATTGGATAGAGAAAGGCGGATGTTTATGAACAGAGATCTGCTCAAACGTGTGGGAATGTTGACGGCGGCAACCGCCGCCTGTACAGCTGGGGTTTTGGGGGCGCTGGCGGTGAATGGCTTACGCTACATGAGGCCAACGACAGATAACTGGTGGCTGCTGCCGTGGGTCGCACCGGCGGAACGCATCGAGCAATGCGTTATGGACTTCGGTGAGGGCGACCCGACCTACACTGTCACCGGATATGATGCACAGAACCGCGAGATTTGGTCGCGCACGACATTCGGCAAGCTGGCATCGGTCGGCAGCAGCCGTGATGTGTACATCGGCAATACATCGGCGCGGTATTTCTTCGGTCAGGGCGGAAAAGCGGACTCGGTTTGCCAGTATGATGAACAGGGACGGCTTATCCGTATGGAAACCGACTATGGCGGCATATCGACGTATTACTACCGCGGCGATGCGACTGAAACGTATCTGGAGGAAACGCACAACGCGCAGGGCGCGTTGACCGGCCGCAAGATCACCGAAACCGACCCGCAAACAGGCAGTACCGTCACCAATATGGACATATACGAAGACGATGGTACCTATCTTGCCTCGCAGTACTGCACACTGGATTCGCATGGCAACATCGTAAAGCAAGTGCATGTCAGCGCGGGCGGACAGATGAGAACCTGTGACTATCAGTGGACGTATGACGATGCCGCGCGCACGGCCACCTGTGTGGACGAGGCGGAGGGCACGACCGAGAAATACTGGTATGACGAACAGGGACGCTGGATAAAAAATGCATATAGCTTTTCGGAGGATGGTTTTTCGCGTGAGATTACAACAACATACACCGATGTCACCCGCTGAGGAGGTGTTTGGGTGAAGCTGAACATTCTTAAACGAGCCGGAATGCTGGCGGCAAGCACTGCGGTCTGCTGCGGCGTTGTTTTCGGCGGCTTATCGATGAACGGACTGCGGTATGTCCGCCCAACGGCGGAAAACTGGACACTTCTGGCGTATATGCAGCCTGCTGCTCGGATTGAACAGCAAAAGACAACGCGCGTGATACCGGATGAGAAGGAATGGTCCTATCTCAGAATCACCGGCTACGATGCGCAGAACCGCGAGATCTGGTCGCTGAATTGCAAGCGTCCGTTCGGCGTGAGTTCCAGCGAACGCAAGGTTTACAGCGGCAGCAAAATGACATGGTATTCCACAACCTGCGGTGTAAAGACGGTTTCTTACACAGAGTATGACGAGCAGGGGCGTATCATTCGCACAGCGAATGCGGACGGAATAGAGACTTACACCTATCGCGGAGACGAGGAAGAACCGTATCTGGAGCAGAGCTGCGACACGGTAGGCAACATGCAGTCACAGACAGTGTCGGAATACAATCCCAAAACCGGAGAAACGACCAGAACCAGCACGATTTTCGAGGGCGTGCTGACTGGCACATGGATCACGGTGAAGGATGCACGCGGTTCCATACTGCGCATGGAAAACAATGTGCATGATCCGAATTACGAAATGATGCAGGACAACGAGTGGACATACGACGACACCGAGCGCACCGCAGTCCGCGTCAGCCAGGACGGCGTAACCGAGAAAATATGGTTTGACGAACAGCAGCGCGTCCTGCGGGATGAATACTACACGCCGGACGGTATTCTGCAGACCTGCACCGTCAATGATTTTTTTGACATTACCCGATAAATCTGGGAACCTTTTGCAGACACCCAACGTCAAATACAATGCAGCGATCAGAAAACAGCGCGCGCAATATCCAAAACAAAGAAAAAATCACTGACCGCTGAATTAAAAGGAGGATTTTCTATGAAACGAACGATTGCAGCGATTTTATCTGCGGCTATGCTGGTAACGGCAGCTGCGGCAGCGGAAGCGCCGAGCAGTTGGGCGAAGTCGGCGGTGGATACCGCGCGGAACGCGGGCATTGTGCCGGAGCAGGTCGATCAGGCGTACACGCAGAGCATCACCCGAGCGGATTTCTGCGCACTGGCGGCAGCGGTTTACCGCACCTGGGAAAAGAGTGGCAACGTAAAATCCGTCGAGAAAACCGCGGTTTCCTTCTCGGATACCAAGGACGAGGATGTGCTGCTCTGTGCGTCTCTGGGCGTGGTAAACGGCGTTGGCAATGGCAAATTTGCACCGCAGCAGCAGCTGACCCGTCAGCAGGCGGCAAGCATGCTGCACCGTCTGGGCAATCTGCGCAAGAATGCCAAGGACAGCGTGAAGGACCGTATGCCGCACGTTTTCGCGGACGGCGCGGACATTCAGGCGTGGGCACGCAGCGATGTGTACTGGGCGTATAACAGCGGCGTGATGAACGGTGTCAGCGGCAATCGTTTTGCACCGAATAACAGCTATACGCACGAGCAGTCCATCGCGACCATGCTGCGCCTGTATGATACCAAGTATGCCGAGGTGCCGAGCAAGACCGCGGCTAAGTATACTGTTGTTGTTGACAGCGATGACGGTTTTAATGTACAGATGCACCTTGAGGATGCCAAGGGTAACAAGCTATTAACCAATTACAAGAAATACAATGGTGAATTCACCGCTATTACGGTATTTGGCGAGTGGGTCTATCTATATCGAGAGGACAGTCGGGAATACACTGTATACAATATGAAAACCGGTGAAACTCTGGAAAATTATGCACTTGCTACGGTGGACGGTGAGCAGGTAGGCTGGGCGATTCCGATGAATATTGACAGTATAACGTATGGCAAGGATTATATGATTTTCACGGACGGTACCAAGGCTACCCAAACGTATGACCACCTGACCGCCTTCAAGGACGGCAAAGCAGTTGTTCGCGTGGACAGCAAGACCATTCGTGCTATTGATACTGCGGGCAAAACTGTGTGGAGTATGAATTTTGCGCTCGATCACAAGAAAATGTATATTTCGGATAACATAGGTGATCGCTTCGTTGCAACAATGGATGATAATACCTCGTACACGATTATCGCAGGCGGCAAGCGCATTGCATCCAGCTCTCATGCGCTGGATGTAAGTCAGTACAGCGATACCTACATCGCCGCAGAATCGACCGGTTATTACGCACTCTACAACTTCAAGGGCAAAAAGCTGACAAAGACCTATCAGAATGCGTTCAATGAGGTCGGTCAGAATATTTACAGCCGCTGGATCAGCAATACCGAATACGAGTACATCCGCTGTGACGCGGACGGCACGAACAAGACCCTGTTCCGCGTAAAACCCATCCTGAACGGCGGACGTCCGGGTCTGCTGGCGACCGACGGCGCAGGCGTGTACGCGCTCCCGACCGATGAGCACACGATTACCTGCTTTGACCGCTTCGGCGCAACGCTGGGTACGATCAAAATCGAGGACACGATCGACATTTATTATCGGCTCAGCTTTGAAAACGGTTGTCTCCGCGTGGTAGATTCCTATCCGAACGGCAAAACGGACGCGGTGAACGCGCTGTATCTGCCGACCGGAGAACAGATTTCATAAAGCAAAAGGCGCTCTCAGGAGCGCCTTTTATCTTGTAACCATGGAAAGAAACGGTTATAATAAACCTTGTACGATAAATGACAAAAAAGGAGGAATTTCCTTGCAGTTAGAACAAACGCTGCGGACGCTGTGCGCGCTGCCGGCGGTCAGCGGCTTTGAAATGCAGGCGGCAAAGGCCGTCGCGGAGCTGTTCCGGCCGTACTGCGACACCGTGGATGCGGACAAAAACGGCAACGTGATCGGCAGCCTGTCCTGCGGTAAAGAGGGCGCGAAAACCGTCCTGCTGGACGCACATCTCGACCAGATCGGCTTTCTTGTTACCGAGGTGCTGGACGGCGGCTTTCTGCGGTTCGCGCCGGTCGGCGGTGTAGACCCGCGCATGCTGCTCGGCGGTGAGGTGACCATTCTCGCGGACAAACCGCTGTACGGCGTGGTATCCTGCATGCCGCCGCATCTGCTCAAGGCAGGTGAGCAGAACAAGGCCGTCCCCATCGACCAGATGGCGATCGACACCGGTCTGCTCGATGCCAAAAGCTGCATTCGTGTCGGCACGCCGATCGTGTTCGCGCAGCAGCCGATCAAGCTGGCGGGCGGTCAGCTTTGCAGCAAGTGCCTTGACGACCGTGCCGGCGTGGCCGCCATTCTGGCCGCGATGGAGCAGCTGCACGCGGTGAAGGACAAGCTGAAATGCAATGTTGCGGTGCTCATCAGCACGCAGGAGGAAGTCACTGAACTGGGTGCGCAGACCGGCGCGTTTACGGTTCAGCCGGAGTACGCCATCGCGGTGGACGTAACCCACGGCAGAACGCCGGACGGTCCGTCGGACGGTGTGTTCGACCTCGGCAGCGGCGTGGCAGTCGGCATGGGCCCGAACCTGCACCGCGGCTTCACCAAGTCACTCATCAAGACCGCCAAGGCGAACGACATCGACTATACGCTTGAAATTATGGAGGGCAACACCGGCACGAATGCGTGGACGATGCAGATCGTCGGCCGCGGCATCGCAATGGGTTTGCTGTCCATTCCGGAAAAATACATGCATACGCCGGTCGAGGTCGTGGAGCTGTCTGATGTGCAGGCAGTCGCTGACCTGATGGCAGAATTCCTGCGCGAATTTGACGGGGAGGTGGGCGCATGATCGAACTGATGAAGCAGCTGTGCGCGCTGCCGGGGCCGTCCGGCTGTGAGGATGCGGTGCGCGAGTTTGTGCTCGAGAAGGTAAAACCGTTCGCGGATGAAATGAAAACCGATGCCATCGGCAATATTATGGTGTTCCGAAAGGGCAAAAAGGCGCTCGAGCGTCCGGTTGTGCTGTGCGCGCACATGGATGAGGTCGGCGTTATCATCAAGAAGATTACGGACGACGGCATGCTGAAATTTGGATTTGTCGGCGGCGTGGACCCGCGCGTGGTCATCGGCCGGCCGGTTCGCTTCGGTAATGTGCAGGGCGTGATCGGCATCAAGGCGGTTCATCTGACAACTGCCGCAGAACGCCGCACCATGCCAAAGACCAAGGATTTGTATATCGACATCGGTGCAGCGAGCAAAGCTGCCGCTGAGGACAAGGTTTCGCTTGGCGATTACGGCGTGTTTGACTCGGCGGTTGTCGAGTTCGGCGACGGTCTTATCAAGGCCAAGGCGATCGACGATCGTGTCGGCTGTGCCACGCTCCTCAAGCTCATCGAGGATGAGCCGCCGATCGACACCTGGTTCTGCTTCACCGTGCAGGAGGAAGTCGGTCTGCGCGGTGCGGCAAGCATGGCATATGCGCTTGACCCGGGATTCGCAATGGTGCTCGAGGGCACGACAGCGGCCGATCTCGCAGAGGTGGAAGGCGGCAAAGCTGTTTGCCGTGTACGCGGCGGTGTCGTTCTGCCGTTCATGGACGGCGCGACTATCTATGACGCGGAGTTGTTTGAACTTCTGCGCAATGCCTGCGACAAGCGTGGCATCCGCTGGCAGACGAAAACGCGTGTAGCCGGCGGCACGGACGCAGGCCGTATCCACAAGAGCCGTGCAGGCGTGCGCGTGTGCGCGGCTGCGGCTCCGGTACGCTATATTCACTCGCCGTCCTCGGTGGCGGCAGTAGCTGACTGCGAAGCGGTGCTTTCCGCTGCACGCGCATTTCTGGAAGAACTCGGAGGGGACGACGAATGAGCAAGATTTTTGATTTATGGAACACGGTCGCTGGTGCATTCGGCCCTTCCGGCCGTGAGGACGCAGTCCGTGAGACCATCGCGGAGATTGCAGGCGCGTATATCGACGACGTGACGACGGACGCGCTCGGCAACCTTATCTGCCGCAAAAAATGTGCAAAGGGCGGCAAAAAGCTGCTGTTTGCGGCGCATATGGACTCTATCGGCGTGGTTGCCACCTATATTGAGGACAAGGGCTTTATCCGTTTTTCGCAGATCGGCGGCCTGTATGTCGGTGACCTGCTGAATATTCAGGTGAAGTTTGCCAACGGCACGCGCGGCGTGATCTCCTACGAGGAAAAGACGCCGCTCAAGGATTTGACACTGGATAATCTGTTCATCGACATCGGTGCAAAGAACGCCGAGGAAGCGCGCAAGCTGGTGCAGATCGGTGATTTCGCTGTGTACGAGGCACTGCGGTTCGAGCAGAACGGCGTGCTGTGCGGTCCGTATCTGGACAACCGCATCGGCTGTGTGACACTCCTGCTGATGATGGAGCAGCTGGCGGACAAGGAAATCGAGAACGACCTGTACTTCGTGTTTACGGCACAGGAGGAGGTTGGCCTGCGCGGCGCAGGCGCGGCAGCGTTCGCAGTTGAGCCGGATGCGGCTATCGCGGTGGATGTGACCGATACCGGCGACCTGCCGGAGATGAAGTCCGCGATGGCGGTCGAGCTGGGCAAGGGACCGGCAGTCAAGGTGATGGACCGCTCGGTTATCTGCACACCGGCGGTTGTGGATGCGCTCGAGCAGGCGGCGAAAGACTGCGGTGTATCCGCGCAGCGCGAAATCCTGCTGTGCGGCGGCACGGACACCTCGGTGCTCCAGAAGGCACGCGCGGGCGTACAGGCAGGCGCGGTCTCCATCCCGACTCGCTATATCCATTCTCCGAGCGAGCTGTGTGCGGTTTCCGACGTCGAGGACGCAGCAAAGCTGCTGGCACAGTACGCACTCCAAAAATAACCGATAGAATTACTAGGGATTTTGTAAAAATCGACAGGTGACAAATCTTCGATTTTGCAGTATGATAAAGACACAGCAAGGGGGCTGATACCGATAAAGGTGCAGGACTCTTGCTGTTTTCTTTTATATCCTTTCTCATTTCGACCACATCTTACTTACATACTACTCTTTACTTGAAACCGTTCTATCTTATGGTAGAGCGGTTTCAGGTATTTTACGCTCTTTATTCGGCAAAACGCGCACGTTGTCCGTGCTATACTGAATCTTGTTCGGGAGGTGAGGTATGGTCGTCTATCTGGATGTGCTGTTTGCCGTCAACGCGCTGATGGATGGTGCAACGCTGCTTGCGGCGGCTCGCTTAGGCGGCGTGCAGGTGCGGAAAATGCGGCTGATTTTCTCAGCAGCACTCGGCGGCGGCTATGCCGTGCTGGGTGCGGTCTGGCCGGTGCTGACACTTGCACCGCTGTGCCTTCTTGCAGGACTGGGCCTGTGCATGATCGCTTTCGGCAGAGAGCGGCACCTTGCGCGGCTGTGTGCACTGTACGGTGTGGTCGCGGCCTCGTTCGCCGGACTGGCGGCGGCGCTGAGTGCCGCAAGCGGCAGGAGGCTGCTGCTCTCGTGCGGGTACTACTTTGCGGTGCCGATACAGGTGCTTGTGCTGGCGGCAGCTGTCGGCTACGCGGCAAGCGGGATACTCCTGTGCGGAGATGCGAAGCACGGCGCGCTGCACCGCGAAACAGAAACGCTGACCATCCGGTTCGGCACTCGGCAGACCGCCGTGCGCGTGCTGCACGACACAGGCAACGACCTGACCGAACCGGTTTCCGGAAAGCCGGTCGTGGTGCTCGAGCGCAAGGCCGCCGAGTGCCTGCTGGACACGAAACTGCCGTTCGGCAGTGCGTCCGCGCAGCTGACGGCTCTGCCGGAAAATCTGGCTGCACGCTGCGGTCTGCTGCCGTTTCACGCGGTCGGCACGGATGGCGGTCTGCTGCTGTATTTCCGGCCGGACAGCGTGCTGAGAGCGGACGGCACGGCACTCGACTGTGTGTGTGCGGTCAGTGCGGTCTCCATCGGACAGGGCGCGTACGAGGGACTTATCGGGGTGTGAAAGGGAGAGCAAAATGAAATTTCTGCAGTGGTTAAAGATGGTTTTGCGGCGGTTTCGAGCGCAAGGCGTACATTATATCGGCGGCAGCGATGTTCTGCCGCCGCCGTTGTCTCCGGAGGAGGAGGCCGCCGCCGTGGAGGCGAACAGCGGGGGCGATGTTGCGGCGCGCAACCGTCTTATCGAGCACAATCTGCGGTTGGTGGTGTTTCTGGCGCGCAAGTTTGAGTCGAGCGGTGTGGGAACAGAAGATTTAATTTCTATTGGAACGATCGGACTCATCAAGGCGGTGAGCACCTACCGGAGCGACAAAAACGTCAAGCTGGCGACGTATGCGTCGCGGTGTATCGAGAACGAGATCCTCATGCACCTGCGCAAGATCGCCGGACGGCGGAGTGAGGTTTCCATCGACGAGCCGCTGTCCTCGGACTGGGACGGCAACGAGCTGCTGCTGAGTGATATTCTCGGCACCGAGCCGGACAGCGTCATGCGGCCGCTCGAGGACGATGTGGACAAAATGCTGCTGCATCGGGCACTGGGCCATCTGCCGCCGAGAGAGCGGCAGATCATCTCGCTGCGGTTTGGCATCGGCACGCCGAAGGCGCTGACGCAGAAGGAGGTCGCGGATTTGCTGGGTATCTCGCAAAGCTACATTTCAAGGCTGGAAAAGCGGATTATCGCGCGAATGCGAAAAGATATTTTGAAGTATTCGGCGTTTTAAGAAAGAGTGAGGAGTGAAGAGAACGCAATGGGTTATCATTCTGTGGGCGGCCAATGGCCGCCCTTGCGTTTTAGCAATGAGCAGATGGTTTAGATACGGTGCGCCGAGGTCGCACCCCAGGGCACCTTCTCTTGCCCTGACGGGCAATTCACCTTGCCGCACCCTACGGTGAAGTTTGTCGATAGGTGTAACCCGCAGGAACTGTCTGTAGTAACGCGTAAAAGAGTTGCGCGACACGGGGTGTGTCGCGCCTGCGGAGAGTAACCCGTATGTGTAGCAGTAAGGTATCTGTGAACTGCGAATAGGTTGCGAAAGACACGCAAGAGTAACCCGACTGCCGTTCTCCTTTTCGGAGCGGTCGCCGGTCTCTGGTCTGCGTCAGGCTATCCAAGGGAAAAGGGGAGATTCACAAGAGGGTGGAAAACCGCAGGTTGTCTACCCTCTTGTGCGCCCGCGCGGCGTCAGCGCGTTCCTCCGGTTTGCAACTGATGCAGCAGTTTTCTTTTCTCCTGCACTATGCTATAATAAAAAACAAGGGGATGAGAAACCATGCAGATCGAAATTCGACAGTACGAGCAGCGTGACGCTGCACAGGCAGCAGAAATTTGGAACGAGGTCGTTGAGGACGGTAAAGCCTTTCCGCAGATGGAAAAGCTGGACGAGGTGACCGGTCATGCCTTTTTCACTGAGCAGACCTATACCGGCGTAGCGTACGACGTGGCAACCGGTGAGCTGGTCGGTCTGTATATTCTGCACCCGAATAATGTGGGACGCTGCGGACACATCTGCAACGCAAGCTACGCAGTTGAAAAGTCTGTGCGCGGACAGCATATCGGTGAAAAACTGGTAAAGCACTGCATTGCACAGGGAAAAACGTGCGGATTCCGCGTGCTGCAGTTCAACGCAGTCGTCAAGAGCAACACGGGTGCGCTGGCGCTGTACAAAAAGCTGGGATTCACACAGCTTGGCGTGATTCCGGGCGGATTTTTGAACAAGGACGGCGAATACGAGGATATTATCCCGCATTACCACGTTCTATAAAGAGAAAAGGAGAAAACAATGCTTTTTTGCAATATTGATCTGTTGGATGAGAATTTTGAGTGCAAACGCGGGCAGTACGTCGGCGTGAAGGACGGCAAGATTGCCTACATCGGCGATGTCGAGCCGCAGGAGGATTACGGCGAGCGTTACGACGGCAAACACCGTCTGCTGATGAGCGGCTTTTACAACGTGCACAGCCATGCGCCGATGACGCTGCTGCGCGGCTACGCGGAAAATCTTCCGCTGCAGCGCTGGCTGGGTGAGAAGGTATTTCCGTTTGAGGACAAGATTGACGACGAGGCGGCGTACTACGGGACGCAGCTTTCCATCGCGGAAATGCTGGCGAGCGGTACGGTTTCGTTCTCGGATATGTATTTCTTCTTCGATGGCATGATGCCTGCGATCCGCGAGAGCGGCATCAAGTGCAACCTCAGCCGCGGCCTGACCGTATTTGACGACAGCGACTACGAGAGCCTTGCCGCCTATAAGGACAATCTGCGCCTGCTGAACGAGTGGAACGGCGAGATGGGCGGTCGGCTGATCGGTGATCTGTGTATCCACGGCGAGTATACTTCGACGCCCAAGGTGGTCGAGGCGGTAGCTGCCCATGCGAAGGACGCGGGTGCGCGTATCCACATCCACCTGTCCGAGACGCAGACCGAGCACGAGGAGTGCAAGCAGCGTCATGGCCTGACGCCGGCGGCGTACATGGAGGCACACGGCATTTTCGATTCTCCGACCACGGCGGCGCACTGCGTCTGGCTGGAGGACGAGGATTTCGATATCCTCAAGAAGCACAATGTTTCGGTCGCCTGCTGTCCGGCAAGCAATCTCAAGCTGGCATCCGGCTACGCGAACATTCCGAAAATGCTGGAGAAGGGCATCAATATCGCGCTCGGCACGGACGGCGCAGCCTCTAACAACAACCTGAATATTTTTCAGGATATTTACCTGTTCGGCGTGGTCTACAAGGGTTTCTATCACGATTCCACGCTGCTGACGCCTGCGCAGGTGCTGCACACCGCAACGCGCGCCGGTGCGCTCTCGCAGGGACGCACGGACTGCGGCAAGCTGGCGGTTGGATATAAGGCTGACCTGTGCGTCATCGATACCGATACGCCGCAGTTTACGCCGATGACCGATGCTGCCTGCAACGTGGTCTATGCGGCTCAGGGCGCGGACGTTCGCCTGACCATGGTAGACGGCGAGGTGCTGTACCGCGATGGTGAATTTAAGACCATCGACATTGAAAAGGTAAAGGCGGAAACGCAGAAGCGCACGGACGCTATCCTGCGTCGGCTGTAAGGAGGGACAACCTATGCTGACAAAAGCAAATGTAGTGGAATCTGCAGCATATCTTAGAGAAAAGCTGCCGTTTGTGCCCGAAATCGCGCTGGTGCTCGGCTCGGGCATCGGCCCGCTGGCGGATGAGGTGGAGAACCCGGTCTATGTGCCCTACGGCGAGATTCCGCACTTTAAGGTATCCACCGCGCCCGACCACGCAGGACGCATGGTGTGCGGCACACTGGCCGGACGCCGCGTTATCTGTATGCAGGGCCGTCTGCACGGCTACGAGGGCTACGCGCCGGACGAGGTGGCATATCCTGTTTATGTGCTGAAAGAGTTGGGTGTGAAGGCGCTTGTCGTGACGAATGCCTCCGGCGGCATTAACACCGGCTATCATGCGGGTGATTTTATGCTGATCACCGACCACATCAACATGACAGGCAAAAGTCCGCTGACCGGCAAAAATGATCCCGAACTCGGTACTCGTTTTCCGGATATGACGTTCGCGTACAGCCACGAACTGGGAGAAAAAGCCATGCAGGCCGCTGCGAACTGCGGTCTTAAGCTGCATCAGGGTGTATACTGCGGCGTAAACGGCCCGCAGTTTGAGACACCGGCGGAGATCCGCATGTTCCGCACGCTCGGTGCGGATGCGGTCGGCATGTCCACCGTGTTCGAGGTCATTGCAGCCGCGCACTGCGGTCTGCCGCTTGTCGGTATTGCCATGATCACCAATATGGCGGCGGGCGTGCTTATGCAGCCGCTCTCGGGCGCTGAGGTCAACGAGACTGCCGAGCGCCGCGGCGCAGAGCTGCGCCGTCTGGTGGCAAAGCTGCTCGAGAAAATTTAAGGAAAATTTCAAAAAAGTGTTGACAGAAAGTGATTTCTGCGATATACTAATAAAGCTGTCACGGAAAAGCGTTGGCAGCTTGATTTCGAGGTGTGGCTCAGCTTGGTAGAGCGCTTCGTTCGGGACGAAGAGGCCGCAGGTTCAAATCCTGTCACCTCGACCACTTCTTTCAAATCAAATAACAACATTTCGAGGTGTGGCTCAGCTTGGTAGAGCGCTTCGTTCGGGACGAAGAGGCCGCAGGTTCAAATCCTGTCACCTCGACCACAAAAACTCTGAAAACCACATGGTTTTCGGAGTTTTTTGCTATCTGATAAAAATTTTACTTACCACTTAATATATCGAAAGAGAGGACGGCACAGATGCAGAACGCAGAACAGAAGACCGCACTCATTGCGATGAGCGGCGGCGTAGACAGCTCGATCGCGGCTTACCTGATGCGGCAGGCGGACTTCCGCTGCATGGGCACGACCATGCGGCTGTACCGCAACGAGGATCTCGGTGCATGTAATTTCCGCACCTGCTGTTCGGAAAAGGATATCGAGGACGCAAGTGAGGTTGCATTTCAGCTGGATATTCCGTATGAGGTACTGGATTTTACACTGGATTTTCAGGAGAAGATCATCGGCAAGTTTGTCCGCACCTATGAGGCAGGCGGCACGCCCAATCCCTGTATTGACTGCAACCGCTTTATGAAGTTCGACAAGCTGCTGGATTTTGCCGAGCAGCACGGCCTGTATTACGTTGTCACGGGTCACTATGCCCGCATTGAGCAGGATGAACAGACCGGACGCTGGCTGCTCAAAAAGGGCGTGGACGCGGGCAAGGACCAGAGCTATGTGCTGTACACGATGACGCAGCGGCAGCTTGCGCACACCAAATTTCCTCTGGGCGACCGCAACAAGCCGGAGATCCGCGAGCTGGCGGAGCAGCTCAGCTTCTGCAATGCACGCAAGCACGACAGCCAGGATATTTGCTTTGTGCCGGACGGCGATTACGTCAAGTTCATGGAGCAGTACACGGGCAAGCACTATCCGGCAGGCGATTTCCTCGATTTAGACGGCAAGCCGGTGGGAAAGCACAAGGGTGCTGTCCGCTATACCGTCGGCCAGAGACGCGGCCTCGGTCTTGCGATGGGAGAGCCGGTGTACGTCTGCGGCAAGGATATGGAGAAGAACACGGTTTCGGTCGGACCGGAGGCAGCGCTGTTCTCGGACACTGTGATCGTAGATGACATGAACTGGATTTCGATTTCGGAGCTGACCGAGTCGATTCATATCAAGGCGAAGATTCGCTACCGCCATGCGGAGCAGCCGGTGACGGTTTCTCCGATGGAGGACGGCCGTGTCAAGCTGGTGTTTGATGAGCCGCAAAGAGCCGCAGCGATCGGTCAGGCGGCGGTGCTGTACGACGGCGATGTAGTTGTCGGCGGCGGCACCATCGTGGATGTGCCCAAGCAGGCGGGAAAGTGAGAACGGCATGAAATTTCTCATTGCATCCGATATTCACGGCTCGGCGTACTACTGCGAACAGCTGCTGCAGGCGTTCGAGCGCGAGCAGGCTGCGCGTCTGCTGCTGCTCGGCGATATTCTTTACCACGGTCCGAGAAACGATCTGCCGCGCGATTATGTGCCGAAGAAGGTGATTGCCATGCTGAACGGCATGGCAGATACAATCCTCTGCGTACGCGGCAATTGCGACACCGAGGTGGACCAGATGGTACTCGCGTTCCCAATCCTCGCGGACTATGCCGTCCTGCCGGCAGGGGAGCGGCTGGTGTATGTCACGCACGGACATCAATTCAACACGAAAACACCGCCTCCGTTGTGTCAGGGCGATGTGCTGCTGCACGGACATACGCATATTCCGGCATGGGAGCCGTTTGGCAGGGAAAACCTGTATCTGAACCCGGGTTCAGTGTCCATCCCGAAAAATGATACCGCACATGGCTATATGACACTCGAAAACGGCGTTTTTACATGGAAAACGCTGAGCGGCGAACCATATCATGAATGGAAAATGGAGAATTGAGAATGGAAAATGAAACGCAGGATGGTGTATCCCGCAGGGATAATTCTCCATCCTCCATTTTCAATTCTCAATTACTGCAATAAAAAAACCGAGGCTTTACGCCTCGGTTTTTTTTACGCGGGATAACTCAGTCTACCTTTACAGTCCAGCCCAGCTCATCCGGCAGCTTGCCCCACTGGATGCCGGTCAGGGTGTTGTACAGCTTGTGGGTAACTTCACCGATCTCACGTTGTTGATGTGAGCAACATCGCCCTCGTAGCGCAGCTCGCCAACCGGAGAGATAACTGCAGCAGTACCGGTGCCGAATACCTCTTCCAGCTTGCCGTCGTGGGAAGCCTTCATAACGTCAGCGATCGGCAGGCGCTCCTCGGATACCGGAATGCCCCAGTGCTTGAGCAGCTCGATGCAGCTCATACGGGTAACGCCCGGCAGAACGGTGCCAACAGTCGGAGCGGTGTAAACGGTGCCGTCGATCTTGAAGAAGCAGTTCATGGAGCCGACTTCCTCAACGTACTTGTGCTCAACGCCGTCCAGCCACAGGGTCTGCTCGTAGCCCAGCTCGTGTGCCTTTACCTGAGAGATCAGGGATGCAGCGTAGTTGCCGCCGCACTTGGTGAAGCCGGTGCCGCCCGGGCAGGCACGAGTGTACTCATCCTCGACGAAGATCTTAACCGGATTGATGCCGGTGGAGTAGTAAGCGCCGACCGGAGAGCATACGATGATGAACTTGTGGGTGCGGGAGGTGCGAACGCCCAGATGCGGCTCGGTAGCGATGACAAACGGGCGGATGTACAGGCTGGTGCCCTCAGCGTGCGGAACCCAGTCCTGATCGAAGGAAACAATGGCCTTGACAGCCTGAACGAAATCCTCTACCGGCAGGCTCGGCAGGCACATACGATGGTTGGTGTTGATCATACGCTGTGCATTCTTGTCCGGGCGGAACAGCTGAATGGAGCCGTCCGGGGTGCGGTAAGCCTTCAGACCCTCAAAGGATTCCATTGCGTAATGGAAAACCATCGCTGCCGGATCAAGCTCAAGCGGCTGATATGGTACGATGCGGGCGTCGTGCCAGCCCTGTTCTTCATCGTGGTCAATAATCAGCATGTGATCGGTATAATGAACGCCAAAGCCGAGGTTGCTTTCGTCCGGCTTTGCTTTAGGAGTAGTAGTGCGCTGTGTTGTGATCTGCAGCATGGTTGCTTCACTCTTTCTGTATAAGAATTTGTACTCTTTTATTATAGCACTCGATTCTCACAACGCAAGGTGTTTTTCGGCAGAAAGGTGACAAACCCGCTGCGCTTTGGTATAATATGTTCGTACGAATTGCTGAAGAGTGAGTGCGTATCAAAAATCATCAGCTGCGTGCTGTGTGCCGCGCTGCTGCTGACGTTTCTGCCTGCACCGGCGCATGCGGTGACGCTGACAGCGATAAACGACTCCATCCTGCCGCTCGACGAGAGCACTATGCCTGCGCGTCTCGGCGGCGAAACCTATGTGCCGTACAGTGTGTTTACCACGCTCGGCGTGTCAGCCTCGGAGAATGACGGCGTGCTCGATCTTTCCGCAAACGGCGAAACGCTCAGCTTTTCGACTGCGGAAGGCTATGTGTACGACCAGAATCTGAACAGCTATTCCACACCCGCGTATGAGATGAACGGAACGGTTTATGTGCCGGTCAAGCTGTGCTGTGCGAAGTTCGGCTTTACCTATTCTTCACTGACCCTGCAGGGGGAAAATGTGCTGCGTGTCGCGGACGGCTCGGCACAGAGCGACTCGGCGTTTATTGCGGCGCATACCAAGGTGATTGAGAACACGATCGACAACTACAAGGACAATACCTCCGGGTCGGACCGCAGCAATAACACGAATACCAATCCCGCACCGGCAAAACCGGTGGACAATGATACCATTGAAATACCAAAGGTAGAGGAAAAGCCGGCGAAAAAGCCGGTCCGCGTGTATCTTGCCTATTACGGCGCGCCGAACGAAAACACGGCGGCTGTTCTGGACAATCTTCATGACGCAGGCAGGCAGGCGGCATTCTTCCTGCCGACGGATACCTCCAAATGGGACGATGATCTGGTTCGCCGAATCGCAGCGGAGGGACATACGGTCGCCTTTCTGCTGCAGGCAGACAGCAAAACCGACGGAGCCGACATGCTGGCGGATCTTGCTGCTGCGAACGAACGCCTGACGCTGCTGACCGGTGTTGCAGCCCGCATAGCAGCCAACCAGAGCGGCAGCGACGCGCTCACCGAAGCACAGCGCAGCGTGCTCATCGGTGCAGGCTACCGCCTGTGGGATGCCGGTCTGGACAGCGGCGATGCCGAGAAAAATGCGGCGGAAGCGTATACGCAGACCGTACAGTATTTCGCCTCTACGTCCGGTGTGGTAGTCGTGCGGCTGCATCACAGCAAGGCAACCCCGAGACTGACCGAAGCGCTGTGCTCGTATATCGGACGGCAGGGTATTTCGGCAGGACGCATTACATACAGCGTTGCGCCGGTCAACAGTGCATCCGATACCCGATGAAGGGAGAACTCTATGAAGCTGATCTTATGTGTGGATGATAAAGGCGGCCTGGCCTTCAACCATCGCCGACAGAGCCGCGATCGTGTGCTGAATGAGCGCATTCTTATGCACTGCGGTATGCACAGGCTGTGGATAAGTCCGTACACCGCAAAGCTGTTCGGAGCGGATACGGCAGTACGGCTTTGCATCGCTGAGGATTGCCTCGAGCGGGCGGAAGAGGACGATTACTGCTTCGCTGAGGTGCACAATCCTGCACCATACTTAAACAGGGTGCAGCAGGTGATATTATATCACTGGAATCGTGTCTATCCCGCCGACCGGTATTTCACCCTGCCGGAAACCGGATGGACAAAGCAGAGCGAGACCGAATTTGCTGGTTCCTCGCATGAAAAAATAACAGAGGAAGTATTTGTTAAATGCGAAAATTGACCCGCGCGTTTGCGCCGATTGTATTCGTGCTCAGCCTACTGCTTTCCAGCTGTGCACTGCCCATGCCGTCGAGCAGTATGGTTTCGATGGACGAGCTGCCCGCCTACTCGGATTCTGCTTATGTCGAGATCGACGGCAACCAGCCGTCCTTCACCGACGCAGACAAGCAGGAGACCGAAGCGTTTGAGGAATATTCGGATTTGGATTATCTCGGACGGTGCGGCACGGCATACGCCAATGTCGGACAGGAGCTGATGCCCGCAGATGGAGAAAAACGCGGTTCAATCGGTCAGGTCAAGCCAACCGGATGGCATACGGTCAAGTATGACTGCGTGGACGGCAAATATCTGTATAACCGCTGTCACCTGATCGGCTGGCAGCTTACCGCCGAGAATGCCAACAAGCAGAACCTGATCACCGGCACGCGATATCTCAATATCGAGGGTATGCTGCCGTTTGAGAATATGGTCGCTGACTATGTGAAGGAAACCGGCAACCATGTGCTCTATCGGGTCACGCCGGTGTTTGAGGGCAGCAATCTTGTCGCCTCGGGCGTGCAGATGGAGGCGTGGTCGGTCGAGGATGACGGCGAAGGTATTTGCTTTAACGTGTACTGCTATAACGTCCAGCCGGGCGTGGAAATTGATTATGCCTCCGGCGAAAGTCAGGCAGCGTAAAGAAAACAGCAAGTTCAGTTGGACTTGCTGTTTTTTTTCATTGAGAATGGAGAATTGAAAATTGAGAATTTCGGTAACGCGCAAAGCACGTTTATTCAATAACCGCCCTTCGGGCGGCTTCTTTCATTCTCCATCCTCCATGATCCATTCTCAATTTGTTAAATTTGCTTGCGGATATGCTCCAGTGCGCCCTTCTCCAAACGGGATACCTGCGCCTGTGAGATGTGTATCTCATCAAACGAAAGGAAGTAATACTTAGGGTGATTTTGATTTCTGGCCTTATCGTACTGCGAAATGGCGGTTCTGTCAAGATAAGCGGGAAATAATAAAAGAAAAGTTTTGAAAAAAGAAAACAGCAAACCTTGCAGGTTTGCTGTTTTTTCGTCTGCTACCCAAGGTACCACCGCACACAGTACCGCACCTCATACGTGCCCTGATACCCCGAGCGCGTCCGCTGAAAGCTCATTTGCAGCTGTGAGTTAGAGGTTTGCGTCTCAGATACAATCGGCTCTGCACCGGTGGTGAGGAAAATATCGAGCGAGATACGGGTTTTGCTCTCGTCCGAGTCCACGACGATATGGTCAACGAGCGCCTTGGACATCTCGCGCGAGAACCCGCAGCTCATCTGCCACCGTTCCTCGATGATGCGGCGCAGATTTTCCACCCGTCGGATACGTTCTTCCAGTGTCTTGTCTGCGTTCTGTAGTTCTGTTCGCTGCTGCTCGAGGGCGGCAAGCTGCTCGTTGCAGGTCTCGTTGCGCTGTTTGAACTCGTCGTTGGAGAGCGCACCCGCAAGCGCGAGGTCGAGCAGCTTGTCCTTGCGTTTGGTAACCGTTTCGATTTCCTGTTCGACTTGAGCAAGCGCAGGGGCGTTATCCTGCTGTGCGGCAAAGGCGCGCAGATTGTCGATGTACTCCTGCACGGCGGCTGAGCGCTCGTCCGTTATCTGCTCGAACACACGCTCCAAAATGCGGTCCAGCTCGTGGCTGTAAACCGTCGGGGAATTGCAGCCGCCGGTTTTGCCCTTTTCGCGGTACAGCCTGCAGTTCCAGCATTCCGACTCGCCGCGGCTTTTGCTTTTATACACATGCCTGTGGAAAGTTGTGCCGTGCCTGGCACAGATCAGCTTGCCGCTGTAGGCGTAGCGGTTCTGGGATGCCTGCGCGTGCGCCTTCATGGTCTTGCCGCGCGAGGCGAGCAGACGGTTAGCCTGCTCCCACAGCGCTTCGGGCACGATAGCAGGCACACGGTCGTCCTTATGCACGAGCCATTTGTCTGCACTCAGGCGGTAGCTGCGCTTGTCGCGGTAGTCGCGCGAGGCGTACCGCCGACCGGCATAGCAGCCCTTGTATTTCGGGTTGCGGATCATGCCGTACAGCGTGGAGTAGGTGAGCGGCTTGCCCTGCCGTCCACGTACACCGCGGCTGTCCAGGTCGTTGGCAATGGCGCGGAGACCGAGGTCTCCGGCAGCGTAGCGCTCGAACACCTCACGGACGACGGCGGCTTCCGGCTCGACAATCTCCAATCGCCCGTCAACCTTGTTGTACCCGAACAGATTGTTCTGACCGAGCAGCACGCTGTTCTCCTGTGCACGCTTAAAGCCGAAGCGCGTGCGCTCGGACAGCTTGCGCACCTCGTCCTGTGCGATGGAGGACATGATGGTGAGCCGCAGTTCGGCATCCTTGTCAAAGGTGTTGATGTTGTCGTTCTGAAAGTACACGCCCACGCCGCAGCGCAGCAGCTCGCGCGTGTAGCGCAGACTGTCGAGTGTATTTCTGGCGAAACGGCTGATCTCCTTGGTGACGATGAGGTCAAAGCGGCCGCGTTTCGCGTCCTCGATCATCTTGAGAAACTGCTCACGTCCCTCGACAGACGTGCCGCTGATGCCCTCATCGACGTAACCGCCGGCAAACCTCCAGTGCGGATTTGCGGCGATATAGTCCTCAAAATAGCGTTTCTGGTTGCCGAGACTGTTGATCTGCTCGTCTTTGTCGGTCGAAACGCGGGCATAGTACGCCACAGCAAGCTCGGTATCGAAGATGCTGCGGCCCTGCGCCTGCATTTCGTCCAGTCTGCGGACATCCATCAGGCGGCCTCCTTACGGCGTGCTGTGCAGCCGGGTCAGCTTGTCCGTCTGCACATGGCGGACAAAGTCGTGCTCGTCGCGGGTGATGCAGCCGCTCTTCAGCATTTCGTCGTTAAGCGCGAGAATCTGGTAGATCTGTGCACACTGAAAGTTGTTGGTCATGGAAATTCCTCCTTCTGGTAGTTAGGATTGCCGTGATGCGGGCGGTTTAACCATTCATACATATAAATATTATATCAATGACAGGCGTGGTTGATACGCTTATCGAAAGTACTTCGTGATACCCTTCCACACCTTGTTCGGCTCGCGCAGAATCTTTTTCAGCGCCTTCAGACGCTTTTTGCCGCGGGAAACGGTTTCGGGGTCGCGGCTGCTGTGGATAAGGTTTTTCACCACATACTCATCCGACGGCGCGTAGAGCAGTACGGCGCGAGCTTTCTTTCCGTCGCGTCCGGCGCGGCCGATTTCCTGCGTGTACGCGTCAATGCCGATGGGCAGTCCGGCGTGCACGACCAGACGCACGTCGGGACGGTCAATGCCCAGACCGAAGGCGTTCGTAGCTACGATGATCGGGTGCTTTTTCGTCAGAAAGTAGTCCTGCACGTGGGCGCGTTTGCAGCGTTTCATTTTGCCGTAATAAGCCTTCACTGGATAGTCACGAGAACGCAACCATTTGGTGGTGCGCTTGACATCCTTGACGCGTGGGCAGTAGATGATCGTGGCACCGTGCTTGCGGTACTTACGCAGTACATTGTCCAGCATGATGAGCCGCGCGTTCTGCAGTTTGCGGGTCTTTCCGGTCTTATCGCGGATGGTAATTTTCTTGACATAAATTTTGACATTCTTCCGACGAACCGGAAACAGCAGACGCTTAGGGTCGCGCATACACAGCCGCTCGGCGATGTAGTTGAGGTCAGACACCGTGGCGGTCGCGGTGAACGCCAGCACCTGCGGGTGCTTGGGCAGCGACTCGATGAACGGCCCGATACGGCGGTAATCCTTGCGAAAGGCGTGCTCGACCTGCGGCAGAATATGCGCCTCGTCAACGACCACGCGGCGCACATGCGCGGCGGCAAAAGTACGTGCGCGTCTCACACGGCGACTGCTCCGGCCTGGTAGAAGGCCGCCGTTTGCGGCAAAGTCTCGCAGAATATCAGCGTGCATGGACGTGCTGAGGTCGGAGTTCAGCAAGGCAGCGTGCACGCCTCTGCGCTCGAGTGCCTGTACTTGATCGCGCTGCAGCGCGCGCAAGGGCGAGAAAACAAGCGTGAGCGAACCCGGCTCATCGAGCAGTGCAGGCAGCTGGTACAGTAATGACTTTCCGCCGCCGGTTCGCAGCCGAACGAGGACATCACGTCCGGCAAGGATCGGCGTCAGTGCACGTTCCTGTTCATCGCGCAGATGTTCGATACCGAATGTCTGCAGTGCAGGATATATATCCTTATTATACATTATTGTCCTCCTCGTTTCCCGCCGGAATGGATGGAATGCTGGAATTTATGAACTTTTTCGTTGGGATTGCAAGATAGCGTCTGCCAGCCCCCTCAGTGTTGATTTTGACCTTTTCAGACGTGCAGAGCGAACGGTCCTTCAATGCCTGTACAACATCTTCGACAAGCTCGGGACCGACTCCGGCACGCTGCAGCAGACCAGCGAAGCGGTCGGGATGATAGACTAGCAGCGGCTCGTTCTGATACGTGTATTCGAACGCCGTTGTCTCAGCAAGTTCCTCGAGTGACTGCGGCCGCGGATGGATCGCGTCCTTGTAACGCTCCGGCTCGAGCAGGAAGGCAACACCCTTATCGATTGTTTCTGCGCGGGAAAGCTGTGCCTCTTTTGCGACGCGCTCAGCCTCGCCGGAGATGCGGTCGAATGCAGCACGGCTGTTTTCATTGGTCAGCAGAGCGTGGCGGATAAACTGCCGTGCAATGGTAATCCAGCGCTCCGGAAGATTCAGCCGGTAGGCGTGTGGATTGCCGGCAAGATCATCAATGGCCTCGTTGAGCGTGCCTGCTGCTCCAGAAATGCAGCACAGCAGCTTGGCAGCCGCCAGGCGAAGGCAGTCTGCGTCGGACTCGCGCAGAGCGCGTGCCTGTTTGGGCACAGTGACGGTGTACGCATACGCCGCCGGAAAGGTATGCGTGGAGATGACGATGGGGAACGCGGCAAACGGGCGTGCCTCGGCGTTGCTGGTAAGCAGCCGAATGCGCGAATGCTGTTCGATCGTGTCGATCAGCAGCTTGCGCGGTGCGTCTCCGATCGGCTCGAGCAGAACGAGCCGCCCGCTCGCAGCGGGGCTGTACACCGGAGGCTGACTGTTTTCGAGCCGTAGAGTGAGCGGACGCTCGAACGGTGCAGAAGGCGAACGCAGTAGATCAACAGTGTGAAAGTGATCTTCGAGGTTTTCACGAACCGAAAGCGCTTGCGCGTTCGGTAGCGCGAAAACCATAAGGAAATTCGGGACGCTTTCCAGTGTCGATTCGCTCCACACACCTGCGAGCAGTACAGCCTCGAGAACCGGCAGGGCAAGCGGGTCGTTCTGCAGCAGCTCGATGAATCGGGATTCGTCGAAAGCACCGAGCAACTTGGCAGCGTGCGTGTTGCTGAGAATATCGGCAAAAAGTGTCTTTTCCGTCGAAAAATCTTTCTCAATGTACGCACGATTGCGGGATAAGGTGTCGCACATTTCGTACACAATGTCAACCTCACGGTCGCTGAGGTCAAGGCCGGGAAAGCGCGGTTTCTTGTCCCAAGCGGTCGTGCGGACGGCATAGGTGAAGCGAATGTCTGACTGATAAATCGCTACGATTTTCCAGCGTGTATGTACATCGGCGGACGAAATGCCGACCGCGCCGACCTGCTCGGCAAGGAAGGGTACGCGCAGGTCGCTGGCGATCACAGCACCGCGGTTCGTGATGAAGTAATCGCTCGCGTCGACACGATCGCAGAGCTTTGCAGGAAATGCGTCGTTGTCGGGCCAAATTTTTTCAAGCAGGACGACAGCGTCAGCCGCATGCGCGGCAAGGGTACGGATAAGCTCTTCTTTGTTCATAATTTTGCTCCTTTTGCGTGTAAAGATGGGTGCGAAAAGTACTTTTCGTTTGACTTCGAGAAGAGTTTAGCAAACAAAATGTAATACGTCGATAAACGTGATTCAAAAGAAAAACGAAATATTATTAGAATATAAATACGATATATTTGCTTAAAATGAATGAAATAAGAACCTTTTCTGGATAATGCGTTTCGAAAAAACACAGGTGGAACGAAAAATTACGCAAAAATATTTTTTATGGCAAAAAAAACGCCGTAGGCGGAAGATGCTTTCCGTCTGCGGCGACATTCTATATTAGTGGGAGGTGCGTTACGTGTTGTGCTTGGGGAGGTGGAGATTATCCTTCAAAAATTGTTGGTAACCATCGGAAGTGCCCTGCTGGAGCTGCTCCCAGTAAGCGATACCTTTTTTGGCGATTTCTTCACGCTCCTCTTGGGAAGAAAGATTACAGCGAACTGTGGTTTGATATTTTAAGCGAGATTGGAAATCTATATCGCTGGCGTGGATTAAAGCAGCTAGTTGCTCCAAAGGCCAAAACCATCTCATCGTGTCTCTGAGAAGGGGAAAGTCGTTGGCGGAAAAATCGATGGGAAATGCGATCGGCGTTTTGCTTTCACGCTGATCTACTGCAGAGGTATGCAGCAGCTTATGTGCCCAACGCCAGAGATGGTTATTGTTAATCTGCTTATCGTCCGGCGCATATACAGGCTGCAGTTCATTTTCGGCGATAAATGCGAGAATGTAAGAACCCAGACATTGGGGGGCATCGAGCGATGCAGCGGGATTGCTGATGTTTTTCTTTGCGATATGATAGATATGAGAAAATATCATTTTTGTGCAGGGGGCAGAGACATAGTCGGAAGGAATAAAGAAACGGTATTTCTCTATCGGAGAAAGGGTGCTGATAGAATAATCGGTACAGGATTCAAAGGATTCGGTGAACGCTAATGGTTCAAGAGAATCGGCGGATACTGTGCATGCAGATATCGATTTTTTCAAAGGATTCAAGCAATGCGCAGCATGGATCATTGACGCGTAAATAGCAGACAGAAATTGACAGTCACCGGGATAATGGCTGTTGCTGCGGTTTCGTTCCATTCGTTTTTGCTGCTGTACTAATTGGTCTATAGAAACCGGTTCGCGGTCTGCTGGTGCATCATCATCTTCCAGCAATGTTTGTTTCGTATTAGCAAACAGCCGGTTTACATAGTTGTATACGGAATCGTAATTACGGCTGGTTTTCACTTCTTTCAGTAATTTGCCAAAGTCAGCAGCATACTGCTCTAAGATGGTTTCTGTGCTCTTTTTTAAGATGGCTTGCAAATGGTGGTCAATCTGATCGGCGCAGATACTGCTGCGAAGCTGCTGAAGTGGAAGCTCTGAATTTTTCTCGGACTTATATCCAAAGAAAAACTGCATAGCGGAGAATAAGATAGAATAGCGCTTAGTTTTCATGAAATAAATCCAATAATCTTTCTGATCTGACCGCAAAACCTCATCAATGCTTTGTGGTGAGGTATCGTAGGATTTCTTGGATTTAACAATATCGAAAAGTTCGGAGCAGTCAAGATCCAGCTTGTGCATATCTGCGGTGGTTTGCTTGAATCGAGAATGGGAAAAAGGAAACCATTCCTTTTGAAATTCCATAAAGTCTTTTGAATCAGCGTAGGAATCAAACAGGCAGTAGAGAACAGACTGCATCGTGGCATGCTGATCAATCATGCGGTTGTAATACAGTCCCCAGTTTTGTTCGATCGCATACATGAAATACGGGTGCTCGTACATGAGAGGCACATAATAAGCCCTGCGCAATACGGGTTTTCCGGCGTCGTTACGCTTGTGCTGGTGATAAAGCAAAGAGATGACCTGCATCAATTCCTTGTCCAATTCGCAAGGGATAAAATAGGTATCGCTCAAATAGCGATATAGAGGGGAACGCTTTAGATTAGAGGAGTTAGGCGGCTTTTTCCTTGCTGCAGGAAACAGCCAGTGCATATAGGACGAAATGGTATTGGCGGATTTATACTCACTATCGGGTACAGGGTGAGCTGCACGGTAGTGCAGTTCAAATTCCCGCAGGGAGGTCATGATTTGATCGGTAATCATGCAGTTGACCAGCAAATCATATTCAGTAGCTTCTTGATCGCCAAATGACGTTGGAATCGAACGAAGTGTTTGCAGCAGCGTTTGTGCATAGGAGGCAAGAAGGGGAAAGTCTTTTAACGGCTCTGCAATCCATTCCGGCAGATCGTCTTTTTCGTTCCATACATAATGGGCACGCAGTTTGTTGACAAGCTCGTCAACGGTTGTGCTATGCCGAAAGTGCATAGAAATGGTATCTGTAGTTTTGTTATCAGACATAAGACAGGTTCACTCCTTATCTCTATATATAAAGTATATTTATTCCAATTTTATAGATGGTCAATGATCTATCTATAGGATATATTCAACTCATAATTATAGTATAAACTCACAACATAGTAATTGCTATATATTTCTATCTTATATAACAAATATCACGCTTGAATGATTACTGTTCATTACTGTACTGTTCGGGTGATATAACTTTTTATCTGTGCACAACAGTCTGATAAAATTATAAAAGAAGAAGGTATATGAGATGGACATTTATCATTCTATACATACAATCACGTTACAGAGGAAGATTCCGTTGGAGGAAGTCAGCAGCTATCGAAGTCTGCTGTATGGCTTGTCTGACAGATATGGAACAGGCAGCTATCGAAAATCAGAAAATGAATACTATTTTTACATGTACACACCGCAGGGCGTGATAATAAGCCTGCGGGCCGCACGAAACTGCGGTTTTATCAAATTAACAATCAATCTCAATTCGCTGCTCTATATGGAGATACAGAGAGTAGCATTATTCAGCCCGTGCCGAGATTATATGAGAACACTGGACTGCAATCTGCGCGATATACTGCGGGATGCACAGCTCGGCGCACCGGAGACCTTCATGTTTGCGCGGGTGGATTTCAGTGTGAACGCCCAAACGCCGGACCCGCTCGCACCCTTATATTGCGCTAGCGCACAGAAGGCGGTGATGCCGTTTCACCACGACCGGGACGATTACAATGCGCAATTCACCGACTATCAGGATGCGCAGGGCATGCTCCGGTTTGAGGCGAAATACGGCGCCGCCATGCTGCAAAAGCACTTTGGCATAACCGATCTGTCGTATTCACCGGAATTGCTGTAATTCCTGCCAGGATCATCCGTTTTCCGGCGAACATGTGCTCGCTTTGCGGCGGTGCAGGAGCAGCACTAATGGAAAATCCGTGCAGAGGGAGCGGCTGGGCACATGGATTGCGCAGACCTCACGCATGGGCAGCGCCTGCAAGGCACGCCGTGCGCTTTGCGCGGAACTTTCCGGCTCGCAGTATGATGCGCTGATGAAATATCAGCGCGCAAGCGGGATCAATCCGGTAACAATCGGCCGCAAGTGGAAACAGCGGGCACTGCCGAGTCTGCAGAGTGTGTTCGGCTTTGCCGAATAACCGGGGTATCTAACAATCGGACAACGAATCCCATAGGAATCGTACAACACAGAACGCAGGCAGGCGAAACTCCTGCGTATCGTGCAACAATTCTGGCTTTTCTTCATTTTCACTTTGGTACGAACACGGTACAATAATGCCAGTAGGGAAACCGATGAAATTCGGCCGACACGAGTAAAGAAGGGAGAATGAAAATGAAACGCAAACGGATATATGCATGGTTTATCACTGTGGCAATGCTGCTGACGATGCTGCCGTCAGCTTTTGCCGTATCATTTGCGGACACCCGCGGACACTGGGCGGAAGACGAGATCAACCGCTGGAGCGACCGCGGTGTCATTCAGGGCCACGACGGCGATTTTGAGCCGAACAGCCCGATAACAAGAGCAGATATGGCGGTTATAATAGACCGCGTAATGGACTACCAGACTAAGGCGGAGAACAACTTCGCTGATCTGGGTACGGCGTACTACACCGACCCGATCCTGCGTGTAGCGCAGGCGGGCGTTATGCAGGGTGACGGCAAAAATGTTCGCCCGAAGGCGAATATCACCCGCGCAGAGGTCGTCAAACTGCTCGATAACATGATTTCGGATTACATCACCGAATCCGGCACGGCAACGCCCAAGGGTACCGGTATTGTCATCGTCAAGGCATCCGGCGTTACGCTGAACAAGGCCAAGCTGAGCAGCACGGTCGTTCTCGGCGGCAAGGCAGGCGAAGTGAAGGCGACCGACTGTGAGATTACCGGCAAGGTTGTCAAGATCCACAACTCTGCTCTGGTGACCAGCGGCAGCACGAGTACGGGCGGCTCGACCGGTGGTTCTTCCGGCGGTTCCTCTGGCGGCGGCTCGTCTGCACCGGCGGCACCGAGTGCATACCCGCTCCCCAAGGGACAGGAAACGTCCAAGAGCCTGGGCGTATTCAACTACGATATGACGTATGCCGTTACGCTGACCGCACAGGACGGTGCGGACATCTACTACGAAATCGCGGAAGGCGGGAACCAGGCGCACAGCCTTGCCGACGACCAGGCAAAGTTTGAAACCTATCAGTATGGACAGATCGAGATCACCCAGCCGACCGCAAGTGCGGATGGTCCGGTCACCAAGACCTATAACGTCAAGGCGATCGCGGTGAAGAACGGCAGAACCAGCAGTGTTGCAAACTGAAACTACGATGTTACCAGCATTCCGCACCACGAGCTGAAGGTAGGCGCACCCAAGGACTGGAACGGCAATGATGTTCCGGATGTAACGCTCATTCAAGATTACGACAGCGATAAGATGTATCTGGTAGAAGGCACCAACCGCGCAATGGTTCTGGATGCCGGCTACTTTGATGCAAAGGACGCGGCAAACCTGTACGAGACCGCACGAAAGATCGTCGGCGCAGGCAAGCCGATCGACCTTATCATCGGTCACCCGCACCCGGACCACGTGCAGATGACGCATCAGTTCCTGTGTACAGAAAACGAGGCATTGGGCGCTAAGGTTTATGTCAACGAGCGCGGTATTGAGGTGCTGCGTGATTATGTCAAGCAGTTTGGCGTAGCCTCCGGCATGTTCACAGATGAGGCCGCTGCAAGCGCAGCCTATGATGCACAGTTGGCAACGCTGAAAAACGGCGACGTTTACGACATGGGCGGCACCAAGTTCAACGTAATCGAGCTGCCGGGCCATCAGGTAGCAGGCATTATGCTGTTTGATACCGCGACCGGCAATCTGTTCACGACCGATCAGGTCGGCAACAACCGTGCACACATCACGGATTCGTTCTGGATGCAGTTCGCAAACCTGTCTTCGACGTTCTTCGCGGACTCGATGGACGTGTATCTGTCCTCTCTGCAGATCGCACTGGAGCGCGTTGACAGCCTCGGCACGGTAAAGCGCATTCTCACCGGTCATAACGATGTTGTACTGGACGGCACAGCAAGCTATCTGGATATCCTGCAGACGGCTGTACAGAAGGTTGTTGACGAGGGCACAGATGCTATGACGCCTACTCTGCGCACGCTGGACAGCATTAACGGCTACTTCGAGAACACCAAGACCGTGGTCGTCGGCGACCGCCTGAAGGACATCAACTGGGTCGGCATCAATGTCAACCTGCAGAATTACCTGTCCGACGGCTATCGCAACGGCAACGAAGATAAGATTGCAGACCTGTCCAATCTGTCCGTACACAAGCAGGGCGAGAAGGGCAACCTGCTGTGGGATGATCCGAATTTCGGCATTAATGTAAACTGGCAGTACCCGACGAATGGCACCAAGCCGACCCGCAAGACCACGACCAGCTTTGTCGCTGAGGTGGACGAGAATACGACCTCGATCGAGATCGTTCCGACCGCAGCTTCCTCCGGTGCGAAGATCACCGTGAACGGCAATGCAGTAGAGTCCGGCAAGGCTTATCAGGGCACACTCACCGGCGGTACTACGCGCTTCGTTATCAAGGTAACGGCGAAGAACGGTTCGGACAGCAAGAACTATACACTGAACGTCAGCAAGAAGAACAGCAATCAGGTCGCAGCACCGTACACCTACACGGATTATGACAGCTATACCGACCCGTACTATCCGGATACGCCGGGTACCTTCACGGTAACGCAGTACATAGCGCTGTTCTCGGATACCGAGGGTGCTGAGATCAAGTACACAGTAGATGGTTCTGACCCCAAGACTTCGGATACGGCGAAGGTTTTTGATCAGACCAAGTTCAAGGCTGATTCTGGTTTCGGCGGTGCAGAAGTGAAAGAACTGATCACCATCGGTGCAGATACGGATAACTGGGACGGTACTGCAAAGCAGACCAAGGTAGAACTGAAAGCCTATGCCTCTAAGGAAGGCATGGAGGATAGCGATGTTGTAACCTTTACCTACACGATCGATCGTATGTCCAAACTGGAGCACAAGAGCCGTCTGATGTACGATATGGACAGCATGAAGGTTTGGAGCGTCATTGATTACGACAGCGATAAGATGTATCTGATCAAGGGCTCCAAGGGTGCACTGCTGATCGACGCAGGCATGGCATCGGCAGGCGCAAATAACCTGTATGAATACTGTAAGCAGCTGGCAGGTACGGATAACATTGATGTTTACATTTCGCATGGTCATCCGGATCATACCACACAACTGGGCGATTTCGTTCAGGCAAGCCGCAAGGTCTACATCAACGAAAAGGATATCCCGATGGCGCTGAAGTATGTGAACGATAAAACCGTAACAGCAGACGATTTTACCTGCATCAGCGAAGGCTATCAGTTTGATCTCGGCGGTGTTGTACTGGATAACTACGACATTCCGGGACATACGCCGGGCTGCATGATGCTGCGCGACAAGGCACACAACATTCTTTATTCGTCCGATCAGCTGGGCTGTAACCGCCGCAGCGTTGCAGATTCGCTGACTCTGGTAAATAATGACGTTCGCGTACTGTTTTCAAGCCTGCGCATCTTCCGCGATAAGGTAACTGCACTGGCGGAAGCGGGCGAGATCGACCTCGACAAACTGGTCGTCTGGAGCGGCCATGATGACTACGAGATTCATGATCTGCTCGGTCATCTGGATACGCTGATCACCGCTGCACAAAACATCGTGGACTACGGTCCGGAAACTGCTATGCGTACTTCGGTACGCAATACCGGCGGCTCGGACGGCGCTTCTTTCGCGGGCGACCGTTATGCAAACGGCGGCACCGGACACTTCATCTGCATGAACGGCAGCAAGGCGAACGTTCTGGCAGGCGAGCGATTACCGCAGTAGACGAACTGGACAGAAATACCGTTCGGACTATTCGGGCGGCATGTCGGTGCAAAGCCGCGCGGTGCAGGGCGTGTGCATCCGTGCGCTGGCCATGAGCGGCGATACGCTGTTCCGGTTCTTTGAGCGGTTTGATCAGCTGGTGTGAGCAATAACAAAGGCTCCTGTCACAAGACACAGGGCCTTTACTGCGGAGGACACAGCGGCGCTGTCTAACGGCAGCAGCGCACGGGGAGAAGCGTTTATGCGCCGATGCCGAGAGGCGAAAGATGAGATACATGATTGCAACGACTGCCGCACAGGCGATCGCCCAGACCTTGCCGCTCTTCCATGGGGTCATATCCATGACCTTGGCATCCGGCATCTCCCGCAAGCTGACGCGGGCATACCTTGATGCAGATTGCATAGATGATGCACTCGAGGACGAACACAGTGCGAATACAACGTACAGATAGTGGAACCGGCTGAAGAACGGGATGACCTTGGTCAGACCGTACAGCTGATAATGGACCGGGATAACGACCTTCGGGGCGATAGCAGGCGCTTTTTTGCTCAGCAGACCGAACAGGACAGCGGTCAGCAGCGGCATGGAGAAGAAGCCCCAGCACTCGTTGATGAAGTTCATAATGCCGGTGCCGAAGAACATAACGAACGGTGCAATGGCGATGGAAACCACGCCGACAACCGTACCGAAGATCTGGCCGACCTTAACAACCTTGTTGTTGGAGGCCTGCTTGCCCCAGATGGGCTGCCAAACGTTCAGGGTGAAGATGGTGGATGCGGAGTTCAGCACCGAGTTGAACGAGGACAGGATCGCGCCGAACATAACGGCTGCAAAGAAGCCCATCAGCGGCTTGGGCAGCACTTTCATAACGAGAAGCGGGTACGCCTGGTCAGCCGCCATGCCGACCGAGGTGTCCATCTGGCCGTTTGCAGCCAGCAGCTGGAACGCGATGATGCCCGGCAGAACGATGACAAATACGTCAAGGCACTTGAAGAAACCGGCCCAGATCGCGCCCTTCTGGCTCTCAGCGAGGTTTTTGCCGCCCAGCGAACGCTGGATGATGGACTGGTTGGTTGCCCAGTAGAACAGGTTGTTGACGAACATACCGGTCAGCAGCAGCGGCCACGGTACCTCCGGCGGAAGTGCGTTCGGTGCGGACCATGCGTTCATCTTTTCCGGCGTTGCGGAGATGAGGTGATCCAGACCAGCCATGAAGCCGCCGCCATCCAGCTTGCCGAGGGCGATAATGCCGAGGATCGGGATAGCGAAGCCGCCGATGATCAGACCGACGCCATTGATTGTATCCGAGTACGCAACTGCCTTCAGACCGCCGAATACGGCATAGCACATGCCGATAATGCCGGTGCCGATGCAGATGATGGTGATGGCGCTGAAATAGCTGATGCCGAACATACTCTCAAGGTCAAAGATCTTAACCAGTGCGACCGCACCCGAATACAGGATGGTCGGCAGCATGGTAACGACATATGCGATGAGGAACAGCAGCGAGAACAGGCGCATGGTGAAGGTATCGTAGCGCATCTCGAAGAACTCCGGGATGGTGGCGATGCCGCCGCGCAGCAGCTTGGGCAGGAATACGAATGCCAGCACGATCAGCGCGAACGCCGAGGTGGCCTCCCAAGCCATCGTACTCATATTGCCCGCAAACGCCTGTCCGTTCGTGCCGACAAGCTGTTCTGCGGAAAGGTTGGTCATCATCAGAGAACCGGCGATAACGATGCCGGGCAGTCCGCGTCCCGCGAGGAAGTAGCCTTCCTTGGTGGACAGGTCGTCATCGCGTGTTTTCCACCACGAGAGCACCGCGACAAGCACGGTAAACGCAATAAAGGTTGCGACAGTAAATGCCATTGTGTTGTTTCCCCCTTGTTTTTTTACTGTGTGGGCTGATTTTGGGCGCAGAAAACCGCCTCCCCTTTTGAAGAGGCGGTATCCGCATTTTTATTTCGTTGGAATACAGAGATTCGGTCACTGGCCCAGGCGCTTTTCTACTTCAGCGCGGCGTTCTGCGGCGTTGTCAGCCGTTACAACGGTAGCGTCAGTTGCAATGAACTCGTCCAGCTTTTTGCCGTTCAGCGCATCGACTGCGGCCTGCACGCCGAGGTAGCCGACATCGTAACCGTCAACGGCAACGGTCATGGTCTCCTGACCGGCAAGAATAGCATCAATGCCCGCCAGATTGCCGCCGATGCCGACAAAGATGGTGTTCTTGTACGCCGGGAATGCGGCTGCGGCACGGGCGGCACCGGCTGCCATATCATCGTTGTTCGCTACGATGATGGATACGCCCTCCGGATGTGCCTGAATGATGGCCTCCATGCAGGTAACAGCTTTGTCCGCTACGCTGTCTGCGTACTGCGTCTCGGCAGAGAGATACTCACCGCCAGCCTCGGCAATGCCCTGCTTAAAGCCTGCAATGCGTGCCTCCGAGGTGGAGTCGCCCTGCACACCCATGATGCCGATGGCGGTAATCTTATCCCAGCCCTTATTCTTTGCCGCCTCAACAGCAGCCTTGCCGCCCATGGCGGCCAGCTCCTCGTTGTTGAAACCGACAAAGCTGAGCACCTTGTCCGAGTCGATGGCGGTATCAATCGCCACGATCGGCAGGTCGGTATTTGCAATCTGTGTTGCAACGGTTTCCGCCTGAAGCGGCGCAACTACCATTGCATCACAGTCGTTCGCGCTGAGCGTGGTTTCGATCATGGAAAGCTGCTCGTCATATGCGGTTTCCGAGCTCGCGCCCAGAACGTCGACCGTAACGCCCAGATCTTCACCGGCCTGCTTGCAGCCGTTGCCGACATACTGCCAGTATTCGGATGCGAGCGTTTTCAGAATGACCTTGATATGGTAATCCTGCTGTGTGGTCTGGTCGGCAGTGTCACCGCCGTTATTTGTCTGTGCGGTGCTGCCGCCGCAGCCTGCGAGAGCGCTCATCATCAACGCGCCGGATACCAATGCAGCGAGTAATCTCTTTTTCATAATCGTTCCTCCGAAATCAGGTAATAACAGATATTAAAATAGAAAAGAAATGCTATCAGAAGATTCTTGGGGATATGCTGTTGATGGAATTATTCGTAATCCACCCACGCGGAACCCTTGTCTGCGGATTCCACGCACTTTTCGATCCACTTGATGCCCTGTGCGCCGGCTTTGACATCCGGATACCAGAAGTCGCCGTAAGCGCCCTTGTCGGCCTCAGCCATAGCGACTGCGAAGCGTGCATACAGGTTGCTCCACGCCTCGAACAGACCTTCGGCATGGCCGCCGCCGATGCGATCCTCAACGCGCGCCTCGTCAGTCAGGTAGCCTGCGCCGCGCTCGAGCACGCGGGACGGCTCACCCTCGATCTCGTACAGCATCTGGTTCGGACGCTCATCATCCCACTCGAGGGATGCCTTGGAGCCGACCACGCGGATCTTGTGGTAGTGGCGTGCGCCGCTGTTGATCGAGCTTGCCCAGCAGTATACCTGAGCGCCTGCCTGTACGTTTTCGCTGCCCTTGAGGTTCATGATAACGAAAGCGTTGTCCTCCAGCTCGCGGCCCTCAACGAAGGAACGCTTGGTGCACATCAGGTTGTCGATCTTCATGTCCGGGATCATCGCCTCGATGATGAACAGCGGATGCGTGCCGACATCACCGAGTGCGAAGGACGGACCTGCCTTGGACGGGTCAAAGCGCCACTTTGCGGACGGAACCTTGTCCTCGATTTTGAAGTTGTAGCCGCCGAACGCGAAACTCATGTTGATAACGCGGATTTCACCGAGATCGCCGTTTTTGATCATCTGGCGCGCCTGCTGGATCAGCTGGTGACCGGAGTAGCCGTAAGTCACGCCGACAACGCGGTGTTTCTCTTCGGCCAGCTTTACCAGCTCGTCCGCCTGCTCGGAGGTGAAGCACAGCGGCTTCTCGCAGACAACGTGCAGACCGGCTTCGAGAGCAGCCTTGCAGACCTCGTAGTGCATACCGTTCGGCGTTGCGATGGAAACCGCCTGCACGCCGTCCGGGCGCTTGGCCTCCTCGGCGAACATGGTCTTGTAATCCGGATAGCAGCGGTCCGGATCAACATGCAGCTGCTTGCCGAAGTCCTTGCCGCGCTCCGGATCAATGTCGAACGCACCGGCAACCAGTTCAAAATTGAAGTCGCGCAGTGCAGCCGAGCGATGAATGTAGCCGATCTGGCTGCCGCGGCCGCCGCCGACCATGCCCCAGCGAATGGGATTTTCTACTCGTTTTTCACCGTAATACATAAAGAATCCTCCTTAAAATTTACATGAATAAGAAATATTGCGTTTGAACTATGGAGAGAGTGGAGCGGGAGCACGGGAGAGAAGAGCCGTGCTCCTCGCTCGGGTGTGATCAGATTTCGTAGCCGACCGATTTCAGGTAGTCCACGCTGGCCTTTACATCACGCAGGCTGGTGTCCGAGTTGCGCGGATCGCGCTCCTGCTCGATGGTGATGTAGCCGGAGTAGCCAATGTCGCTGAGCGCCTGCTTGATGGCCGGATAGTCGAGCGAACCTGTGCCGATGGGACACATCGCGCCCTTGCCGCAGCCGTCAAAGAAGCGGATGCGCTCGCCGAGCACCTGACGGTAAACGGTTTCGTTTACGTCCTTGAAGTGGACATAATCCAGCTTGTCAGCATATTTTTTGAGATACTCCACCGGGTCCATGTGCGAGTAATACAGATGGCCGGTATCCAGACACAGACCGGCGACCTCATACGGAATATCGCGCACGACCTTTGCAATCTCGTCGGAAAATTCAATGTAGCCGCCCGCGTGCGGATGGATAACCGGACGAACGCCCCATTTGTTTGCGCGCTCGCATACCGCGCGGACGTTGCCCATGAAGCGCGTCCATTTCTCGTCCGACAGACGTGGTGCCGTGTCCGGATGGCCTGCGGCGTAGTCGCGCTCGTCGTGTCCCCAGTCCATAACGGTCATGTACGGCGTGGGGAACTTCTGGCCGTCGTGGGTCTTGAGCACCGGCAGCTTGGGGTCGGTGATCAGGCGGCAGATGTCGTCAACCGCGTGCAGCACGCTCTCCTGATTGTCTGCGTCGAGCAGATCGTGGAAAATGGTGCCTGCTACGATGGCAAGACCGTTCTTTTTCAACTCATTTGCGACCAGCTCGGCATCGATGGGCAGGTAGCCGTAGGGCCCGAGCTCGATGGCGCTGTAACCGGCTTTGCCGGCTTCCTCCAGCACGCGCGTCCAGGGCGGTAAATACGGATTCTTGGGGTCGTCTACACCCCAGCAGCAGGGTGCACCACAGATTTGAATGCTCATAATTGAAAACTCCTTCGCTGTTTATGTGAAGTTTTGTTCTTTTGATGATTTTATTATACTATTTCGGCGGATATGATGTTTCTTCCTTCTTGCGTTTTGTTTTTTGTGAAAATCTCGAAATATTCAAAAAGCAGGGTGTCAATTTGGTTATACGGATTCTTGCGGTCTGCATCAAATACGCTATACTATACCTATATTCGCACAGGGGGAAAGAGCATGGCGGAAGAAGTACGTTTTGTATCCGGTCAGATGCCGAGTCTGCTGTACGCCACCAAGCAGATCGTAGCGGCATCGACTATCACACGCGCCATTCATCGGCACGAGCGGTTCACGGAAATGCTGTATGTCTATCAGGGTGCGGGTCAGTACATCGCGGGCGGATACAGCTCCCCAATCCGTACCGGTGATATACTGCTGTATAATCAGGGCGATCTGCATGAGGTTACGTCCTCACTGCAGCATGAGATCGGTACGTTCTGCTTTGGCATTTCCGGTCTGCAGCTGCGCGGACTGCCGGAAGGGCATTTCACCAAGGCGGAAAACGGATTCGTGCGTCCGACGATGGACGAGATCGACCATATGCAGGCGCTCAGTGAGATGATTTACGAGCACGCGGAGCGCCGCACATCCTATTCGGATGAGATCGTTTCTCAGCTGCTGCCCGTGCTCGTGCTGCTGTCGGCCAATCTGCCGCCGGATGCGCGCGCTGCCGATCAGCCGCACAATCTGGTGCTGGCGAATCGCATTCGGCAGTACATCGGCACGCATTTTACCGAGCAGCTGACGCTTGAGGATATTGGAGAGGCGCTGTCCATGTCGCCGTATCATCTGGCGCATATCTTTAAGGAGATCACCGGTATGTCGCCCATCCATTATATGATACGCTGCCGTGTCGGTGAGGCGCAGAACCTGCTCATTTCGACCGATTACAGCGCAACGCAGATTGCCGCTATTGTCGGATATACCAATGTCAATCACTTCAACGCCATTTTTGCGAAGCTGGTCGGTCTGCCGCTGATTCGGTATCGCAGGAAGTATCTGGAGAATATGCAGGGCAGCAGACTGCAGTAGCGCAGTACCGCAACAACCAACTTTTCGTTGATATATTATCTATATATAACGGAAAGGAGGAATAATCGTGGCAAGAAAGTGCTTTATTTGCTCCTGTTGTGGAAAAAGCAAACCGAGCACGCAGCGTATCCTTCTCGGCGGGGATGCGCTTTGCTATGCCTGCGTCGAGGAGTACACCACACTCTGCGACCGCTGCGGTGAGTGGGTGTACCGCAGAGATGCTCTACAAGTCAATAGTCGCACAATTTGTCCACAATGCTGTGGACGAATCCTGAAGAAATCTCACTGAGAGCAAATGCTTTCAGTGGGATTTTCACGTTTTGAGGAGGAAATTATGTTTGAAAATCCAAAGTATATCACATGCGGCGTGCAGAGCGAAATACCAGACGCTTTGATGGTTCTCATGTGGCAAATGATTGCTGCTATGCAGACTGCACAAAAAGATTATCTGCAAGTGTTCACATTGACGAAAACGCCGACGGGACAGCACATCGTCCATACACAGGAACAGCCGCCGTATCGGTATGAACTTGATGTGCATTGTAAGTGCGCGATAGATGCTAAAGTGTATGTCATTGATGACAAAACGCACAGCACCATGCTGTTAGCTTCGGAGTATTAACCAACTGAAATGGAGGAATTACCAATGAAAGAAACTCGAATTTGTTCTAATTGTGGTATCGAGCACCCGCTCGATACCATGTACCAAGTAGAAGGTGACTGGCTTTGTGAAAGCTGTGCTGACCGTCTGACCGTAGTCTGCGACCACTGTAACGATCGAATCTATGAGGAAAATGCCATTGAGGACGATAACCATACGCTCTGCGATCACTGTTTTGATGAGTATTACATCCGCTGTGAGGACTGCGGCCGCATTATCAGCCGCGACCGTGCCTATTGGGATAACGATGACAACGTCTACTGCTCCTCCTGCTGGGACGAGCATAACGACATTATCCATGAATACAACTACACCCCCGATCTCGTGTTTCACGGCAAGGGCCTGCGGCACTTCGGCGTTGAGCTGGAGATTGATAACGGCGGCACGGTAAACAATAACGCTCAAAAGTTGCTCGACATCGCTAACGCTAGCGCCGAAAATCTGTACATCAAGACTGACGGCAGTCTTGATGATGGTATGGAACTTGTCACACACCCTATGACGCTGGAATACCATTTGAGCGAAATGCCTTGGGAAGAGGTGCTTCGCAAAGCGCAGAGCATGGGCTATTTGAGCCATGCCGCCGGCACCTGCGGCCTGCATGTTCATATCTCCCGTCTGGCGTTCGGCTGTACCTATGAGCAGCAGGAGGCTGCGATTGCACGCCTGCTTTACTTCGTCGAAAAGTTCTGGGCGGAACTGCTTCGCTTCAGCCGCCGCACCCAGTCCCAGATGAATCGCTGGGCGGCACGGTATGGAATCCGCCTTACGCCATCCGAGCAAATGAGCCACGCAAAGAATTCCTGCGCCGGACGTTACACAGCGGTCAACCTTACCAACTCGGATACTGTGGAAATTCGCATGTTCCGCGGTACGCTCAAGCTGAACACTCTCAAAGCCACCCTGCAGATGGTCAATCATCTCGTCGAGGTGGCTGTTTCTATGTCCGACTGTCAGGTTCAGGACATGAGTTGGTTTGATTTCCTTGACGAAATCACCGAGCCGGAACTTATCCAGTATCTCAAGGAACGCCGTTTATATGTCAATGAACCCGTTACTGCTGGCGCAGAGGAGGAATAATATGTGCAGTTTATTCGGTTTAATCGATTTTAAGGAGTGCCTGAGCACCCACACGAAGAACAAAATCTTGAACACGCTCGCCAGAGAGTGTCAAGTGCGCGGCACGGACGCGACGGGCATCGCCTACAATTTCAACGACCGTCTGCGGATTTACAAGCGTCCGATTCCCGCTCGGAAGATGAAGATTCATATTCCGCACGGTGTAAATGTCGTGATGGGACATACCCGTATGACGACACAGGGCAACGCGCAGTTTAACCAGAACAATCATCCGTTTCTCGGTAAAGTTGACGGCAATTCATTTGCTCTTGCACATAACGGTGTACTCTGGAACGACAAAGAACTTCGTATAGCGGAAAACCTGCCGCTGACGAGCGTTGAAACGGACAGCTACGTTGCGGTGCAGCTTTTAGAGAAAAACAAGGCCCTCGACTTTGACAGCCTGCAGCATATGGCTGAAAAAGTCGAGGGTTCTTTCGTCTTTACCGTTCTGGACAAAGATAACTCTATCTGGTTTGTTGTCGGTGATAACCCGCTATGCGTGATGTTCTACGATGGCTATCTTATCTATGCCTCCACGCAGAAAATCCTGTGCAAGGCAATCAAAAAGCTGAAATTAAAAGCGCCCACCGATATTCTCGAACCGAAGGAGGGCGAGATTTTGAAAATCGACCGAGCGGGACAACTCACGACCGGAAGTTTCACACCGCACACGACTTTCGAGCGTTGGTGGCGTAAGTATCCGTACTATCGCAGCTACTACGAGGATACGCCCATAAATTATGACGATCTTTTCAGCGTTGCCAAGGCATTTGGCGTTTCGGCTGATGAGATACAGGCTTTACTCGACTACGGCTGCTCGGAGGAGGAGATTGAGGAAATGCTCTACGATCCGACCCTGCTCCACGAAATGACCGGCGAGCTGCTCTACGCATATTAAGAAAGGTGGTGACCCAATGAAGGTAATCAAGAACACATTGCTGTTCGGCATTAAGGTTGTCGCGGCGGTGGCGGCAGCAATCCATGTGCTGCGCGATAAAGATGTATCTAAATAACAAATCAGCCTTTTCTGTGCAAAACAGTACAATAAACTGCACAGAAAGGCTGATAGACATGAATCTGGACCAATATCCCGATGTTTTGACACTGCATGAGTGTCAGCAGATTTTGCAGGTCAGCCGCGGCACCATGCTGCGGCTTCTGCACGAAAACGAAATTCCGGCGTTCCGTGTCGGGAATCGCTGGCGTATTCAGCGCAAGGCAATGCTCGAATTCATCGAGCGTGACGAATACTGAAAACAACCGTAACGAACAGTTCCGTTTGGGTATACCTATACGGAACGCTTGGAAATCGTCCCGTTTAAGTCGGTTTTGGAGTTTTGGAACGTCCCGAAATTTCAACCGACTTAAACGGGAAATTCTTTTTTGACAGGAGAACATACTATGAAAATTGGTTATGTGCGTGTCAGCACAGAAGAACAAAATACCGCAAGACAGGAAATTATGCTCCGCGAACTCGGTGTCGATGAACTGTTCATCGAAAAGGCCAGCGGCAAGAACGCTGACCGTCCCGAACTGTGTCGTATGATGGAATATGTGAGGCGCGGTGATACTGTTATCGTCGAGTCCATCAGCCGCTTTGCCCGCAACACTCGTGATCTGCTCGATCTGGTAGAGCGTCTGACCGAAAAGCAGGTAGAGTTTGTCAGCCGCAAAGAAGCGATCGACACCACTACGCCGACCGGCAAATTTATGCTGACCGTATTTGCAGCAGTCGCAGAGCTGGAACGTGAGTATATCTTACAGCGCCAGCGAGAAGGTATCGCCATCGCTAGGGCTCAAGGGAAATATCGAGGCAGACCGGCAAAGGATTATCCCAATTTTGAGTGCGTAGTTGCTCGCTGGCGTAATGGAGAAATCACTGCGGTGCAAGCGATGAAGCAGCTCGGTATAAGCAAAACGCGATTTTATGAAAGAGCAAAGCTATTGAACAAGTAATTGAAAGCCGTATGCTTTCAGCATACGGCTTTTCTTTCACTTTGTATCTTTATGATTCATGGCACTGATAACCGTTTTCAGTATGGATTCCAGATACGGAAGCTGCCCGGGTGTTACACTCTCCACCATCGGAGAAAGTGCTTTGAGCATCCCTAGCTTATCGTTTTTCTCCTGTTTTCCGAACAGAATATAGTCAGTGGATAGACTGAGCGTAGTTGCAATACGGCATAGTGTCGGCACGGACATACCCTTGGTTCCCAGTTCAATATCTGCACAAAACTTGGGGGTAATATCCAGTTTTTCAGCAAATTGCTCGCGTGTCAGTCCTAAATATTCGCGTTGCTTGCGGATACGTCCTCCGATAGCCACCCAGTCCATGCTGTTCCTCCGTTCATTCTTTCTATTTAGTGTACCCCGTACAGTTGTAATGAAAAATGAACTTTTAGGGTGGAAATATATAAACTTATAGCGTATAATGGAAGTAACTCACAGGGGGCACCGCCCCACAGTAAAAGAGACGGAGGAAATTAGTATGATAGGCGCAATTATGATTCTTGCGGTCGTAGCGTATCTGGTTTGGACATTCTGGGGACGCGCTTTCCATGTGATCGGGCAGTATAAAAAAGGCGGCAGTCAGTTCAAATTGTCTGAACCTCTGGATTATGAAGCCATTTATCAGAAGCTAAAGGAGGGACTACAGTATCCGGACAATCGCAATCTGTTTTATGATGAATTTGGACAGCCTTCCATTGCAGGACGATATGGCACGTATACCATTCACACAGAGGATACGCTGCTGACTGTTCAGGCGGAAACAAACGGCAAGCTGAATAAAAACATGCGGCAGACCGAGGAGGCAATGTGCTTGGCAGCGTATATCCGCAAGATTTTTGAGCCTGCGGCACCAGTCAATCCGTATCAGCTGTACAAGCGCATGAGACATGCACGGCGTAACGGCTTAATAATCAGCGTAGTGCTGATTATCGCTGCAGCGGTATTACTCCCATGGCTAAAGCTGTCTCCGGTAACTGGACGATACGGCAAAGGTGCGTAATGCGTATCTGTCGCAGTATAGCACAACGGTTACGGTAGGCGATGCGTTCGATAATTTCTTTGGCTCGCCCAAGTGGAAGGCGTACGAGGAAGGTACGCAGGAGCGAGTCGATTTTCAGGGAAACTGCACGTATTCTGGCGAGCAGGTACAGGTTCGCATTGTGTTTGGCATCTACGGGGATACGTTCCAGGTAGATTCGGTGCAGATCAACGGCAAGGAGGCACCGGCGCTGATTTCGGCAGGTCTGTTCTCTGCGGTTTACGGAGAGACGGATTCGTCCGGAGGGACGGTATCCAGTGCAGAATGAATATAAAGCAGGTGAAACCGTATGTTTTTTAAGAAAAAACAGGAACAATCGGCAGAACTAGCGGTAGTGTCAGCAGAATCGTCTGCTGAGCGAAAACTGCCGCTGATTCTGCGCTGGCCAATCAGTATCATACTTTTGTTCGTCATGCCTCCATTCGGCACTGGCTGTGGGGCATTGATTTCAGCAGTTGCACGGCTGATTTTTAACCACAAATATCCGAAATATAAGCTGAAGCTGTGGACAAAACTTATTATTTCGGCACTCTGCATTGCGTTCGTAATATGGGCTGTTGTCACAGCGCCCGAGAGCAGCACGACCACATCAGCAGAGGCAGTACCAACAGAACAGGGTGAATCGCAGGCCACCGAAACAACATCTGAAGCGACAGAAAACAAAACCGTAGAGCAAGAAACAACTTCTCAGGCGGAACAGCAGGCGGCCTCCGAACAGAAAAAGCAGGAAGAGGCAGTTCAGGCGGCGAAGGATGAGACAGAGAAACAGCAGAAGGAGGCAGAAAAGCAGCAAAGGCAGGAGGAGAAAGCTGCTAAAAAGCTGGTACGTCAGCAAAAACGTGCCAACCGGAAAATCGAGAAGGCACTGAGTAAGGAGAAAATCGAGAAGGCGGCAAAAAAGCTCTCCCACGTGAAGGAAAACTGGGTATACGCCTACTATCAGGGGCTGCTGCCGGATTTGATCGAACAGGACGACCGCACACAGCTCGACCGTTATCTCACAATCTACAGGCAGGCGTTTCCGGAGACAGAGCAGATGAAGGACGTGCTCACGGCGTGGGATCAGATCTGTGACGACCAGAAGAAGATGGACGAACTGGACAAGAAATACCGTTCGGACTATTCGGGCGGCATGTCCGGTGCGATAAGTGCTGTGGATAAGGCGGAGGAGCGCACGTTTTATCTGCAGTATAAGCTGAAAAACTCTGCCGCGAACAGCAAAAACAGCGTCATCAGCGCAGTGGGCGAGGCAATCGGCGCGGCGCAGGAGTCGCTGACCGGTACCTATGAGTATCTGGCGAACAACGTGACGAACGACTTTATTCCGTCGATGTTGCAGGGCAACATCGATATGAATGTGTACCCGGGCGATGAGCAGTATGTGCTCATCACGACCAAGCCGTTTTCGCAGGCGGGTGCAACGACGGTGTATGCTTACCAGAGCGGAACGCGCACGCTGACAACCTCGGACGGCTTTGAGAAGGAGGTCGAGTGCTATCGCGTGATGGACAGTACCACGCGGGACACAATCCGGCAGGATTACGAAACGTATTCGGTAGCCGGTATGTCGATCGTGGAGGCAAGCCAGCACATGCAGGAATTGTTAAACAAGTAAAAGAAAGCAGGGAGAATCATGAAACAAAAGATTTGCGGTTTGCTTGCCATGCTGCTGCTGTTATCCGGCTGCGGCTCAAGCACCCCGACCGACACCTCGCCGATGAGCGAGGACGAGATCACGCAGATGTACAGCGATCCGGATTCGTTCAAGGGCCGCACGCTCGAGCTGTACGGCCGTGTGTTCAACGAGCCAGAGTACGATGACGACGGCGTGTATTTCCAGATGTGGGGAGACCCGGAGAACGGAGAGCGCAACACGATCGTAGCCTGCAAGGACACCTCGCTCAAGCTGCAGGATGATGATTATGTGCATATTTTGGGCAGTGTTTCCGGTAAACACGAGGGCGAAAACGCACTGGGCAGCAAAATCATCGCGCCTGCGATCGTTGCGGATTCGGTAGAGGTGGTAACTTATCAGGAGGCCTGTGCGCCGACGCTGTACACCGCGACGGTGCAGACAGCGGCGCAGACACAGTGCGGCTACACGGTTTCGGTCGACTCGGTGGAGCTGGCGGAAAAGGAAACACGCGTTGCGGTTACGGTGACGAACAACGGTGCAGCGGCGTTCAGTATCTACGATTCCAGCGCAAAAATTGTGCAGAACGGCAAGCAGTTCGAGCGGGAGTACAACTCTTATGCGGATTATCCAGAGCTGCAGTCGGATTTGATGGTCGGCGCGAGCACGACCGGCATCATCACCTTCCCGGCACTGGAAAAGGCGGATTTTGACATCACGCTGACTGGCTCGTCGGATGATTGGGACGAAAGCATTGCGCCGTTTACGTTCCATTGCACGTTCGATGACGCGGCAGCGCAGACTCAGCAGGAGCTAGCGGCGGAACAGGCGGCGCCGACCTACATGCTGTACGACGGCACAGCGACCAAGTCTATCGACCTTTCGCTGACCGATACCGTAATTGGCAGCAATAAACTGTGGCCGACGGACACGAAAACCATTACCACGGATGATCTGTCCAAGCTGACGCAAAATGAGGTTGCGGCCGTGCGCAATGAGATTTATGCGCGGCACGGCTATACTTTTACCACGGATGAATGGAAAATTTTCTTTGCCTCGGCGGAGTGGTATCATGCGGACAGTGCGTACTCCAACGATATGCTGAATGCCACGGAAAAAGCGAATGTGGATACCATTCTGAATTACGAAAAGAGTGCAGGCGGACAGCAGGAGAAGACCCGGCCGGAGGATATGGCATCGCAGGCCGCGCTGAATTACTGCCAGACGACCGGCTGGACGAACAGCCGCGTCAATTTTGTGGAAAGCCGTCCGGCGGGCGGATATTATGTCAATGTGATGAAGATAGACGACTCGGATAACAGTTATGAGGAAAATTATGTGGTGACGGTCGAAAACGGAAAGGCAATCGTGACCGGCACCGAGCAGTTTGGCGAATTTACGCCGATCGATTAATTAACAGAATAAATCAAAAAATCAGGACGGAAGGCTCGAGAGACCTTCTGTCCTGATTTTATTAGAGGGGGGTTGGTGATATGGTTTGGTTTGAAATTTTTTAACTAAGTGAATTGGTAGTTTGTGTGAGATTGGTCAGTCGATGCGCTTTACCAGATCCTCCGGAATCTTGGCAGTGCCCTGACCGTAATACTGGAATACGTCAACCATCTGCTGAATCTGTGCGTCGCTCATCTGCTTGATCTCGCCGTTGACGCAGGCCGCGCGGGCAGCCAGATAGCATTTTGCGGCTTCTTCGAGGTAGACCGCAGCGTAAAGCGCCTGATTGAGATCCTTGCCGACCGTCATAACGCCGTGCTGAGACAGGATAACGGCATGACCGTTGCCGACGTACTTAACCGTATCGATGCCCATATCGATCGAGCCGGCAGCCGAATAGGGTGTGATCGGCACGTTGCCGCCGGCGGCATTGGCCAGTGCGGTAATACATACGCGGAACTCGGTCAGACCCGGAATGAGCGAAACCGCAGTTGCGTACGGCTGGTGGGTGTGGATAACGGCGTTGATGTCCGGACGCTCGCGGAAGATATGCAGGATAGCCGGTGTGTCGGACGAAGGCTTGCGGGTGCCCTCGATGACATTGCCATCGATATCCATGACGATCATATCATCCTCGACCATCTTCTCGTACATCATGCCGGACGGCGTAACGAGAATCTCGCCGGTCGGCATGCGCACGCTCAGGTTGCCGCAGGTCAGCGATACCAGTTCATAGCGGTCGAGCAGGATACCGGCTTCGATGATTTCTTTTTTCATTTCCGAAAACATGATGAATTCCTCCTAAAAAATCGTGAGCAGCTGTTTCGGTCTGCGGACGATGAATTCCGGATGGTAGGGTAGCAGCATTTCGAGCGGCTGATAGCCCCAGGCGGCAGCAGCGGCTGCCGTTTGCGTGTTGCGTGCAGTCTGCATGTCCACATCGGTGTCGCCAACGTAGAGTATCTGCTCACGCGGTATGCCCAGACGCTCGAGCACAGGGTCCATCGAGTACGGATCGGGTTTGGAGATGGTCTCCGGCGTCTGTCCGACGCACAGTTCCATCGCATCACCGAAAAATCGGTCGATGAGCGCACAGGCAACGGCATTGGGTTTATTCGTCAGAACGGCGTTCTTGATGCCACGGGGTTCAGCTCCGCAAGCGTTTCACACACCCCTGCATACGGCTGGGTGAGATAGGTGAAATCGCTGAGGTATGCGGCGCAGTCGTAATCGCGTATCGCGGGCTGAAGTGCGGCGACCCGATCGGGCGGGCAGCCGCCGAGCTTCTTGCCGGTCAGATCCTCGACAGCGGATACGAGGTGCATGGCATCAATGCCGTACTTCTTCATCAGGTACATTTGGGATGCACCGTGCGGATAGCCCGGCAGGCCGATCTTGACCAGACGCTTGCCCAGTCCGTTCTCCGCGATAACATCAGCAACAGCGGAGCCGAGACCGCCGATATCCAGATGGTTTTCGATGGTAACAACGCCGTACTTGCTCTTCTTGATGGCCTCAACGATGGTCGGGTCGGTGAACGGCTTGAGGGTGGAAACGTGCATATGCTGTACGGAAATGCCCTTTTCCTTCAGAACTGCGGTAGCGCGCATGGCTTCCTCGCACAGCTTTATTATAATTGTAAGGCAGCCGGTCAGGAGCCGAAGCTGTTGAATGACGAGCAGATCAGCTCGGTGCTGGAGGCATTCCAGACCTACCGACAGAAATAAATTTTGCAGGAGGGGACCATTATGGAGGAAAAATGCGTATACTGCGGCGGTGATCTGCCGGAAAAGCCGACTAAGGTAAAGGTGCGCACACGCTCGTTTGAGGTGTGCTGTGCGGATTGTGCGGAAAAGACCGAACAGTATATCAAGCTGGATAAGCGATTCAAGACCGCACTGTATCTTCTGGTCTTTCTGGGCGGCATCGGATTTGTTATCAGTGCATTTTTCGGCGGTGACAGTCCGCTGCGCATGATCGGTGCGTATGCCGGTCAGCTTGTTGCGGGACTGACGTTTATCGCGTTTCCGTATCCGGTCACCTCGTTTGAGAGCTTTCACGCGATGAGCATCCGCGGCGTAACGCGGCTGACGCGCATTATCGGCCTTGTGTTGAGCGTGTCGGCAGTCGTGCTGATAGTGCTCACGCTGCGATAAAGAAAATTGTGCGATCGGTCTGACGAAAGTAAGGTCTTTCCATAACCCCAAAGGGCGCTCAAAAGAGCGCTCTTTGGGGTTCTTTGCAGGATTGTCTGAGGTGATGGAAAGCAAAAGGACAGAAGGGTCCAAGTACCTTCTGTCCTTTTGCGGAGAAAATTATATTTGTATTCTGTTTGGAGACTTGAATATAAAATAATAGAGAATAAATTGAATGTGAAATAAGAATGCAGTATAGCACACGCGGCAGATACCGTACCGGCTCATAACCTCGACCGGAGAATCAGTCGGAACGGATGCGATACGCAGCGTGCTGCGGGTACCAACGATTTCGGTCTCAACATGAGATGCAGTATTGGGATGATGGCAACCGCCTCGACGTTCGGGTCAGTGTACAGCTTCTTCGGGTCCTGATATACTGCTGTGCTCTTGGGGTGTGAATATGGAATTAATCTGCGATTCGGGAAAATTAACCGAGGAACGGACGGGTGGTTTCCGCGCCCATGCGGATCACATGCTCAGCAGGCATTCTCCAGTATTCCGGACGGAACAGCTCGAGGCACGCAGGGCCGTCGTAGCCGACTGCCTGTACCGCATCAGCAACCTCCTGCACCGGAATGGCACCCAGGCCGGGCATCAGACGGTGACAGTGGTCGAGGATGCCGAGCGGCAGGTCCTCGCAGTCGTTGATGTGGAACACGAACAGCTTCTCCTTGGGAATTTTGCGGATGAAATCAACGTCCGCGCACTTGTCGTGCAGGTAAACATTGATGCAGTCCACGGTCAGACCAACGCTGTCGCGGTTTACGGCGTTTACGATCTCGAGCGCCTGACGCACGCTGTTGACGCACCACTTCTTGTCGCCGATCGGCTCGAAGGACAGCTTGACACCGTACGGCTCGGCAATGTCGGCGAGTTCGTTCAGCACCTTCACCGAGTCATCGAAAATCTCTTTCTCGTTCCTGATGCAGATCTCATTGGTGACAGTCGGCACCACGATGATATACGGATTGCCGATCTGCTGTGCCACCTTGCAGCCGAAGGTGAACAGCTCTACGAGCTTTTCCCACTCCTCCGGCGTGCAGAAGTTGATGTTTTCAATGGAGTTGAATGCAAACGGCTTGATATGGCTCTTTGCAAAAAAAGCCTTGAGATCGTCCACGGTGTGGGTCTTGAGATACTCCTGCAGCATATCAAGACGCAGCTCGATATAGTCATAGCCATACTTTTCACACAGCAGCAGGTCGTTTTCAACCGTGGAATTTTCCTTGCAGGTTGCTTCGTTATATCCGAGTTTCAGCATAAGACAGTCTCCTTTACATTTCACCGCGCGCTTCACGCTCGGTGAGTTCCTTCATAATAGTGGGGTAAATCTTATCCAGCTTGTAGAACAGCAGGACGATAATTGCAACGATCCAAACGAGGATCGGACCGATCTTAAAGATAGAGGAAATCATTTGCTGGGCAGAAGTCGGCTGCATGGCACCGCCGGTAACCGAGCTGAGGAAGCCTGCGCCCTCGAGCATGGCGGTCATAACCGCACTGGTGATGCCGGTGCCGATCTTAAAGCCGAGCGAGCCGCCGCCAAAGATCAGGCTTTCCTGACGCAGATGGCTCTTCCACTGACCGTACTCTACAACATCGCCCATCATGCCGAATACCAGAGAGGTCAGCGGAGCCTGACCGAGCGAGCGGATGATGGTCATTACCAGAATCCACCGGAAGCTCATCGGGTTTACCATAATGAGGGCATGGGCGATAACAACTACGATACAGCCGGCGAGCGACAGGTTGCGCTTGTTGAATTTCTGCAGCAGCATCGGACACAGCAGCGCGCCAACGATCAGTGCGACGATCTCGGAGGTGTAAATGACGCTGTAATACCATTCATCGTTGCCGAGAACATATTTGCAGTAGTACGGCAGGTCGGTGCCGATGATGGTGGTATGAACGCAGGTGACAGTCCACAGAATGAGCGTTGCCCAGAAATACGGGTTGCCAAGCAGCGCTTTAATCGCGCGTAAAGTGAACCTTTGGCCACCCTGTGCGGTGGATTCAAAATTAACGGTTTCCTTGCAGCGAACAAAGCAGATGACGAGCAGAACAAGTGCGATGGCGCACCAGATGCTCATGGTCTTGATCCAGGCGGCCTGATCGTTGCCGAACAGCTTGACAACCGGCATGGTGAAGGTTACGGCAATGATCTTGCCGATCGGAGACAGTGCCATACGCACAACGGACAGCAGGTCGCGCTCGTGCGAGGAGCGGGTCATCATGGTGGACAGGGTGCCGTAGGGCACGTTGATTGCGGTGTAGCATACGGTGGTGCACAGGTTATAAGTAGCAAAAATGTACCAGAACTGAACGGTTGTGCTGCTGTGCGGCACACAGAACATCGCAACCGCGCACAGAACATACGGTACGCTCATCCATAAAATCCACGGACGGGCCTTACCCCATTTTGATTTGGTCTTGCTCACGATGATGCCCATGATAACGTCGGACGAGCCGTCAAAAATACGCGAGATCAGCATGACCAGACCGACGGTAACGACCGGAATACCGCAGTAATCCGTATAGAACAGGGTGAGCAGCGCGGTGATCATGCCGAACACAACGTTGCAGGCAGTGTCGCCTAAACCATAGGCAATGCGGGTTCCCCAGCCAAGGGAGGCAGTGTTGTTCTTTTCACTCATAAGGAGCAACCCCTCTTTCTCTTCTCAGAAAACGGAAGCCGCCGCGCGGCGGCTTTCATTCTTAACTCTTCTTGCTTGTGGTAATGCGAGGATAAATTACTCGATTTCGCTCAGCTTGACCGGACGGCCTTCCTTCATGGACAGGTTTGCTGCCATTGCGATCTTGACCGGCTGCAGACCGTCAAAACCGGTTACCAGCGTGTCGGTGTCGTTCAGAACGGCATCGGTGAACGCCTTTGCCTCTGCGATGAATGCGTTGTTGTAGCGCTCGAGGAAGAACCAGGTCGGCTTTGCAACCTCGACGCCTGCGGCAGAGGAGATCATGGCGGTGTTGTTCAGATCGTTTGCAACCTGCACGCAGCCCTGGTCGCAGTGAACCTCGGTGCGCTGGTCGTAGCCGTAGTGTGCGGCACGGGAGTTGTCGATCACGCCGAGTGCGCCGTTCTCGAACTTCATCATTACAATGGCGGTGTCCACATCGCCGTATTCCTCGTAGCCTGCACCGGAGAGCGCTGCACCGTAAGCGGTAACCTCGGTAACCTCGCTGCTTGCCAGATAGCGAACCATGTCGAAATCATGGATGGTCATGTCCATGAAGATACCGCCGGAAACCTTGATATAGCTCATCGGCTGATGATCAGGATCGCGGGAAGTGACCTTGATGAGATTGGGCTTGCCCAGCTTGCCGGAAGCGACCGTATCGCGGACGGCCTTGTGGTTGTGGTCAAAGCGGCGAACGAAGCCGACCTGCAGCTTAACGCCTGCCTTCTTTACCGCAGCGAGGGCTTCCTCGATCTTTGCCAGCTTGGTGTCGATCGGCTTCTCGCAGAAGATGTGCTTGCCGGTCTGCGCAGCGCGCATGATGAAGTCTGCATGCGTTGCGGTGGAGGAGCAGATGAACACGGCCTCGATGGTCGGATCGCCAAAGATCATCTCGGGATCATCGTAGCACTTCTCAATACCCATGTCCGCTGCCCATGCGCGGGTCGCATCGTTCATGAACGGATCAGCCACTGCGTAGAGGTCTGCGTTCGGTACGGCATGTGCCAGATTTTCGCCGTGCAGCTTGCCGATTCTGCCTGCACCCAGCAGACCGATTCTTACCTTGTTTGCCATTTTTTCTTGCACTCCTTTTTTACTCTGAAACCTGAATTGACGCGCTTGCTCAAAAAGCAGTATGTTAGAAGTTTTTTTCTGTGTTTTTATGATATAATAATTATATAATAATTGCACACAAAGAAGAACGATGTAAAAATACCGAATAAAACAACGATATAAACTGCTGTTTTTGAATCGTTTGCGCTTTTCTTGTGATTATTATACAAATAAAGTCTGTGAGAGCGTTATCGTGTTCTTGTGGAAAAAACAGCAGGATTTTCCGAGGGGAAGAAAGAAAATCGAGGGAAGGCTTTCGTAATCTTGTGATTCTTAGGAGGGAGCATACATGGAAAACAAGCCGCGTAAACTGAGCGGAACATTCTTCAACTGCATTTCGATCGACCGCAATTACAACAACCAGCAGTCTATACTTCCGCATATGCACGACGACCGTCTGGAGCTGTTCTATGTGTGCAGCGGACAAGGACAGTACATGGTGGATAACCGGTATTACCCGATTGGAGAGGGCGACATTGTTATCTGCAATCAGGGTGTGCTGCACGGCGAGGAACCCGATCAGGTGCGGCAGATCCGGTCGTACAGCATCGCAATTACCGATGTCAATGCAGAAGGTCTGCCGCCTAACTGCCTGATTGCAGAAGGAGAGTATCCGGTTGTCTCGTGCGGACAGCTTGCCAGGCAGGTAGGCGAGACCATGCACCTGCTGTATCTGCTCAGCGCCGATGCGGGAAACCTGCATGCCGTGTGCTGCAGTCTGGCAGAGGCAATGCTGAATCTGACCGATTCCCTGCTCCGCAGTCGTATCCACCAGCAGGAGCAGCAGCGTGAAATGCCGTCTGTGCTGGCGCACCGCGTGCGGCGCTATCTGGATGCACACCACTGTGAGCCGATCACGCTGCGTATGGTGGCGGAGCGACTGCGCGTGAGCGAGTATTATCTGGCGCATGTGTTTAAGCAGGAGTTTGGCGTGCCGCCTATGCAGTATGTGATGAAACGCCGGATTGGTGAGGCGCAGGGTTTTCTGATGAATACCAGCATTCCAATCGCCGAGATTGCGGATACACTCGGCTTCAGCAGTATCTGTCACTTCAACGCCATGTTTAAGAAGTACACCGGCACACCGCCCGGCAAGTTCCGGCAGTCATTCAAGCAGAGCATCACGCACAGCGAAAAAGGAAAAAGTGAAGAAAAGGAATCGTAAAACGGAAAACACCGTGCAGAGCAGTAACGCTTTGCACGGTGTTTTTTCTATCTTACTTACAAATAGAAGCAGTAGTAATCGACTGCAGCTGATTCGCGCGTTAGCGCGCATTTAATAGCATTTGTTTTGCAAATGCCAAAAAAGAGGGAGCATGCATCACTCTTTTTTGACTTCTGGAGGGAGAAAGTTTCGACCATAGAGAGGAACTTTCGTACGACTTTGGAACGGCCTACGGTCCGTTCCTCTTGTCGGCCAAACTGTAGTTTGGCGACAGCATATAGAAGAATGGCGCAGCCGAGAGAGAGGGCGGCTGCGCCGGTGAAATGGAGATGTGTGTGAAATTAGAGAGATTAGCGGTAATCGTATTCTGAGGGAGCCGTCGGTTCACACGGCAGCGCGCTCTGCGTGAAGTACATATTTGCGAAGATGACTGCAATAGAAATGATAGTGAATAACATAATGAACGCTCCTTTCGCCGTTTGAGTTCGGCTTTCTTTTGATGATTCTATTGTAGCCCCTGGGACGCGGTTTTTCTTCTAACTTCTTGTATTTCATAGAGTTGAGCAAGAATCTGCAATTTGACCGGCGCAGACGGCCAGCATACGCGGAAAACGGCAGCAATAACTTGTAAAAAACGGTGAAAATACAGTCTGTGAGCGAAAAATAAAAGTAAGAGAAAAATTGCATATTTTTATAAAATATTGAGATATATACATTTTTACTTATTGTATGGGACGGAAAATATGAAAATTTGCAATGGTGTTATACCACGTTTTCAGCCCGATAGCGAGATATTAAAAAAACAGGTGCAAAGCACAGACCGCAAGCGGGAGCGGCAGGCACGGAAAATAATGCGATAGGGGAGAGAAAAGTTCTGGATTCTATAATAAAATGTGAAAATATTTGTATGTAACGTAAAAATATAAGAAAAAAGGCAATTCCTCAAGATGTTAGAAGAAAAGCAAACCCTCAAATGCTAAACTTAAATCATCAAAAGAGAACACCGCCGGGAGCGAAAAGAAAGAGCCTCGGCAGGAAAGAAATGAGTAAAGCATTTGAGGAGGAAAACACAATGAGCAAAACCAGAATGACAGTTGGTCAGGCGATCGTCAAGTTCCTGAACCAGCAGTATATCGAGATGGACGGCAAAGAGGAACCCTTCGTAGACGGCATGTTCACGATCTTCGGTCACGGCATGGTAGTCGGTCTCGGACAGGCGCTGGAAGAGGATCCGGGCCACCTGAGAGTTTACCAGGGCCGCAACGAGCAGGGCATGGCGCACGCCGCCATCAGCTACGCAAAGCAGCACAACCGCCGCAAGATCATCGCCTGCACCTCGTCCATCGGCGTTGGCGCAGCAAACATGGTAACCGCAGCACTGACCGCTACCATCAACAACATCCCGCTGCTGCTGTTCCCGTCCGATTACTTCGCAACCCGTCAGCCGGATCCGGTTCTCCAGCAGCCTCGAGGTTCCGAACGATCTGTCCATGTCCGCTTCGGACTGCTTCGCCGGTTGCCAGTACTGGATCGCATTCGTCCGGAGCAGCTGATGAGCGCGATGGTAAACGCGATGCGCGTGCGCTGACTGACACCGCAAACTGCGGCACGGCTGTTATCTCTGCCGCAGGACGTTCAGGGTGAGAGCTTCGATTTCCGGATTACTTCTTCCAGAAGCGCGTACATCACGTTGCACGCCGCGTAGCGGATGATTACGATATCGAGAAGGCAGTTGAGATGATCAAGGCTTCCAAGAAGCCGATGTTCATTGCAGGCGGCGGCGTTCGTTACTCCGAGGCCGGTCAGACCGCAATGGATTTCTGCAAGGCGTTCAACATTCCGGTTTCTCAGACCCAGGCCGGCCATTCCTGCCTGCCGGATTCGTTCGAGCTGGCTGTCGGCGGCATCGGCGTAACCGGCGGTCTGGCGGCGAACGCACTCTGCAAGGACTGTGACCTTGTTATCGGTGTCGGCACTCGTTTCAACGACTTCGTAACCGGCTCCAAGTGGGTGCTGTTCCGCAACCCGGATATTAAGGTTCTGGCAATCAATACTTCCGAGTTCCACGCGGAAAAGCTTGACGCAACCCGCTGCATCGGCGACGCAAAGGTTACTCTCGAAGCGATCATGGCAAAGCTCAAGGCAGACGGTTACAAGTCCGGCTACACCACCGAAATTCAGGATATCCGCAAGGTTTGGGAAGAAGAGCGTCTGCGCGTTCTGGGCGTTCAGTACAAGGGCGAGGGCTTCGGCGAGGGCAAGTTCGTACCGTGCGTTCCCAGCTGGACCGAGAAGATCATGAACGATTTCGTTGACCAGATCGGCGGCACCATCACCGAGTCCAACGCAGTCGGCATCCTCCGCGAGGAGGCAGACGACGACGCAATCGTGGTTGCAGCAGCAGGCTCGCTGCCGGCTGACCTCGAGCGTCTGTGGGTCACCGACGCACCGAACTCCTACAATATGGAATACGGCGCTTCCTGCATGGGCTACGAGATTGCCGGTGCGTTCGGCGCCAAGCTGGCTGAGCCGGATAAGGAAGTTTACGCTCTGGTTGGCGACGGCTCCTTTATGATGCTCAACTCCGAGATCCCGACCGCAATGCAGGAGAACGCGAAGATCACCGTTGTTGTATTCGACAACTGCGCATTCGGCTGCATCAACAACCTGCAGATGGGCAACGGCGTTGGCTCTCTGGCGACCGAAATGCGTCACCGAAACGAGACCACCGGCAAGCTGGACGGCGACTACTGCTACACCGACTTCGGCAAGATCGGTGAGGGCTTCGGCATGAAGGCGTTCTACGCCAAGACTCCGGACGAATTCCGCAAGGCCGTTCAGGATGCTAAGAAGGAAAGCGTTTCCTGCATCATCGACGCAAAGGTTCTGCCCAAGACCATGGCGGAGGGCTACGAGTCCTGGTGGCACATCGGCGTTGCATCTACCTCCAAGTCTGATGAGGTAAAGGCTGCACGCAAGCGCATCGACGATCATCTGGCAGAAGCACGCATGTACTAATTAAACGCAGATTCAATATGAGCCGCCCGTTTTCGGACGGGCGGCTTTCCTTGTATATAAGGTATAGATACGCAATCTGGTATAGAGCAAAGAAAAGAGGAGCAAGAATTATGAAATATACGCACAAGGCCCCCTTCGATAAGGGCTATAACGGCATGGTTTCGGCAGTTGAGCATCCGGAAATGATGGGCATGGAGTTCGGCGTGGTCAAGATGGCAGCCGGCGATGTGATGCACTTCGACTATGCGCAGGAGGTCGTTTACGACCTGATGAGCGGCAGCGTGACCTTCGCATGGAACGGCAATTCCGAGACCGTTACCCGCAAAGACGTGTTCCACGAGGGTGCGATCCTGCTGCATGTGCCGCAGAATACCAAGGTGACAATTTCTGCCGAGAGTGACGCGGAGATTGCAGTATCCCGCACGGAAAACAAGCGCGATTTCGCGGCTCGTCTGCTGCGTCCGGAGGATTGCCTGTGTGCGAATGAGGAGCGCGGCGCCGGTCAGATGAACGAGTGCTCGACCCGTCTGGTGCGCACGTTCTTTGACCGCTCCAACTGCCCGGAAACCAACTTCTTTATCGGTGAAGTGGTACATTTCCCCGGCAAGTGGTCCTCTTATCCGCCGCATCAGCACGTTGAGCCGGAGCTGTACTACTACAAGTTCCTTCCGGAAAACGGCTACGGTCTGGCAGAGTATGGCGACGATGCCTTCAAGGTTAAGAACAACGACCTGACCGGCATGCCGGAAAATGTAACGCACTCTCAGGCCGCTGCGCCCGGCTATGCGGAGTATTACCTGTGGTGCATCCGTTTGCAGGACGACAAGAACATCGTGACGACCGTTGTGCCCGAGTATGAGTGGGTAACTAAGGCCGACGCGAAGTATTTCCCGGACATTTAAGGGAGGCAAGCGGCATGAAAGCATTTAAGATCGTTCCCTCTATCGCAGAATATGTGGATTTTCGCACGTTGGCGAAGGAATTAAGCCTCGGCGAACGTGACCTGATTCTGACGAATGAATATATTTACAATCCGACGATTGCGGCGCTGAATCTCGGCTGCCACACCTGTTTTCAGGAAAAGTTTGGCGGCGGTGAGCCGACCGACGTTATGGTTGACGCTATCCTCGATGACCTGCGCGGCAAGGAGTTTGACCGCATTATCGCGGTCGGCGGCGGCACCGTTATCGACATTGCCAAGGTGCTGACCGTTGCCAAGTCCACCGACCGTGTGGACGATCTGTACGACCGCATGGCAAACCTCGAGAAGGAGCATGAGCTGATCATCGTGCCGACTACCTGCGGCACCGGCTCTGAGGTTACCAACATTTCCATCATCAACCGTACAACTAAGGGCGTCAAGGTCGGTTTGGTGTCTCCGGCGATGTTTGCGGATGAGGCGGCGCTCGTGCCCGGTATGCTGCTCAGCCTGCCGTATCCGGTGTTCGCGACTTCTTCCATCGATGCGATGGTCCACGCGGTGGAGAGCTATCTCTCTCCGAATGCGTGTGCACTGAGCGAGCTGTTCTCCGCCAAGGCGCTGCACCTCATCCTGTCCTGCTGGAAGGATGCTGTTGCAGCGGGCGGCAAGGATGCGTGGAAGAAGCATGCACTTGAGTTTCTGCGCGCCTCCAACTACGCAGGTATCGCGTTCGGCCATGCAGGCTGCGCGGCTGTTCACGCGATGGCATATCCGCTCGGCGGCGTGCATCACATCCCGCACGGACAGGCCAACCAGCTCATGTTCGCGGATGTAATGCGTAAGTATCAGGAAAAGAAGCCCATCGGCAAGCTCAACCAGCTCGAGGAGCTGCTCGGCGCGGAGCTGGACACCGAGCCGGTATTCGCACTCGAAACGCTGTACAAGCTGATGGACGAGGTGCTGGAAAAGGGTCCGCTGCACGAACACGGAGTAACCGCTGATGAGCTGCCGGTCTTTGCAAAGAATGTCATTGAAACCCAGCAGCGCCTGCTCGGCAACAACTATGTGGAGCTGTCCGAGGACGATCTGCTCGACATTTACCGCAAGGCATTTTAACTGCGGAGGGACAAGCATGGATTGGAGAACGTATTATAAGGAGCACACGATGACCCCGGAACAGGCGGTCAGTGTGATCCATGACGGCGACCGCGTGGTATTCGGCCATGCGGTAGGCGAGCCGATCATCTTTCAGCGTACAATGGCGCGCATGGCAGAGCAGTTCCACAATGTGGAGGTCGCTCACATGGTCTATCTCGGCTCGGGCGAGTATCTTCAGCCCGGCATGGAGAGCCATTTTCGACACAACGCGCTGTTCGTCGGCGGCCCGGCGCGCAAGCCCATCGCCGAGCACCGCGCGGACTACACGCCGGTATTCTTCTCGGACGTACCGCGTATGTTCCGCGACAACACCCTGCCGGTGGATGTTTTCGCGTTCACCTGCTCGCCTCCGGACGAGCGCGGCTACGTTTCGCTCGGCCTGTCGTGCGATTACGGCGCACAGGCGGTCAAATCTGCGAAAACCGTTATCGCTGAGGTAAACCCGAATATGCCGCGCACCTATGGCGAGAGCTTTGTGCACGTTTCCGAGATCGACGGCTTCCTGTGCTCGTGGGAGCCGCTGCCCGAGTCCAAGCCGCCCAGGATCGGTGAGGAGGACCGTGCAATCGGCAAATATATCGCTGAACTCGTGCGCGACGGTGACTGCCTGCAGCTGGGCATCGGTGCGGTGCCGGATGCGGTCTGCTCGTTCCTCGGCGACAAGCACGACCTCGGCCTGCACACCGAGATGATCTCGGACGGCGTGCTGCCGCTGCTTGAAAACGGCAACATTAACGGCAAGCGCAAGCAGCGCGACGTCGGCAAGGTGAGCGTCACCTTCCTGATGGGCACGCGCAAGCTGTACGATTTCGTGGATAATAACCCGATTATTAACATGCTTCCGGTGGATGTCTGCAACAATCTGGCGGTTATCGCGGAGAACGACAACGTGGTTTCCATTAACTCCTGCGTCGAGGTCGATCTGCAGGGGCAGGTCTGTGCCGAGGCGATCGGTCTGCGCCAGATTTCCGGCATCGGCGGTCAGATGGACTTTGTGCGCGGCGCAAACTTGTCCAAGGGCGGCCGTTCCATCATTGCGCTGCACTCGACCACCAAGGACGAGTCTGCATCTAAGATTGTTACAACCATTACCACCGGCGGTCCGGTTACCACCAGCCGCTGCGATGTCAATTATATTGTCACCGAGTACGGCGTGGCGCAGCTTCGCGGTCAAACGCTCCGCGAGCGCGCAAAGCGTCTGATTGCCATTGCGCATCAAAATTCCGCGAAGAACTTGCCGAGGAATTCGAGAAGCGCTTCGGTGAAAAACTCAAGGTGTAACCAATTAAAATGCAACATACAGCAGGGGTCATAACGATGAAAAGACATTCTCCCGTTTTCAAATCGCCTATATTCATGGATTTTGCTGCTGCTGATCATGCCTCCGGCTGGTGCGTTTATATCACAAGCCTGATGCTGAGCGTATAATTTCGTGGATATGCGCCGAAAAACCGATTTTTTTGCTATTCTCATTACAAATCAGACTATTCCCTTCATGTCTCCTCAAATATGTTATAAAAATCGGTGAATCGGCGCTTTTTCCTATTGCAAAGAAAGAAAAAGGACAAGGAAGATGATATTATGATGACAAAAGACCAGTACATCGAATCCCTGCGAAAGCTGCACCTCAATCTGTACAGCTTCGGCAAGAAGGTCGAGAACGTCGTGGACAATCCGATCGTGCGTCCGTCGCTTAACTCCTTTGCCGCGACTTACGAGCTTGCAGAGGACCCGCAGTATGAAGATTTGATGACCGCGACCTCCAACCTGACCGGCAAGAAGGTAAATCGCTTTACCCATCTGCACCAGTCCACCGATGACCTGATCAAAAAGGTAAAAATGCAGCGTCTGCTCGGTCAGAAGACCGCAGCCTGCTTCCAGCGCTGTGTCGGCATGGACGCGGCAAACGCCGTTTATTCGACTACGTTCGAGACCGACGAGGCTTGCGGCACCAAGTACCACGAGAATTTCGTCAAGTTCTGGACCGATGTACAGAACAATGACTGGGGTGTTGACGGCGCCATGACCGACGTCAAGGGCGACCGCGGTCTGTCTCCGTCCAAGCAGGCGGATCCCGACCTGTTCCTGCACGTTGTCGAGCGCACCGCTGACGGCGTTTACGTTACCGGCGCGAAGGCGCACCAAACCGGCTATCTGAACAGCCACTACGTTCTCGTCATGCCGACCATTTCCATGCGTGAAGGCGACGAAGATTACGCGATTTCCTTCGCATGCCCGACCGATGCGGAAGGCATCACCCTGATTCTGGGCCGTCAGTCCTGCGACACTCGCAAGACCGAGGAATACAACGACATTGATGTCGGCAACAAGGTTTACGGCGGTCACGAGGTTCTGGTTATTTTCGACCGTGTATTTATCCCGAATGACATGATTTTCCTCAACGGCGAGACCCAGTTCGCAGGCATGATGGTAGAGCGCTTTGCAGGCTATCACCGTCAGTCCTACGGCGGCTGCAAGGTTGGTGTAGGCGATGTGCTCATCGGCGCTACCGCACTGGCAGGTGAGATGGCTGGCTCTGCAAAGGCTTCTCATGTTAAGGATAAGCTGATCGAGATGACCCACCTGAACGAAACCCTGTACTGCTGCGGCATTGCATGCTCGTCTCAGGGCACCAAGACCAAGAGCGGCAACTACCTGATCGACCTTCTTCTCGCAAACGTCTGCAAGCAGAATGTCACCCGTTTCCCGTACGAGATCGCGCGTCTGGCACAGGATCTGGCCGGCGGCATCATGGTTACTCAGCCGTCCGAGGCAGATTACCGCAACCCGGCAACCCACGATTACATCGAGAAGTACCTCAAGGGTGTGGCTTCCGTTCCGACCGAGGACCGCATGCGTCTGCTGCGCCTGATCGAGAACATGACCATGGGCACCGCTGCTGTCGGCTACCTGCCCGAGTCCATGCACGGCGCAGGCTCTCCGCAGGCTCAGCGCATCATGATCGCCCGTCAGTCCAACATGGAAATGAAGAAGGAACTGGCGAAGAAGATCGCAAGAATCAAGTAATTTCTGTGAAAGCTGCGGCACAGGAGAAGCTCTGGCGGTTCCATGTCAAAAATGGAGTATGTCTAACCGGTAGGGCAGACCCGAAACGCAGCCTCACCGATAAAAACTGACAAGACCCGTCCTTTTTATTGCGGAAGGGCGGGTTTTGTTCTGCAAACCGTAATTTCAAGGAGGAAAGCAATGGATAAGCAAAAACTGCACGAGCTGCGTGTGTTTGCGGCGGAAATCCGTCTGGAAACGCTTAAGGTGATCGCGTCCCGCGGTTTTGGTCACGTTGGTGGCTCTATGTCGATGGCGGACGCAATGGCCGTTCTGTACGGCGAGGTCATGCACATCGACCCGAAGAATCCCCGCTGGGAGGACCGCGACTGGTTCGTTCTGTCCAAGGGACACGGCGGCCCGGTTATGTATGCGACGCTCGGCCTCAAGGGATATTACCCGATGGAGAGCGCGTACACGCTCAACCAGCCGAACACGAATTTCCCGTCGCATACCGACCGCAGCAAGACCATCGGCGTTGACCTGACGACCGGCTCGCTCGGTCAGGGCATGAGCGAAGCCATCGGCGCCGCACTCGGCAGCCGCGTGCAGAACCGTCCGAGCCGTGTTTACGTTGCCGTAGGCGACGGTGAGTGCGATGAGGGCCAGATCTGGGAAGGCGCACAGTTTGCCGCGCACTACAAGCTGGATAACCTCGTATGTCTCGTGGACAACAACGGCCGTCAGCTGGACGGCGCGGTTGCCGATGTTATGAGCCACGGCAAGGGTATCGGCGCCAAGTTTGACGCATTCGGCTGGAACGTTATCGACGTAGCCGACGGCAACGACGTGGAGCAGATCTTGGGCGCGCTCGAGCAGGCGAAGGCGTGCAAGGGCAAGCCGACCTGCCTGATCCTGAACACGGTAAAGGGCAAGGGAGCAACCTTTGCCGAGCCGTCCGGCGCACATTCTTCTCAGCCGACTAAGGAGCAGTGGGATGAAGCGATTGCCGCATCCGAAGCCGCTCTGGCTGCAGTGAAAAACGAAAAGTAAGGGAGGGGAACACAATGAGTTTTACTTTGATCGGCAAGCATGAAAAGGACAGCCGCGCCAACCGCGACGGCTATGTAGAAGCCATGCTCGAAATGATGGCGGAGAACCCAAAGCTGGTGCATATCGACTGCGACCTGATGGGCTGCATCAACACCGGAAAGCTGCTGAAGGCGTTCCCGGCCCAGACCTTTAACGCAGGCATCGCGGAGCAGAACGCCATGGGCGTTGCCTCCGGCATGGCAGCCACCGGCCTGACCGTGTTCGCGCACTCGTTCGGCTGCTTTGCTGCCCGCCGTATGTTCGATCAGGCATTTCTGGCAGCGGGCTACTCCGAACTGCCGGTGCATGTCATCGGTTCCGACCCGGGTGTCTGCGCGGCGTTCAACGGCGCGACCCATATGCCGTTTGAGGACTGTGCGCTGTACATGAACATCCCGAACGCAGTCGTTATCGACTCGTGCGATTTTGCACAGACCAAGGCATTGACCAGGAAGCTGGCCGCCTGCGGCAGTCCGTCCTACATGCGCCTGATCCGCAAGGGCTTCACCACGGTCTATGCGGACGGCTCGGATTTCGAGATCGGCAAGGGCGTTACGCTGCGTGACGGCAAGGACGTGACCATTATTGCCTCCGGTATTCTGGTAGACGAGGCACTCAAGGCCGAAGAAATGCTGGCTGCAAAGGGCATTTCCGCGCGTGTAATCGATATGCACACCTGGAAGCCGCTCGATGATGAGCTGGTGCTCCGTGCGGCTGCAGAGACCGGCTGCATCGTCACGGCGGAGAACCATCAGGTCGGCACCGGTCTCGGCTCTGCTATTACCAACCTGACGAGCGCAAAGAATCCGGTTCCGGTGGAGCGCATCGGCATCCAGAACCGCTTCGGTCAGGTCGGTCCGCAAGATTTCCTTATGCAGCAGTATAACCTCACTGCAGAGGATATTACGGCGGCGGCTCTGCGCGCCATTGCCCGCAGGCAGGGATAATTTAATTACAGCAAAGCTCCCGTCGGAACGGTTGATCGGTTCCGACGGGAGCTTTGCTGCGCAGCAGCGGACACGGCGCTGAGGAAGAAATGCATAATTTTTGCTTGAAAAGATTGGTGAGAAGTGAGATTGCTTTTCTGACGAAACAGGGATAGAATTATAAGTACAAGTTACGCAAACGTTTGCGAAAAAGAAAACGGAATGCATAACCACACGAATCTGTTGCACGGGGAGGAGGAATGAGATTTCGCTGCAGAATCGAGAAAGAAAAAGAATTTTAAGAAAGAGGGTCCGAGATACATGAAAAAGCGCATACTCAGTTTAGCTATATCCGCAGCACTGGTTTTGACGATGCTTCCCGCCGGGGCGCTGGCCGCAGGCGACAAGGGCACGCCGCCGGTATACAACAAGGCGACGGGCTGCTATGAGATCTCTACCCCGGACCAGCTGCTCTATCTGTCCGGCAGCTGGAAGGACGGCGCTCCTCGCGACGGACACTATGTTTTGACCGCCGACATCGATATGTCCGGTGTCAAGGGCTTCAAGCCCATCGCATCCAAGAAAGATAAGGGCTTTATCGGCACGTTCGACGGCCAGTTCCACGCCATCAAGGGACTGCGCGTGGAATATGAGAAGAAATACGCCGGTCTGTTCGGCTATGTCGGCAATCAGGACGATCAGGCGTACATCAAGGATGTTGCGCTGCTTGACTGCTACGTTACCGGCCAGCAGAACGTCGGTGCGCTGGCAGGTGTCAACTACGGCACCATTACCGGCTGCGTTGTCACCGGTGAGGTTAAGTGCCTGGATCTGTCCAACTCGCACACCGCAGGCGGCATCTGCGGCAAGCTGAAGGAGGGCGAAGGCCCGATCGTCGGTCATGTTGAGGACTGCTATATCAACGCAGACGTTTCCGCTCCGTATGATGCGGGCGGCGTTGCCGGCATTCAGGACGGCGGCGGCTATCTGGCACGCTGCTTTGCAGCCGGTACGGTCGATACCACCGCAAAGAGCGGCACGGTAGGTCATGCGGGCGGTATTGCAGGCTCGTTCAACGCCGGTGAAACGCTCAAGGACAGCGTTTCCGCACAGACCGTTATCAACGGCGTTGCAGATGTTGACAAGATCGTCGGCCAGCTCGATGATGAGGCAGCTACCAACATCACCGACAATATTGCATGGGAGGGCACGCTGCTGTCCGGCAACGAGCCGACCGAGCAGCCCATCAAGTGGGAGGACGTTTCCGCTGCAAAAATGCAGGACAAGGCCACCTATGAAGCACTCGGCTGGGATATGAGCAAGGTCTGGGACTGGAGTTCCTCCGGCAAGCAGCCTGTTCTGCGCGGCTATGATGCCTCCATCTTCCCCGCAGTGGATTACACCGTCAGCGGCACGCGCATCATTTCCCGCGCGCTGAACATCGCACCGCATAACGGCAAGGCCGAGGTCTCTGCCCGCATCGTCACCAGTGACAAGGTGCAGAGCGCGACGCTGTATTACGGCTATGATTCCGCCAAGGTCGATACCGCTGTTGCCATGAAGGAATCCGGCGGTACCTACACAGCTTCTCTGCCGACCGACAAGACCGGCGATATGTTCTACTACATCGAGGTCAAGACCGATAAGGAAACCGTAACCAAGCCGTACACCAAGTCTGAGCCGATCGTGCTGAATATTGATGACGGCAAGGTAAAGGGCGAACCCGACCAGATTACCATTACGCCGGATACCAAGCAGGGCGGTCTGCGCTTCAGCTGGCTGACTGACCCCGCTGTCACCAAGACCGTTATCCAGTACAAGGTAAAGGGTGCTTCCAAGTGGGAAACCAAGTCCGGCACCTCTTATGTAGAATCCGTAACCGCAGGCTATAAGGAAAAGGCGGCACATCGTGTGGAGATCACCGGTCTGACACCGTCTGCCGAGTATGTTTACCGCGTAGGCGACGGCGGTTCGTTTATGAGCGAAGAAAAATCCTTCACCGCCCCGAAGTCTGCAGCGGATAAGAGCTTTAAGGTGATTTTCTACTCGGACCCGCAGTCTGAATCTATTGAGAACTACATGAGCTTCAAGGACTCCATCGACCAGGCACTCAAGATCTGCCCGAACCCGGATCTGATGATCTCCGCAGGCGACACCACCCAGAACGGCTATAAGTCCACCGAATGGGAGGCATGCTTTGACGTTATGGGCGATTACTATGCCAAGTATCCGACCGTTACCGTTGCGGGCAACCACGAGATGAAGGGCGACTGGAATTTCGTATCGTTCGCACAGCGCTTCAATATGTCGGGCGCAAACACCGGCTATCCGCAGTTTGACCGCACGATGGGCTACTTCGAATATGGCGATGCTATCTTCGTTATCCTGAACGGCGAAGTTACGCCGGCGGATCAGAAGGCCGAGATCATGAAGAAAGAGCTCCAGTGGTGCAAGAGCGTGCTGGATGCTTCCGACAAGAAATGGCGCATCGTTATGACGCACGCAGGCCCGTATACCTCCAACCATGATCCGATGGATGTACGCGACTATTACATCAACGACAGCGAGTATTCGCTCGACGCCATGGGCGTTGACCTGTTCCTCAACGGCCATGACCATATCTATATCCGTTCTACCGTGAAGAACGACATCAAGGTCAACACCGGCGACGGCACGACTTATCTGACCGGCGGTACGGTAGGCAACAAGTTCTACGAGTACATTCCGGCTCGTTCGGACTACTCCACCGATTTCTACACCGATGAAGAGGATAAGCAGGTATTCTCCATCATCGAGTTCAACGAGGATTCCATCAAGGGCACCGCTTACCAGAAGCAGGATGTGGACAACTGGAACAGCTTCAAGGCAGTGGACAGCTACGAGATCCGCAACACCCTGCGCGAAGGCAAATCCGTTACCGATTATACCGACGTTCCGGCGAATGCATGGTACTACAAGGCGGCGGATTACGTCACCAAGAACGGTCTGCTCTCCGGCGACAAGGCGTATACGTTCGGCGCGAGCAAGGCACTGACCCGTGCACAGGTCGCACAGGCACTGTACAATCTGGCAGGCCAGCCCAAGACCGAGCTGACTGACAGCTTCAGCGATGTTCCGGTAACGCATCAGGCTCGCACGGCTATCGCGTGGGCGGAAAAGACTGGCATCATGGAGGGCGTCGGCGGCGGCAAGTTCTCGCCGGACCGCAGCGTCACCCGTCAGGAGGCCGCAACGCTGCTGACCCGTCAGCGCAAGCTGAGCGGTGAGGATACCGCGGCAGACGGCAGTATCGTCAAGCAGTTTACCGACGGCGGCACGATTGCCGACTGGGCAGCAGCAGGCGTAGCCTACTGTGCAAAGACCGGTCTGGTGCAGGGCAAGCCGGGCAAGGTATTTGCGCCGAAGTCCACCATCACCCGCGCGGAGATGGCGACCATCATGCAGCGTATTGCAGCATGATTCTTTGAAAGATAAACCATAAACGGGGGCGCAGCCGGCGGCTGCCGCTGCCCGGAACAGAAAAAACTCCGCAAGCGTTTTCGCTTGCGGAGTTTGTGTTTTCTGAGGAGCAGCTTACTTGCGGTTGGTGCGGCGTGCAGTGAACAGCTTAGCGGTGCAGGGATCGCAGGACAGCTCAAACATAGCGGTGTTCATCAGAAACTTGGAAAAATTCTTACGCATTACAATTACCTCAATTCAGTCTTGTTTTTTTAACTGATGATATTCTAGCAGATTATTTTGTGCAAAACAAGCGCAAACGTATACGGAATATACAACAAAATAAAAATACTTTTATGCAGAATGAACAATTGGAAAGGCAAACTGCACGAAACAAGAAGAATAAAAGGTAAAATACAACCGGAAAACGTTTGCGGTACACTGAGAATAAGACGCGGTGTATGAGAAAAAAGCTGCTGTTGCGTTGGAGCAACAGCAGCTTTTACATGGTATCGTTTTGTCTCAATCCTCGGTGCATTCGGGATGGATGATGGTATAGTTGCCCGAACGCAGCAGATCTGCAAGACCGAAGCTGTCTTCGGGGAGGGTGTCGGACAGAATACCGGTCGTACCCTGATCGCCGGGACGGTGGCAGTCCGAGCCGGCCGTCATGATGAGATGATGCTCCCTGGCATAAGCCAGCGCAAGATCGTTATGGCTGTCATGGCGGGGTTGAGGTTGAGAACCCGATGCCGTCCAGATATTCCGCCGGGCGGGGGTGCATTTTGCGGAACGGGTGTGCCTGCATCGAGCAGTGCGCCGTCTGCGCGGTATTGCGGAGCAAAGGCCGCCAGACCCTCGCGCATGACGCGATCCGGATCGGCCAGCAGCTCGTCGTGGAAGCCGTACAGCAGATAATCGTTATCCGAGCCGTCAAAGCGCAGCTTCAGCGCCCGCGTACACGCGGATATTGTAACTTCTCCGCTTCGCGCTTGAGGCGGTGGTAGCCCAGCAGGAACGCCTGCGTCTTGCTGCCCGGCGTGGTCAGGTCGATGTCGGCGTAGTCGAAGCACTCGCGGTTGTAGTGGTCGGTAACGCAGATGGCATCATAGCCGCACGCGGAGTAGTATTTCATAATGGCCTGAGCGCCCAGCCAGCCGCAGTGGGAGATATAGGTGGTGTGCAGATGGGTTTCGATGCGGTACATAAGCTCCTCCTTTTTGTGTATGAGAATGCCGCAGGATTCTGCGGCATTCTCGATCAGCAGCGCTGCGGTTGACCTGTTGGTGTATTGTGTGTGATAAAAGGGCTAAGAGAGAAAGGCGGTCGGTGCGCAGTGCTGTGGATTTACTTTTTTTGTGCGCGGCATGAGCTGCGCGAAACCAGTGTCGGACGGATCATGCGGTGCGTGAACTCGTCCTGCGCATCCGAATCAATGATGCGCGTGAGCAGATCAACGGTGGCTTCTGCAAGAAGCTGCTTGCGCTGATCGATGGTGGAAAGCTCAATCTTTGGCAGTGCGGAATAAATGATGTTGTCAAAGCCGAGCAGGGAAATATCCTCGGGGATAGAGATGCCGTATTCGTCTGCTGCCTGCAATACGCCGAGCGCCATGGAATCGGTCGAGGCGAAGATCGCAGTGGCGGAACAGCCGTTTGCGAACAGCTTCCGGCTGAGTGCATAGCCGATGTCGATCGAGGAGCAACCATGCGGATTGTCGATGACCTGCGGGGTGATACCTGCTTTTTCCAGTATTTCGGTAAAGCCGCGCAGACGAAGCTGGTGCGTCAGGCTGTTGGGGCGGTGGCCCAGATAGACAATGTCACGGTGGCCGAGCTCCAGCAGATGCTCTGCTGCCAGACGGCCGCCTGCCAGATTATCAATGCAGACCGAGTTGACCTCATCGCCGCTGACGAGCGCCGGCGTTCCGAGCAGAACGGTGGGCAAACGGGGAACAAATTTCTGGATCATGGTTCCTGCATCCTGCTGTGAGCTGGCAAGGATGATGCCGTCCACCTGATGACTGATCAGGAAACCGAACAGCTCTTCGGTCACTTTGGCATCATTCTGCCCATTGCACAGGATCACGTTGTAGCCGAGGCTGCGTGCGTGCGTTTCGATGCCGAGAGAGAGTTCGGCATAGAAAGGATTGGTCACCTCGGGAACGATCAGGCCGATGACGTTGGTTTTGTTGCAGATCAGACTGCGTGCGAGTGCATTGACACGGTAGCCCTCCCGTTGGCAGATTTCCAGGATCCGCTGGCGGGTTTGCTCGCTTAGCTCAGGCGAATTGCTGAGTGCGCGGGAGACGGTAGAAGTCGAAACACCGGCAATGCGGGCGATATCTTTGATGGTAATGTGCTGTCGCATAGATGCCGCTTCCTTCCCATAGTAAATTTAATAAGAATATAATACCGTATTTGCCGGGGAAAGACAAGGATAACGGCAGAAGGCGCGAAAAATATCAGATGTGTTTCAGGTGCCGAAGTGGTTCCGGATGGGCTCAGGCGTAAAATTCCTTGATATAGTCGAGGACAGCCTGTTCGGGACCCTGCAGCGGACCGGGGTTTCCATTTTGAGCGAAACGGCTGCGGTAGCGAACAGCAGCGCATCCGGGATGGAAACGCCCATCATGCGTTTGGCAAGATAAGCGCCGAAGGTGGTATCGCCGCGTCCGGTGCGGCCGGACAGATTGCGTGCCTTGACCGGGCAGGTATAATAGTCCTTGCCGTCATAGACCAGCATTTCGCTGTTGTGCGAGATCAGGATCTCCTTGGCGCCCCATTCATAAAGCTGCTTGGCGGCGGCGCGGCGGTCGGTCAGACCGGTGAGGATCTCGGCTTCTGCCGCATCGGTTTTGAGAAAATCGAAATAGGGGAGATAGGTCAGCTTATCTTTCCAGTCGTGGAAGTTCATCAGGCCGTTTTCGTTGTGTCGGAGAAATCCCTGAATATCTGCGGATACCTTGCCTTTTTTGGAAAGCGCGGGGATCAGCTCGTTGGGGAAATCGCCGTACAGCAGACCGGCCAGATGATACAGGCCGCAGTCCACATCGGGAATCTGATCGGGAGTGATTGCATCCGACTGTGCCAGGCATTCGGCCTTGCGGCGTTCGCGGTCGGCGGTGAAGTAGGTGTTCTGCATCAGGGTGGTGCATTGGGCGGGCAGCACGGCGATATGGTCGCTGTCCAGATGAAATGCATCCAGTACATCGGTATCGTCCGGATGGATCTTGACTGAAGCGAAAAGGTTTGCGGAAGCGGCTGCAGCAGCGTATGCACAGAAGAATACAGCACCGCCGATTTCGCGGACTTCCTGACCGGTATAGTCGATATTGATGTCCCGCGTGGCGGGTCCGATCAGCATAAGATCATATTTCATACGAATCCTTCTTTCTCATTTCTACGGAAACGTTTGCGTTGATTACAGTATACGAGAATACGGAGAGAAAAGCAACTGTGCATAATTAACGAAAACACCTGGATTGAAATTGTGAATATCATAAAACTTTGATAGAAGAATGTGATTTTTTATTGACATAGCCGGGAGATAGTGGTACGGTTGAATCAGGAAATGAAAACGTTTGCGTAGAACGCGATGCAAATGAAAATGCAAGAGTACAAGAGTAGAGAAAAAAAGAGAAGCGAGAGGAGTTGTTATGATACACGCTGTTTTCTTCGATATTGGAGGAACCGTACATACACAGGACGCTACCCCGGAGAGTGACCGCGATTATATCCGCCGACTGTGGTGCTTCCTTCATATGAATCATATTTACACAGCAGAAACGCCGGAGCAGCTTCTGGAGCACATCAATGCAGGCGCCAAAGCATACAAGTCCTATACCGAACAGGAACTGATCGAGCTGCCGCCGGATATGATCTGGCAGAAGTTCTTCCTGAAGGACTTTGACATTCCGGCAGAAAAACTTGCGGGACTGGGCGAAGAGCTCTGCTACATGTTCGACCGATACCGCAAGCACATCGTCAAACGCGAGGGGCTGAAGGAAACGCTGGAGGCTCTCAGGCAGCGCGGATATCGGCTGGGTGTAATCTCCAACATTATGAGCACGACCTTCGTACCGCGTATTCTAAAGGAACACGGCGTCGATCAGTATTTCGAAACGCTCACCATGAGCAGCGTCTGCGGCATCCGCAAACCGCGGCCGGAGATTTCGAGATCGCGCTGAACGAAATGAGAATCGGGAAAGAACAGGCGGCTTACGTCGGAGATACCATCTCGCGATGTGCGCGGCGTGCGGAACGCCGGATGGCCGCTGATGATTCAGATCGATAACCCTCGCATTTATCACAAGGACGAAAGTACCGCGGCATGGGGTATGGATGTCAAGATCGGCTCGCTGCCCGAAGTGGTGACCGCGGTGGAACAATACAATCGAATTTGAAGGGCAAAACTGTGAAACCAAAAGATCAGAACTACTCCAATCCAGAAGGTTAAAGAACCAGATCAAGGCGGTTGTCACCAACCCGTATAACCTGATGCTGATTGCGATCAAAAGGCTGACCTACTTGATCGTTTTCCTCTGCTGGATATTTCGACCTCGTTTACGCTGGCACAGAAGGATGCACGACTGGCGGGCGGCCAGCGGGATCGTTCACACTGTATTACTGGCAGCGCCTGCTCGGCAGCGCACTGACCAAGCAGATGCTGCTCCAGCCGCTGCTCAATTCGCTGCTGATCGGTGTCTGCGTATCGTTCTTTGCCATCCTGATCGGATCGGTTCTTGCATGGCTGATGGTCCGCACGGATCTTCCCTTCAAGCCGTTCTTCTCGCTGGCAGTTATCATTCCTTATATGATCCCGAGCTGGTGTAAGTCGCAGGCTTGGCTGACCATGTTCAAGACCGAACGCATCGGCGGTGCGCCAGGCTTCCTGATGAGTCTTGGCATCAATGTTCCCGACTGGCTGGCATACGGCCCGGTCGCGATCATCACCGTGCTTTCGCTTCATTATTACGCATATGCGTATCTGCTGGTTTCCGCAGCACTGAACTCCATCAACTCCGAGCTGGAGGAGATGGGTGAGATCCAGGGCGCCGGCAAGGCGACCATTCTCCGTAAGATCACCTTCCCGCTGGTACTGCCGGCTATGCTTTCCGCCGTTATCCTGACCTTCTCCAAGGCGATCGGCACCTTCGGCGTTATCAACTACTTGGGCTCCAAGGTCAATTTCGTGACCCTGTCCAGCCAGCTGTACATGAACAGCAAGTCCCAGAATACCCAGACCGCGTTTGCCATGGCACTCATCATGATCTGCATCGCTTCGATCTCGGTATTTGTCAACCAGAAGCTGATCGGCTCGCGCAAGTCCTACGCCACCATCGGCGGCAAGGGCGGCCGTTCCACCCCGATCCGTCTGGGCAAGCATAAGCTGCTGATCACGGCCGTGCTGTTCCTGTTCTTCGTTTTCGGCATCATCATGCCGATCGCACTGCTGATCCTCGAGTCCTTTATGCTCCGGCAGGGCGACTACTCGCTGTCCAACCTGACGCTGCACTACTGGATCGGCGATCCGATCGCAACGGTAATGGAAGGTCAGCCGGGTATCTTCAAGAATGCTAACTTTATCAATTCGCTGATCAATTCCCTCAAGCTGACGTTTGTAAACGGTGTATTCGGCACCATCTTCGGCCAGATCATCGGTTATATCTGCGCCAAGGGCCGCGGCAAGCTGCACGGCAAGGTTGTTGAGCAACTGGTATTCATCCCGTACCTGATCCCGTCCATCGCATTCGGCGGCATTTTCCTGTCGATGTTCTCCGCTCCGCAGCAGCTGTTCGGTGTAACGCTCGTTCCGTCCCTGTACGGCACGTTCGCACTGCTGACCATCACCTCTGTTGTAAAGCATCTGCCGTTCGCTTCCCGCGCCGGCACCTCCAATATGCTGCAGATCGGCGGCGAGCTGGAGGAAGCAGCCGAGATTGCAGGCGCAGGCTTCTTCAAGCGCTTTATCCGCATCGTATTCCCGCTTTCCAAGGGCGGCTTCATTTCGGGCTTCATGCTGATCTTCGTTTCCATTATGAAGGAACTCGATCTGATCATCCTGCTGATGACCCCGAAAACCTCCACGCTGCCGTATTTGGCATTCCAGTATCAGAACAGTAACTCTCCGCAGGCTTCTGACTGCGTGGCAATCGTCATGTTCTCCATCGTATTCCTGGTATACGCACTGGCGAATATCTTTGGCGACGCAGATCTGGCGAAGAGCATGGGCGGTTGATCCGCATGGTATAACCGGAAAAAAGGAGTTTGGAAAATGAGCAAAATTGAACTGAAGCATATTGATAAATTCTACGGTAAGAACCACATTCTGAAGGATGTAAACCTCACGATTGAAGACGGTGACTTTATGACGCTGCTCGGCCCGTCCGGCTGCGGCAAAACCACCACGCTGCGTGTAGTATCCGGCTTGGAGAAGCCGCAGAACGGCACCATTCACATGGACGGCAAGGAAATCGTCAACGCTGCGGAGGCTCATTTCGCGCCTCCGAGCGAACGTGACCTCAACCTGGTATTCCAGTCCTACGCATTGTGGCCGCATATGACGGTGCGCGAGAACATCGCGTTCGGTCTGAATATCCAGAAGCTGCCCAAGGATGAGGTAGATCGCCGCATCAAGGATGCCCTGGGACGAATGCAGATCGGCCAGTATGTAGACCGTTACCCGTCCGAGCTGTCCGGCGGCCAGCAGCAGCGTGTTGCAATCGCCCGCGCTATCGCTTCCGAGCCGCATCTGCTGCTGATGGACGAGCCGCTGTCCAACCTGGATGCAAAGCTCCGCGTGGATATGCGCAGCGAGCTCAAGCGTCTGCACACCGAAACCGGCACGACGATGATCTACGTTACCCACGATCAGGTCGAGGCGCTGACCATGTCCACCAAGATCGCGATTTTCCGCGAAGGCATCATCATTCAGGTGGCACATCCGCTGGAGCTGTACAACAACCCCGCCAATCTGTATGTGGCAGACTTTATCGGCAACCCGCGCATCAACTTTGTTGACGGCAAGGCAGAGGTTTCCGCTTCCGGTCTGACAGTAAACAGCGTGCTGGGCCGGATGACATTCCCGGCCGATCATCTCAAGGACGAGAATATGCCGCAGGAAGCATCGTTCGATGCAGTGCTCGGCATTCGTCCGGAGCAGATTGCCATCAACACCTCGCGTCAGTCCCCGTCCGACATCGAAGCGCATATCTACACCTCGATGCCTGCCGGCTCCGAGACTCTGGTCACCGTCAAGGTCGGCGGCGTGAGCATGGTTATCAAGGCACTCGGCATTACGCATTACAACGGATCAGGTGGTCTATCTGTCGATCGACACCACCAAGATCAACGTATTTGATAAGAAACCGAAACCTCATCAAGAGTATTCGGTTGAATAAGCACCATACCAGCAATTCACACATTCACAAGAAAAGAAGAGAGGAAACTGAAGGAGGAAAAACAAATGTTACAGCACAAGCGCACTTTAGCAGGTATTCTGGCAGCAACAATGATGTTCTCGCTGACCGCGTGCGGCGGAGGCGGAGCGACGACGGACCCGGGCAGCGATGCCGCGCAGGATCCGAATGAGGCAGCGGCAGCGGGCACGCTCCAGCTGAGCGAGTGGGAAGAGTCCTCCGGTATCTTCAACACGGATGAGACCGATGAGGAACTGTACGAGAAGGCGAAGGAAGAGGGCAAGGTAACCATCTATTCGATTTCCTCCCGTATCACCAAGGTCGCCAATGCCTTCATGGAGAAGTATCCCGGCATTGAAGTAGAGCCGTTCGATATTTCCACCAACGAGCTGCTGGAAAAGGTCACCCGTGAGTATGATGCCGGTCAGCACGTTGCCGATGTGGTGCATATCAAGGATCAGGACGGTACGCTGTACAACGAGTATATTCTGGCGCGCAAGTTCTATAACTACAAGCCGGCAGATATCCTGTCGCACATTGATGAAAAGTACACCAAGACGCAGACCCCGATGTATGTCGAGCTGACGCAGCTGTTCTACAACAGTGAAGCCTATCCGGACGGTTCTCCGGTGACGAATATCTGGCAGCTGACCGAGCCGGAGTGGAAGGGCCGTGTCATGATGCAGAACCCGCTGGACAACCTCGCATGGGGCTCCTGGATCACCGGTTTCTGCGTAGGCGATGTTCCGGATCAGCTGGCTGCTTCCTACAAGGAGCTGTACGGTAAAGAGCTGACCCTGTCCGACGGCTGCGAGAACGCAGGCTATGAGTTCCTCAAGCGTCTGCATGACAACGAACCCATCTTCACCTCTTCTTCTGACGAGATCGCGGAAGCTGTAGGTACCAAGGGTCAGACCAACCCGCCGATCGGCTTCTGCGCTTCCTCCAAGCTGCGTAAGAACGAAGATAACAACTGGTGCCTCACTCCGGTAAACCTTGAGCCGACCACCGGTATCCCTGCAATCAACACCCTGTACGTTGTCGGCGAGTGCGAGCATCCGAATGCTGCCAAGCTGCTGATCCGCTTCATGATGGGCGGCGCAGACGGCGATGTATCCGGCTACAAGTACTTCAATACGTTGGGCGGCTGGCCGGTACGCGATGATATCGAACCGGCTGAGGGTTCCACCCCGTACAGCGAGCTGCACGTTTCTGATTTCAACGTTACCGATATCTATGAGAACATCAACCCGGTTCGTGATTTCTGGACGCTGCTTGGCTAAGTAATCAAAAGAGAAAACGATACGGACGCGGCAGGCTGAAAAGCCTGCCGCGGATAGTAAAAGCGGAAGGAGCATACAGAATGGCTTTATTCGTAACCAAGGAAGGCAAGCGCAAGAGTCCGATGGCAGTTACCTGCTTTTTCGTGGACCTGCTGTTCTGCCTGGTATTCGGCGGTATGTATGCACTGCTGACCGGCGTACTGCATGACCATCTGCCTCTCGGCGGAGGCATGGCAGAAAACTGGATCCACTGCGGTCTGATCGCTGTGGTGGGCACTGCGGTCTGCTGCATCCTGTTTCTGCTGCCGGACAAGCGAATCGTGCCTTACAGCTTTGCGAGCCTGCCGGTTATCACGATCATGTGCGTGGTCGCAGCGTTCCAGCTGGAGCCTGCTGCTCGGAATATGATGCTGTATGTGACCTTCCTGTATACCCTGATGCCAATCCTTGTCGGCAACGCAGTATCGTGGACGGTATATTTCAAGCTGTGCAAAAACCCGATGCCGCGCCGCCTGTAAAGGGGAGCAGTATGGAAAAACTGACAAAAGAATGCGTGCTGCAATCTGCGGCACGGTTGGAGCAGGAATCGCAGGATGCGGTGATGCAGGATATTCCTCAGTTTTTTGAGGCGGAGATCGTGACCCGGTTTGCGGGTGCGGCGCCGCAGAAGAAAGAACTGAATCCGCTGGTGTTCAACATGGAGCGGGGCATATGCCTTGCCGAAACGGTGGATTTTCTCAGGGAATGCCCGGCGCTGCGGCCGTATGACCTGATTCTGGCCAATGAACTGGATAGCGGCTGTGCCCGGTCGGGTGAGCGGGATACTGCCGCAGAGATCGCCCGTGCGCTGGGAATGCAGTATGTGTTCGGGTTGGAGTTTGTCGAACTGAAGGACGCTGCACACGGGTTTCACGGCAATGCGATCTTTTCGCGCTGGCCGATCCTGTGGGCAGAGGTGCTCCGCCTGCCGGAGCAGTATAACTGGTATTACGATCGACAGAAGCGCATCGGCGGCCGCAATGCGGTTTTTGCAAAGCTGAATGTGCAGGGACAGGAGGTCGGCGCGGTATCCATCCATCTGGAAAACCGGACGAACGGCGCGGGACGCCTGCAGCAGATGAAGGCTGTACTGCAGGAGGCCGAGCGTGTATTTCCGGGGATTCCCGTTGTGCTGGGCGGCGATCTCAACACCAATACCTTTGACGGACGCGACAAGGCGGTGATTCGTCATCTGTGTGACGAGCCGGAGGAGCTGGCTGCGGCAATCGAAATGATCGACCTGTATGAACCGCTTCTGCAGGACTGCACTGCAGCAGGCTATGCATGGCGGGAGGCTTCGGGCGGTGCGGACTGCACACGGCGCAAACCGCTGCCGGAAGGCGGCTGCCTGCATATGAAGCTGGATTGGCTGCTGCCGCGAGGCTTTACCGTGCACTGCAGCAGTGTGATTTCTACACTGACGGCAGACTGCGGCTTTGCTGCGCCGGACAGTGCGCTGGCCCGGTATGCACAGCCGGAGCTGAGCGATCACAATGTGGTTCGTGCCTCCCTTGCACTGCCGCAGAAGGAGGAGTAAACGTGATTAAGACTATTTTATTTGATATGGGAGGAACGCTCGAGGATATCTGGTATAATGATCAGACGATCCGCACGGTTACCGGAGAGCTGCGGACGTTCCTCGATGAACATGATCTGGGTACAGGCTGCAATGACATTACCTTCTGGAACAAGCTGAACAGCGGTATCCGTACCTACAAACAATGGAGCGAATGCAACGAACTTGAGAAAAAACCGGAGGAAATCTGGCCGGAGTATTATATGGCGGACTTCAATCTGAACCGTGAAAAGCTGCAGGAGGTAGCGGAACGGCTGGCCGGTATGTGGGAAGTGACCTATTATCACCGCGAGCTTCGTCCGAAGGTCAAGGAAACACTGGAGGAGCTGAAAAAACGCGGGTATCATCTGGGCGTCATCTCCAATACGGCATCGCTTTATTCGGTGTTCGATGTGCTGGAGCAGTACGGAATCCGCGATTATTTTGAAGATGTTACCCTGTCCAGCGTGACCGGATACCGAAAACCGCATCCGTCTATTTTCCAGATCTCGCTGCGCCAGATGCAGGCGAAGCCGGAGGAATGTGCCTATGTGGGCGATACGATCTCGCGTGATATCATCGGTGCAAAGCGAATGCATTTCGGTGCCGCGATCCAGATTCAGTCGTTCCTGTCGGCGCAGAAGGATGCCGGTGTAGATGCTGCTTACCAGCCGGATCATATCATTCGGGAATTGCCGGAGCTGGTAGATTATCTGGAGGAGCGAAATCGAGCAGAGCGCTTGACGATGCAATAAGAAAAAGAACGTAACCGTAACAATCTCTCTCTCTTTTTCTGACCGTACCCTGCCATTGCAGGGTGCGGTCAAATATTTTAGACAGGAGGGAAACGAAAATGGGGAAAATTACAGTGGTGGATATCGTGCTGCGGCTGCTGGGTGCAGTGATCGTCGGGTTTGCCGTCGGCGCGCAGCGCGCACGAACCTCGCATCCGGCGGGAATCCGCACACATATTCTGGTAGCACTCGGCTCGTGCGTGGTCATGGTGACAAGCTGCATCATGTATGAGCAGACGATCGCGGTATTCGGCACAACGCCCTCTGACCCGGCGCGACTGGGTGCACAGGTCATCAACGGCATCGGTTTTCTGGGTGCCGGTGCGATCCTGCGTGAGGGATTTACCGTTCGCGGACTGACAACGGCGGCCAGTGTCTGGGTCGTTGCCTGTCTCGGTCTGTCGGTCGGCATGGGATACTATGTGCTCACGGCGGTCGGTACGGTGATTGCCTTTGTAACGCTGGTGGCGTTTGACGGGATTCAGGAGAAAATCCGCACCAGAAGACGCCCGGAGCTGGATCTGCAGATCGAATGTGACCACATGGGCGACATCATGGTGGAGCTGTCGCATCTGGCAGAACGGCATTTTGCAAAGCTGCTTAATCTGTCCTTCGGCAGAACTCCGCATAACACCTATATCATCAGTTTCCGTGCAAGCTTTCCGCCGCACGGATATGAGTCCGCGCAGAATGCATTCTGTCAGGAGCTGGCAGGTGTTTCCGGCATGATCCGCATGGAAAATCATATTGACCATATCTAAACGATACCTAATTATGCGGTATTGTCCTATTTCTTCCCGAGGGGAACAGCAGCACCCGAATCAGTGGCATGGTCGGTGCTGCTGTTTCCTTTTACCCGCAATCATACACCGTCGGGAAAACCACAGCAGTTCCCGCGGTCATTTCTCAGACAAAGGAGTCGGTACAGTATGAACCCGGTTTTTGTTATCGGACACCGTAATCCGGATACAGATTCGATCTGCTCTGCGATCTGTTATGCAGAGCTTAAGCACAGGCTGACCGGAGAACCATATATCCCCTGCCGGGCAGGCCATGTCAATACAGAGACCAAATTTGTCCTTGAGCGCTTCGGTGTAAAAGCACCGCGGTATATCAAGTCGTTTGAGCCGTGTCTGAGCGATGTGCAGTATCGCAGGATTCCCGGTATTGATGAGGAGATGTCGCTGCACCGCGCATGGAATTACATGAACGAAAATGATATTCAGACGCTGGCCGTTGTTGATGAGGACCGTCATCTCAAGGGACTGCTGACGCTGAGTGATATCGCGCGCTTCTATATGGAGGACAAGGACGCGAACGCATTGGCGGAGGCCGGCACAAGCTATCGCAATCTGGTGGATGTATTGGATGGTACGCTGATTGTCGGTGATATCGAAAAGCGGTTCGAACAGGGCAGCGTGGTGGTTGCGGCAGCCAATCCGGATGTTCTGGAGGATTATATCGGGCCGCACGACATGGTTATTCTCGGCAACCGCTATGAGAGTCAGCTCTGCGCTATTGAGATGAATGCGGGCTGCATTATTATCGGGCTCGGTGCGAAAGTCTCGCGTACCATCCGCAAGCTGGCAAGTGAAAATCAGGTTTCCATCATCGCAACGCCGCTGACGACATACAGCTGCGCCAAGGTGGTCAGCCAGGCTGTGCCGGTGCGCCATGTCATGCGCCGCAGGGGACTGATCACTTTTGAACCCGATGACGTGGTAGAGGATGTAAAGCGCGCGGTATCCAAAAAGCGTATGCGCTACTATCCGCTGATGGATGAACAGGGACGGTATATCGGAATGTTTTCTCAGCGCAATCTGCTGGATCTGGAGCGTCCGTCGGTCATTCTGGTCGATCATAATGAGCGGGATCAAGCGGCAGACGGCATTCGTTCGACTAATATCATTGAAATCATCGACCATCACCGCATTGATTCGGTTGAAACGAGCGGGCCGATCTACTTCCGCAATCAGCCGCTCGGCTGCACCGCGACCATCATCACGCAGATGTACCATGAGCACAACGTGGAGATCGAGCCGAAAATCGCGGGTCTGCTGTGCTCGGCAATCCTGTCGGATACACTGATGTTCCGTTCTCCGACCTGTACGCCGCTCGACCGCGCCGCCGCAGAGGAGCTGGCGCAGATCGCAGGTCTGGACATCAGGGAGTATGCAACAGAAATGTTCCGTTCCAGCTCGCGTCTGCTCGATCGCTCGATGGATGAGCTGTTCCACATGGATTTCAAGTACTTTCAGGTACAGAATAAAAAAATCGCCATTTCACAGATCACGAGTGTCAGCGAGAATGAGCTGAACGGCATCCGGGATAAAATGCTGGACTATATGGAGGACTATCTCAAGACGAGCGGACTGTCCATGCAGTTTGTCATGCTGACCGATATCATCGAGGAAAAGACCGAACTGCTCTATGTCGGCAGGGGCGCAAAGAATCTGGTGCATACCGCGTTCCGCAAGGAATGCGGGGAGCATTCGGTCGTGCTGCCGGGTGTAGTCAGCCGCAAAAAGCAGATGGTAACGCCGCTGCTCAGCGCAATGGAGGAGGAAGGGACCATGTAAGGCGGAAGTGCCTTGTGCTGCGTGCAGGCGCAGTTCGTGCGATACGGAACGAATCCCCCCGTTCTGCACAATCTGTGCAGAATGGGGGGATTTACGCTCTGCGGAAGGGAAAAAAGTTCGAAGAGGCTGTATTGAAATGAAAATTTTCACAAATGCAGATATTTAGAACTTAATATATAATAATGTGGAGATAATTAAATACACAAACGTTTGCGAATGTACAAATTACACAAAAATAAACAAAATACTTCTTACAATGTGAGGGATGAAACTTGACCTGATCCGGTGTTATACTGTATATATACTAAGGAGTACGGTGTGTAAAATGACCATCAGCGCAAACGTGTGCGTACACGGTTTCCGCAGGGAATGAGGAGGAGCAGAACATGACAGAAACGATTGCATATCTTCGTGAATTTCATTTTGCATCGGTCGTGCTGCGGCTCGCTCTGGCTATGCTGCTCGGCGGCTGCATCGGTCTGGAGCGGGAACGAAAGCGCCGTCCGGCGGGGTTCCGCACTTATATGCTGGTGTGTCTGGGCGCGGCACTGACCGTGCTGCTCAGTCTGTATGAGTATACGCTGGTAACCGGCCCGTGGTCGGCGCTTGCAGCCGAGCTCGGTATGAAAACCGACGTTTCCCGCTTCGGCGCACAGGTCATCAACGGCATCGGCTTTCTCGGCGCAGGCACGATTCTGGTCACCGGTCGTCAGCAGGTCAAGGGACTGACTACCGCCGCCGGATTGTGGGCTTCAGCGTGCACCGGCCTTGCGGTCGGCGCGGGATTTTACGAATGCGTACTGATCGCGTTTGCTATGATCTTTTTGAGCATCCGCCTGTTCCCGATCGTGGATGCATACATTCAGGAGAACGCGCGCGACATCAATCTGTATCTGGAGTTTAACTCGATGGATGATGTCAGCACGATCATCAATCAGCTGAAGGCGCAGAATGTGCAGATCTATGACATCGACATCGAGCGCAACCGGAGCGGTGAGCAGCTGCATCCAAGCTCGATCTTTTCGATCCGTCTGAATGAAAAAATACCGCATACGCAGCTGCTGTCCGAACTGGCCGGGCTGGATTGCCTGTGCGCGATCGAAGAGCTGTAACGGGAGGAAGACAATATGTTATCTGTTTTTGACGGTCTGCGCAGCGTTACCACACTCTCTGTGTTTGTGCGTCTCGCCTGTGCATTTATCTGCGGCGGCATCATCGGCATCGAGCGCTCGTACAAGCGTCGTCCGGCAGGCTTCCGCACCCATATCCTCATCTGCATCGGTGCAGCGATTACCACGCTGACCAGTCAGTATCTGTATCTGAATATGCATTATTTTACTGATATGGC
>SCPN01000334.1_pt1 | contig 136846 bp, 143 predicted proteins | sample 6106831 | NCBI WGS metagenome assembly SCPN01 (sample SAMN10720447, study PRJNA508395) | human gut metagenome | isolation source: Participant 1, 0 month | reverse complement strand
AAGGTCCTGCCGGATGGCTGGACGGTTAAGACCAGGGACGGCAAGCTGTCCGCTCACTACGAAAACACCATCGCTATTACGGATGGAGAGCCGGAGATTCTTACGAATATCGACGGCGAAGTGCTGTAATGGCAGAGATTCGTACCGCCGACATTGTGCTGTCGCTGACCGGAAGGGACAGAGGACAGCTGATGCTGGTCGTCGCAGAGGAGGGGGATTTTCTTCTGCTGGCGAACGGACGTGCGCGCCGGGCCGAAAACCCGAAGCGCAAGCGCCGCAAGCATGTGAGCCTGCAGGGCCCATGCGACGAGCGCACACGGCTTAAGCTGCAAAGCGAAAGCCGGCTGACAAACAGCGAGATCCGCAAGGCGCTCGCCCTCTGGACAGGGGACGAGAACGCAAATTGACCGAGGAGGATAAACCACAATGGCAAAAGATGATGTGATTGAGCTCGAGGGTACCGTCGTAGAGGCGCTGCCCAATGCAATGTTTCAGGTAGAGCTTCCCAACGGCCATAAGATTCTGGCGCATATCTCGGGCAAGCTCCGCATGAACTTTATCCGCATTCTTCCCGGCGACAAGGTCACCGTTCAGATGTCGCCTTACGACCTGACCCGCGGTCGTATCACTTGGCGTTCCAAGTAAGATAAAAAGCGGGCGGAGGTACGCATGTGACCTGCGCGCCAGTGGTCGCCGGACAGGTTTCCGGTGTCCCATCCCACCAAAAATTTGATGGAGGTAAAATAACATGAAGGTAAGACCGTCTGTAAAGCCGATCTGCGAGAAGTGCAAGATCATTCGCCGTAAGGGCAAGGTTATGGTTATCTGCCAGAACCCGAAGCACAAGCAGAAGCAGGGCTAAGAAGCGCCTGTGGCGCTTTATAGGGGACTTCAAAAGTCCCCTATATACAAAAACAAGTTCCTGACGAAACTTGTTTTTGATACCCGAACGACGCGATCCAAGATCGCTGAGTCAAGGTATAAAAACCCACGCACATGTCGCGGGTTTTTATGATGACTGCAAGCAGTCATCGATAAAATGAGGCACCTAGGGTGCGGGATCGGCTGGTTTACGCGAGCACGACAAGCACGCACGGCGAGTGCGGCGCTGCAGGAGCGGAGGCGGCTCCTATACTGTGTTTGCAAACACGCCTCAGTGTGTAACTATGGAGGTTATAATAGTATGGCACGTATTGCCGGTGTTGACCTTCCCCGCGAGAAGCGCGTGGAGATCGGCCTGACCTACGTTTTCGGCATTGGCCGCAAAACGTCCAACGAGATCCTTGCTAAGACCGGTATCAATCCGGATACCCGCGTTAAGGACCTGACCGAAGAAGAGGCTGCTAAGCTGCGTGAAGTCATCGAGCGCGACTACAACGTCGAGGGTGACCTGCGCCGTGAGATCGGCCTGAATATCAAGCGTCTGGTTGAGATTGGCTGCTACCGCGGCCTGCGCCATCGCCGCGGCCTGCCGGTTCGCGGTCAGCGCACCAAGACCAATGCTCGTACCCGCAAGGGCCCGAAGAAGACCATTGCGAACAAGAAGAAGTAAGGAGGGGAACGTATAAATGGCTAAGGTACAGAAGAAGGGCGCTGCGACCCGTACTCGTCGTCGTGAGCGCAAGAACATTGAAAAGGGCGCGGCACATATCCGTTCCTCTTTCAACAACACGATCGTTACCATTACCGACCTGAACGGTAACGCTATTTCCTGGGCTTCCTCCGGCGAAATGGGCTTCCGCGGTTCGCGTAAGTCCACTCCGTTCGCTGCTCAGACTGCGGCTGAAACCGCTGCTGCTGCTGCAATGGAGCACGGTCTGAAGACTGTTGAAGTATACGTTAAGGGCCCGGGTTCCGGCCGTGAGGCTGCAATCCGTGCACTGCAGGCCGCTGGCCTCGAGGTTACCATGATCAAGGACGTAACCCCGATCCCGCACAACGGCTGCCGTCCGCCCAAGCGTCGTCGAGTTTAATAGAGGAGGAACCAATAAATGGCTAAGAATACCCAGCCCGTTCTCAAGCGCTGCAAGACGCTTGGTCTTTCCCCTGCGGTACTTGGTTACTCCAAGTCCACGAAGCGTCAGCCCAAGCAGAGCCGCCGCAAGCAGTCCGAGTACGGCATGCAGCTGAACGAAAAGCAGAAGGTAAAATTCATCTACGGCGTACTCGAGAAGCAGTTCCATGCTTACTACGAGAAGGCTGAGCGCAAGCAGGGCATCACCGGTGAGATCCTGCTGCAGGAGCTCGAGCGCCGTCTGGACAACGTAGTTTTCCGCATGGGCTTTGCTAACACCCGCCGTGAGGCTCGTCAGCTGGTTAACCATGCACACTTCACCGTAAACGGCAAGCGCGTTAACATTCCGTCTTACCAGGTTAAGCCGGGCGACGTAGTTGCAGTTTCCGAGAAGTCCCGTTCTACCACCAAGTTCAAGTCTCTGCTGGAAGAGAACGGCAAGAAGGCTTGCCCGAAGTGGATCGAGAAGGCTAACGATTCCTTCGAGGGCAAGATCGTTGCGATGCCTGCACGCGACGACATCGACTATGATGTTGCCGAGCACCTCATCGTCGAGCTGTACTCGAAATAATAGACCCTCGCTTTTGGAACAGGCGCGGCGTCTGCTTCGCCTGTTCTATCTTAAGTTTCCAACCAACGTGAAGGAGGGTACCACATGATCGAAATCGAAAAACCGCGTATTGACTGTGAACAGCTCGCGGAGGACGGTTCCTACGGCAAGTTCGTCGTAGAGCCTCTTGAGCGCGGCTACGGCACCACGCTGGGCAACTCTCTGCGCCGCATCCTGCTGTCGTCTCTGCCTGGCACGGCAGCGTCCAGCATCAAGATCGCTGGTGTGCAGCACGAGTTTTCTACGATTCCGGGCGTTAAGGAAGACGTTACCGAAATCGTGCTGAATGTTAAGGGCATTATTGCCAAGCTGCATTGTGATGGTCCCAAGACGGTCTACATCGAGGCCGCCGGCGAGGGCGAGGTCAAGGCTGGCGATATCCACGCAGACGGCGAGGTTGAGATCCTCAACCCGGATCTGCACATCGCTACCCTGATGAGCGACGCGCGTCTGTCCATGGAGATCACGATGACTTCCGGCCGCGGCTATGTTCCGGCTGAGAAGAACAAGCAGCATCAGACCTCCATCGGCGTCATTCCGGTGGATTCGATCTACACGCCGGTTTACAAGGTAAACTACACGGTTGAAAACACCCGTGTACGCGACCTGACCGACTATGACAAGCTGACGCTCGAGGTATGGACCGATGCAACCATCAACGCACGCGACGCGGTTTCGCTCGGTGCAAAGGTTCTGCGCGACCACCTCGATCTGTTCGTAGACCTGTCCGAGGAAATCGGCTCCAAGTCCACCGTTGTTGAAAAGGCTGAAGCGCAGCACGATAAGGTGCTTGAAATGACCATTGAGGAGCTTGACTTCTCCGTGCGTTCGTTCAACTGCCTCAAGCGCGCAGGCATCAACACGGTTGAGGACCTCATCAACACCTCTGAGGAGGACATGATGAAGGTTCGTAACCTGGGCCGCAAGTCCCTGGAAGAGGTTATCGGCAAGCTGGAGGCTATGGGTCTCCACTTGGCGAAGTCGGAAGAGTAATCTTCGGACACTGTAACTTGAACTGCTGCGGCGGTACGATTACCGCGCCGCCGCTTTACTTTAATTTGGAGGTAAACTCACATGGCTAACAATCGCAAGCTCGGCCGTGCTACGGATCACCGTATGGCTATGCTGCGTGCGCTGGTAACCTACCTGCTGGAGAACGGCAAGGTTGAGACCACGCTCGCTCGTGCCAAGGAAGTAGGCCCGCTGACTGAGAAGATGATCACCCTGGGCAAGAAGAACACCCTGGCATCCCGCCGTCAGGCTATGGCTTTCGTAACCAAGGAAGCTGTTGTTGCTAAGCTGTTCTCTGAGATCGCTCCGGAGTACGCTAACCGCAACGGTGGCTACACCCGCATCATCAAGACCGGCCCGCGTCGTGGCGACGCAGCTGAAATGGCGATCATCGAGCTGGTTAAGTAAGTTAAATTTTAACTTCTGACGACTCGATCTGTTCCAAAACAGAAAAATGATCCTAAAAAGGTTATCCAGTAGCGTGCTTATTGGATAACCTTTTTCTTTTCGCTTTTGCTTTTTTGCAGCCTGTATGGTACTATGTAGATAAATCGAAAGGCTAAATTCTGCCGAACAGGAAAAGGAGGGCTGCAGATGTTTGCAATGCAGATGTTTGATATATTGAGTTTTATCGTCCCCATCATGTTTATTGTCGTATTTGGCATCATCATTTTTTCCATCATCCAGGGGATAAGCACATGGCATAAGAACAATAACTCGCCCAGATTGACCGTACCGGCGGTGATCGTTGCAAAGCGGACAGATGTCTCGCATCACCGGCATGCCAATGCAGGCGACATGAGCGGAGCGCACGGCTTCCACACAACGTCGAGCACGACCTATTATGTCACGTTTCAGGTGGAAAGCGGAGACCGGATGGAATTCCATGTTTCCGGCTTGGAATACGGTATGCTCGCAGAGGGCGACACCGGCAGACTGACCTTCCAGGGGACGCGGTATCTGTCGTTTGAGCGATAGTTTTTATTCGGAAGGGGGCTTGCGTACGCCGGAAAATATTCAAATGATCTGTCTGGTGCGGCTGATCGTTGCGGCTGTCTGCGGTCTGCTGATCGGTGTGGAGCGGCAGACACGCATGAAAGGCGCCGGTTCGCGTACACACATGATGGTTTCGCTCGGTGCGGCACTGATGACGCTGGTCTCCTCGTATGGTTTTCTGCCTATCGTGGGAGCAGCCGGTGTTTCGGTTGACGTTTCTCGTGTGGCGGCAAGTATTGCGGCCGGTCTGACAGACGGCAAAGGCGACCTTGTGTGCCTGTATGACTGGCTGGAGCAGAGGAAAATCACCGTGCGAGAGATCAATCTCAAGCGGCAGGAGGGCAATTCGGTAAAAATCGTGCTGTACATTGCCATGCCGCGGCATTTCGATAAAGCGGATTTCTGCGGCTGCAGGAGGACATTCCGGGTGTGTAGTCGGTTGAGATATAAACGGAATAGCAAAGCCGTTCGGCAGAAATGCTGGACGGCTTTTGTGCTGGATGAATAATATGATGTTGAAAAAACAGGATTTGTTTGGTATACTGTAACAAACAAATAAAGGGAGGTCCCGCTATGAAAAAGAGAATCCCCGCAATCATCCTGATGTTTGCCCTGTTCCTGACCACATCCTATGCGGCGAACACCTATCGCAAGACGATCACCGTCACGTCCGGCGTCAATGTGGAATTCAACAACGAAGCAATCGACATGACAGACGCCAACGGTAAAGCGGTCGAGGCGTTTATCTACAACGGCACGACCTATGTGCCGATTCGTGCGGTGTCGAATGTGTTCGGCGCGGATATCGGCTACGACCGCAATACGCAGACGATTTCGATTTATGATGATTTCACAGAAATTGTTACAGCAGCGTATAAGTTGGAGCGTACAATTACCATATGCAGAGGAGAACTTGATCTTTATAATGAATCAATCAACGCGAATTTATTTACAATAAATCCAGCAACAAGAAATCCGGATAGTGAAGCTCTTATTAGCCGGAACGAGAAAATGTTACAGACATTGCAAAAGGAAAATATCAACTATTCGCTTTTGGAAGAAGAACTATTGCCGCTTTATAATGAGTTTATTCCGGCATATAGAAATGCAGTAAAGAATTATACAGCAATGTATAATCAAAAGAGTTATTCTAATATGAATTTGTGGAGTGCTTTTTCTCGTAGTGAAAGCGAAGCAAATGTAAATGGTATTAGTTATAGTGTTGAGTTGGAATCTTTTTATGATTCGTTCAACTGGCGTGAATTTGAGTAATTGCAGTTGGAATAAATAAAAGGAGATAGAGATTATGTACCTAAAAGCGACCTTACTCACCATATTAGGCTGGTTTATTGGCCTGATACTGGATGCAAACATCGATTTCGGAGACCCGATGGGTTTCCTCAGTCTGCGCATCCTGTTTCCCATCTTGGCCATGGGACTGTGCATTCTGCATGAACTGAGACGCGGCAGCAGCCGCTAACCCGCAAAATTTGCGGCTCACACGCCTAAATTTGTGCATTTTCACGGTAAAAACGGATATTTTTATTGCAAAAACGCTTGCAATGTACGGCAATGCGTGATATACTATCAATGTAAGATGATAAGTAACCGTAAGGAGTGGCCAAGTGCCACTCCTTACGCTTTGCTCGGAGAAAATTTTTCAGTAAGGAGGGACGGCTTTGCAGGCAAAGCAGATCGTAGCCCGCGTAGAGGAACTGGTAAAGCCTTTGTGTGAACAGGCTGGTGTTTCCCTGTGGGATGTGGAGTTTGAAAAAGAGGGCGGACAGTACATGCTGACCGTCACCGTGGATCGATCGGAGGGCGTCAACATTGACCAGTGCGAGCAGGTTTCGCGCGCGCTTGATCCCATGCTGGATGAAAAGGAATTTGACGATATGCCGTCCTATACGCTGTGCGTTTCCTCGGCCGGTATGTCGCGCCGCCTCAAGCGTCCGGAGCATTTCCAGGCGTTTATGGGTCAGACCGTCGAAGTAGGCTTTTACAAGCCGATGAACGGCATGAAGCAGATCGAGGGCACACTCGCCGGCTATGACAACGGCGCCGTAACACTGGAAGTGAACGGCGAGCAGACCGTATACGAACCCAAAGACATTGCCGCAGTTCGACTGGCGGTAGAGATATAAGAAGGAGCTGAATAGGAAAAAATGGTTAACGCAGAATTTTTTGACGCGCTGGAACAGCTGGAAAAGGAAAAAGGCATTCCGGTAGACTATATGCTCGACCGTGTAGGTCAGGCGCTGATCACCGCCTACAAGCGCGATAACGACGGCATGACCGACAATGTTTACGTTGAGCCGGACCGAGACAAGAAGACCATTCACATGTTTGTCCGCAAGACGGTTGTCAAGGCGGAGGATCTGTACGAGCCGTACGAGGAGATCACTCTCGAGGAGGCTGCCGAGTACAAGAACAACCCGATGGTAGGCGATATCATTGATATCGACATCCCGACCAAGTCCTTCGGCCGCATTGCTGCCCAGACTGCAAAGCAGGTTATCATTCAGGGCATCCGCGAGGCAGAGCGCGGCATGGTTATCTCCGAGTTCGAGAGCAAGGAGCACGAGATCCTGAACGGCGTGGTTGCCCGCATCGATCCGCGCTCCGGCACCGCTTATCTGGATGTTGTTTCCGGCGGTGAGAAGAGCGAGGCCGTTCTGGCTGCTTCCGAGCAGGTGCGCGGTGAGGTTCTGACTGAGGGTCAGCGCCTGAAGGTTTACCTCATCGAGGTTCGCCGCGGCACCCGCGGCCCGCAGGTCGTTGTTTCCCGCACCCACCCGGGTCTGGTTAAGCGCCTGTTTGAGCTGGAGGTACCGGAAATTCACTCCGGTATCGTCGAGGTCAAGTCCATCGCGCGTGAGGCAGGCAACCGCACCAAGATCGCTGTTGTTTCTCACGATGAGAACGTCGATCCGATCGGTGCATGCGTTGGTACCCGCGGTGCGCGATGTTGCCAACATCACCGGCGAGCTGAACGGCGAGAAGATCGATATCATCAAGTGGAACGAGGATATGGCGCAGTTCGTTTCTGCGGCACTCGCTCCGGCTGATGTTATCAATGCCACCATGCAGGCGGACAACAAGTCCTGCCGTGTCATCGTTCCGGACGATCAGCTGTCGCTTGCTATCGGCAAGGAAGGCCAGAACGCGCGTCTGGCTGCCAAGCTGACCGGCTGCAAGATCGATATCGCTCCTGAGTCTCAGGGCGAATAAGCAAGCGGAGGTGCGGCAGAATATGGTACAGAAGAAGATTCCCATGCGGCAGTGCCTCGGCTGCCGTGAAATGTTCCCGAAACGGGAGCTGATCCGCGTGGTGCGTTCGCCGGAAGGCGAGCTTTCGCTGGATTTCAAGGGCAAGGCACCCGGCCGCGGCGCATATCTGTGCGGCAAGCCGGAATGTCTGAAAAAGGCCCGCAAGAGCCGTGCGATCGAGCGTGCGCTCAGTGTAGAGGTGCCCGAGTCGGTTTACGACCAGCTCGAGCAGCAGATGGAACAGGAGGGTGCAAATGGCAACTGATCCGGTTCTGAGAATGCTCGGTCTGGCACGCCGTGCCGGCAAGCTGGCCTACGGCGACGAGCTGGTGCGCGAGGCGTGCTTCGACCACAAGACCCGCTGTGTGTTCATTGCGGGTGACGCAGGCGCAAATGCAGCGAAAAAAGCCGCATTTTACGCCGATAAGGCCAATGTGCCGTGCGTGACGCTGCCGCACGGCAAGCTGGAACTCGGCAGCGCGATCGGCAAGGCAGGCTGCGCGATGTGCGCGGTAGCGGACATCGGCATGGCGGCAGCAGCCGTAAATAAGCTGGCGGAGCAGGATCCTGCATACGCCGAAGTGGCGCAGCAGCTTAGCGAAAAGAACGTAAAGATCCAGTCCCGCAGGGGCATCAAAAAGCATAAGGATAAGGCGGAAAAGACCGAGGAAGCGCCGGTCAAGACCGAAAAATCGGCAGAGGAGAAGCCGAAGCGCACCTACCGTAAGCCGTCCGGCGAGAAGCGTCCCTATCGGAAGAACGATGAGAATAAGCGTCCTTACCGTAAAGCCGACGGCGAGAAGCGCCCGTACCGTAAGGAAGGCGACCGTCCGTATCGCAAGAACGACGGCGAGAAGCGCCCGTTCCGCAAGGACGGCGAATCCCGTCCGTATCGCAAGAACGACGGAGAGAAGCGCCCGTACCGTAAGGAAGGCGACCGTCCGTATCGCAAGAACGACGGCGAGAAGCGTCCGTTCCGCAAGGACGGCGAACGCCGCCCGTACTGTAAAAGCGGTGCCGGCAAGCCGAGCTTCAACAGCGGCAAGCGCAGCTTCCGCAATAAAACGTAATTTCCCGCGCCGCAGCGCGCATTCCAATAGCAAAGCATAGCTTTGCATCAAATGTGCGAGCTTTGCCCGTGCTTTTGATACCAGAGCGGAGAAAAGTTTTGACATAGGAGGAACTTTTCGCAGCTTTGGACGTATCCGAACATTGTTCGGTACGTCCTCTCTCGTTCAAAACCGTGGTTTTGAACGAAGTGTGTAAGGAGGTTATTGCCCATGGCATTAGACAATAAATATCGGGTACACGAGGTCGCAAAGGACTTCGGCGTATCCACCAAGGAGATCACTGAAATTCTGACGAAGTATCGCTCTGCACCGAAGAATCACATGCAGGTGCTTGACGATACCGACCTGTCGGTCATTTTCGAGTATCTCACCCAGCATAATCAAGTAAGCGACATGGAAGGTACGCTGAACGCACAGGGTGCATCCCGCAAGAAGCCGGAGCAGTCCAAGGCGGAAACCAAACAGCAGACCGAGTCCAAGAGAGAGGAGCCTATCGTGCAGCAGCCGACACAGAGCAAGGTAAAGCAGGTTCACCGCATTGATACCCGCGGCACCGGCGACGTAAACCTTGCAAAATATGATGATCATGTAGATAAGCTGGTTGACGCAAAGGCCGAGCGAATGGAGTCCAAGGGCAGCAAGAAGCAGAAGCTGACCAAGAAGTCCGACCAGCGCTCCAAGCCGTTCGGCAACAAGCGCCGTCAGGAGGAGCAGGAGAAGATGCGCCGCCTGCAGCGTCAGCAGCAGATGGCAGCACTTAAGAAGATTCCGGTAAAGGTAATGATTCCGGAGGAGATTTCCGTCGGTGAGCTGGCTTCCCGTATGAAGCGCACCGCAGCGGATGTTATCAAGGGTCTCATCAAGCTGGGCGTTATGGCGTCCATCTCCGAGGTGATCGACTACGATACCGCAGCCATCGTTGCAGAGGAAATGGGCTGCAAGGTTGAGAAGGAAGTACACGTTACCATCGAGGAGCAGCTGTTCGATGAGCACGAGGACAAGGAAGAGGAGCTGCAGCCGCGCGATCCGGTCGTTGTTGTTATGGGTCACGTTGACCACGGCAAGACCTCTCTGCTCGACGCGATCCGCAAGACCAAGGTCATCGAGGGCGAGGCCGGCGGCATTACCCAGCACATCGGCGCATACCGCGTTAAGATTGGCGGCAAGCCGATCACCTTCCTCGATACCCCGGGTCACGCTGCGTTTACCTCCATGCGTGCACGCGGTGCGCAGGTAACCGATATCGCCATTCTGGTCGTAGCAGCCGACGACGGCGTTATGCCGCAGACCATCGAGGCGATCAACCACGCCAAGGCTGCAAACGTGCCGATCATCGTTGCTGTCAACAAGATCGACAAGCAGGGTGCAAACCCGGATCGTGTGCTCCAGCAGCTCACCGAGTACGAACTGGTACCGGAGGAGTGGGGCGGTCAGACCATCGTCTGCAACATCTCCGCAAAGTTCGGTCAGGGCATCGACAACCTGCTCGAAATGGTACTGCTGACCGCTGGAAATGGCTGACCTCAAGGCAAACCCGAACCGCAAGGCGCACGGTACCGTCATCGAGGCAAAGCTGGATAGGGCCGCGGTCCGGTTGCAACCCTTCTGGTACAGAACGGCACCCTGCATGCAGGCGATACCGTTATCGCGGGTACCTCTGTCGGCCGCGTTCGCGCAATGACCAACGACGACGGCAAGAAGATTGAGTCCGCAGGCCCGTCCGTTCCGGTCGAGATCATCGGTCTGGCTGAGGTTCCGGGTGCAGGCGACATCTTTGACGCCGTAGACGACGAGAAGATGGCTCGTGAGCTGGTTGAGCAGCAAGGACAAAGGAGAAGGAAGAGCGCAACAAGCTGTTCCACAAGGTAACGCTCGATAACCTGTTCGATTCCATCCAGCAGGGCGAGATGAAGGAGCTGAATATCATCGTCAAGGCAGACGTTCAGGGCTCTGTCGAGGCGGTTCGTTCCTCTCTCGAGAAGCTGACCAACGACGAGTTCGTGTGCGCGTTATCCACGGTGCCGTTGGCGCCATCAACGAGATCCGACGTTATGCTGGCTGCCGCTTCCGGCGCGATCATTGTTGGCTTTAACGTTCGTCCGGACCGCACCGCTACCGACTCCGCTGCACAGCAGGGCGTTGATATGCGTATGTACCGCGTTATTTATGATGCCATCGAGGAGATGGAGCAGGCCATGAAGGGCATGCTCGAGCCGAAGTTCAAGGAAGTTGTTCTCGGCCACGCAGAGGTTCGTCAGGTGTTCAAGATCACCGGCGCAGGCGCGGTTGCAGGCTGCTATGTACAGGACGGCAAGATTCAGCGTAACGCTGAGGTTCGCGTAGTCCGTGACGGCATCGTATTCCACGAGGGCCACCTGAATACCCTCAAGCGCTTCAAGGACGATGTGAAGGAAGTTGCAACCTCTTATGAGTGCGGCATGAGCATCGAGAACTACAATGATATCAAGGAAGGCGATATCATTGAGTGCTTTGTTATGGAAGAAGTGAAGCAGTAAAGCGCCTTATAGGGTGGATTCCATCCCCCCTATATACGAAAAAGTTCCAAGAAACTTTTTCGATAATTTCCTCGTTTGCACGGCAAACGAGGTTCCGGACACTTGTCCGGAAGCAGTGGTATAAAAGTCCGGCGGAGCTGGACTTTTATGGGGAATTGAATCACGCACTGCGGTGCGTGTGAAAATGCGCGATAGCGCATTTTCCTATACGACCGGAGGGAATGTGCAGAGTGGAAATAGAGAATCATTCTCCATTTTCCATTCTCAATTCTCCATTATTTAACCAATCCTCACGAAGGAGGTTTGATTTGTAAAATGTCTACTCGAATTGATCGTATTTCCGAAGAAGTGATGAAGGCTCTGGCGGAGGCGATGCGCTCTGTCAAGGACCCGCGTGTGCAGGAGGCTATGGTTTCCGTGGTACACTGTGATGTTACCAACGATCTGCGTTATGCGAAGTGCTATATTTCCGTACTCGGCAGCGAGCAGCAGACCAAGGACGTGATGAAGGGCCTGAAGTCTGCGGCAGGCTGGCTGCGCCGCGAGGTTGGCCACAAGGTACAGCTGCGCTACGCGCCGGAGCTGGTATTTGAGCTGGATCAGTCCATCACCCACGGTGCACACATCTCTGAGGTGCTGCACGAGCTGAAAAATGAAGGCAAGCTGGGAGAGGAGGACGCAGAATGATCGTTGACGTTGCTGGCGCTGCTGCTGCGCTGCAGGCAGCGGACGACATTCTCATCCTGACTCACCGCAGACCGGACGGCGACACGGCAGGCTGTGCCGGTGCACTCTGCCGCGGTCTGCAGCAGATTGGCAAGCGCGCATATATTCTGGAAAATCCGGAGATCACCAGACGTTATGCGCCGCTGATCGTGCCGTATTATCCGCCGGAGGATTTTGTTCCGGCGTATGTGGTTTCGACCGATATTGCTGAGGAGAAGCTGTTTCCGGACACGGCCGAGCCGTACAAGGGCAAGGTCGATTTGGTCATTGACCATCACGGCTCGAACGACGGCTTCGGCAAAAAAAACCTCATCCGGCCGGATGCAGGCGGCTGTGCCGAGGTACTGTACGATGTGCTGACGGCGCTCGGCGTTAAGTTCACGGCCGACATTGCAGAGTGCATTTATATCGGTGTTTCGACCGATACGGGCTGCTTTAAGTTCTCGAATACGACCGCGCATTCGCATGCGGTAGCGGCGGCCTGCCTGACTGCCGGTATCGACGGCGGTGAGATCAACCGCGTGCTGTTTGAGACCAAATCGCGTCCGCGTTTTGAGATGGAGCGCATTGTATTTGATACGATGGAGTTCCACGAGAACGGCGCGATTGCGGTTGCCGTGCTCTGGCGCAGGGATATCGACCATGCAGGCGCGGATATGGACGATCTGGACTCGATTGCATCGCTTACGCGCCAGATTGAGGGCGTACAGATCGGCATCACGCTGACCGAGAAGCCGGACGGCACGGTTCGCGTTTCCGTCCGCACCACCAAGGAGATGGACGCGGCCGCTATCTGCAAGAAGGTCGGCGGCGGCGGTCATGTCCGTGCGGCAGGTGCGAGCTTCACCTGCGGCATGGCGGAGGCCAAGGCTGCTATGCTGAAGGCGGCAGAGGAGCAGTTTCATGCAGCAAAGTGACCTGAACGGCATTCTGCTGATGAACAAGCCGCAGGGCTTTACCTCGCACGATGTGGTTGCCAAGCTGCGCGGTATTCTGCACACGCGCAGGATCGGTCACGGCGGCACACTCGACCCGATGGCGACCGGTGTTCTGCCGGTATTCGTCGGCGGTGCGACCAAGGCGGCAGATTTTGCCGCAGCACAGGATAAGGAATATGTTGCCGGGTTCACGCTCGGCTACTGCACGGATACGCAGGATGTCACCGGCGAAATGCTCCAGACCAGCGAACGCTATGCCGCGGAATACGCGGTAAAGCAGATGGTGCGGCGCTTTATCGGTCCGCAGCAGCAGGTGCCGCCCATGTACTCGGCGGTCAAGGTGAACGGCCAGAAGCTGTACGACCTCGCCCGCAAGGGCAGGGAAGTGGAGCGTCCGGCGCGCGATATCATTGTGCACGAAATGGACCTGCTCGACTTCGACGAGAATGCCCAGAAGGGCACGCTGCGGTGCAAGGTCAGCAAGGGCACCTATGTCCGCACACTGGTCAATGACCTTGGCGAAAAGCTGGGTACGCTGGCCGTGCTGCACAGTCTGGAGCGCACCCGTTCGGGCGCGTATGAGCTGGCGCAGTGCCATACCTTTGCCGAGTGTGAGCAGGCAATGGCAGAGGGCACCATGCAGCAGCTTCTGCTGCCGACAGACAGCCTGTTTACCGATAGACCCGCCGTTTCGCTCACCGATGAGGGCGCAGAGCGCATTGCGAGAGGCGCAGTCGTATTTCCGCGCCAGACCGACAGCCTGCCGGAAACCGCAGATACCATCTGCCGTGTGTACCATCAGGATAAATTCCTCATGCTCGGTCAGGTGAGAGAGCTGGATAAGGGCGGTTTGGGTCTGTTTGTATACAAAAACTTCCGATAAGTTTTTGCATACAAACAGAAATGGAGAATTGAAAATGGAAAATGGATAATGAAGGTATCGCGCCTTGCGCGATGATTTAATAAGCGCGAAGCGCCGCATTCATTCTCAATTCTCAATTTTCAATTATCAATTTTTTCAGGGGGATTCCCTTATGATAGAAGTTACAAAGCCGCGTGCCATCGCGCTCGGCTACTTTGACGGCGTGCATCTGGGCCATCGGGCGCTCATGCAGCGTGCGGTCGAGCGTGCCAAGCAAATCGGCGGCACGAGTGCGGTTTTCACGTTTGATGTGCATCCGGATTCGGTTGTCATGGGCCGTCAGGTGCCGCTGCTGACCGCAAATGCATATCGCACCGAGGAGATCAAAAAGCTCGGCGGTGTGGACGAGGTTATTTTCGGCCACTTTGACCATGAAATGCAGCACATGGACTGGCGCGATTTTATCCACAAGCTGCTCATTGGTCGCTTCAATGCGGGCTGGATTATCTCGGGACGCAATAACCGTTTCGGCTATAAGGGGCAGGGCAACGCAGAAGGCATGGCTATCGAGTGCGAAAAGGCCGGCATCGGCTATGACTGCATCGAGGATGTCAAGATTGACGGCATTGTGGTGTCCTCCACCTATATTCGTCAGCTGATTTCGCAGGGCGATATGGAAGGTGCGGCTAAGTTTCTCGGTCATCCGTATACGGTTTCCGGTATTGTGGAGCACGGACGGCGTGTCGGCACAAGCGTGCTGCAGGTGCCGACGGTCAATCTGCGTCTGCCGACCGAAATGGCGCTGCCGCCGTACGGCGTGTACGCAACCCGCGTTCTGGTGGACGGACAGAGCTATATCGCAGCGACCAATATCGGTGTAAAGCCGACATTTTTGGACGGCGGTGCACCGACCATCGAGCCGCATCTGCTCGACTTTGCGGGCGATCTGTACGGCAAGATGATCCATGTGGAGCTGCATAAGTTCCTGCGTCCGGAAATGCAGTTTGAATCGGTGGAGGCGCTCAAGACCGCCATCGAGGAGAATGTGCAGCAGACCAGAGAATTTTTCAAAGAGAAATAAGAAAAGGCGGTATCGCTGCATAGCGGTACCGCCTTTCTGTATCTCAGGGAACAATTTGGTTGACAATCAAGGGATCGTTCGGTATCATCAAGGTACAAGAATAAGGATAGAGAATCGGGAGGAAGACAATATGAAGAAATCGGTCAAATGTGCAGTGACAGTGGCACTGCTCCTTCTGCTTTGTGCGGTTGGGATCTATGGCATATTCTTTGCACCACGGAAGATCGGCTGTGCAGTCGATGATTCGTTTTCGTGGAAGGCGTACAGCTATACGCCGGTGACGAGCAAAACGATTTATAACTATGCGTTCCCGTCCGAAGAAATTACACTTTCTGCGGAAAATCGGGAGACGATCGTGCAGCTGCTTGCAGACAGTAAGGGCAAGCGGCGCTTTCCGGGCAGATGGACACCGTACGGCACGAATACCAGGATTCCGTGCGTCGTTGCAGTGCAAATAGACAGCGCGGAAGCAGATTATATGCTCTTTCTGTGCAGGAATGATTCGGAAGAGTTGCTGCTGCTGAAAACAGAACTACATGGCAAGGACAGATGGTATACGCTGGAGAGTCCGGCGCTTGCGGCGGCTCTGAATACCCTGTATCCGTATGATACCACAGGCAGCACTGTAACGCATACTGTCGGAACAAACTAAAAAAGCTGCGGTTAAACCGCAGCTTTGAGGCTGTCGAAAAACTCCGTTTTTCGAGCAGCCTCTCGATTGAAACCACGCTTTCAATCGAATCTTGACGAAAAGCCGCGCCCTACGGGCACAATTTTTCGTCCCTTGTATAATTCCCGAGGTACACGCCCCCGGGAATTATGAATTTGCTGTGCAAATTCTATTTTATGCGTGCTGCCGCACGAAAAGTGAAAACGATAGATTGACTTTATCGACAGACTGAAAGCTGCGGTTAAACCGCAGCTTTTTTGCCGCAAGGCGGAAAAAAGCCGCCTGATGAATCAGACGGCGATTTTCCCTCAAAGAGCAGGTAAAGAGTAAAGAAAGAAAAAAGAAAAAAAGAGAGCAAATGAAATATAAAAACCAATGTGGTTGTTGGTTATTGTCGATTTGTTGTGTTCCTTAGAACAATTATTATTATAGTCGTTTTAGATAAAAATGCAATAGATTTTTTGTTTAATGTTCCAGAGAAAATGCAAAAGTTTTTGTGCATATACTACAAAAATAACATCTGTAAATTGTAGGGAAACACAAAACAAAGGGAAAACAAGCCGAAGTCTCAAAAAATCCGGCGGCAGCGGGAACGATTTGCCGCTGCAAAACGTGTTGTTGGTGAAAGGAGGAGAGAGCAATGCAGACAAAACTCAGGTCGGACGCATTTCTGCAGCAGGCGATGGACACCTGCGGCGACGCGGTCTACCGCTTAGCTTTGTGCAGACTGAACAGCCGCGCGGACGCAGAGGACGTCTATCAGGAAGTCTTTCTCCGGCTGCTGCGGGACGACACCGATTTCCGCGACACCGAGCACCTGAAAGCATGGCTGCTGCGCGTAACGCTCAGCCGGTGCGCCGATCTTCGCCGGTCGGCGTGGTTTAAGCGCACCGCACCGATGGAAGCTGCCGCGGATGCTGCCGCTCCGGAACCGGAAAGCAGCAGTGAGCTGTGGCAGGCGGTACACGCACTGCCGGACAATCAGCGAATCGCGGTGTGGCTGCACTATGTGGAGGGCTACCGCACAGAGGAGATCGCGGAAATGGTCGGCTGCCGTCCGGCAACGGTACGCACGCGGCTGCATCGCGCAAGAAAGCAATTAAAGCTGGATTTGGAGGGATCTTACGATGAAGAACAACTGGAACGAACTGAAGGACATCAAGGCTCCGCAGGAGCTGAAGGAGCGCACGCTGGCAGCAGCTCGTGAAGCGCGTAAGCTGACGAACGAACCGCTGCATGCGGTGCCGCGCCATCCGTGGGGAATGGCAAAGCGCCTTCTGGCGGCAGTCTGCGCGTTCGGTATTGTGCTGGGCGGTACGGCGGTTTATCGCACGCATAATGGCACCGCGCAGACCGGCAGTGCAGCCGTAGCGGACGCCATCAATCACACATTCGGCTTTGCAGCCTATGCCGCCGATACCGGCGAGCTGCGTCAGCCGAAGGACAGCAAGATCGTGTTCGACACCGGCAGTGCCGCGGACGATCCGGAAAAGGGTTTCTACTCCGGCTGTCTGTTCAAGGTGACCGGCGAGGATATCAAAACCGTATCCGCGACCATCGACAAGGGCGCAGTCTACCGCACGAAAACCGTCAAGGATACATCGGACGACCGCGACGAGTGGGTGCGCTCGATGCATCAGGGCACGAACCCCGAACTCGACGGTGCAGACTGGATCATGGTCTGGGGCAGTGACGAGATGCATATGTACGCCGACCTGTGCTGGAAGCTGGACAACGGCTTCACCGACGCGTACGACCCGGACACCAGCTACGGTCTGTGGCTGCCCAGCCAGCCGCTAACCACGGACGATGATCTGCAGGATTCGCGGCACAAGGCCGTGGACGGCTTTGAAGGCGCAAAGCTGACCGCCACCATCACCTTTACTGACGGCTCGGAGCAGACCCGCTCGATGACGCTGCACACCGGCAAGCTGGGCGTGGAATACAAGGACGATACATCCGGTCCGAGCCTTACCGGCGAAGTGCTGACCGATGAGCAGGCCGCGGCGGAAGGCTATATCTATGGCGTCTATGCGGATATTGAGTAATTGAAGATATGTGCCATTCGTCCAAAATCATCAAAAATTAGTATAGTGCATGAAAATTTCCTCTGAATCTTGTGTTCAGAGGAAACTTTTTTGCGGAAAAATGGGAATATACCTTGAAAAATACGGTGTTATCGCATAAAATAGAAGAAGTTTAGTTCGTAAATGAGGCGAAAGTATGCTCAACATTGTTTTGGTCGAGCCGGAGATTCCGCAGAACACCGGCAACATTGCCCGCACCTGTGCGGCGACAGGCTGTGTGCTGCATCTGGTCGAGCCGCTCGGCTTTGCTATCGACGACAAGCGCATGAAGCGTGCAGGTCTGGACTACTGGCATCTGCTCGATGTGCGTATGTATAAAAATCTGGATGAATTTTTTGAGAAAAATCCGGATGGCCGCTACTTCTATGCGACAACAAAGGCGCCACACGCCTATCATGAGGCGGAATACCGCGACGGCGACTACCTGATGTTCGGCAAAGAGACCCGCGGTCTGCCGGAAGCGCTGCTCATCGAGCACCCGGAACGCTGTGTTCGCATTCCCATGAGAGAGGGCGCGCGCAGCCTTAATCTGTCTAACTCGGTCGCTGTTATCGTGTTTGAGGCACTGCGGCAGACCGGCTTTGAAAATCTGAGACTTGCGGGACCGTTCCCACAGGCATAAAGGAGTAAAGAATGGAAAAGATTCATATTTTGACCGATTCCTCATCGGATATTCCGCACGATCTGGTCGAGGCGCACGGCATTGAGATCGTACCCATCATGCTGACGCATGAGGGACGCAGCTTCCGCGAATATTACGACATCACATCCGAGGACTACTGCAGGCTGCTCGAGACCAGCAGTGAGATTCCCGGCACGGCCATGACTACGCCGACCGTATTCCTCGAGTCCTACAACCGTGCATTTGAGCGCGGCTGCACGCATCTGCTGGCGGTGCTCATCAACGGCAACGGCTCGGGCACTTATCAGGCGGCGTGTCTTGCAAAATCCATGTTCGAGGAGGAGCAGGGTGAGGGCAAAATGACCATCGAGGTCATCGACTCCAAGACATACACCTATATTTACGGACACATTGTTGTCAAGGCTGCCGAAATGCGCGAGCAGGGCGAGAGCTTTGACGCGATCGTCAGCGTGGTAAAAAGCCGTCTTAACCGCGTGGAAGCCTACCTCGGTGTGTACAGCCTCAAGTTCCTCAAGAAGTCCGGCCGTATTTCGGGCGGCGCGGCCTTCGTGGGTGAGGCGCTCGGTCTCAAGCCCATCAGCCATGTGTATGACGGTGCGGTAAAGGTGTGTGACAAGGTGCGCGGTGAGAAGGCACTCGTTGCCGGAATGAGCAAAAAAGTCTCCGCCCGTGTGGTGCAGCCGGATAAGCAGACGGCTATCCTGCTCTACGGCGATGTACCCGCCGAGCGTCTGGATGAAATGGAAAAGCGTCTGCGTACCGAAATTGGATTCCGCGATGTGGAACGCGTAGCGATCGGTCCTTCGGTTCTGACAAATACTGGTCCGCTGGCAATGGCTGTAGCGTATTATGGAACGCCGCGGGATTGATGCAAAAATTGTGAATGTTGTTTAATATTTCGCAACTTTTTGGCGAAAAACGCAAAAATCCTCTAAAAGCGAGTTGGAATGTGATGATTTTCACAATTTTGCTTGCGAATGGCACGAATTACGAGTATAATTCTGTATTGGAAACGGAATTATTTAAGTAATAAGTTCGTGCTTTTGTTCCTTATCGTAACTTTATAATACATCTTAAAGGAGAGGGATATTTATGCAGTATAACAAGAAGAGCGTTGAGGATATCGACGTATCCGGCAAGAAGGTAATTGCCCGCTGCGATTTTAACGTACCGCAGGATGAGAACGGCAACATCACCGATGACAAGCGCATCCGTGCTTCGCTGGAGACCATCAACTACCTGCTGGATCACAACGCTGCTGTAATCCTGTGCTCGCACCTCGGCCGTCCGAAGGGCGAAGTAAACATGAAGTATTCGCTGGCTCCGGTCGCTAAGCGCCTGAGCGAGCTGCTTGGCAAGGAAGTCAAGCTGGCAAAGGACGTTGTAGGCGAGGACGCTAAGAAGCTGGCCGCTGAGGTTAAGCCGGGCGAGGTCGTTCTGCTTGAGAATGTTCGCTTTGAAAAGGGCGAGACCAAGAACGACGCTGCGCTGGCAAAGGCTATGGCTGACATGGCTGACATTTACGTCAACGACGCATTCGGCACCGCACACCGTGCACACGCTTCCACCGCAGGCATCGCAGATTACCTGCCGGCTGTATGTGGTTTCCTGATCAAGAAAGAAATCTCTATCATGGGCAAGGCCCTGAGCGATCCGGCTCGTCCGTTCGTTGCAATCCTGGGCGGCGCTAAGGTTTCCGACAAGATCGGCGTTATCGAAAACCTGATCGACAAGTGCGACACCATCATCATCGGCGGCGGCATGGCCTACACCTTCTCCAAGGCACAGGGCGGCGAGATCGGCACCTCTCTCTGCGAGGAAGACAAGATCGAGCTGGCACTCGGCCTGCTCAAGAAGGCTGCTGACAAGGGCGTTAAGCTGCTCCTGCCGGTTGATACCGTTTGTGCAGATCACTTCGGCGCAGACGCTGCTCCGGTCGTATACGAGGCTGGCAAGATCCCGGCTGACATGATGGGCATGGACATCGGCCCGAAGACCGTAGAGCTGTTCTCCGAGGCTGTCAAGGACGCAGGCACCGTTGTTTGGAACGGTCCGATGGGCGTATTCGAGTTTGACACCTTCGCAGTCGGCACCAAGGCTGTTGCCAAGGCAATCGCTGAGAGCAAGGCTGTTTCCATCATCGGCGGCGGCGACTCCGCAGCTGCTGTTGAGAAGCTGGGCTTTGCTGACAAGATGACCCACATCTCCACCGGCGGCGGCGCTTCTCTGGAGTTCCTCGAGGGTCTGGAGCTGCCGGGCATCGCATGCCTGCAGGACAAGTAAGTCCATTAGGAACGCTTTATATCGGAGCGCGTTCTGTTGAGCGCTCCGTATAAATACATAAAGATTTAAGACGGAAAAGTCCGTCCGAATGTTTGAAAGGGGTAAAACCAACATGAATCGCAGATATCGTAAGACCATTATCGCCGGTAACTGGAAGATGAACAAGACTCCGGCAGAGGCAAAGGCTCTGATCGAAGAGATGAAGCCGCTCCTGTCCAAGACCAAGTGGTGCGAGATGGTTCTTTGCGTACCGTTCACCGATATTCAGGCTGCTGTAAAGGCTGCTAAGGGCTCCAAGATTGCAATCGGCGCTGAGAACATGCACTTCGAGAAGTCCGGCGCTTTCACCGGCGAGATCTCCGCTGACATGCTCAAGGAGCTGGGCGTTAAGTACGTTATCATCGGCCACTCCGAGCGCCGTCAGTACTTCAACGAGACCGACGAGGCTTGCGGCAAGAAGGTTCAGGTCGCTCTCGAGAACGGTCTGCGCCCGATCCTGTGCGTAGGCGAGTCTCTGACCGAGCGCGAGCAGGACGTTACCATGGAAGTTATCCGCAAGCAGATCAAGATCGCTCTGCAGAACGTAGCTGTTGAGGACATTAAGAAGGTTGTCATCGCTTACGAGCCGATCTGGGCAATCGGTACCGGCAAGACCGCTACCGCAGAGCAGGCTAACGAGGTTTGCTCCGCTATCCGTGACTGCCTGCGCGAGAAGTACGGCGCACGCGCTGCACGCGGCATCACCATCCAGTACGGCGGCTCTATGAACGCAAAGAACGCTTCCGAGCTGCTGGCTCAGCCGGACGTTGACGGCGGCCTGATCGGCGGTGCCTCCCTGAAGAGCGCTGACTTCGCTACCATCGTAGAAGCAGCTAACCAGTAAGATAAGGATACGGGAAAGGGAAACGCTCCCTCACCGTTTTGCGGAGGGGGACATGGTGATATCGTGTCCCCTTTTATTCTCTTATCGTTCGCTTCTGTAAAGGAGTTTTATCAGTATGAAAAAAACCACTATGCCGGGCATGCCGGAGGTAGAGGTAGTCGAGATCAAGACTTCTGCACCGGTTAATGTTCTGGCAGATCCGGCTCCTGCAAAAAAGCCGGCGGCAAAGCGTACCCGCAAGACCGCTGCGGCAAAGACAACTGCAGCCAAGACTGAGGCGAAAAAGCCGGCAGCCAAGCGCGGCCGCAAGCCCAAGGCAGCCACCGCTGCTGCCAAGAAGGCAGAGGGCCCGAAGAAGCCGACCGCTCTGATCATCATGGACGGCTTCGGCCACCGCGAGGAGACCAAGGGCAACGCCATCGAGGCTGCTAAAAAGCCGAATCTCGATAAGATTTTCGCAGAGAACCCGCTCACCTATATCGGTGCATCCGGTCTGGACGTTGGTCTGCCGGACGGCCAGATGGGCAACTCCGAGGTTGGCCACACCAACATCGGTGCAGGCCGCATTGTATATCAGGAGCTGACCCGCATCACCAAGGCCATTCAGGACGGCGATTTCTTCGAGAATCCGGCTCTGATGAGCGCGATCAACCAGTGCAAGTGGTTTGATTCCACCCTGCACATTTTCGGTCTGCTGTCTGACGGCGGTGTGCATTCCCACATTGACCACATGTTTGCGTTGCTCGAGCTGGCACGCCGCAATGGTCTGCGCAAGGTTTGCTTCCACTGCTTCATGGACGGCCGCGACACGCCGCCGCAGTCCGGTATCGAGTATATCGACCGCCTGCAGGCCAAGATCGACGCTGTCGAGGTCGGCTGCATCGCAACCGTATCCGGCCGTTACTACGCAATGGATCGTGATAACCGCTGGGATCGCGTACAGAAGGCGTACAACGCTATCGCACTCGGCGAAGGCGAGCACGCTGCTACCGCACACGAGGCTATGGAGCAGTCCTACGCAAACGGCGTAACCGACGAGTTCGTTGTTCCGGTTATCGTTACCGAGGGCGCGACCGTCAAGGACGACGACGCGATCATCTTCGCAAACTTCCGTCCCGACCGTGCGCGTGAGATCACCCGTGCATTCGTTGATCCGGAATTCACCGGCTTTGAGCGCGTACAGCCTAAGATCCACTACGTCTGCATGACGCAGTACGATGCTACTATTCCGGGCGTGGAAATCGCCTTCAAGCCGCAGAGCCTGAAGAACACGTTCGGCGAATATATCTCCGATCTGGGTATGACCCAGCTCCGCATTGCCGAGACCGAGAAGTACGCACACGTTACGTTCTTCTTCAACGGCGGCGTTGAGAAGGAGTATCCGGGCGAGGATCGTGCTCTGATCCCGTCCCCGAAGGTTGCAACCTATGATCTCCAGCCGGAGATGAGCGAGCCTGCCGTTACCGAGGAGTGCGTAAAGCGCATCCTGTCCGGCAAGTACGACGTTGTTATCCTCAACTTCGCAAACTGCGATATGGTAGGTCACACCGGCGTATTCGAAGCTGCAGTCAAGGCTATTGAGGCTACCGATGACGGCGTAGGCAAGGTCGTTGACGCCATCCTCAAGATGGGCGGCCAGTGCCTGATCACCGCCGACCACGGCAACGTCGATCAGATGCTCGACGCCGACGGCGTGACTCCGTTCACCGCACACTCCACTAACCCGGTGCCGCTCGTAATGGTCGGTCACGAGGGCAAGCTGGCAGAAGGCGGCGTACTGGCTGATCTGGCTCCCACCATGCTGGATATGATGGGCATTCCGCAGCCTGCAGAGATGACTGGTCACAGTCTGCTTGTTAAGTAAGCAGAGTGAAGAGTTGAGAGTGTAGAGCGAAGAGAAATCTTCATTTAACGCTCGGCAATTCGGATATTCTTATTGATAATAATAGAGTGAAGCAGAAAGAGTGAAAAGGCGGAGTAATCTCCACCCTCCACTCTTCACTCTCCACTCTTTTATAAGCTAATCTATTCTTATGTAAGAAGGAGAAAGAATTATGAAGGGCTACATTGAAATTGTTGATGTAATTGGCCGCGAAGTTATGGACTCCCGCGGCAACCCGACCGTTGAGGTTGAGGTTTACGTTGAGGGCGACACCGGCGCATACATGGGCCGCGCTGCTGTTCCGTCCGGTGCTTCCACCGGTATCTTCGAGGCTTGCGAGCTGCGTGACGGCGACAAGTCCCGCTACAACGGCAAGGGCGTACTCAAGGCTGTTGACGCTGTAAACGGCGAGATCGCTGAAGTTGTTATCGGCATGAACGCTCTCGACCAGCAGGCAATCGACAAGGCTATGATCGAGGCTGACGGCACCCCGAACAAGACTAAGTTCGGCGCAAACGCTATCCTCGGCGTATCCCTGGCTGTTGCCAAGGCTGCTGCAGAGGCTCTGAGCCTGCCGCTGTACAACTACATCGGCGGCTGCAACGCTAAGACCCTGCCGATGCCGATGATGAACATCCTCAACGGCGGTGCACACGCTACCAACAACGTTGAGATTCAGGAATTCATGATCATGCCGGTTTCCGCTCCGTCCTTCCGCGAGGCTCTGCGCCGCTGTGCAGAGGTATTCCATCAGCTGAAGACCACCCTGAAGGAGAACGGCACTCCGGCAGCAGGTGTAGGCGATGAGGGCGGCTACGCTCCGAACCTGAAGAAGGACGAGGACGCTCTGAAGGTTATCGTTCAGGCAATCGAAGAAGCTGGCTACAAGCCGGGCGAGGACTTCATGATCGCGATCGACGCTGCTTCCTCCGAGTGGTGGAACGACGAGGAGAAGTGCTATATCCAGCCGAAGTCCGGCAAGAAGCTGACTCAGCAGCAGCTGGTTAAGATGTGGAAGAACTTCGCTGAGAAGTACCCGATCATCTCCCTCGAGGACGGCATGGCAGAGGAAGACTGGGAAGGCTGGGCTATGCTGACCAAGGCTCTGGGCGACAAGATCCAGCTGGTTGGCGACGACCTGTTCGTAACCAACACCACTCGTCTGTCCAAGGGCATCGAGCTTGGCGTTGCTAACTCCATCCTGATCAAGGTTAACCAGATCGGCTCCCTGACCGAGACCCTGGACGCTATCCAGATGGCTAACCGCGCAGGCTACACCGCAGTTGTATCCCACCGTTCCGGCGAGACCGAGGACGCAACCATCGCTGATATCGCTGTTGCACTGAACGCTGGTCAGATCAAGACCGGTGCTCCGTCTCGTACCGACCGCGTTGCAAAGTACAACCAGCTGCTCCGCATCGAGGAAGAGCTGGGCGAGGACGTTGCACAGTTCCTGGGCAAGAAGGCTTTCTTCAACCTGAAGAACAAGTAAGTCTCCGTCCTTACCGATACTGTAATATGAGAAAACCGCACGCTTTTACGTGCGGTTTTTTTTATAGCAATTTCTTGCGAATATATAGTAAATTCTTGCGCTTGAGTTGACGGATGGACAAACCTGTGCTATCATAAACGCAGTAGCATAGCGAATCCTCTGTGCTGAAACAGAGAATCTGGCTTTTTTGGATAAAATTGCTCACATTTTCATTTCTTTATCATAAATCACCTCTGTGCCTTGTGCGCAGAGGTGATTTATTTTTTCGGACAGACGCGGCTTGAAAAAAATCAGCCGCCGTAGCCGTTCTTCCATCGCTGCAGCGCGAGCACTGCGTTCTTGTAGCTGACATCGGCGGTCGGCGTTCCGGCGGGCACACCGAGGATAGCCGCGTCACCCTGACGAACGTATCCGCTGGTTTTCCAGCGCTCAAGCGCCTGCTCGTAGGCGCGGGTCTGTGCATTCGCGGCCGCACTGCTGACATTCAGCTGATAATTGCGCCAGTTCAGCGTCGGCGTGCCGTTCAGGAAGCCGGTCAGACCGGCTACGGACAAGCCGTAATCGCGGTCGGCGTTAAACTGGCTCAGTGCCGCCTGCGCCTGCTGGAGCGCCGCATTTTCCGATGCGGTATAGTAGCTGCTCTCGGCGGCTGCGGTCTGTTCATCGGCAGCATTCTGCGCTGCCGCACGCGCGGACAGACGCGCCTGCCCAAGCGAATTCAGGTCGCTGCGGTACCGGTTGTCCACCGCAATGCGGCTGGTCTCCGCCATGCCGCTGGTGGCTGCCTGCCCGCGTGCGCTCATGTTAAGTCCGAGCGCCGCCAGCTTTTCCTCGTTGTTCACCGCGGACTGTCGGGCATTGATGTCGGTCTGACGCATACCGGCGGCGTAGTCGTTCTCGATGGATGCGAGATTGCTCTCCAGCTGCCTTGCAATGCGGCTGCGGGCGGTCTCAAATCGCTTGAAACGGGCATTTTCCGCCGCATCATACAGGCTGCTGACGCGGTTTGCACCGGTTGTTGTGCTTGAAACCGAGTACGGACGGTAGGTGCCGTTCCACGTCGAAACCGCGTCGTTGGATGCAACCTTGCCGCCGAGACCGAGCGAGTCAATCTTGTTCTGGCGTTCGCTCAGCAGCTGCTGGCGTTTCGCTGAATCAGTCGTGCCGGCGATTGCCGCCGAGTAGTCAAAATGGTCGCGGTAGCCGTTGGAATTGAGCGTGCCGGAGGACGTACTTGACGTCGATTTGCTTGCCGCCGTCTTAGACGAAGCGGACTTGGACGCGGCTGACTTTACCGTTGATGTTCGGCGCGCGAAAGTTGATTTGATGATTGCCAAAGGGGAATCCTCCTTTCTAAATTACGGTCTGACCCTGTGTCCAGCGGATGGTGAGCGCGAGCAGACCAAACGGCTCATCCGGCCGGTCGTTGCCGATGCGCACGGCAAACAGAGGACTGCGGTGCTGCTTCCATCGGGTACGGTACGTCACGGCGCCCGGAATGCACCGGAAGGAGAACCGTGAAAAGTCCAGTGTGCGGAAGGAAAACAGGTCCATATTGCGGGAAAGCGCAAGCTGGGCACCGTTTTCGTTCTCGTACTGCACGGTCGCGCCCGAGCGGGAATGCGGCATGAGCGTCGGAATCACGTCCCGCACGGTCTTGAAGCGGCTCCAGTCGGAGAGCGGCAGGGTAGGCGTGCGCCAGTACGCGGCAATCGCCGCCGTGTCATCAAGATAGGCGTGCTCCTCCTCGCTTTTGGCAAAGCGGCACAGCCGGCCGTCTGCCGTGCCGAACCACAACTGACCGTTCAGCACAGCCAGACACTGTGCAGGCACATTGACCCAGAAAAACCACGCCGGATCGCCGTTTTCCTCGGTCAGAGAGCCGTCCGCGACATAAATGTGTCCGTTTACTGCCAGATAATATTTGCCCTCGAATACCACCGCACAGGCGTTTTTGAGGTCGGCCTCCTGCGATAATTTCGGCACAATGGCATCGGATACCGAGCGGATCGTTCGCTGTTCGGCAACGGCGGTGCCGTACACGCCCTGCACACCTCTTGCTGAGAGATACAGCGGCAGGTCGTTCAGCACGGCGAAGCAGCGGCTCGAAATCGCGCCTTCACCTTGCGCACCTTGCTTGAGCGGATACAGCGCAGAACCGTCATCAGCCATCATGTAGGTGCGCAGATAGCTGGTTGCCTCCTGTGCGCCGCCGGACTTGACTACGACCTGACTTTCGTACTGCTTGAGATAGCCGACGATCGCAGATGCATCCGTACCCATGCGGGTGTAGCCGGTGTCCGGAAAGTAGGTCGGGTCGTACAGGCCGCTCTGCCAGTCACAGTCCGGCTCATCCGGGTTGCCGGAAAGGAACACGCGCGTGTCGTTTTTGCCGCCGTACAGCCCGGCAAAGCGGCATTTGTTGATCTTGTCCGCGTGTCCGCTGACGGTTTTGGCAAACGCGATGGACACATTCGCCAGTCCGTTTCCGTTTGCCGGAGCAGAGGCCAGCGTTACCAGACCGGTCGAGCGGTTGACCGCCGAAACGGTAACCGCCGAGCCGTTGACCTCAGCCGTAACAGCTGTTTCGTCGAGGTCGGTCGCGTCCACCTTGAACTGGGTCGCCGTGCCGTCACCGATAAAGGTGTTGATGCGCTTAGGCGTCAAGAGATTTACCGCCTCGTAGCTGGTGCCGCCGCCGGTCGGCGCCGCAGAGATGGTCGTGGTCGGCACATAGGCTGTGCCGGATACGGAAACGGCTTCCCAGGCCGTGTTTTTGCTGCTTTTGCGCACCGCACGATAGGTTTTGCCGTCCATCAGGTACAGCACACCCTTCATCGTAAACGACTGGGAAAACGCCTCGTTCATGTCTGCGCACAGCTCGGTCTGCGTGCCGTCCGGCGCCCGAAAATACAGCTTTGCACCCGCATGAACGGCACAGCCTACACCATCCGGCATGGCGAATAACCCGTAGATGGGTGCGTTAAACTGCGCCTGTGTACGCCATCCGGTGCGCTTTACCAGAAAATCGTTCTGGTCGCAGATCATGTTCTGCATATCCGGCGAGCGGGAGAGAGACACCTTAGTTGGATGCGTGCGGCAGTCGATGCCGCCGAACCGGCTGACCACGGTCTGCTGCTCGGTCTCCGGATAGGGAAATTCATAGCTTCGCATTAAATCATCTCCTGCACGGCGGTAAACTGCGCGGGACAGTGACTCAGCAGGCGTTCGCTGTATTCGGTTGCCGCCCAGTTGAACTTGGCCTTGTCGTCATCCGCGACAAGCAGCGCCGCCAGTCCGTACGGAAAACATTCGCGCGCCAGCCAGTCACCGGCGGGCAGTTCCTCGGTCAGCGTCGTCATGCGCGGCGGCACAAGCAGCACGTCTTTGCCGTCAGACGCACGTTCCGCGTTCATCTCGCGCAGGCTGTTCGCTAACAGCTGGTTGAGCGCACCGAGCGCAAACTGCTCGTAATACACACCGCTGTCCGGTGTTTCAGATAAAATATTCAGCGCTGCACGAAAGCATTCGGTTCCGGTCATAGGGTTACCTCCTTTGTGATGGGTTCATTGGATACAGTGAGGAGTTAGAAGGCAGGAGTGGGGAGTAAACGAAGAAAACCTCCTACCTCCTACCTCCTCACTCCTAACTCTTATCTGCTATTTGAATTTAGCCTTCCGCTACCTCGGACGGATACGCGCCGGACTGCACACAGTATGCGCGGATCTTGCAGCCGGTCTCCGGCGTCAGCACAGTGCCGGCAACGTAATCCTTCGCAGAATCCGAGTAGCGCGGATCCGAGCCGTCCAGGGTGTAGCGCACCTTGCCGAACGCGGTAATCTTGCCCTGGCTGATGGTCGGTGCGCTCGAGCGGCAGTCCTCATCGACCAGTGCATACACGCCGCCGCACTTTGCGCCGAGCACATATGCGTCGTAGTAGTGACGGCCCTCGATCAGTGCACCGGACACGCCGACCGGGTCCTCATGCACCTTGGCATCCGCAATCTTGTACGGCATGAGCACGGCATCCTTGTGTGCAACGAGGAAGTACACGTCCTCCGGCAGATAGCTCTTGGGAACACGGACGACATTCATGCCGAATACCTCGCCGCACACGCCCTTGGCGATGGACTGACGCGCCAGCACGTCTACACCGGCAAACTCGTCCGAGGTGCACACCAGTTTGTACATTTCGCTGGTCAGGTACAGATAGCGGTTGTCGTCCGGCACAAGCGCATCGTCAAGTGCCTGCGATGCATCCGCAATCTTGCTGATGATATTCGCCTTGGTCGGCTTTGCACTTTCCACAATGCTGCCCGCCATGGTGACGAAGCGCTTGAATGCGTATTTGTCCGCCGCCGGTGTGGACTTTTCGTTCAGCTGCAGGCGCAGCATGTCGGCGGCATTCTTGACCAGATTCTGATCGAGGTTGTTGCCCTTGTCGATGGTCAGGGTAAACGCCTTGTCCTGCGTCATAGTCAGTTCCTGTACCACGTCCTGCATCTCGGTCACATCGCCGTAGCGCTTCAGACCGCCGTCACGGTCGTAATCGACCTCTTCGACGGTGATCGGAGTGTAAACCTTGAGCGTTTTCACGCCGGTCAGGTCATACGTCTCGGCGGTCTTGCCCTTGATGAAGGACGCACGGGTGAATACCTCTGCAATCTGGTCGGAATACTTGCTTGCGAGGTTGATAGCCATAAAAATTTACCTCCTACATAAATGTTAAATCGTGAAGTAATGAGAATGTTACTTGCCGAGCAAAGCGAGGGTAACCGGGTCTACCCCCACGGGTTCCCCGTCCGACTGCGCCGGACCGACCGCCGCACGGCGGTTTTTCTGGTTCATCTTGAGCGCTGCCAGTTCGTCTCTCAGTTCGGCAATCTCCCACTTGCGGTACGCGGACACGAGCGAGCCTTCCTGCTGCGCCCACTCCCACACCTGAGGCGGGATGTCCTCCGGACGAACATCCGGATATTCCTCGACGAATGCGGCGTAGATCTGGCCGTTCGGCATGGCGTTTGCCGCACGATTACGGCGGATGTAGGCGTTGCGCTTGGAAAGGCCCTGTGCGGCTGCGTCGATCAGCTCCTCGAGCGTCAGTTCGACGATATCGCCGTCTACCTCGACCGGATAGGTCTGCGCATTTTCCTGCGGCTGGATTTCCGCCGCCTGCTCCTGTGCGAACGGATTGACCGTCATTTCCTGCTCAGGATTGGGATTCACTGTGGTTTTCTGCATTACTGTTTGCCTCCTTTTGCTGCTGTCGCTGTACGCGAAGTGACGTGCAGCGTCGTTGCCGCGTACCTGATAATCCGGTACGTTTTCCAGATATACGAGCGGGTCGGAAATAACGCCGCTCTCCAGCAGATGATCGTTTGTCATCGTCTGCATGGTTTCGGACCAGTAGCTTGCCGCGCCGACATCCACCTGCAGGCGCATGTCCTGCCCGGCGAGTGCGGAGAAGTCGAACGTGCATGTTTCGGGTTCGCCGCCGTCCTCGTTCGGCAGAACGAGCGTGCGCACGCCGTAGTGCGCGCCCATCAGATCGAGAAACACGCGCGCCCAGTCCTCAGTGAAGCGGTAAAACTCCATTTTGGTCAGCTCGAGCGGCGCTGCCGTTGCGTTCTGCACCGCGATAATCGCCGAGGTGTTGTCCGGATTGACCGTGCCGAGTGCGGCCTCGCTTGCGCCCATGAGCTCCGCGGTATCGGTCATCATTTGCTTGAGCAGCTGCAGCACCTGTGCCGAGATATCCGGTGCGCGGAATGCGGCAGCAATCGCTTCATTCGGGTTGCCGCGCATGCCGATCGCCTTGCCGACGTCGTTCGACCAGCCGTTCGGGAACCGCGTCATGTCGTACACGATCTTAGGGAACGCCACTTGCTTGATGCACTGGACGTACATCGAGTACAGCTTGTTGATGGCGATCTGGTTCGGAATCGCCTCGGTCAGCGGACTTTCGCCGTGGCACGAGCCAGTTCAACAAGGTGCGTCACCGATAGTTAATAGGGAGCACCTTTTCGCGCATTACGACCGCGTTTCGCGTGGTCTTGCAGAAGGCAATGCCGTTCTCGGTCCTGCGCATGTGCAGGAGTACAGTCACGCGGTCGCTGTCGCTTGAGGTGCGGTAACGATGGTATTCGCCGTTGTCATCCGACCGAATGGCTTCCGCGTCGCTCGCAGAGATGCCGTTGTCGCGCGCTTCCTGCCGCACCTCATCTGCGTCGCGCCGCATGGCAATGATAATGTACGGCTGGCGCTGTACCTCATCGCAGGCGGCGTTGCCGAAGCAGATGTTCGTGGAATCAATCAGCTCCACCGCAATATCGCCCTTAACCGCCTGACCGGTCTCAAGCGCAGGATCAAAGTGCATGTAGAAGCACGCATCGCCGTCCACACAGGCGTTTTTCAGCAGCGGGCGGCCGAGTGCCTTGACACCCGAACGCTCGATCGCGGATGCAAACGCACGCTCGAGCACATGCGCGGTCTGCCGACCGTCCTCGTCCATGTCGAATGGCTGGGCGCGTACCGCCACATCGTCGGAGACCAGCATGGACACAAACAGGTTGACACAGCGGCGCAGCACGTTAAAGATCAGCGGGTCGAGGGACTGCACGCGCAGTCCCTCCCACTGCCTGCCGAGGTAAAACGCCTCGTTGCGCCGCACACGGTCGTACAGCCCAATGGAGCGCTTGTAATCGCGGTCGCGCTCGTATTTCTTCCAGATTGCCGTCGGTGACGGATCAAATTTCATCGTTGTCCTCCTCTCGTCCGTAGTTCATCAGCGCCGCCAGATCGCGGCTGAGCGTATCCTCCGGCGTAGATTCTGCCGTGTGCTCCTTCGGCAAACGCCGCGGCAGAACCACACCGCCGGAGATGACTGCACCGGTCAGGACCAGCACCGCCGCAGACAGCGCGTAACATAAAATTTCCATAATGCCTCCTTTCAGTCAAAACCTGAGAAATTCTCCTACTTCGCAGTCATACGCCGACTGCGGCACAGCCTTAACCGGCTCATAAACGGTCGCGGCGTACCCGCGGAGCGCATCCGGCGCATGGGTCAGCTCGTGCGGCGTGTTCGCTGTGTCGGACGGATTGCGCTTGTCGTGCTGCAGTGCAGGCAGCGTGCGGATCAGATTGTGGCAGGTGTCGAAAATCGTCAGCCTGGGACGAACGGCGCCGTCCGTATCCTTGCGCGGCTGCAGCAGCTCATGCAGCGCCAGCCATCCGGCGACGCGCTCATTACTGCTTTTGACAAAATCCAGTCCGCTGTCCGCGAACAGTTCTACCGCGCTTCTGCCGGTTTCCTGCCGTCGGTTCCACAGATCGGGCGGCGCGAGACGGCAGTCGATGTGTTCTCCCGCCGTCTCACAGGCAAGCATCTGCGCCGCTGCATCCGAAATGATGAGTCCCGGACGGTAGAGTTCGCGGTAGACCACGCTGTGCCCGTCCGGACTTTGCGCGATCCAAAGCGCTGCCAGCATGTCCAGACCGTAGTCGATGGTCAGGCAGCGCCGCCAGTCGTGCGGGATGGCATACGGCTTTACAACATGCAGGCCGCGTGAGAATTCGCTGAAATACTGTCCCTCGTTCAGTTCCCACACGCCGTCGAGCAGTGCTTTCCGGTCGGTGGGAGAGAGCAGCTTCAGGCGTTTCTCGTAGCCTGCATCCGCCTTGCGGAGAAACGGGTTGTCGCCCAGTCTTGCGGGCAGAAACAGCCGCGTGCCGCCGTCGAACTCGCGCACGGTGTCCGGCGGCATGGAGTCGATAAACCGGCTCTTTACCCACTGGTGACCGACACCGCCGGGATTGGTCGTTGCCTTGACCTGCTTGGGGAATCCGTTCGTGCCGCGGATACGCGACAGCAGATAGGTGAACTGGCTTTCGGTGAAATGTGTCAGCTCATCGAACCGGATGACATCGTATTCCGCGCTCTGGTACTTGGTCACGTCGCTTTCCGCGTCGCAGTACCCGAATTCCAGCGCCGAACCGTTTGCAAAATCCCACCGGTGCTCACTCACCTTGTACTTTGCAATGCACTGCGGATACAGCCGCAAAGCCGCCGGTACAAGCGAGCGCTCCAGCTCCGGCATGGTCCGTCGCAGCATGAGCTGCCGCGAACCCGGATAGCACACCGCAAACCGCAAAGCATCGAGCAGCTGGCCGTGGCTTTTGCCGCCGCCTGCTGCGCCGCCGAACAGGGTTTCGAGCGTATCCGACTGCATGAACGCTGCCTGCCGCCGTGTTACGGGGAATTCGTATCGTCTACGATCCGAAACACGATCTCCACCGGCTGGACTTCGGTCTGCTCGCCGCCCAGCATTACGCCTTTGCCGACCGTCCGGTCGAGAATTTCCTTGATCGCGCTGAGCCGGCTGTTCGCGGGCGCTTCCGCATCGTCTGCGATGTCGTACAGCATGCGGATCAGCCGATCCGGCCTTTCGTTTTCGCTGCACATGGCCTCACCTCCTTTCGATGAGCCATAGAATAGGAGCAAAATCCAAATTTGTCAAGAACAAATGTTCGATTTTTTATTTGCTTGCAATTTTTGCCCAGCTGCGGTATGCTGAATAAGATGGAAAATATGCGGCGCAGCAGCGCCAGTATCAGGAGGAAAGAAGATGAAAAAAATCGACCTTATCGCGCTCGATTTAGACGGAACCGCGCTCAATCCGCAGAATCAGGTCTCTCCGGCGACCGCTGATGCCGTGCGCCGTGCCCGCGAGAGCGGCATTCATGTTGTGGTCTCCACCGGACGCATCTGCGGCGAGGCACGCGACTTCGCGCTCATGCTCGGTACGGATGACCAGATGGTCACCTCGGGCGGCGCTACGCTGTCGAGCGTGTCGCAGGAGCGCTGCACTATGCGTATGTCCATGCCGTGGGAAGCTGCCGTGCGTGCGTCTGCCGTGGTGGAGCGCATCGGCATGATCACGATGGTGTATGTAGGGGAGACGTTGCTCATTACTCCGTATGATGATATCGAATTTGGCAAGTATAAGTCGAATGAAGGCTATTTAAGCGCGAAAAAAGTTGTGCCGTCTGTTGCGGAATATATTGCCACAAACCACATTTCGGTCGATAAAATGTTCATCCGCAGCCAGGACCCGGTCATGCTCGTGCGCGCCCGTGCGCAGCTGGAACAGATTCCGGGTATCCGCGTGATGAGCAGCGCGACCGATAACCTCGAGGTCATCACGCCGGCCGCGGACAAGGGCGTTGCTCTCGGCATGCTGTGCCGTGAGCTGGGCACCGACCTCGACCACGCCGCGGCCATCGGCGACAGCGAAAACGACCTTGAAATGCTGAACGCCGTAGCCCTCCCGATTGCGATGGGAAACGCAAGCGCAGCCGTCAAAAATCTGTGCCTGCGCGAGACGCTCACCAACGCCCAGGACGGCGTAGCAGCCGCCATTGACCGCATCATCGCAGAGAACGGCTAAACGAGCAGACCGGTCGCTGTTTTCCGGAAAAACAGTGGTAAAAACCGGATTTCTATGCTATAATATACTTGCAGAGTATCCGCAGAAAGCGGAAAAACGGCGCAGAACGCCGTCAGATTGAATCACAAAGAAAGTTGAAGGATAGAAGTTTTGGCTGCAAGGAAAACCACAACTAAAAAATCGACGAAAAGCGCGCCCAAGGGCAAGCGTGCGGCACAGCCGCAGCCGGAGGAACTCGGTCCGATCCTGTCCCGTCCGGTCTGGGGCGCAATCTGGGGCATTGTCGGTCTGCTGTGCCTGCTGTCGATCCTGCCGATCGACGGCGTGCTGCTCAAGTGGCTGCACCGCGGCATCGGTGCGCTCATCGGCAAGGGCGCGTATGTCATGCCGTTTGCGCTGATCGGCATCGCCGTGCTGCTGTTTGCGCGTCCCAAGGGTCCCGTGCGCCTGCGCGGAACGTGTATCGCGCTCATGCCGCTGCTGATCGGCAGTATCATTCACGCCTTTTCGTGTGCAAATGAGTACGACCTGTCCATGAGCACGCTCAGCGGTCTGCTCTCTACCGGCATGGAAGGCTCGTCCGGCGGTCTGCTGGGCGGCGGTCTGTACATCCTGCTCGAGTGGGCGCTCTCGTCCATCGGCGCACTGCTCATCCTGCTGGTGCTGTTCATCGTGTCGCTGTTGGTGGCCTGCCGGATTACGCCGCAGGCGCTGTACGACATGGTTCGTCAGCCCGAGTACGAATACGAGGACGAGGAGGAGCGCGAGCGCTACGAAGCACCTCTCCAGCTGCCGAACATCCACGAGGCGGCAGCTGCGCATGCACAGCGCAGAGAGGAACGCCGCGCACACCGTAAATCCGACTTTGACATCCCGATTGACACTGACCCGCCCGGAGAGGATAAGCCGGGCGAGGAACTGATTGACCCGCGAAAGCGCAAAGGCAAGGCCATCGCACCGGACGAATATCTGCGCTCACTGCGTGATAACGTGAAGAAAAAGGCCGGAAGCATTATGGATCTGGTCGAGAACAAGCAGCCGGAGGAAGAATCGGCGCATGTTTCCGAGCCGGAGCATGAGGCGGCTCCTGCACCGGCATCCAAGTCGAAAAAGACCGAGAATATCTCGGAGACCGAGCAGGAAGCCATGAATATCGCCATCGACGAGAGCCAGAAGGCGCCCATGCCGGTCTACGACTACCCGCCGATCGACCTGCTGACACAGGGCAAGCACGCCTCTGTCGCGGGCGCAGAAGCCGAGCTGCGCGAAAGCTCGGCATGCCTGCTCGATACGCTCGACTCGTTCAACATCGAGGCGCAGATCATCGGCATCGTGCGCGGACCGTCCGTCACCCGGTTCGAGCTGACCATCCCGCGCGGCATCAAAATCTCGCGCATCACCGCCCTGTCGGACGACATTGCGCTGTCGCTCGGCGCGGCGAACGTGCGTATCGCGCCTATCCCGGATAAGGTCGCGGTCGGTATCGAGGTGCCGAACAAGACGGTCAATACCGTCTTTATCCGCGAGTGTATCGGTTCTCCGGCGTTCGCGAATGCGAAAAGCCGCCTGTCCTTTGCCGTTGGCAAGGACATCACCGGCAAGCCGGTCATTGGCGACATTGCCAAGATGCCGCATATGCTGATTGCCGGCACCACCGGCTCCGGTAAGTCGGTGTGCATCAACTCCATGCTGATTTCGCTGCTGTACAAGTCTACGCCGGAGGAGGTCCGCCTGATCATGGTGGACCCGAAGATGGTTGAGCTGGGCAACTACAACGGCATTCCGCACCTGCTGATTCCGGTCGTTACCGACCCGAAAAAGGCTGCCGGTGCGCTCAACTGGGCGGTCGGTGAGATGGAACGCCGCTACAAGCTGTTCGCGGACCATCAGGTGCGCAATCTGGTCGGCTATAACGACCTCATGCGTTCCGAAAAGGCCAAAGCAGAGCAGACCGAGGACGGTCATCCCGAGCAGTATCAGGTGCTGCCGCAAATCGTCATCGTCATCGATGAGCTGGCCGACCTGATGATGGTCGCTGCCAAGGAAGTCGAGAACTCCATCTGCCGTATCGCGCAGAAGGCGCGAGCCGCAGGCATGCACCTTGTTGTAGCAACACAGCGTCCGTCGGCTGACGTTATCACCGGTATCATGAAGGCAAATATCCCGTCGCGTATCGCGTTTGCGGTAGCCAGCCAGATCGAATCCCGTATCATTCTGGATACGACCGGCGCGGAAAAGCTGATCGGCAAGGGCGATATGCTGTATGCGCCGCTCGGTGAGGGCAAGCCGACCCGTGTACAGGGCTGCTTTATCTCCAACGAGGAGATCGAAGCTGTTATTGCCCGCATCAAGGAGACCAGCACCGCCGAGTACAGCGAGGAAATCCTCGAGCACATCGAGCAGCAGGCCGAGCAGGTAGGCAATAACAAGGGCGGCAGCAGCGGCACGAACGACCCGGGCGACGATGAGGATGAACTCATCGAGGAAGCCATCGAGGTCATCATGGACTGCCGTCAGGCGTCCACATCCATGCTGCAGCGCCGTCTGAAGCTGGGCTATTCGCGTGCCGCGCGTATCATCGACCAGATTGAGGATCGCGGTATCATCGGCCCGTCCGAAGGCTCCAAGCCGCGCCAGATCCTCATCTCGCGTGAGGACTGGCAGGAGATGAAGCTGCGCCGCACAAATGCCGCTGGATAAGCAGCAGTAATGGATAATGGGAATTGAGAATGTCGCTATCCTTGCGCGATACCAGCGCAGCGCGGACGGTACTCGCGCAAGGATAGCGCTGATTTTCCATTTCCATTCTCAATTCGCTAAACAATTCTCTCAGGAGGTAACATATCATGAAGAAGATCAACATTGCCGAAAAGTCTTTCAATCCGTTCGATCTGATCGGTCAGAAGTGGATGCTGATTTCCGCAGGCACCGAGGACAAGTGGAACACCATGACCGCAAGCTGGGGTGCTGTAGGCGTTATGTGGGGCAAGCCGAGTGCGACCTGCTATATCCGCAAGAGCCGCTTCACCAAGGAGTTTGTAGACGCAGGCGAGTATTTCACCCTGACCGTGCTCAAGGACGGCAACCGTCAGGCACTGAACACCCTCGGCTCCAAGTCCGGCCGTGACATGGATAAGATGCACGAGAGCGGCCTTACCCCGGTATTCGTAGAGGGTCAGCCGACCTTCGAGGAGGCCGAGCTGGTACTCATCTGCCGCAAGCGCGGTGTGACCGACATCGCACCGGACGACATGGCTCAGGAAGTGCAGGACAAGTGGTACGGCGATCACGACTACCACACCATGTATATCGGCGAGATCGTAGCCGCTTACGAGAACTAAGTTTTGCAAACCGTTCTGTAAACCGATTTTTACAAATATTTCACCAATTCCTCACAGAATCGGTGTATATTTAAGTAAATGTGAACCGGTTTGCTGGAGATGCTATTTAACTGGTATTTCTAAGTGTTTCGCGCAGAAGCGCGCATGAAATAGCATTTGCTGCGCAAATGCCAAAAAAGCGGGAGCATGTATCACGCTTTTTTGACTTCTAGAGGGAGAAAGTTTCTGAATAGGAACTTTCGGACGACTTTGGAACGGCCCACGGTCCGTTCCTCTTGTCGGCGAAACTGTAGTTTCGCGACAGCTCAGCAGGGTCGCTCTGCGGCCCTGTATCCCAATCCACAAACCCACGCCTCAAAAGGGAGGAATGCAATTCGTGAAAAAACGATTGCTCAGTCTGATCACAGCGGCTGCGCTGATGGTCGGCATGCTGCCTGCGGCTTTTGCGGGCTATGAAAACTTTACCTCAAAAACAACGTATCCTGCCGGCCAGTTCACCGACGTGCCCTCAACCGAGTGGTACGCGCAGAATGTTCAGGCGGCGTATGAATACAAGCTGGTGGACGGCGTAAACGCCACCCAGTTCAAGCCGAACAGCAACCTGACGATCGCACAGGCGATCAAGCTGGCGGCGTGTCTGCACAGCACCTATGTCAGCGGCAGTGCGGATTTTGACAAAGTTCGTCCGTGGTATCAGCCATATGTGACGTATGCATTGGAAAATGGTATTATTAACACGACTTATGCGGATTACGATCAGCCGGCGACCCGAGCACAGTTTGCGTCCATCTTTGCAAACGCGCTGCCGGAGGACGCCCTGACCGCGATCAACGACATTGCGGACGGTGCGATTGCGGATGTTGACATGTTGGCAGGCTATGCCGCTGATGTGTACCGTCTGTACCGGGCGGGCGTACTTACGGGCAGCAACAACGCGCATGATTTCAAGCCAAACACCAACATTCGCCGCAGCGAGGTTGCGGCTATCGTCACCCGTATGGCAAAGCCGGATCTGCGGCAGAGCTTCACTGTGGAAGCACATGTCGGCATGACGGCGGACGAGGTGTTCAGTGCCTGTGTACCGGCGATTTTCAAGCTGTACGCCTACGATTACAAGAATAATATCCTCGGCATCGGCAGCGGCGTTGTGCTCAGCGCACGCGGCGATGCTGTAACCTGCGGACACCTTGTCAACGGCGTTTACCGCCTTGTGGCTGAGATGTACGACGGCACCAAGCGGGAAGTTACGATCTACAGCTTTGACGCGGACGCGGACATCGCGCATATCCGTGTAGTCGGCAGCACGCTGCCGTACCTCGGTGTTACCACTGAGGTCGAGGAAGGCGACACGGTCTACGCGCTCGGTTACCCGGGCGGCGGCGCCGCAACGGTTACGACCGGCAAGGTGACCGACCCGGAAAACGACGATTACCTTGCACCGATGATCGAAAGCACGGCGCAGGTCATCAGCGGCAACTCCGGCGGTGCGCTCATCAACGATGAGGGCAAGGTTGTCGGCATTACGGTCAGCAGCCATTCCGGCGGCGTACCGTCTTACTCAGTGCCGATCCGCTACCTGAACAGCCTGATCGGCGACGGCACGGCGTACTCTCCCGGCGAGTATAACCGCAACCACAAGCCGGATGCATCGCGCTGCTACAGCAAGCACTATCCGGTGCCGGATTTCGGCACGGTGACCGGTGTTACGCTGCTCGGCACCATCCGGGAGGGCGCCACGACCACCTACTACTACGACAGGGAAGAGGTAGAAGCCGGCGACAAGATTCTGCTCCACTACTATGCTGCACTGGGTGAAAACACCTTCTACCAGTTCACCGGCGGCTCGTTCACCTCGTCCTCGACGTATCCGTATTCGGTCAAGCTCTACGAGACCAGCTACGACGGCATCCCTGCGATCAGCGTCGTGGTTTCCAGCAATTCATTCGCTTCTATCGGCGGTCTGCCTCAGACCGTCGATTTTCTTTTGCAGGAATTTGTGCATTACGCCTAATGAAATGAAAGCTGACAGGCATGAAACGTATTTACGCCCAAAATGCCATAAAAATCGAGAAAAACGAGAAAAGATAAAATAAAATTCGGACAAAATTTCTGATAAACTAAAAAGATAGATTTTACGCAAACGTTTGAGTTTTGGTTAAAAATACATGATTAGTCAAAATGCACAATATATTCGTGGGAAATCGGTATAATACTACAATGGAATATTTCACCGCTAACGTGCTATAATGTGCTTGCGTGATAAAGAGAATGAGTATTAGAGAGAGCATCAATCGAAACGGAGGAAATACCCAAATGAAAAAGTATGTTTACATGTTCCCGGAGGGCAACGGCAAAATGCGTGAGCTGCTTGGCGGCAAGGGTGCCAATCTGGCTGAAATGACCGGACTGGGCATGCCTGTGCCGCAGGGTTTCACCATCACCACCGAGGCCTGCACCCGTTATTACGAGGACGGCAAGACCATCTATCCGGATATTCAGGATCAGATCCTGCTTTACCTCGATCAGCTTGAAAAGATTACCGGCAAAACCCTCGGGGATCCCGAGAAGCCGCTGCTCGTATCCGTTCGCTCGGGTGCGCGCGCATCCATGCCCGGCATGATGGACACCATCCTCAACCTCGGCATGAACGACGAGATCTGCGAAGCAGTTGCCAAGCTGACCAATAACCCGCGTTTCGCACGCGACTCCTACCGCCGTTTCATTCAGATGTTCTCTGACGTTGTTATGGAGCTGCCTAAGTCCTCCTTCGAACAGTTTATCGATCAGGTTAAGGACAAAAAGGGCGTTAAGATGGATAATGAGCTGGACGCGGACGATATGTCCGAGCTGATCGTCCTGTTCAAGGATCACTACAAGAAGTCCCTCGGCGAAGATTTCCCGCAGGACCCGAAGAAGCAGCTGATGGAGGCTGTCCGCGCAGTATTCCGCTCGTGGGATAATCCGCGTGCAAACACCTACCGCCGCATGAACGACATCCCGCACAGCTGGGGCACTGCCGTAAACGTACAGTCCATGGTATTCGGCAATATGGGCGAGACCTCGGGCACCGGCGTAGCCTTCACCCGCAACCCGGCCACCGGCGAAAAGAAGCTGTACGGCGAGTTTCTGATGAATGCACAGGGCGAGGACGTTGTAGCCGGCATCCGCACCCCGCAGCCGATCTCCGCGCTGGCAGATACCATGCCGGAGGTTTATCAGCAGTTTGTTGACATTTCCAGCCGCCTTGAAAAGCATTACGGCGATATGCAGGATATGGAGTTCACCATCGAAAACGGCAAGCTCTACATGCTGCAGACCCGTAACGGCAAGCGCACCGCACAGGCAGCGCTCAAGGTAGCGGTTGATCTGGTAGACGAAGGCGTCTGCACCAAGGAGCAGGCCGTTATGAAGGTTGAGGCAAAGCAGCTTGACGCACTTCTGCACCCGACGTTCGATCCGGCAGCTCTCAAGGCAGCTACGCCGATCACCACCGGCCTGCCGGCATCTCCCGGTGCAGCCTGTGGCGCGGTTTACTTCACTGCTGATGATGCAGCCAAGGCCCACAAGACCGGAATCAAGGCTGTTCTCGTCCGTCAGGAGACCTCTCCGGAGGATATCGACGGCATGGCCGTATCCGAGGGCATCATGACCGCCCGCGGCGGCATGACCTCGCACGCAGCCGTAGTAGCACGCGGCATGGGCACCTGCTGTGTAGCAGGCGTAAACGGCATCAAGGTTTCCGAAGAGGATAAGACCCTGACCTTCGCCGACGGCACGGTAGTACACGAGGGCGATGTTATTTCGCTCGACGGCTCCACCGGCAACGTATACCTCGGCGCGATCGCAACGCAGGAGGCTGAGCTGACCGGCGACTTCGGCCGCTTCATGGGCTGGGCTGACGAGATCCGCACCCTGCACGTTCGCACCAACGGCGATACCCCGCGTGATGCAACGCAGGCCCGCAAGTTCGGCGCAGAAGGCATCGGCCTCTGCCGTACCGAGCATATGTTCTTCGAGCCGGCCCGCATCAAGGCGGTTCGTGAGATGATCATTTCCGATACGCTCGAGCAGCGCAAGGCCGCTCTGGCCAAGATCCTGCCGATGCAGCGCGGCGACTTTGAGGCAATTTACCGCGCAATGGGCGGTCTGCCGGTTACCATCCGTCTGCTTGACCCGCCGCTCCATGAGTTCCTCCCGCACGAGGATGACGAGATCAAGGAGCTGGCCGATGAGATGGGCGTATCCTTCGACAAGCTCAAGGGCAAGGTAGAAAGCCTGCACGAGTTCAACCCGATGCTGGGTACCCGCGGCTGCCGTCTGGACGTTCTTTATCCGGAGATCGCAGAAATGCAGACCGAGGCCATCATTTCCGCAGCCATCAACGTCTGGAAGGAAGACGGCCTGCACATCACCCCGGAGATCATGGTTCCGCTGGTATCCGAGGTCAACGAGCTGCGCTTTGTAAAGAAGGTTATCAAGGCTAAGGCTGACGAGTTGATCGAGCAGTCCGGCCTGAAGATGAAGTATATGGTCGGCACGATGATCGAGACGCCGCGTGCCGCAGTCACCGCAGGCGATGTGGCCAAGGAAGCGGAGTTCTTCTCCTTCGGCACCAACGACCTTACCCAGATGACCTACGGCTTCTCCCGTGATGACGTGGGCCGCATTCTGGAGACCTACTTCGACAAGAAGATCCTCGAGTCTGATCCGTTCGCTCGTCTGGACCAGAACGGCGTAGGCCGCCTGATCCGCTTCGCTGTTGCAGAAGGCAAGCGCACCCGCCCGGACATCAAGCTCGGCATCTGCGGCGAGCACGGCGGCGACCTGTCCTCCGTCGAGTTCTGCCACAATGTTGGCCTGAATTACGTTTCCTGCTCGCCGTTCCGCGTGCCGATCGCACGTCTGGCAGCGGCACAGGCTCGCGTAAAGGAACTTGACTGGCATAAACCTCCCCAAACTTGACAGCGAAAGGCTTCGGAGCATTGTCCGAAGCCTTTCGTGTTTTTCATGCACAAATATGTGCAACAGTGTTTAGAGAATCGTAGGCAGCCCGCTCTGCGGAGGAGAGTTACCGAATGCCTAATGGAAAGGGAATCTTACAGAACCTTCTCCACATCCTCAGCAATCTGATCTGCGGTGAGGTGATTGTCCTTCAATACCTCGTCTACGTCATAGCGGTCGAGGAACTCCTTCTTGAGGCCGAAGTTCAGCACCTTAACGTCGGAATCACCGTAAAAACGCGCGATCTTCTCTCCAAAGCCGCCGTCGAGTACGCCGTCCTCGAGAGTGATGACCACGTCGTGATCCGCCTTGAGGCTCTCGAGCAGGTCAGTATCCACGCCGGTGATATAGTACGGATTGATAAGAGTCGGCTGTACGCCGGTCTTTTCCTTGATGAGCGCCGCCGCCTGTTCACCGAGCGGGTAGAACGAACCCAGACCGATGACAGCGACCTTTGCACCCTTCTCCTTAATCTCGTAGGTGTTCAGCCTGCTGAAGTCCTTAGTTACAGCCTTTCCGCCGGATACCAGTGCGCCGCCCGGCATACGGATAGCGATCGGATGCTCGTTCTGCTCAATGCTCCAGTCGAGCATCGCCAGATATTCTTCCTTGGTGGTCGGCGCCAGATAAACCAGGTTGGGGATGTTCGCCAGCATCGGAATGTCGTACAGACCGAGATGCGTTACATCGTTCATGCCGTAAACCGAACCCCACGCAACAATAATGGTAGCCGCGTTGCTGTTGATGCACAGGTCCTGCGAAATCTGGTCATAAGCGCGCTGAATGAACGTGCTGTACACGCCGTAGACCGGCTTGCCGCCGTTTGCCGCAATGCCGGACGCCAGCGCAACTGCGTTCTCCTCGGCGATGCCTACGTCGATAAACTGCCTGCCTGCCTTCTTACGCATCTCCTCGGTGAAGCCAAGCACGGTCGGCGTACCCGAGGTGATCATGCACACAGACGGGTCAGCCTGCATCCTCTTCATCATAAAGTCGAGCGTAATGCTCTCGTAGCACTCGCCGCTCATGTCCATCAGCGGCTCGCCGGTCTCCGGATGGAACGGAGCACAGTAGTGCCATTCCTCCTTGTGCTGCTCGGCAGGCACGTAGCCCTTGCCCTTCTGGGTGACGATGTGCACAACAACCGGCTGCGTGCTGTCCTTTACGGCCTTAAATGCCTCGATAAGCGAAGCAATATCGTTGCCGTCGGCTACAAAGCGGTAATCCAGACCCATCGCGCGGAACAGATTGCATTCTGCCTTGCCGCCCGTCTCGCGCAGCAGGCGCAGGTTCTGATACAGACCGCCATGATTCTCCGCGATGGACATATCGTTGTCGTTGACGAGGATGATCAGGTTGCCGTCCAGTTCTGCCGCATAGTCGAGCGCTTCCAGTGCTTCGCCGCCGCTGAGCGAGCCGTCACCGATGATAGCAACCACGTTGCCGTTCTCGCCCTTGAGGTCGCGGCCCTTGGCCAGACCGCAGGCCAGACTGACCGAGGTAGAGGTGTGACCGATGGTGAAATGGTCGTGTTCGCTCTCGTGCGGGCTGCTGTAGCCGGAAACGTCGTCGTAGTGCTCCTCGTAGAGAAAAGCGTCCTTGCGGCCGGTCAGCATCTTGTGCGGGTAGGACTGGTGGGAAACATCGAATACAAACTTATCCTTCGGGGACTCGAATACATAGTGCAGTGCGATGGTTGCCTCTACCATGCCGAAATTCGGGCCGAAATGGCCGCCGTGACGGCTCAGCTTGGTCAGCAGTGCATCACGCATTTCGGACGCAAGCACGGTCATCTGCGCAATGTTCAGCTTCTTCACGTCAGCGGGACCGTTGATGTTCTCGATATACATAGTTTTCCTCCTGAATATTTTTTTCTGAATTAATTCTATCACTTGGAGTGTGCTCCAAGTCAAGTGGTTTTACGAAAAATATGCAAAAAATAAGAGCACCTGATATCAGGTGCCTTAATGCTCAAATAGATGTGGAAAACGTTTCTCCATTCACCGTCCAGTGCGCTTTTCCGTCCTGTACATACAGCTCGGAGCCGCCGCGTCTGCAGCCGGCATTCAGGAAAACAGCTGTGCCGTCCGGATTCAGGCGGTAGAGATTGTAGCCGAAGTCCTCGGCAGCGCGGTAACGCGCGGTGTGCCCGAACACAAAGCCGATCATTGTGCCGTCATCGAGCGAAACGTAGTTGGTAAAGTCAAAACCCGCATACGGTGTCGCACCAAGTTCGGACTGCTTCATCAGACCGCGCTCGCGCTGATAGGCAGGGGACTCGAGATAAGCCATGCTGTCCGGGTACAGCATCGCGTACGAGGGATATTTTTTGCCGGAAGGGACAGCGCCGGCGCCGAGCTCACCGACCTTTGTGCCGCAGTTCATGCAGAATTTTGCGCCGTCCGGCAGCTGCGTGCCGCAGTTCATGCAAAACATGGTAATCGCTCCTTTACATATACTTTAGTATATCGGGAGAGAGGCTGTCTGTCAAATAGCCGTCACAGGAAAACTACGAAAAGGCAAAAGAAAAACCGTCTTTTCAAAGAAAAGACGGTTTTCGGTGGCAGCCGAAGAAGGATTCGAACCCTCACAAACAGAGTCAGAGTTACAAATATGTGGAAAATGACCTGTGTTATAGTGTGCTGCCATGTTGTATAGATTCTATCGAAAAAGTTCTGATATTTTAAGTAAAAATATGCATTTACCGATTTTAGTGCAGAAAAAGCTCTAAATAATGATGGCTTGAAATGTAGGTAAAAAAATAGTTGCAGACCCTCGTTTCTGAAATTTTGGAAAATTGACAGACATTTTGGCAGACATACGCTACTGATCGACACAAGCAAAAGGACCGACCTTAAGGATAAGGGACGGTCCTTTTGCTTTATAGAGAGTAGTGCGGGAGGAGAAAGTTCAAGGAATTTTATATGGGCTGGTATCGGAAAGAAATCGTGGCTGGAGTTCTTGCCCGACCTCCACCGTCAAGCACGCAAAAAACAAGAGCAATTTATGTATAGGATATAGGAGGGATACTCATGTACTACAACACCTGTCCGCACTGCGGCGCACACTTGGACCCGGACGAGCATTGTGACTGCCTTGCCCGTGTGCGCGGTAAGAAAATCCGCACCGGCAACTGTCATATCCACGGCACGATGGGCCGCACGAGGTATGCGCGTGACCGTACTTAAACTCGGCAGTCTGTTTGATGGAATCGGCGTGTTTCCATTGGCGGCGGTACACTGCGGCATAGAGCCTGTGTGGGCGAGCGAGATTGAAGCACGCCCGATCTCCATTACCAAACGGCAATTCCCGGATATGCTGCACCTGGGTGACATTACGAAAATCAGCGGTGCGGAGATACCGCCGGTCGATGTGATTACATTCGGTTCGCCCTGTCAGGACTTGTCGCAGATTGGCACGAGAAACGGTTTTGCGGGCAAGAAATCCAGCCTGTTTTATCAGGCAATGCGAATTATCGAGGAGATGAGATATGCAACAAACGGCAGGTATCCAGCTTTCACTGTTTGGGAAAACGTCGCGGGAGCGTTTTCTTCAAATGACAGGCTGGATTTTGCAGCCATGCTCAGTGCGTTCACAGGTGCCGAGGTTTCAGTGCCTTCTTGTGGATGGGCACACGCCGGAATGGTGCGAGGGGGACGCGCTGATACCGCTTGGCGACTGCTGGACGCCCAGTATTGGGGAGAACCCGCCCTCGTACAGCGGCGTAAGCGCGTGTTCGTCGTGGCGGATTTTGCAGGCCAGCGTGCCGGAGAAGTATTATTTAAGCCCCGGACTGTGCTCCCGTTTTCTGCGCTTGGCGGTCCGGGCGGGCTGTCCGTCACCGCCAGAAGTGGAGTACCTGCTGCTCAAACAGGGCGGCAGGTACCCATCGTCAGACCGTTTTCCCTCCGGCGGATGCGAACCATGGCACAGATCGGAGATCAGAAAGGGTTCTGTGCCAGCTTCGGACGAGGAGGAGAACCGTTCCCAACTCTGCTTGCCAGTGTAACGGCGCCGTTTTCGTTTTGGTATGAGGGCGAGGAGCAGGACGGATTCCTGCGTGTGCTGACACCGTTGGAATGTGAGCGGCTGATGGGATTGCCCGAAAACTGGACAAAGTACGGCTGCAAGGATGAAGAAATCAGCGATCATGCCCGTTATCGCGCACTCGGCAACTCGATTGCCCTGCCGTGCGCAGAATATGTGATGGCGGGTATCGCGGAAGTAATGAATTAGAATTTGGAGGTCTTTTTATGGAACTGAAATTTGTTATCCCGAACATGGCGAAGTCGCTCGGCAATCTGGAATTTGGCGGTCCGGCCGAGGTGAAGCGCGGCGACACCCGCCGCAACGGCACCCAGACCAAGGTGCTGTACCGCCGCTACAAGCTGTTCAGCGATGTACAGCGTGCGGATGATATTGAGGTCGTGATCGACGGCGCGGCAGGTCAGAAACAGTTCGCATACATGGAGCCGGTCAAGCTCAAGAATCCGTCGGTGACGGCTGAGGGCTATGTTATCAACGGCCGGGCGTTCGTGGATTACATTCTGCACGCGGAAGATATGGAAAAGGCGTAAACGAGGAAAGGACGGTACGATTTATGAGATTCAGCAATGGTTTTTTCGGTGAAAATGAAGCAACGCTCGGCACGCTGCGTTTTTCGGCAATGCGCCGCGAGGTGTTCGAGGAGAACGCAGACGGCACGCCGTCCGATGTGGTCAAGGAGCGCACTTACGATCTGAAAAGTGACAAGCAGGGCCGCATGATTCAGGTCAGTGTTCCGGCAAGTGTTCCGGTGCGCGATTTTGCGTACAACGCGGAAGTGAAACTGGTCAATACGATGTTCGGCGCGATTGCCCATGTGACGTTCGGCAACAGCGCAGAGGTGGACTGGTACATCAAGGCGGACAATCTGGTGCTCAAAACGCCCGCGCAGAACAGCCAGCCGCACAAGGATGTTCCGGCGGATAAGAAATCGTAATGCACAGGCTGTGGAGAAAGCGCGGCAGGCGGATTCGCCCGAGCGATAAAAATTTGGTGTTCCAAACGGTGTTTTTCCTGCTGTTCGTGGTGTTTGCCGTGACATTTGTACTGCTGAATATCCGCACAGACTGGCGCAGTCCGTTCGTGGCTTACCTGCTGTTCAGCGCGGCCATGGGTGTAAAAGTGTGTACCGTGACGGCGTGGCTGCTGTACCGCCGGTTTCCGGACAAGCTGAATGAAATGCGCCATCGGCAAAAGCTGGCGCGCATGGTGCTGGAAAACCAGTGGTATGAGCAGAGTGATACCAAACAGTCAGAGGGATTTTTTAAGGACCTGCCCGCAAGTTCAAAATCGAAGATTGCCCGTTTTCCGCGATTGTATTACCGCATGGAAAACGGGCTTTTGCATATCACGGCGGAGATTACGCTCGGAAAGTTTCAAGAACCGCTGCTGCACTTGGAAAACAAGCTGGAAAGCGGTCTGTATTGTGAGCTGGTCAGCAGAGAACTGCTGGACGGATTTGTGGAGTACACACTGCTGTATGACATGATCTCTAACCGTATCCCAATCTCCGAGGTTTGCGTGGAGCACGGCAAAATGCGGCTCATGCAGAATACCTACTGGGAGTTTGACAGCCTGCCGCATATGCTGATCGCGGGCGGCACGGGCGGCGGCAAAACGTATTTTATCCTGACGCTGATTCGGGCATTGCTGCAAACCAACGCGGTTTTGTACATTCTTGACCCGAAAAACGCAGATTTAGCGGATTTGTCCGCCGTCCTGCCGAACGTGTGCAGCCGCAAAGAGGAGATCGTGCAGTGTATCACCGAGTTCTGCACGGCCATGCACGAACGCAGTGCGGATATGAAACGCATGGAAAATTACAAAACCGGCGAAAACTATGCGTATCTCGGACTTCCTCCGCAGTTTCTCGTGTTTGACGAGTACGTTGCGTTCATGGAAATGCTGACCAACAGGGAGCGCGAAGATGTGCTGAATAAGCTGCGGCAGATTGTCATGCTGGGACGGCAGGCGGGATTCTTCTTGATTCTGGCCTGCCAGCGCCCGGACGCAAAATACCTCGGTGACGGTATCCGTGACCAGTTTAATTTTCGTGTCGCGCTCGGCCGGATGTCCGAACTTGGATACAGCATGATGTTCGGCGAAACGAAAAAGGAGTTCTTTTTCAAGAATATCAAGGGCAGAGGTTACGCCGATACAGGAAAGGGGGTGATTACGGAGTTTTATACTCCGATCGTGCCGAAAGGGTATGACTTTTTGCAGGAGATTGGGAAAGTGCAGAGAAATTGCTGATTGTGCCTTCGCGCCGTCCGTGCGGCGGCGTGCAGCGCGAAAGCCGACGGCACGGAACGGTGCGTTGGGCGCGGCGCCAGCCGCGCCCGAACGTCGGAACCCCCTTTATCTAACAGGGGGGTACAAATCGGACAAGATAGGCGAACTACGCAAAACTTTGTACAAAATCAATCAGAAACGGAGGTAAAATTGCAAAATAAGACTTGGATAATGGAGTTTCGGGCAAAACGGATGCAAATTGGCATATCCGAACAGGATATGGCTCTTGAAGCCGGACTGACGGAGGAGTATTACCGCCGATTGGAGCGGGAGAATCTGTCCGTACCGCAAAAGGTACGCAAACGGCTGAAAGACGCGCTCATTCGGCTGCACCCTGAGCCGCTGACACTGCTGTTCGATTATGTGCGTATCCGCTTTCCAACAATGGATGTAAAGCACGTCATTGAAGATGTTCTTCGACTGAAAATGAAATATCTGGTGCAGGAGCCGCGTGGAATGTACGGCTACACGAGCACTTACCGGATTGGTGACGTGATGGTGCTGACCTCACCGCTGGAAGAAATGGGCGTGCTGCTCGAACTGCGCGGCAAAGGCTGTCGGCAGTTTGAAGCGTATCTGGACGGACAAAAACGGACTTGGTACGAATTTTTCCGCAAGTGCATGAAAGAAAGGGCGGTGTTCAAACGGGTAGACCTCGCAGTAATGATCTTGGTGGGTATGCTGGACATTCCGCTTCTCATCAGCAAATGCCGCAAGGAGGAATGCGTGTTTCGGTGTTCCGCAGTTTTCGGGCGTTTCGCTCGGGCGGGCTGGTAAGTCGGCAGGAGCAGGACAGCGCCCACATGGGCGCAACGCTGTACATCGGCTCGATGCAGTCTGACTTATACTTTTGCCTTTATGAGAAAGCCTACGAGCAGCTGGTGAAAAACGGTACGCCGTTGGAACAGGCGGACATTCAGAACCGCTTTGAAATCCGGCTGAAAAATGAGCGGGCGGACAACGCCGTGTATGATCTTGTGTCGAACGAGAATCCGGAACAAACGGCGTTCGGTATTATCAATCGCTATGTGCGTTTTGTGGATAAGGAAAGCGGCAAACCGCGTGAGGAATGGCCGTTGAACCCGATGTGGGAAACCTTTATAGGCAAGCACCGGAACACACTTAAACTGACGACTGCGCCTGAGCCGTACACGCTGGAACGGACGCTGAACTGGTTTTCGCATCAGGTTGCGCCGACGGCGAAAATGCTCTTGCTGATTGACGAAAAGTGCGGAACGTCCCATGTGAAAAGGATATTCTGGACAACACAGAACTGCGGGACAAGCACCGTAAAATCATTCAGCAGAAGATGAGAACGGTTAATGAAATGATTCAGATGGAGGATAACTAATGAATTTTGGCGTAAATCTGTATAACTGGCTGCTGTCGAACGCCCAGCCGCTGGTGCTGGTGGCTATCGTGGTGATCGGCCTGTATCTCGGCTTCAAGCGTGAGTTTACGAAGCTGATTGGCTTTCTCCTCGTGGTGGCCATGCTGTCGGTTGGTCTGGTGTTCAACGCGGCAGGTGTTAAGGACGTTTTGCTGAGTCTGTTCAATCAGATTCTCGGTGCGTAAGGCTGGCTGAAAAGTCAGCCTTTTCTTATGGAATGAGGTGAAATTATGGAAGAAATGCGCGTTTATATTGCCAATCTCGGCAAATATAACGAGGGCGAACTCGTTGGCGCGTGGTTTGAACCTCCTATCGACATGGACGAAGTGAGAGAGCATATCGGTCTGAATGAGCAGTACGAGGAATATGCAATCCACGATTTTGAACTGCCGTTCGAGATTGGTGAGTATACGCCTATCGAGGAGATCAACCGCCTGTGTGAACTGGTGGAGGACCTGCCGGACTACATTCGGGACAACATGGGTTCTCTGCTCAGTTATTACAGCGGCGTGGAGGATTTCTGCGAACACGCGGACGATATTATCCTGTGGAGCGGCTGTGACACAACAGCCGATGTAGCGGAACAGATGTTAGATGATGGTTTGATTTCAGATGAAACGCTGCGGCGGTATTTTGACAGTGCACAGTACGGGCGTGATCTTTCGTTTGAAGGCGACTTTGTGGAGACCAAAGACGGCGTATTTGAACTGGTGAGGTGAAAATGATGTTAGAGATGCGAGTTTACATCGAAAAGCGGCATAAGAGCCGCGAAATTGAGCAGCCCGGTGCGTGGTTTACGCCGCCCATCGACTATGACGAGTTGGAAGAACGTATTGGCGTGACCGATCAGGAGCCGGATTATGTTATCCGTGACTATGAGCTGCCGTTCGAGATTGACGAAGATATGATGATTGAAGAACTGAACTGCCTGTGTCAGATGGTAGATGAATTGCCGGAAAGTGTGCAGAAAAATATTGAAACGCTGCTCATGGAGTACGGAAATGTACGCAATCTGTATGAGCATTTCGTAACAAATCAGAATCCCGTTCTCTAAAAGGAGGGCCGCCGCGAGAATGGTGAGGGGGTGTAGCGCGGCTGTGGGTAACTTCACCGAAGTTATCCATAACCGCGTAGGGGGAGAGGAAAGACGCCTGCGCGTCTGGAACTCGTTCCTCTCCCCCTCATTCCATTCGGCTATACAAAAACAACGAAAGGAGAAACGAAATGTGAAGAAACTTAGAAGTTACAGCAGCATTTGGAAAGTGGAACAGGTTATCCACTCTTTCGGTGACGCAAAGCTGCCGATTCCAATGACGGTCACACAGATCATTTGGTTTATTTCAATGGAACTTGCGGTCGTTATGTTAAAAAATGTGCCGCCGCTCTCGTTTACGGATAATCCGTTGTTCCTGTACGGCTGTATTCCGACTGGCGTTACATGGTTTATGAGCAAAAAGACCTTTGACGGCAAAAAGCCGTACAAATTTTTGCAGGGCGTGGTTGCTTATGCGCTGCGTCCGAAAGTCACCTTTGCCGGAAAGCCTGTCCGGCTGCGAAAACGCCGCGAGAATGCGGACATTACCATAGTAAGGAGTGAGATTATCCGTGCCGTATCCCATTAAATATATCGAAAATAACCTCGTGTGGAATACCGAGGGCGAGTGCTTTGCGTACTATGAACTTATCCCGTTCAACTACTCGTTCCTTTCACTGGAACAGAAAGACGCGGTGCATGATGCTTTCCGGCAGTTGATCGCGCAGAACCGTGATGGCAAGATTCACGCTTTGCAGATTAGCACAGAAAGCAGTATCCGCGCCGCACAGGAGCGTTCCAAGAAAAGCGTGACCGGACGGCTGAAAGAGATCGCTTGCGCCGAGATTGACGAGCAGACGGAAAATCTCGTTGCTTCTCTCGGTGATACACAGGTCGATTACCGCTTCTTTCTCGGCTTTAAGTTGGTTGTGACGGATAAGGAACTGTCCGTTAAGGAAGTAGGAAACGCAGCAAAGAACCTGTTGCACGATGCCGTAAACGCTATCGGTCACTCGTTCATGGGTGATTTCGTGAGTATGCCGAACGATGAAATCCGCCGCTATTCCCGCATGGAAAAGCTGATGGAAAACAAGCTGTCGCGTCGTTTTAAGGTACGTCGGCTAAATAAGAATGACTTCGGCTATCTGCTGGAGCATATCTACGGCAGGACCGGCACAGCCTATGAAATTTCGAGTTTACGCTGCCGCTCAAAAAGCGTAAGCGTGATACGCTGGCTAAGAGGTACGATATTATTAAGCCTGCCCGTTGTCTGATTGAGGAAAAGCAGCGGTATTTACACATCAAGTCCGAGGATTCGGAAAGCTATGTTGCATACTTTACGATCTCGGATGTGGTCGGTGAACTGGATTTCCCGTCCAGTGAGATTTTCTATTTCCAAGAGCAGCAGTTTGATTTTCCTATCGACACGAGCATGAATGTTGAGATTATCACGAATAAAGCTGCATTACATACGGTTCGCAACAAGAAAAAGGAGCTGAAAGACCTCGATAACCATGCGTGGGAAAACAACTCGGAAACCACCAATCAGGTGGCAGAAGCGCTGGACAGCGTAGACGAACTGGAAAGTGTTCTTGATCAGAGCAAAGAAAGCCATGTACAAGCTGTCCTATGTGGTGCGCGTTACCGCGCCGGACGTGGAAGAACTCAAACGCCGCTGTAACCAAGTGCGCGATTTCTACGATGATGCAAGCATTAAGCTGGTGCGGCCGATCGGTGATATGATGGGACTGCACAGCGAATTTATTCCCGGCAAGTAAGCGGTACATGAATGACTATGTGCAGTATGTCACCAGTGATTTCCTTGCCGGTCTGGGTTTCGGCGCAACGCAAATGCTCGGTGAGCGCGATGGTATCTATCTCGGCTACAATGTCGATACCGACCAGAATGTCTATGTTCAGCCTGCCAAAGCGGCACAAGGCGTTAAAGGCTCTGTCACCAATGCGCTGTCCGGTGCGTTCCTCGGCTCTCTGGGCGGCGGTAAATCGCTGTCGTTTAACCTGCTTACTTACTATGCTGTTCTGAACGGCGCACAGGCTCTTATCCTTGACCCGAAATCTGAACGCGGGCTTTGGAAAGAGAAGCTGCCGGAGATCGCGGACGAGATCAATATTGTCAATCTGACCTCGGACGAGGAAAACAAGGGTATGCTTGACCCGTATATCATCATGCGGAAAACCAAGGACGCAGAAAGCCTTGCGCTGGATGTACTCACTTTCCTTACGGGCATTTCCTCGCGTGACGGTAAACTGTTTCCTGTCCTGCGCCGTGCGGTTCGTGCCGTGACCAACAGCGAAATGCGCGGACTGCTCCGTGTCATTGATGCGCTGCGGGACGATGGTTCGGAAACCGCGCTTGCGATTGCCGATCACATTGAATCGTTCACGGACTATGACTTTGCGCACCTGCTGTTCTCAAATGGCAAGGTACGGCAGACCATCAGCCTTGAAAAGCAGCTGAATATCATTCAGGTTGCCGATCTTGTTCTGCCGGACAAGGACACCGCACCTGCGGACTATACCACCATCGAAATGCTGTCAATCTCTATGCTGATCGTCATTTCTACCTTTGCACTGGATTTCATTCATTCAGACCGCAGTATCTTCAAGATGGTTGGACTTGATGAAGCATGGGCGTTTCTCAATGTGGCACAGGGCAAAACGCTGGCAAACAAGCTGGTTCGCGCCGGTCGTTCGATGAATGCTGCCGTTTACTTTGTCACCCAGAACGCTGGTGATGTGGCAGACGAGAATATCAAGAACAACATCGGCATGAAGTTCGCGTTCCGCTCTACGGATATGAACGAGATCAAGAAAACGCTTGAATTTTTTGGTCTGGATTCCGAGGACGAAAACAATCAGAAGCGGCTTCGCAATCTGGAAAACGGTCAGTGCCTTTTCAAGACCTGTACGGTCGTGTCGGCGTTATCAAGTTCCATGTCATGTTCGATTATCTGTTCCATGCGTTTGATACTCGCCCGCCGGTTACAGGGAACGAGGTGTAACGTGTGACAAATGCTTAAAAGTTCAGAAATTAGCCATTACAGCCTTTATCACGGTTGTGATGGTTTTTCTTTCTCAATCTGTTCACGGTGCAGGCGCACGCCGCCGGATTGCTGGACGAAACCATTGATACGGCGCACGAGTTCAGCAAGTATCCGATTGATAACTACCAGCTGGTTTTATGTTGATTCTTCGTGGGATTGGCTGCCGTGGAACTGGCTGGACGGTATCGGGAAAACGGCGCAGTACGCAATTTACCTGTTTACGAACTTCCTGTGGACGCTGAATTTGTACATTTCAAATGCCGTGGGCTACCTGATTCAGCAGGCGTATGACCTCGACTTCATCAGCAGTGCTGCAAGTGAGATTGGTAAGAACATTCAGTTGATTGCGGGCGTGTCGGCCAGCGGGTTTGACAGCACGGGCCTGTTTCCCGGTATGATGGCGATTGTCACGCTGCTGGTCGGCGTGTACTGCACCTATGCTGGTTTAATCAAGCGCGAAACAACGAAAGCGTTTCATGCGGCGTTGAATTTTGTGGTCGTGTTTGTGGTGTCGGTCGGGCTGATTGCCTATGCACCGTCCGCAATTAACGGTGTCAACGAGTTTTCGAGTGACATTAGCAACGGCATTGTCAATGTGAGCGCGAAAAATTCTTGCGCCGGACACGGCAGGCGAGAACACGGGCGTTTCTGCGATTCGGGACTGTCTGTTCGGGATTCAAGTGAAACAGCCGTGGCTTATCATGCAGTTTGGCGATTCAGATGTGGAGAATGTCGGAGGAAGAACGGGTAAACAGCTTGCTCGGCACTTCGCCGGATGAAAACCGCGGCAAAGACAGGGAAGAAGTGGTGAAAACAGAGTTAGAGGACTACGATAACGGCAATCTGACCGTAACCGAGGTGACAAGCCGGTTCGGCCTATCCGTGTTCTTCCTGATTTTCAACCTGATTGTGTCGGTGTTTGCGATTATGCTCACAGGCAGTATGCTTTTGTCACAGATTTTGTTCATCATCAGTGCAATGTTCCTGCCGATTAGCTTGCTAATCAGCATGATTCCGGCGTTCTCCGGCACGAGCAGACGAGCAGTCATCTCACTATTTAACACAATCATGCTGAGAGTGGGAACAACACTGCTGACCACGTTTGTGCTGGTGCTGTCCTCGCTGGCGTACACGATTGCGAACGGAAAACCGTTCGTGGTGGTCGTGCTGCTGCAGGTGATCGTGTTCGCGGGCGTGTATATGGAGCGCGACAAACTGCTCGGCATGATTGGTCTGCGTGATGAGGACACGGGCCGTATTGGCCGCGCCATGACAAACCGGCCGCGCCGGACGATTTCGAGGGCGGTTCGCGAAAGGCACTGCCATTTGCGGCGGGTGTTGGAGTGGGAAAGCGCTCTGCACAGCGCCATGCCGTGCAGAGTACCCAGAGAACAGCTTCAACCTCGGCAAGTCGTGAAAACGTTCAGCAGGAGAAGAAGAATCTCGGCCAACGGGTAGGCGAAACGGCAGGCAAGATTGCGGATACGCCATCTCGTGTGCGGGATAAGGCGGCGGAAACCGTGCAAAAGGTCAAGGACGCACCGACTAATGCGGAATATGCGGTTCACAGCAATATTGAATCTGCACGTCAATCTGTGGTGGAAACCATGCAGAAACGTAGAGGAAGCGCGAGCCGCACAAATGGAATCTCGTAGAACGACTACGGCAAGCCGCCGGGAACAGTTAGCTCAGCGCAAAAGGGAACGTAGTGAGGAAAATACGGAGAAACCGAGGACAGAGAACAGCAATTCTGTACAGAGGGAGCGCCCAACTGTCCCCAAACAGCAGAAAACCGAACCGGAAAAGCCGTCTGCACCGCAGAATCGACCTCGGTCGGAACGGATTGAACCGACACCCAGACAGCGGGAAGATCGTCCGACGGTCAAGGATAAGCCGCAGACTACGGTTGCAGACCGCAAGCCGGACCGTCCGGCAGAACGTCCGATGGTGCCGGACAAGCCGAAAACACGATATACAATGCCAAAAGGACTGGACGAAGAAACATTCGGCGCAGAGTTCAAACAGCGGAAAACCAGAAAAACTACGCGCAAACAGCGGCGCTCGGAGAGCCGAGGTGAGCGCAAGTGATGAAAAAGGCGGCAATGGCAGGTGCCCTAGGCTTCGGCCTGCTGATTGCTTTACTTCTGTCGATGTTCCTGATTATCGCCTCGGATGAGGATAGCGGCGGAAGTGGCTCGGGTTTGTACATCGGTGTAAACCTCTCGCCGGAAGTGCTCGCGCATCAACCGATGGTTGAGAAGTACGCGCGGCAAAACGGTATCAGCAATTATGTTTATGTCCTGCTTGCCATCATTCAGGTGGAAAGCGAGGGCAAATTGGAGGACGTTATGCAGTCCTCGTAATCTGCCGGATTGCCGGTAAATACGCTCGGTACAGAGGACAGTATCAAGCAGGGCTGCAAGTATTTCTCGGAACTGGTCGCAAAGGCAGACAAGCTCGGCTGTGATATGGACGCCATCATTCAAGCGTACAATTACGGCAGTGGCTTTCTGGATTTTGTTGCGAAAAACGGCAAACGATACACTTTTGAACTGGCACAGGTTTTCACGACAGCACTCCGGCGGCGTAAAGTTACCTATAAAACGAGATTTCCACGCCAATCAACGGCGGCTGGCGGTATAACTACGGCAATATGTTCTATGTCAAGCTGGTAAAGCAGTTTTTGACGCAGAGGGGCGGTGACGCGCTGGGAACGGACGCGCAGAACCGCATTGTAGAGGTGGCACGAAATTCAGCGAAGTACGGCATTTCTGCCGCTGGCGGCTATTGTGAAGCGTGGGCGGAAGAAGTGTACCGCAAAGCGGGTGTATCCATCGACCAGCATTGCTGTGCAGGCAAAAATCGTGCGCTGTACACGGTCGGAAGTCCAGCAAGAATATTCCGTTGGGCGCGATGGTTTACAATGACCCGGCGGTGTACCAGTCCCGAACGAACGACACCTGCGGACGAAATGCCGGTCATGTCGGCATTTACATCGGAAACGGCCAGATTATTTCCAACATCGGTGGCACGACCATTGATACCGTAGGGCTGGACGGCTACGGTTTCGGTGGCTGGGGCTGGGGCGGCGCAGTCGTTCCACAGAGATAACGAAAGGAGAGTTGATTATGTTTCAGAAAAAGACAGAAAAACAGCGAAACCAAAGAAACTGCGTGTTTACACGGTGAACAGCCGCAAGCCTGCGGTGATTGTGCTGTGGCTGCTGTTCATCTGCGGATTTACGTTTGCAGTGTATAAGAATTTTACCGCAATCGACACCCACACCGTTCACGAAAAAGAAATCGTTGAGCGCCGCGTAGAGGATACCAGCGGCGTAGAAGCGTTTGTGCGGAACTTTGCGAAAACCTACTATTCGTGGAGCAACAACAAGGATTCCGTTGCACAGCGTACCGATGCGCTGACCGGCTATCTGACAGAGAATTTACAGCGCTTGACGGCTGACACTGTGAGAAGTGACGTTGCGGTTTCCTCGTCCGTGCAGGACGTTCAGATCTGGTCTGTGGCGCAGAACGGTGAAAACGATTTTACGGTCGTGTTCACGGTAGCACAGACGATTTCGGACGGCAAGAAAAAAGACACCGTATCCAGCGTGTACAAAACAACAGTCCACAAGGATGATAACGGCGATATGGTTATCACGCAAGCGCCGACGATTACTGGCAAGCCTGCAAAATCTGCATATACGCCAAAAGCCGCAGAACCCGATGGAACGGTTTCTGCGGCTGAGAGCGAGAATATTACAGATTTTCTGACCACCTTTTTTACGCTGTATCCGACGGCGACGGAAAAAGAGCTGTCTTACTATGTCAGTGGTGGATTCTATGCCGTCGGTCAAGTGCGCGGACTATGCGTTCAATCAACTTAAAAGCACGGTGCTGAATAAGGACGGCGATACCGTAACGGCAACTGTGGCGGTGGAATATCTGGACAGCGTTACACAAATGACGCAGATTTCGCAGTTTGAGCTTGTGCTGAAACTGGTGGATGAGAATTGGAAAATTGTTGGTTAATTAAGGTGGTTTTATGAAAATTTATTGATGATATTTGAACATGTCATTAAGTTGATTTTCAAGGCGATTGACCGTTGATAGAAAGCACATGCTTTGGTCGTGCATAAAAAATAGTAGCTACCGCGAAATAAGTTTTTTACTTATTTCGCGGTAGCTGCTTTGATCTTTGTGCAGACTTATCTTAATGACATTGACATCGTATATTACAGCGATGTATGACGAATAAAACGTTCAAACTACTTAAGTATTTTTTATATACATCAAAGACTGAAGAAGATTGTGTTGTAGTTCGTTCAATGGAAATAGGGGTGGTCACACCAATTGCACTAGATGTGTAGACCCAAGTTTGAGCTGCAGATATAATACTAGAAATTTGACTAGAAGAGAAAGCACTAGCATCAATCCAATAATACCTGTTTGCTGAACCATAGTTTCCAACTCCACCGTTAAGCGTGTAATCGCCAAAAGTATGATATCTATGAGGGCAAACATGCCCATCGGCGGCCATTGCGCTGGAAAATACGGAGCTGCACAGAGCCAATGCGATTAGAACTCGAAAAAATTTTTTTTCATAAACTTTTACCTTGGACATTGATTAAGATTGTTTATTAAGCTGTTTGGGAACTGCTGGTTGATACATACCATTACATGATGCTGTCCCTACCGAAACGATTGCAGCCAAGAAGGCGCAAGCTGCTAGTTTAGTGCATACCTGATAGATAATTTTTTTCATGTTTTTTCCTCCTTAAATTGGATGAGTGAATATCTATCGCCGGAATCATGCACAGAGACACAATCCAGAGCGTCAAAGAAATTATGGTGCTTTCTATGTGATTATAATAATCTAAGAGGAAAGCACTAGCAATTAATCCTAAGGTTAATATAATGGAAGTTATTCGGTTTCGATTGTATATTTTGGGGGGAAGTGATTTATTTGCGTGAGTAATAGGTGCAAATAGAATTATAGGAATAGCAGCGATGCAATCTCCCCAGAGGAGCATGATACCTTTATCACCAAGTGTATGTAGTAGCACTAAAAATCCAATATATACTCCAATTGTGCATACATGACATTTTAAGTGTGTTTTTGCATGATAACCACCGCATACACTTCGTAGTCCGACAAAAATGGTGAGATATAATACGGTTGGCCACGGTCTGCAGCATAATACACCAATCAATAGAATAGTGGAGAAATTGATGAAATCAGCAATTAGTAAGTCGAAACCATATTCATATACTTCTTTATTTTTTTTAGAGACTATGTTTTGTTCAATCAAAAAAGCAGTTATTTTAGTAGATAAATTCATTTTGCAACACCTCATTGTTGCTATGCTCTATCCGTAAGATAACTGCTTTTGAGTTGAATTGCAATAGGTCGTTCCTACTTGGTAACTATTCGTTCCTACTTTGCATGTTGGACGGTTAAATATCGCATTTGAAGCGATAGTCTTTTTCGAAGGTTTCAATAGATGAAATGGTTTGAAATGTTATGTTGTAGTGGAAAAGTAATAAGAACTATTATTTGATTTTTTTGAGAAATAGACTCATCGTACATATGGGAATAAGAAAAATATCTGAGATCAAATCAGGAAGAATATTTAAATATCTTAGGAGAAGGCAAGCGATAAGAGTGGAAATTAAACAACCACTGATCATACTAGATATTATTTTGATTCTAAAAATTATATTATTATTTTGGCTGATATATATTGACTGTTTGACATTAAGAAATATGAGACAGACTCCACTACAAATCATAAAGAATATAAAAAGATTTTTAATAAGCGGTAAATCAATACCGTGCTGTCGATAATTAAAAATACTTGAGTTTGTATAACAGTCGTAATCTCCTAACTGGTATGAGGATAGCAATTGCTGAATTTGGTGATATATAGTGTCTAACTGAGTTGTTTCGACTGTTATAATACCGCAGGTTTGATTAGCACTATTTAATAAACTGGATGTGTAATCATCACTAGAGAGCGGATTGATATATGTGAAACTAGGTAATATAATGTAGTTGTCTAGAGTTGGATATGTGCGAACGGGATTGGTGATTTGTGAATGGTCTGTCAAAAAACCGATAATATGAAATGTATAATTTGCATATAAATATTGAGCTTGAAATTCATCGCCTAATGAATATAACTCTAAGTATTTGTTACCCATTAAAACTGGTATAGAAGTTCCGTGAGAGTAAATGTAATCACTCTCTTCAAAGGCACGTCCGGATTCTATTTCGATAGGATTATTTTGAAAAGCTTCCTCATTTATTTGGATGGAGTCTATTTGAGAAGTCTCTTGAGAAAATTGATGTGTTAATGAATCGATGAAGAAAAAATCTGTATTTGAGCGATATAGGGGTTGAGAAGAAATAATATTGTAATGGGAAGTTTGATTTTGTAGGGTGTGAGCTAATTGTTGGTATTGCAATATAGATTGGACATAATTGGTGCTTTGCAAAGGATTGTGGGTATATTGCGTTACAATGAACGCAGTTGTATTTTTGGAATGCGTATCTAGTTTTATAATTTTTTGTGTAGTACTATATAGTATGCCGGAAAAGAAAAAAATGCTACTAAGACAGAAGGTAATTGCAAGTAGATATCGTTTAAACATAGAAAAAGACCTCAAAGTATTTATTGATAAAATGTAAAAATAGCCCTGTTATATTTGGAGTGTAACAGGGCTATTTTTATAAATATTCGACTAATTAATTTTTGGTAGTACCATAATACACCTTATGTGTATAAGAGAGCCAAACATCATCGGAACAATATGTTCCGGGTGCCGGAACTAAACCAATTCCCAGACTTACCAGAATCGCACGAGGGATCTAATTTTGAACCGAGGAAAGTCCTTGTATAGTGTTTAGTGTTTAGAACTGTACTTCCATTCATTTGTTGTGAATATCCATATGGAATGTTATTGTTACGTTCGCCCCATACATCCCAATGGGTAGCACGACTATTGATGTGAGTGACAGGAATTTCTAATGATGCGTTATAACCATTCTGGTTGACTGCAATCTCGATAGGAATATCTTCTCGAATACATACGGCATCAGTACGATTAGGAGAATTGATATAGGTAGCCCCACTAGAGATTAGTGTAGAACTCAACATAATAAAACAATTTGCAATTGCAATAATTTTTTTGTTCATTTTAACATCTCCGTTTCTTGAAAAAATTGTTCGGGAACTTTCGGTTAGCACATTACATAGTTAAGATACTGATTAATTTTTTCATATGCAATTTCCTTTCTTAACAAATGTATTTAAATTGAGCGGGAATCTTCAGTTGTCACATGTTCTGGAAGTTGTACTAACCGAAACAATTGCACTGAGACTGAGAAAATGGAAAGTCACCAATTGGGTGCGCGTACTGGATAGATAATGTCTTTCATAGCTTGTTCCTCCTTAAATTAAGTGCGTGAATATCTATCGCCAGAATTATGCGCAGAGACACAATTCGGAGCGACTGAGAGAGTATGAGACTTTGGGTTCGATTGTAATAATCTGATAAGAATAGTTAGGATAAAATCAGAAAAGCAGTTATTTCAGCAGATAAATTCATTCTTGCAACACATTGTTGTTGCTGTGATCTATCTGTAAGATAACTGCTTTTGAACTAGATTGCAATAGGTTATTCCTACTTGGTAACTATTCGTTCCTACTTTGTATATTGAGCAATAAAATATCACATTCAAAACGATTGTTCTGCTCGAAGAATTCTAACATACCCTGATTACGTTCAACAGCTTGACGTATATTATGTGCTACTTTTATGCCGAAATGTTGCGAACATTTAACTTTGGTTGTGGTCAATGTAGGATTATCGGATAAGACAGAACGCGCAATATCATTGATAATGACAATAGAATTGTATGCACCTTGTGGTTGAATGTAGAGGTCAACTGTTTTTCCAATACTATCTTTGGCTGCACGGATTGCATTATCTAAAGCATTGCCGAGTATGATGGTAATATCTTCTGGTGAAATATCAGATAATGGAGTTGTAATAATTGCACGGAGTTGTACACCTACATGTTCAGCAATGGTACTTTTGCTATTTACAATCGCATCCAGCGCTGTGTTGCCTGAAAAGGTAATTAGCTTGCTGACAGCATTTTGTTGTTGCAGTAACTGTTGTGTGTATTGTTGAATACCTTGTATATCTTTTTCATTTGCCATTGAGGAAATGCAGAGTAGGTGATTTTTAAGATCGTGTCGTAGAGCGCGCACAGTTTCATACATATTTTCGATATCCTTGGAATTCTCTTGTAAACATTCGTTTTGCAGACTAATAAGAGCCAACTCGGTTTGTATTTTACTTACTTGTCCCAATCGAACAAATAGGAAATAAATCAAGATATTAAGAGCTAATATGATACATACCGCATAGAATACGATATTTTGGATATGTGGTTCTTGTATAGCGGCATACATTACCAAAGTAATTGTGATAATAGATAATGCAGGTATTACCACAAGCGGCATAAAATCGAGCCATTTGATTCGACCAGTTTCCTTTATGCGCAGAATAATTCTTGTGATTATAAAAAACAATAGTTTGGTGAGTAAGATAGAGAATTATTACATTATTCCACTAAATTGACAAAGTAACATCGCTTTCAGATAACTTTGCAATCAAAAGAGTTGTAAAAGTTGCAATAATTGCTACAAGTCCCATAGTAAATGCAGATACAAATATTTTTTGGAGTAGTGGACCGCATAACAAAACACAACAGAATATGATGTTAATCAGTATTTGCAATGAACTTGCATAGCTTTCATATAGATTGTTCCATGAGAAAAAAGCAATATTACAGAATGATACAAGTCCGATGATTATAGTCCATATGTATTTGGCAGGATATTTTATTCGGTATCCGAAATATTGAACTAAGAAACTCAAAATAAGAGTTACTTCCAAAATGTTAATTGCCATTTCGAAATAAAAGTTCATGGTCGTAAACTCCTCATATATTTCATAAAAATAGTTTGTGTTTCTTCGGCTTTAGCACGGCTGATAGGAATAACTTGACCAGTTATTAAAGTAATACTTGTGCGGCTGCATATTTTGATAAAACGGCAATTTACTAAGAAGCCTATATGACACCGTATAAAGGAATATGGCTTCAGTTCGTTTTCTATATCGCTCATCCGAGATTTGAAACGGATAGTTTTTTCGTTCATATGTGCAATGATATAGTGTCCATCACTTTCAAAATATGATATATCTGAAAGTGAAATAGAGATATTATTGCCATTAACATTGATAGTATATTGTATCTGTTGAGATGATAAAAGATGTAATAGTTTTTCGATTATGGTGGGTAAATCCTCCAAATGCGATTTTCGGAGAAACCAAAATGGTTGGAAAGCGAAAGATTGATATACTAAATGATCTAAGCTGGATAGGAAGATGATTAACGGTTTGTTTTCCATGGCAGTTAATTCAGTTGCTACTGAAAAACCATCTTGCTGTGGCATATCAATATCTAAGAATAAAACATCGGTTGGCTGATGAGTGATTTCTCGTAATGCGTCAAGACCAGTATGTGTCAGAATGACTTTAGGGATAACACCGTGTTTTTGAAGAATGGAAAATAATTGTTTTGAAAATGACTGCATGAATTGTGTATCATCATCGCAAAGTATAATACGCATAGTCACTCCTCCGAGCTAAAAGTAATTTTGGAATAACTATATCATAAAATATATTATAAACACAGTATATTCCAGAAAATCAAATATTGCAATACTGGTATTTGATGTTTAGACGCTATTTCGTTCATAATCTTATTCAAAGGAAGTGAACGAATGATGTTTCCAGAACGGATAAAATACCTACGTCAAACGCAAGGATTGAATCAGGTACAGCTTGCAGACAAATTAGGAACTACTAAGCAAAGCATTAGCAACTGGGAAAATGATAATATCGTTCCTTCAGTTGATATGCTTGAAAAAATTGCAGATTTTTTTAGAGTTAGCACAGATTATCTTTTGGGACGAGAGAAAAAGCCTGTGACTGGAGTTCGTTTGATTGACGTAACAGGTTTGACTTCAACGCAGATTTCTCATATTATGGCATTGATTGACGATCTGCGTAATTAAATATCATGTGTTTGCCGATACCGTATGTGGTATCGGCTTTTTTATTATAACAAAAAATTTGTATATTCTATATGCAAAGTAGGAACGAATAGTTACCAAGTAGGAACGATGTGTTGCTTAACCATAGATTCTTTGATAGATTATGTTGGAATATGTTTTCTAAGATAGGTTAAACACTCATATTGTTCCTTGGCAAATCAAATAGATTCAAACATAGTCTTTCATATGGCAAACTTGCTATACGAAGGACTTTATTTTTTTGTCCCAAAAGCAAAAAACAAGGGCCAGTTCGCTCTTTTTTAGACTGCTGGCAAGCCTATATTGCCTGTTATCCATAAGCTCCAATCTCAAACAAAAACTTTGAGATTGGAGCTTAAAAATGAAAAAGTGGCAGAAAGACCGCAACTATAAGCGGGTTAAAGATAAGGACGGTAACGTGGTTGCAAACATCATTACTGTGTCCGGACAGGATGTAGAGGTTTCGGAGAAAGTGTTTGCGGCATATTCGCAGATGGACCGGCAGGAGCGGTATGCGGAAGAACTGCTTATGGCAGAACGTGAAATTTCGTGGGAATACACAAGGGAAGAAGGTATACATATCGAAACGCTGGAAAACGCAGAACCGAGCGCAGAGGAAATCTGTATCGAACATGAAAATGTAAAAATGAGGGCAGAACAGGCAAAACACTTACCGATTGTGCTTACGCGGTTGAGCAACGATGAGCAAAGGCTGATAGACGCGCTGTTCTTTCATGGCCTTGGGGTACGAGAATATGCCCGTGAAATTGGTGTGCCGCCCATGAAGATTGTAAGAGATCGTGATCGAATTTTAGCTAAGCTGAAAAAATATTTTTCAAATTTCTAAATTTAGCTGATACAGTAGGCTGTTTTTTCGGGATATACAGTGAGGGGATAAATTTCCTCTCACTGTTCCTTGGCAAGTGAACATCAAACATCAGGTACAAATTCTGTGCGGAGAGCTGCGGCGTAAAGCCGCGAACTGTCGGGCGGCTCCCGATAAGGCGACGACCCGCATAGATGATAATGATACTCCCGATCAGTCACAGTCCGAGCGTTGAAAGCGTCGCAGGCCATGAGATCGGACAACAAGATAGGTGCAATGCCTGTGAGGTCGGTACGCCGCCGGCCGCCTGATGTTTCCCGGCAGTCGGGGGTGAGGACGAATAGGCTGACAGAGAAATGCGAGGTGATGATATATATGATAGTGTAAAAATCCGGACAACAGAATAATCACAAACCGGAAGAATCGCATGGATTCCTCCGGTTTTGCTTTTGGAGGTTATCTATGGAATGGAAAAACGCAAATAAGATACTGCCGGAACGCGGCCATCGGGTTCTGTGCCTGTATCCGAACGGTAAAATGGACGTACAGCTTTACTTAGGCCGTGAGAGTTTTGTTCATGATCTGTACGGTCGCTGTATTTTCTGGACGGAACTGCCAAAACGCCCGAAAGCCTACTTCAAGCTGATGGGGCGCAATGAATAAGGAACAGCAGGCAATCGCTCGTCTGCGGCTGGCCGCGGAAATGAGCGAAACCTATTACCACGCACCGTTGGTCATTACCACATCGGGCGGCAAGGACAGCGATGTGTGTCTTGCGCTGGCACGGGCGGCCGGTATCCGGTACGAAGTACAGCATAATCATACCTCGGTAGATGCTCCCGAAACGGTTTACCATGTGCGCGAAACTTTTCATCGGCTGGAAAACGAGGGTATCAAGTGTACCGTCAACCTGCCAACGTACAAGGGTGCTCGCGTGACAATGTGGAATTTGATACCGCAAAAACTCATGCCGCCGACGCGCGTTGTACGATACTGCTGTTCGGTTCTCAAAGAGCAGGGCGGCAAAGGTCGCATGATAACAACAGGTGTCCGTTGGGCCGAAAGCGCCAAGCGCCGCAAGAACCGCGGTATTTACGAAAAACAATCCGCCGACATAAGCCGCAGAATCACGATTAGCAACGATAATGATGATACACGGCGGCTGTTCGAGAACTGCCGCTTGCAGGCAAAGCGTGTTTGCAATCCTATCGTAGATTGGACAGGCAGCGATGTGTGGGACTACATTCGTTCCGAGCATATCCCGGTCAATCCGTTGTATGAGCGCGGCTTTCATCGTGTCGGCTGTATCGGTTGTCCGCTGGCAGGCCGTGCCGGGCGGCAGTTTGAGTTTGGTCGGTATCCGACCTACGAGCGGGCGTATCTGCACGCATTTGAACGGATGCTTGCGGAACGCCGACACAGAAAACTGCCTGCTGTCTGGCAGAGCGGGGAAGAAGTGCTGCACTGGTGGCTGCAGGATGGCGTGCTGCCGGGGCAGTTGAGCATTTCAGATTACTTAACAGAAATGGAGTGAAGGGTGAAACAATGTCAATTATAAAGCGAATCACCTCAGCGGGATTGTCACTGGCGATGGCGGCAACGGTTATCCAAGTTCGTTTGCCGTCAGCACGAAGTCTGCAAGCACGCTGTCCTCGGTGACGGCAAAATATCTTGACGCAGAAAACGGCAAGGAGATTGCCAAACAGCAGACATACAGCGTCATGCACGAGGAAAAGTCCCCGCAGACGATCACAAACTACACCTACGCGGATTATACCGAAAGTGTTGAGTATGTGTATTCGCATAAGGACTTGACCTATATCATCGGTTATCCCGACAAGGGCGTACACCCGAACGGTGATCTGACCCGCGCCGAAGCTGCTATGATCTTCTACCGTCTGTATGACGGTGATTATCCCAGCTTTACGCGGCGTATGTCAAACGGCACTTTCAAGGATGTAAACGCAAAGAACTGGTTCTATGAGCCGGTCGAAACGCTGTACAACATTGGGCTGCTGGAAGGCAAGTCCAAGGACAGCTTTGCACCGAACGCACCCATCAGTCGTGCGGAGTTTGCTGTACTGGCGGCGCGTTTCCAGAACCTCAAATACACCAGTGGCAAGGTTTTCTCTGATGTAGAAAAGGGTCACTGGGCATACAGCTATATCAACGCTGCCAGTGAAGCAGGCTGGATTCAGGGCTATCCTGATGGCACTTTCCGTCCCAACAAGGAGATCACCCGAACCGAAACCGTAACGCTGGTTAATAACATGATTAACCGTGCTGTTACCCGCGAAAAGCTAAAGGAACACTGAATGTGCGAAATCCGTACAACGATCTTGCAGAATCGTTCTGGGGCTATACAAACCTCATGGAAGCAACGGTATCCCATACCGCCGAGGAATGGCATGACGCGAAGTACAATGATGGCAAGTACAATATCATCGTTGAGAAATTCGTAGACATGAGCGGCAAGGAGATCGCTAAAGTCTGTCACTACGGCGGGCAAGGCAGAATCCGCGCCCAAGTCCATTCCGGCGTATGAGTATCGCGGCTATATCCGCACGATCACTTATAAGTACAGCACCGGTGATGCGCTCCCGTACATCGAAAAGACGGCAAGCGTCAAGGATGCTAAGGTAGGTGACGAGATCACCTACACGATCAAGCTGGCGAACGATAAGAAAGCAAGTTCCGCATGGAAAAGTGTCGTGCTGACCGATAAAATCCCGTCCGGCATGACCTTTATTGAGGGCAGCGTGTATGTGAACAATGTAGCGGCTACCCACACTGCAAGAACGGTACTCTGACCGTCAACCTCGGTGATATTGCCGCTGGCAAGACCGTGATTACCACTTTCAAGGCAAAGAATTAACGGCGATATGTACAATCGGACGATCTACAATACCGCTGTTGCCAAGGGTACGAACGGTTATGTGACCGCCACAGACGGCAAGAAAACCAATATTTACGAGGACAAAGATGATGGCGTGTATGTCAAAAAGGGCGATACCTCGCCGTATGTGACCAAGATTGCGGATAAGGAAGCCGCGAATGTCGGTGACAAGCTCACCTACACCGTCAAGGTCGGCAACGGTGACGGTGCTGTTTACGAAATCGAAAACGCTAAAATGGCAGATACCATTCCGACTGAATTTGACTTCGTAGACGGCAGCGTGCAGGTAGATGGCAAGTCCTATCCGTACAGCTACGACAACACCAGCCGCAAGCTGTCTGTGCAGATCGGCAATTTGAAGCCGAACACTGCCCGCACCGTAACTTTCGCTGTGACCGTCAATAAGTCGGCTTACGGCAAGACCGTACACAACACCGCTGTCCTCTCCGGCGATAATATCAAGGACACCGAGGGTAAGGACAAGGGCGTTGAGATCGGTGACGGCAAGACCAAGCCGGAAGTCACCAAGACTGCGGACAAGTCCGCTGCCAATGTTGGCGATAAGGTCACTTACACTATTACGCTGGCAAACGGCGAGTTCGCAAGCGTAGCAATCAAGGACGCTGTGCTGACCGATACCATTCCGAACGGACTGGATATTCAGTACGGCTCGGTTACGCTGAATGGCAAGCTGACCAACGATTACAGTTACGATGAAGCGTCCCGCGTTCTGACCGTCAAGGTCGGTGATCTCGGTATTGAGAAAAGTGCAACGGTAACTTTCGTTGCAGTAGTCAATACCGCTGCATACGGAAAGACCATCTACAACACCGCTGTTATGAAGTCCGACAACACGCCGGACACCAGCGGCAAGGACAACGGCGTAACCGTTGGTGACGGCAAGGCAAAGCCGCAGATCGACAAGTCTGCGAATAAGTCCTCTGCCCGCGTGGGCGATAAGATCGCATATACGCTGACCGTCAAGAACGATGATACCGCAACTGTTCCGGTTGAGAACGGCGTTATCACCGATGTTCTTCCGGCTGGACTGACCTTTGAATACGGTTCTGTCACGTTGAACGGCAAGAATCCAACGATTATACCTACGATGAAAATACCCGCCTGCTTGACCGTCAATGTCGGCACGATTGAGCCGGACGCAAAGCAGATTATCGGCTTTACCGCAACGGTGAACGAATCCGCGTACAACACCACCATCCAGAACCTTGCAACGCTGACCTCTGACAATGCAGACCCGGTGCAGGACAAGGACGATGGTGTAGCAATCGCAGACGGTGACGCGCTGCTGACCGTTTCCAAGTCCGCAGACAAAACCACTGCCAAGGTTGGCGATACGATCACCTACACCGTAAACGCAGCGAATGCGACCGGTGCGGATGTGAATATCCGCGACGCGGTTATGACCGATACCATTCCGGACGGACTGACCTTCCGCGGCAATGTAACCGTAGACGGCTACTCCGCAGAATATCAGTACGACAATACCGGCAAGACCCTGACCGTATCGCTCGGTGAGATCGCGCCGAACCAGACCAAGGCGATTTGCTTTGATGTGACTGTCAACAGCGACGCCTTACGGTATGCACATTGAAAATACCGCCCTCGTCAGCGGCAGCAATACGCCGGACAAGAGCGGTACAGACGACGGTGTGGATATTGAGGATGGTACGGCAGACGGTCATGCGGGCAATAAGACCGCAAACAAGACCACTGCAGCAGTTGGCGATACGATCACCTATTCTATCCGCCTGGAAAACGGCGCAGCCGCTACCGCTGATTGGGAGAACATGAAAGTGATTGACGTTCTGCCTGACGGCGTAAGTTTTGCAGGCAATGTACAGGAGAATGGTTCGGCAACGGTCAATTATTCGTACAATGCCACGATGAAAACAATCACTTTCACGCCGGATGCTATCGCAGCAGGCGCACAGACCGTTCTTAGCTTCGATGTAACTGTTGATGATGATTCACAGGGCAAGTTTATCGTAAATACTGCTATTCTCGATGATAACGGCAAGACTACTCCCATGCCGGACGGCGGCGTTCAGATTGACGAGGGCGAAGCTGCTCCGATTGTCAACAAGACTGCCAGCGTCACGACTGCCAATGTAGGCGATACTTTCACATACACCATTACTGCAAAGAACGGCAATAAGGCAACTGCCGCATGGAAGAATGTCGTAATGACTGATACGCTCCCGACTGGTGTTAAGCTAGTAGGCGGCGTGTATGTCAACAACGAATTTGCGCTGTATCATTTGAGCGGCAATGCGCTGTCTGTGCTCGTAGGTGATCTCGAACCGGGCGAATCGGCTGAAATCACTTTTGACGTGCAGGTGCTTGAAAGTGCGGCTGGTACAACGATTACCAACACTGCTTCGCTTGATGGCGATAACGGTCACGGCACTGCAACGGACAAGGGTGTAACGATTCCTGACACGGCAGAACAGCCGGACGTTAACACAAATTTTTATGTAACCAAAGAGGTTGATAAAACTGTGGTGAATGTGGGTTCTGGCGTTTCGGTAGACCGCAAACGTGCCACTTTTACCATCACGGTTGGCAACGATTCTAACCAGAAGTGGAAACGGGTTGTTCTCAAAGACACGCTGGATACTACGCTGGTAACGCCGGTTTTGAAGAACAACGTCTATGTGGATGGCGTTCTGAACAGCAAGTGGAGTTTTCAGAGCAAAGTGTTTACTCTGGAACTCGGTGACATTGGTCCGAATGAAAAGCGCGTGGTGAAAATCACGGTTGAGTTTAAGAATGACGCTGGCGGTAAGACGTACACCAACCTTGCCGCGGCTACGGGTGACAATGGTTCGGCTTCGGGCCGTTCGCCGGAGATTGAAGTCGTTTCGTCTGGTTCGTCCGGTACACCGGTGCTGACAGATATTCACTATCAGCTGTTCGGTGGTTACGCGGACGGCCTGTGGTGGCCGAATGATCGCGTATCCCTGCAGGAAGCCTGCACCGTTGTATATCGTCTGATTGCTAACGGCGGCAACACTTGGTTGCCGCGCGGCACGGCTACCGTTCCGAAATACCAGTACGATATTCCGGAAGAAGCAAAGTATTTCGTTTCCATCGGCGTTCTGCCTGCGTCCGCGTTTGATACCACTCGCATGGACGAGGGTGATGATTACGAGATCAACTACACGATCTCGAAGAACGGCTATCTGCGTATCTGGGCTGCCTCCGGTCAGCTTAACTCGCTGGTGGCCTACGCGACGAAAACCAACATTGGTCTCAGCGGCGATGTATCCCGTCTGACCTTTGCAAAGGCAATCTGCCAGATTACCGGCCGCGACACCTCGCCGGATGTTTCCGGTTACAGCGGCAATCACCGCACATGGGCGGATGCTCCCTCGTCTGTTGTAACCGAGGTTTCGCACGAACATGATTTCATCATGGACAGCGACCGCAACGAATACTGGATTTGAGAGTAGAATGAGAAAACCCGCCTGTTTTGCAGCAGGCGGGTTCTCTAAAGGAATAAAATGCGTATGGATAGAAATAAAAACAAACCAGATTTGGTGTTCAGTTCATTGCCGGATATTTTGACCGTAAAGGATTTGCAAATGGCTTTGCGCATTGGTAAGAGCACCGCATACAAGCTGATTCAAGGTGGCGAAATTCAACATTTTTGTATTGGAAAATCCATTAGAATTTACAAACAATCTGTTGTTGCATACCTAAATAGAGCGCTATATAATAATGGTAACGTGTCGAACAGTAGCGTTCCGACAAAGGAGGATAATGTATGACGAATATGAACGCTACGATATATGAAAAACACGGGAAATATCAGATTTCGATTTCTTGGACTGTAAATGGCAAGCGTTTTCGCAAAAGCAAGGCGACTGGGCTTCCGGTCAAGGGCAATAAGCGCAAGGCACAGGCCATGGCCGATGCGTTCATGGCAGAGATGGAGAGCAAGGTTTCGGACGGATATACCGATATGCTGTTTTCTGATTACATGAAGCAGTGGTTAGAAGATGTAAAATTCAGCATTTCGGAATCAACCTACGAGGAGTATTACCGTCAGATTCACAATCGCATTTGCCCATGGTTTGCAGCACAGGGACTTCGTCTTTGCGACCTGAAAGCATATCACATTGATAAGTTCTACAAGCTCAAGATGAAGAACGATAAGGTGAGTGCGAAAACGGTGCTCCGCTACCATGCAAACATCAGAAAGGCGCTGCAGCGTGCGGTAAAGCTGGATATGATTCCGACCAATCCCGCAGACAGGGTTGATCTGCCGAAAGTAAAGAAGTTCCGCGGCAGTTACTACACGCCGGAAGAATTGCAGAAACTGTTTGAGTGCTCTAAGGGTACGCGGTTTGAAACGGTAATTCTTTTAGCAGGCTATCTGGGAGTGCGACAGGGTGAAGCGTGTGGCTTGCGCTGGAAAGATGTAGACTTCGAGAAGAATACGGTTTCCATTTGCGGTTCGCTGAAAGCGCATGATCTCTATAAGGACTTGTACTACGGCGAAACCAAAACGGAGATGAGCTATCGTACGCTGCCTATGCCGGAGCCGTTGGCATCGGTATCTGAAACAGCTTCGTAAAAGCAGCTGGAGCAGAAGATGATGGGCGGCGGTGTATCATCGGAAGTGGGACGGATATGTTTGCGTAGATCAGATAGGGGATATTATCAACCCGAAATATATTTCGCGCTACTTTGCAGATTTGCTTGCGAAGAACAATTTACGTCGAATCCGCTTCCATGACTTGCGTCATTCGTGTGCTACGCTGCTGCTCGAAAATGGAGCAACGCTCAAGCAGGTGCAGGAGTGGCTGGGCCATCACAGCTATGTGGTAACGGCGGATACCTACGGTCATGTATTGGTAGAATCGAAAAAAACAATGGCAGAAACTATGTCGAATCTTTTGGGAAGCAGCAATGCGGTTTGACGTTTCAAAACTTTTTGACAGACGATTGGCAGACATCCAAAACATGGAAACTTAAAGCCCCTCAAAAAGTTATGAAAAAACCGTGTTTTCATCGAAAACACGGTTTTAGAGTGGCAGCCGAAGAAGGATTCGAACCCTCACAAACAGAGTCAGAGTCTGTCGTGCTACCTTTACACAATTCGGCTATTTGTTAAGTTTTGTTGTCGTTTTGATGACTCATCGCTGACGACTTGTTTAGTATATATCAGAATCCGGGATTCGTCAACCCTTTTTTCAAAAAAATTTAAAATTTTTTTCGGAAGGGGACAACCGTCGCTTTTACGGCGGCCGTCCCTCGCGTTCGAGAGCCTCCCGCAGCTTTTCGAGCGCACGCTTTTCAATGCGCGAAACATAGCTGCGCGAAATACCCAGCCGCGCGGCAATCTCACGCTGCGGCAGGGGAGATGCCAGACCGATGCCGTACCGCAGGCGGATGATCTCGCGTTCACGCGGAGAGAGACAGCCTGCCAGCGCGCGGTGCATGGCATGGTACCGGTCCTGCTCCTCAACGGCAGAAAGACCGCTGTCCTCGCAGCAGATAATATCCTGCAGGGCAAGCGCATTGCCGTCACCGTCCGACTCGAGCGTGTCCGAGAGCGAAAGCTCGCCTGCACTCTTGCGCTTCTGCCGAAAATACATCAGCAGCTCGTTCTGGATGCATTTGGAGGCGTATGTCGCCAGCCGGATATTCTTATCCGCCTTAAAGGTGTTCACGGCTTTAATCAGCCCGATCGTGCCGATGGACAGCAGATCGTCCTGCTCCGTACTTACAGCGTAATACTTTTTTACAATATGCGCTACCAGTCTGAGATTGTGCTCGATCAGCTTTTCCCGTGCCTCGGCGTCCCCGTCCTGCTGCATGCGGCGCAGCAGAACCGCCTCCTCATCGGGCGTGAGCGGCTTGGGAAACGATCCGTCCGCGCCCTGTACACGCAGCATAAAGAAGAAAAATGCACCGCCGAGCGCAAATAAAGCAGGGAAAAGCATGGTCAGCACCTCATTTCGATAAGATACTGCTATTTTATGCTGTGAATAGCTTAAGTAGCACAAATAAAGAGGCAGTACCGCATAATACAGCAAGAGCGATTTCCGTAAAGCGCCGCAGCTGAATTATGTGGTATTGTCTCCAAAAAAGGCTTGTAATTTGACAGAATATCCAGTATAATATAGTGAGTATTTACAGCAAATTGCATAGGGAGGTGTAACCATGGTTATGGCATTGAATAAAATGCCGGCTCTGTCGGATTACGGCGCGATCATCGCACAGTTTCTGCCGTTTGTAGTTCTGATTGTCGTATTCTACTTTTTCCTGATCCGTCCGCAGCGCAAGCGCGACAAGCAGGAGCGCGATATGCGTAACTCCATCGCGATCGGTGATGAGATCTCCACCATCGGTGGTTTTATCGGCCGCGTTGTCAGCATCAAGGACGACGTTCTGGTCATCGAGTCTTCGAGCGACCGCACGAAGCTCAAGATTTACCGCTGGGCGATCCGCGGTAAGGAGGCTCCGGCGACCGAGACGGTCGAGGCGCCCAAGGAAGCAAAGAAGGACGCAAAGTAATAACCCCATTTCTTGCCGAATAGCATGACATATAAATAAAATTCGGCGGGAGGCTATGAAATGATGAGAAAAACCAATGAGGGTCAGTCGCCGGTCGGTATCCTTTTACCATCGGTGCTTGCCGGATTGCTCGGTACTCTGCTGCTGATGCTGCTCGGTGCGGTGCTCGTTCACCGCGGCACATTGGCAGAAGGGGCAATAGCGCCTTGTGCACTGGTGTTCCTTGCACTCGGCAGTGCGCTTGCCGCACTGGTCGCTGCAAAGCGCGTAGGCGAAAACCAGTTTTACTGGTCGCTCGGCGCAGGTTTTGCGGTTTTTCTGATCCTGCTGATCGTTGCGGTGCTGCCGCTCGGTCAATCCATTCATTTTGTACGCACGGTGATCAGCCTGCTCTGCTCGTTGATCGCCCTCGGCACTGGGCGGTTACGCCGGTGCCAATATGCGGAAAAGAAGCGTTACAGCCACATCAAAAATAGGAAATCAAATGAAGCATATTTCTACCCTGACTTCTGCAACCCTGAAGCAGACTGCAGCACACGGCGGCTGCGGCGGTGCCAGACTTCCTGCCAGTCCGCATGCAAGACCTCTTGCACCGTGGCAAACCAGAAGTGCGAGCACGCAAAGTAATCACGCTTGGAATATGCAAGGCGCGCCTGCGGTGCGCCTTGTTCCTGTATATCGGAGGAAAATAAATGATTCATCGTTATCAGAAAAAGGGCTGAATTTCGTGCTCGATGTCAACTCGGGCGCGGTACATCTGCTCGATGATATCAGCTATGCAGTGTCCGGACTGCTGGATGAAAACATGGGTGATACCTGTCCGCAGGCATCATTGACGCCCTGCCGGACTACACCGCGGACGAGGATCCGCGAGGCATATGACGAGCTGTACGAGCTGAAAAAGGCCGGTCAGCTGTTCGCGCAGGATGACTACATCGACGTAAGCCGCTACATTCCGGTGAATGCACCGGTCAAGGCTCTGTGCCTGCATGTAGCGCACGACTGCAACCTGCGCTGCAAGTACTGCTTCGCATCCACCGGCGACTTTGGCCAGGGCCGCAAGATCATGCCGCCCGAGATCGCCAAGAAGGCCATCGACTTTGTTATCGCGCGTTCCGGCGTGCGTCACAACATCGAGGTCGATTTCTTCGGCGGCGAGCCGCTCATGGCGTGGGATACCGTTACCCAGACGGTCGATTATGCTCGCAGCCTGGAGGAGAAGTATAACAAGAAGTTCCGCTTCACCATCACCACCAACGGTCTGCTGCTCGATGAGGACAAGCGCAAGTACATCAACGAACATGGACAACTGCGTGCTGTCGCTCGACGGCCGCCGTGAGGTCAACGACGCGTTCCGCAAGACGGTAGCCGGTACGGGCAGCTATGACACCATCGTGCCCAAGTTCAAGGCGCTGGTGGACGAGCGCGAGAACCTCGATTACTACGCGCGCGGCATCACTCGCACAACCTCGATTTTGCCGAGGATGTGCTGAGCATTCGCAGATGCAGGTTTTGACCGTCTGTCCGTTGAGCCGGTAACGGCAGACCCGGCTGCGGATACGACTTGACCGAGGACGATCTGCCCAAATCGAGGCTGAATACGACCGTCTGACCGATATCATGCTCGAGCGTAAGGAAAAGCCGTTTACCTTCTTCCACTTCATGGTCGATCTGGATCAGGGTCCGTGCGTTGTCAAGCGTCTGCGCGGCTGCGGTGCGGGCTACGAGTATAGCCGTAACGCCGGACGGCGACATCTATCCCGCCACCAGTTTGTCGGGGATGAGTTCAAGCAGGGCAGCGTGCTCGACCAGTCCTTCAACATGGACATCGCGCAGACCTTTGTCGGCATGAACATCTATTCTCGTCCGAAGTGCCAGAAGTGCTGGGCGAAGTTCTACTGCTCGGGCGGCTGCTCGGCAGCAAACTACAACATGAACCACGACATGAACGACTCCTACGACCTCGGCTGCGAGATGGAGCGTAAGCGTCTGGAATGTGCAATTTATCTAAAGGCAATGGATAAAATTTGTGCAAATCAGTCGAAGTGATGAATTGTAAAAAGAATACGTAAAATTCGTTGCGAAACGGACTGTTTGTGCGTATAATTGCTCTTGTATTTGTACTGCCCTGTGAAGGAGATGATATTATGCCGCAGAATGTACTGGTTTCCGTGCTTGGTGAAGGTGAATATCTTCCAGAAGCTGATCCGCGCCATCCTGAGAAGGAGGTCGTACCGCAGCGCAATCTGTTCCTGTCCGCGAAGAATGCGGCGGCCTGCAAGGCTGCAGAGGGCTACGACGAGGTTCGTATCTGCGAGGGACGAACTTGCTGCCATGATCAAGAGCGAGATTGTGCTGCTCACCGCTCCAAGCGTGAAATGCCGACCGAGCTTGCCAAGATTTCCAGCAGTTCGCAAAAGCGCGTGGTAGTTTCCGTGTGCGACAGCGAAAAGGTGGATCTTGCGTACCTGACTGACCGCATCGCCGCTGCAACCGAGCTGATCGCAGCCGTGCTGCACCGTGACGAGGAAGGCAAGCTGTATGCAACCTACGAGTTCAGCAAAAAGGTGCGTCCGTTCCTACGCAAGCCCTGCGAGGATCTTGTGAACGCGATGTGCGAGACGATCAACGAGGAAGGCTAAATCCGTCTGTTGTTCTAAAAAGATAAAACCGGGAATATGCTGTTCTATGACTTTTCCAAGGGGGAAGACGTATGAACAAACAGCATATTCTCGGTTTTTTTGACGATTTGGTGCGGACACCGGTGTTCCTGTTCCTGTGTGTGATGTTCCTGTGCGGTGCAGCGGCGGGCGGTCTGACCGGTCTGCGGGCCGGCGAAGGGGACGGCGCGGCAGTGCTTTCCGGTCTGCTGGCTGAATTGCCCGCGCATGTGGTGCAGAGCACGCTGTGCGCGCTCATATGGGTGCTGCTGCCGCTCGTGTGCGCCTTTCTGCGTCCGAGAGAGCTGCGTTGAGTGGTTAAGCCGCAGCGGCTTCGTGCTTGCCATGACCGTCGCGGTCAGCGTGGGAGAAGGAAACGCCCTCATCATCGGAGCAGCCGGCATACCCGCCGTGCTGAGCGTCTCCGCGCTGCTTGCCGCATGCTCTATGGTCTGGCAGGGCGGTGAAGCCACCGGACGGTATTCGCTTCGAACGTGCAGGATGCCGTATTTCCTGTGTATTACGCTTGCCGTGCTGAGCGCCCTTCTGAGGGCCGCGATAGCGGCACTGTGCAATGTGTAAGTTTATACAAAATGCACAAATGCACAGCCGGGATGGCGTGAAACATAGATTGAAAGTTTTGCAAAGGGTGAAGAGATTCCGTAAGTTAGGAGTGAGGAGGCAGGAGTTGGCCGACAGGTGTAATTCGCAGGTGTCGTCTGGAGCCACCAGGTCAACGAGTTGCGCGACACGGGTATCTCCCAGGGGACCTTCTCTTGACCTTCCCTTCGGGCAATTCACCTTGTGTCGCGCCTGCGGAGATGAAACCGTATGTGTAGCCGCGCTAGCTGCGAACTTAAATATCAAAAGCAAGAGTAACCCGACTGCCGTTCTCCTTTTCGAAGTGGTCGCCGTTCTCCGATTTTCGCCAGACTAAGAAATAAAGGAAACTGGAGTCCCAAGAGGATAGAAACCTTGGTGTCTATCCTTTTGGACCTCCCAGCCAAAGGTTGGCAACCATTCCACCTGCTTTAGCGAAAACTCCATATATCCGGAGGCACAATCTTACGATTGCGCCTTTTTTGTTGCAAGCTCGACAATTTTATGCTAATATTTAGTTAGATTAACGAACTAACGGAGGGACAGCGCGAACATGGAAGACGCAGAGCAGCTCAATTCCTTTCTGGTCGATGTGTTCGGCCGGATCAACAAAATCGAAGAACGCGCCATGGCCGGCGGACTGGGCAGCGCGGTGTCCATCACCGAAATCCACATCATCGAGAAGATCGGTGACGGGAACCTGTGCGTATGAGCGAGGTTGCCAGGTCAATCGGCGTAACACTGGCTACGCTGACGGTTGCGTGCGACAAGCTGGTCGCCAAGGGACTGGTGCGCCGTGTGCGCAGCCAGGAGGACCGCCGCGTTGTCAATATCATGCTCACCGACAAGGGCAGGGCCGCCTACGAGTACCACAAGGACTTTCACGAGCGTATGATCGCGTCTTTGGTGGACACGCTCTCGCCCGAGCAGACCGCGCTTCTGGCGCAGAGCTTAGAGAAACTGCAGGACTTCTTCCGCCACGAGGAAGCAGCCGTGGAGGGAGAAACCAATGGATAACCTGATATTCTGTCTGAATGCCACCGTGCCGATTTTTGCGATCATCGTGCTTGGCCGCTGGCTGCGCAGCAAAAACTTTTTCACCAAGCAAACGTTGACCGACATTGACCGTCTGTCGTTCAAGGTGCTGCTGCCGATCCTGCTGTTCCGCGATATTGCACAGGGACGCATCACCGAGCAGTTCGACCCCGTGTTTTTCTTTTTCTGTGCGGGTGCGACGACGGTGTATTTTTTTGCCGTCTGGATCGGCGCGTCCCTCTTTCTTAAAGATAAGAGTATGGTGGGCGCGTTCACACAGGGCGCTTTCCGCGGCTCGCAGGCGATACTGGGTGTGGCCTTTGTGCAGAATCTGTACGGCAATGCCGGTCTTGTGCCGCTGATGATCGTGGCAAGCGTGCCGCTGTACAACATCTTTTCGGTGCTGGTGCTGACTGTCACCGCGCCGGACGCACAGCAGGCGGACCACCGCGGCCTGGTCGGCAAAACGCTGCGCGGCATCATCACCAACCCGATCATACTGGGTATTTTCGCGGGTCTGCCGTTCTCGCTCCTGGCAATCGACTTTCCGCCGATGCTGGACAAGGGTCTGTCCATGCTGGGCAACTGCGCAACGCCTATGGCGCTGCTGAGCATCGGCGCGGGCTTTGAGGGCGCAAAGGCCATCAAAAAGCTCGGCCCGACCTGTGCAGCCGTGTTTATCAAGCTGGTGCTGCTGAGTGCTATCTTTCTGCCGATGGGCGTGGCGCTCGGCTTCCGCGAGCAGACACTGGTGGCTATCGTCATCCTGTGCGGTGCGCCGAGCACAGCCTCCGGTTATGTTATGGCGAAAAATATGGGCGGCGATCATGTTTTGTCATCGTCGATCATTGTGCTCAGCACGGCGCTGAGTGCGGTTACGCTGACATTGACGCTGTTCATTCTGCGTTCGATGGCGCTTATTTAACGTAAGTTTTTCGCCTTCGAGGCGAGGGGAACTGCGCTGACGCCGCGCGGGCGCACAAGAGGGATGGACACCTAAGGTTTCCACCCCTCTTGTGAAACTCCCCGTTTCCTCTTAGCACGGCGGCTATCAGAGAACTGAGACTATGGGGGAACGGCCGTACTGTTCATCTTCCGTAGGGGCGGCCAATGGCCGCCCATTTCTCAACCGCAGATGCTCAAGCTGTTTTCTGACTGCTACACAGATCGGCGACTCTACGCTGGGTGCGGCATAACAGTGCCGCACGAATCGTTAGCGCGTTATTATAGACAGCACCTGCGGATACAATTCGCAGATATAGATTTACATTTCACCGTAGGAACTGTCCGTAACAACGTGCAAAAAGTTTGCGCGACACTGTTATCCCCCAGGGGACCCTCTCTTGCCCTTCGGGCAATTCACCTTGTGTCGCGCCTGCTGGAAGTAGCCGGTCTGTGTAGCAGTAAACTATCCGGAAACTGCAAATATTTTACGAAACAAACGCAAGAGTAACCCGACTGCCGTACCCCTATTTTCGCAGCGGTCGCCGGTCTCTGGTCTGCGCCAGACTATGACAGGAAACGTGTGATTCACAAGAGGGTAGAAACCTTGGTGTCTACCCTCTTGTGCGCCCGCGCGGCGTCAGCGCAGATTTCGTTCGCTTCGCAAGCGATAACTCATAAAATCAGCACAGATTTTGCAAAAGACGCAAAGAAAGGAGCCTCCGGCCATGCTGACTTACCATCTCAAACCGCACGACCAACAGCCGCTCTACGAGCAGCTCTACCACGCTGTCCGCGCGGACATCATGTCCGGCGCCTTGCCCGGCGGCACGCGCCTGCCGAGCAAACGCCAGCTGGCGGCCAATCTGCGCGTCAGCCAGATCACCGTGGAAACCGCTTACGGTCAGCTTGCCGCCGAAGGCTACATCGCCTCTGCGCCAAGGCGCGGCTACTTTGTGCAGGAGCAGCTTGCCGTGCCGGTTTCCGAGCCGCAGGAGCCATTTGCACCGCCTTTGCCGCTGATTTCCGCCTCTGAGGAGACCTATCCTTACGATTTTCGCACGGATTTTGTCGATAACGGCTGCTTTCCGTTCTCCACATGGGCGCGGCTGTCGCGCAGTGTGCTGAGCGAATACTCGAGTGCGCTGCTCCGTGCGACCGACCCATGCGGCGCGGCGGAACTTCGAGAGGAGATCGTGCGCTACCTGCACGACTTCCGCGGCATCAATATCTCGCCGGACAACATTCTCATCGGCGCAGGCTCGGAGTATCTGATGCATCTTGTCATTCAGCTGCTCGGCCGCGACCGCGTGTATGCGCTCGAGAACCCCGGCTACCGCAAGCTGTATCAGATTTTCGCAGTGAACGGTGTGACCGTGCGTCCGACACCGCTGGACAAGCACGGTCTGCGTGCTGACGCGCTGGCCGCGAGTGACGCATCGGTGGTATACCTTACGCCGTCGCACCATTTCCCGCTGGGCACGGTTATGACGGCTGCCCGCCGACTGGAAATCCTTCGCTGGGCGTCGGAAGCGCCCGACCGCTACATCATCGAGGATGATTACGACAGCGAATTCCGCTACGCCTCCCGCCCGATTCCGGCGTTAGGCGAGCTGGATCGGGCAGGCCGTGTCGTGTACGTCAACACCTTTGCGAAAAGCCTTGCCCCCGGATTGCGCATCGGCTATCTGGTGCTGCCGAATGCGCTGATGGCGCGCTATCGCGAACGATTTTCGCGGTACTCGTCTACCGTGCCGAGCTTTGACCAGCACACGCTGGCGGCCTTTATGCACACCGGCGGCTTTGAGCGGCACATCAGCCGCAGCCGCAAGGTCTATCAGGCACGCCGTGACGCGCTCATGACTGCGCTTGACCGCGAGCTGGCCGACCTGCCGCATGAGGTCTCGCGCTCGGAAGCTGGCCTGCACCTGCTGCTGCACATGCGCAACGGCATGCTCGAGCACGAACTTATTGAGCGCGCAAAGACGGTCGGTGTGCGCGTTTACCCGCTTTCGGCGTACTATACGCCGCCGGTCAAGCCGCCGCGAGCAACACTCGTGCTCGGCTATGCCGGCCTGACCGAACAGCAGATCGGCGAGGCGGCAAAGCTGCTCAAGCAAGCGTGGACAAAATAAATGCAACCCGAAGTGCGATAAATTTCTGCGAAAATTTGTAGCACTTCGGGTTTTTATTTCGTATTACCGGTGAAAGGAGGATGGAGCATGACCGCAAAAACACCCGAACAACTCGTCAGCGTCTACGGTGACATGGTATACCGATTGGCGTATGCACAGACGCGCAGCCGTCACGATGCGGACGATATTTTTCAGGAGGTCTTTCTCCAGACCGTGCGTAAACGACCGGTTTTCGACAGCGTGGAGCACGAAAAGGCATGGCTGCTGCGGGTGACGCTCAACTGCCTGAAAAGCCACTGGCGCATGGCATGGCGGCAGCACGACACACCGCTCGATGACCGCATTCCGTTTCCCGAGCCGGAGGACAGCGCGCTGGATGAAGCTCTGCGGCGGCTGACGCCTAAGTACCGCGCGGCAGTGCATTTATTCTACTACGAGGGTTACACCGCAGAGGAGATTGCGCGCATGAGCGGGGAAAAACCGTCCGCGATACGTACACGGCTGACACGCGCACGGGCACAGCTGCGCGAATTGATGAAAGGAGAGCTGGACGATGGATTTTCACAAGCAGTACCGCGGCATGAATGAGAATATCACGCCGAGCGACGCACTGGTGCAGCAGACAATCGCCAAAATGGAGAGCGGCAGGCCGCACAGAGCGCGAAAACCGCTCAAGATCATCCTTGCGGTTGCGGCGGCACTGGCCTGCGTGAGCACCGCCGTAGCCGCCAATCAGGAGGCGGTTCTGCGGGTGCTGTACCAAATCGCGCCCGGCATGGCGGAGTACCTGCAGCCGGTCGGGCAGGTCTGCGAGGACCGGGGCGTCAAGCTGGAGGTCGTTTCGGCGGACGTGGAAGGCAGCACGGCAAAGGTGTATTTGTCGCTGACCGACACCACGGGCAGCCTGTTCGGCGATGCCGCACCGGATCTGTATGACAGCTGGTCGCTTGATTACGCCGGTTTTGGTAGTGGAGCACGTTCCTATGGCTGCTCAACGGTTGATTACGACCCGAATACGCATACCGCAACCTATTTTCTGCAGATTGATGATTTGAATGGCAAACATATTCCGGCAGGTGCATTCCGGTTTTCGTTCAATCAGCTTCTCATCGGCAGAGAAAAGCAGGAAGGTGTTCCGGTAACGGCGGATTTGTCTGCTGTGCCGAAAAACGCACCGACCGAGAACCATGCAATCAACGGTTACGGTACAATGAATCCGGATGTGCTGGGTGACATGGATTCGTATGATTTTCTTGTTCCGCAGGGCACGCTTTGGCAGAGCGAGGACGGTATATGCGCACTGATTGCCGCTGGATGGCGAAATGGAGAACTGCATTTGCATTATCGCACAGATGGTTCGCTGACGCTGGGTAATCACGCAGATTTTTCCACCGTGCACCTTGCGGACGGCACGGAATTGATGTGCGATTACACGGTAACCTACAAGGATTTTGACAACGACACCGACTACACCGAGTACGTTTTCCCGATGGCATACAAGGATGTTGCCGGCTGTACACTTACCGGTGATCTCTACACCGCAAGCAACCTGATGGACGGCAGATGGGCGATTTCCTTTCGGCTGACGCAGTAACGCAACATGAGGACATATCCGATGGATATGTCCTCATTTTTTATCCGTTTTATCCTTTTTCTTCACCGAATGCGCGAACACAACGGATTGATCACCGAATTTCTGCCGCAGTGCGTCAACCGTCTGGTCGAGCTTATGCTGGCGGTCGCGCTTTTGGATATCCTCGGCGGCATCAAACAGCGAAAGCTGCTCGCACGACTGATTTTCCGGCAGTAGATTGGCAGCCGTGACCGACAGCAGACGCACCGGCTTGTCCATCGGCCAGTGGTCGAGCAGCAGCTGCATGGACAGATCGATGAGCGCCCGCGTGGAGTTGGTCGGCCGCTCAAGCGTTACCTGTCGTGAGCGGTTGTGAAATTCCGGGTCGCGGATGCCGAGCTGCACGGTCTGGCACACCATGCCGCGTTTTCGCAAACGTCTGCCGACATTGTCGCACAGCGCCGTAATGCCCATGCGGCATTCGTCCGCGCCGAGCAGATTGTGCGCGAACGTCATGCTGTTGCCGACCGATTTGACCTCTCGTTCGGCGTAAAACGAGCGCACCGGCTCATCGTCGTCGCCTCTGGCGTAACGCAGCAGAAGATCGCCGTTTTTGCCCAGAATGCTGTGGATAAACGCCGGATCGCAGGCCGCCAGCTCGCCGATCGTGCGCACGCCCAGTCGGTTCAGCCGGTCGCTGGCGCGTTTGCCGACATACAGGAGTGTGTTCGCGGGCAAGGTCCACACGCGCTGCTTGAAATTTTCGCGCGAAAAGACCGTCGTGCCGTCCGGCTTTTTGTAATCGCTGCCGAGCTTGGCGAACGCGCGGTTGAACGACACGCCGACCGAGATGGTCAGTCCGACCTCCTCGCGCATGCGGCGGCGCAGCTCGTCCGCGATATGCTCGCCGGAGCCGAACAGGTGCATCGAGCCGGTGACATCAAGGAAGGATTCGTCAATGCCGAACGGATCGACAAGATCGGTGTACTGCAGGTACAGCTCGTTGCATTTGCGCGAAAACTTCACATATTCGCTCCGATGCGGTGCTACCAGCCGTAAATCCGGGCATTTCCGTTTCGCCTGCCAGATGGTCTCGGCAGTTTGTACGCCGAAGGCTTTGGCCTTCTCGTTCTTGGCGAGAATGATGCCGTGGCGGCTCTCCGGATCACCGCAGACCGCGGTCGGACCATCGGCGAGCGACGGGTCGAGCAGCGTTTCCACACTCGCGAAAAACGAGTTGCAGTCGCAGTGCAGAATGGTTCTGTCCATCGGTCATCATCTCCTTTCGAACGAATGTTTGCAGTGTATAACTGCATTATATCCGAAAAAAATGTGCTTGACAAGTGGGAGAATGAGGTGCATACTGTATTTGCAAGCAAGGGTGCCGTGATGAGCGGCTGAGAGGGCGAGAGCCTAACCTTTTGAACCTGTTGGTTAGCACCATCGTAGGGAGGCTGTCGCATATACTTGAAATTTTAATGCTCCGGTTTTACCGCATGGTGAGACCGGAGCATTTTTTCTTGCAGAAAAGAGGATATTTGCATGAAAGTAAACGGTAACGAACGCGCTGTTCCCGCAGAAGGAACCGTACTGGCGCTGCTGAAGGAGCTGGGTCACGACCCGCAGCGTGTGGCTGTCGAGAAGAACGGCACCATCATTCCGCGCGCGCAGTTCGCGGAAGAGAAGCTGACCGATGCAGACCATCTGGAAGTCGTATGCTTTGTGGGCGGCGGCTGATACCCTTCGCACCAAACCACAGTTTGGTGCGAAGGGGGCATACTGCGTAAAACGCGGATATATCCCAAAGAAATTTGCGCGCCGCGAGCGGCACACACATTTTTTACTGGTATGAGAACCGAGATACAAGCTCCCGGTTTTCATAGAAATTGCAAAAATGCACGCTGCGCGTGATTACAGGAGAAAAATCATGATTTTAACCAAAGAACAACTGCATGACGCACTGGTGGAACGCCACGGCGCGGATATTCAGGCTAAGCTGGACAAGGCGTGTGTCGGCATTGCGGGTCTGGGCGGGCTTGGCTCCAACCTTGCGATTTTTCTGGCGCGGCTGGGTGTCGGTCATCTCATCCTCGTGGATTTCGATGTGGTGGACATCACCAACCTCAACCGTCAGCATTACACGATGAAAGACCTCGGCATTCCGAAAACGCTCGCGCTTGTTGAGCAGCTTGAGGCCATCAATCCCTATCTCACCTACGAGACCTACACCGAGCGGGTTGTTCCGTCCAACGTGGAGCGGCTGTTCTCCGGCTGTGATGTGGTCGTGGAGGCGTTCGACAAGCCGGATCAGAAGGCTATGCTGCTCGAGAATCTGCTTACCAGACTGCCGGAAAAGCCGGTCGTATCGGGCAGCGGTATGGCAGGCTACGGCTCGGCAAACCTGATCAAGACCGAAAAACGCTTCGGCCATGTGTACCTCTGCGGCGACGGTACAAGCGATGTAGCCGACGGCCTCGGTCTGATGGCGCCGCGCGTAGCGGTTTGCTCGGCACACGAGGGAACCATGGTGCTGCGTCTGCTCATCGGCGAAACAGAACCGTAAATAGAAAATGGAGAACAGAAGCCGCAGCTTTCATTCTCCGCTCTCCATTATTCTTTCGGCTGATCGGAACCGCAGTGTGCACACTTGACAGCCTTGATCGGAATCTCGCTGCAGCAGAACGGGCAGACCTTGGTGGTCGGCTCTGCGGGTGCTTCGGGCTTCTTGCCGAGCGCAGTCAGCTTATTGACCGCTTTGAGCAGACAGAACAGCACGAACGCCATGATCAAAAAGTTGATGATCGAGGTGATGAATGCACCGTAGCGCAGTTCCACACCGCCGAGGTTCAGCACGAAACCGCTTAAATCGGTGCCGCCGAACAGGCCGAGGATCGGGTTGATAAGGTTTTCGGTCAGTGAAGTTACAATGCTGGTGAACGCACCGCCGATGATAACACCGATCGCCATGTCCATCACGTTGCCGCGCAGCGCGAAGGCTTTGAATTCTTCGATAAACTTTTTCACTTTTACGTTCCCCTTTCTTATTTATACTATCAGTTTACACGTTTCCCTTAAATGGGTCAAGAAAAAGGAGTTTTTCACATGAAAGATACACTTGTAATCGGCGGACACGAGTTCCAGTCCCGCTTTATCCTTGGTTCCGGCAAGTATTCGCTCGACCTGATCAACGCTGCCGTGCAGAACGCAGGTGCACAGATCATCACGCTGGCGCTGCGCCGCGCCAATGAGGGCGGCACGGCTAACATCCTCGACTATATTCCGGAGGGCGTAACGCTGCTGCCGAACACCTCGGGTGCCCGCAATGCCGACGAGGCGGTTCGCATTGCGCGTCTGTCGCGTGCGTGCGGCTGCGGCGATTTCGTCAAGATCGAAATCATGCGCGACAGCAAGTACCTGCTGCCGGACAATCAGGAGACCATCCGCGCGACCGAGATCCTCGCGAAAGAGGGCTTCGTCGTTATGCCGTATATGTACCCCGATCTGAACGTTGCGCGTGATCTGGTCAATGCCGGCGCGGCTTCCATCATGCCGCTGGCGGCTCCGATCGGTACGAACAAGGGTCTTGCTACCCGCGAGTTCATCAAGATTTTGATTGATGAAATTGATCTGCCGATCATCGTGGACGCAGGCATCGGCCGTCCGTCGCAGGCTTGCGAGGCGATGGAGATGGGCGCGGCAGCTATCATGGCCAACACCGCGATTGCCACCGCAGGCGATATTCCGGCGATGGCTGAGGCGTTCAAGCAGGCGATTGAGGCAGGCCGCACGGCATACCTTGCCGGTCTGGGCCGTGTCCGTGAGACGGCTTCGGCATCCTCTCCGCTGACCGGTTTCCTGCAGGATTAAAGTTCTCGATTAAATGCGCGATTTGCGCGAAAACAGAAAGGTATTTGTCATGGAAAACGAAAAAACGGAGATCATCTCCGCAAAATATATCACTGAACAAACCAATCACATGGAGTACCAGCCGGGTATGGACAATATCGGCTCCGAGGTGCAGGACGAGGTCATTTCCCGCATGAACGCCTATGACGCGGATGCCTATACGGCGGCTGACGTACTGCGTGCGCTTCGCAAGGACATTCTCTCGCCGGAGGACTTCGGCGCACTGCTGTCTCCCGCGGCGCTGCCGTTCCTTGAGCAGATGGCGCAGCGCGCACAGGCCGAAACGCGCAAGCATTTCGGCAACTCGGTGCAGATGTTCACGCCGCTGTACATCGCCAATTACTGCGAAAATTACTGCATTTACTGCGGTTTTAACTGTCATAACAAGATTCGTCGTGCCAAGCTGGATATGGACGAGGTCGAACAGGAACTGAAGGCCATCGCGGAGACCGGTCTGCAGGAAATCCTCATTCTGACCGGCGAGAGCCGTGCCATGTCGCCGGTATCCTACATCGGTGAAGCCGTTAAGCTGGCGCGCAAGTATTTCCGTGTCATCGGCATCGAGATTTATCCGCTCAACGTGGATGAGTACGCTTATCTGCACGAGTGCGGTGTGGACTACGTCACCGTATTTCAGGAGACCTATGACGACCAGAAGTACAAAACCCTGCACCTCGGCGGTCACAAGCGCATTTTCCCGTATCGCCTGAATGCGCAGGAGCGTGCACTGATGGGCGGCATGCGCGGTGTCGGCTTTGCGGCGCTGCTCGGTCTGTCCGACTTCCGCAAGGATGCGTTTGCCACCGGTCTGCACGCCTATCTGCTCCAGCGCAAGTACCCGCACGCAGAGATCGCGTTCTCGTGTCCGCGCCTGCGCCCGATCATCAATAACGATAAGATCAATCCGAAGGACGTACACGAGCCGCAGCTGCTGCAGGTCGTCTGCGCCTACCGCATCTTCATGCCGTTCGCGTCCATCACTATCTCGACCCGCGAGCGGGCAGGCTTCCGCGATAATATCATCGGCATCGCCGCCACCAAGATTTCCGCAGGCGTAGACGTCGGTATCGGCGGTCACTCCGGCGAGGATAAGGGCGATGAGCAGTTCGAGATTTCGGACGGCCGCTCGGTCGATGAAGTCTATAACGCCATCTGCGAGCACGGTTTGCAGCCCGTAATGGCCGATTATCTGTACGTTTAAGCACCCAAGGCTTCCACGCTGGGGAAGCTGTCATCCGCAGGATGACTGATGAGGTTTTCCCGAGTAACCTCATCCACCGCCGCAAAGCGGCGGTCCCCCTTCCCAAAAGGGGAAGGCTATTGGCCGCATTTGCAGCCATTCTCTCACTTGTCTGCCGCCGAAGTGCGGTACTATACTGCGGACAGAGCGCACCGCATGCCACAGTAGAATTTTAATTTCCCGCACTCCGGAAGCAATATAAATTTTATTCCGAAGGAGTATCAGCAAGCCATGAGAAATTATGCAACGCAGATGGATGCCGCAAAGCGCGGTATCGTCACGCCGGAGATCGAGACGGTCGCCAAAAAGGAGAACCGTCCGGTCGAGTTCATCATGGAACGAGTCGCAAAGGGTACGATTGCGATTCCGGCGAACATCAATCACAAAAGCCTGTCCGCAGAGGCAGTAGGCGACGGCACCCGCGTAAAGATCAATGTCAATCTCGGCATTTCGGGTGACTGCAAGGACTACGAGATGGAGCTGCGCAAGGTGCGCATGGCCGTTGACATGGGCGCGGAGTCCATCATGGACCTGTCCAACTACGGCAAGACCAACACCTTCCGCAAGCAGCTGATCGACATGTCGCCGGCGATGATCGGCACCGTGCCCATGTACGACGCGATCGGGTATCTGGAAAAGGACCTGCTCGAGATCACAGCGCAGGATTTCCTCAAGGTCGTTGAGGCGCACGCCAGGGAGGGCGTGGACTTCATGACCATTCATGCGGGTATCAACCGCCGTGCGGTTGAAGCCTTTATGCGTGAGGGCCGCAAAATGAACATCGTCTCCCGCGGTGGCTCGCTGCTGTTTGCGTGGATGAAGATGACTGGCAATGAGAATCCGTTCTTCGAGTATTACGACGAGGTGCTGGACATTCTGCGCCGCTACGACGTTACCATTTCGCTGGGCGACGCACTGCGCCCGGGCTGCATTGATGATGCGTCCGATGCAGGGCAGATCAGTGAGCTGATCGAGCTGGGCAACCTTGCACAGCGTGCGTGGGCGAAGGACGTGCAGGTTATGATCGAAGGTCCCGGCCATATGGCGATGAACGAGATCGCGGCCAATATGCAGATGGAAAAGCGCCTTTGCCATGGAGCGCCTTTCTATGTCCTCGGGCCGCTCGTCACCGATATTGCACCGGGTTACGACCATATTACCTCGGCCATCGGCGGCGCTATTGCCGCACAGGCGGGCGCGAACTTCCTGTGCTACGTTACACCGGCGGAGCACCTGCGTCTGCCGGATGAAAATGACGTCCGCGAGGGCATCGTTGCCAGCAAAATTGCGGCCCATGCCGCCGATATCGCACTCGGTCTGCCCGGTGCGCGTGACCGCGATAATGAAATGGCGGACGCGCGTCATAAGCTGGACTGGCCCGCGCAGTTCGCGCTGGCACTCGACCCGGAAAAGGCAGAGCGGTTCTATAATCAGGTTCCGCCGACCGAGCGTCATACCTGCTCGATGTGCGGTAAAATGTGCGCCGTGCGCACCACAAATATGATCCTTGAGGGCAAAGAAGTCAAATTCTGCTCGGAAAAGGGCGCATGCTGATGCTTCGGAATACAAAAGAGCGGTCGGGAGACCGCTCTTTTTTTGCTGTTTGTTTGAATTGGGCGTGTGCAGAATGGAGAATTGAAAATGGAGAATGGAAAATGAATGCGATGGCAGAGTGCTGCGTGGGCGGCCAATGGCCGCCCCTACGGTTAAACGTTTGCAAATCGTTAGAAACGGTGCGCTGAGGTCATACCTCAGGGCACCTTCTCTGGCCCTTCGGGCAATTTACCTTCTGTCGCGCCTGCGGAGAGTAAACCGTAGCAGTACGTTGTCTGTGAACTGCGAATATTTTACGAAATAACGCAACGGTAACCCGACTGCCGTACCCTTTTCGGAGCGGTCGCCGCTCTCTGGTCTGCGCCAGACTAAGAAATAAAAGGAAACTGGATTCCCAAGAGGATAGCACTCATTTAACCCGCGCACTGCGCGGGAATAAGGTATAGCAGCCTACGGGCAAACCTTGGTGTCCATCCTTTTGGACCACTCAGCCGTCTGGACGGCACCTGCGCAACACTCGTCAGTGCACGACAAAATTCCACAAACAAAACCGGCACATAAGGAGAGAAACCTCTGTATGTGACGGTTTTCGCTTGCAGCTAAGAAAAATACTGGTGTCTCAGCTCCAGATTGTACGCAAGCAGCGTCCGCAGCCGCTTTTTGCCGCGGGAACAGTGCCGCGATACCGCCGATGGACTGATCCCAAGCCGTTCAGCGCACTGTTTGCAGGATAATCCCTCCACCTCGATCATCCACAGCACCTCGTACTGCCGCGGTGTCAGCTGCTCGCGCATGGCCCGGAAGAAGGCCGTGCGGAATGCCTGCCGGAAGCCGCGGTCGTCTTCCGCGAGCAGACCGAGATACTGCCGGTAGGCCAGCCGTGTCGCTGTGTGCTCAGACAGCGCGACAGTCCGCATGCGCGTCACCTTCTTCACTGTGGTCGTGGTAGTGCTCCATCAGGAATACGGTCTGGCGGCTTTCGTTGATCAGCGTCTGCAGGAATTTCGCGCGCTGCTTGAGCCGGTAGCGCACCTCCGGCTGACGCGCACGCTTCTGCGCCGCCTGAAGCTGCTTGATACGCAGCTCCAGCAGAGCGACATTTACACGGTATTCCTGCGCCATCTCACATAATTTCATGGCGGCCCCTCCTTACGATATACGAACAAATGTTCGATTCTTTATGTCCCTTATAATACAACATAAAGTATGAGTTGTCAATGAAAAACTATATTTTGTGTTATATTCCTCAAATCTGCATCATACACTGTGGTAGAGAGGGAAGGAGGGGATACCATGCACAGACTGCTGCTGACCGGTGTCGGACTGGTGATGGTGCTGTATTTGCTGCCGGTATTTTACCCATCGGAAACGGACAAGACGGAGCCGCAGGCACCCACAGAAAGCGCCACAGCGGCAGCAACAGACGGCTTAACCATCACGGTTCTGGTGAACGGCAAGGCGCAGGAAATGCCGCTGGAGACCTATGTGGAAGGCGTGACGGCGGCAGAGATTGCGGACGATTTTCCGGTTGAAGCCATCCGCGCACAGGCGGTCGCAGCGCGGACGTACGCGGTGTATAAGCAGTCGAGAGGATGGCCGGCAGAGCATCCGGATGCGGATGTCTGCGACGATTACAGTCATTGTGCGGCATATCAGCCGGACGCGGTCAAGACGTTCAGCACCGGCTATTCGCGGATACGCAAGGCCGTCAAGGACACGGCAGGGCAGATCCTGACCTGCGACGGTGCACCGATTGCGGCTGTGTTCCACTGCGTCAGCGGTCCGAAGACCGAGTCTGCCGCCGATGTCTGGGGCGAGGATATTCCGTATCTGCAAAGCGTGGTCAGTCCGGGCGGCACGCAGTACGCCGGATACGAGAGCGAGGTGACGCTAACGGCGGATGCGTTCCGCGAAAAGGTCGCGCAGACTCTGCCAAAAGCGGATGTGAGCGGTACGCCCGACCGCTGGTTTGCATCCTCGGTGCGCTCGGCGGCTGGCGGTGTGAAAACCGTGAAGCTCGGCGGCGTGACCGTCGAGGGAACCGCAGTACGGGCGCTGTTCGGCCTGCAGTCCACGAATTTCACCATCACAACCACCGAGGACAGTATTACGTTTCACACCATCGGATACGGACACGGTGTTGGGCTGTCGCAGTACGGTGCTAAATATATGGCGGAGCAGGGATATGATTATACCGAGATACTTGCGCACTACTACCCGAATACAGAGTTGAGATTGGAGAGTGGAGAGTGAAGAGTTGAGATTGGAGAGTGAAGAGAATGGATAACGGAAAATGCATGAGAAAAGTCCCCGGAATCATCGATTCCGGGGACTTTTGTTGATTGGTTTGCAGTTAGAATGCGAAATTCGTTTTTACGCGCCAGATATTCTGTGCATACTCAGCAATCGAGCGGTCCGCTGCGAAGCGGCCGGAGTTTGCAATGTTGATCAGCGCCATGCGGTTCCACTGATCCTGATCGCGGTAAACCTCGCTTACGCGCTCCTGAGCGGCTGCGTAGGATGCGAAGTCCTTGAGGCTCATATAGCGGTCAGCAGGGCCGCCATTGCCGCCGTGCAGCAGCAGGTTGGCAATGTCGGTGTAGTCCACGCCGTCACCGAAGCCGTGGATCATCTGATCGAGCACGCGGCGGATCACCGGATCGTTCTGGTAGATGACCATCGGCTCATAGCTGCCGGAAGCGGCCAGTGCCTCAGCCTCGGGCGTTTCCATACCGAAGATGAAGATGTTCTCCTTGCCGACTGCCTCGCAGATCTCAACGTTTGCGCCGTCCATCGTGCCGATGGTCAGAGCACCGTTCATCATGAACTTCATGTTGCCGGTACCGGATGCTTCCTTGCCAGCGATGGAGATCTGCTCGGAAACCTCGGCGGCCGGCATGATGATCTCAGCCAGAGATACCTTGTAGTCCTCGAGGAATACGACCTTCAGCTTGTCGCGTACTGCCGGATCGTTGTCGATCATCTTGGAGATAGAGTTGATCAGCTGGATGGTCTTTTTCGCTACTGCGTAGCCCGGTGCGGCCTTGGAGCCGAAGATAAAGGTGCGCGGAACGAAATCCATATCCGGATTGTCCTTCAGCTTGTGGTACAGGCTGATAATGTGCAGAATGTTGAGCATCTGGCGCTTGTACTCGTGCAGACGCTTAACCTGTACGTCAAAGATGGAGTCCATGTTGACTTCAATGCCGTTGTGCGCTTTGATATAATCCGCCAGACGCTGCTTGTTGTGGCGCTTGATCTCGCCCAGCTTGTCGAGCAGCTCCTTGTCGTCTGCATAGTTGTTCAGAACCTGCAGCTCGGACGGATGGGTGCGGTAGCCGGTGCCAATCTTGCTCTCGATCAGCTCAGCCAGCTCCGGGTTGGCCTCACACAGCCAGCGGCGGTGTGCAATGCCGTTGGTGACGTTGCAGAACTTGGAGGAGTAGATCTTGTAGAAATCAGTGAATACGCGCTCCTTGAGGATCTCGGAGTGCAGCGCGGATACGCCGTTGATGGAGAACGAGCCTGCGATAGCCAGATGCGCCATGCGGACGGTATCGTCGGCAACGATAGCCAGCTTGGAGATCTTCTGGAAGTCGTTCGGGAAGTAGTTCCACAGCTCCTTGCAGAAGCGCTCGTTGATTTCGTAGATAATCTGCATAACACGCGGCATCAGCTCCTGAACGAGCGATACCGGCCAGCACTCGAGGGCTTCAGGCATAACGGTGTGGTTGGTGTAAGCGACGGACTGGCTGGTGATATTCCATGCCTGCTCCCAGCTCATGTCGTTCTCGTCCATCAGGATACGCATCAGCTCCGGGATAACGAGGGTTGGGTGCGTATCGTTGATGTGCAGGACGTGCTTGTGCGCGAAGTTTTCAAGCGTGCCGTACTTGGCCTTGTGCTTTGCACAGATGTCCTGCAGGGTTGCGGAAACCAGGAAATACTGCTGCTTGAGACGCAGGGACTGACCCTCGCGGTGGTTATCCTCCGGATAGAGGACCATGGAGATGGTCTCTGCCAGTGCGTGCTTCTCCAGTGCCTTCAGATACTCACCGGAGGAGAACAGCTTCATGTCCAGTGCGATCGGGCTCTGTGCCTTCCACAGGCGCAGACGCGCGATGTTGTTGGTGCCGTAGCCGGAGATCGGCATATCATACGGAACTGCCAGAACCGGCGTGTAATCGTGGTAGTTGACAACCAGCTTGCCGTTATCGTCGAAGTAGGTGTCAACCGTGCCGCCGATCTTGACCTCGCGGGTCTCATCCATTGCCGGAATCTGCCAAACCTCGCCGGTAGACAGCCAGGAATCCGGCAGCTCGACCTGCTGGCCTTCTACGATCTTCTGCTTGAAAATGCCGTGCTCGTAGCGGATGGAGTAGCCGGTGCCGCGTACGCCGTCGGTCGCCATGCCGTCCATGTAGCAGGCAGCCAGACGGCCAAGACCGCCGTTGCCCAGACCGGGATCAGCTTCCTCCTCGAAGATGTCTGCCATCTCGAAGCCCATGTCCTTCAGGGCTGCGGTCAGAGCGTCCAGCATACCGAGGTTGTAGGCGTTGTTGCGCAGGCTGCGGCCGACAAGAAATTCCATGCACAGGTAATGCACCTGACGCTCTCCGTCTTGCTCTACCTCATTCTGGGTTTCGATCATGTGCTCGGTCAGTGCATCACGCACTACGAGGGCACAAGCCTCGTATACCTGATCCTTGGTAGCGTCCTCTACCTCGCAGGCAAAATGTCGCTGCAGTTTACCTGCAATGGCTTCTTTCAAAGCGGTCTTTGTGTACTGGGTCTTTGGCATGGTCTTTCTTATCTCCTCACATAGTTGTTTGGAGGCACTGCCGAGCGATACGTCTGCGGTGCTTTGCGGAAATTTTGCGCTTTGGCGTCGTTGCGATCCCTTGCAATACACAAAGTATTGCTGCGGAACCGCGCCTAGCCAAATCGCAAACTTTACTCGCAAATCACTCTTGCCGTATCACTCGTCAGCACCTCTAAGGGTGCCGTAGATTTCAATGGGATGAAAATTACGGAATCACCAGTTACCGTCACCGTATTCCCTCAAATCGGGTGACGGGTCGGGCTGACAGGTCGGTTACTGACCCATCGCGGTCTTGTAAACCTCGATATATTTATCGGCAGAGCTGCCCCAGCTGAAGTCGCTCTGCATACCCTGCATAATCAGCTTGCTCCACGCAGGCTTGTTAAAGCGGAATACGCCGCAGGCCTCGCGGATAACGTGCAGCATGTCGTGCGCGTTGTAGCTTGCAAAGGTGAAGCCGTTGCCCGTGCCGGCATAATCGACAAAGGCGTGAACGGTGTCCTTGAGGCCGCCGGTCTCGCGGACGATCGGAATAGTGCCGTAGCGCAGTGCGATCATCTGTGCCAGGCCGCACGGCTCAAACTTGGACGGCATCAGGAACATATCGGCGCCTGCGTAAATGCGGTTTGCCAGATCGCCGGAGAACATGATGGACGCGGAAACCTTATCCGGCCAGCGGCGCTTTGCCTCGATGAACATCTGCTCATAGCGGTAGTCGCCGGTGCCAAGCACGATCAGGCGAACATCATCCGCCAGAATATCCGGCAGGACTGCTTCCACAAGGTCGAGGCCCTTCTGGTCAACAAAGCGGGTAACGATGCCGATGACAGGCGTGTTTGCATCGCCCTCAAGGCCGCAGAGCTTCAAAAGCTCGGTCTTGTTGACCAGCTTATCCTGCGGGTTATTCGGGCCGTAGTTCTTGAAGATCTTGCTGTCGGTTTCCGGATTGAAGGCATCCATGTTGATGCCGTTCAGGATGCCGTGCAGCTTGTAGCTGTTCATGCGCAGCACGGAATCCAGACGGTAGCCGTAGTATTCGGTCTGAATTTCGTTGGCATAGGTCGGTGAAACCGTGGTGACAGCCGTGGAAGCTACGATAGCAGCCTTCATCAGGTTGACGTCGCCGTCCATCGCCATAAAGCCGGAGCGGAAGTGTGCATCGTCAATGCCGAGCACATACTCCAGAATCTCACGGCCGTAGCGACCCTGGTACTGGATGTTGTGGATAGTGAACACGGTCTTGATGTTCTCGTAGAACGGACGGGAAGCGAACATCAGGTTGTAGTAAACCGGAACGAGGGCGGTCTGCCAGTCGTTGCAGTTGATCACATCCGGCTTCCACTCCAGATCGGGCAGTACCTCGAGTACCGCCTTGGAGTAGTACGCGAAGCGCTCTGCGTCGTCGTACTCGCCGTAGATCTGGCCGCGTGCGAAGTAATACTCATTATCGATGAAATAATAGGTAACGCCGTCTGCCTCATAGCGGAAGATACCGCAGTACTGGTTGCGCCAGCCCAGACGGACGTAAGCGTTTTTGATGTAATAGAACTTTTCGCGCATACTCTGGTCGATCGCAGAATACAGCGGGCAGAATACACGCACGTCATGTCCCTTGGCAGCGAGTGCCTGCGGGAGCGAACCTGCTACATCGCCCAATCCGCCGGTTTTGATGAACGGAGCGCATTCGCTGGTAACATACATGATTTTCATAAAGCCGAGCCTCCCCAACAGAGAGTGCGGAAACAGCGCTGACCGTTTCCGCACCCGTTGTAATTTTATTATACTCGTTTCTGTCTGAATGTAATATAGCAATATTTCACGAACATTTGCGCTGCGGAAAATGCGTTTTTGCTGTGATAGCAACTTCTAAACAGAAGTTTATGCGGATTTAACAGAAAAGGATCAAACGGTTGCGTTTTTTGCGATGGTGATCGGATAATTTTCGTGTCCCATCATCGTGCGGCCATCACGGATAATAACATTGCGGTCGGTGATGACATGACGGAGCGAAGCCTCGGTCATAATGCGCCCGCCTTCCATGATGATGCAGTTATTGACCTCGGCGCCCTTTTCAACCACAACGTCGCGGAACAGGACGGAGTTCTTTACCTTGCCCTCGATGCGGCAGCCGTCGGCGATGAGGCAGTCCTCTACGTCGGCTTCATCGCCGTAATAGGTCGGAGCCTCGTCCTTGATGCGGGTCAGGATCGGACGGGTGCGCTTGAATACCTCGTTGCGGACATCCTTGTCGAGCATGTCCATGTTGGAGCGGTAGTAGTCGAAGGTGTCCTCGATCTTGACGGCGTACTCGTTGAACAGGTAGCCGGCTACCGTGCCGTCCATCAGAGCACGGGTGAGGAACTCGCGCTCGAAGTGGATGCAGTTATGGGTTACGCAGTCGGACAGCATGTGGATAAGGTACTGGCGGCTCATGACGTAAATGCCGAGTGCTGCATGCTTGCACTTGCCTTCGTTGCAGTCTCCAACGCGGATGTCAACGGCTTCCTTCTTGCGGTTCAGCTCCACATAGGTGGTGAACGGGGAATTCTTCTGCTTCTTGGTGCATACCATGGTCAGGTCTGCGCCGGACTTGATATGGCGGTCGATCACGTCGTCGAGCGGTACATTGGCAACAATGTCGCCGTCCGCTACGACTACATAGTCTGCACGGTTCTTCTGCAAGAAGTCAACCGCACCGGCCAGTGCGTCAATCTTGCCGCGGTACTCGCCGGTTACCAGCGGAGATGCCTTCTTGGAGTAGGAGTACGGCGGCAGCAAGGTTACGCCGCTGTTCTTGCGGGAAAGATCCCAGTCCTTGGCATTGCCGATGTGGTCGATCAGGGACTGGTACTTGTCCTTCATCAGTACGCCCACGCGGTAAATGCCGCTGTTTACCATATTGGAAAGCATAAAGTCGATAATGCGATACCGGCCGCCCCACTGTACCGCACCGACCGTGCGGTGCTCGGTGATCTCGCGGAGATCGTTGTCGGTATCAAATGCAATGATCATGCCTAAAACGCTGTTCATGTTTGTGCCGCCCCCTTACTTTACGTCCGGCAGATCCTCGTCTGCCATTTCCTTAGCGGCCAGCTTTGCGCCGCTGCCGATGCGAACGCCTTCGGCTACTACCGCAACGCCCCAGTTGTCTGCGTCGCTGTCGGACGGGCTGCCGCCGACTTCCGCGCCCTTGGCGATAACGGCCTTTTCGGCTACGATGGAGTAGCGCACGGTTGCGCCTTCCTCAACCACAGCACCCGGCATCAGGATGGAATATTCCACCTTGGCACCCTTGCCAATCTTAACATCCGAGAACAGGACGGACTCGGAAACGTCGCCGTAGATCTCACAGCCCTCGGAGAGCAGTGTATGGGTAACCTTAGCCTGCTTGGAGGTGAAATGCGGAGGCGAACCGGTGGTGCGGCCGTAGATCTTCCAGCTGTCATCGGAAAGCTGCAGGCCGGAGTTCGGAGAGAGCAGATCCATGTTTGCTTCCCACAGGCTCTCGATGGTGCCTACGTCCTTCCAGTAGCCCTTGAAGCGGTAGGAAACCAGCTTTTCGCCGTTATTCAGCATCGCCGGAATAATGTCCTTGCCGAAGTCGTTGGAGGACTGCTCGTTGGCCTCGTCATTGATGAGGTATTCCTTCAGCTTTTTCCAGGTGAAAATGTAGATGCCCATGGAAGCCAGCGTGGACTTCGGCTCCTTCGGCTTCTCCTCGAATTCGTAGATGGTGCCGTCCGGCTTGCAGTTCATGATGCCGAAACGGGAAGCCTCGGAAAGCGGAACGTCCAGCACCGCGATGGTCGCGTCAGCGCCGGTCTCCTTGTGCTGCTGGAGCATCTTGTTGTAGTCCATCTTGTAGATGTGGTCGCCCGAAAGAATGAGGACGTACTCGGGATCGTAATCCTCCAGGAACTGAATGTTCTGGTAGATGGCGTTTGCGGTGCCCTTGTACCACTCGGTCTTTTTGCTCTCGTACGGCGGCAGAACATAGACGCCGCCGCGCAGGCGGTCGAGGTCCCACGTCTGGCCGGAACCGATGTAAGCGTTGAGCACATGCGGCTCGTACTGGGTCAGCACGCCGACAGTATCAATGCCGGAGTTGACGCAGTTGGAAAGCGGGAAGTCGATAATACGGTACTTACCGCCGAACGGTACGGCAGGCTTAGCGACCTTTTTGGTCAGCACATACAAACGGCTGCCGCGGCCGCCTGCGAGCAGCATGGCTACGCATTCTTTTTTCCGATACATGTAAATTCTCCTTTTTCACAGTTTGCATCGCTGCGATCTATACGCCGTCTGGCGTATCCCCTCTGTGTATCTCTCTTTGCGGATTTGCGTCTGTTTCAGGCGTTAATCTGCTTTATTAGGCAATACCGCATAATTGAACAAGAGCGATTTACGAGTAAATTTTGCGTACTGATTAGGCGCGGTTTTGCAGCAATACTGTCGTATTGCAAGAAAGCGCAACGACATCAGAACATAAAATTTCCGTAAAGCGCCGCAGCTTTAATTGTGCGGTGTTGCCTCTTAACCGCCGGTTGCGGTTACTGCCTTGTCTGTCGGTACGGAAACCGCTTTTTCGGTGGCTTTCGCAACTGCCTTGGTTCCGGTGCGTGCCACCGCCTTTTCGGTGGTTTTCGCAACTGCCTTGGTTCCGGTGCGTGCCACCGCCTTTTCAGTGGTCTTTGCAACGGATTTGGAGCCGGTCTTGGCTACGGCCTTCTCGGTTGTGCGGGCAACGGCCTTGGTGCCGGATTTCGTAACTGCCTTGGTCGAGCGGGTGCGCTTTACCGGTTTCTTGGCAGCCGCGGCTTTTGCGGCCTCGATCTCTGCCTTGGTGCGGCGCTTGGCTCTTGCCTTGCCCTTGAAGAACAGCACGCCGAAGCGCGGAATCTTCAGAACAATGGACTGTTCCTGACCGTGCATGGGCTTGTTTTCGGTCTTGAGCTTGCCGTTTGCCATGCCGCTGCCGCCGAACTCGGTCTTGTCCGAGGTGAATATCTCTTCATAAGTGCCGGTGATCGGAACGCCGATGCGGTATTCCTGCTGCTCCTCCGGAGAGAAGTTGACAACGACCACGATATCCGAGCCGTCCTTCGCCACACGGCGGAAGGCGATGATGTTGTTGCGGTTGTCCTCGTGGCTGATCCACTCAAAGCCGCGCCAGTCGGTATCCTGCTCCCACAGCTGCGGAGTAGCAAGGTAGAAGTGATTGAGCGCCTTGACGTACGCCTGCATCTGGCGGTGCGCCGGATAATCCAGCAGCATCCAGTCCAGTCCGCGCTGGTACGCCCATTCGGAGAATTGTGCAAACTCGCCGCCCATGAACAGCATCTTCTTGCCCGGGTGTGCGGCCATGTAGCCGTACAGCGCGCGCAGACCGCCGAACTGATTTTCATACGGAGGCGGCATCTTGCTGATGAGCGAGCACTTGCCGTGCACGACCTCATCGTGCGAGAGCGGCAGGATGTAGTTTTCGGAAAAGGCGTACATGAACGAGAAGGTGATCTTGTCGTGCATGTCCTTGCGGAAGAACGGGTCCGCCGAGCAGTAGCAGCACAGCATGTCGTTCATCCAGCCCATGTTCCACTTGAAGTTGAAGCCCAGACCGCCGTCGTAACCCGGCGGTCACCATCGGCCATGCGGTGGACTCCTCGGCGATCATCATAACGTCCGGATGATCGGTCAGGATGTACTCGTTGAGCAGCCGCAGGAAGTCAACGGCCTCGAGGTTCTCACGGCCGCCGTGGACATTCGGCCGCCATTCGCCCTGCCGGTTGTAGTCCAGATACAGCATGGAAGCGACTGCGTCCACACGCAGGCCGTCCATGTGGAATTTCTCGATCCAGAACATCGCGGAGGAGAACAGCAGGTTTCTCGTGGAGACCTTGCCGTAGTCGAATACGCGCGTGCCCCATTCCTTGTGCTCCATCTTGAGCGGATCGGCGTATTCGTACAGGTGCGAGCCGTCAAACTCGACCAGTCCGCAGCCGTCCTTCGGGAAGTGCGCCGGAACCCAGTCCATGATAACGCCCAGACCGGCCTGATGCGCCTTGTCGATCAGGTACATCAGATCCTTTGGCGTGCCATAGCGGCTTGTGGCGGCAAAGTAGCCGATTACCTGATAGCCCCACGAGCCGTCGAACGGATACTCGGTCAGCGGCATAAACTCGATGTGGGTGTAGCCCATTTCCTTGACATACGGCACAAGCTCGTCCGCCAGCTGGCGGTAGGAGTAGAAGTTGCCGTCCTCGTGCATCTTCCACGAGCCGAGGTGGCATTCGTAGATGTTGACCGGATTGGAATACGGCAGGTGCTTTTTACGCCAATCCAGCCACGAGGCGTCGCCCCATTCGTAGCCGTCGATGTCATACGCCTTGGTGGCGTTGCCCGGACGGGTCTCGAAATGGAAGCCGTACGGGTCGGACTTGTCAAACACATCGCCGGACTTGGCCCATACACTATACTTGTATGCGGCATATTCCGGAATATTCGGAATAAATTTCTCCCAGATACCCTGTTCATCGCGCGTCATATAATCGGCGTCGCGATTCCAGTCGTTGAACTCACCCATGACGGAAACTTTTTCGGCCTCCGGTGCATAAACACGGAACAGATAACCCTGTTCACCATCCTGCACGAAAGGGTGGGCTCCCATGTAATCGAACGCGCGACAATCCCGGCCGGAATAGAAAAGCTCGCTTCGCTTTTCCACGGCGGGTGCTGCGGATTTTTTCTTCATACAGCATCTCTCCCTTTACAGCCGCCAAATGAAGGAAAATACGAATATTTTCCAACAGTTTGTGTACTTCGACAGAATTTTGGCGGAATACCCTCACTTTAGTTAGATATAGTATACATCACATAAATAGAAAAGTCCAGCAATTTAGCACAATTACTGGACTTTCTTTACAGAAATTTTGTTTGCTTTCCACATCATTTGAGTGGGAATGACAAAATAACGTACAATTCGATATAAATTTGTTTAGAAAATGTGACGGCGGATGAGATCAAGCGCCGTAGAAGCGGCCTGCATGCGTACACGGTCGCGGCCGAGCGAGGACTGCATTTTACGGGTAAAGAACTTGCCGTCGTACCAAACGCTGATATAGACCAGACCGGTCGGCTTGTCCTCGGTGCCGCCGCCCGGGCCGGCAATGCCGGTGATGCCGACGCCGATGTCCGAGCCAAGCGCATTTGCAACGCCGACAGCCATCTGCTCTGCGGTTTCGGGAGATACCGCGCCGACCGTATCGAGGGTCTCCTTCTTCACGCCGAGCACCTTCTCCTTGACACTGTTGCTGTACGAGCATACACCGCCGAGGTAGTAATCGGATGCGCCCGGGATGTCGGTCAGACGCTTGGACAGCAGACCGCCGGTGCAGCTTTCGGCTACTGCGAGGGTCAGCTTGCGCTCGCGCAGGCCGTCGCCGACTACCTGCTCGAGCGAGTCAACGTCTACGCCGTAGACGTCGTCGCCGAGCAGCTCGAGGATTTCGTCAACGACCGGGTCGAGCATCTTCTCGCATTCTGCTGGGGTGTCCGCCTTGGCGGTAACGCGCGCGAAGCACTCCGAGGTGCGGGCATACGGCGCAATCGTCGGGTTTGCGCTTTTTTCCATCATGTCGTGCAGGATATTCTCCATGTTGCTCTCGCCGAGGCCGAATACGCGGATGTTGCGGGATACGATGCAGCCGCCTGCCAGCTTGTACAGATACGGCATTGCACATTCCTTCCACATCGGGTTGCACTCGCGCGGAGGGCCGGGCAGCATGAGAACGTGCTTGCCGTCGGCCTCAAACGCACAGCCGGGTGCCGTGCCCCACAGGTTGGTGAATACGGTGCAGCCCTCCGGCAGCCAGGCCTGCTTTTCGTTGTTTTTGGTCATTTCGCGGCCGATGGTCTTGAAAAAGTCGGTCAGACGGTCCATGGACGGCTGATGCAGTACCATCTTTTTGCCGAAAACGGTCGCCAGCGTCTCCTTGGTCAGATCGTCAAGGGTTGGGCCAAGGCCGCCGGTGGTGATGATGATGTCAGCACGGTCCTTTGCCTCGCGGACTACGCGCTCGAGACGCGCCGGATTGTCACCGACAACGGTCTGGTAGAATACATTGATGCCCAGCTCGGACAGACCCTGCGAAATCAGCTGTGCATCGGTGTTTACGATGTCGCCCAGCAGGATCTCTGTGCCGACTGCGATAAGTTCTGCGTTCAATGAAAGTTCCTCCTCAAATCAAGGGAATTGCTATTTTAATTAGGAATTAGTAGTTAGTAATTAGTAATTATGGTGCGGCCGCTGGCCGATATTGGATTACCGCGTAAGCGATACCGCAATTACTCATTCCTAATTATTACGGAAGGTGGATAATCTCCACACCCTTAACCGCCTCGTCTACGAGTGCTTCAACGTCGAGGTGGCTCTCCGCCTCGAGGATCTTCGGCATCTTCGGCTTGGTATTCGGGTGCTTCGGGGTGAATACGGTGCAGCAGTCCTCGTAGGGGAGGATAGAGGTCTCGAAGGTGTCGATCTTACGGGCGATCGTGACAATTTCCTCCTTATCCATGCCGATGCAGGGACGGAATACCGGCAGCTCGCACACCGCACCGGTAACGGCCATGGCGGGCATGGTCTGGCTGGCAACCTGACCGAGCGACTCACCGGTGATGAGCGCACCGCAGCCGTACTCAACAGCTACGCGCTCGGCAATGCGCATCATAAAGCGGCGCATGATGAGCGTGAACAGCTCCTCGTGGCACTTGTCGCGGATTTCCTCCTGAATGTGGGTGAACGGCACGACCATAACGCTCATGCGGCCGCACCATGCGGTCAGCTTGCGGCCCAGTTCAAGCACCTTCTCCTTGGCGCGCTCGGAGGTGTACGGATAGCTGAAAAAGTGGATGCCGCACAGCTCCAGACCGCGCTTGGCCATCATCCAGCCGGCAACAGGGGAGTCGATGCCGCCGGAGAGCAGCAGCGCTGCACGGCCGTTCGAGCCGATCGGCATGCCGCCCGCACCCGGAACCGGACCGGCGTGAACGAAGGCGTACTTCTCGCGCATCTCAACGTGCACGGTCAGGTCGGGATGGTGCATGTCCGGACGAACATCAGGGAACAGATCAGCAAGCTCGCCGCCGACGTGCTGGCTGATTTCGGTGGAGGTCATCGGGAATTTCTTGTCGCCGCGCTTGGACTCGACCTTAAAGGTCTTAGCCGCCGCAAAATTGGGTGCCAGATAGTCCTTTGCGGTCGCAATGACACTCTCGAGCGTCTTTTCCGGGCAGACCGCTGCACGGGAGATGGTCGCAAAGCCGAATACACGGCTTGCGCACTCCATAACCGCATCTGCGTCCGCATCGTCCGGAATCTCCACATAAACGACCGACTGGCGCATGGTGATCTCGCAGTCTGCAACGTGCGCCATGCGGCGCTTGAGGTTTTTCAGCAGACGATCCTCAAAGGTTTTGCGGTTGAGTCCCTTGAGGACGATCTCACCGCACTTGAGCAGTAATACTTCTTTCATTTATTGTCTCCTTGATGGTAAATTTATTTGTTTGCGCTGATGATTTCCTTCTCCTCGGCGGTCATCAGGCTGTCGCGGTCGGCGCTGTCCGAGCCGAACTCCAAACGGGTCTTGACGTAATCATCATCCGGCAGGTTGAACACCTGTGCCAGATAGTTTAAGTAAACGTCCGCCATGATTTCCAGCTTGCCGTAATCGGTTTCCCACGGTACGAGCGACTGCGTGCCGACGCTGACCGTGCCGTCCTCCCGGCGGTCAATCTTGACCGGCAGACTGCATTCCTCCGCACGCTTTTCGGCAGTGTCCGGCAGGCTGTCGTAAAGGCCCTCCATCCAGAAGCGGCATTTGCCGTCATATACGGCGAGCTTCTGCTCCGAGCCGTCCGGTTTGGTGATGGTTTTGTATTCCATATAGATTAAACTCCTTGTTTTTGTTCCTCGTCAATGGTTCCGCGAAAATAAGAAACAAGAACACCGTATTTTTCGCCATCCTTGTTTGCGGAAAAGGCGTAACAGTCGGACTTGTCAGCCGGTTCGGGCGCAGTAAAGTAGAGAGCCTCGCTGTCCCGACCGTCTTTATACGCGGTATTGTTATTGGGATTGACTTTGTAGTAAACACAGTCTGTGTAGCCTGCCTGCTCAACGATATTCTGCGCCTGCGATGCGGTAATCGGGTGGGTAATCAGCAGAAATGCGCCGGTAACACACAGAGCGACTGCCATAGTAACCGCATAAGCAGTGGAATTTTGCTCTCGATATCTTAGCTCGATAATGCTCAACGTAGCCCAAAGCGGCAGGAAAATCCAGTTGTCGAGAGAATACGGTTCCGTGAACAGTATGTACGGAATGGTGCAGAGGATACCGCAGAATATCAGCTGACAAAGCCGTGTGACGATATGGTTAGGCGGAAACCATGGTTCTCGTTCCTCGCCTGTGCGCCCTGCGGCTGATGCAATAAAAACAGCGCAGGTAGCGCCAATCAGCACAGGATTGTCCAGCAGCATCCGGCCGTACACGAAGAAGTGCAGACCGAAAATCACGGCCGTGCAGATACAGCAGATACCGGCGTTCATAATATGTTTTTTACTCATAACCCTACCTCCTCGCAATAATTCCTAATTACGAATTAGCTTATCTGCGGAACATTTTCGCGCCCTTTTTGACCGCTGCCACAAAAGCATCCACATCTTCCTTTGTGTTGAACGGTGCAAACGAAACGCGCAGCGCGCTGTCCGTGCGCGCCTTCGGCAGGCCAAGTGCCTTGAGCACACCGCTCTGCTTGCCCTTGGAGCAGGCTGAGCCGCTGGAAATGTAAACCTCGTCCCCCTCGAGTACATGCAGCATGACCTCGCTCTTGCAGCCGGGCATGGAAAGATTGACAACATGCGGGATATCGCCTTCGCCGTTAATTACAGCATCCGGCAGCTCGGCGGCCACCTGCTGCTTGAGGTAGTCGGCCAGCTCCTGCACATGGGCGTAATCCTCGTCAAAGTGCGCCATACGGATCTCGCACGCCTTGGCGAACGCGGCGATATTCGGCACGGCCTCGGTGCCCGGGCGCATGCCGCGCTCCTGACCGCCACCGAACGTCAGCGGAGGCAGGCGCAGGCCCTTTTTCACATACAGCGCACCGATGCCCTTGGGTGCGCCGATTTTGTGGCCGGAAACGCTCATCAGGTCGCAGTTCCATTTTTTCGGCGTCAGGCGTACACGGCAAAGTCCCTGTACGGCATCAATATGGAACAGCGCTTTGGGTGCCTTGGCCTTGAGCAGCTTTCCGAGCTGTTCGACCGGCTGTACCGTGCCGATCTCGTTGTTGACCAGCTGGCAGGAGAGAAGAATGGTGTCCTCGGTCAGTGCTTCGCTCAGCACCTCGGGCGTGATGTGACCGGTTGCGTCCGGTGCAAGGAAAACTACGTCGAAGCCGTCCGCAGCAAGCTGCTTTGCGGTGTTGACGGTTGCCGCGTGCTCGATCTCGGTCGTGATGATACGGCCCTTTTTATGTCGGTTGAGGTGAGCGGCACCGCGCAGGCTGATGTTGGTGCTCTCCGTGCCGCAGGCGGTGAAATATACTTCCTCGGGCAGACAGCCGAGCGCAGACGCGACCGTCCTGCGGCTGTCCTCGAGCAGATGCGAGGCCTCCAGACCCATGCGGTGCAGGCTGGACGGATTGCCGAACTCCTCGCACATCGCGTGAACGGCCGCTTCGGCTGCTTCGGGCAGCACGCGGGTCGTCGCCGCGTTATCAAGATAATGCATAGAAAAACGAACTCCTTCATCGGGACAGACCGCCGTGCGGCCATACTTCCCGCTATTATAAAATATTTTACAACGGCGGGCCGTCTTTTACAAGACAAAAACGTGCAAAACGGCATTGAAAAGTAGAGAAGGGTATGCTATAATTTCAAGGGTATGATCCATACATATATAAAGTATATCGCGTGACAAGAGCACGTTGCAGATAGAAAGGGAGGAAATCCTATGCCAGGTAAGGTAATTCTCGGCGCTCAGTGGGGCGACGAAGGCAAGGGTAAGTTTATTGATATTTTTGCAGGCAAGGCGGATCTGGTTGTCCGCAGCCAGGGCGGCAACAATGCCGGTCACACCGTTGTAGCCGGCGGTGAGAAGTACAAGCTGCAGCTGATTCCGTCCGGCATCCTGTATCCGGAGTGCGTCAACGTCATCGGCCCGGGTGTTGTTGTCAATCCGAAGGCTGTCCTCGGCGAGATCGACGGTCTGCACGAGAAGGGCGTTTCCACCGACAAGCTGTTCATCGACGCACGCTGCCACTGCATCATGCCGTGGCATCTTGAGCTCGATGCGCTCAGCGAGGCGGAGAAGGCCAAGGAAGGCACCGCAATCGGCACCACCAAGAAGGGCATCGGCCCGACCTATATGGACAAGTCCGAGCGCAGCGGCATCCGCATGCACGATTTTGTAGACGCAGAGCGTTTCGAGGAGGTTATCCGCGAGACCTGTGCCCGCAAGAACCGCGTGATTACCGGTGTTTACGGCGGCGAGCCGATCGACGCGGACGCTGTTATCGCAGAGTACAAGGTTTACGCAGACCGTCTGCGTCCGATGGTGCGCGACACCACCGTTATGACCTATGACGCCATCAAGTCCGGCAAGGAAGTGCTGTTCGAGGGTGCGCAGGGCACACTGCTCGACCTCGACATGGGCACCTATCCGTATGTTACCTCGTCTCATCCGGTAGCAGGTGGCTGCTGCATCGGTTCCGGTGTCGGCCCGACTGCCATCAACGAGATCATGGGTATCTTTAAGTCCTACACTACCCGTGTAGGCGAGGGTCCGTTCCCGACCGAGCTGTTCGACGAGACCGGCGACTACATCCGCAATGCAGGCGGCGAGTTCGGTACCGTTACCGGCCGTCCGCGCCGTACCGGCTGGTTCGACGCAGTCGTTGCACGCTATGCGGTTCGTGTAAACGGTCTGACCGACGTTGTTATCAACAAGATCGACCCGCTGCGCGGCCTGCCGAAGCTCAAGGTCTGTGTTGCATACAAGCTGAAGAACGGCGAGACCGTTACCGAGTTCCCGGCAAACTTCATGGATCTGGTAGACTGTGAGCCGGTTTATGAGGAGTTCGACGGCTTTGATGAGGATATCACCAACTGCCGTTCCTTCGAGGAACTGCCGGCAACCGTGCAGTCCTACATCAAGGAGCTGGAGCGCATCATCGAGTGCCCGATTACCATGCTTGGCGTAGGTCCTGCTCGTGATCAGGTTATGACCATCAAATAATTCGTCCGAAACCACGCTTTCGGACGAGAAGGACGTACCGAGCCAATGGCTCGGATACGTCCTATACGGGATTTTGCGCGTCCGCCTTGGCGGGCACACAAAATCCCTTTTTTCTTGTAAAAAACGCAGGCGCTATCCTTGCGCGGCTATGTCCGCGCTGCGCGCGCATGTCCTGCGTTTTTTTGCATTTGCACGGCAAACGCGATTGAATGCCGCCGTGAAACGGCGGTCGTGCACGGCACGGGACAATGACTCCGATTTCTGAACGAAATCCTGTCATGTAGTTGCGGTTTGCAAGCAAACCGGAATTTTATATGTGCTTTCGCACGAAAAAAGGACGCATATTATGCGTCCTTTTTGGAACGGATTAAATAGCTGCGTTCATTCTCCATTCTTCATTTTCAATTCTCAATTCGGCAATCAGTCGCCCATCGACAGTCCGAGCGCTCTTGCCTGCTTCACCAGTTCGCCATCGGGCGGAACGGTTTTCAGCTTGCCTGCGACCTCGGTCAGCGGAACCGGCACGATATGGTTATCCTGCAGCGCAACCATATAGCCGAACTTTTTCTGCAGGATAAGCTGGGCTGCCGCTACGCCGAACCGGCTTGTCAGCACACGGTCGGCTGGGCAGGGAGCGCCGCCGCGCTGGTAATGGCCCGGAATGGTAACGCGGATCTCCTGACCGGTCAGCTCCTTCAGCTCGTCCGCAATGCGGTAGGAGATGGACGGATAGGTCATCGCCTCGCGGGCAGCCTTGAATTCCTTTTTGCTCAGCTTGGCCTCGTCCTGACTTATCGCGCCCTCAGCTACTGCAATGATCGAGAATCGTTTGCCCGCTTTGGCACGCTTTTCAATCGCTGCGGCAATCTTTTTTGCGGAGTAGGGGATTTCCGGAATAACGATGACATCCGCGCCGGAGGCAATGCCTGCGTACAGCGTCAGCCAGCCGGCTTTATGTCCCATCACCTCCACGATGAACACACGCGAGTGCGAAAATGCGGTGGAATGGATGGAATCAATAACCGTGGACGCGATATCAATCGCGGACTGAAAACCGAATGTCAGCTCGGTGCCCCACAGATCGTTGTCGATCGTCTTGGGCAGCGTTACCACGTTTACACCCTTCATGCTCAGCAGGTTTGCGGTCTTGTGCGTGCCGTTGCCGCCCAGAATGACCAGACAGTCAAAGCCTGCCTTTTTCACCGTGTGCAGCATCTTGTCCAGCTTGGTCTCCTCGCTGTCCTCGATGGTCTTGCGCATTTCCTTGAACGGCTGGCGCGACGTACCGAGAATGGTGCCGCCGACCGTCAGAATATCCGAAAAATCCTCGGGCAGCATTTCGTGGTAATCGCCCTCGATCAAACCGCGGTAGCCGTCCCGAATACCATAGATGGTTACTTTATCTCCCAGTTCGTTATACAGTGTTTTCGCTACACCGCGCAGTGCCGCGTTCAGACCCTGACAGTCGCCGCCGCTGGTCAGCATACCAATCTTTAACATACTCGTCTGCCTCCTGACTCTGTTTTCCACATTCTGCATATTGTACAATGCGCAGTATCGTATTTTTACTATACCCTATTTGGTGTAAATTGAAAAGATACTTTACACAGATTCCACAGTTTTTTCACATGGTTTTTTTGTGACTTTCGGCAGTTGCATATTGAGCGGCAGATGTGTTATGCTAATGCCAGACAGATTCCCTGCAACTGACGGACACAGGTGGAGCGCAAACCACCGGGGAGCAGGGAGTTCCGTAATCAGATGCACCGTGAAGTGTATCTCAATGCCGACCGTCTGGGCAGTGTCGCAAGTAATACGCGATGCTGTCCTTTTTTTGTTACCATAAAAAGGACAGCAGACAGCACAAACAGGAGGAAAAGAACATGAACGCATGGAACAACTTTAATGGCGGCAACTGGGAAAACGAGATCAATGTCCGCGACTTTATCCAGAAGAATTACACCCCGTATGATGGTGACGGCGCTTTTCTGGCTCCGGCTACCGCACGCACGACTGCGCTGCGTGAGAAGTTCGACGCACTGCTCGCGGAGGAGCGCGAAAAGGGCGGTGTCCGTAATATCGACACCGAGACCGTTATCACTATCACGGCCTTCGGACCGGGCTATCTCGACAAGGACAACGAGGTTATCGTCGGCCTGCAGACCGATGAGCCGCTCAAGCGTGCATGCAATCCGTTCGGCGGCATGCGTATGGTCCGTGATGCGTGCAAGCAGTACGGCTACGAGGTTTCTCCCAAGATTGAGGAGGAGTTCAAGTACCACAAGACCCACAACGACGGCGTATTCTCCGCATACACCAAGGACGTTCGTGAAGCGCGTCACGTTGGTCTGCTGACCGGCCTGCCGGATGCTTACGGCCGCGGCCGCATCATCGGTGACTATCGCCGCGTGGCACTGTACGGCGTGAACCGTCTGATCGAGGAGAAGCAGAAGGACAAGGATGCGCTCGGCGATGTGCCTACCACCGAGAAGGAAATCCGCTGCGCGGAGGAGCTCTCCGACCAGATCAAGGCACTCAAGGACATGATCGCAATGGCGGCTTCCTACGGCTTTGATATCACCCGTCCGGCGGAGAACGCAAAGGAGGCCGTTCAGTGGCTGTACTTTGGCTATCTGGCCGGCATCAAGGAGCAGAACGGCGCCGCAATGAGCCTTGGCCGCACCTCCACCTTCCTCGATATCTACTTTGAGCGCGATATTGCGGCAGGTCTCATGACCGAGTCCGAGGCACAGGAGATCATGGACGATTTCGTGCTGCACCTGCGTATGGCGCGTCACCTGCGCACGCCGGAGTACAACGAGCTGTTCGGCGGCGACCCGATGTGGATCACCGAGGCAGTCGGCGGCATCGGCGAGGACGGCCGTCACATGGTTACGAAGAACAGCTACCGCATGCTCAACACCCTGTACTAACCTGAACGCTGCCGCAGAGCCGAATCTGACCGTTCTGTGGAGCGAAAATCTGCCGGAGAACTGGAAGAAGTTCATCGCAAAGGTATCTATCGACACGGATGCGCTCCAGTACGAGAACGACGACGTTATGCGTCCGTACTACGGCGATGATTACGCCATCGCGTGCTGCGTATCCGCGATGCGCGTCGGCAAGGACATGCAGTTCTTCGGTGCGCGTGCCAACATCGCAAAGCTGATGATGATGGCGATCAACGGCGGCCGTGACGAGAACAAGTTCGAGCAGGTCGGCCCGGAGATGCCGGTCATGGACGGCGATGTGCTGGATTATGAGGAGGTTCTCCGCCGCATGGACTTCTACCGTCCGTGGCTGGCTAAGACCTACGTTTCCGCGATGAACACCATCCATTACATGCACGACAAGTACGCCTACGAGAAGAGCCAGATGGCGCTGCATGATACCGAGGTGCGCCGCCTGATGGCATTCGGCATTGCGGGCATGAGCTGCATGGCGGATTCGCTCTCCGCGATCAAGTATGCCAAGGTAAAGCCCATCCGCAATCCGGAGAACGGCATTATCGTTGATTTCGAGATCGAGGGCGATTTCCCGAAGTTCGGCAATGACGACGACCGCGTAGATCAGATCGCGTGTGAGCAGGTCGAGAAGTTCTATCAGGCGCTGACGCAGTTCCCGCTGTACCGCGGTGCGATCCACACGCTGTCCATCCTGACCATCACCTCTAACGTTATGTACGGCAAAAAGACCGGCAACACGCCGGACGGCCGCCGTCACGGCGAACCGCTGGCACCGGGCGCAAACCCGATGAGTGGCCGCGACGTTTCCGGTGCGCTGGCTTCCCTCAACTCGGTTGCAAAGCTGAGCTACACCTACTGCCGCGATGGTATCTCCAACACGTTCTCCATCACGCCGGGTGCGCTCGGCAAGACCGATGAGGAGCAGGTGAACAACCTTGTTGCCATCATGGGCGGCTACTTCGCGCAGAACGCGCATCACCTGAACGTAAATGTGCTCAACCGCGAAACCCTGATGGCGGCTTACGAGCATCCGGAGCAGTACCCGAACCTGACCATCCGTGTTTCCGGCTACGCGGTAAACTTCTACAAGCTGAGCCGTGAGCAGCAGCGTGAGGTTATTTCGCGTACCTTCCACGAGGCGATCTGAGTTTTCGCTTGTGAAGCGAACGGAACTGCGCTGACGCCGCGCGGGCACAAGAGGGATGGACAAGGTTTCCACCCTCTGATTTTCTCCCCGTTTCCTTTGGGATAGTCTGGCGCAGATTGCCGACCTGTGACCGCTGCGAAAAGGGAAACGGCAGAGGATTTTTTCTTCCGCAGAGACGGCCTGCGACCGCTCATGTATCCGCATATTCGCAGTATCAGATACCGTACTGCTACACAGGTGGTTTTCTTTCCGCAGGGTGCGGCACAAGGTGAATTGCCCGAAGGGCGAGAGAAGGTCCCCTGGGGGATGACAGTGCCGCACAACACGTTAGCGCGTTATGATAGACAGGGCCTACGGAGATAAATGGTACTGAATGCTTAATTCGCAGGTGCCGTGCGTTACAACGTGCCAAAGAGTTGCGCGACACTGTTATGTCGCGCCTGTTGGAAGTTGCCGACCTGTGTAGCAGTACGCTGTCTGTGAACTGCGAAAAGGCGGAGAAAGACACGCTGGAGTAACCCGACTGTCGTACTCCAATTTCGGAGCGGTCGCCGTTCTCCGATTTTCGCCAGGCTATCAAAAAGGGAAAGGTAGGAGTTCAAAGAGGAAGGAAAACCGCAGGTTGTCCTTCCTCTTTGCCCCCAGCGGTGGGTACCGCACGTTCCCCGTTTACCCAAACGGATTGATAAATTCAGCAATGAAAGGAAAGTGGCAATATGACCGGAAACATTCATTCCATCCAATCTCTCGGCGCGGTGGACGGCCCCGGCGTGCGATATGTCGTATTTATGCAGGGCTGCCCGCTGCGGTGCGTCTATTGCCATAATCCCGATACCTGGCTGACCGAAGGCGGCACACCGACCGACGTGGACGAGCTGGTCCGAAAGGCTCTCCGGTTTCGTCCGTACTGGAAGAACGGCGGCGGCGTAACCGTCACCGGCGGCGAACCGCTTCTGCAGGCCGAATTCGTTGAGGAATTCTTCGCCAGGCTGCATGAGCACGGCGTACACACCGCGCTCGATACCTCCGGCGTGGGCAATCTCTCCAAAGCGGAAAAGGTGCTCGCGCACACGGATTTGGTTCTGTGCGACCTGAAATTCCTCACCAAAGCGGATTATCTCAAGAACTGCCGCGCGGATTTCAATCAGATTGAGCGTTTCCTGCAGCTGACCGCGATGAAAAACGTGCCGCTGTGGATTCGGCATGTGGTCGTGCCCGGTCTGACCGATGGTATGGACCATTTGCGCCGCGTCAAAGCCAAGGCGGAAAGCTATCCCAACTTTGAAAAGCTGGAGTTTCTGCCGTTCCACAAGCTGTGCATGGAAAAATATGAACGGCTCGGTCTGGAATTTCCGCTGAAGGATACGCCTGCCATGAACCCGGATGCCCTGAAAACCATGGTCGAACAGCTGTAACACGGAAAATTTACTCGCAAATCGCTCTTGTTCAATTATGCGGTGTTGCCTTAGAAACAAACCTTTCAAATTATGTTCAAAATTCGTTCACACATTTTGCGGCAAAGTGGGGTATACTAACATTGTCGATGAGGGAAGCCGCAATCCCGAACGACACAGCCTACTGATTTTTTTATTTCTCTTTTACCCCCTTTATTTTGTGAAATGACCGAAAACACCCTGTTTCCGTTCCCCCTCGGAGGCAGGGTGTTTTCCTGTACGAAACCGGGTTTTCGGCAGTACACAAACCTTTCAAATTATGTTCAAAATTCGTTCACACATTTTGAAGCAAAGTGCGGTATACTAACATTGTCGATAAGGGAAGCCGCAATCCCGAATCGATAGTCATCTACAATCTTTTATTTCTCTTTTACCCCCTTTATTTTGTGAAATGATCGAAAACACCTCGGTTCCGTTTCCCCCACGGAGCCGGGGTGTTTTCCTGTCTCGGAGTATCTTTGAAATGGTTAAGCAGGGTACTTGTTTACATTGTAAAAAATATTTCAAGGTCTGTTCATGATTTGTTCACAATTAAAGGGCGCCTGCGCGATATACTATAGGTGTCAGTAAGAGTTACCCCTTTTCTCAAGCTGACAACCTCTTTTCTTTGATTTTATCACCTTTTCTTAAACTCTTTTCATTTGCATCAACGAGAACGCCCTGTTTCCTTCCCCCGGGAAACAGGGCGTTTCTCTTGATTTATTGCCAGACTGCAGTTTGGACGATAAGCCGTTTTCTTTGCAGATCCTTCACAGCATATTCAAATTTTGTTCACACATTCGGCATAAAAAGACAGTATACTGTACTTGTCAGTGAGGGAGAGCCGCAAATCCCGCATTGACGTCATCCGATTTTTTTCATTTCTCTTTTTTCCCTTTTTTCAATTTGTGTTATTAACCGAAAGCACCGTTGTTTCGTTCCCCCGCGAAACAGCGGTGCTTTCCCGTTTTTGGCATTTGTCAATAAATAAGCCGGTGCGATGCTTGCGGAAAGTTTCTTTTTAGGGTATACTGTTTCTATGCAAGATATATAGGTAAGGAGTTGTTTTTTATGGGTTGCTCGCATAATTGCGATAGCTGCTCGTCTCACTGCGGCGGCGAAAAGAGCCTCAAGGTTGCAGCCAATCCGGCGGCCTCTGTTAAAAAAGTCATCGGCGTTGTTTCCGGTAAGGGCGGCGTAGGCAAGAGCCTGCTCACCTCGATGATGGCGGTCGGCATGACGCGCAAGGGTTATTCCTGCGGTGTGCTGGATGCCGACATCACCGGTCCGTCTATCCCCAAGACCTTCGGCGTACACGGTCAGCTCGAGGGCTGCGAGGAAGGCATTCTTCCGGCACGCAGCGAAGGCGGTGTACAGATGATCTCGATCAATCTGGTACTGCCGCATGAGGACGATCCGGTTATTTACCGCGGTCCGATCATCGCGGAGACCGTCAAGCAGTTCTGGTCGGACGTTGTATGGGACGACGTGGACTTCCTGTTTGTCGATATGCCTCCCGGAACGGGCGACGTACCGCTGACCGTGTTCCAGTCCCTGCCGGTGGACGGCATCATCGTTGTCACCTCGCCGCAGGATCTGGTCTCCATGATCGTCGGCAAGGCGGTTAAGATGGCGAAGATGATGAACATTCCGGTGCTCGGCATCGTGGAGAACTACAGCTATCTGGCGTGCCCGGACTGCGGCAAGCACATTTCGGTATTCGGCGAGAGCCACATTGACGAGGTAGCCGCGCACTACGAGCTGCCGGTTCTGGCCAAGCTGCCGATCGACCCGAAGCTGGCTGCGGCGGTTGACGCAGGCAAGATCGAGGATGCAAAGCTGCCGGACGAGCTTTCCGGTGCGCTTAAGACCGTGGAGGGTCTGTTATGAACATTGGCGTAGCATATGAAAACGGCCGGATCGCCAAGAATCTGGGCGACTGCCGTGAGGTGCTCATTATCACCACCGAGGGCCGGGAACCGGTCGGCAAGCGCATTGCCGGGATTGCCGGCACGTCCGCGACCGACCTGATCAAGTTCGCCGGTCTGGAGCAGATCGACGTGCTCATCTGCGGTTCGCTCGGTTTGGCAACGCGCAACGCACTCGAGATGCTCGGCGTGCTGCTCGTGCCCGGCTGTGAAGGCTCGGCGGAGGAATCCGTAGCGAAATTCCTCGTCGGTGAAAAGCAGGGTGACCCGACCATCCTCGAGATCGGCCGTGAGGAAGATCCGGATGATCCGATGGCATGCATGCACGACTGTGCAAAGTGCTCCGGCTGCGGCCCGAGCGAGCTGCTCAAGCAGATTCCGGTCGAGGAGATCAAGTAAAAAACATAAAAACCACCGATTTTCGGTGGTTTTTATGTTTCCAATGGAGAATTGAAGATGGAGAATGAATGTTCAGATGAAGTAAGTGCCGCTCCTTTTGCGGAAAGGTAATTCTCCATTTTCCATTCTCCATTCTCAATTTGATGAAACTGTGTTATAATCAAATGTATCATTATAATACAAGGAAAGAAGCTATTATGGATACCGAAAATCCGAAAACAGCAATCGAATACATACACTCTCTCGGCAGATTTTCCGGCAAGCCGGGTCTGCACCGCATCAAGGCGCTGTGCGAGGCGCTGGGAAACCCGCAGGACAGACTGAAGTTTGTTCATCTTGCGGGCACGAACGGCAAAGGCTCGACCGCGTGCATGATCGCCTCGGCACTGCAGGCGGCCGGACTGCGCACCGGACTGTATACCTCGCCGTATCTGGTGCAGTTTTACGAGCGCATCCGCGTGGACGGTGTGATGATCTCGGACGACGATCTGACGCGCCTGTGCGAACGGGTAACGGTGGCGTGTGAATCGCTCACACTGCCCGAGGGTGAGACCATCGGCGAGTTTGAGTTTACGACCGCACTGGCGTTCCTCTGCTTTGTTGAGCAGGAATGCGATATTGTGGTTCTCGAAACCGGTCTGGGCGGCCGCTGTGATGCGACAAATGTCATCAAAAATGCGGAGGTCTGCGTTATTACGCCGATTTCGCTCGACCATATGGCGGTGCTTGGCAACACAACGGCGGTCATTGCGGCCGAGAAGGCAGGTATTTTCAAGCCGGGCACGGCGGTTGTCTGCGCGGACGGTCAGCCGAACGATGTACAGCGGGTGCTGCGCCGTGCCTGCGACGCGGCGGGCGCTGTCTGGTTCGGCGGAGCGGAGGACTGCCGCGTACTGCGGTGTGACATCGGCGGTTCGGCGTTCGTGTACGAGGCGCAGGGCTACACCATTGCCATGCCCGGACGGCATCAGCTGCAGAATGCGCGGACGGCTCTGCGGGCACTGAACGCACTGCGCGAGCGCGGCTGGAACATTCCGACCGAAGCCGCCGTGCGCGGTCTGGCGCGGGCGCGTATCGCAGGCCGGCTGGAACGTGTGGTCGATCAGCCGCTCATCCTGCTCGACGGCGCACACAATGCCGCAGGCGCGGATGCCCTGTGTCACGCGGTGGATGAGCTGTTCAAGATGAAGCGGCTGCACGTTGTGATGGGCATGGTGCGCGACAAGGACTACGAAACCTGTGTTCACGAGGTCGCCAGCCGCGCGGATGACTTTTACGCCTGTGTGCCGGATGCGGGTGAGCGTTCGCTGGATGTACACACGATTGCAGAGCTGGCGCGGCAGTCGTGCAAGAGTGTGTACGAATGCGAATCCGCCGAGCACGCCATCGAGCTTGCACTGGAGCATGCGAAGATGAACGACTGCATTCTTATCTGCGGTTCGCTGTACCTCATCGGTGAGTGCGAGAAGATTTTGCGCGGCCGACCGAAAGCGACAGATTAAAATGGAATAAACAGGTAAAATAAGGCTTGTACTTTAAAAGTACAAGCCTTTTATTTTTGTGTCAGTTGTTTTAAATAGGTATATTGTTTGGTATATCGCAGGGCGGGGTGCCCTGCGAAATAAGAGGTAATATTTGCTGATTTCGAGGTGACATATATGCTGCAAATCACGCAGAGAAGGCAGGAGGGCACGCTGATCGCGGTGTACACCGGTGAGCTGGACCATCATGCAGCACGGGCGGCGATCGAGCAGACCGAGGATCTGCTGGTGTTGTTTCCGTGTGAAAAGCTGGTGCTCGACCTGTCCGAGCTGACGTTTATGGACAGCTCCGGTCTGGCGGTCGTCCTGCACCTGTACCGCACCTGTGCCCGCAGCGGACGCGAATTTGCGGTGCGCGGCACGCCGCCGCAGCCGATGCGGGTGTTTGAGGCGGCCGGTCTGCCGCAGGTGATGGTTTTTGAAAGGGGGAAGGAATAATGCGGGCGGTCATCAACAAAATGAGCCTGAAATTCGAGAGCCATTCGGTCAACGAGGCATTTGCACGGCAGGCGGTCGGCGCATTTGTTGCGCAGCTGGACCCAACGATGGAGGAGCTTGGCGACATCAAAACCGTGGTCTCCGAGGCGGTGACAAACGCCATTGTGCACGGTTACGCGGACAAATGCGGGTTTATCACGGTCACGGTGCGGCTGTTCGAGGGACGCGCTCTGGAACTGAAAGTAAAGGACGCCGGATGCGGCATTGAGAATGTCGAGCAGGCGCGCCAGCCCATGTTCACCACGGGCGACGACACGCGCAGCGGCATGGGATTCACCATCATGGAGACATTCACGGACAAAATGCGCGTGCGCTCCACGCCGGGGAAGGGAACGCTGGTTGCGATGGTCAAGGTGCTGAAGGAGCGGCAGGCGTGACCGGAGAAATGCGCACGCTGCTCGAGCAGGCGGCTTCGGGCGACAGGGACGCGGAAGCGCGGCTGATCGAGGACAACAGCGGTTTAATCTGGTCGATCGTGCGGCGGTATTACGGGCGCGGCACCGAGCCGGACGATCTGTATCAGCTGGCGTGTGTCGGCTTCATCAAGGCCGTGCGCGGTTTCGATGTGTCGCTCGGCAACGAGTTTTCTACCTATGCGGTGCCAAAAATCGCGGGTGAGATTCGGCGGTTTCTGCGGGACGACGGTGCGGTCAAGGTCAGCCGGGCGGTCAAGGAACGCGCGGTTCGTGTGCGCCGCCTGCAAAGCGACTGGGAGAGCCGGAACGGACGGTCACCGACGGTATCAGAACTGGCACAGGCCGCCGGATTGACGGTCGAGGAAGTAGCGGCCTGCGAGCAGGCGGACGTGTCGGTGGACTCGTTCGAGCGGGAGCTGTCCGGCGGCGGACGCGTAGGTGATCTGGTCGGTGACGAGGGAATGGAGGAGAGAACCTGCCTGCATCTGTCGCTGCACGAGGCACTGCAGGACTTGCCCGACCGCGACAGGCAGGTGCTCAGTCTGCGCTATTCGCGTGATTTGACACAGCAGCAGGTCAGCCGCATCGTCGGCGTGTCGCAAGTGCAGGTCTCGCGCATCGAAAAACGCGCCATAGAGAAGCTGAGGGAAATGCTGAGAGAGTGAAAAAGGAGTTGAGACTGTCGAAAAACTTCGTTTTTCCGACAATCTGTGTTTTGACTTCGCAAAACACGGACGTCCGAAAGTATGAAAACCGAGGTACACGCCCCCGGTTTTCATGCATTTGGGCTGCAAATGCTATTTCATACGCGCTGCCGCGCGACAGCATCAGCATCGCGAAAACGAACTTAATTGACAGCCTAAAAAGGAGTTCTCGTGAGAGAACTCCTTTTTATTTGTGCGGCGACAGAAGGATTTGTCCTATCATCACACAAATTTCAACCAGATACGCTGTATAAACCGCAAGTATCACGTTGCCAAGCCGCAATTCAGCTGCAATCGAGCAGTACAGCAGAAACGGAAAGCTGACGAGTATCAGAAGCACGATCAGCGCCGCAATCTGAAATTTACTGCGCGGCAGCCGCCCCAATCGGAATATAATCATACCGATAAGAAAAATAACGGTAAATACCGCAAACAGAATCGCGAGCTGGCGGCGGCCTGCATGCAGCGCGTCTGCACTGACATCCGGTGGAACATCGGATAAAATACCCGTGAGATACCACAGCGGGAGCGCACATATCACGAAAAACGTGAGCGCGAGATGGTGCAGCGCCAGGCAGAATTCCTGTCGTTTGCTCATAATTTATGCATAAACTGTCCGGCCGACTTGGCCATCAGCCGCTTGGTGCCCTTCTGATCAAATGCAATTTCGAGCAGGGCATCGCCGCCCATCGGCTTTACCGACACGATCAGTCCATCGCCGAAGGCCTTATGGAACACGCGGTCGCCTGCGGCAAAATTCGGCAGCGGCTTGCTTTTAGCTGCCGAGGCCAGCGACGCGCTCGGCGCTGCATTTGCAGCGGGAGACGTACCGCGCGCGAGCCACCTGCGGACGCGAAAGCGTCGGATCGGGTGCAGTCGCGTTCGAGAACCGGCGGCTTTCGGTGATATTGCTCTCAAGCAGCTCTTCCGGCATTTCATCAACAAAGCGCGACGGATGCGAATACTGCGTGCGGCCGTACAGCAGGCGGCGCTCCGCGCAGGTGAGATACAGCTGCTCCTTCGCGCGGGTGACAGCAACGTAGCACAGGCGGCGTTCCTCCTCCATGTCCTCTTCCTTCTCCATTGCACGGAAGCCGGGGAACAGCCCATCTTCCATGCCCGCGAGGAACACGACAGGGAATTCCAGACCCTTGGCGGCATGCATGGTCATCATGATAACCGCGTCATCGTCCTCGTCGGACTGGTCGGCATCCGTGTACAGCGCCATGTTCTCGAGAAAATCGCCGAGCGACGGCGTTTCGGTCTTATCCTCGTAATCGACAATGTAGGATTTTAACTCCTCGATGTGCTCAATGCGGCTCTCCTCTTCTGCACCGCCCTTTAGCTGCAGCGCACGGATGTAGCCGCTTTTGTCCATGAGTTCATCGTACAATTCGGAAAGCGAGACAAATTCCCGCAGTTTGCGCAGATTTTCGATCATTTCGCCGAATTTCTCCATCGCAGCCGCGCCGCGCGACAGGGCAGGGTACTGAGAGGCATGGCATACCACATTATACAGCGTCGTGCCATACTCGACGGCAAGCTGCATGGCGGTTTCGACCGATTTATCGCCAATCTTGCGGGCAGGCGTGTTGATAATACGGCGCAGACGCAGCTCGTCCGCCGGATTTTCGATCACCCACAGGTAGGCGAACATGTCCTTGACCTCGGCGCGCGAGAAGAAGTCGCGGCCCTTGTACACGCGGTACGGAATGCCCGCGCGGATGAATGCGGCGGCGATGTTGTCCGACAGGACGTTATTGCGGTACAGAACGGCGAAATCTCCCCATTTCCGGCCCTGCTCCACGCCCTCGCGGATGGTATCCGCGATGTAGGCGGCTTCGCCCTCCTGGCTGTCCGAGCGATGCAGACGGATTTTCGCACCGTCACCGTGGTCGGTCCACAGCTCCTTGCCCTTGCGGCCGACGTTGTTGCGGATAACCTCGTTTGCGGCATTCAGAATGTTGCCGGTCGAGCGGTAATTCTGTTCCAGACGGATGGTTTTCGCGTCCTTGAACTGCTTTTCAAACTCCAGAATATTCGTGATCGTTGCACCGCGGAACTTGTAAATACTTTGGTCGTCATCACCGACCACGCAGATGTTCTCATAATAACCTGCCAGCAGGCTGGTGAGCACATACTGCGCGTAGTTGGTATCCTGATACTCGTCCACGAGAACATAGCGGAACTGGCGCTGATAGTATTCCAGCACCTCGGGGTTGTTCTGCAGCAGCAGCACGGTTTTCATGATAATGTCGTCGAAATCCAGCGCACAGGCCTTTTTCATGGCCTTTTCGTAATCGCGGTAGACGTCTGCGACTTTTTCACGGAAGTAGTCACCGACGGCATCCGCGCTGAACTGACGCGGGGTCATCAGTTTGTCCTTCGCGCGGGAGATCATGCCCATCACGGTTCGCGGATCGAAATTCTTGGGATCGAGATCGAGCTTTTTCATTACGTTGAGAATGACGCGCTTCTTGTCGTCCTCATCGTAGATGGTGAACGCGCTTTCAAAGCCGAGCAGATCAACATGCTTGCGCAGAATGCGCAGGCAGGCGGTGTGGAAGGTGTACGCCCAGACAGCGGACGCGGCTTCCTCGTCACCGAGGGCAAATTCCAGACGCTCGCGCAGCTCACGCGCGGCCTTATTCGTGAACGTGATCGCAATCACCTGCCACGGGCGGGCGGGATTCATCGCGCACAGGTGCTCCGCACGGGCACGGTTCTCTGGTTTAGGGTCGGTCAGGTATTCGGTCAGGAACAGAAGATCGTCCTCGGTCGCCCAGTCGGGCGCATAGGGATTGTCCAGTCCATCGCCGAACTTGAGAATGTTGATGATGCGGTTGATGAGCACGGTCGTCTTGCCGCTGCCTGCACCCGCCAGGATGAGCAGCGGACCCTCGGTCTGATAGACAGCCTCGCGCTGCTTGTCGTTTAACTTGGAAAAGCGCTGTTCGATGATCGCACGCCGGACAGCGGCATATTTCATATCAAATTTGGTCGGTTCCATAGTTTTCCTCGTTTCGTTTGAAGATACACAGATAGTATACCATATTATATGGAGCGGAACAAATGTTCTTTTTCCGTTGACTAAGACAGGGGGATCGTGGTAAAATAAGAGCGGAGGTGAACCGTTATGACCGAACAACAGCGGCAGCAGACGTATGCACAAATGCTCGTGCGGCTTTCGCGCTCAATTTCCGCAGCCGATTTCACTTAAAGGCGCAGGACAAACAGTATATCCGCGAGAAAGGATGAATACGATCGCCGACCACGCGGCAGATTTCGTCTCCAAGCGGCTTGCACCGGCCGCGCCGAAAACGACGGCAGCAGACCCCCTGCGGGGACATCCGGTGTTCATCGCGCAGCGCGACCGCCTGCTGCTGCCAGGGGTTGTCTGGAGAAGTGGCACGGCATTCCGCAGGGCGTGCCGCTTTCGGCGGAGCAGCAGGTCTATATCGTTGGAATGCTGATGAGCTGGATGAGGAGAGAAATGGAAGATTGAGAATGGAGAATGGAAAATTAGCGTGAAGAGAACGTAATGTTTTACCCTTCTTCATGTCATTATATTTCATCATAAATGTAAACCGTAGGGTGCGACGACTCGGCGCACCATTTGTAAACCATCTGCACATGCTTAATCGTAGGGGCGCACAGTGTGCGCCCGCAGCGCGACTGGAGTCTGCGCAAGAAACGTTCAAGAACCGTTTGATTTGACGTTGCGCGGGAGCACAATGTGCTCCCCTACGGGGTAACGTGTATCAATCGTTAGATACGGTGCGCCGAGGTCGTCGCACCCTACGGTAAAGTTTATTGATAATTGTAGCCTGCAGGTGCCGTCCGCAGCCACCTACCAACGAGTTGCGCGACACTGTTATGTCGCGCCTGCGTAGATGAACCCGCCTGTGTAGCAGAACGAAATCTGACACTGCGTAGAGATAGAGAAATGGGCGCACATTGTGCGCTCCTACGGTAGAAAGAATCCTCTGCCGTTCTCCTTTTCGAAGCGGTCGCCGGTCTCTGGTCTGCGCCGGATTCGGAAACAAAGGGAAACGGGAGTTAAGAGGGTAGAAACCGCAGGTGTCTGCCCTCTTGCCCGCCGCCGCGGGTGCGGCGAACCGCCCAGTCGTCCGGACGGCGCCCGCTCCATATCCGATAGTGAACAATTTGATGAGGATTTGTATAGCGGCAATAATCTTCATGATAAAAATCTGTATTTCGTACGATCAATCTCTTGTCACAAACGACACGATTTGATAATATATAAAGTGTATTGCTGTTTTGCTTGCCAAATGACAAAACAGCATAATTGATTCTCTGCCGGGCGGCAGGGATAAGGAGGAAATTGAGGTTTCATGAGTAAGGTTGAGCAGTATATCACCAGCATTCCGGATTTTCCGAAGGAAGGCATCATCTTCCGCGATATTACCACCGTGCTCGGTGACGCGGACGGCTTCCATCTGGCGGTGGACGAGATGACTGCGCTGCTGGACGGCGTAGAGTTTGACGCGATCGCCGGTCTGGAATCCCGCGGATTCCTGTTCGGTGCACCGATGGCGTATAATCTGCATAAGGCATTCATTCCGATCCGCAAGCAGGGCAAGCTGCCGCGTGCAACGTCCCGCATGTCCTACGAGCTGGAGTACGGCATGGAGACCATCGAGGTACACCGCGATGACATCAAGCCGGGGATGAAGATCGTCGTTGTCGATGACCTGATCGCTACCGGCGGTACGCTTGAGGCGGCTGTGTCCACCTGCTGGAGCAGCTCGGCGCAAAGGTCGTCAGGGATGCCTGCTCAGGAGTCTGCTCCGGACGCGACCGCATTAAAACCTGTCCGGCGGAGACGGTTGTCGCTTACGAGGGGAAGTAAGCAAGGGCAATACCGCATAATTAAACAAGAGTGATTTGCAAGTAAATTTTGCGGTGCGCTAAGACATTCACCAGTATTAAGGCGCCTGAAAATTAAAAAGGGGGTTATTCGATGTTTGAACGTGTTTTCAAGCTATCGGAACACAAAACCACAGTCAAGACCGAGGTCATGGCCGGTATCACTACCTTTATGACCATGGCGTACATCCTTGCCGTAAACCCGAGCGTACTCGGCTCCACCGGTATGGATACCACCGCGGTATTGCTGGCAACCGCCCTGGCATCCTGCCTGGGCACGCTGTGCATGGCGTTTATGGCAAACCTGCCGTTCGCGCTCTCTGCCGGCATGGGTCTGAACGCCTTCATGGCGTACACCGTTGTTGCAGGCTATGGCTACAGCTGGCAGGTTGCGCTGCTGGCCGTATTCATTGAGGGCCTGATCTTCATCGTCCTGTCGCTCACCAACATCCGTGAGGCCATCTTCAATGCCATTCCGCTGACGCTCAAAAAGGGCGTTTCGGTTGGTATCGGTCTGTTCATTGCCTTCATCGGTCTGCAGAACTCCGGTCTGTGCGTAGACTCTGCTACGCTGGTCGGCATCATCAGCTTCCCGGAGAATTTCCACACCGCAGGCATCTGCGCACTGCTGACGCTGATCGGTCTGTTCTTCACCGCAGTATTTTACACCCGCAAGATGAAGGGCGCCATCCTGTACGGCATTCTGCTGACCTGGATCCTCGGCATGCTCTGCCAGGTGACCGGCCTTTACGTTCCGACGCCGGACGCAGGCTTCTATTCCCTGTTCCCGAGCTGGGGCATGACCGACTTCTCCAAGCTGGGTCTGACCTTCGGCCAGTGCTTCAACGTGGATTTCAGCGCAGTCGGCATCGTAAACTTCATCGTTGTCATCTTCTCGTTCCTGTTCGTTGATATTTTCGATACTCTGGGCACGCTGATCGGTGTTGCCACCAAGGCGAAGATGCTCGATAAGGACGGCAAGCTGCCGGGCATCAAGCCCGCTCTGCTGGCAGACTCGATTGCAACCTCCGCAGGTGCAATTCTGGGTACTTCCACCACCACCACCTTTGTTGAGTCCGCATCCGGCGTTGCAGTCGGCGGCCGTACCGGCCTGACCGCTCTGGTTACCGGCATCCTGTTCCTTGTATCCACGCTGTTTGCACCGATCTTCACCGCCATCCCGTCCTTCGCAACCGCTCCGGCGCTGATCATGGTCGGCTTCCTGATGGTAGGCACCGTAACCGAGATCAACTTCGATCTGGACAACCTGACCGAGTCCATCCCGGCTTACCTCGCCATCATCGCTATGCCGCTGTTCTACAGCATCTCCGAGGGTATCTCTATGGGCGTTATCTCCTACGTTCTGCTGAATGTTGCAGCCGGCAAGGGCAAGAAGATTGCTCCGCTGATGTACGTTCTGGCAGTACTGTTCGTACTCAAGTATATCTTCCTCTAATTCAGAAATCGTAAAGATTGCAGAAGGCTGCCGAAGCTCGCTTCGGCAGCCTTTTTTTGTGGCATGAAAATCATGGTAAATATCAGAGAAAATAAGCAAAAACAGCGGAGATTGCAGTTGAACGGTGTCGATACTTGACAGAAAACGTAGGAGTTGGTAAAATATAAAACGACTAAATTGGGGCAGTATACCCGTTTATCTTGTATCCAAAGGGAAGGAGGCAGCGAATATGACACAGCAGCGCAAAAAGTGCGGAAAAGGCGGCTTTACTCTTGTAGAGCTGGTGGTTACGCTGGTCATTCTGAGCATTCTGTTTGCCATCGCTGTACCGAGCCTTCTGGGGTATATCCATCTGTCGCAGTTCCGAAAGAATGAATCGTACGCTAAGACCATGTATCTGTCGGCAGAATCTGAGCTGACCTACCTTCGTACCGGCGGTGAATGGGAGTCATTCTGCAGCAAGGTGAAGAAGGAAGGCGTGCTGAATCAGTCGTTTGATGAGTCGGATGAGGACCGGAAAAAGCTGGTCGGTCGTATTTACGGCATTCGTCTGGATGCAGGCGAATACGCAGAAGGCGAGCTGTCGGGTGACGGTGCACTCGTCGGTGCGCTTCTTTCGCAGGATACCTACGATAAAAGTGTGCTGAATGCTGCAATCTGCATCGAAATCGATGTGGAAAGCGGTCAGGTTTATTCGGTTTTCTACGGCACAAACTGCAAGGGACTGTACTACGGATCAAATGAGGACAGCAAACCGGCGGATATGTCCGGCAGCTGGCTGGATATTGATTACAGCAAGCGCGACCGCGATACGCGCCGGGAAGAACGGCTGGGCTATTACTCTGTTCAGGATGCAGTCAATGCTGTCAGTCTGGATGCGACCAAGCTGAAGATCACCTCAATCAATCTGGTAAACGGTGAAACCCTGTCGCTGAACTGGTCGAGCAATGTGAAGGATCAGGATCTGGATAAGGTTTATTACGAGGTCAAGCTGTACAGCAGTGAGGACAAAGCGCAGCTCCTGTCGATCAATATTCCGGGCAGGAATTTGAAAACGGGTTCGCAGTCGGTTGCGGTTACGACCGAGGACAATGCGACGAAGGATTATACCTTCCCCGTGGAATACGACCGTACCAACAAGCGGGCAACACTTGTGCTGGACGGTATGATGAATGCGAAGCTGTACGACCGGCTGGATAAGCTGTCCTCTGATAACGAAGCAGCCTTCTGGCAGAGCAGCGATACCAGCATCACGCGCTTCGGCGGCAAGCTGAAAACCCCGCTGAATGTTTACGCAGCCGTGCAGGTGTTTCCGGACCCGAACGCAGAAAACACCCGCGGTGAGGAGTATCAAAAGAGTGACGCTATCGAATCCAATAAGGCGAACACGCTTTTCGGTGACGGCACCCGGTCGGATAACAACCGGTGCGAGATCGAAACCTTCCGTCATTTGTCCAATATCCGTTATATGGATACGGCGGCGGCATTTGCCGTTACCGCACGTTCTCTGGACTGGACGAGCGACAGTGTAAAGGTTTACGGTACGGCAGCCCGCGGCGCGCTTTTGGTCTCCGCCGGCAAGGATATCGGCTTCCCGAGTATCCCTGCGCTGCGCAGCAATCAGACACTGGACGGCACAGGCGGTCTTCTGAACCGCATTGCCGGCGTGTTTACCGGCGGGAATGTCATCAGTAATCTCAAGCTGGATGAGACCTCGATTGCCGATGACGCAGAGTATCTTGGTCTGTTCCGGAAAAACGCAGGCACGATCTATAATCTGCGTCTGCTCAATCCGCAGGTGGAGATTGCCTCGGGTAAGCTCAAGGGTGTCGGCGCAGTCTGTGGTTACAGCAATGGCTCTTTGAAGGGCGATAACGTGGACGGCACCCAAGCCAGGGTGGAGGCTGCGCTGACCTCGGCACAGGCGCAGGGCGCTGTAACCCAGTGGCTGAACTTCCTCGATGAGGTTGAGCACAGGTATAAGGGTCTGCGTGTGACCAATTTCAGTATTGCAGACTATGATTATGTGGCAAACAACACGCAGGCGGTCAGCACCAATCTGATCACCGGCACGCTGGAGATCTACATGTGTGTCAGCGACAAGGAGGCAGACGCATGAAAACCAATTTGCGTATCGGCGAAGTGCTGATGGAGCGCAATTACATCACGCAGGAGCAGATGGAGCAGGCGCTCGCCTACCAGAAGGAGCACCGTGAAAAGCGAGTCGGTCAGATCCTGATCGAGCTGGGCTTTGTCACTGAGGCGCAGGTGCTCGAGGCACTGGCTGCCCGTCTGGGACTGGAGATCGTGAGCATCGGACAGATGCAGGTCGATCTGACCGCTGTCCGCATGATTCCGCGCGAGCTGGCGGAAAAGCAGAACCTGCTTGCGGTCGGCTTTGCGGACAAGAACCTCGAGGTCGTGACGAATGATCCGCTCAACTACTTTGCCTTTGAGGAAGTGCGCCAGCTGACCGGCTGTCAGGTGGTCATCCGCCTGAGCGAAATGGGTCCGCTGCAGAGCGCAATCCGCTACTATTACGCCGAGGTCGGTGCACAGCAGGCGGCACAGACCGCCAACGAGGACTTTGCAGAGCGCAATGTGGAGATGCTGCAGGTCGAAGAGAGCGAAAGCGGCGATCCGGAAGCGCCGATCGTCAAGCTGCTCAACAGCCTGCTCGACCGTGCCATCAGCACCGGCGCAAGCGACGTGCATATCGAGCCGTTTGAGGGCAGCACGCGCGTGCGCATGCGTATCGACGGCACGATCGTCGATTATGTAACGCTGCAGCGCAGTGTGCACCAGCCGCTGATCGCGCGAATCAAGATCATGGCGAACCTCGATATTGCCGAGCGCCGTCTGCCGCAGGACGGTCATTTCCGTATCCGTGTGGGACAGAGCGAGTACGTCAACATCCGTGTATCGCTGTTGCCGACCGTGTTCGGAGAAAAGGCCGTGCTGCGAATTCTGGCAACGGCGGGTCAGGTCGATTACGCCAGCCACTTCGGCATGGATGACGAAAGCTATGCAAGGTTCCTGCCTATGCTGAACTCACCGAACGGCATTATTTATATCACCGGTCCTACCGGCTCGGGTAAGTCCACCACACTGTACATGGTGCTCGAGTACCTGTCGCACCGGCAGGTGAATATCTCCACGGTTGAGGATCCGGTGGAGAAGAACGTGCCGAGCATCAACCAGACGCAGGTCAATCCGGTTGCCGGACTGACGTTTGAGTCCGGTCTGCGCGCGCTGCTGCGTCAGGATCCGGATATCATCATGGTCGGTGAGACCCGTGACGGCGAAACCGCCGGTATTTCGGTTCGTGCGGCCATCACCGGTCATCTGGTGCTGAGTACGCTGCATACCAACGATGCGGTCTCGAGCATCGTCCGTCTGGCCGATATGGGCATCGACCACTATCTGATCGCAAATTCGCTGGTCGGTCTGGTCGCGCAGCGACTGATGCGCAAGGTGTGTCCGCACTGCGGCAGAGAGGTCGCAGTTACGCCGCAGGAGCAGGCGCTGCTCGGCAAGGATATCACGACCATCAAGCGCGGCACGGGCTGTACGCACTGCAACGGCACCGGCTACCGTGGCCGTATTGCCGTGCATGAGATCGTCACGATCGACCGCAATATCCGCCGCATGATCAGCCGCGGCGCCGAAACCGAGGAGATCGAGGCCTACGCGCGGGAACAGCAGGGCATGCGCAGCCTGAAGGAAAAGGGTCTGGAACTGGTAAAACAGGGTGTTACTACACCGGAGGAGCTGCTCAGGATCGCGTATTACGCATAACCGGAAACCGCTCTGTATCTTTTGATACAGAGCGGTTTTAACGATTATAAGCAGAATTACAGAACGAAATACGCATAAATGAACGTACGTTCGCTGTTGGCTGGCGCCCCGGAGCCGAAAACTTTTCCTTTACATTCTTATCTCAAGCGGGTATAATACCCCTTGATGGATGGCATTCCGCAGAGCGGAAGCTATACCTTGTCACAACATGTTTTTCAAATTTTTCCGACAGTGATTTTAAATTGCGTCACACCACAGAAAGCGGGTGACAGCATGAACATTGGCATTGTTGGAGCAGGAAAAGTCGGCTTTTCCTTCGGCAGACTGCTTGCCGAAAAAGGCGTGCGGATATCCGGCTATTACAGCCGCAATTCCGACAGCGCAAGAGAAGCCGCAGAATTTACAAATTCCGGACACTATACCGACCTGGGCAAACTCATCGAAGATAGTGACGCGATTTTCATCACCGTTCCGGATAATGCGATCACCGAGGTGTATCGGCAGGTCGCAGAATTTGAAATTCAGGACAAGTATATATGTCATTGCAGCGGCGCCTGCACAGCCGAGGAAGCCTTTCCGGGGATTCACGCGCAGGGAGCCTATGCAATATCCATTCATCTGCTATTTCCGATCAGCAGCAAGTATAACTGCTGGCGGGAGCTGGCAGGTGCTTTTTTTTGCGTCGAGGGTGACGCGCAGGCGGTCGAGGTCTTTGTACCGCTGCTGCGCGGACTGGGGCTGCAGGTGCAGACCATTTCGCCGGAGAGCAAGGCGCAGTACCACCTCAGCTGTGCACTGGCAAGCAACTTTGTCTGCGCACTCGTGCAGCGCAGCGCCGAATTGCTGGGCGGCTGCGGATTCTCCCAAACAGACGCACTGCACGCGCTTGCGCCGCTCATGCGGAGCAATCTGGCGCATGTGATCGAGCACGGTGCCGTCTCAGCGCTGACCGGACCCATTGAGCGCGGCGACACGCAGACCGTGCAAAAGCATCTGTCGTGCCTGACGGAACGAGACGACCGGCAGCTTTACGCGCTGCTGGGACTCGAACAGGTCAAAATGGCACAGGAAAAACATCCTGAGCAGGATTACGGCACGCTTGCCGCCCTGCTGAATAGGGAAAAGGAGCAGAACGAATGAAGAACACAGTGAGCACATTTCTCTCGATGAAGCAAAACGGCGAACGCCTCACCGAGATTACCAGCTACGATTACACGACCGCCAAGCTGGTGGAAAAAGCGGGCATCAACGCCATTCTGGTGGGCGATTCGCTCGGCATGACCATGATGGGTTATGACACGACCCTGCCGGTTACGATGGAGGACATGATCCACCACAGTGCCTGCGTCGTGCGCGCGTGCGAGAACACTATGGTCATCATGGATATGCCGTTTATGAGCTATCAGGCGTCGGTTTCCGAAGCCGTGCGCAACGCAGGCCGGCTGATGAAGGAGGCGCGCGGCCACGCGGTCAAGCTGGAGGGCGGCGCAGCCGTTGCCGAGCAGATTCGCGCCATTACGGATTCTGGCATTCCGGTGCAGGCACATATCGGCATGACGCCGCAGAGCGTCAACGTGTTCGGCGGCTTTAAAGTACAGGGCAAGGGCGAGGATGCGGCAAAGCGGCTGCTCGAGGATGCCTTCACCGTACAGGAGGCCGGTGCATTTTCGGTCGTGCTCGAGTGCGTACCGCCCAAGCTGGCGGCGCTCATCTCGAAAAAGCTGACCATCCCGACCATCGGCATCGGCGCGGGTGCAGGCTGTGACGGACAGGTGCTGGTCTATCAGGACATGCTCGGCATGAACATGGACTTCACGCCCAAGTTCGCCAAGCAGTTTGACAATATCGGTGAGCGCATGGTGGATGCGTTCCGCACTTACATGAACGAGGTGCAGAACGGCACGTTCCCGACCGAAAAGCAGAGCTTTATCAAGTCTGACTGCAGCGATGAATATCTCGCCCAACTCGACGCTGAATTTTAAGAGAAACAGGAGCATATACAATGAAAATCGCAACAACCATCGCAGAAGTACGCGCACAGGTGCGCGAGTGGAAACAGCAGGGTCTGACCGTCGGTCTGGTGCCGACCATGGGCTATCTGCATGAAGGACACGCCAGTCTGGTCAAAACGTCCGTGCAGCAGTGCGACCGCACGGTAGCGTCCGTGTTCCTCAATCCGACCCAGTTCGGTCCGGGTGAGGATCTGGAGACCTATCCGCGTGATTTCGAGCACGACTGTGCGCTGCTGACTGAGTGCGGCTGTGACATGGTATTCCATCCCGAGGTGTCCGAGATGTATCCGGACGGCTTTGCCACCTTTGTTGAGGTGCAGTCTGAAATGCCGCGTCAGCTGTGCGGCAAGACCCGTCCGATTCATTTCCGCGGCGTATGCACGGTCGTTTCCAAGCTGTTCAACATCGTAACGCCGGATAAGGCGTTCTTCGGTCAGAAGGACGCACAGCAGCTGGCGATCATCCGCCGCATGGTGCTCGACCTGTCCATGGGCATTGAGATCGTCGGCTGCCCGATCATCCGTGAGGCAGACGGTCTGGCGAAGTCCTCGCGCAATACCTATCTGAGCGCAGAGGAGCGCAAGGCGGCGCTTGTGCTGTCGCGCGCTGTAAAGCTCGGCCAGGAGCTGGTCCGGAACGGCGAGAAAAACGCGGATGCAATCGTCAATGCCATGCGTGCGCTTATCGAGCAGGAGCCGCTCGCGCGTATTGATTACGTTTCTGCAGTGGACGGCCTGACCATGCTGCCGGTGCATGAGATCAACGGCGGCGAACTGATCGCTATGGCGGTCTATATCGGCAAAACGCGCCTGATCGACAACTTTTCGGTGGAGGGCTAAGTCATGACAGTACAGATGCTTAAGGGTAAAATCCACCGTGCAACGGTCAAGCAGGCCGAGCTGAACTACGTCGGCTCGATCACGGTTGATGCCGATCTGCTGGATGCGGCCGGCATTTATGAATACGAGAAGGTTGCCATCGTGGATATTGAGAACGGCAACCGCTTTGAGACCTATACCATCGCCGGTGAGCGCGGCAGCGGCATGATCTGCCTGAACGGCGCGGCGGCGCGCTGTGTCAGCGTGGGCGATAAGGTCATTCTGATGGCGTACGCGCAGCTGACGCCGGAGGAGGTCAGGAACGGCTATGCTCCGCAGGTCGTGTTTGTGGATGAGGAAAATAAGATCGTCCGCACCACCACCTATGAGAAGCATGGTCTGCTCAAGGATATGGCGTAATGAAAAAGGAGAACCCGGGTGGGTTCTCCTTTTTCATTGGTGCAGAGCTGAGGATTAGAGTGAAGAGAGGCAGCGTGAAAACGCATACAAGAAAATATCTCGCAGGTAAGTTGCCCATCACAGCGACACTGTTGCGTCGCGCCTGCGGAGAGTAAACCGTATTGTAGCAGCAGGGTAGGCGAGAACTGCGTAGAGGTAGAGAAAATGGGCGCACACTGCGCGCCCCTACGGAAGAAAAAATCCTTTGCCGTTTCTCTTTTCGAAGCGGTCGCCGGTCTCTGGTCTGCGCCAGACTATCAAATAAAAGGAAACTAGAGTCCCAAGAGGATAGTACTCATCTAATCCACGCACGGCGTGGGAAGGTTTAGTGGCCTACGGGCAAACCTTGGTGTCTATCCTTTTGGAACCCCAGCTAAGGGTTAGCACCCATTCCTTATGCGTAAGTAAGCAGATTAACCCTGAACCGACTCCATCTCCGCCGCAGAGGACTTGTCTGCGTTCTCCCGGAACAGCAGACCGAAAATGCGGCGCACCAGCGGACCGGCTGCAAAGAACTGCCACAGCAGCGCCATCGGGAAGTTCATAACGGTGGTCTGTACCCAGATTGCAAAGAACTGTGCGTTATGGCTGTCCTTGAACAGCAGGGTGGCAAAGAAGCTCATGCACGGGCACATCAGCCATACGGATGCAGCCGAGATGGCAAGCATAATGCTGGTCTGGCTGGCTTCGCGCGGATTGACAAGACGGAATGCAACCTTCATCGCCAGCTTGCCGACAAACACCAGCTCGAGCAGAATTGCGATAACAGTCATGATCGGCCACTCGTGGAACACCGCGAGGAATACCCAGTTCTGCATGGAACCGGTGTTCAGCACGATGTTGTACGCTACCATGCCGTATACCATGACAGAAGCCATGATAATGGTGTAAATAACGTCCTGAAATTTGTTTTTTGGCATTTTGTTTTCTCCTTTTTGTGTATGTGAAATATTTTTTGATAACGAATAGAAATGCAGCTGAACGCAAAAAAATAGGACGAAGTAAACTTTCGTCTACTTCGTCCTATGGACTACTTCAACTACCATTAATTATAGGTATCATACCATATTTTATGGGCGTTCGTCAAGACTAACTTTGTTATTGACAAGACTGTTCCCTGGGTGTATAAGTTCGTAGTCGAGAACCCTCCCTTTGGGGGAGAGAAGTGAATATGGAGATGCGATATGAAACAACGGTTTCGGGTGGGCGGCATGAGCTGCGCGGCCTGCTCCGCCCATGTGGAGAAAAGCGTTTCGGCGGTGCCGGGTGTCAGCGGCGTGCAGGTAAATCTGCTCGCCGGCAGCATGGCGGTCGAGTACGACGAAAACGCGTGCGACGCACAGACGATTGTAAAGGCGGTCGAGTCCGGCGGCTACACGGCTGCGGTGGACGACGGCAGGCAGACATCGGCTCCGGCGCAAAGCCCGCAGGCGGACGAGGCGCTGAAGGAAATGAAGACCCGTATTATCGTTTCGGCGATTTTCATGCTTGTCCTGATGTACTTCTCGATGGGCGAGATGGTCGGGCTGCCGCTGCCGTCCTATGCGGCAGGCATGGACGGCATGTTCAATCTGGCGCTCACGGAGCTGCTCCTCACGCTGCCGATCGTCATTATCAACCGCAAATATTATATCAACGGCTTCAAAACGCTGCTGCACCGTGCCCCGACGATGGACGCGCTTATCGCCGTTGGCTCGGGTGCGGCGCTTGTGTACGGCATTTATGCGCTGATTCAAATCGCGCTCACGCCCACGCCTGAGGCAGCCCACAGCTTCATGCACGACCTGTATTTTGAGTCCGCAGGCATGATTTTGACGCTGGTAACGCTCGGCAAGTTCTTTGAAGCGCGTGCCAAGCGCAAGACCGGCGAAGCCATTGCGGCGCTGATGGACCTGCGTCCGCAGACCGCCGAGGTCATCCGTGGCGGTCAGACCATGCAGCTGCCGATTGAGCAGGTACAGGTTGGCGACCTCGTTATCGTGCGCGGCGGTCAGTCCGTGCCGGTTGACGGCGAGATCACCGAGGGCAACGCCTATCTGGATGAAAGCGCCATCACCGGCGAGAGCATGCCGGTCGAAAAGCACGTCGGCGACACCGTAATCGGCGCAACCGTGTCCAAGAGCGGCTATGTTGTTATGAAGGCATTGCGTGTCGGCGACGATACGACCCTGAGCCAGATTATCCGTCTGGTAGAGGAGGCGGGCGCGTCCAAGGCGCCAATCGCCAAGCTGGCGGATAAGGTGGCAGGCGTGTTCGTGCCGGTCGTTATGGGTATTGCGCTCGTGACAGCAATCATCTGGCTGCTGGTCGGCGAAACGCCGAGCTTTGCGCTCACACGCGCGATTTCGGTGCTGGTTATCTCGTGCCCGTGCGCACTGACTGGCTACGCCGGTCGCAATCATGGTCGGCACAGGTGTCGGCGCAAAGAACGGCGTGCTGTTCCAGTCGGCGGAGGCGCTTGAGAATCTGCACAACGTAAACGCGGTCATCATGGACAAGACCGGTACCGTAACCGAAGGCCGTCCGGTCGTAACCGACGTAAAATCCTTCGGCGTGGAGTCAGGTGACCTGCTCTCGCTGGCACTGTCGCTCGAGAGCCGCAGTGACCATCCGCTGGCGGACGCCATTGTGCGCTATGCCCGCGAGAAGAACGCGCAGGAGCGTTCGGTTACTGACTTTGAGATGATAGAGGGACAGGGTATCCGCGCAACTGTGGACGGTGTGCCGTGCTTTGCGGGCAACCGCCGTATGCTGCTGGCAAACGGTCTCGCGCTGTCCGGCTCGATGCAGAAGCTGGGCGACGAGTTCGCCGCAGCAGGCAAAACGCCGCTGTTCTTTGCGGCAAACCGTCAGATTGTCGGCATTTGTGCGGTCGCTGATGTGCTCAAGCCGACCAGTAAGGCGGCAGTTGAAGCGCTGCGCAGCATGCACATTGACGTAACGCTGCTCACCGGCGACAACCAGAAAACCGCGCAGTCCATCGCGTCCGAGCTGGGCGTGACCGATGTGATCGCTGAGGTGCTCCCGCAGGACAAGGAGCGTATCGTGCGCGAGAAGCAGGGCAAGGGCCGCAAGGTTGCCATGATTGGCGACGGCATCAACGATGCACCGGCGCTTGCGCGTGCCGATGTCGGCATTGCGATTGGTGCGGGCACGGACGTGGCTATCTCGTCTGCGGACGTTGTGCTGATGAAGAGCGACCTGATGGATGCGGTGGATGCCATCCGCCTGTCGCGCCAGACCATGCGTAATATCCGCCAGAACCTGTTCTGGGCGTTCTTCTACAACTGCATCGGCATTCCGATTGCGGCGGGTCTGCTGTGGGTGCCGTTCGGCATCAAGCTCAGCCCGATGATCGGCGCGGCGGCAATGAGCCTGTCGTCCGTCTGCGTGGTCTCAAACGCGCTGCGCCTGCGCTTTTTCAGCGCAACACCGAGAAAAACGGCGGGGACGCCTGCTGTTTTGCCCGTCAGCGACGAAAAGCCGCTCACGGCACATAAAAAGGAGGAAAATGTTATGGAAAAGACAATCAAGGTTG
>SCPN01000262.1_pt1 | contig 136887 bp, 163 predicted proteins | sample 6106831 | NCBI WGS metagenome assembly SCPN01 (sample SAMN10720447, study PRJNA508395) | human gut metagenome | isolation source: Participant 1, 0 month | reverse complement strand
CTTACCGTCCCGGTAGATGGCGGGTATCGGTGAGGATCCAGTTCAAAGGTCACATAATTGTCATTGGCGGTCTTGACCGCCAGGGTAGTGGGGGTACCGTAGGTGATGCTCTCAATGACGCCCCTGTGGTGGTGGAGCCAGGATAGGCGTCCAGCAGCGTCACCACATCCCCGCCGGAGAGCTGAAGGGTGGGGCGAAGAGTTCCGCTCCAGCCCTTGAGTGCGATGTCCCCGCCATTGAAGCGGATGGCTGCCTTGGAGGAGATGTCGTAGGTGGTGGATTTGCTGGTACTCAGGTTGGTCAGGGTGATGTCGTTTTGATCCTTGGCATAGGTAAAGCTCTTGACGGAGCCCTGACGTAATCGGTTACGGTGTCCACCGCCATGCTGACCAGCCTTCGTTGGTCTCTGTCGTTGGATACCCGCAGGCTCACGTAGTCGCCCCTCATAGCGGTCGGACACGGTGCCCACCACGCCGTTGACGGTGACGCCCGCCCCGGCGGCAGTGTAGCGCCTGGTTTCGCCGTTAAAGGCCGACACCTGGAGCCGCTGGCCGCCGGTGCCGTTTTCCACCTTCACCAGTATGTCCTCGGCGCGGGTTCCGCCGAGAGCTGCACCGCGTCCAGATGGCCCATGGCGTCCACATAGCAGGTGGCCGTGGTGTATCCGGCCTGGGGATCCAGCAGGGTGTAGTCGCCGGCGGTCTTGCCCACCTGCAGCTCGGTAAAGCGGTCGATGTCCAGCCGTTTGGAGGCGCCGTTGACCGTCACGGTCAGGCTGTCCTGCTCCACGCCGGTGACGGAGCCGGTATAGAGGTGACCGCGCCGCCCAGGCGCACGGACTCGGCAGTACCCTTCCTGTCCAGGTTCACCGGGCGTAACTGCCCACCTTCAGGGCATCGGCGGAGGAGAGCATATTATTCTCGTAGATCCCGCGTCGGCGGGCAGGAGATGCTGCGGGTGCCGCTGACCACGCTGGTCAGGGTCAGCAGGGTAACGCCGCTGCTGCCGGTAGACACGGCGGCGATGGTGCCGCCCACCCAGTCATAGTCGGTGTAGCCGGGCAGCTCGGCATAGATGCCCCGCTCGTCCATAAAGTCGATGGCCCGGCGGAGCATGGTGGCCATCTCGGCCCGGGTCAGGGAGTTCTGTGGCAGAAAGCGGTTGAGCTCGTTGCCCTTGACGATGCCGTACATGTTCAGCAGGTATATAGGGCTGCAGGGAGGCGGAAATAGAGGTAGTGTCCGCAAAGCTCATGGGGTAGGAGGTCAGGCTCTGGGCCAGGGGGGCGAGCTGCATGGCCCGCACCAGATACATGGCCAGCGTCTCACGGGTGATGGACTTCACCAGCCCGCCCGCGCTGCTCAGGGCCCGCAGCTCGGTCTCCGAGATGATGCCGGTCTCCAGGCAGACGGCCATCTCCTGGGCCGCCCAGGCGTACATCTCCTTGGGCAGGATCTCCTTCAGCTCGTCCTCCCAGTCCTCGGCGATGGCCTCCTTGTCAATGGCGTCCACGCGGTGGCACGGGAGCAAAACAGCAGCGCTTCACAGGCGGTCATCTTCTGATCGGGAGCAAAGGTGGTGGCGCTGGTCCCCTTGACCACCCCCTGGGTGGCCAAGTACTCCACATCGTCCTTGGCCCAGTGATTGGTCATGTCGGTAAAGCTGACGGCCGCTGCGGGCACCACCAGCAGGGAGAGCGTCATCAGCGCGGCCAGCGCCAGAGAGAACTCGCTTTCCTTTCATATGTAATCCTCCATTTGCATAAATGGTTTCCATAGTATATAATATATAGTATAATGGTTCCTCAGGGAAAAAGCAACAGAGAAAATCCCGCCCTCTTTCGCCGCTTTTTTCCAGTGCCCTATCCATTTTCCTGGCAGTCCACCGCATTTTCCCATAAACTCTATTGGATTTTTAAGTTTCTCTTCATTGTGCAATAAATCCCTCCGCCCGGGCGTTATGCAGTCAAACAGGAAAACAGCTCCCAAAGATTGCTCTGCTGAAACATTAAAGGAGGATATGCTGACTCACTTATTTTGTAACTAAAATAGATTGAAGGAGAACAGGTATGATTAGGTGGAATGACAATTATATTACGGGTATAGAAAAATTAGACAAGGAACATCAGCAGCTATTCCAAATGGCCGATCAGGTTTTGAATAAGTTACGGGAACGAGGAGATGAGGCAAATTATCGTATATTCCTCGTCCGGGAAACTTTGACTTATATAACCAGCTATTTTGAGCGTCATGCTAAGGCGGAAGAGGAATACATGCGCAAAATCGGCTACACTGGCTATACATTGCATAAGATGTTGCACGATGAATTTTGCAATATCCAGCTAAAAAAATATCAAGATATTGTGAAGCGTGGTGAGTGCAGTAAAGAAGAGATACAAGATTTTATCGGAAGCGGAATTGGATGGCTATTGGAGCATATAGCAACAGCAGATATGGCGATCATAGGAAAGGGTATTCTAGCCGCGCCTGCAAAGAAGAGTGACTTTGAAGCGCGACTGGAAGAAAAGATCAATACGCTGTTGACCGCTTCTTTAAATATTGCGGCAAATGCGAAAATTATAGGTAGGAGCTATCAAGGAGAATTTTTGGGAAAGGCTGTATATCAAAAAATGGTATATAGTTTGGATTCACGCGAGATTACAATTGTTTCAGGTATAGAGAGCTCATTTCTACTTCGCGTTGCCGAAATGATCTATGGGACAGAAGTGAAGAATGAGATGGACTTGATACTATCTAGTCTACAGTTGTTTGCTGCAAACTTCTGAGATCAATAGGACAGCACTTTGCTGGTAGTAATACTATGATGACTATGAAGTCGAATAGCTTTATCATTGCAGGACTTCTTTCAGAAGAACTGAGGAAGCTTAAACTAACGCACTCATTGCTCTTTGCTTCTGATATGGGGAAATTTTTTATAGCTGTTAATTACTGAGAATTCCAAAAACGTGATAGAGTTGCGGTGTCATTCCATGGGGAATCAGAACGAGGGGCAACGGAAACTACAACATCTGTCCGCTCCAGATACCAGACTGCTTTAGGCATATCCAACAAGGCAAGCAGGAGTGAGTCTATCTTTAGCCTGTGCGTGCTTTGTTAAAGCCTCTGCCTGCTCCTGAGCCTGTACCATGCCATTTACTGCATCCATTACCCATTTTTCGCTTCAGCGTTGATAGAGAGCCTATAAACACAAGAAAATAGACAGCTAAAGAGTTATATAGTGGTGACGGAGGATGCCTTGGACATGTGGGAAGAACACTTGCCCGAGCAGATATACCTTCTTTGGGAAAGGTTGTAAAGAATCCTATTCAGAGGACTTGAAAGAGCCACCTGGACAGGCTATAGTAACAGTAAAAATAGGCCATTAACTTTATTTGAAAAAGAATACTATGACCCGCCCCCTGCTTACCGGCGCCGCCCAGAAATAACACGAATAGAAGCGCAGACCGCATCTGCCCGCGGATATTTGAAATTGCCTGGGAGACACCCATTCCCGGCAGCCGGAGGCCAAAGGAAAGGGACATCCTTGCGGATGTCCCTTTCCTTTGGCACGCCTGAGGGGATTCGAACCTCCGACCTACCGCTTAGGAGAACAAATAACTCTTTGTCCTACGATTCCCTTACACTACATTCCGCTTCGTTTTGTGTCAATTTAGCCCAATAAATTTTTGGTTTCTCACGCTGTTTTGTGTCATTCTGCACAGTTTCAAGGCGCTGGAATACCTTTCGCGCAATTAGCAAAAAATTAGCAGACGGCATTTTTGAGCTTTTGTAAAAACGCAAATTAGCAGATTATTAGCAGAGCGGCCCGCCCGGGGTGTGTTATTTTTATACGCATCCCGGGCTATTTTATCATTTTTATGCAATAGAATCAATCTTAAAATAGGAGGTTTCCATGCCGGCTTATCAATTACAGATCAAACAGGTCGTGGATTACCCACGATGCCGGATTTATCGGCAATTCGTCCATCGGCTGATGGCAGACCGGAGCATTCGCACAAGCGGAGGCTCTGGTCTTTTTTATTTTACCGTGCTTTGCAGCTACGCAAACTTCCGTACTTCATACCGCCGCATTGATGGTATTAGCTATACCATCTATCCGGGCGAATGGGTCTGCACACTCAAGGAAGTGTCCCAATGGTTTCGCACCCGGTTTCAATGCCAAGCGTTGACAGTGCTGGAACAACTGCAGAAACAGCACTTTATCACTTTTCAGACACTGGATCGCGGCAATGTGATCCGCTATAAAATTTGCGACTGGGCGCAGCATAACACGGTGCTTGAATATAATGCTCCCTGCCAAAAGGATACCGGCTTTTTCTTTTTGCCCGTTTCCGTTGCCACAGATCTCATCAGCACAAGCCACTGCTCCGAAATGGACATTATTCTGGATCTTTGGGTTTCAGCCGTCTACAACGATAATCAGGTACAGGGGTCAGACCTGGGGCCAGTAGTCTATTTCCGCAACGGCACCGGCAATCCTCTTGTTACCTACACTGAACTGGCTGTCCGCTGGGGGTTGTCCCGGGCGACAGTCGGCCGCGTCCTTAAAAAGCTGGCCGCGCTGGACTATATCTCCCTTATGTCCTTCCCGGGCCGACACGGCAGCGTGGTCTATTTGAAAAATTACCTGTCCACCATGTTTGAAATATCGGATGTTATGGTGGACAAAGAGGAGGTCGCTATGACGCTCAACATCCATTTGGAACTCCCCGATGAATCAGGCTCCAGTCAAAACACACCAAGTATAGAGCATGAGATATCGTTTCAAACGAACTCAATAGCGTTTCAAAATCGCACATTGAAATTATCATCCAAAAGATGGCGCAAATCCTGATGGCACAAGGGATTTCGTGCTTTGGTTGCCCCCTCTCCCGCTATAAGTTATATCCCTTATCGGGTGACTGCCGGGAAGATTTACTACCCCGCGTGCGGGAACAGTCAACGCTCTGTTTTGGCCTGTCTATTCTGTGCGGGAACAGGCAGGTCACCACTTTTGAACTTACACTCTCTCCCATCGCGGAGAATTGAACAAGGAGGTCTTACCATGAAAAAATTTGTTGAAAAAGATGTCGCAGAAAACCCGCTGTACCATGATACATGGAAACTGTTGAAAAAATACCGCGATGTGGTGTGGAGCCTGGAGATTTCTGTCCAGCATGTGCGGTCCAAGTTTGAGATCGAATACGGCACATCCATCGAGGAATTTCTGGATTCCATCTATCTGGCCGGCGCCGATCTGAATGGGAGCGATATTGAACACCATGCCAAGTGCATTGAGCGCAGCCACAAGATGCTGAAACTTTTGGATTCAGCAGTCGAATTGCTTCGTACCCGCCACAAGAACGGCGAGGCCTATTACTGGCTGCTTTACTACTCCTTCCTCTCCCCGCAGCAACTCAAAAATGTGGAGGAGATCATCGAGAATTTGCGTCCGCATATCCGGGACATCTCATTCCGTACTTACTACCGCAGGCGCAGGGAAGCCATTGACGCACTCAGTTCCGTACTATGGGGGTACACCTCCAAAGACAGTTTGGATATGCTGGAACAGTTCTTTCCAGCGCCAAAACCAGATGAAAAAGGCCAAGGGCAAATAATTGGCAGAATACGGGAATGAAATTGGCGCATTCCTGCCCTTGAGCCGTAAATCCTGGTGTGCTAAACTGAATATGCTCAAACTTGCACCCAAAACTGAATGCAGGCAGTGAACGGCACCTTTTTCAAGGTGCTTTTTTGCTGCCCTAATGACCGGCCGATTGGGGAGGGAGCCCGCATCTATTACAAGAAGCTGCGGGCTCCTCTTTTGTTTGAGTCCCGCATATTACATTTGGATTGGAGGTCCGAAAATTGAAAAAACGCAAGATTCCTCACCAAAAGCGAAACGGCGATACCAGCCCTCCGCGCCGTTTTTCCATTGGCAGAATCGCTTATATGGCGTTTCTGTGTCCCACCGTCTCATTGATGTTCAGCCAGCCGGCCTTTGCCGCAACCGATGTTTGGACAAAGGCCACAGAAATCATGCAGGATGTCTACACGCAGATCCTCGCTATCTCCACGATTGCGGCCATTGTGACCGCTTCGGTAGCATTGCTGCTCATGAATTTCTCCCGTTCTGGTAAAACGGTGGATGAAAGCAGAGCTTGGCTCAAACGAATTGTTATCACCTGGGCCATCTTAAACAGTCTGGGCTTTATCATGTCCTATATCGTCCCCTTCTTTGAGGGTGGTCAGTGGGCAGGTTGATCGGCATCACATTGATACCCGACGAAAGGAGGCATGACCTATGGGTATTCTGGACGGCATTGTTGAATGGATTGCAGAGCAGGTCATGGCGGGCCTTGACTTGATAACCACCTCGGTTTTGGGGGCACTGGGCTGCGATATGGCGGTATTTCTACGCTACTTTCCCGCAGCCGAAACGATGTACAGCGTTTTTGTGGCACTGGGCATCGGTATCATTCTCCTTAACTGGGTGTGGCAGCTGTTCAAGAACTTTGGCCTGGGAGCCGGTATTGAAGCGGAAGACCCGCTCAAATTGAGCATCCGGTCCGTCATTTTTATTCTTTTAGCGTTCTTCTCCAATGAGATTGTCAGCATGATCCTGACCATCGGCGGCACACCGTATAACTGGATTATGGATTCGGAGCTGCCGGCACTCAGTTTTGCAGATTTCAACTCTGTCATGCTGGTCATCATCGGGGTGTGCGCCAATGGGGCTGTGGCCCTTATCACCCTGATTTTAGTCATCATTCTGGCGTGGAACTACCTGAAGTTGCTGCTGGAAGCGGCCGAGCGATATGTATTGCTCGGCGTGCTGGTCTATACGGCTCCAGTAGCCTTTTCCATGGGGGCAAGCCAGACAACATCAAACATCTGGAAATCCTGGTGCCGGATGCTGGGCGGTCAGATTTTTCTTCTGCTGATGAACGCCTGGTGCCTGCGCCTGTTCACGAGCATGGTTGGTTCGTTTATCTCCAACCCGCTCTCTTTGTAAGGAGGGCTATTTTGAAAAGACTCAAGAAAATCTTGTTCCTTGCACTGATGGTCGCAGCTCTCTCCTGTCTGTTCTGCCAGCCTGCTTTCGCTATTTCGGAGGAAGAAGTCCAGGCACAAGTGGACGCCGTAGGCAAAGAAGCCGTTTCGGGGAATGTGCTGATCTGGTTTATGTGCGCAATCGGATTTCTTAAAGTATCACAGAAGATCGATTCTTTTATGGCAAGTCTGGGCGTCAATGTCGGCCATACCGGCGGCAGTATGCTGGCGGAGGCTATGATTGCGGCCAGAGGATTCAGCGGATTTAAGAGCTTTGCCAGCAATCACTTTGCGGGAGGCCGCAGCAGCCATTCCTCCCATGTCAGTGCAAGCGGTGGCGGAAAAGGCGGCGCTGGATTCGGCGCTGGTTTTGCCAGCGGCGGTTTGGCTGGTGTGATTAAAAGGAATGTTACCAACAATGCGGTCAAAACAGCTGCAACGCCACCAGATGCCAAACCCTCCGGGTTAAGCGGGCTGGTCGGCGGCGCTGCAGGCGGCATCGGCGGACATATCTACGCTTCATCCGTAAGCAAGGGAGGCAATTTTGCCAACAATGTCATAGGCTCGGTCGCTACTGGGAGCATTACCCAAATGGGGACTATGACCGGGGATAAAGCTGTAGAAGCTCTGCATTCCTACATGGGTCATGCGGCATTGGAGCCCGGGGCCGAGAATATTCCCACTTATCAGAATGTGGAGATTGGCGGTGGCCGCATTACCGGCACTGAAGTCACTCCGGAACATCCAGAAGGCATCGCTTTTGGTATGTATCATGCAGACCAGTATGTGGCGCCGGAAGGCCAGTACACAACCGTTCACTCCGTAGATGGTACCGCCTGGTATAAGCAGTATGCTGCGGATGCGGTTGAAAAATCTCCCTATATGGCACCGGACGGCTCGATTGCCTATCACGAATCCATCGTGAAGAAACTGCCGCCTACTCCCAAAAGAAAGGACAAACTCTAATGGCTGAAGAACAAAAAAACAGCTCCGCCGAAACAGTAGATGCTGCGGCCTCTGCCGCACATACGGTCAAAGGCGCTATCAAAGCTGGCAAGGCCATCTCTGGAGCAGCGAAAGGCGCAGCCGCCGGCGGCCCCTATGGGGCTGTGGCTGGGGCCGTCTGGGCCGGCCGAAAGCACATCGGCAAAATCATTGCTATCATTGCGATTCTGCTTTTGCTGCCTGTCCTTTTCCTCTTGATGCTGCCCGGCTTGATTTTTGGCGGGCTGGTCAATGCCTTTTCACCAGCTGATCCTGATACGCCTATCCTCAACAGCGAAACTGCTATCGTGGAAAACGCCAATGACATCACTTTTACCATCAACGCCATCTTGGGTGAGGCCCTGGATGATGTGATCGCCCGCATCGAGGCGGATTTTGCTTCTTCTGGGGCTGACCAGATGGAGATCAAAAATCCCTATTCCTCCGGCCCTGTCTACAACGCCAACCTCATCATCTCGCAGTATTGTGCTGCCCGGGATGAAGACTTTGAGAGCATTTCACTGGATGGCCTGGCCTCTGCCCTGCGAGAGCATAAAGAACATCTTTACTCCTATACCAGCGTACAGGAAAGCCGTGAGGTCACGGCTGAGGACCCGGAAACCGGGGAAGAAATCACAACTACGGAAACTTGGATGGTTTACACCATCCGTTACAATGGTGAGTCATATCTTGCTGATACTGTCTTTGCTCTTACCGATGAACAAAAGGAGCTGGCCGCTGATTATGCCTCCAACCTCAGTTTGTTTCTTGGTGACGGACTTCTGCAAAATCTGGTTGAATGGACCGGCAACAGCATTCCCTCGCTGGGAGATGTGACCTTTACCGACGGCGGGACCCCGGTTGTTTATTACAATCAGTTGGATGAACGCTATGCCAGTCAACCCTATGGTACCGATAACATTGGCGGCTATGGGTGCGGCCCCACCGCCATGGCAATCGTGGTTTCCTCCCTCACGGACGATATGGTGGATCCGGTGGAAATGGCAAAGTGGTCATATGATAATGGCTATTGGTGCAAAAGCAGCGGCTCTTATCACGCATTGATTCCCGCTGCTGCAGAGGAATGGGGGCTTCCGGTGTCCGGCTGCACGACTTCCGAGCCCCAGCGGATTCTGGATGCTCTTGCTGACGGCAAGCTGGTTGTGGCAATTATGTCCGAGGGGCATTTCACTTCATCCGGCCATTTCATCGTTCTTCGCGGCGTGAAGGATGGTCAGATCATGGTGGCAGACCCGGCCAGTTATAAGCGCAGTGAACAACTCTGGGATTTATCCATCATCTTAAACGAAGCAAGCCGCCGTGCGGCAGCAGGCGGTCCTTTCTGGATTATTGGCTGACTGTATCGCACCCCGGCATCAGAAACGAGGTAATACATGAGCAACAAGAATGACCATGATATTTATATCATACCGCCGAACTTTATAGAAACAGGCACTTTTTTTGGCGGTATGTTCCGTGCGCGGAATGTGATTGAAGCCGGCATCCTGGCATTTGCCATCGGGACGCCGGTTTTTTTGTTCCTTCCATTTGGATTGACTGCCCGCATTATTGCTTTATGCCTGACTGCGCTCCCGGTGGCATTGGTTGCCCTCATTGGCATTTCAGGAGAAAGCCTATCGCAGTTTCTGGTCACTTTTCTGAAATACCTGCGGAATCGCCGCGTTGTCGGCGGTGACGGTGAACAGCCCTGTGAAAAAACTCGGCAAGCATCTCAAACAGAAGCCTCCAAAGGAGAGAACGCCCAAGGCGTCGAAGCACCGGCGGTCTGGTGAAGCAGATTTCCCAGCTGAGTTTGATGAAGTCCGTGGATATGAGATCCGCGAAAAAGCTCCGGCCCAAGAAAAACACCAGGAAGGAACGGCCTGTCAAGGCCAATAAGGCGAAAAAGAAAGCAAAGAAGCGGCCTGAAAAAGAGCGAATGCCTAAACGCCCCGCCCATATCAAGGAGGATAAGCCTCCCTGCGTCAATCCGGTGGCAGACTATCTGCCCATTGAGAAGATCGCCAACGGCATTATCTACACGAAAGACCACCGATTTGTCAAGGTGGTTGAGGTGGTCCCCATCAACTTCATGCTGCGGAGCGCACGGGAACAGAGAAATATTATCTACTCTTTCGTCTCATACCTAAAAATCAGTCCTGTTAAATTGCAGATCAAAGTGCTTACCCGGCGTGCCGACATCAACCGCCACCTGGACACAGTACGCCGTGAAATGGCGCAGGAGGACAATGAACAGTGCCGCTTGATGCAAGAGGACTATTTGGATTTTGTTCAACAGGTCGGCTCCCATGAGGCGGTTACACGACGCTTCTTTTTGATTTTTGAGTATGAGCCTTGGAACAATACACGGCGCTCCGAACAGGAAGATGAGGCAATTCAATCTCTCCAAAGTGCTGTCCACACGGCATCCAATTACCTGCGTCAATGCGGCAACGAGGTCGTTGTCCACGAAAACGAGGACGAATTTACCGTAGATGTTTTCTATAATTTATTGTGCCGAAATGAAAGTGCGGTCAAGCCTCTGTCGGTGCGGGTGCAGGAAGTTGTGACGCAGTATCTCGACAAGGGGCGGGAGGGTGAGATTGACCGCATCCCGGCGGCTGAATTTGCTGCTCCCAAAAGCATCGACTTCACCCATGGACGGTATCTCTGTATAGACGGGCTGTACTATACCTATTTGCTCGTCCCATCAGATGGTTACAAAACCCAGGTGCCCGCGGGCTGGCTGAGTTTAATCGTCAATGCCGGTGATGGTATTGACCTCGATATGTTTCTTTCGCGTCAACCCAAAGAGCGCATTATTCAGCGGGTCGGCCAGCAGCTCCGCATCAACCGGTCAAAAATCAAGGATGCCAGCGACACGAACACGGACTTCGATGATATAGACGGCGCTATTCGGAGCGGCTATTTTCTGAAGGAGGGGCTTGCGAACAATGAGGATTTCTATTATCTCAACCTGTTGATTACTGTGACCGCCCCTTCTGTGGAGGATCTGGAGTGGAAGGCCAGCGAAATAAAAAAGCTCCTGCTTTCGCAGGATATGGATGTCTGCACCTGCCATTTTCGGGAGGAGCAGGCATTTTGTTCTGCCCTCCCGCTGGTTTCCATGGAAAAGGGACTGTTCGAGCGTGGTAAGCGTAACCTGTTGACTGGAGGCGCGGCCAGCTGCTATCCGTTCACTTCGTTTGAGATGTGCGACGACAACGGAATCCTTCTGGGGGTCAACAAATATAACAGTTCCCTCATCATCGTGGATATTTTCAACTCTGCGATTTACAAGAACGCCAATATGGCGATCCTGGGTACCAGCGGCGCAGGCAAGACCTTTACGATGCAGCTCATGGCGTTAAGAATGAGGCGGAAAAACATTCCCGTTTTCATCATTGCGCCGCTGAAAGGGCACGAATTCCACCGTGCCTGTGCCAATGTAGGCGGGGAGTTTATCCAGATTTCCCCGGCCAGCCCGCACTGCATCAATGTGATGGAGATCCGCAAGGTGGATCGGTCTGTCAGCGAGCTTCTGGACGGACCGGGAATCCAGCTCTCCGAACTGGCCGCCAAAATCCAGCAACTCCACATATTCTTCAGTCTGTTGATCCCTGATATGTCTCACGAGGAACGACAGCTGTTGGATGAGGCTCTGATCCGCACCTACAATTCCAAAGGTATCACCCATGACAACGCCTCATTGGAAGACCCGGCCAATCCGGGCTGCTACCGGGAGATGCCGGTGCTGGGCGACTTGTATGAGATTTTGAAGGCCGCCCCGGAAACCACTCGCATGGCCCATATCCTCAACCGTCTGGTGAATGGCTCCGCCAGTACCTTTAACAAGCAGACCAATGTGCGGCTGGATAATAAGTACACCGTACTGGATATTTCCTCGCTTACTGGTGATTTGCTGACTGTGGGGATGTTCGTGGCCCTTGATTTCGTTTGGGACCGCGCCAAAGCTGACCGCACCGAGGAAAAAGCCATTTTTATTGACGAGTGCTGGCAGCTTCTTTCCGGCGCCGGAGCCACCGGCACCCGGCTGGCCGGTGATTTCGTTTTGGAAATTTTCAAGACGATTCGCGGCTTCGGTGGATCAGCGATCTGCGCCAGCCAGGACCTTAACGACTTTTTCAATCTGGACGAAGGCCGTTTCGGGAAAGGCATCATCAACAACAGCAAAACCAAAATCATTTTGAATTTGGAGGACGATGAAGCAGAGCGGGTCCAGGAGACCCTCCATCTCTCTGACGCAGAAACGATGGAGGTCACACACTTTGAGCGCGGCAGCGGTCCTGATCTCTACCAATAACAACAATATCATGGTGGAGTTCAAGGCCAGTCCATTGGAAAAAGGATCTCATAACCACAGACCGCAGGGAGCTGCGGGAGCTTTTTGGAGCGCAAGCGCCAAGAACAAGCTGATTCCGCTTAAAAGGCATTTTCTCTGGGAGGTGCGGAAGCGCCTCCCTTTATTGCGCGGAGTAGTGTAAAGAACATGGTTGGATGCTTTACCAACAGACGGCGGGGCAGTACCGTCCTCCGCAACCATTTAGAATTTTATATGAGGTGAGTCCAATGTATCCGACAATAAAGTAATCAAACAATGAATTTAGAGGTGATATAAAGCGAGTTTAAGAGTTTCTTTAAGCAAGTTGGAGGCAATGAAGGCGACAAATGCAAATATAACACCCGTTTAGATACTTACGGTTGCGGCTGTCAACACAACTGTAACTACTGCTATGCCCGTTCATTGCTTCATTTTCGTGGATTATGGGATTCGGCGCATCCTCGTGTTGCAGATATTGAAAAGGTCCGGCGGAAAATCCGCAGTCTCCCATCCGGCAGCATCATCAGGCTTGGAGGCATGACAGACTGTTTTCAGCCCTGTGAACTTCACTACCGCACTACCTACCAGACCATCCAGGAGATGAATCTGTGCAGGGTAAGCTATCTCATCGTCACGAAGTCTGCACTTCCCGCTGCCCCGGAGTATTTAGAGATCTTGGACAAGGAACTGGCACATATTCAAATTACCGTGACCTGTCTGGACGATACACAAACCGCCCAATTTGAAAAGGCCAGTCCTCCCAGCCAGCGCATCCGCGCAATTCAGGCTCTGCAAGCGGAAGGGTATGATGTGGCAATCCGATTAAGCCCCATCGTTGAGGAATACATGGATTTCGACAAGCCGAATGATTTGGGAATTGAGCGGTGTGTGGTTGAATTTCTGCGCGTCAATTCGTGGATCAGGCAGTGGTTTCGGGGTGTTGATTTCTCTAAATATACCGTGCGGCAGGGAGGCTACTATCATCTTCCTTTGAAAGAAAAGCAGCGGATCGTGGAAAAAATCCATATTCCGCAGAAGACAATCTGTGAAGATGTAACGGAACACTATCAATTCTGGAGGGATTTTGTAAATCCCAATAAAGAGGATTGCTGTAATCTCCGGAAAACGCATCATTGACAGTTCCAATACGCCTATAAGACGCCTTTTTTCCTACTATTCTCGAAAAACGCCGGATTGACGCTCTAATGGCGTCTTTCCACAATTCCTATTTAACAATGCGCTTTGAAGGCGTCTGATTGGCGCCTTTAATAAAGGAGGTGAGCCCCATGAAGACCAGGGCTGAAATCTATGGGAACGAGGCTACGGACTTGCTACGGATCGTGACGATGTACCCCGGCCTCTGTGAACACCAGCTTCTTTGTTTTCACCCTGGCAAAGAAGATACTGCAAAGGCCCTGCTCTCTCATTTGGAGAGGCAGGGCCGCATTTTTCAAACAGACGGCGGTGGTTATTTCCTGGCAGGGCAAACACCAAAAACTGACCATGCGCTTGTCCGGGCAGTGTGGGTCCTGCTGGACTTCATCCGGCAGGTAGATTACCACGCTCCGGCTGATTTTCCCGTTAAACTCGTGTTTTTTGCCGACGGTGAATTATATGAGATTGCTTATATTGCCGCCGGGCAGGAGGCACTTGTCTGCCATGCTCTGCGGGCAACAAAGGGGAAGCCGCCGTATCATGCTGGTCGATACTCCGCGCAAATCGCCCAAATCGACTGTCCGGGCATATCCGGATTTTGTACTGTAGACGAGGAAGGCCGGACAAATTATTTCAAGAAAGCAGGAGGCACATGATTGGATCGAAAACTAATATCCCACCGCATTGGAAGCATTCTCGACGATATATCCCGTCTGAGTAATGCGCTGTACGCGCTGGACACCACTGACATCCAGCGTTACCCCGACAACTATGAAACACTTTCCATAGATGCCGCTTTACGGGCAGAGCGGATTGCCTGCCGGCTGCGGCATCTGATTTATTCCAGCACAACCATCCGCAAAGGTGACTATCTCAAATCCGCCGGTGCAACGCACGGCATCACTGTCAACTGCGAGGACAGGGTGCTGGAGGTGACGCTGCCCTGTTTGCTGCCAAAGCGCAAACAGCGGCAAAGCGATGAGTTCCTGTTGGACCCGCTCTATTTTGTCCTTGATCAATACGCAAGAGAACACCCACTTCCGTATTACCGCGATTGCGTTGTCTGTTTCGCCCAGGTCTATGACCGGGCACTTCCCGACAGGCGGATACGCGATTACGATAATTTGTCGGAAAAGCAATTACTAGATCTTCTCTCTTCCTTTGTGATGGCTGATGATACCGGCCTGTTGTGCGACGCCTATAACACGGCTGAACTGGGTGACCAGGATTGCACAAAAATCTACATCATGGAGAAGCAGCGTTTTCCGCAATGGCTGACAGAGCATAAAACGAGTCTAAAATCCATCTCGGATTTTTGACCATTTTGACCTTCTCCGGCCCGACATTCAGCGAAGCGGCTGAAACGCCCGTTTTTTCGGGCTTTTTTCCTCATGGGAAGCCGTTTTTACCGAAGTCCTCAGTCATTACGGTAAAAATCCTGTGCTTCAAGGGAGGTGACTACTTGGGAAAAGCACCAACTATTTTCCACAGCCGGATACGCTTCCGTTCCGGCTTTTATCGCTGACCGCTATTTCGGGAGAGTTCCCCACCAGCCAGCTCAACCGCCTTCCCGCCAGTCCTTACTACTTGGAGGCGGTCGTGACTGCGCTCAAAAGGCCGGACTGCTGCGCACCTACTACCGGGACCGGCTCCGGGCTATCGGCTGGGGACAAAGCCAAGTCAGCTCTGCTGGACGGATGGCCCGAGCGTTTTACATTCTGCCTTACAGGAGACGCAGAAACCAACCGGCTCAAAAGCGAAGCAAACCGGAGGTTTCGGCTCCACCGCCTCGCGGAAACCTATATCACTATGGGCAATGCCGGGGTACTGCTCTACCCGGATGAAAAGCCGAAGGTCTTTGCCCAGACCGGTTTTGGCGGCGAAGCTGTAACATATCCCGTGTTTTACAGTTCACGCGAAGTCAAGGAATTGGGGCTGATGCCACCCAGATCCGAAGCTCCCGCTTCGCAGGGTGCTGCTGGTCCCCACCGGCATCTTTGTGACCTACAATAGCGGGGCGCTCTGATGAAGTGGCGCTACAAATCCGAACTGCGGGTAAAAACGCTCCTCTGGAACATTCTATGCCAGCAGCGTCTGGCCCAGCAGTACCGTGTCGAGCAGGTACATGGACTGGTATTGGGGGACAGCATGGATCTGGCCTACCAGATACTCACCAGTACCGGCGGGGCCAAGCATGACTACTTCATGCTGGACGGCAGCTACGACCACTTTTATTTCCTAACCAATGACCATCAGGGGGAGGTGATACTGGCGTTACTGTGTGACCCTGTGAAAACCGCGGAACTTGACCGCATTCTGTCACAGGGCCTCTCCGCGGCAATCCGGCAGGGCCATGGAGCAGGATGCCGCAGAGCCGGATGGAACGCCGGTGCTGTTCGGTTACTTCTGCGATCTGCCCGGATCGTGCGCTTCAACACCGCCCTCGAACTGATGGAACGCCCCGGTACGCTGATCTGCTTTGATTTTCAAGCGGATGCTGCGCCGCTACTGCGGTGACCGGGTGTGCCTGCAAACCATTGACTTTACAAAATTCGAGGGAGGTTGTTCCCATAAACAAAAGAAACTGATCATAGGCCTGGCAGCGCCGGCCGCCGTATTTGCGATCCTATACGCAGGCGGTTTCCTGGCACAGCTGTTTGGCAATTACGCGGCGTGGAAACAGGGCGGCGGCATCCCGGAGACGGAACTTCTCCGGCGATGGCATCGCCCGATTTTTACCTGTCTGGCCTCCGTGTTTCGTCCGCCCTACGGAGTGTACGGTGTCCTGATCTGCATCGGCCTGTTGGCAATTCTGCTGCTCATGGTCATGCGCATGGGCTACAGCGATACCGGAGAATATGATTCTGACCGGAATTTCATTTACTCGGCCAAGGGCACCTACGGTACCTCCGGCTGGATGAGCCGCAAGGAGATGGCCGGTGTGTTGGATCTGGTGCCTGACCTGCGCAAGCATAAAGGCGTTGTACTGGGAATGCTGGACAACAAGGCTGTCTGTATTCCTGAAAATCCCCATATCAACGGCAATCTGGCTGTGTATGGCTCCAGCGGCAGCATGAAAACCCGGTCCTTTGCGTGAATCGCATCCTTCAGGCGGCGGTCCGCGGAGAATCCCTGATCATTTCAGATCCGAAAAGCGAGCTCTACGAAAAATCCAGCGAGTATCTGCGGGATCAGGGGTACTGTGTCAAGGTGTTCAATTTAGTCAATCCGGAAAACTCGGACAGTTGGAACTGCCTTCCGAAGTGGAGGGCAGGAACTGATGGCGCAGCTTTTGTAGATGTCATCATTAAGAACACCATCAACAACGGCAAGGGCGACCATTTCTGGGATTCCTGTGAGATGAACTTGCTGAAAGCCCTCGTCCTCTATGTGGACCAGAGTTATGCTGAACAAAACCGCAATATCGGAGAGGTGTACCGGCTGCTGACTTTAAGCGGCGAGTCCGATTTGGACAGCCTGTTTGAGAACTTGCCGCCCACTCATCCGGCCAAAGCGCCATACAGCTTGTATAAGCAGGCCAGCGATACAGTCCGCAGCGGCGTCATCATCGGCCTCGGCTCCCGTCTGCAGGTGTTCCAGTCGGAGCTGATTAAGAAGATCACCACCCGGGATGAAATTGACTTGGAGCTGCCCGGCCAGGAGCGGTGCGCCTACTTCCTTGTTACCAGCGACCAGGATAGCACCTTTGACTTTCTGGCAAGCCTGTTCCTGTCCTTCTGCTTCATCAAGCTGGTGCGGTATGCAGACAAGAACTGCGAAGGAGGCAAACTGCCGGTACCGGTGCATGTCCTGGGTGAAGAATTAACAGCCTGCGGCACCATTCCAGACCTCTCCCGCCGGTTAAGCGTCATTCGTTCAAGAAATATCTCTATGAGCTGTGTGTTTCAGAACTTGGCGGGCTTGCAGAATCGGTATCCTCTCAATCTCTGGCAGGAAATTCTGGGCAACTGCGACGCGCAGTTGTTCCTGGGCTGCACAGATGAATTGACGGCGGAGTTTATTTCTTCCCGCACGGGACTGGCTTCTGTGTCGGTATCCAGCAAATCCAAGCAGCTGGGTACCTGGCGTATCTCCAACTACACGCCGGAATACCGGGAAACCTCTGGTGTCGGCAAGCGTCCTGTCCTCACCCCGGACGAAGTTCTGCGGCTGCCTATCAAGCAGGCGCTGGTCATCATCCGGGGGAAAAGTTCTCAAGGTAGACAAAATGGACTATTCCAAACATCCGAGGCATCCAAGCTCCGTTCCTGCAAGGCATCCGCCCACATCCCCGAATGGCGCAGGCTGGAACAGGAGCAATCGAAGCCCTCTGCGGCACAGCCAAAGCCGCAGGCCCCGCGCCTAAAAGCCAGTGAAGAAAAGCCGAAAGCGGCCAGCACATCTACCGGCACCAAGCAGACCGCAGCCGTTCCAACCGCAGAGGCTCCGAATGGCATCATCACGACAGATAAGGACTCGATCCTTTCTTAATACAAAACATAGGAGGTTAATTTTATGGCAACCAAGAAAAAGTATTGCTGGAGCAGGAAACTCCTGTTCCTGAAAACACCGCCCCGCGGACGGTACCATTTCTTCCGCTGGCCCCGGCTGATGCGGCGGCGCCGCCTGACAGTGACGATTTGAGTGCGCTGCTGGCCTCTATGGATCAGACCAATGACAGCGCCTCTACAGATCAGCCTGATGGCGACGCCACTTTGGAAGGCTCTGACCCTCCCCTTGAGTTTATGGAAACGGAGGCGTCTGATGAGGCTGCCCCGAGGATGACGGCACGGCCTCTGGCGCCCCTTCCGATTCGGATGAGCCTGCCGGATCGGCGGCCGGTGAGGATGGCGACGGTGAGGAAGAGACTCCTTCCAATTTGTCTGCTGAAGGTGCAGATGGCACCCCAGCGGAGATGGTTTCCGAAACTGCTGTGGAGCCGGCTCCCCAAGACCAAGCGGGCCCCCGGCGGAAAAGGCGGCGCCTGTGGAAGATCCCGTACATGGCGAGAATGAGGACTCTGCGGAGGCTCCGGCCGCTGAAGAGCAGGCTGTGGAATCTTCGCCTCTGTTGAGAATACGGCGCCGCCTGATGAGGGAGAAACACCCATTTCAGAGGATACCGCTCCCCAAGAGGAGGCGCCGGTAGATACTGCGTCTGCTCTGCGCCGGACCGCCGTAACACACCGCAGTGACGCCTCTATCCTGACCATCCGTAGTCGTGAAGAGGTGGAAACACAGGAAGACCGCGAGGATGTCATTTGGCACGAGATCCACAACGCCTACCGCACCCGCCGCATCCTCACAGGTCAGCTGGGCGGCATTGAGCAGCTGGACAACCGCAAAACTGTGGCCGTAGTGGATTACAAGGGCTTCCGCATCATTATCCCCATCAAGGAGATGATGATCAATCTGGGCCGCAGCCCTTCCGGTCAGGAGTACGCTGACCTGATGCTGCGTCAAAACAAGATTTTAGGGAATATGCTGGGGGCGGACATTGACTTTGTGGTGCGCGGCATCGACTCCAAGACCCGCAGCGTTGTCGCAAGCCGCCGTGAGGCTATGATGCGGAAGCGTCAGACCTTTTATTTCGATTTGGACGCCGAGGGGAAGTACCGCATCTACGAGGGGCGTATTGTTCAGGCCCGGGTCATCGCTGTTGCGGAGAAGGTCATCCGCGTCGAGGTATTCGGCGTTGAAACCTCAATTCTGGCCCGTGATTTGGCTTGGGACTGGATCGGCGATGCCCACGAGCGTTTCTCCGTGGGCGATGAAGTGCTGGTCCGCATTCTCAATGTGCGGCGCAACAGCCTTGAAGACCTCGGAATCCGTGCTGACATCAAGAGCACATCTGAAAATACCGACCGGGACAATCTCCAGAAGTGCCGAATCCAGGGTAAATACGCCGGAAAAGTGACCGATGTACACAAGGGTGTGGTTTATGTCCGGCTTGCCAATGGCGTCAATGCGGTAGCTCATTCCTGCTATGACTACCGGATGCCCGGAAAGAAGGATGATGTATCCTTTGCCGTCACCCATTTGGATGTGGAGCGCGGCATCGCTCTTGGAATCATCACCCGGATCATCCGGCAGAATCTGTAAACCGAAAACCGCCTGGGAAGTATCAAATAACTGCTTCTCGGGCGGTTATTTTATTATTTCAATCCTAACGCATATACAGCCTTCCAACCCTCTCTATTTTTAATTTTATTTTCCGTTTGCGTTGATTTTTCACAAAATGCGGGATATAATATATAAAAACGCTGAATTAGGAGGTTGTTTATGCTGATTCAATTTAGTGTAGAGAACTATCTGTCTATCAAAGATAAAGTTGTCTTATCCCTGCTGTCCAGTAGGGACAATGAGCATCCAGAGCATCTCATCGCAGATGGAAACAAAAACTATCTGAAATCCGCTGTTATCTATGGAGCCAATGCTTCTGGGAAGTCTAATGTCTTGAACGCATTCTGGTTTATGGTAAACTATGTGCTGACTTCTCATAACCAGCAGCTCCATAAAACGATTGCGCGTTCACCATTTAAGTTCGATCCTGAAACACCTGCTCGCCCCAGTAGTTTTGAGGTCATCTTTACCACAGAAGGCGTTCGATATGCGTATGGCTTTTCTGTAACAGATAAGGCTGTCACGGAGGAATACCTATACTACTATCCCAACGGCAGACAGGCGCTTATTTTCGAGAGAAAAAACACCAAGGATTTCCGTTTTACGGTCGATGTTGATGAGCAAAACACACTCAAGGAGCGCACCTCTGCAAACAAGCTCTACTTGTCAGTTGCATCAAACTGGAGTTACGCCAAAGTGATCCCTGTCCTGGAGTGGTTTGCCTCCTGTCAAATCATCACGAAGAATTCCGTGGCGGATGCCTATGGAATCGAAGCGGAGCAGTTGAAAGATGATGACTACCGGCGTGTAATCGCATCTATGCTGCGTGTTGCAGATTTGGGAATACAGGCGCTCCAAATGCGCGATTCAGACCCTGCGCCTTCTCAACGCAGTGACATTTTTGCAAATATTGATGCCATTCATACGGTACATGACGCCAACGGAAATGCGTGTTCCTATGCCTTGAATATGGCAGAGGAATCTGACGGCACCAACAGTTATTTCAAGCTGATCGGTGTTGTGAAAAAGGCTTTAGACCAGGGGACGCTTCTTGTGGCTGATGAAATGGACGCACACCTCCATCCACTTCTGACCAAGCATCTGGTGTCCCTTTTCGACAGCACAGAATTTAATCCCAAGGGTGCTCAGTTGATCTTCACATCACACAGCACCAACCTTCTTGATTTGGATTTCTTGAGAAGAGATCAGATTTGGTTTACAGAAAAAGATGAGCAGACCGCAGCCACAGACTTGTTCTCCCTTTATGATTTTTCCATTCGCAAGGACACCAAAGTAGAAAAGGGATATTTGATCGGCCGTTTTGGTGCAATTCCTTTTATCAAGGGAGGGCTGTAAAATGGCACGGGGACAGATTGAAAAGCGTGGACAGCGACGCAGGAAATTAAAACCCGTCATTCTGATTGTGACGGAGGGCTCGCAAACCGAGCCAAAGTATTTTGAACATTATCGCAGCCGCCAGACCAACATTGATATTCGCGTGGTCGGCAGCCACACCAAAGGGGGCGAAACCGATTACCTCGCTCTGATTCGGAAAGCTGTGGAATACCAAAGCAAAAATCAGCTTTCTATATCCAATGGCGATGCTGTATGGGTCGTTGCAGACGGTGATGTGAACTATAATACCCCTGATCCTATCGCGGCCAAAGACAAATTGCTCTCCAAAGCACAGAAAATGGCTGATGCAAAGGGCATTCATATTGCGCTCTCTAATCCTTGTTTTGAATTTTGGTATCTGCTTCACTTTCAGTACACCACTAAGTTTTTCAAGGATTATCCTGCAGTAAAGAATGCCTTGACCACTTACCTTCCGGATTATGAGAAAACCGGCGATGTGTATTCCCAGTTGTCTGCTCATACAACCAATGCTCTCCAGAATGCCAAGCGTGTAGAGCAATATCATCTTCAAAATGGCAGCAGCAAACCGTTTGGAATCGCCGTCAATCCATTCACCGATATTTATCAACTGGTGGAATCGCTGCTGTAATTGGCACAGGATTGTCCTTGCATTGGCACAGCCTTGCCCTTGAGCCGTAAATCCATATCTGTTATACTTGGTACAGTCAAAAATTTGTAATGCAGCCGCTCCGGCCGGGAGCGGCTGTTTTTATTTCTGAGTAAAGGTGGTGGTTTTTATCCATAGCATACTGCAAAAGCTCCGCAGGGCATTAAAAAATGAGCGGGGTGAGGCCAACTACTTTTCCACGGTAGTGTTTATCTTCATTGCCGTTGTTTTGCTGGCCTTTATCATCGACCTGTTCGGCATCATCTCTACAAAACAGGAGCTGGACCATGCAGCCGATCAGATGGTCAAGCAGATCCAGTTGTCCGGCGGCATCAACAGCGAGACGGATGCCCTCTTTGATTTCCTCTGTTCGGAGATCGAGGGAGGCCGACAATATCACCTATTCGATTGACGCCACATATAAATCTCCCACACCTTCCGGGATGTCCCGGGCCATCCAGCTGGGGACACCTTTCTATATCACCATTGAGGGGGATGCCAAGCTGGGCGGCTTCTGGAATCTGGATCTGGTCAACATCACGGTGGTGGCCCGCGGCTCCGGCGTCAGCGAACATTACTGGAAGTGAGGTGGCCTATGAAGCGTTTTTTCTCACGGCTGCATCGGCCGCTTCGCAACGAGCGGGGGGAGATCACCTTCTTCGCCTGCTTCTTTGTGGTTGGAGTCGTCATGCTCATCTCTTTCCTGCTACTGTATGCCTCGGTGAGAATTACTTGCATCAACATCCGCAACGGGGCTAAAATGGAGCTGAACAATCTGAGCGCCACCATCTACGCAGATACCTACCGCTCCCAACGGGAAACCAATTTTGAAGAGTATTTACGCACCCTCTACTCCAGCCGGGACTACACAGAAATGCTGGAGGCCACAGTTGCCGGCGGCCTTGCCGAAAAGGTCCCTCTCTCTACCGATGACTACACAGTTTCCGACATCAGCCTTGAATTCAATGTGGTGGGGGATCGTGTGGAGTACATCTTTTACTGTGATGTTGACTTTTATGTGCGGATGTTTGGACATAGTTATCCTACCATCACCCAGCGGGTAGAGCTGACCGGGTACCACAACACCAAATTTTAGCTGTGCTGTTGAAAATTCAGTCAGAACTACAGTATAGGCTTTATATAACAGCAAAAAAGGAGTGTAGCACACATGAAGAAGTTTTTTCAATCCAAAGGCTTTATCGTTACTTCGCTGACTGTCCTCTGTGTTGCCATCCTGGGCGTCTGCTGGTTCGCCAGCCGGGACTGCACAGAAGATTTCAAGCCGGAAGAATCCCCGCCCAGCAGCACGACCAGCGATTGGTCGGATGGCGGTACACAGACAGATGGTGAGAGCGGAGCCGGAGCCTATACGCCCGGCCAGTCCTCCAGTCCTGAAGAGGAGTACCCCAAGGTGACCTCTGAAACTGAGGATGAAGTCGTGATCGACTTCACGGACACGGAGAAACCGGAAACAACGCCCCCGCCCGCGCCAGAAGGGAAAACCGAGCGGGAAGACCCCGGTGAAGATCATCCGGTCAATCCTGACCCGGAAGTGCCCAAGGTCACCACTCCACCTGCTGAAAAGGAGCCGGCCAATAATGAGCCGGCCCCCGGGGCCAGCAATGGCAACGGCGCTGTGTATGATCCAGTGTTTGGGTGGATTGTCCCCGGTAATGGACAAGAAACTATTGGAGATAGTGATGGAGACATCAACAAGCAAGTCGGCAATATGGGCTGACCCATCTACAACTGAATATAACCCTGATTGGCCGTCACAGAGCTGTGGCGGCCTTTCTATTTTAAGAAGAACGGAGTGTGATGTATTTGAAGCGACTTCTCGCCCTCCTGTGCAGCCTTGCCCTGGTATTTTGTTTGCTCCCTTCCACTGCGTTTGCAGAGGGCGGTAACGGAAATATTGACGGCGGTGGCGGCAGCATGGGCCAAGGCACATCCTCTAATTTCTGGAATCCTGGAAATGATGGTGTGCGAATTACCGTTGTGGATGCCGATAGCGGAAACGCAATATCCTCACCGATTGATTTTACAAATCGATCTCAAAATAATGTCGTTCACTTTGGAAAAGTGAACAAGTTGCAGTATCTTGCCGGCACTGCACTTACTCCCCAATCAGGCGCAGGTTATGACTATACAAGGCCAACACAGTCTATGCCCACCATCGTCAGCAGCAAGGGGCAGAGCAATATTGAGGCCATCAAGCGGTATTTTTGTTCGGAATATGCCTGCCAGATGGTTGCCCAGGCGGCCGGTGTGGACTATGAGCGGATGATCGCTGGCGACTATAAGCTGCTGATCGAGCCCATTGCATACTTTACGCATAACGGCCAGTATTACTGTATGACCGCTACAGAGGCGGCGCTGTATGACCAAAAATCCGGCGGGGCGCTTCGGAAAACCATGACTTCCCTCACCCACAAGAATCTGCCTCTGTCGATGTTTTTGGAATTTAGCGATCTCGGCCTGCCCGCATGGACAGGCAGCACCACAAGCAAGCAGAGCAACGCTGACATCATCAGCAGTCTGGGCGTCGGCATCGTCTGGTTTGATGAGCGCCCGCCCGAAGGGGAAATTGAAGCGCCCGATGTAGAATATCGGGTAGACACGGATGTGATCACATCCGTCACTCTGCGGACGGATACGGATTTAACACCGGACAATCCGGCCTCGGTGACCTTCCATATTCTCGGCACCACCTACCGGGTCAATGATATAGTCATCCCGGCGGGCGACAGCCAGGTGGTCTGGGTCAAGTGGCACACGCCCTCCACTCCACAGTCGGTAACCATCACGGTTTCCGTCAGCGGGGCCTATACCGCACAAGATACCTTTGTTGCGGAGATCGTGGACTTGAACGAACATATCCCTCCAGATCCGACAGCAACGGATACCAACCCCAACTACACCGTGCCCTCACTCCCCAATGAGTCGCAGAAGCTCACTGCCAACTGGGGCGTATGGAGCTGCTACTGGGTACCGGTTTGGGTTTGGTGTGACCACGATGACTGGGGGCACTGGGTCGATGAAGGCTATTGGGAATACGAGTACACCGGCTATTCTGCCTCCATCAGCGGTGTGATGTCCCTGATGCCGGATGATATTGTGCCCACGGCCTCCGGGAAGTCAATGAAGAAGCGGGTATGGCGTCAAGCAGGATGTGACAGCCACCCTTTCCACCGACGCGCCCACCAGCCATATCACCCATCCGCAGACGGCATTTTCCGTGTTTCCCGAGTTCCAGTACGAAACATACTTACGCCTTCTGCAGCGGGTGTCCAGCGGCCGGAGTGCCAAATTCACTTTCCAGCCCAATGAGTTCTCTACCTATAACCGGGCTGTGCATTTCAGTCCGTTATGGTTCCCGGATTCCACAGACTACACCGTCTTTACACAAGTCTGGGACACCTGGACCCCTGATGGAATGTTGAGCATCAACCTGAACGACTATGTTTCAATCGATGGGAGCCTTTATGATGATTGGTACACCAACCGCGAGTAGCCTGTGGCCGACATACCTGCTCACCGTTTTCTCTGTTGTGGCTGGTTTTGCTGTTTACGATATTCTATATAGGCGGGTGCCGGATCGGGCGCTCGCCTTTTTTATGCCCTTCGCCGCTCTGGCTCCGCTGCTCAAGGTCTGTTTCATTGGGGACTGCGGGCAGCTCTGGCCCACCGTTGCCGAGGCTTTGGCGGGGGCATTGCTTGGCTTTTGCATCCCTCTGGCTGCTGCCATGGCAACGGGTGGAACTGGGCTTGGAGGGAGGCGATATTAAATTCTGTGGGATACTTGGGCTGATTTACGGCCCTTCCGGGATGGCTCTGGTTTTCTTTGTGGCCGCAGTCTTTGCCATGCCGATGGTCCTTCTGTTCCGAAGGCTTTCCCGGCTCCGCCAGCCCATCGCCATCCCGTTCTTACCTTTTCTTGCCTGCGGCTGCTCTGTTGCAACGCTGGCTGAACTATTTTTATGACAGGAGAATGTGCTTATGAAACTCAACAACCGATTTATTTTCGGTATTTTGTCCCTGGTATTGGCAGCAGTCATTGCTTTTGTGGCTCTGCCCACCATTGCCCGGCAGACCGACGGGAAAACGGAAATTGTCCGCATCACCCAGCCTGTGCTCAAAGGCGAGCAGGTCACAAAAGAAAACGCCGAGGTTGTGGAGGTCGGCGGCTACAACCTTCCCGCCAATGTGGCTCACAGTCTTGATGATGTGGAGGGCCTGTATGTGACGGCCGATCTGGCTGCGGGCGACTATATTCTCACCAGTAAGGTGAGCAGCGTCCCGATTTCCTCCGATGTGGCGCTCAATGACATCCCCTCTGGTAAGGTTGCTATCTCTCTGACCGTAAAAACACTGGCCTCCGGGCTGTCGGATAAGCTCCAGCCCAATGATATTGTCCGCATCTATCACTTCCTGGAGACTGCGGAAGAAGTACCCGAACTGCGTTTTGTCAAGGTCCTTTCCGTCACGGATTCTGATGGTATCAATGTGGACAATACCAAAGAGCCCACAGAAGATGAAGAGCCGCAGCAGTCTGCTACCATCACAGTGCTGGCAAGCCCAGAGCAGGCCCGCATCATCACTGAGTTGGAGAACGACGGCGTAGCTCATGTGGCCCTGATCTCCCGCAACAATGACCAGCTGGCTGAAGAACTGCTGGCCGAACAGGACAAGACGCTCCAGGAAATTTACTTCCCGGAAACGCTGGTGGATGAAAACGCTGATGCGCAAAGCAGCGAGCCTGCCGCCAAAGGAGACGCCGAAAACACCGAAGGGGCGAGCCTGAAACCGTCTCCCCTGAAAGCGGCCAGGAGGATAGCAAATAACCAGGGCGGTGAATCGCTTCACCGCCCTGGTTTTACCATTAGGTATTTGTTTGGATGAGTTTGTCCTCGTTGATCAGGAACAGGCTGGGATTCTGTCCGGCCATATCAAGCAGCCGTGGAGTAAAGCCGCTCTTGGAAAACACCCGTAGAGGAACTGATAGCCTTTGAATGCTGATTGGATTTCTGCGGACACCTGCACTTTGTCCCGCAGGGCAAAGAAAACCGGCGCATCCACTGGCTTGACATGGAACTTGCATTCGCCGGCAAAGACCTGATGATTCTGGTGGTCTACCGCCATTACATCGATTTCGGTATCGCTGTCAAGGTCATTCAGCCAATAGGCCCCTATACGGGATGGCGTAAATGGAATTTCCCTGTTTCTGCACAAGTCCGCAAAACGGCCCTGCAGACATCCTCATAAGCAAAGGCTACAAACTTTTGTTCAAAATCTTTTCGATCTCGTCCATGACGAGCCGGAGTTATCAATTCCAGTTCTCCCTTATACGGGTAGACATACCGGAACCAGAAGCGCACAAAGTTATCTTGTATGAAGTAAAGCCCTTTGCGGGACTTCTCTGGATTTTTCTCCGTCACAGGCGTGTCCTTGACGATAAAGCCCAAATCGCTGAGGGTAGAGATAAGGCGTCAGGCCGGAAGTCTCGATCCCCATAGCGCCGGCGATTTTACCCAGCTTATGATTGCCCTCCGCTATCACTCGGATAATGGAAAAATAGTTTACGGCTGAGGTCACTTCATCTTTCAGCAGGAAGTTGGGCTCCTCATATAAAAGCCGTTTTTCGAGAGGATAACAGATTCCACTTGCTGCAGCAAATCGTCCCGCTCATTAAAGAACTCCAGATACTTGGGTACGCCGCCTGTGATTGAGTATTGCTTCACCGCATCTTCAAACGAAAGGCTCTGTGCCGCATACACATCCGGGAATGGCAGCGGAGCAAGGCGGATCTGCGCGGTCCGGCGCCCATACAGCGGGCTGTCATATGAGAGGGCATACTTTTGCATCATTCCGATCAGTGAGCCACAGAGGATCAACATCACATTACTGTCCTTGAGGATCTCGTCCCATGCGTTTTGGAGAATGGAGGGGAACGCCGGATTCGATTTGACCAGATACGGGAACTCATCGATCACGAGCACTTTTTTCTCCTCCGGACGGTATTCCGAAATCACACGGAACAAATCCAGCCAATCAGAAAATGCGACTCTCTGCAGCATAGGATTTTTTGTGATCCGTGCGGCAACACTGGCAAGCCGCTTCATGCTCTGGGACTCTACTTCCTCTGTTGCGAGAAAGTAAAAAGCGAGCTTGTCTTTGATGAACTCTTTGATAAGCGTCGTTTTTCCTACGCGCCGTCTGCCATAGATAACAACAAAGCCGCCGTCTGTTTGATACGCAGTTTCAAGGGATTCCAACTCCCTGCGTCTGCCGATAAATTTCATACTGCCGCCTCCTTTATCATAATCTATTTTATGATAATTTGATTTATATTATACAACTAACAATGAAAAAGTCAAGGGGTATCCCACCTCTTGGGAAAGGAGCCTTCGACTATGGGAAAAGTTATTACTGTCTGGGGCAGCCCAGGGAGCGGAAAAAGTATGTTTTCCTGCATTCTGGCAAAAGCCCTGACCCGCGACAAGCGGAAAGCGATCATCATCAATGCGGAAATCAGTGTCCCCATGCTCCCTGTCTGGCTGCCGGAGCAGATCATTCAGACCAACGCCTCCGTAGGGCAGGTACTGAGCAGCGTGGAGATCGACACCTCTTTGGTGGCAGGCCATGTTACCGTGCTCAAAAGTTACCCCTTCATTGGCGTGATGGGCTATGCTGCCGGTGAAAATCCGTTGAGTTACCCGGAAGTCAAGTATGCCATGGTACTCCAACTGGTCAATGCCGCCGCAAGGCTTGTGGATTTCGTCATTCTGGACTGTAGCTCCAATATGACGAATGTGTTCACGCCTGCTGCTATTGAGTCTGGGGATCTGGTCGTTCGCATCCTGACGCCTGACCTCAAAGGCGTTAATTACTTAAAGGCCCACCAACCCCTGTTGGGAGACGGACGCTTCCATTACGATCAGCACATGACCTTTGCCGGCATGGCCCGCCCCTTCCACGCGCTGGATGAGATGGGCCATATCATTGGCGGATGGGATGGCCTTCTGCCCTATGGCAAAGAGATCGATCGCTGCGCCACCGAAGGCGGGATGTTCCAGGCCATCAAATACTGCAATCCCAAATACACAACTTCACTCAACAAAGTTTTGGATGCGCTGGAACAGATGGAGCTGGCTGACCATGCCGCAGAGGACGATGTAGGCGATGCCGGGCATTTCGAGGAGGAATCGGCCGATGAATAATCTCAATGACATTTTCTTCACACCTTCGGCAAATCAGGAACTTACCTACGAACAGATTTTGGAAGATGTACAGCGGTACTTTGCGGAAAACCACGCCGCCACGATTGCAGAGGCCGGCGAGGGCAATACCGAGCGGGCCTCCTCCCTTTTGAAAGAACTGATGGTGCAGTACATCGTCAAGCGAAAATACGCTATCGAGGGGCTGACCACGGAGGAACTGTGCGAGAAGCTCTATGAGGACATGGCCGGGTACTCTTTCCTGAAAAAGTGGATCTACAAGCCTGGTATTGAGGAGGTCAACATCAATGCTTACAACGACATTGAGGTGATTGAAGCCGGCGGGCGCAGCGTTAAGATCCCGGACAAGTTTTCCTCTCCACAGCACGCCATTGATGTAGTCCGGCGTATGCTCAACGCCTGCGGCATGGTCATAGATGATACCATGCCCAGCGTGATCGGTTTTCTGGATAAGAATGTGCGTATCTCTGTGGATAAGACACCGATTGTTGACCCGGAGGTGGGTATCAACGCCTCCATCCGTATCGTGAATCAGCAAACGGTTTCCGCACAGAAGCTGCTGGACTCCGGCAGCGCAACCGCGGAAATGCTCCATTTTCTGACCGCCTGCATCCGCTATGGCGTATCCGTCTGCATTGCCGGGGCCACCGGCTCCGGCAAAACTACCATCATGGCATGGCTGTTGTCCCAGGTCCCTGACAACCGCCGCCTCATCACGATTGAGGAAGGCAGCCGCGAATTTGATCTGGTCAAGCGGGACGAAAAAGGAAACATTCTGAATTCCGTAGTCCATCTGCTCACCCGGCCCAGTGAAAATCCATCCTTGAACATCAACCAGGACTTCCTGCTGGAGCGGGTCCTTCGCAAGCACCCGGATGTGATCGGCGTCGGTGAAATGCGGTCTGCGGCAGAAAGCCTGTCCGCTGCTGAAAGCTCCCGTACCGGCCATACCGTTTGCACCACAATCCACTCTAACAGTTGCGCCTCCACTTACCGGCGCATGATGACGCTGGCAAAGCGAAAGTATATGATGGGCGATGATGTTTTGATGCAGATCATGGTCGAAGCCTATCCAATCATCGTGTTCACAAAGCAGTTGGAAGACCGGAGCCGTAAAATCATGGAGATCATCGAAGGAGGAAGGCTGCGAGGGGGAACGGCTGATTTACCGTACCCTCTACTCTTATAATGTGCTGGACAATACTGTTGATGCAGATGGATGGCCTCCTTGTGGTCGGCCGCCACAAAAAAGTTTCCGAGATGTCCAGCTCATTGCAGAAGCGTCTCCTGGACAATGGGATTTCCCATAAGGAGCTGGACGAATTTCTTGAGCACGACAAGGAGGTGTTGAACGGATGCCGTGGGTTTACATCATATGCTTCGCCCTCATCGCCGCTGGACTCCTAACGCTGTTTGGTGTGCGGCCGGGCGATTTCATTGATGCGCTTTTCCGGTCACAGCGCAAGTCGGCCACTCTGACCGATGAACTGAATGTTCTGATGGGCACTCCGGCCAAAGGCTTCTTTAATCAGGACTTTGAATTGAAGCAGATTCTCAAAGGCACCGGGCGGGCTGACCGGTATGAAGCAGTCAAACGGCTGTCTCTGATCCTATTCGCGGTGGGCGGTGCCCTGGCGCTGCTGATTGGCAATGTGTACATGGTCCCGATTTTAGGGATCGGATTTTCACTCGCTCCTATTTGGTATCTGCGCAGCACCGCAGCCAGTTATAAAAGCATTTGAATGAAGAACTGGAAACGGCCATCTCCATCATCACCACTTCCTACCTGCGCACGGAGGACCTGATCCGGGCAGTCAAGGAAAACCTGCCCTACATCAATGAGCCGGTGAAGGCCAATTTTGAGGCATTTGTCTATGAGGCAGAGTTGATCAACGCAAATACTACGAGTGCCATCAACAGCCTCAAGATGAAGGTCCCCAACCGGGTATTCTATGAATGGTGCGACATCCTCATTCAGTGCCAGTCTGACCGGGCCATGAAAATACGCTGCCTACCATCGCCCAGAAGTTTTCTGATGTTCGTGTGGTGCAGTCGGAGCTGGAGGCTATGATGCAGCCGGGAGGCGATCACGATGATGTTCCTTGTGATCGCCAATGTACCGCTGCTTTATTTCCTGAATGAAGATTGGTTTCACACGCTGCTCTTCACCACGCCGGGCAAAATCGCTTTGGCAATCTGCGCAGCCATTATCCTGTTTGCCCTGACCCAGATCATGAAACTGAGCAGGCCCATTGAATATGGAGGTGACAGCGCATGACGCTTTTGGCTCTCACAGCAGTGATTTGTTTCGGCTTTGCCGTCTATAACCTGACTTGTGCCTTTGCGGACATTCCCACCAAGCGCACCTCCCGTATGATGCTTCTGGCCCGCAAGCAGCAGGGCGTAAAGGCCGAGAAACTGCTGGATGTCTATATCACCAAAATCGCCGGCCTGATCGCTCCGTACCTGAAGTTGGACAAGCTCAAGCGGAATAAACTGCAGCGGGCGCTGGACATTGCCGCCATGGAGCTGACACCGGAAGTCTACATCGCCCGGGCCTGGGTCACAGCCGGGGCAGTCGGCCTCAGTTCTTTGCTGATGGCGTTTTTGATACCGCTTATGGTGCCTGTTCTGATTGGCCTGGCCGTGGCGCTGTGGTTTTCAACCTATTATAAGGTTTTTGACTTTGTGAAAAAGCGGCGCAAGCTCATTGAGAATGAGATTCCTCGCTTTGCCCTTACCATCGGGCAGAATTTGGAAAATGACCGAGATGTGCTGAAGATCCTTACTTCCTACCGCCGGGTAGCGGGCAAAGATTTCGGAGCCGAGCTCGACCAGACCATTGCCGATATGAAAACCGGCAACTATGAAAACGCCCTCATCCATTTTGAAACCCGCATCGGCAGCCCCATGCTGTCTGATGTAATCCGGGGACTGATTGGCGTACTGCGAGGCGACGATCAGAGGATGTACTTTAAAATGATCTGTTTTGACATGAGACAGATTGAGCAGAACAACTTGAAAAAAAGGAGGCTGCCAAGCGTCCCAAGAAAATCCAGCGTTACTCCATGATGATGCTCATCTGTATCATGATCATCTACCTGGTGGTCCTCTGTACCGAGGTTATGGGCTCCTTGGGCGCTTTCTTTGGATAATCGGACTGCGAATGGAACGGCCCCACATCTGAATGTGAGGGCCGTTTCCTATAAGAGCTCTATGGTTTTCTCTGCAAGATACATCGGAAGATTCGTGATAAATGATGATGCACATTCGAGGTGTCCACATTTTTCTTTGTTTTGCAATTCATTTTTTCATATTTTTCTGAATGTATGAAGCAGAAAAAACACATTTTTCTACCTCTTGCAGTGTAAAGGAGGTAAGTGCTTGTTCTATAGCGGATTTTTGTAGCGGTAGTCAGCTGCCGTCATTTATTTCTGGGCCAGCCTGTCATATACAGGCCGGCCCTTGTTTTAAGGAGACTTTTATGCCTAAGAAAAAATTTTCCCCGTCTGGCGGCGCACGGGAAGAAAAGCGCCGTTTCCGCTGGCTTCTGTATCAAAAGCCGAAAGCCTATCCCAGCCGGCCCATTTCCAATAAAAAGGACATGCTCAAACCGATTCGTCGTTCTTGAACGGTGAGCAGTCTTTTTATAAAACCATCAACATCAAAACAATAAAATTTCAGGAGGTCTTACCATGAGAAACTTTACCACCCGTATCCAGAACAAGGCGAATGCACTGGCCCTTCGTGCCCGTATGGCGCTTTCCAACCAGCGCGGTGATTTTTACATTTCGGACGCTGTTAAGATCATCATCGCCGTGGTGCTGGGCGCCCTTCTTCTGGCGGCCCTGACCCTCATTTTCAACGACACGGTGATTCCGCGTATCACCAGCGAGATCGAGGGCCTGTTTGGCTAAAATCACCGGCGGGGATCGGTCTGTGGACTTCCACAGCCGGTCCCCGCTTTTTTAGTTTTTGAAAAAACGACTATTGGAGGTAGAGGATGAAATCATCCTGCAAAATTTATTCTTTCCTGCGGGCTGTTCGCGGCAACTGGCGCAACGCTATCTTTGTAAGCTGCGATTGCGGCCACTGCATGTGCGGCCGGACAACGCCCTGTTCCGGTTTTCTTCTGGCTGTGGATGAGTGCGGACAGGTTATGCTGCTTTCTGCCGAGGACATCCAAAGACTATCCGGAGGAAACTGTAGATTCGTCTGAGTGCATTGCCATTTTGTCCCGGCGCGCCTTTGACGCCGCCTTTTCCAAGTACATCGAATGGCACACACCGGAGCCTTCCGCCTGTGCGCTCAGACAACTTTCTCTGGACCCGGGCTGCAATTAACACTGTTTTTTCACACTGAAAGACGCCTTTGCGCCGTCATCTATACGCATTTGGAGGTGATGATTTTTATGACGAAGCAAAAACATATCAAATGCCCTTATTGCCATGCTAACGCCTCTCTTCGCCCCGCCAGCACAGTCTATGGCTGTAACCGCCGTTCCCAGGGCAAATATATCTATCTCTGTGATCGCTGGCCGGCTTGTGATGCCTATGTGAGTGCCCATGACCGGACACACCGGCCTATGGGGACTCTGGCAAATGGGGATCTCCGGCACAAACGAATCCTGGCTCACCGGGCGCTGGAGCATCTGCAGCAGAGCCGGCACATGGAAAAATGGGAGGTCTACATCTGGCTCCAGGCCAAACTGGGACTAAATGACCAGCAGGCACATATTGGCATGTTTTCTGACGGGATGTGCGATGAGGTAATTCGCCTCTGTTACAAAGCCGCTGCTCCTTTGGGCAATCTGCATTCGGCCGCTTAAAGGGGGGGGAAACGATGACCAGTTTAACAGAACAGCAGCAGGAACTTGTTGCCCGGAATCTTTTTATCGTACATTGGGTCATTTGTGACTACATCCATGTTAATCCGACTATTTGCGGTATGGAATATGGAGACCTGTTCCAAGAGGGGTGCCTTTGGCTCTGTAAAGCCGCATCTACTTATAAGAATGACGGACGGGCCCAGTTTTCTACCTACGCCAAAACGGTCGTTAAAAACGGGCTTCTGTCCTATTGCCGGGCGATCTGCAACAGGAAGAAAAAATTCAGCAGGCTTATTATTGGAGAACATGGAGAACTGGCTGCAGACGGAGAGGCCCTGGAGTCCCGGCCCGACGCCTTTGACACCCAAGTATCTCTGATAGAAACTCTGTCATTGCTGGATGCCTGTAAAAAAGATTACGATGGTGTAACCCGGCTTGGCATTGAGGCGCTTGCCCTCAAACTTCAAGGGATGCGGGTCACAGACATCGCGGAGCTTTATCAGGTGCCGCCCTCCCATGTGGGGGCATGGATCTCGCGTTCCACCGCAAAACTGCGCAGAGACTCCAAGTTCCTGAAAAGCCTGCTCTGAATTTGTTGAAAACCGCGGCCTTTCCGCAGTAAAGGATATATAAAAGAAGGAGGTACTGATGAATGGAACAGAAAACCCTATATACTGCAATCGGCCGTCTGGACCTGGAAACGAATGGCTGTGGCCGGTCCTGCCCGGTCATCCGCCTGAGCGGGCAAACTTACATGGTGGATATGCAGGAAATGGTCGTTTGGGCCGCCCTAAACTGGCGAATTTCTAAACGAGAGGATATTTCCCTCCAGTGTGACAAGCTGGTGTCCTCTCTGGGAGATTGTATTTCCCGCTCTTGGGATGCCTGCGTAAATCGGCTGCTCACCCGAGGTCTGCTGGTATCTGGCTGCGGTGAAACGGAATACGATGCTCTGTATGATTTGTTGAGTTCTCTCGGCGTTATTCCAGCCAGCGGATCAATGCTGATGAGGAGCATCTCATTTGTCAAACTGGTGGCAGGCCGCCGAGTCCCTATTCAACAGGCGCTAAAATTATTCCAAAAAGACCGGCGTACCGACTATGAGACCCGTGTTATGAGGCTGGCCCAGCAAGCTCTGCTGTCCACCGCTGAGATCATCAAGTGCGTAGAGCAGGATGTTGCCTATCTTCCCAATGAGCAGTTCTTGATGGAGGCCGTGTACGGCGACGACGAAACCACCTGCTATAATATCGCCGGCATAATGAAAAACAGCCGGAGCAGTCAGGCAGTAACGCTGGCCGTTGCCAACCTCTACCTGCGCCAGCAAATCATTTTTGAGAGGATTACCACATGAAGAATCAATGGAACCAATTCCCGTTCGTGCTGCGGCGAAAGATTTTGTTGACCTTTTTGGCTGGGCTCGCAAGCATTGCCCTCAGCCTAATCATCTTCATTATTACCACAGACCATATCCTGCTGGTACTGGGCAGCATAATCTTTCTTGCCTCTCTGGTACTGGTTAGGAGCTTATGGAGCACCACCGCCCGGGGCCAGTATGAGATCGTAGAAGGCGTCTGCTCCAGCGTTATCTCTCCTGTGATAAGGCGGTATCGCAAAATCCAACTGATAGATGGACAAGGCGCGGAGCGCACTTTACTGTTAAGTAAGTCCGCCAAGTTTCAGATTGGCGCCCGGTATCGTTTCTACTTTCAAACCGGCAGCCGCCCTGTGGTCGGGAATGACTATTTGGACGCGGCTCTCTCCACCAACAGCTTCCTGGGATATGAGGCCCTTGGTGAGCCGGCTGTCCCAGAGGAACAGGCTAAGGAGAACGGCTAAACCTACGGCAAAATAGGAAAGAGATACGGTGCAGGCTCCACAACCACAGCATCGTATCTCTTTTTCTTACTCTTCTATCCGCTATTTTTACAAAGTCTGATTTTGCTGCAGAAAAACGGAGGATTTTCCCTATTTAATAGGTAGAATCTAAAAAGGAGGTCTACCCCCATGTACAAGCCACACACGATTGAGCAATACAAAATCCAACAGTTTCTGGATCATACCTTTGCTATGGAGCACTTTCTGGTCTCTCCATTATCCCGCTCCGCACTCATGCTGGAGGACAGATGCGGTGAGCGGATTGCCTTTTCCTTCTCAGACAACGAAGTGCGTGAAATCCCGATCCCTTCTGCGCCATCCCCGGACAAGGTGAAATCGTTCATCCGCAGCTTTCGGGCGCTTGGAGCTAAACCGCATCTGCGCACCTTTGAAGATGTTACCCGCTGGTGGCTGAATCACCCAAATCCGCTGACCTACCAACAGGCTCTCGGCCTGCCGGATGAACTTTACCGCCGTTTTCTTTCCTCCACCCCGATTGAAGACGAAGACGCCCAGCGTCTGGCCGCATCAGGGCTTGTTTCGGAAGATGCTTACCAGGACATTCAGCTCTGGTATCTCAACGGCAACACTGCTAACTGCTGGCTCGGCCCCCTCGGTATAGATGGAACAGGCAATCTCTATGCGCTGACCTTCAACTATGGTACACCCCGGGCCAAGGAACTGAAATTCTACCTGTTGGATGATTACTACCGCCACATGAACCACATATTGTAACTCGCCGGGCCCAAATATCTATATATAGTATTATATCACTTGACAAATACAAGATATGGTGTTAAACTTAATTTGTAATTGATTTTTGTGCGTTCCCCATGTGGGATACAGATGAAACATCTGTACCGCAAGGCCAAAAGCCCTGCATTGCACACGCAGTTAAGTTTGTATGCTGTATCAAGTGTCAGTGGTATTGCCACGCCCTTTTCGGGTTGGTATCCGCTGGCACTTTTTATATATAGATAGTAACGCCGATGGCGAAGAAAGGAGTGTTATGGCACAAATCTATGTATTTGGCCGAGTCATGCACGAGCTTACTCCCAAAGAGAGCCAGTCAAAGCAGCCGTATGTTTGTTTTGATTTGATGGAACGCTCCGGAGGTGAACATCCGAACTTCTATCAAGTATGGGCCCGCGGCGACCAGGTTGCCCGGCTCACACGGCTCAAGGTCAAAAAGGGAAGTATGATCTGGCTCACTGGATCGCAGAAACTGGTGGATGTACGGCAAAAGGACGGGGCCACAGTCAAAAAGTTGAAAGTATGGCTGACGGACTTTGGCTTTCTTCCTGGGCAATCTTCCAGAGCAAAAGCGGAACATGAGCAGCATGACTCTGACGCGGCGGCAACCGCTCCAGCCCCCTCCGAGGTAATGGACGGCGACCGCGAATCCCTGCCGGAATAAAATCCGGCACTGCAAGAGGGACCGTATCAAGTTTTCAGAATGAACTGAAGCTTGGTGCGGTCCCTTTTTTTGTTTTCAAGCAAAACTTAAAAGGAAGGACGGTAACAACATGAGTAACGACAAAGGACTTTTGAGCGGCAGCATCACAATCCTGATCGGTGCTGTCATCGCCATCATGGCTTTGGTACGCGGACCCTGGCAAGCGTGGCTTCTGATAGGGGTATTTACCCTCTGGGGGCTTTGGGTCGTGCTGATCCTCCTGCTCCCCTATATGCAGCAGGCCAAGCGCCGCCGTCAGCGTCAGCAGAGGGAACGCCAGCTCCATGCCGAGGGTATCGCGCAGAACACCTTTACGGTGCCGGAGCTTGAAGGGCCTGTACCAGACGATCTGCTGCTCCGCTATGCCAACCACCGGATTTTGACTTATCTGCGTTCCTCTTTTCCCAATGCCTGCTTTGAGTGGTGTGAAAAGAGACCGGCGGATTTGATCCGCAGCAACGGCACAGGGCGTATCCGCCTTTACAATGTGGAGGCGTTCGACCATGCGGACATCACCTTCGGCAAGGATGCGACGATCCGCTGTGACCTGCTCAAAATCGTACCGCTGTCTAAAGCGGGGACGGAACAGGGGGAACAGGCCGACATCCCACCCAACAAGCAGCCCATCGACCCGCGTATCTGGTACGAGAATAACGGGCGCACAGTCATGGAGACTCTGATTGCCGACCTGAACTCACGCGGCCACAGCAAACTCACACTGAAAGAGAACGGGGACATCTGCATCCTGCAGGGTGAAGAGCTTGTCCCGCAGGAACATCTTTCCAACTTTCCGGCAAAGGTCTACTGGCCTCGTCTGGTGGAAGTGTTTGAGAGCAACGGTCTGGCTGCTGAAACAACAGCGCAGGGCATCCAGGTCTCCTGGTGACCGCCATCGTCATGAGAAGGGAGTGAAATAACATGAAATCAGGGATCAGTCTTGTGGAAATGGCACAGGAAATCCAGCGGCAGAACGATTTGAAGGCCGATTATATGCTGGACACCCGGAGTCTCCGGTTGGAGCCTTTTGGTGGCGGGCTGTATCTCAACGCTTACGACCAATCCGGTGATTATGCCGTGGAGCCGCTGGAGGTCAACGCCATCGCACACAGGCAGATCGGAACGCACCTCAAGATCCCGGCAGCCTATTATGACAAGATGCTGGAGGAATATCCCGAACTGCTGGCGCAGAATGTGAATGCCTGGTTCCAGCGGGAGCCGGCTGTGCGGATGGTTCGCACCATAGACGGCACAGCGCGGGCGTTTCTCAGCAACCGCTACCGGCGCATCGACAACCTCGATATTGCCGGGATTGTCCTTCCTGTCCTTCAGGAGATGGAAGGGATGCACTTCGAGAGCTGCCAGCTCACCGACAGCCGTATGTACATCAAGGTCGTCAATACCCGTTTGGAGGCAGAGGTCGTACCCGGTGACATTGTGCAGTCCGGTATTATTATCAGCAACAGCGAGGTAGGCCTGGGCTCGGTGAGCATCCAGCCGCTGGTTTATCGTCTGGTGTGCAGCAACGGTATGGTGGTAAACGACGCCCAGACGCGCCGCAACCATGTAGGCCGTGTCAATGAGGCTTCGGAGAACTACCAGCTGTATTCGGAAAAGACGCTGGAGGCCGATGACAAAGCCTTCGCCATGAAGATCCAGGACACGGTGCGGGCCGTAGTAGACGAGGTGCGCTTTACCCGTGTGGTCAACATGATGCGGGAAGCCAAGGACGCCCCCATGAATACTGCCGCTGTCCCTGGCATTGTGAAGCTCGTAAGCAAGGATTTTCACATCACGGACGATGAAAGCTCCGGTGTGCTGCAGCGGTTGATTGAAGGCAACGATCTGACCTTATATGGTCTGTCCAACGCCGTAACGCGCCACAGCCAGGATGTTAAGGACTATGACCGGGCAACCGCGCTGGAAGGCATCGGCTACAACATTCTCTCCATGCCGGCACGGCAGTGGAGCCGAATTAACCAGATGGCCGCTTAAATGGCTGCCATCCATCAAAAAATTAACAGGAGGAATGAACTATGTACGAACAGAACACTTCTATGGTGGCCGCAAACGAGCAGAACAAATTCTTGCTTCCGGCGATGGTGGAGGGCGACTTCAGCCGCGATGAGATCGCAGAAGATGCGGATGGGCTTCAGATGATGAGCTTCCAGCGGGTGAAAATTCCCCGCCGGCGGCGGCGCCCTGCAGTTTGAAGTTCCCACGGAAGATCCCGACAATCCGGATTATACCCGGGCGCTGGAGGGCATCATCCTCTACAACCACTCTGCCTATACTCTGTGGCCGGAAGGCAGCGAGTATGACGAAGACACCAAACCGCTCTGCTCCTCTGTGGATGGCAAAACAGGGATCGGCGTACCGGGAGGTGCGTGTGCTACCTGCCCCATGAATGCGTATGGATCGGCCAAGGATGGCGGCCGCGGCAAGGCGTGCAAGAATATGAGGCATCTCTATCTGCTGCGCAGTGGTGAATATATGCCTCTGCTGGTCTCCCTGCCGCCCACCAGCATCAGGCCGTTCAAGGAGTTCCTGAACAGGGCTTTTGTCTATCGCCAGCGTGCCACCTATGGCAGTCTGGTCCAGATCGGCCTCAAGAAAGATAGCAACGGCAGCAATGATTACAGCGTTGCAACTTTCCGCCTTTTGCGTGATTTCCAGGGGAAGAGCTGGCCCAGATCCGCGCCTATGCCAATGTCTTCAAGGAGCAAATCAAAACTATCAACATTCAGCGGGCGCTGATCAATGAGGAACAGCGGGCCAACGATTGCGACTATGAGATCCCGGAATCTGCCACTGCGGCCCCGGCCTCGGATGGAAGCTATGTGGTCGGCGAGATCAACGGCGACTATGAACAGTTGCCGGCGTAACTGTTTTTGTTGCGGCAATGCCGCATGATACATCATCAAGGGACACCTCCGGCGCAAGTCGGAGGTATCCCTTTTTTATTTAGAACGGAGGAAAATTTATGTTGTGTGAAGTACCGTTGACAAAGGAGCAGCAGGATTTTGCCGCTGAACATCATGGCCTGGTCTATAAATTTCTCAATGACAACCATCTTCCAGAGGATGAGTTCTATGATGTGGTTATTTTTCCATATTTGAAGGCTGTCAAAGATTACTTTTCTGATGAATCGGCGCAGCACTATTCATTTGCTGCTATTGCTATGCATCGAATGCGTTTATGTATCTACGACTATTTTCGTTCCCAAGCACGCCGCAAGCGTAATGCAGAAGTCATCAGCATCCATCTGGGCCTATACCCGGATGGCGTTCCGCTGGAAGAGGTGCTGCCGGGTCAGGACCGTCTCATGCAGGAATTTGAAATGCAGCAGATGCTCCATGATCTGGCTTCCCATGTTTCTGAACAACAGATGAAAATTGTCCGCATGAAGGGTTACGGCTATGGAATCAGGGAGATTTCCAGCCACGAAAAATACCGATGAAGCGCATCCAGGAACTTCTTGAGGAGGTCCATACTGTGTTTTGAGGTTATGCCGCGAGTAGCCATCTACCTACAAACAGAATGGAGGTCGAAGTATATGACGAAATCAAAAATCTATTGTGATGCGCGGAGCACTTCTGCGTCCGCTGGTGATTGGACAGGGCGCACTTCTTCATGCAGGTGGTAAGATCTATCATACCTCCCGTGTGGTAGCCATCCACGATCAGTCGGATGATATGGTCCGCTTTGAAACGCTCAACTCCAATTACTGCCTCTCAATGGCCCCTTTTCCGCTGGCGGCCTGCAACCCGCTCCCGATGGTGAGTCTGGCCGCGTGCGCGTAAAGCGGTTGTAAGAAGATACCGGGACAACAGAGCTTGTCCTATATGTTTTGGGCCGTGACGGATTTCCCGCCACGGCCCTTTTTTCGGAGGATTGTCATGGATGATCAAAAAACAATAGTAGTGTCCGTTCATGCCAAAGACTGTGTGGACTACCAGTGCCGCAGGTGTGGACAATGCTGCCGTCATATCAAGGATAGTTTGATGGTGGAGAGCCTGGATGCCTACCGGTTGGCAAACTATTTGCGTGGCTGTGATCCCAACATCTGCACTATAGACGATGTGTTGACCCGATACTGCGAGCCTATGCCGCTGACCCAAGAGTGCTTTCCCATCTTCATGCTGAAAACCACGGGGCCGGACGATTCCTGTATTTTCCTGAAGGATGGATTATGCAGCATCTACGAGGCACGCCCACGGACCTGCCGGCTCTATCCTTTTTCTGTAGGACCCGGCGAGCGGGGCCGTGATTTTGAATACTGCCTCTGCTTTGACCGCAATCAGCAGTATCATTTCAACGGCGGAAAGGTTTCCGTCAAAGACTGGTTTTATCGCAATTTCCCCAGAGTGGAGAAAGAGTATTTGAAACAGGAATATGCCGCTATCACGGAAATCGGTAAGCGGATGCGCTCGATCTCTCCGGAACTATGCAAACAGATGACCTTCCAAGTGCTGTTTTACCGATATTATAACTTCGATTTGGATCAGCCGTTCCTTGAGCAATACAAGCAGAATACCCGCCTGCTGTTAGAAAAGCTTCGGCAATTCGAGTTGGAAAGGTAGGGTGCTGTGATGATGTATGCCTTGGAGCGCCTGACCCGTCAAGGGCCAGAGCCTCAGTGGAAGCAATATGCTGTTTGTGCGAATAAAGACCTTTTAGAACGGATTTGCCACAGTCAGTCCCGCCCGGAAGAATGGCGTGTCAGGCTATCTGTACAGCGGATGAAAAAGGAGGCCGCATAATATGAAAAACCACTATCAGGAGTTACGGGATCGCCAGCAGGAAGAGGTCAACGCCTTTCCCATGTTTTTTGCGTTCGATCAACGGCAGTTCGCAGAGGGAATGCGCCGGCTCGGCCTGCGCCCTTCCGACATGAATCAGGTGTATGCTATCGCTGGCACCGGTGGATTTTACCGCAAAAGCGATGCGCCGAAGCTGCATGAAATGTTTGCCCGGCACCGCAAGGAGCTTGAGGAGGCCATTGCCGCTGATAAAGCTGGAGACAATTTCATTTATGAAATGTTCTTGACTGAACTTTCCAACCACGAATACGGCTATACCGGCGATGTTCAAGACACGCTTGATGCCCTGGGTATCACTCCCCAATACATGGAGGCCATGCCTCAGCTGAAAGCTGGTTTGGACTTGGCCTGCCAAAAAGTAATGCAGAATGACTGTTTTTAAGGAGGTCATGTGATGGAGCAGCAACACTATTTCCCACCGCTTCATGGCGCTGTGGATTGTGAAAAATGCGAGGTGCGGGATTGCTGGTGCCGGGGAAAATTCCAACGGAATCGGCGCGATATGCCCCACACATCTGGAAGGTGCCCCAGGCTGCCTGATCTCTGCGGTTTTGTAGAAAAGGAAGAACGCGAGCTGTATAAAGCGACTTTTATGCTCGTTCATGTAGAGTATGGCGTCGGCGGTCTGCATTTGACGCTCACGATTCCCGGTCACAAAAGAAATCGGAAGGTCTACCAGACCAAAAGCGGGTACTGGTACTGCAACCTGACCAGCGAGAAGGGGTGTCCAGAACGGCAGGTGTTGAATTTGGAGGGCTACCAGTCCAAAGAAGATATTCTGCGGCACATGAAAAGCCTTCGGACCGACTACTGCATTCTTCGCTGCAGTATGGAAGGTTTCACTGTCTAAACTGTACCAAACCACATAAATGGAGGATACCCATGAGTAAGCTGACCAAAAGAGAAATTCAGCTCCACGATCAGGCGGTTTGTCTCCTGCAGAAAGAACACCTTTCCCACGAAGATAAGCTTTTTATCTTTGAAAATTTCCGGGAAGACGCGGAGCACATCAATAGCAAGTCCGGTGCATTTTTTACTCCTTTTGGACTTGCCAACGATTTTACTCTCCAGATTCCGTGCCTATACGGAAAGACGATCAGAATTATCGACCTGTGTGCTGGAATCGGCGTACTGAGCTATGCGGCACAGCTGGAATGCAGTGACCGCAGCCGCTGCTATGCCGATATTACCTGTGTAGAACTGAATCCGCACTATGTTGAGGTTGGTAAAAAAGTTGTGCCAGAGGCCACATGGATATGCGCGGATGTTCTTGATCCCTTTCTGCCTGACCTCTTGGGCCAATTTGACTTCGCGATTGCAAATCCGCCGTTTGGCCGAATTGCAAACAATTACCGCAAAAGCTACATGAGCGGCGAATTTGAATACATGGTAATAGAGGCGGCCTCCCGTATTGCAAAGGAAGGTGCGTTCATAATACCGCAAATGAGCGCGCCATTCGTATATAGCGGAACGGAAGACCATCGCTGGCTTCAGGAAGGGCGTGCCAGAACATTTGAAAAAAGGACCGGGATTTTATTGGAGTTTAACCAAGGGATCGACACGGCCTACTATAAAAATGACTGGCATTGCACCGCGCCAATATGCGAAATCGTATGTTGTGACTTTGCAGGGACAGATACCTCTGCCGCCTAAAGGAGCAGGCGGTTTGTCCTCATGAACAACCAAGAAGCCGGTCCCTGTTCTGGGGCCTCACATAAACCGCTACAGGCCCGAAGGCACTGGCGGTTTTTCTCTATATGGAGGTGACGAATTTTGAATTTGCACGAAACGGAATATGGCCGCAGATTTTTTAATTCCCAGCTGCCTAATCTTATCAAGGCTCTGGAACGAATCGCCGAAAGTCTGTCTGCGCCCAAGCAGTCCTTATCAGCCGATTTTGTCGCTGACCCTGATTTTCTTCATGATCTCTACTATGGAGATTATGAGCCGAGCGTGTTCAAAACACAAAGCGAGCACCAGAAGCAGCTTAACCATAATGCTTCAATGGCAGAGGAACTCCTGCGCCAGAAAATGGGCAATTCCCCGGAAGCCATGGCCGCCTTTGAAGCGTACCAGCTTGCCGCCGGTGAGTGCAGCAGCATTGTGGCCGAGCAGGCTTTTGAGTCCGGTTTTCAGACCGCAGTACAAATGCTGGTAGCCGGGCTTATACCGCCTGAAAACAAATTTGCCGCTGAAGTTCCCCTTACCACGCAAGAGCTCCGGAAGATGGACGGGGAACAAGTATTTTGTCTTGATATGAATGAGGAAGTCAGGGTTGTGGCCCGCAAAAAAGGATTCATTCAAGTCACCAACGACAAAGAGATCCATCGCATAACAGGCTTGACCTTATACCGGCATCGGCCAAGTTGGTGCCAATAAAATTTTAAGAAATGCAATGGAGGACACAATATGAAACTTTCTGAAGACGAAGCAAAGAGATTTCTTGAGCGTCTTTGCCCTCTGCAGGAGACGGAACAGCAGCTTCTCTGCCCGCGGTGCGGCCGCAACGAATTATACTCCGGGCTGTATTTTTTCCTGAACAGTTTGAGCAGATACGCTCATGTATATATCTGCGAAAAGTGCTGGATGGATGAGGCTCTGCGGGAAATAGACGGCAATCCAGTTTCCCTGACCAGCTGGAACGCAGTTCTTCCTTTGTTTTGAGAGGCGAGATTCCTCCATCGGACAGCCCCTGCCAAGACACCAATGCGTCTGCTGGCCCCATGCAAACCGGAGAGATTCACAATAGCAGTCAGACTGTGTAAAGCAAAGTCTGACCTTTGTGAAAATTATGAGGCATTGAAAATTATGAAATATGGGGACTATCATCTGCCCAGTGGAGTAGACTTCTCTTCCATCACCTACGAGGATATTCGCTGGCAATATGGCGTATTCCGCTGTAACAGCACGGGCTCTGGCCGGGATAAAAAGGCGTTTTCCGTGGGACGGTGTAAAAACCAATCTTGGAGAAATTGAAGAAAAGGACTGGTGCAGGCTGGCGGAGGCTGTCATCGAACGCGATGGGGAGACACATCTGCTAAAGCATCTGATCCAATGGTGCAGCGAACACAATTATATCGGGGCATCAGCCGCTGAACTGCGAAAAGAAGCCCTTCAGCTACACATTGACCGGGTTTTCGACAATCCGCAATGGGGCGGCTACCTTCCTTTCAATAAGAGATACCGTCCAGAAGTCTGGCAAGCCGCTCATATCGTATATGTGCGGAACGAATGCTGCCATAAGATTTCCCCCGTTACACAAGAGCAGATCGACCATGCATACAACGGGACAATCCCCTGCCCACACTGCGGAAGATGGAGTGAATTCATCGTTTTGGGAATCCGGCTTCAGCCGGAGCCACTGGTTCCCTGCTTGAATTGTGATTGTCATGATCCTGATATGGGCTGTACCATGCCCAGCATTGATAAAAGTTACGCTTGCCCTTTGGTAAGCTGTGATGATGAGCAAACGGAGGTGCTGGATGAGTAGGTATCTGAAGCCGCGGGATCACGGCTATTTGATGGAGGCGGCAGCCTGTACAAAGGTGCTGGAAGATCTGCGCCGCATAGAAGCAAAATATGCCCGTGCGGTGGAGAGAGAAAGCGCCGCCCGGCAGGCTGAATTTGAGAAAGTGATGCAATACCACAGCGAGCGGGAACTCCAGGATGACTTCGGATGGGGTTTCATCACCGAGGCTCAATACGACCGGTACCGGCTTCTTTTTCAACAGGGGCAGGCTGCCATGGAGCAGCTGCCGCCGACAAAGAGCGAACTGGCTCTGCGCCTGGTGCGCCGCATCATGGCGGATATTGACGCAGATCGCCGGGAGTGGGAGTTTTCTGCACTCTCCCCGGAAGATCAACGAGCGGAACGGGCGCGGGCCGAGCAGTCGCAGAAAGAGTGGAAGCGAAAAGTCGCGGAGCTGAAACGGAAGCGCGGTATCATCGAGGCCGGCGAGGACATGGAGGAAGGGTGATCACCATTTCGCGTACAGTCTATCAAGGAGGATATGGATGATGAAAATCTTCAAAAGCCAAAAGCCTGCAGTTTGCGGTACTGCCAAGCGGCCCATCCGCCGTTGGCTGCTGCCGCCTAAAAAGCAGCAGGCATATCGCTTTTATTCCACTGCTCATTTTCATGTTTACGAGCGGTGCCGTCATTTTCGACGCGGATAATAAAGGCACATTTATTGATGAATCAAGGGGACTTGCTTTTTCCCCTTCAAGGGAGGAATGGACTATGATTTATAAGAAACCGGGTGAGAAATTCTCACATGAGAACATCACCTACACAGTAGGCAGCCGCGTCCTCGCCAATGAAGCGAGTGAGTACAGCGGGCTCTTCGGGCGCATCCTTGAAATTCGCACGGATGATGACCGGGAAACTGAAAATGATACGCCGGACATCTATTGTAAATTTGACCCGCCGTGCCTTTCCGCTGCCCGCCGCGCACTGGAGCAGACTTTTTCTGAACTCTATGGTGCGCCAAAGCGTGTGGAGGATTTAGGGCTGGAACTGGTCATCATGGCGCCTGAAATGTTGACGCCTCTGGCCGTTCCCGAGCAAGCGTATCCCCAAGGTACGCTTTATGTCGTCGTCTCGCACTGGGCCACTGACGGGGAATTTGGCTCTTATGAGGCTCCGTTCACTAATTTAATGGATGCCCAGCGGCAATTTCATGACGATCTGAAAAACGAACTGGAGAGCGGCTGCATTGAGAAATGGCGTGAAAAGAGTCAGTTTGCAGAGGAAGAAACCGCAGAAAGCTATGAGTGCTATCTGGATGGAGAATACTGCGAAAACCACTTTTACCTCTCCATTGAAAAACGGCCTCTGCCGCTGGCTCCTGAATTTATACGCACCGTGGCGGCAGCCTATGAAGATGAGTGCGCACGGGAGGATTTTCTTGATAAAGCTCAAGCTTTGCCGGAGTATCTGGCTCTGACAGAAGATCAGAAAAAACAACTGCTGCACAATGCGGACATCAAGGGGCGCATCAGCCACTACCTGGATCTCTGCGATACCTATTGGGAGTGTTACTGGGATGCAGTATCCAAGGCCGCACAGGATATTTTACAGGATGATCAGCAGGCATCCTCACAAAAATAGGACGCTGGTGATTTCTGTTGTGAAATGGAGGAAAAAACTATGGACGAAAAAGAATTACGCAAGGCACTTGAAATTCATTTGGATACCCTTCGGAGAAATCTGGAAGTCGTATCGCTGGAAGTGCTGAAAACAAAGTACCAAAAACCTTATGAAGAACTGCGGGGGCAAATCTGCAAAGCGGCCACCGAATACACCCGTCATGTAGCTCTATGTGATATTCGTATCCGGCGCAGCCTGTTTGACGAGGCCAAAACCTACATTGATGCAGCGATTCAGCAAACACAGTGCCTGAAAAAGATTTCCGAGGCTGCTTTTCAGCGGCAGGATATGGACGAAATTGCGGCCCTGGCTCATACCTTACGAGAGGAAATTGAAAAATCTCTTCACTATTTCTATCTCGATCATATGTGCCTGCTCGTTACCCGCGAGTGCATCGACGATCCCAATAAGGTCCCGGAGATTTACAACAAGGCAACTTCTTGTGTTTGGCGCGATGGTACGTGGCTGTTAATGGAAGATACCGAAACGGCCATTTTACTTTCCGCTCCCATCATCAACGAGCTGCCTCCCGCAGAAGCTGCCGCATAGATGATACAGCACTCCCTCAAAGACGATTGGTTCCCGTGGCCTTCTTCAATTAAACATCCTACTCGTTGCATTTGCACATGATATGTAGTATAATTGTAGTGCAAGGAGGTCGATTATATGGATACCAATATGACATTTAGAATAGATAGTCAGGTCAAAGCGCAAATGGCCGCCATCTGCGAGCAGCTGGGCATATCCACATCCACCGCATTCAACATTTTTGCAAATGCCTTTGTCCGCAATAATGGAATGCCGTTTCCTTTAACTCTTAACACACCATCTGCGGAAATTTCAAGGGAGCAGATGTTGGCGGATACCGATGCGGTTTTAAGTTCTTTCGCTGATGACTATAAGAGGATGGCGGAATGATTTGGGTGACGGTTGAAGATGTTATCGCCGTCCATAGCAGGATCATCAAAGCTTCAGGTGGTTTGGACGGTATTCGGGACCGAAATAGTCTGGAAGCCGCAGTCAATGCTCCGTTGCAAACCTTTGCCGGTTTTGATCTTTTTGAAACGGACCTTGCGAAAATAGCCAGAATAGGGTTTGGACTGGCCTCCAATCATGCCTTTCTTGATGGTAACAAACGGATTGGCGCAATGATGACGCAGTTGCTGCTGAAATGGAACGGCTATGTTCTTGAACTGAAGCCCGGTGAACTTGCGGATATGTTTATCTCTATTGCAAATGGCAGTGCGGGAGAACACGAGCTGCAAGCATGGATCATTCAGCACCTAAAAGATTTTTCTGATTGATCTGCCAGTATTGTATCATTGATACTTTCAATGTTGCTCCACAGAAATAAAACTTTACACTTTTTCTTATTTGACAAACGCCTTGCTATTTGGCAAGGGACACTATCACAAAGGGATCGACAAGCAGCGCATTTGCTGTTTGCCGGTCCCTTGTTTTTTAAGGAGGTTACCCTGATGAAACAAGAACAACAGGTGCATATTCAAAAATCCAAAGACGCCCTCTCCTACTATCGCCAAATGCAGAGATTATATGCTGCCAGCTGCGGCGGCTATCTCGGCATCCGCGAATGCGACGATACCTACAACGACTGGAACCGCAAAATCATCAATGCCTACCGGGAACGCTATGGTGCCGCCTATTTAGGCCGTATCAACTACAGTGGGAACCAGAGACAGCGGATTGCTGATGGTACTGAAAGCGTCTTTGAAGCCTATACCGGGCAGCCGCTCTATAACTTTTGCTGTGATTTCTGTGTATCAGTTCCAGACCGTACACTGGAAGAATTGATTCGGCGCTGGAATAATGCAGCTGTCCCCCTCTCCGAAAAGAAGGTTGATACCATCATGGACCGTATTCAGACCTTATGCGGCCAGACTTTCATCTGGTATTAACAGAAAGGGCGGTAACCGATGAACTATATCATCTATGGGAAGAAAATTGGAGACCGCTGTTATGGCGCTATAAATTTGCATGAAGGAAAAGTTGGAGTCGGCCTGGTTTATGCTACTCTGATTCCGGATTGTGGCCGCGCCAAGATGTATGCTGACAAGCTGGCTGAGATGGTGCCCGGTTTTATCTTCCAAGTTCGCGGCGCCGGCACTCGCAAGGTCTACTATGAAAAGGCCGGCAAGCCGGAGGAACCGGTATGAGCGCCGGGGCGTCTTCTTTTCTTCTCTGGCTCCGGGAGGTCGTTCAGCCACAAGCAGACCCCCGTTCCGGGAATGCCGCGGCGCTGGATGATTTCTCGCCGGATGGAATGCGGGAATATTGCTATCCCAAGGAGTTTACGGTGTCCGGCGATGCCTATATGTGGTCGGTTTCAAGCGCCCACACAAAAGGGCGGCATCTCTGCACCCACTACGAAATTTGGTTTTTCGGGCCAGCGTTTGGCTCTGGTCAGAGAATCGCCACCGGCAGTCCTACCAAAGCCAAAATACGGCGCGGTCTAAGAAAAATCTATGATTATTACTACGGAGGAAACTCGAATGAAAACGATCCAGCTCACTTTTCTGTTTGAAGACACAGGCTTCTGCAAGGATGTGTTCCAATCTGTAAACCAACCCTATTACTACTGCAACCGTGATACGGTTGATGGCACATGGTACACTTCTACCCCGGATGATTATCAAAATGATTGCCGCATCCGAAAGGATGTTATCATCGAGATCATCTCGGATGGGCAGGTGATTGCTCTTGATGGAAACGGGGACTTCGAGGGGAAAAAACCATTCATCCCCTTCTATACCTTTAGGGAACAACTGGCACAAGCGTTCTTGAATAAACACCCGGGGCTCCACAGTTATGAAGATATGAAACAAAAGCTTCTGTTCCTGCCGGGCGGAGAGCCTTACTCTGACCCGAGCAGCTGTCAGGATAACTGGATTTTTGCCCTTGATTTTGGGAATGAAACCGAACAGGTCCTGGAATCTGCCGACTGGATGGGCCGGGAGTATCACATTCTTGCCGTCCAGTACACGCACAAACCCACTGGCTTTGTATTTACAAATTATCGTTTTCGGGCGGCTGTTCTCCCACCGAGGGCTTCCAGCCATGATCTTTTGCTTTATGATTGGCACGAAGACCGTTGAAGGAGGATCGTTTGTGGGAGTATTGCTGATCCGAGAATTGAATGTTGATGGCTGCGGCGACTTTGCTGATGTACTGGTCCAAACTGACCAGCCGGTAACGCCAGAACAGATGAAAGAGCTGCACCACGAGCTGACACGCCTTAACAACGAACAGGAGTGCCCAGATACGGATGATGTGGTGGAAGAAGCCGTGAAAACACTTTGGGCGAGACGGCCCGGTGTATCGGCTATGCCCTGCTGGAATATGGCGGGGCCGGCCGTCACTGCGATGAAAATTTTCATTGACTGCCTTCGCCGAGTTATCGACAAGCATTTACATCAAATCAAAAAGGAGAATCACCATGAATATATTGCATGACAAATCTTCTGTCAAAAGTTCCAGCGCAAAATGGATTGACCGGGGTTATGCCCGGGAAGATGTCCATTCGCTTAGACTCCAATATGTCTACACCCCGGAGCAGCGGGAGGCAAACCGTCAGATTTGCGATGACGGCCCTGACGAGGCGCACCGCAGGATCAAACAGGCAGCTGAGTCAAAAAACGCTGTGATGGCCTCTGTCATGGCGGCCATTGCCAGGGAGTTTATCTGCTATCAGTATGAAGCTGAAGATCCGGCGCCTTATGGAAGTTCCCGTTGGGAATTGTTTTCTGGTGCAACGACTTCAGCAATACGCTTCACGGCTATGGATTGTCTGGGCGGGATTACTCCTATTTCACACTGTCCTTCAACTCTGCCCAAACAGTGGAACAGCGGGTAGCAGTCTGCGGGCGCGTCCTGCAGTTTTAGAAACCCGCTTTCATTCAAACCCTAATCTTGAGGTTGCGGTGCAGTACACCACATGGTACGACAAAGGAAAGATTAAAGCGGACGCCAAAAAGTGCAGCATCTTCTGGATGGCCGCCAATATACCTACGCCTCCAAGGAAGGTAAGTTCATTGTGGAGAACGGGCAGCTTCTCTTCCACCCCAAGTATGCCAAAAAATATAACTACCGTGTGGACGATTCTGATATTCTCGCTGTATGCTGGGAACTGGATCTGACACCCAACATCAGTACAGTTCCAGCCCCAAAAACCAATGCCGGCCATGGGTAGGCAAGGGCCGCTTACTTTCCCTTATGAAAAGTATGGCTCTGTCCATCCTATCCAGTTAAAGGTATCCGCCTATATGGACGGCAACCTGGCGATTGCCATGCACACATGGGAAAACGGCTATGCGGAGCCCTGGGCCTCTCTGACGGTCAATCTGGACGGGGAACGGGGGAAAGACTGCGCGTTCATCGATACCAATGGCGACGCCGATTTCCCGGTCTGGCTGATCCGCCACGGATTGGCTATTCCTACCGGGGCAACGCAGCGCAGTGGTTACTGTGAGTATCCAGAGTACCGCTTCCGGGCAGACCGCCTGCGTGAACTGGACCCGGAGGGGTACGCTGAATATCTATCATTGCAGGAAGGGAGGCGCAGCGCATGAAGTACAAGGAAGTCTATTTGGCGCTAAACCAACGCAAATTAGATGCTCCGGGCTTCCACTACTCTGATTACAGCGGGTGGCGGGCTGCCAATCAGTCTTATATGACCCGCCAGCGCCCGCTCTGGATTGTGGCAGAAGACCCGGCTGCTGGCAGACGGATGTGGATCTGCCACGACGGCTCTGCGTTGAGTGTCACCATCTGCAAAATGAATTCAGAAGGGCATAACTGTGGCGTCAGTCATCGCCTCCCCTGCAAAAACCGCACGGAACTGGCTGCAACTCTGCGAACTCTTTTTTCGATGAGCGAATCTGTTGCATAGATTGAACAATTTATGAAGCAGGGGGAAGACCTCGATATAATTTTGAACATAAATTCAAAGTCAGGAGACATTACCATGAAAATCAAATTATACCCCAAAGAATTACTGGAAGCCGCTTGGAAGCAAGACAAAAAGCTTTATGCTCATGGCGATGCAGCGGCCCCTCCCAAATGCCTGCGGTGTGGCTCTCCTCTGGCAGCCCACCTGATGGTCAATGCCCTCAGCCGCTATGCGGATGTGCAGATCTGTGAAGCCTGCGGCATGGATGAGGCCCTTCGGGATGCCGCCCATACGCCCCTGCCCCTTGCGGAGTGGGATGCCGTCAAGTCTGGACATCTGAAGAAAAGCGTAGCAAAGTCCACCTGTTATCTGGTGCAGACCTGCACTTTTTCAGAGGTGTTCAAGCACACCTACAAGCCTCCGATGCAGCTCATTGAACGCCCTGTCAGCGAGCTTGCCTATTCCCGTTCGGATTATGATGGATGCCGCTGGTGGACAACCTGGCACAATGAGAGCGGCCAAAAAGACGCCGCCAGAGCTGGTAAAGGAGATCGATGAGTTTCAAAATGCCCTGTTCAAGTTGCCGGCCTTTAAGACACTGGAGACCATGAAACGCTTCTGCCAATATGCCGAGGCTACCAGTGATCCTACTGAATTTAACCTCTATTCTGAAACGGCACATTTGTACATCCGGATTCGGCTGATCACTCGGTTTCGGGATTACAACGCCTATATCTACTACTATGATAAGGCTGCCGCTGGAGAGGAGCAATAAAATTGCAATAAGCATTTTGCAGAGATTCTTTTCGGAGCGGTCTGGCAAAAAGGAAATTGTGGTAGGGTAAGTTTTACCGCAGTGTGGCCTCACCTTTTCGTAAAGGTGAGGCCCATAGGTTATATCGGAATAAGCGCACAGCAGCATCCAACTACTGCTGTGCGCTTATTTTTTCCCTCTTAGTACATCCTGCTTGAATCCACGGGAAAGGCCCCGAGATCAAAAGGTCTCGGAGCCTTTCTCATAAATTCAAATTCGGAACAGTTTGATGGCTCGCATCAATGTAATGCACTGCTCCTGGTATAGATCCTCATCCAGCCGGCCGTCAATTACAGAATACTTGAGCAGTAAGGGCCGATACATATTCAAAATATCGGTAATTGACTCCAGATCACCTTCCTTTTGCCTGAAACAACAGTTGTTCAAATATCATGTTTTTCCACCCCCTCAATACTTTTTCTCAACTTTTGAACAGCACGGTAATAGACTGCGGCTGCACCTTTATAAGTCAGGCCCAGTCTTACACCAATCAAGTCAAAAGGGCATTTGTCCAAAACATGCGACAGGAACACATACCGCTCGCGTTCATTCAGCCGCTTGAGTGCATAGAAGAGCGCATTACTTTCAATCACATCCCATAGAGGAAGGTGCTCTGTAACCTCTTGTTCCAAAGTCTGTCCTGTGGTATAGGTTGTATCGGTCAGTATTTCACTGTTGCTGTATTGGTTGAGTGTATTCAGGTAATCGCGCCGTGTGCGTTTTACTGCCTGGATTAAGTAACCTGTAAATCTGATCTGCAGTTCTTCCTCTATTTGTCCATTATTTCGATACCGCATGGTCTTGTCCTCCAAATCGTTCAAGAATTTTTGGGAATCTTGAACATTTGGAGGGGACCGGCACCGAACTAATGGGCGTCTTCGTGTTCTATATAAAACAACACAGCCGACCACACACCACAAAGGTGAGCAATCGGCTGTGTGATACACATAAAGAAGTCCGTCACGACTTCCGACGCCCGCAGGAGGAGGCTTGTCACTTGTCTTGTGATGTTCCCGCCCTGTCCTCCGAAAAGGGCGGCAGAAGAACCATATTCGATAGTAAACTGTGTGTCGAAATGTAAGCAGATGGGCGACGAACCTTTTTATGTGCATGGGTTTCAAATTCTCCATGCGCATTTGGCTCCTTGCCATCTGAACCGCACTTTGCACACGAACCTGCATTGTCCATTAGGGTGGGCTGCAGGTCTGCCAATGATCCAGGTTCAGTAATTCGATTTTTTTGTAGAATTTTGTCGGGAATTAAAAGAAAAGGCGGCCTCATTCATTTAAGAATAAGACCGCCTAACGCAACTTAAAATTCCCTCTGCTATTTCGATTTTTAGTTTTCATACACATTCCCCCCGTTTTCGAAAGTTGCCTATATGGTTAGAATTTATCTCCATTGTATTCGGTAAATCTGACCAAATTCTGACTAAGTTTTCACTTTTTCCATTTTAATTCCAATTTTCAACACGGCAAAAGGGAGCAGCCTTCATTGATCAACAAAGGCCGCTCCCTTTTACTTCTACTTCTCAAAGCGATAACCGTATCCGTGTACCGTTTGAATCGCATTGATATTTAGTTTTTTCCGTATCTTGTAGATCCTGCTGGTAACGCTTTCAAGGCCAGAGGCAAAATCATTGGGCATTGCATACTGGTAAAGCTGCTCCCGGGTAAAAGTCCAGCCGGGGTGTAAGGCCAGATAATATAAAATATTGAACTCCATTGTAGTTAACTCCACAACTTGTTCATTTACATAGACCCTGCGTTGGTTTGGGTCAATACGCAAATTCCCATATTGCAGTACAGCTACCCCCGTCAACAGCCTCACCTCCCGCGACTATTTCTTTTTGTCCATACTTTGCTTTAGATGCCGAAAGCTATTCTCGCTAATCACATGTTCCATGCAGCAGGCCTCCTGTTCCGCTGTTTTTGGATCGACACCCGCCTCCGTCAACAAGCGGGTAAAGAAGCAGTGTTTCTCATAGGTCTGCTCGGCTACCTCGCAGCCCACATCAGTCAGGCGGAGAAAGAAGTCCCCGTCCATGGTGAGGAAACCGCCCTTTTTTAAGGTTGCTACTGCGTGGCATACACTGGGTTTAGACACCCCCATGTGCCGGGCCACATCCACGGAGCGCACCATGCCTTTCTCTTTCTGGAGCATCAATATAGCTTCCAAGTAGTCCTCGCCGGACTGGTGCAACGACAAACAAATCTGCCCCCTTTCCTTTGGAAACACATCCTTTGACAAGGAGCCGGTCTTAGCAGGCCGGCTCCTTGTCTCATATTCTGATAGTCCATCACTCCGCTGGCTGGATCAGCCGCACATCAAAGAACATGGGCGTGCTGGAAAAATCATAGCCCGCGATCTTGTCCGTGTTGTAGACAATCATATCCTTGACGAACAGCAGGGGCAGATCCAACACATTGTCGTTGTCGAAGTTCAGCAGTTCATCGAAAATCTCCTGAACCCTGGCACTGTCATCCGTAGTCTGGAACTCCTCAATCAGAGACAGAAACTCGTCGCTGCCTTCCACAGCGGGGAGACTGGGCACATGGGGAGAGCGGGACAGCATGGGAATGAAGTAGTTGTGAGGACTGGTATAGGGCTGCTCGGTGTTCCACATGATGAGGTCATAGTTTCCGGCAACGCCTTCCTGCCACCAGGTCATCATCTCCTGGCCTTCCGTCTCCACATTGATCCCTACCGCCGCCAGCTGGCTCTTGACCGCCGTAGCCAGGGACTTATTCAGCGCGTCCCCGGAGTCATAGGTGTACTTCAAAGACAGTGCCTGCCCATCCTTTTCCCGAATACCGGTGGACTCATTCAGTACCCACCCGGCTTCATCCAGGAGCGCATTGGCTTTTTCAGGGTCGTAGGTACGGACCACATTCAGCTCCACATCCGTATAGGGGATGCCGTCGGGGAACAGGTGGTCGGCGGGAGTTTCCTCGCCATAGGTCAGCCCTTCAGAAAGGGTTTCCTTGTCGATGGCGTAGGCTACGGCTTCGCGCACTTTCAAATCGGACAGAACGCCGGAGGCGTTGAGCACCAGGTTGCGGGTCTTGGAATCGCTCTCCGCCACCGCGCCGGCGATATTGGGGAGGGAGGTGGCCTGCTGATAGTCATCCCAAGTCAGAAGTGCGCTGCCGTAGATCAGGTCGATCTCACCGCTCTGGAGCGCCTGAAGCCGGGCGGAGGCGTCGGGAATGTACTTGACAATGACTTCATCATAGTAGGGCTGTTCTCCCCAGTAGTTCTCGTTGCGGACAAAGCGGACATAATCGCCGTCCACAATCTCCTCATACACATAGGGGCCGGTGCCCACCACGCCGTTCATGGACTGGTAGTTTCCCCTCCTCCAATACGGCGGGAGATACCAGGACCATGGTTTCTGGATAGCAGAAGTCCATTAGATAGGCGAAGTAGGCACCGGGATAGTGGAATGTCACCGTGTACTCGTCCACGACCTCAATGCTCTCCACCTTGGCCACGGCGGAGATGTTGCTGAAATTGGGATTGGGGTGTGCAAACTCAAAGTCTGTCTTGACCGCCTCCGCATTGAACGGCGTTCCGTCGTGGAAAGTAACTCCTTCTTTCAGGTGGAAGGTCAGCGCCTTCCCGCCATCAGAAAACTCCCAGCTCTCCGCCAGGCAGGGGACGACCTCCCCGTTTTCATAGTTGACAAGGCCCTCATAGCAGAGCTTTGTGCCGATGTTATTCTGCACATCCATGTTGAGGGGGTAGAGGGTGTTCAGCTCCGCGCTGACCGCAGTGGTCAGGATCTTGGGCTCCTCCGCCGTCTGGCTGGAGGACGGTTCCTGCGAGGTGGAGGGCGTCTCATTTCCACCGCAGCCTGCCAGTGCGCCGCAGAGCAGTGCGCCGCACAGGGCAAGAGAAAGCAATCTCTTTTTCATGGGTTTCTTCCTTTCATTACTGTTTTATGCCAACACGGACAATCTGTCCGGCTTGCATCGTGAGAATGGTGTCGGACAGGCGGTAGGCGCTGTCCATATCGTGGGTAATAAGCAAAAAAGCACAGTCGAACTCCCGATGGTATTGTTCCAGGACACGCATGACGGCATCGGCGGAGATCAAATCCAAACCACTGAGCACTTCATCCAGAATGAGATACTTGGGGCGGATGGACATGGCCCGCACCAGGGAGAGCCGCCGCTGCTCCCCGCCGGATAACTGCCGGGCGGGGACATCCAAAAGCCGCTCCTCCATGTGGGTCAGTTCCATGAGTTCGCCAATGCGCTCCCGGCGCTGCCGCTTTGAGAGGCAGGTCAGATTGACCATCGCCTCCTCCACATTGCTGCGGACAGAGCGCATGGGATTCAGCGTCCCGCTGGCGTCCTGAAAGACCGCCTGGAGTTTTGTACGCCGCTTTCTCCAATTCTCGGCGTTCCAGCCGGAGGTGTCCTCTCCATCCAGGGAGATCGTCCCCTGATCCGGTGGCTCCATGCCGACCAGCAGGCGGGCCAGGGTGCTTTTCCCGGAGCCGGACTCTCCCACCAGTGAGGTGAAGGAACCGGGCTCCAGGTGAAGGGACACATCCCGGAGCGCGGCAAAGGAGAGCCCATGCGCGCCGGCGTAGGTTTTGCTGATGTGCTCGGCAATCAGTCCGTCCATGTCCATCCCTCCCTGTTCACCGGGCGGTTTGCCGCGGCATATTCCTTGGTCCACGCCTGCTTTGGGTGTTCCAAAAGTTCCTGCATCGTCCCCTGTTCGGTCAGCATCCCGTGTTCCATCACATAGACCGTCCCGCAGAGGGCGCGGAGTGCGGCAACATCGTGGGAGATAAACAAGATGCCAGCGCTTTCCCGCTGCTGTTCCAGAAGCTCCAGCAAAAGCGTCCGATTTTCCGCATCCAGTGCGGAGGTGGGCTCGTCGGCTAAAATGTATCTGGGATGCAGGGCCAGCAGCAGGGCGGCCGCCGCCCGTTGCAGCATCCCGCCGGAGAGCTGGGCAGGGTAGCTGTTGAGCACCCGCCGGGGCTGGGACAATCCCAAATCCGCCAAAAGCGTTTCCGCCCGCTCCAGCGATGTTTTCCCGGAGACGCCTGTCCTCAACCGCAGGGTCTCCTCCATTTGCCGCCCCAGCTTGAGCCTGGGGTCAAAGGCGGTCATTGGGTTTTGCGGGATAAAGCCCAGGGTCGTTCCGCACAGCTCCCGACGCTTCCGAGGGGACAGGGCCCATAGCGATTGTCCGTCCACCTGGATCGTACCGCCGCTGACCTGGCAGCCGCCGCTTAAAATGCCGAGCAGGGCCTTGAGCAGCGTGGTCTTGCCCGCTCCGCTCTGCCCGGTCAGGCCCACAGCCTCTCCGGTCTCGAGTTGAAAAGAGATCTGCTTCAAAAGCTGGGCGCCGTTCCGGGCCGTTACAGATAAGTTTTGTACCTCAAGCACGAGCGGACACCCTCCTTTCGATCCAGCGCCCCAGCGTATGGAATGCCATGGTACACACCACGATCATCAAAACCGGGTACAGCGTGAGGCCGGGATAAGAGAGCAGATAGTGGTGCGTCTCCGACACCATGCTGCCCCAGTCCACTACATTGTCGCCCATGCCCAAGCCAATGAATGAAAAGCTGACGATGGACAGCGTCATATCCGCGCAGGAGAGGCAGATAAAGTGAAGGACATCCCAGACCAGATTGGGGAGGATATGGACAAACAGGATGCGGCGCGGCCTTGCACCGGAGGCCACCGCGCACATCACATAGGCTTTCCCCTGCTCAATCCCGGTCCGTGTCTGGACCAGCTTGATGACCCGCAGCATCAGGGAGGCCGACACCGCCACTACCATAGTGAACACGCTGTTGCCCCAGGCGGCAATAAAAATGATCAGGTAAGCGATGGGCGGGATTGCGGTGACCGCATTCAGTACCCCCTCCAAAATCAGGTTTTTGCCGTTCTTTCCGCCGCCCATGAGCAGGCCGGCCAGCGTTCCCAACACGGAAACCGTGACGGAGCCCACCAGGACGATCCCCAGTGTGGTCCGTCCGCCATAGAGCAGGCGGGACAGCACACATCGCCCCAGATTGTCCGTGCCGAGAGGGAACTCCGAACAGGGGGATAGAAATTTCTTGGTCAGATCCACCAGATCGGGATCATTGGGGGCGAGCAGGAATCCAAAAGCACAGACGCAGAGTACCAGAAGCGGCAGAATCAGCCCAGCCTTTGCCACAAAAGAATGTTTTCTCATGCCCGGCCTCCCACGGCCCGCATATCGCTTCTCAGGCCATATTGTAAAAGCTCCGCCGCTGTGTCCAAAAGCACCAGTGTCAGCGCCAACACCAGAACTGCGGCGTGGATCACCGGCGAGTCCCGCTTTACCACCGCGTCAATGATCAGGTAGCCCAGCCCGGACAGGGAGAACACCCGCTCTACAATGGCTGCATTGGCAAGGCACAGCCCCAGCATCTGGGCGAAGCTGGGTAAGAGGTCCACCACGGCGTGGGGGAATGCGTGAAACAGAAGGATGCGCCCTTCCCTCAGTCCGCGGCACCGTAAGTACATGGCATAGTCCTGCTCCATTTCTCGTTCCAAAGAGGCCGCCAGCATCTGCCCATAGAAGCAGATCCCCAGGACCGACAGGCAGAGCGCCACCGGAAAGTAGCGAGCAAAACCGCTGTTCCCCGAGACGCTGATCCAGCCCAGCCGCACCGCAAACAGGTCGATGAAAGCAGTCCCCAGATAGAAGCCGGGCACGGAAATGCCGATCATGGTCAGGAATGAGAGAATCATGCCTCCGGCTTTCTGCCGCCAGAGATACCCCAGCATCCCCACCCCCAGGACCCCAAGGGACATGATTACAGCGGAATAGGCCACCACCGTCAGTGTAACGGGTACTGTTTTCGCCAATTCCTCCGTCACCGGGTTTCCTGTCCCCAGGGAAATACCGAAGTCCATGTGGAGCGCGTCCACCACCCAATCGAAATACTGCACCGGCAGCGGCTTGTCCAGGCCCAGCATGACGCGTGCTTCGTCGATCTGCTCCTGGGTGACGACGGCGGAATTGCGCTTCACATACGCTGTGGCCGGATCAATGGGAGAGAGGCGCATCAGCAGAAAAGAAAGAAGCGTGACCGCAAACAAGGTCAGCAGGACGACAACAGCCCGCCGAATGAGATAGCGTCTGGTCCGCTGTGCCATAAGATCACCTCCAAAAGTTAGTTACTGCTAATCATCTGCCAAGGAAAAAGCGCACCGAACTCGATGCGCTTTCTGGCAGATACCCCCGCGTACAAGGGCATTATAGACGATTTTCTGTTGTTTCACCACTCCCGCAGGACGCTGTCTGCTCCTATCAGACAAAAAGTTTTTCGGTACTCCGTTGGGGTGTGCCCTGTGTACTGCCGGAACACCTCGGAAAACTTACTGGCGTTCTGGTACCCCACCTTGCCGGCGATTTCCGTCACATCCAGCTTCGTTTCCCGCAGAAGCCCTGCCGCTGTGTGCATACGGTAGGCTTGCAGATAAGCATTGATGGTGGTTCCGTACACCTCCTTGAAGCACTTTTTCATGGAGGTCAGCGGAAAGGAAAAGGTCTGGGAGAGTTCTTGCAGGGTAATGCGGCGATCCAGGTGCTCTACCAGATACTGCCGGACTGATTTAATCTGTTCCACCTGGGTCCGGTCTACATACGGCCGTTCTTCTCCGCGTGCCGTGATCTCCGGGGAGCCGAGGAAGAGGAACAGCTCCATCACCTTGAGCTTGAAATAGCCTGCCCGCAGATTTTCCGGCGCATGGTAAAGTTCAGAGAAAATGTGCTGAATGGACTCAGTGGCCCGCATGATGAAGCAGGAGTTGCGGGCGCACAGACGGTCCCGCATGGCGAAGAGGTCGCAGTACAGCCCTTCACCCAACGCCTCCGATACCTGACGCAGCACTCTGTCCGCCACCGGAATATCCACCGCGATGGTGATGCCGTGGTAGTGGGACAGGGGGAACCAGGTCTCGCGGGTCCGGTTGGTCATGACATTGACGGCCAGATCACCCTCTCCCAGATAGACTGCGCTCCCATCTGAAAATTCACACTCAAACCGGCCAAGCCGGCAGTGATTGATCTCCAGCAGGTCGGCCCGGGGGTCCTCCCGGTGCGCCACTCCGCAGGACATATGAATATCATCATAGAGCAATTCGATTCCGGGGAACACTGGGTAGCGGGTAATGACGCCCTCTCCGGTTTCGTTTTCCATCTTGTAGACAGAACAATTCTCTCCCTGAATGATAGTTTGAGCCGCCTCCCCCTGCAGAACCTGGGTTTTAATCAGCTCCTCGTCCGCAAAGCGGACATGATTCAAGCCGGCTCGTTTCTCTTGGCTGTACTCCATCAACCACATCACCTCCTCTGACGCGCTACAAAAAATATACCCCGGCGCTCCTGTGTTAAGTTCGCTTGGGATTTTGGGGAAACCATCCCCGCTCTACCCGCCGTGCCTGTTCTTTCAGTTCCCGGATGCTCCAAAGAAAAGCCACGCCCACAAGTCCCAAAAGAATAGAGAGCAGCCCATGTGCAAACAGCGCCAAACCCAGGCAGATCAGCCCGCACAGGAGAAACAGCGGCCAAATCTTTTGAGAAAAGTGGTATTCACACCAGATTACCAGCGGATGAAAGGCTCCAATCACCAGCAGAGAGGCCGCTCCGACTGCGATCCCCTCAAAATTCAATTCCATAGAAGTCCCTCCCCAGCCCATGATACAACGGAGTCCGGCAGGCAGATAAGCCGCCGCATCAAGCCTCCAGCTTCCAACTGTTGGCCTTGGCCCGGACATGAACAAAGTCGGCATACAGGCCAGGTTGGGCGATCAGTTCCTCATGAGTACCCCGCTGGACAATGTGCCCGCCATTGAGGACCAGGATCTGGTCGGCATTGCGCACCGTTTTCAGCCGGTGAGCGATTAGAATCAGGGTTTTTCCCTTTGTCAGAGAGGAGATCGCGGCCTGGAGTTCCGCTTCATTCTCGGGGTCTACGCTGGCCGTGGCCTCGTCCAGAATTACGATGGGCGCATCCTTGAGCATGGCCCGGGCGATGGAGATACGCTGTTTCTCGCCCCCGGAGAGGGAGCCGCCGCCCTCTCCCAATACCGTGTCGTAGCCATCCGGCAGGGCCATGATAAAATCGTGGCAGCAGGCGGCCTTGGCAGCGGCCACCACCTGCTCATGGGCGGCGTCCGGGCGGCCGAACTTGATGTTGTTCTCCACCGTGTCGTTGAAGAGATATACCGACTGAAACACCATAGAGATGTTTTTCATCAGGCTGTCCAGCTTGTACTCCCGCACATCATGGCCGCCCACGATGATCCTGCCGCCCTGAACATCCCAGAAGCGGGCGATAAGATTGCACAGAGTGGTCTTGCCGCCGCCGGAGGGGCCTACCACAGCGGTGGTGCTGCCGGCGGGGACTGTAAGGCTCACATGATCCAGGATAGTCCGCTCCCCATAGGAAAAAGAGACATCCTCAAACTGAACAGAAGCATCCTCCGGTTGGAGTTCCGCCCCGTCAATGTCCATCACCGGCGTATCGTCGATGGAGTTGGCCTTATCCATAGAGGCGCCCAGCATCTGTAGATTGTCTGCCATATTGCCGGCGCTCTCCAGCTCCGCGTAAAGCATGAAAGAGGCAACAAGCATCAGCAGGCACCGGGTCAGAGGCAGGCTCCCGCCGGAATAGAGCACCAGGGCGCACACAGCCAGCGCCACGGCGAACACCCGCACCGTAATCTGCCGCAGGCCCATCCAGGGGGCTACGGAGTGTTCCAGCCCCAGGGCCTTTTCACAGCTTTCATCCACGGTTTTCTGCACAGCCTGGCCGCTGTCCTTATCTAAGCCGTAAGCCTTTACCACACTCATGCCCTGGATGTACTCCAGCACCGCCTCCACCAGCTTCATCTGGGCGTGCTGGCGGGCAGGCCCCGTCTTGAGCAGAGACCGCTGGCTCAGTTCCGCAACCAGCAGATAGGCAAGAATCCCCCCGATAGCCAGCAGGCCGAGCCGCCAGTCTACAAGCAGGATTGCCAGACTCATGGCCAGAGTGTTGAGAAACCCGCCGATGACGCTGACCAGGCAGCGGGCGGCGTTATTCTCCACATCTCCCAGTGTGGTGGTGACTACGGCGGTAATGTTGCCCAAGGAGTTGTCATTGAAGTAGCCCATGGGGATGTAGCGCAGCCGATCTCCGATATGGACCCGTTTTTCTGCCACCATGAAGTAGCCCGTCTCTGTCTCCGCATTGGTGGACCAGTAGGAGCAGGCGGTCCGTCCCGCTACAGAGACCAGCATGACGCCGATCACCGGCCATATGCTCAAGCTCGCGCCGGCCACCAGGATCTCCAGGGTCAGCATCAGGGCCCAGAACTGGAACGCGGTGAACACAGCCCCCAGGAAAGCCACGAGCATGGATTTTTTCAAAAGCCCCCTGCGGCTGCCCGCAAAGGCGGAAATTTTCCGAAGTACGCTGAACATCTCTTATTCCTCCTCTCCGTCCCGGACGCCCAGATAGGACTGCCACATTTGCCGGTACAGCGGGCAGGAGGCCAGCAGCTCCTCCTGCTTCCCCTGAGCAACGATTCGGCCATCTTCCACCACAACGATGTTGTCCGCGCCGGCCACCGTGCCCAGCCGGTGGGCAATGACGATCAGCGTCTTACCCTCCGTCAGACGGGAGATGGCCTGCTGGATGACCGCTTCATTCTCCGGGTCGATGCTGGCGGTAGCTTCATCGAGAATGACGATGGGCGCATCCTTCAGCATGGCGCGGGCAATGGAAATGCGCTGCTTTTCGCCGCCGGAAAGGTGGCCGCCGCCCCCGCCGCAGATGGTGTCGTAGCCCTGATCTAGTTGGCGGATGAAATCATCGCACCCGGCCGCCTTGGCTACCGCCTCGACTTCCGCATCGGTGGCGTTCAGGCGGCCCATGCGGATGTTGTCCCGCACCGTGCGGTCAAAGAGATAGTTGTCCTGAGATACATAGGCAATCTGGCGGTTGAGCTGCTCCAGCGGGATCTTCCGCAGATTCACACCGCCCAAGGCGACAGAGCCGCCCGTCACATCCCAGAAGCCGGCGATGAGCTTGGCGATGGTGCTCTTGCCGGAGCCGGAGGGACCCACCAGAGCGGTGACCGTCCCCGGCCGGATGTCCAGGCTTACATCGTGGAGCACTTCACCGTCCTCCTGCTTGTAGGCAAAGGACACATGATCCAGCCGGATACCCAGCCCATTCAGCTTCGTCTCTGCCGCGGGGCGCTCCAGCTCCGGAGCCTCCAGAATGGCGGAAATCTCACCCACATTGGTACCCACCACCGCCAATTCGTCCACAAAGGTCATGGCTGATACCAGAGGACCGGTAAGCCCCAGGGACAGCACGACGATGGTGAGGAATACGGCGGTGCTCAGGCTTCCGCTGCCCCACAGCAGCAGTCCCACCGGCAGGACGGGTAGCAACACTGAGGGGATGACCGCCTGCATGACCGCCATATACTTCTGGTTGTCCGCCATCCAGTCCACATAGTATTGGGCGTTCTCGGTCACGGCATCGGAGTACCGCTTGTAAGACCCTGCGGACTGACTGAACGCCTTGACCACCTGGATGCCGCCCACATACTCCACGATGGCATTTGCCATGCGGCGGCCCACCTCCACGGCGCCCTGCCAGCGGGCGGCGTAGGTCCTGCCGCTCTGGGAGGCTACTGTGAACCCGATCACCGTGGTCACCAGGGAGGCGAGCCCCATTCGCCAATCCAGGACGAAGATATAGACCGCGATGCTCACCGGCACCAGCAGATTGGAGGTCATCTCCGGCAGCAGATGGGCCAGAGTGGGCTCCATCCCTTCCACCCGGTCAACAATGGTGGTCTTATACTGGCCGGAGGGCGTGTCCAGAATCGTCCCCATGGGCACCCGGCTCAGTTTGGAGAGCAGATTTTGCCGCACACGCCGCAGCGTGTGATAGGTGGCCGTGTGGGACAGGCTGGTAGACCATGTGGAAAACAGCGCCTTTCCCGCATAGCCCGCCAGGGCCAGACCGCACCAGGGCAGGCACTCCGCAAGGCCGCCTCCTTCCAGCAGCAGCCCAATCATAGCAGCCACGCAGAAGTATGGCGCCATACCGCAGGCCACCCCCAGCACCGCCAGGGCTACCGAAGCATAAAATCCGCCGTGCTCACCACTTGCCCAACCCCACAGCACAGCAAAGGGTGAGGGCGCTTTCTTGTTATCCATAGCTTAAAACCCCTTTCTTATAGTTAGTAAGTGCTAACTTAAAATCAAAAGGAAAACCCTTTATTCAAAGGGTATTCCAAGGAGACGGAACCAGCCCGCGGAGTAAAAATTCCGCAGGTCATCCATATAAACCATCGCTTTTTCCCGCGGCATATCATGGCGGATTGTTTCAAACATGCCGTTGAAGAGTGCGGTGGACATGATGTGGATCAGTTCATCATCCAGACGGCGAATGGGGTAGCCAGCTTCCACCATTCGATCCACCAGAAGCCGTCCAGAGTGATCCTCAATTTCCGCCAGGGTATCCAGGTAGTGCTCGTACTTTGTCCCGGAGGAACAGCAGGCGATGAGCTTGAATGCGTCAAAGTGGTCGTAGAGAAAGTCCATCATCCAGGAGGCTTCCTTGTCCGGCACCTCCGGGAGCTTTTGAAGCTGCTCCTCCAAACTCCTGCCGGCAAAGGTCTGCTGAAGGGTCCGATAACGCTCTACCAGCTCTTGGGCTGGCTCTCTCACCAATCCGTCAAACAGTGCCTCCTTGTCCGTATAGTAGCGGTAAATCGCTCCAGTTGTTACTCCAAGAGATGCTGCTATACTTTTTAAGGATGCCCCCCGGAAGCCGTTCTCCATAAACTCGCGCTTCCCGGCTTCCAGCAGATCCTTCCGCAGCTTTTCGTTTACAGGACGCATTTCGTTCACCTCTTTTCGATAATCATATTATCCAATAATGATATTATCTTAAATCAAACGATTGTATTTGTCAAGCCACAATTATAACGGCTGAACCGTATGCGGGTCGGTGTATTCTATTCATTAAACAAAAAACGCAGCTGCCTTGGTTGGCAGCTGCGTTTTTATTAAGTATATGCTATTACAATCACCAGTTTCTCTTACTTCTCAAAACGATAACCGTATCCGTGTACCGTTTGAATCGCATTGATATTTAATTTCTTCCGTATCTTGTAGATCCGGCTGGTGACGCTTTCGAGGCCGGAGGCAAAATCATCAGGCATCGCATATCGGTAAAGCTGCTCCCGGGTAAAGGTCCAGCCGGGGTGTAAAGCCAGATAATATAGAATATTGAACTCCATTGTAGTTAACTCCACAACTTGTTCATTTACATAGACCCTGCGTTGATTTGGGTCAATACGCAAATTTCCGTATTGCAGTACCGCCATCCCGATCACCAGCTTCACCTCCTCGATCATTTCTTTTCCAATATATTCTTTTTCAAATGCTGAAAACTGCCCTCACTAATCACATGCTCCATGCGGCAGGCATCCTGTTCCGCTGTTTTTGGATCGACACCTGCCTCCGTCAACAAGCGGGTAAAGAAGCAGTGTTTTTCGTAGGTCTGCTCGGCTACCTCCCGGCCCACATCTGTCAGACGGAGGAAGAAGTCCCCGTCCATGGTGAGGAAACCGCCCTCCTTCAAGATAGCCACTGCATGACTTACGCTAGGCTTGGAAACCCCAAGATGTCGTGCTACATCTGCGGAGCGCACCATTCTTTTTTCTTTTTGAAGTACCAATACGGCCTCCAAATAGTCTTCACCGGAGGCATGGAGTGATGTACCGTGCCGTTGTTTTACCCTTTTCTTCACGCCAATCTCCAACCCTCGGCCTGCTCCCGGATCTCAATAAACCGCCGGTACAAGCCGCCCTGGGCCATTAGTTCCGCATGGGTACCCCGCTGGGCGATACGGCCATCCTCCACCACCAGGATCTGATCCGCGTGCTGGATGGTAGCCAGCCGGTGGGCGATGGTGAGGATGGTTTTCCCCTTTGTCAAAGCGGACAGAGCCTGTTGGATCAGGTGTTCATTCTCCGGGTCTACGCTGGCAGTCGCTTCATCAAGGATGACAATAGGGGCGTCCTTCAAAATGGCCCGGGCGATGGAGATGCGCTGCTTCTCCCCGCCGGAGAGGGTGGAGCCACCCTCTCCAACCACGGTGTCATAGCCGTTCGGCAGGGCCGAGATGAAGTCATGGTAGCACGCAGCTTTGGCGGCAGCGACCACCTGCTCATGGGTGGCATCCGGGCAGCCGAATTTGATATTGTTCTCCACGCTGTCCTGGAAGAGATACACATTCTGAAAGACCATGGAGATATTTCGCAGCAGGCTTTCGCAGGTAAATTCTTTCACATCGTGGCCGCCCACCGACACGGCACCCCGGTCCGCGTCATAGAAGCGGGCTACCAAATTGCATATCGTGCTCTTGCCGGAGCCGGACGGCCCCACAATGGCGGTAGTGGTCCCCTGGGGTGCGGTAAAGGTCACATCGTGGAGTACCTCGCGGCTCCCATACCCGAAGGATACATGGGAGAGGGACACATCAAACCGTTCCGGCGTGACCTCTTTCCCGCCCTTGTCAATGAAATCCGTATGTTCCAGTTCCTCCAGCCGGTCCAGCACCGAATCTGTCACCGACAGGATGTGGGCCGCGTCATTGATGGCCTCCACACTGCCGAAAATAGTGAAGGAGAACAGGGCAATCATCAGGAAATACGGGAGCGGTAAAGCGCCTGCCAAAGCCTGCTGGCCCGCGGCGAGCACCAGCCCCACGGATGCCGCCCGCAGAGCGAACAGATGCAGACAGTTCCAGGGGACGAACCCAAACTCGTTTTTGATACGGATGGCCTTATTGTCCCGGCAGGCGTCCCGGAACCGCTGAACGGAAACCCCGTCCTGTCCAAAGGACTTCACCACCGGCAGGCCATGGATATATTCGACAGCCGCGCCGGACAATGCCTCCTGAGCCCGGTGGCTCACAGGAGCGGTGCGGGCGCTCTGACGGCCGATCCCCCGCAGGGCAAAGGCGGACACCAGCACGCCGATCAGCGCCACCAGCGCGGCGGGCGGGCAGAAAATCGCCACGCACAGCAGGATCACGGCCACCTGAATATAGCCGTTTACCACCGCGTCCACCATCTTCATACTCTGGAGTTCCAGTGTGCTCAACTCCGTGGTGAGCGCCGCCAAAATGTCCCCCAGATTGTTTTTGGCAAAGTACCCAAGGGACACCCGTTTCAGCACATCTCCCAGTTCCATCCGCTGCTCTGCCGCCCGTTCCGTTCCGATGCTCTCCTGAAGCCGGTTTTTCCAATAGGTGAAGAAAAACCGCAGCAGGATCAGAACGACGATGCCAGATAAGCACAGCCATGGGAGAGAGCCGGAAAGCTCATTCTCTCCCCAGGCGTTCCCGATCATCCGCCCCAGGGCCCAGGCCGCCAGCATCACCGGCCCCGCGGTACACCATGTTGCAAAAAACGAGCACACAAAGCCCAGAATCATTCGTTTTCGATAGTTCTTTGCCCATCCCATAATGCGTCCTACGCTGTGAAACATCTCAATTCCCCTCCTTTTTGCCGGATGTGACCGCCCAGTTTCGTGCCCCCACATGGGCCGTCCAAAGGGTCTGATACAGCGGGCAGCGGCCCAGCAATTCTTCCTGTGTGCCACAGTCTGCAACGCTCCCTTTCTCCAGCACCACGATCTGGTCCGCGTTCTGGATGGTGGAGAGCCGGTGGGCAATGACCAGCAGCGTTTTTCCCCTGGAAAGCGCCATAATGGAGCGTTGGATTTTGTCCTCATTCTCGGGATCAGTGAAGGCGGTCGCCTCGTCCAAAATCACAATGGGGGCGTCCTTCAAAATGGCGCGGGCGATGGCGATGCGCTGACGCTCCCCGCCGGAGAGCTGCTTGCCCGCGTCTCCGGCCGTCGTATCCAGCCATGCTCCAGCCGGCCAATGAATTCTTCGCACTGGGCCGCCTGAGCAGCCGCCAGCACTTCCTCGTCCGAGGCCCCCGGACGCCCCAGCCGGATGTTCTCTTTCAGGGAACAGTCAAAGAGGAAGTTGTCCTGCGTGACGAAACTGATGGACTGGGAGAGCTGCTTCAGCGGGAGCTTGCGGATGTCCTGTCCGCCCAGGGTGATGGAGCCTCCCGTCACATCCCAAAACCGGGCGGTCAGCCGGGCGATGGTGGACTTGCCGCCGCCGGACGGCCCCACCAGGGCAGTGAATTTTCCCTGTGGGATGGTCAAGTTCAGATGGCGAAGCACCTCCTTGCCCTCTGTCCCGCCATAGGAAAAAGATACATCCCGCATCTGGATGCTGCTGCCTTCCAGATGGACATTCTGCTCCGCTTGCGCAAGCTGGGGCAAATTCAGCAGTTCACGGGTGTCCTTTACTGCAAACTGCATACTTTTCATGGAGTTGATGAAGGCGGTGGCGCTCATCAGGGGGGACACGATTCCCAGGGCCAGCATCAGGCAGAGCGTCACCTGGGCCGGGTCCAGTATCCCCGCCTGATAGAGCGCGACGCCCGCTGGCAGCGTCCCCAGCAGGGTGGTCGGCAGAATGGACAGGCACAGATTCATGGAAGCCCAGGTGCAGCGGAACCATCCCATAGTGAAATCCCGGAATGAGGCCACCGCCTGGGCGAATTTCTGATAGGACCGCTCCCCCTGGCTGAACGCTTTCACCACCTGAATGCCCTCTACATATTCCACGATCATGCTGTTCACATGGGCGTTGGCCTCCATGTAGGCGGCGTAATTCTTGTTATAGGTCCGCATCCCGAAGGTCATGGGGATGAGCGCCACCGGGATGGTCACCAGCAGGGCAAGGCCCATCCGCCAGTCGATGGCGAACATGGCGATGACCACGACCAGAGGCAGCAGAAGATTGGAACTGAGTTCCGGGATCATGTGAGCCAGAGGCGGCTCCACATCTTCAATACGATCCACGATGGTGCTTTTCATGGAGCCAATGGGCCGGCTTTCCACCTCGCCCAGCGGCGCCCCCATCAGCCGGTCCGCCACCTGAAGGCGCAGGCCCTCCAAAATCGTGTAGGCGGATACATGGGCCAGCATGGTGGACAGGGCATATCCCGCCACCTTGACGGCATAGCCGGCCAGACACACGCCGCACCAAAATACAATGCCCTCCCAGTCCGCCTGACGCTCCAGAAAGAGCCGGATGATCTGGTAAACGCCGAGATACGGTACGAAGCCCCCGGCCACACTGAGAATCGCCAGTACCACAGACCCGGCCATCTTCCCCCGGCAGGGTGCGGCGAAGGAGAGCAGGATACCGAGCCAAGTTCGTTCCTTCATGTGCAATACTCCTCTCAAAGAAAAATCGTTGTAGTTTGCTTGCGCTAACTACAACGATTATAAGAAATTCTTCTTCCTCTGTCCGCTCCGTCCTGCCGGTCTGGTCCCGTTTGGACGGAAAAATTTATTGGCTTTCCCGCCGGTACTCCAGAGGCGTCTTGCCCTTGACTTCCTTGAATGCGGCGGCAAATTTGCTGGAGCTGTCATAACCTACCCGTCCGGCGATCTCTGCCACTCCCATTTGAGACTCCTGCTGGAGCAGAAGCGCGGCCTGGTCCATGCGGAAATTACGCATATAGGTGTTGATGGGCTGCCCATAAATCGACTTGAAGCACTCCTTCAGCGCCGTAGCCGGGACAGAAAACCTTTCGGACAATTCCGCAATCGTATAGTGCCGCTCCAGATCCTCCGTCAACAGGCGATGGACGGCCTTCACTTTTTCCACCTGGGATTTATAGAAGTAAGGCTTTTCCGCATCCTTTGGCAGTTCCAGCGCGTCCAGATACAGGAGCAATTCCAGCACCTTGATACGGAAATAAGGGAGCTTGATCTGTTCCGGCACCGCGTAGAGCTCCTGAAAAATGTGATCAATGGAGGGCGCCCCATGGAGCACCTTGGGATGGCGGCTGGCGCAGAATTTATCCTGGAGCCGGGCCAGATCCACCGGAAATTCCCGTATCCACTCCTTCAGCGATTGGGCGGCCTGGGGGAGCGCAAAACCAACGGTGATCCCGTGATAATGGGCAAGGGGGAAGGTAAAATGGCCCTGGTGCTCCAGCCGCCGGTCCAGCTTCAGGTCGCCCGCCTCCACATAGGAGTACGCATCCGGGCCGGCAGGGTACTCCATGCGCCCCTGGCGGCAGTAATCAATGCACAGCAGATCCTCCGTTGTACGGAACGCGGAATCATAGCTCTCCATATGGAAATCGTTGTACATCAGGGATACGCCGGGGAACAGGTCGTATTGTGTCATGATCCCCTCTCCGGTACCGCTGTGAAACTGAAAGACCCGGCAGTTTCCACCCTCCACCAGCGGGACAGGGAATCCGTTGTCTGCCATTACTTGCTCCAGCATGAAATTTCTCCTTTTACAATCGCAACACCCGGTCACAGGCTCTCTGCATGAATTCCTGGTCATGGGTGACCACCAGAACAATCCGCCCATGCCTTGCCAGACTGCGGATCACCCCGGACACCTCCACCATGCGGGCATAGTCCAAACCGCTGGTAGGCTCGTCAAAAATCAGCACAGGCTTCTCCGACAGCAGCGCCGTAGCCACTGCCAGCCTCTGCTTCTGCCCCCCGGAGAGAGACATCGGATGCCGCTCCCGAAAGGACAGCAGGTGGAGGCTGTCCAGCACCTCCGAAATCTGATTGTCAGATGCCTCCGGCGCGGACATCCGGCACTCTCCCCACGCGCTGTCGGAGAACAGCTGATGGTTTACATCCTGCATGACGCAGAAAGCCGACCGCTGGCGGCCTTTTCGATCCAGAGGCTTTCCGTTCAGCAGAATTTGTCCCGCTTGTTCTTTCAGCAGCCCGCAAAGGCAGCGGGAAAGTGTGGTCTTGCCCACGCCGTTGGGTCCGGTGATTGCCACCACCTCGCCGGGGCGGGCGGAAAAAGACAGGTCCCGGAACACGGGAGCGCCTTTGCGGAAGCTGCAGGTCAAGCCCTCCACAGACAGCCCTTCTTCGCTGCCGGCCGATTCCACAGCGGGGAGCGTGCATATCGCCGGGGTCAGAGTACGCAGCCCCAGGGCTTCCCGCTCCGGGTCTGGCAGGCTGCGAAACTGCTCCCCGGTGAAGACGCGCTCCAGCACCCCGCTCCGAAGATAAAACGCCCGGTCGATGAGATCGGTGAGAAAGTACAGGCGATGCTCCGCCATCACGATTGTGCAGCCCTGCCGCTTTAAAGCGGCGATCTGGTCGTGAAGTCGGGCAATGGCCTCCCGATCCAGATTGGCTGTCGGCTCGTCCAGCACATAGATTTCAGGGTCCATGGCATAGACGGAGCCAAAGGCCAGAAGCTGCTTTTGCCCACCGGACAGAGAAAAGATGTTTTTCCCGCGCAGTTCCTGGAGGTGCAGTGTTTCCGCGACCTGCTCCACACGGCGGCGGATCTCTTCCGACGGACGGCCCTCATTTTCCAGCCCAAAGGCCAGTTCGCTGTCGGTGTCCAGATTAAAAAACTGGGACTTTGGATTTTGAAACACAGAGCCTACCCGCTGGGCCAGTTCATACATGGGGGTTTCCCGCGGCACAAGCCCGTTTACCATCACCCGCCCTTCCAGACGGCATCCGGGAGTAAAAGCCGGAATCAGGCCGTTGATCAGTTTCGTCACCGTGGTCTTTCCGCAGCCGGAGGCCCCGCACAGCAGGACGCACTCTCCGCGGGCAACAGTGGCGCTGACATGGGAAAGCGTTTCCTGTTTTTCTCCATAGCCAAAGGAAACCTGTTCCAAACCTATCACTGTCACTCCCCCTTATTGTACCACAAATGAGCCTATCAGCAAGGCCAGGACCAACAGCATCCCCGTCAGGTCTGCTGGCATTAGACGCAGGGACACGGCGCTGGTCTTCCGGGCCGGATTTTCGATTCCTCGGGTCACAGCCGCCGCGGAGAGCTCCTCCGCCGTCTCTGTAGCGGACACCATGAGGGGCATCACCGTACACTCCAAGCGGCTGAGTCCCCGGATATTCCGCAGCTTCATCGCGTCCCGGATGTGGCCGATCTCCTCCCGGATAGCGGGGAAGTACCGCAGCGTCACGGATATAGCCACGATCAGCTTCTGGGGAATATGTAACTGCCGCAGCCCTACGATCAGGTAGCGCAGAGGAGTGCATTTCAACATCAGCGATCCGGTCATCAGGCAGGGGAACATCCGGCGGGTATAGGTGGCAAAGATGGTAAAACTGGTGGCGATGATCATAGGCGACGCCGGCAGGATCACCTGTTGAAAGACCAGCAGGGCGCAATATCCAACAGCCCATTTGACTGCCATTGTAAATCTTCTGTGGACGATCATCAACGCCAGCAGCAGAGCAATCAGTGCCAGTTCCACCCACAGAGTATGGTCGCTGAACGCGATGATATTGGCGGCGATCAGAATCCACAGTCCAGCTCTCGGGTCAAAGATTGATTTCTTCCCGTTCCCCATCTTACACCAGGCCAGCCTTTTCAAAGTGCTTGCGGAACATGGCGCGGGCAAGGATGCCGCCAATGACCGCTCCAACAACAGGAGCCAGGAACAGAACGATCAGCATCCCATTGGAGGAAAGGGCCGCCAGAGTGTTCACATAGTCCGCTGGCATCCCCTGTTCTGTGATCTGCCGCAGGAAGTCTTCCCGCATCAGCCAGATCGGGAGCGGAGAGCCCACCATGCCCACAGAGAACAGCACAAAGGATACCAGGTTGCCGGCCATGCTCCGGTAGTGGGTGATGACACGGGTAATTTCAGCCAAGCCGCAGGCCAGAACGAAGGATACCAGGATTACAATGGTGAATTGCCCGGTGACATAGTAAATGAGGCCCGTGATGAGTCCCATCAGCAGGACGGAGCCCACCTTCTGCACCTTGGCGCACATCATGAGATATGGAATGCCGGTAAACAGAGCGATAAAGCCCGGCATCAAGATCCACAGCAGCGGGTGCAGCCCGCCCAGAAGCATAAAGGCAAAGTTGATGACAAAGTAAATGGCGGAGAAAATCCCCACGGTAATGACATCCTTGCCGCTCATCCCGCGGCCTTTGACTGGTTCAGACATAATGTTCTCTCCTTTTTGGTTAGATTATGCTAACTTCGTTCGTGAAAAATAGGACGCCATGCGCCCATCTCACATGATGTATTTTACCGAGGGCTTTCCTGCCTGTCTATTCCGTTTAGACGACTTTATTCCGTTTGGTTGGAATTATTGATGTTTTCCTATCCGCACAAATCGAAAACGGCCCTTGCTATAAAACAAAGACCGTTTTCTTGTTCCCTTACTTTTCAAAGCGATAACCATATCCGTGTACAGTTTGAATCGCATTGATATTTAATTTCTTCCGTATCTTGTAGATCCGGCTGGTGACGCTTTCGAGGCCGGAGGCAAAATCATCGGACATTGCATACTGGTAAAGCTGCTCCCGGGTAAAGGTCCAGCCAGGGTGTAAGGCCAGATAATATAAAATATTGAACTCCATCGTGGTCAATTCCACAACCTGTTCACTTACATAGACCTTGCGTTCATTGGGGTCAATACGCAAATTCCCGTATTGCAGTACCGCCATCCCGGTCACCAGCTTCACCTCCCGCGACTATTTCTTTTTGTCCATACTTTGCTTTAGATGCCGAAAGCTATTCTCGCTGATCACATGCTCCATGCGGCAGGCGTCCTGTTCCGCTGTCTTTGGATCGACGCCTGCCTCCGTCAACAAGCGGGTAAAGAAGCAGTGCTTCTCATAGGTCTGCTCGGCTACCTCCCGGCCCACATCGGTCAGGCGGAGAAAGAAGTCCTCGTCCATGGTGAGGAAACCGCCCTCTTTTAAGGTTGCTACTGCGTGGCATACACTGGGCTTAGACAACCCCATGTGCCGGGCCACATCCACGGAGCGCACCATTCCTTTTTCTTTTTGAAGTACCAATATGGCCTCCAGATAATCTTCGCCTGACGCGTACAGCTTCATCATGCGCCACCCCGGTTTCCGCCGACCTGCCAGCTGGAGGTCTCTCTTTGCAGTTCCACCATGCGGCGGAACATCCCGCCCCGCTCCATCAGCTGTTCCGGCGTGCCTTCTTCCGCCACATGACCATCTGCCAGCACCACCACATGATCGGCTCCCATCACCGTCCGCATCCGGTGCGCGATAACCAAAACCGTCTTATCCTTGAGCAGCGCGGAGAGCGCAGTCTGGAGGCTGGTTTCGTTTTCTACATCCAGAGAGGCGGTCGCCTCGTCCAACAGAACAATGGGGGCATTTTTCAACAGAGCGCGGGCAATAGAAATACGCTGGCGTTCACCCCCGGACAGAGTAGAGCCGTTTTCGCCCACTACCGTCTGGTATCCCTCCGGCAGACGCTGAACAAACTCATCGCACTGGGAGGCCCTGGCCGCGGCCATGACCTCCTCATCCGTGGCGTCCTTGCGGCCCAGACGGATATTTCCCATGATGGTATCGTTAAACAACACCACATCCTGGAACACAATGGCATAGTCCTTCAACAGTGTTTCCGGGTCCACCGTGGAGATGTCCACCCCGCCCATGGTGATGGTCCCTTTCTGAATATCCCAAAAGCGGGCGGCCAGCTTCGCCGTGGTGCTCTTGCCGCCTCCAGAGGGGCCGACCAGTGCGGTCACTTCGCCCTGCTTGGCGGTGAAGGTAACATCGGACAGCACATCCTCACCGTCCTGATACCGGAAGCCCACATGGTCAAAGCAAATATCGTGGCCTTTGACCTGATACTCCGCTGTACCCCCCTGCGCGGGCTCCTGTTCAATGGCCTTCATGCGGCGGAGCTGGAGCATTGCGTTGAAGATCTCACTGAGCTGCATCATCACACCGCTGAGTGGGTCATAAATGCGGGAAGCGGCCACCAGGAACATGAGGAAAAAGAACAGATTCAGTTCGCCCTGTGTCAACAGCAGGGTTCCCACCAGCACCGTGGCCGGAAATCCCAATCGAAGGAGCATCTGCGAGGAAGTAATCATCAGGCCGCTGGTCATTTCATAGCAGACGGAGGTATGTACGATCTTCTCCAGCTTTTTATCCAGCCCTGCCAAGTAGGTATCCTCCTGATTGTTGGCTTTCAAATCCCGGATGCTCTCCAGAAACTCCTGTATTCCATCGGCGGCGTCCAGCTTGGATTGGATCTTTTTCAGGTCCATGTGGTTTTGCAGGCGCTTGCTCCCCGCAAGGACAAGGATCGCTAGGACAAAGGGCGACAAAATTGCCAGCGCCATTCTCCAGTCCATGAAAAACAGGCACAGGCAGACGATCACGCAGCTGATGGCCGTTCCGAAAATTTGGGGAATCGTATAGGCAAAAACCCGTTCCAGGTCATTGCAGTCGCTCATCATGGTAGTGGTCAGGTCGGAAAGGTCCCGCTTGCCAAAGAAAGACAGCGGCAGGGTGCGTAATTTTTCGGCCAGGCCGATCCGCCGCTGGGCGCTTTCGGCATAAGCCGCAATGTAAGTACAGCGGTACTGGATGTAGTGGGTCAGGAAAATAATTACCAACAGCACCAGACACATTCCCGTATAGGCGCCCAGCGAGGGGGCGGCCGCTTCCATTCCCAAAAGCGGCTGGAGTAGCTGCATCACCAGCATTAAAAGCAGTCCCATGGGCAGCATCAGACTGAGTGAGGTGAAGACCGAGGCGATGATTCCTTTTTTCATATCCTTTGCGCCCTGTTCGGTCAGGGCAAAGAGTTTACGAAGCATGGTGTCCCTCCTTTCCAATATTCCAGGCAACCGAGGTCTGATAATCTCTCCACATGGAGGCGTAGATCCCGTTCCGCGCCATCAGCGAATCATGGGTGCCCCGCTCCGCTGCGGTGCCCTGTTCCAACACCAAAATCTCGTCGGCATTCTGAATGGTGGGAAGCCGGTGGGCAATCATCAGGACGGTTTTTCCTTGGGTCAGGCGCTCAAATGCCATCTGAATTTTATGCTCGTTCTCGGGATCAGCGAAAGCGGTCGCCTCGTCCAGCAGAACGATGGGGGCATCCTTGAGGATGGCCCGTGCAAGAGCGATGCGCTGCTGTTCCCCACCGGAGAGATAGACGCCCTTGGTCCCCAGCACCGTGTCCACGCCCTTTGGCAGCTTTTCCAAAATATCGTCGCACTGGGCAGACCGGAGCGCCTCCACCACCTGTTCTCTGGTCGCATCCGGCCGGGAGGCGCGGACATTTTCAAGAATGCTGGCCTTCAGCAGCTGACTGTCCTGAAACACAAAGGCGATGCGATTCATCAGCTCCTGCTTGGGGATTTGAGAAACCGGAACGCCTCCAATGCAGACCGCCCCCTCCTGCACATCCCAAAACCGGGGAATCAGAGTGGCGGCGGTGGTTTTTCCGCTGCCCGAAGCACCTACCAAAGCCACAGTTTTCCCCTCCGGGACTTGGAACGACAGGTGAAAGAGCGCGGGCGCTTTGGTGCCCGGATAGGTAAAGGTCACATCCCGGAACTCCACATCATTCCGATCCGGTATCCGTGTAAGCGCGTCCTCCACCACGGAAGCCTCTGCCAACAGGGAGTCAACCCGCCGCACCGCTTCCTGCGCCATCATCCGGTATGTGCCGGAAAACAGGATTTTATTGAGGATGCCGGCACTTCCGGAAGTAAACAGGATGTAAAAAATCAAATCCAGCAGGAACTCGCTGTACTGTTCCGGGCCAATCAGGAGGATACCTGCCGGAATCAGCACAGCAAAGGAGGCGTTGATGATGACATTAAAGGCCACCATCGGCCCCTGGCAGGAGAGCGCGTATTCCGTTACATTGTCCTTGTAGTACATGATAGCGGCGTAAAAGCTCTTAAAGGAGTAGATCGTCTGCTGGAACACCTTGACCACCGGGATACCGCGTACATACTCCACCGCCTCATTGTTCATCTGTTCCGAAGCGTCCTGGTATTTCCGCATATAGGACATGGATTTCTCGCTGGTCATCAGCATCTGTACCATAAACCCCGCAATCAGCAGAAGAATGGACAAGCCGCCTAATCTCCAATCAAAGAACAGGAGCATGACCAGCATCGTCACAGCGGTCACGGCTGATCCGGTCATATCCGGAAGCTGGTGCGCCAGGAAGTTTTCCGTCTGCGCCGTGTTCTCATGGATAATTTTCCGCAGTTTGCCGCTGCTGTTCTGGGAGAAAAAGCCCAACGGGAGCGAAGCCAGATGGTGCAGGATCTGGGACTGCATATTTTTGGCCGTGTGGAACGCACCCAGATGGGAAAACAGAAGAGCCAGTGAATAGAGAAGGAAGCCTCCTACGGCCAGACCCAGAGCGGCCCAGCCATAAAGGGTCATCGCCTTCACATCCACCGTGCTCAAATCCGGCAGGGCTGCCAACACATCCCGCAGGACCAGCCAAATGCACAAAAAGGGACACAGCATAAGCACAGAGCTGAGTCCGGATAATATGCAGGCCACTACCGTCATCCAGCGATAACGCCCTCCAAACTCCAAAAGTCTGGAGATCCCTGCTTTTTTCTTCTGGGTCATCACACCATCTCCTTATCCATTAAAAGTTTGCACTAACTAACCAAATGATACTGTCCACCTGTAAAAAGCGCAATCGCTTCTGCCCAAGTCTGGAACATTCCGAAACAGATTTGGCCGATTGCAAAAAAAGCACGCCGCAATCGCGGCGTGCTTCCAGACGGTATTCTGTTTTACTGACTCCAGAATTGGCGGCGGAACTCATTGGGCGTGATGCCCGTTTTCTGATGGAACGCGGCGGAGAAGCTGCTTTGCCGCTCATACCCAACCAGGGCCGCAATCTCGCTGATTTTCTTTTCCCGGTCAGCCAGCAGTTCTTTTGCCCGGTCGATCCGGCAGGCCAGGATAAACTCATAAATCGTGGTGCCGTAAAGCATACGGAACAGATAGGTCAGTTTCGACTTGCTCATATAGCACATCTGGGCCAGACGCTGGAGATCCACTTGGGCGGAGTAATTCTGAAGCAGGAAATCCCTACTACGCTTATGCCTATGACTTCTGCTGGCCGGATGTGGGCGGAATGCAGTCGCCCAATCAAATCGTGGAGGGCGACTTCCAGACGGTCCAAGGTTATGTTGGCACTGGCCCCTACATCTATGAAGAATATGTGCCGGGCGAATACACCCGCTTTGTCCGCAACGAGAACTACTGGGGCGAGGCGCCCTATTTTGATGAGATCATCGCCCGGTATATTCCCGATTCCACTTCCCGCCTGCAGGCGCTCCAGACTGGCGAGATCGACCTGGTTTACGGCAGCTCTATGATTTCCTATCAGGACTACCAGCAGGCCACCGCTCTGGATGGAGTTGCGGGGGCGATTGCCGAAAAGGACACCCGCGCCCGTGATATTACCCTCAACGCCTCCAGCGGCCCTCTGGTGGATGCAAAAGTCCGTCAGGCGGTGTCCCATGCTATCAACAAAGAAGAGTTTTCCGAGGGCCTGACCTACGGCTATGAGCAGATTGCGGAGATGCCTTTCCCGGAGGGGACGCCCTACACTGACATTGAGCTGACGGAAACATACCCCTATGATCCCGAAAAAGCTGCCGCCCTTCTGGATGAGGCTGGCTGGGTCATGAATGAAGAGACTGGTATTCGGGAAAAAGATGGTGTGGCGCTCAACCTGACCTTTATCTATGACACAGCGCAGGACTCTCTTGTTTCCTCCTATGCTACTCTGCTCAAGAGCCAGCTGGAGAAGGTCGGCATCGGCCTGGAGCTCAAGGGCAGCGAGAAGATGGAGTGGTACGCCGAGATGATGGCCGGCAACTTCGACATCACTTATTGGATTGGCGAGTATGAGTATTCCTCTCCCCACTGCTTCTTCGGCGCTATGCCCTCCATGACCCCACACACCTTCTCTCTGAGCCAGGTGGACGGCTCCCAGGAGTTCTTTGACGCTATCACCGCCGTTAAGCAGACGGACGATCCCACCGAGGTGCAGGAGCTCTACAACTACCTCATCAACTATGACCTGGGCAATGTGATTGACATTCCGCTGACCTACTACAAAGACCTGATTCTCTATAGAACCGATAAAATCGCCGGTTACGAATTTAGTGATGTGCCTGCCTTCTTTGATGTGGCGGGGTTACAGGCTACAAAATAACGAAATACTATGGAGCGAATGGGGAGCCTCTGGTTTAGAGGCTCCCCATTTAGGTGCTTTAATGATGATGTCACGGCGGCAAGAATTTATAGCCCTTCCCATACACGGTTTGGATAAAGTCAGCGTTCAGCTTATGGCGCAGCTTGTAAATGATGCTGGAGATCCCCGTCCAGCTACTGTCAAACGAATCAGGGGCGGCGAACTCATAGATCTCCCTTTGTGAAAATACCCGTCCGGGCCGTCGGGCAAGCAAATGAAACACATCGAACTCCATAGGAGTCAGCTCTATGAATTTGCCCTGCCAAAACACTTGACGGCACGCAGCGTCGATACACAAAGCCTTGTAGCGCAGAGGGGCAGAGGAAACATCCGTACATATGGCAAGTTCTGTTGATGCTATGAGAGCCATGATTTTCTCAACGGTTTCAAGGTCATCTTCTTCGACCGATAATATGAACAGTTTTCCCACTATATCCCCCCAATAACCTCGACTGATAGAGGACCTTTTACTTGCCCTGTAGCCCCGATTTTATTTTCTGAAAACTGTCGTCACTGATTGCGTGTTCCATCCGGCAGGCGTCCTGCTCGGCGGTCTTTGGCTCTACACCTGCATTCACCAGCAGTTGGGTGAAAAGCAGTGTTTTTCATAGGTACGCTCTGCTACTTCGCGTCCTATATCAGTCAGGCGAATAAAGCCCTCTTTATCTTTTTCTACAAAGCCTCCGCGCAGAAGCGTTGTAATGGCGTGAGTAATGCTCGGCTTACTGAACTCCATATGGCGCGCTATATCTACCGGGCGTACCAGCCCTTTCTGCCGCTGAAGGATCAGTATGGCCTCTAAATAGTCCTCACCCGAAGGTGTAGTGTTCTTTTCCTTTTTCATCTGATCCTCCCATGCAAGTCGTACAAGCAGAAAACATGCCGTCCACCTTCATTTTCAATGGGCGCAGAAGATAGAAACTACCGTCCCTGCTGAAGCTCCACAAGATGAGCGTACAAGCCGTCCTTTGCCATCAGTTCTGTTGGGGTACCCATCTCACTGACCTTACCATCATCCAGTACAACAATCTTATCGGCATTCGCCACCGTCCTCATACGATGGGCAATCACCATGACCGTTTTATCCTTCAGCAGTACCGATAATGCGTCCTGCACCAGCGTTTCGCTCTCGGCATCCATGGAAGCTGTTGCCTCATCCAGCAGGACAATAGGCGCATTTTTGAGCAGGGCGCGAGCAATCGAAATCCGCTGGCGCTCACCTCCAGACAGGGCGCTGCCGTTTTCTCCGATATTGGTCTGGTAGCCCTGGGGCAGCCGCTTGATAAACTCCTCACACTGGGCGGCCCTGGCCGCAGCCATGACTTCTTCATCTGTGGCATCACCCCGGCCCAGCCGGATGTTCTCCATAACACTTTCGTCAAAGAGCATCACATCCTGGAATACAATGGCATAGTTTTTGAACAAGGTTTCTGGCTCCACCGTCTTTACATCTACACCGCCCAGGGTAATCGAACCGGAGTCGGCGTCCCAGAAACGGGCCGCCAACTTGGAGGCCGTGGACTTGCCGCTGCCGGAGGGTCCCACCAAGGCCGTAACCTCGCCCTGCTTTGCCACAAAGGACACGCCTTTTAAGACAGGCTCTTTATTGTACGAGAAAACCACATTCTTAAATTCAATGTCATAGCCCTTATTATTGCAGACATTCGTTCCCGTCTGTTCCGGGGTAGCGTCGATCTGCTTCATGCGTGTTACGCTGACCAGGGAAGAGAAATCTCTGCCATCAGCATAAAACAACTGGTAAAGGGGTCATAAATACGGCCGGCAAACAGTAGATACAGGACGAACATGGGAATAGAGGGAGCCGGCCGCCACCAGCCAGCCGCCCACCAGCAAGACAGCCACCAGACCGAAACGAAGGATAAACTGAGCTGTAGTCGTTGCCGCTCGGGGCGATCTCATTGCGGAAGGAACAGCGAACAACATAATCCAGCTTTTTCTCCAGCCCCTCCAGATATTCATCTTCACGGGAACAAGACTTCAGCTCTTGAATCGTGTCCAGATACTCCTGCACACCATCGTAGGCAGCACGCTTGGCATCCATATTGGCGCTCTCTGCATTGGATTGAGCTTTCCGCGCCGCAAAGACTACCAGGGCCGCCACAGGCACCGGCGCTACGATACACAACCCCATTCGCCAGTCGAGTATCAGCAGGCCGATGGCCGTAATGATAAACATGAACACGGTCCCGAACAACTGCGGAATAGCGTTAGAGAATACACGCTCCAGTGCGGTACAGTCCCCCATGATGGTAGTTGTTAAGTCAGAGAGGTCACGCTTTCCAAAGAAGGACAACGGTAGTTTCCGCAGCTTCTCCGCCAAAACAATGCGGCGGTTGGCACTTTCCTCGTAGGCCACTGTATAGGTCTTGTTGTACTGGAGCCACTGGGTCAAAAACACGACGATGAACAGCACTACCGTCATGCCGATAAACAGTGGAATGTTATCCTGTATGCTGCTCTCGGAGCCAGAAATCACATTCAACAGTTCCCACACCACCATAACCAGCAGACTGACTGGCGCAATCAGGCACAGGTTGCTGAGTGTAGTAGCAGCAATCCCTTTGTTCAAATCTTTTGCCCCCTGATCGCTCAGGGCAAACATACGCTTCAGCATACTTTCACCTCATTTCCGATATGCCACTTGGTTGTCTTGGTGTAGTTCGCCCACATCTTGGCATACTCGCCGTTCTGCTGTACTAACGCGTCGTGTGTGCCGCTCTCCGTCAGCTCGCCGTTTTTCATTACCAAGATGAGGTCGGCATCCTGAACAGTGGAGAGCCGGTGAGCGATCATAATAACGGTTTTCCCCGTTACAAGGCTCTCAAACGCCTGCTGAATCTGCTGCTCATTCTCGGGGTCAGCGTAGGCGGTCGCCTCGTCCAAGACCACGATGGGCGCGTCCTTGAGAATTGCGCGGGCAATGGCAATACGCTGTGTCTCACCGCCGGACAGATATACGCCCTTGCTTCCTACCACCGTGTCAATACCATCAGGGAATTTCTCCAGAATATCATCACACTGGGCCATGTGCGCCGCCCGCAGGACCTCCTCCCGCGTAGCCGTGGGCCGGCCAGCCCGAATATTTTCCAGCAGACTGTCCTTGAACAGCTTGGGGTCTTGGAACACGAAAGCCACCATCTTCATCAAATCAGCATGGGCAATCTCACGGATGTCCACACCACCGATTTTGACTGCCCCTTCCTGCACATCATAGAAACGGGGGATCAGGCTGGCCGTAGTGCTCTTACCAGAGCCAGAGTGCCCTACAAGAGCGGTGGTTGTCCCTGCTTTGGCGGTAAAGTTCAAATGAGAAACAGCCGGGTGATCTGTATTTTCGTATGCAAAGGTCACATTTTCAAAGGAGACATCGTAGCTCTTCGGATGCTTCGGGACGGGCGCTTCCGCTTGCGGCTCCGCAGTCAAGATCATGTCAATGCGCCGCATGGATTCCTCCGCCTGCATTTTGTAGCTGGTCATATACATGATCTTGTTGAGCATAACCGCGCACGCCGGGAAAAATCAGGTAGAATAGGAAGCTCTGCATAAAGCCCGCCAAATCCGCAGACACGAGGCCGATAATGAGTGCCGTAGGGACCAGCACCAAAAAGCTGGAGTTAATAACTGAGTTAAATGCTACCATCCCCTTCTTGCAGGACATGGTATAGGCCAACGCAAACTTCCGATAGGATTTGATGGCGTTATGGAATTTAGTGATGGACTGCACCGTTTGGCCGAATACCTTGACCACGGAAATCCCTCGTATGTACTCCACCGCCTCATGATTCATTGTTTCCAGGGAATCCTGATAAGTCTGCATGAATTTCATGCCGTCTTTCCCCATCAGGGAGCCTTGCAGGAAGAATCCAATGCCAAAAAGCAGCAGGAGGGGAACGCCTACCCGCCAGTCAAAGGCCAGCATCAGGATCAGGCTGATGACCATTGTGACCTGCGCACCTACCAGATCCGGAAGCTGGTGAGCGATAAAGGTTTCTGTCTGGAAGCTGTTTTCATCAATGATTTTCCGCAGTTTACCGCTGGGGTTTAAGTCAAAATAACCCATCGGCATTTTAGCAAGGTGCCGCAGCGCCGCCATTTTCAGATTTTTCTCGGTATAGAACGCCACCACATGGGAGCAGAGCAGGGCACCGAAGTAGAGCAGCAGCCCAATCAGCTCCAGGAACAGGGCAAGGATGCCCCAGCGTACCAGTCCTTGGGTGTCCAATGGCGTTCCAGTAAAGACGGCCACCAACTCACGCGCTGCAAAATAGACGCAGAGGAATGGCCCCAAGATAAAAACAGAACTGACGCCAGATAGAATGCGGGAAACGGTTAACAATCCACGGTGTTTTCCTGTGAACTCCATCAGCCGTTTGATCCCGCCGGATTTTTGTTTCATGGATACAAAGCCCTCCTTTTCAACTCTTGATTAGTCCTTGCTAACCTTATGCTTTAAGTTTAACTGTTTCGTTTGTCAGAGTCTACGACCTTTCGGGTATATTCATACTCCAATCAGGCCAAGCCAACCAAAAGGAGCAGACTTTTGGCAGTCTGCTCCTTTTGTCGTATAATGATGAATTACTTCAGATGGATATTTTGCACAGAGGTAAAGCTGGCGTCAGTCGGGAAGGTATAACTTGACACGGTATCGCTGTACACAGTCAACTGCCGGGTATAAATTAGCGGTGTGGTCAAGCACTGGTCTGCCATAGTAGCCAAAATAGTGCTGTAAATCTCCTGAATGCGGGCTTCATCGGCGGAAGAGTCCAGTTCATTCACTAAAGCGGCAATCTCCGGCTGGGAAACGCCAATCTGCATCAGAATGGGGTCCATAGAGGTGGCGGGATTGATGTTCGTCACCACGCTGGCCGGGTCATAATAGCCGCCCTGGGTCTTGAAGATCGTAAGGCCATACTCGCCGCTCTGAACCATGGCATACCAGTCCATCATTTGAGCGGATTGCGGTGTCAGTTCAATGCCGATTTTGCTTGCCTGATCGCAGATATACACAACAAGGTTGTCATCCGAAGCGGAGCCTGTCTGATACATGAACGAGGCCGACAGTTTCACACCATCCTTCTCACGAATACCGTCGCCATCGGTATCGGTATAGCCCGCTTCATCCAGGATCTGATTGGCGTGGTCCAGGTCAAAATTATATATCGTCTGCTCCACATCACAATAGGGCAGGTTGCGTGAAAAGAAGGTGTCCGCCTTGTCGTACAGGCCGCCATAGATGCTCTCGACAATGGCATCCTTATCAACGGCAGAAGAAATTGCTTCACGAACTGTTTGGTCGCCAAAGATGGGATCGCTCAGATTGTATCCTACATAGTAGGTCTGGAGAGACTTTTCATCCGCCTGAGCTTGGAAGCCTTCGGTCTGCTCCATCTGCTCAAAACTCTCGGCAGAGATATTCTTGATGCCGGAGAGGAAATCCACCTCGCCGTTCTGCATCGCCAGGATCTTTGCATCGTTATCGGGAATATACTTGATGGAGAAGCTGTCTACATCAGGTGCCTCGCCCCAGTAATTGGGGTTGCGGACAAAATTCCAGATCTGCCCATCGTTATCACCAGCGTACATATAGGGCCCAGTGCCATAGGTCGCTGTCCGGAAGGTATCTTTTGCGGTCAAATCTTCGTTGAATTGCTCGCTGGATACAATGCCAAAGGGATTGGCAAGGCACAGTTCACGCAGAGTATTATAGTAGGGCTGGGTCAGGTGAAGCTCCACGGTATATTCGTCTGCAACTACTGCATCTTCAATAATGGTAGACAGGCGGCCATAGGAGCCATTATACTGTCCCAGATTCACCGGGACAGCCAGAATAGATTTTGCCACATCTTCCGCAGTCAAGTCAGAGCCATCAGAAAATTTTACCCCCTGCTTAATCTGGAAAGTATAGGTTTTTCCATCTTCGCTCATAGACCAATCCTCGGCCAGTACACCTACAACCTCGCCGTCCGTATTGTACTCAAACAGGGTATCGTAAAAACTGGTCAGATAATAGGTAATATCGTATCCGCTGGAAGAGGAAACTTCTGGGGTGATGATGGTATAGAAATACTGGAAGTCCCAGCTTTCCGCCAAGTTCAGATGGACCGCCTGGGGCTCTGTATCAGTCTGTGAGGGCTGGCTGCTTTCGCCTACAGGGTCGGCATTGTTGGAGCAGGCGGCCAGCGAAACCGCCATGACTGCCGCCGTCAGTGCGGCGGTAATTCGTTTCATTCTCATTGCAAAACAATCCTTTCTTTCATTTTATTATTCCGATCTGACGGAGCCTCAGTCAAGCCGCTGGCCTCCAGCAACATCCTGCTGTATGGATTCTGGAATACAGAATAGTCACCAGAGAAGGCTGTGTGCTCCACCAGATTAGAATTTCTCATAACAAAGATTTCGTCTGCCACCACTACGGCCAATTCCATGTCGTGGGTAATGAAGATCAGCGTAAAGCCAAGTCGATGCTGTAGGTCAATAATCTCGTCGATGATCTTCTTTCGCAAAGGTAAATCGAAACCATTGGTCGCCTCATCAAAAATGAGGCATTGCGGCTCTGCGGCCAGCGCCCGGGCGATTGCCACCCGTTTCTGTTCGCCGCCCGACAGCTCGGAGGGCAGCCGGGTGTAGTAGTCCCCCGGCAGGTTGCAGAGCTCCATAAGCTGCCTGCACCGCTCCCGCCGCTGTACTTTTCCCATCTGAAAGAAGCACAATAGCGGCTCCTCAATAGACCGCCCTATCGGAAGTTTGGGGTCCAGCGCCGAAGCGGAGTTTTGCTGGATGATCTGCACTTTTTTGAAATGTTCTTTTCCCGCCCTTGTCCGTCCATAGACCAGAGAACCGTCCACAGAAATCGCCCGGTGCTGGGGCGCTGCAGCCCGGCAATCATTCGGGCCAGGGTCGTCTTGCCGGAACCAGACTCCCCAACAATAGCATACCGGCCGCCATCTTCAAAGTTTGCTGTCATAGAAGAAACAGCAGTAAAACGGCCCTTGTGTGCCAAACGGTCGGAAAAGGAACAGCTCACATCTTTTAATTCAATCAAATCCACTCCCTCCTTTCTAACCGGCAAGCATTTAGCAAATGTTTGGTATAGTCTTTGGGGCACCGTTAAGATCTGTTCTGCCGCGCCCTGTTCAACGACTTGTCCATGATCCATGACAAGAATACGGTCTGATACTGAGGCTGAACGCAGGTCATGGGTTACAAACAGAACTGACATTCCCTCACGGCAGAAGCCTTTCAGTTCCCGCATCAGCCCGATCCGATTACACGCGTCAATGGCAGTGGTAGCCTCATCCGCTACCAGAAGCGACGGCTTATTCATCAGAGCAGCCGCTATCATCAGCCGCTGGAGCATTCCGCCGGACAGGGTAAACGGGTAACTGTTCAAGATACGGGTTGTATCCTCCAGTCCAAATCGCTGCAAGAGATTTGAGAAAAGTTCATACATTTCTTTCCGGGAGGTCTTACTGTGATGAAGCCGATAGGTTTTTTCCAGTTGACGGCCTACACGGATAGAGGGATTGAAGGCAGTCATAGGATTCTGCATAATCAGGCAAATCTCTTTTCCGTAGATGGTACGCCGCTCCCTGTCCGGCAGGGTGAGCAGTTCCCGCCCATGAAATAAAATAGATCCCTTGGCGCGATAAGCGTTGCCCCGCAGTCCCATGACCGCTTTGCAGATGGTGGTCTTGCCTGCGCCGGAACTGCCAACGATGGAGAGCATTTCACCTTTTTCGAGCTGGAAGGATATATTTTCTACGACCGGATCGCCGGAAGACAGGGTGATGTTCAGATCTTTAATTTCAAGCGACACGAATATCATCCTCCTTCCCGATGGCGTCCCGGAGGCCCTCACCCAACAAGTTGAAGCCCGCACAGCAGACAATCAGGCAGATGCCGGGATAAATCAGGAGTACAGGATTGGAGTAGACACTATTCCGGGCCTCGTTGAGCATGGCGCCCCATTCCGGCGTTCCGGCAATCAGGCCCACACCCAGGAAAGCAAAGCTGGAGACAGACATGATGGCTGTGGCGATCCCAGTCGTAAAATATACCACGAATTGCGGAAAGACATTAGGAAGCAGGTGCTGGAGAACAATACGGAGACTGGAGGCCCCTGAAATCCGGGCCGCCTCGATGTATTCTTTGCCGCACTCCGTTTTGGCGTAAGAACGCACCATTCGCAGAAACCATGCCAGCATGGAAACCCCAATGGCAATCATCACACTGGCAACCGAGTTGTCCACCGCCGATACAAGGGCCATGGCGATTACGATAAGTGGGAAAGCCATAAGAATATCACAGAGTATCCGCATGACCTCATCCAACACCCCGCCTTTATAGCTGGAATAGCATCCCACCAAGAGGGCAATAGCCGCCAGAAAAACTAAAACCGGAATAGATAATCCCAGGGAATACCGCGCCCCATAGAGCAGCCTGGACAATTCACACCGTCCCATCTGGTCACAGCCGAGGGGATATTCTGCAGAGGGAGCTGCGTTCTTCAGCGCAAGGTTTGTGGCATTGGGGTCATTGGGAGCCAGCAGAGGGGCCGCCAATGCCATGAATACAAAAATAAGGATCAGCGCCAAACCGATGATGATTTGCCCTTTCCGTTTCATGCAGTCCTCCTCCTATATGCCGGGCAAATGACGCAGGAAAGCACATCCGCCAGAGTGTTGAATAAGACAAACAGTACGCCGCATACCAAAATAGAGCCGGAGATCCCGTAAACATCCATACTTTCACAGGATTCCATTAGGTAAATGCCAAGCCCTTGAATGGAGAAAACGCTCTCCACCAGTGCGGAGGTCCCAAAGAGGGCAGCGCAATACTGGGCAAACAAAGTAATGGCGGCCGGGAGAGCATTCCGCAGCACCTCGCCATAGACAATCTGCGTGTTAGAGAGACCTCTTGCTCTGGCGTAGATTACATAGTCGCTTTTTAACTCACTCAGTACCGCGGCCCGAAGTACACGGGTGGCAATACAGATAATAGGCACTGCCATTGCCACAGAAGGCAAGATCAGCGATTTGAAGCTGCCATCCGATATAACATCAAAAATGGGAATCTGGACGGCGAAAGCCGCCAGCAGAAGGAGGGCCAGCCAAAAACTCGGGACACATATTCCGATGATGCAGACGATACGGGTTACATTGTCGAAAATGCCGCCTTTTCGTATGACCGAGATTGCAGAGAGCAGCACCGTAAAAAGAATTACCCAGACCATCGCCATTACAATCAATGTACAAGTCACAGGAAGGGCGTCTTTGATATTCTCAATGACTGGTTGGCGGTTAGTAATGGCCGTCCCCAAATCCCCCGTCAGCACTCCTTTTATGTAGTCGGTATAGCGTTCCAGAAAGGGGGCATCCAGTCCCAGGCTCTCGCGCACCGCTTGAATCTGCTCTTCAGTTGCCAACACATTGACTTTACGGACAATCATCTCTGCTGGGTCTGTCCCTGTAAAAACCTGTAGGCAAAAACTGAGAGTAACAACGCCCCAGACAACGAGAATAAAATTGAGAAGCCGTTTTCCAATGCGTCTGCCCAACTCTCCCATATTCCCCACTTCAAATCCTCCCTTTTTGGTTAGGTTTCGCTAACTGTCAATTAAAAAAAGGAGCCGCAGTACAGCGGCTCCTTACCAGTTGTACTATCTGTTGGCACGCAATCTATGATAACACACCAAAGAAGTACAGTATATAACCAGACAGGTCGGATTTTACTCCAATCAGGTCAAATGTGTTTGTAACGGTATGCCTGCGGCGTCACGCCGAGGACAGACTTAAAAGCGGCGGAGAACTTGCTTTGATTTTCGTAACCTGCAGCACTGCCGACTTCTCCAATACTCAAAGTGGGCTCTGAAATCAACATTTCCGCGGCCGCTTCTATCCGTTTGGACTTGACAAAGGCACCGATGGAGATTCCGGCTATGGACTTAAAGCATCTTTTCAGACTGGACTCCGCTACGCCAAACATATAAGCCAAATCTGGAATAGTTTCTTTCATAAAGGGATTTTCAATGATGTACTGATAGACTTCCTGGGTCCTCTTGGATATATCAGCGGAAAACTGCTGCGGATGCCGAACTGAACTGCCGTCCAGAAGACTCAAAAACAACAGAAGCTCAATGACCTTGATCCAGAAGTACGGGATTTGAATACGCTCATCCACCGAGTACAGCTCACTGAAAATATGGTCGATCTCATGCTTGGACTTGATGATGAGGGAACGGCCATCAGAACAAAGGCGGTCCTTGATCTGCTCCAGATTGATATTTGCCTGCTGGAATCCACTGTCCAGGGTCCTCTGTGCCGTTTCCATCTCCAGAAGCACCGTAATGCCACGATATTTTTTCAGCGGGATGCGGGAGCCAAGGAATACCTGTTTATCTTTGGATAGGTAATCCACACAGAGGTCACCTTCCCCAAGAAGCTGACTGCGCCACCTTCCAGTTCACATTCGTAGCACCCTTCCAGACAGTGGTTGATCTGCAAAAATTTTTCTCAAAGCGAAGGGACGGAAACAAGAGTCCATATTCAAATCGTTATATGTTATCTGTATGCCTGGTGCAATCTCAAAGCATTGCATTACCCTTCGCCTGATTCGTTACCTTCGCAAAGAAGTGACTTTATATTTTCTGGCATATCCCTGGTTTTATATATATTGTAGAACGCAGTCGGGTCCACATTAAAATCGCTAATCACGCATTTTCCCTCCTTGCAAACACCCTTTATATGCAAAGTATTATATAATGCTTTATCCAAAACGCAATTTCTTCTATATTATCACTACCATTGAACAAGCTCCCTATTCTCGATAAATAGATGAAGCATAAGGATGTGCCTATCTATGCTAAAGAGGGAGTCTTCTGATCTGAAGGCTCCCCATTTAGGTGCTTTAATGATGATGTCACGGCGGCAAGAATTTATAGCCCTTCCCATACACGGTTTGGATGAAGTCAGCGTTCAGTTTATGGCGCAGCTTGTAAATGATGCTGGAGATCCCCGTCCAGCTACTATCAAACGAATCAGGGCGGCGAACTCATAGATCTCCCTTTGTGAAAATACCCGTCCGGGCCGCCGGGCAAGCAAATGAAATACATCGAACTCCATAGGGTCAGCTCTATGAATTTGCCCTGCCAAAACACTTGGCGGCACGCAGCGTCGATACATAAAGCCTTGTAGCGCAGAGTTGCAGCGGGAATATCCGTACACATGACCAGTTCTGTTGACTCTATGAAGGCCATGATTTTCTCCGCGGTTTCAAGATCATCTTCTTCGACTGATAATATGAACAGTTTTCCCACTACATCACCTCCGATAACCTCGACTGCCAGACCACTTTTACTTGTCCTGTAGCCCTGATTTAATTTTTGAAAGCTGTCATCGCTGATTGCGTGCTCCATGCGGCAGGCATCCTGCTCGGCGGCCTTTGGCTCTACACCTGCATCCACCAGCAGACGGGTGAAAAGCAGTGCTTCTCATAAGTTTTTTCGGCAACCTCTCGGCCCAAATCTGTCAGGTGCAGGAAAGAGTCTTCGTCCATGGTGAGAAACCCACCCTCTTTCAAGGTGGCTACCGCATGACACACGCTGGGTTTCGATACTTCAAGGTGCCGAGCCACATCTACGGAGCGCACCATGCCTTTCTTCCTCTTTAAGACAAGGATTGCTTCCAGATAATCTTCGCCAGATGCGTGTAATTGTTTCATGGGGAGCTCCTCTCCATCAAGACAGGCTCCAACCGGCAGAGTTCATACGGATACGGACGAAATCCTGATAAATACCGGGTTGTTCCATCAATTCCTCATGGGTGCCATGCTGCGAGATCCGTCCGTCGCTGATGACCAAAATCTGGTCGGCGTTCCGGATGGTATTCAAACGGTGGGCAATGACCAGCAGGGTCTTACCCTTTACCAGTTCGGAGATAGCCTCCTGAATATAGCTCTCATTGTCAGTGTCCACGCTGGCGGTCGCCTCGTCCAAAATTACAATGGGAGCGTCTTTCAAAATACAGCGGGCGATAGAAATGCGCTGTTTCTCACCGCCGGAGAGGGTTGCGCCGCCCTCTCCCACCACAGTCTGAAATCCATCGGGCAGAGCCATGATGAAATCGTAGCAGCGGGCTTTCCTCGCCGCCTCATAGACCTCATCCTCGGTGGCGTCTGGCTTGCCCATACTGATGTTGTTATAGATTGTGTCCTGAAAGAGATACACGCGTTGAAAGACCATGCTGATGTGGTCCATCAGCTCCGCAAGGGGGACTTGTCGGGTGTCCACGCCCCGGATGGCAACACTGCCGCTTTTCACATCCCACAGCCGGGCCAGCAGATTGGCGATGGTGGACTTCCCGCCGCCGGAGGGCCCCACAAGAGCGGTCATGCTATTTGGGCGCATAGAGAAGCTGATGTGGTGCAGCACCTCCTTGTCCTGGTAGGCAAAGGCCACATCATGAAACCGCACTTCCGGCTGTCCGGGCTGTGTCTGGGGCGGGATATGCTGTCTTCCTGTGTCCGGGAGCTCCGGCTCCTCCAATACAGCCTCAATGCGGTCCAGGGCAGCGTTCATCACGGTCAGACGGGACGCCTCGCCATAGAGCGCCTTGAGCGGCCCGAACAGGTCAAAGACGAACAGGAGGACGCCCAGCACATAGGCCAGAGAAAGAATGCCGCTCCGCTCCAGAAAGACCGACAGGCCAAAAATCGCGGCTATCCCGATTCCATAAAGGACATTCAGCCCCATGGTCCACGGGGTCATCTTCCGTTCAAAGGCGAGGGATGTATTTCTGGACCGCTTGAAATTGCCGGTCAGTTCTTCCGACTTCTCACCCAGCAGGTTATAGCTCTTGATGACTCCGATGCCCTCCACAAAGGACAGCACCGCGTCCGTCAGCCGTTCGCTCTGCTCCTGACGGCCAGCGGCTTCCCGCAGGGAAACCTTGTTCATCCCTCTGGAAACCAGCCACGCCAGGATGGTCACAAGGGCCGCGATCAAGCCCAGCTGCCAATTCAGATAGAACATGAACGCCAGCAGGACCAGGGATGAGAGCAGATAGCTCATCATGTTGCCCAGCGTGCTCATGGCGACTTCTTCAATAAACACCATGTCGGTGCTGAGGACAGAACTGATTTTGCCGATATTGCCGGAGGTGAAGTAGCCCATGGGCAGTTTCCGCAGGTGTCCGCCCAGCTCCATGCGCTTCTCGGCAAACATCAGGTAGCCCGCCGCACTCTGGAGGCTGTCGCTGAGATAGTGGACCAGCATCTGCACCAGCACGGCCGCCGCGAGGCCAAGGCCCACATAGAGGCAGGTCTGTCCGGTCAATGTTCCGGCGGCAAAGCCGCTCAACACCACAAAGGCCAGGAAGATCGGCATTTTAGACAGGATCGACTCCACAAACGCGCAGGCAAAAGCGCCCTGAATACGCCCTTTATATGGACCGGCAAGTTTCAAAATCCTTGAAAACAGTGCAAACATTTAGTTTCCCTCCTTTGCGGTATGTATGTTCCATTCGGCGCTGTCCTGGGCCGCCTTCCACAGCTTTTGATATTCCGGGCAGGACTGGATCAGATCCTGATGCTTTCCTGCCGCAACCAGTTTGCCGTGGTCTACGACGCAAATTTGATCGGCGTTCATAATCGCGGGCAGCTTATGGGCGATGACCACCAGAGTCTTGCCCTTCACCAGCTCCGCAATCGCCGCCTCCATCTTTTCCTCGTTCTCGGGATCGGCGTAGGCGGTGGCCTCGTCAAGCACCACAATAGGGGCGTCCTTCAGGATGGCACGGGCCAGAGATATGCGCTGGCGCTGACCGCCGGAGAGCATCTTACCCGCATCGCCCGCCATGGAGTGAATTCCTTGGGGCAGCTTCTCCAGAAACTCCATGCACTGGGCCTTGCGCGCTGCCTCCAAGACCTCCTCATCGGTAGCGTTCAACCGTCCAATGCGGATATTCTCCAGCAGAGAGGTGTTGAACAGGTATTGATCCTGCGCCACATAGGAAATACGGCTGTTCAGGGCTTCCAGACTCATGTCGCACAGCTTCTGCCCGCCGATAGAGATGCTGCCTTTTTGCGGGTCATAGTAGTGGATCAGCAGTTTTGCCAGAGTGCTCTTGCCCGAGCCGGACTCTCCCACCAGGGCCGTTTTCTGTCCGGCCTTGGCCGTAAAGCTGATGTCGTGGAGTACCTCATCCTCCACCACCATGGGCTTTCCGTCCGGGCCGGGCTGTGTCTTGGTGTAGCCAAAGGAAACATGGTCATAAACGATGGTATCGTCCTTGCCGTGGAAGCTGTCCGGCGTCTGCTGAAGCTCCGGCGCATCCAAAACCTGCTCCAGCGCAGAAATTTTGTAGTTGAGCTGGGGCATGGTGGGCAGGAAACCCAGGGATTTGAGGAGCGGCATCCCGATGCTCAGGAGAGGCACAGCACCAAAATCAGGTCCGGCAGAGCTGACCAGCCGGAGGACAAACCACGCCCCCAGCGGCAGGGTCAAAATCACAGTGCAGGGCAGGAGGCTGCTATAAATTGCCATCCAGGGCCATGCCGCCTTGTACCAGGCCAGAGTATAATCCCGGTAATCCGAAACATCCTTGCGAAACCGCTCATAGGAGTCCGCGTCCTTGTTGAATACCTTGACAACCTCCATGCCGTTGATGTACTCAATGATAGTGTTGTTCATCTTCTGGCCGGCCATATAGTAGGGCCCCATTTTCTTCATGCCAACCGAGTACATGGTCATCATGGCGATCAGGCTGATAGGGATGGAGGCCAGGGACAGCAGCGCCAGCTTCCAGTCCACGAAAAACATAGCCACATAGACCGCGATGGGGACCATCAGGTTTGCGATCCCCTCCGGCATGGAGTGGGCCAGCAGGACCTCCAGACTGTCCACATCATCGACAAACAGCTTTTTGACTGTGCCGGTGCCCTTGTCTTGGATCACGCCCAGAGGCAGCTTCTCAAACCGCTTTTGCAGGGCGGTCCGCAGCCGGAGCAGCGTGTCATAGGCGGCCTTGTGCGAAAGATTGAGCCCCCAGCCATAGAGAACAGCCTGCAAGACCAGGCACACCAGCACCAAAGCCACCCGCAGGATGAGAAATGAAGCGTCAAGTTCCGCTCCCATCACCAGCGGAGCAATCACTTGGTAGGCCAGCACAAAGGGCAGGACGCCCATCAAAACGCTGACCAGCACCACCACTGTGGCCGCGTAGAGGCCCTTTTTATGCGGCCCTGCGTATTCAAATACCTTTTGAAACATGATTTCAACCTCCCATCAATGAAAATACTGTTCCGACAGAGCTTTCAATATCTCCGGTGTGAGCCGGTGGTTTTGAATAGCCCCCTGGTCATCCAGCTGGACCACCTCCGTACAGGTCCGGACGATAAACTCGAAGTCGTGGGAAACCACAAACACGATCACGCCGGAAGCGGACAACTGCTCAATCAGCCGGCTGACCCGCACCATGGAGTCATAGTCCAGGCCGCTGGTGGGCTCGTCAAAATAGATCACCGGGCTGCCCTTGACGATGGCCGCGCCAATGGTGACCCGCTGCTTCTGCCCGCCGGAGAGGGCCGCCGGGTGCTGCTCCCGGTATTCGGACAGCTCCAGCGCCTCCAGCGCGGCGTCCACCTTCTCTTTGCAGTTCTCCCGAATCCCCAGGGAGAGTTCTTCCTCCACACTGCTGGCAAAGAGCTGGTAATCCGTGTCCTGCATGACCAGATAGGACAGCGCCCGGCGCTGGCGTGGAGTGAGCTTCCTGCCGTCAAAGGTGATCTCGCCGTTCCGCTGCTTCAAGAGGCCGGTCAGGATGGACAAGAGGGTGGTCTTGCCCGCTCCATTATGGCCCAGGATGCCGATCACATCCCCAGCGTGGGCTTCAAAGCTGACATTCCGAAAGACCTCCTGCTCTTTCGGATAAGCAAAGGAAAGACCCTGCACACTCAGCAGGTGTTTCCCCATGGGGCGGCGTTCTTTCTCCTGATCATGCTCTGCATCCCGCTCCGGATATGCAGTCCGCAGCCCATAGGATATGCGCGTTTCCTCCGGTAAGGAACAGAACTGCTCCCTTGTAAATTCCTGTTCGATTTTCCCGTTTTGTATGAGAAATACCCGGTCGATTAAATCACGCAGATAGTAAAAGCGGTGCTCCACCACAAAGATGGTGTATCCGTCCCGCTTCAATTTTCCCATAATCTCCGCAAGCCGTTTGGTGGCCGCGTAGTCCAGATTTGCGGAGGGCTCGTCGAAGATATAGACCCTCGGTGAAAGCGCATAGACCGAGCCCACGGCGATCTGCTGCTTCTCTCCGCTGGACAGGGCAAAGATACTCCGGTTTAGGTAGTCCGCCAGTTCCAGATCCTTTGCGGCTTTTGCGATGCGGTCAATGGTTTCCTCACGGGGGAGGCCCATATTTTCACAGCCAAAGGCCAGTTCCCGCGTAGTGTCCGTCATGAAGAACTGGGAGCGCGGGTCCTGAAATACCGTCCCCACCTGCCCGGCCAGCTGTGCGGGCTTCATTTCCAGCAGGGAGCGCCCATCCATCACAAGGTCGCCCTGTATCTCACCGGGATAAAAGTGCGGGATCAGGCCGTTGAGTGAGCGGATCAGCGTGGTCTTGCCACAGCCGCTTCGCCCGGTCAGGAGGATAAATTCGCCGGTCTGCACCGTCATATCAATGCCACGGAGGGTAAAGTCCTTGCTCTCTTCATAGCGAAAGCTGAAATTCTGAAACGAGATCATGTCACACCCTCCACAAGATGATTTCCCCGATTCGGGTCTGGTCCAGGAACAGCAGCGCCGCCAGAAAGAGGACGCCCAGCAGGGACACCAGAATCTCCGGCCAGGAGAAGCGAATGGGGCGCAGGGCGTACCGTTTGCACTCCAGTTCCAGCCCCCGGGTGGTACCGGAGGCAGCCAACTCGTCCGTGACCTTCAGACACCGCATCAGCAGGGGAATTAAAATATACTCGATGGTGGCAAGAGGATGAGATACCCGTTTCCACCAGGTATCGCTGATCCCCCGGATGTCCATGGTGCTGCGGATCTGCCGGTATTCAATCCGCAGGGTGGGAATATAGCGGAACATGACCACCAACGGGATCGTCACCGCCTGGGGAAGCCGCATCCGCTGGAGCGCCACCATCAGGTCGTCCATATAGGTGGTCCGCAAAATCCAAAGGCCCATCATCACAATGGGGATCAGCTTCAAAAGCGTCACGCCGAACACGCTCATAATCACACTCAGTACCGGCACCTGCACATAGCGGAGCAGGGCGTTGAGATAGGCAACGATGATGTAGACCACAATCATCTTCAAGGCCCACTTTCCGCCGTTCCCCACGGCAATAAACAGGCCATACACCAGCATGAGCGCAAGGCTGACCACCTCCCCGGCCAAAAAGTAACTGACAAACCCGATACAGACCAAAAGTAAAATCTTGCAGCGGGGATCTAACAGTGCTGACCCATGAAGGGGCTGCTGTTCAATGATTTGTTTGATTTGTGATTCTTCCATTCCAATGCCTCCCTATCCAAATCAAAGCGCGGGGCTGAAAATGGCCCCGCGCCCTGAGATCAGGCAGCCCGCTTGCCTGCGTTCGTCTGATTGACTGCCGAGGGGCTGTGCCTTGTTATTTGACTGAAACGAGCCCGGCTTTTATAAAGTGCTTCTTCAAAGCCTTCTGCCCAATCACGGCGCCGATCAGGCCACCCACCAAACCGGCCGCAACGATGACCACCAGCATGGGGACGGAGGTGATATTCAGCATCCCGTCTATGTACTCCTGGGCAATGTTGTTCTTCTCCATGGCGCCCACAAAGGCACTCTGGAGGAACTTGATGGGGCAGATGGCGCTGAAGGCAAAAATGGCGCTGAACAGGGCGTAGGCCACGGTCATGGACTTCATGGTGATTTCTTTCCGGCCCATGACCAGGAAATCGCAGATCACACCGCCAATGACCAAGCCGATGGGGATAAACCAGAAAGCGCCCACCAGCAGGAACAGGATAGCCTGGATTGCGGAGCAGATGGTGAAAACGCCCTTTTTCGGTACCTTTGCCAGTAAGAGCATCATCACGATGCCATTGGGGATCGCGACAACGGATGGATAGAACACATTGGTCACTGGGCCGGCCACACTCATAATGGTGCTGATAATCATGCAGATGATCCACATGAGGGCGGTCAGGACGCCAATCAGGATAAAATCTTTCGCATTCAACTTCTGTTTCATGCTTTGCCTCCTCTAAACAACAATATGCGTTGAGGTTAGCACTTACTAACCTCAACGCATATTGTATCAGTTATGCCTTTCTAATTCGACCCAAAACCTGCCCATTTTCACCCAAAAGCAGTTAAAGGTCACTGCTTTGTGTGGTTGAAGCGTGTCTCCCTGTAATGTTTGGGTGCAACACCGTATTTTTTCTTGAAGGCCGCCGCAAAGTTGCTCGGTTTTCCATACCCTACAATCGCAGCGACCTCCCCCACATTCCAGTCTCCGTCTAACAGCAGTTGCGCCGCCTGTGTCAATCGCTGCTCAATAACATATTGATGGATCGGCATACCGTAGAAGGAAGAGAATCCCCGTGTCAGCTTGGTCAGACTCAGATGTACCTGTTGAGACAGTTCTTCACAAGAGGGGGCAAAGGCGAGCTGGCTGTCGATGATCCGTTTCGCTTCCATGATGGCAGTCCGCTCCGTCCGGGACATGGAAATATTTTTGCCCATCAGAATGTCCAATTCCAAAACTTCTCCCAGATAGATGGACAGCAGCTCCAACAGTTTGCCGTCCAAATAGAGATAGCCCAGCCCCCCGCGGTATTGAGAAAATTTGCTTGTTTCCGACAGTATTTGCTCCATAATTGGTGTGACAGAGACTTTGGCAATACCATTCAGGAGCTTCTTTTCATAGACTGTAATTTCCTGTCCGTCAAAGTAATCAGCAAGGAGTTGTGAAAAGTAGGGAATTGGGATTTTAATGCTTTTGAATGAGAAGTTACTGTCTTTTTTGTAGCAGATGTATTCTGTGCCATCATGTCCAGCATAGATACAAGACTCATTTTTCTGTATAGTAATAGAACGATTCTCATTCATTATCCCCCATGAAATTCCATCATTCAGGCAGAAAATGATTTGCATATATTCTCCACTAACAGGACCCTGCACATTCATATCGGATTGATAGCACATTTTCCAGTCTGAGAGGATAACGCCGTGCTTGATTTTTGTTTGAGAAATTTGGCCTTGCCCGACTTCTGAAGGAATGTCCATAGTGATTGTCTGAGGGGTATTGGTTATCAAATCGTTATAAAGATTGGTAAGATATAGACTGCTATGTGACATAACCCACCTCTTTCTAACTCGTCCAAGTTAGCTATCGCTAATCAGATGATACCCGATTTTTCCTCGACAGTCAAGGTGGCTTCGTATTACCAAAACCGCACACCTTTTTAGTTTTTTGGAGAACAGTAACATATTTTGCCTAATCCGTATGCCTCTCTCTGTAATGATCTACTATGTTTATAATTCCTGTGTCTGGATGAATCAACACTATTGACAAGTTTCTTTTTTCAGCGATCCCTATCGCTGTCTCCACTCCGCTGTAATGTTTCGGATCATTATCATAAACAGCTACAACATAGTCTGCCCGTTTCATCATATATTCCGTGCGCCTTTTTATATCCCTCGCCTCCAGGGTGTTCTGATCCCATCAGCACCTTGACACAGCCCTCTCGGAGTTTTCGCTGCCGTGCCTGGCTCTTTGGGTCCATCGGACATCATGGCCGGGGAAGGGGCAGACCATCACAACATCCAATTCCCGATATTCTACCTGGCGCTGCATATCCAGCAGGATTTCGCCTGCCCACATGTCTACTCCCAGAGCGCCCCCAACGAAAAAGCAGCGCACACCGCGCTGGTATAGTGACACAAATACATCATGCATCCGCTTTTTTATGCGCTTGCATGAGGTCATATATTCATTGTATTTGAATTTGAAGCGGGTAGGGTGTTGACCAATCACCGCACACGAACATATTTTCACTTGTTTTTCCTCCAAATTTTTCATCTTACGATCATTATATATGCTATGGTTGATTAAACTCAACCATAGTCGCTTAATTTTTCATGCTATAGTGGATAAAATGTAACTATAGTATGGAGGATTGCGAATGAATGAGCTTTTGAAAGAAATGGGCCAGCGGATTCTGGAGCGAAGGAAACAATTAAATATGACACAGGAGACTTTGGCAAATTTGACGCATCTCACATCGCAAACCATCTCATATGCGGAAATGGGGCAAAAAGCGATGCGCCCGGAAACCATGCTGAAGATCTGTGAAGCACTTGGCATCAGCGCAGACTATTTACTGCGTGGTAAAATTCTTGAAGCAGACACTTCGTTGCTCCAGCAGAAGATTTCCACATTGACACCCAGCCAATACCGCCACTTGGAACAGATTATCGATCACTTTATTGCTGCCATACAGGAAAAGGAAGAGGTATGAGAGTCGGCACAGCTTCGCTCCCATACCTCTTTTTTAGCCATTTCTACGGAAAGCCGCCATGGTGCTGGCGATCAGATTGCGAGTCATATCATCAACTTCGGATGCTCCATCCGTTGTTAAGATCTCTGATGGCTCTGTTGTCTGTTCCTGCGGCGGCGGGGCTATGTTATTCTTCTTTGAAGGAGAGGATTCCCCGGTCGAAATCACCTTATCCGAAGCCTGTCCATCCTGACGCATAATTTCTCGTACTATCGCTTCAATGGCCGCACGGTCAATGGCTGGTACTTTTAATGGCTGCGGGTCGTCAGAAAAATGAGTATTATAGTACACGAGCGCATTTGCGATATACTGGGCTTTACTGTGGGGCGGTTGTAGTTCCAGCAGTTCAACGGCGGCCCGCTGCACTGGGTCACCAATATTGAACCGCAGGGAGAAGCGCCCCTTTCTTTTGGCCGCCATAATTATCACCTGCCCACTGTTTCAAGTCGGTACAGGTATTCAAATCCAGCTGCATTGGCGTTGATGTTCGTGACGAACAGAGGCGTTCCCACCTTGCCAGAATCCTCAATCTGCCGGCGCAGCAGAATAGCGCCGCCGCCCACAAACACCACTTTGCAATAGCGCAAATCCAACATCCGCTCTCGTAAAGTGCTGAACAAGTCGTTGACAAACTCCTGCGCCAGTCGCTCCACAAGCTGTACGGCCTCGGCCGGGTACTGTGTCCGTCTGCCCATGAGGATGGCATCCACATCGCCCTCATCCAACAGCAAATCCAACTCTGCATTTCCTCTGGACCTGATCTTATTGTATAACAGGATAACGCCGTTTTCCAGCGAATCGCAGGAAGCGAGGTCGGCTTTTCCGTTTTTCAACAACAGATAATCCGCTGTAAAGCCTCCAATATCCAATACGACTGCCTTTGGGTCATCCAGCAGGGCGTGCAGCATTGTGGCCGCAGCTGCGTATGCCTGGGGATAGCAGGCCACATCCTCAATGCTGATGGTGTAATGTTTGTCTCCATACATAAACTCAACAAGCCCGCGGCCTTGAAAGTAGGCGGTGAATTTCTCTGCTTGAGAGCCAAAATGTGCCGGGGGCAGACCAACAGCCAACTGGATGTGCTGCTGTTCTTTTTCACCAATTCCCCGGGCGGTTATCTCTTCTGCAATAGCAATCAGTGTAAGGACAAAAAATCGGTCATCCTCCGTCTTATCCTTGTGGAACGGAATACGCTCATTGGACAGTGTGTAATAAGTATCACAGTATTGCAGGCTCTGGCCGAACGGCCGGGTCAGACTCTGCTGCAGTCCAGACACAAAGGGCTCGCCATGAACGGTTTTGATTTGTTTGTTGCCATGATCGACACCAATTAACATAGATAATTGCCTCCTTTTTTGCTTTATACATATCCTTTACGCCTGTATGACGCCTTTCTCAACAAAAAAGCAGGAAAGTTTTTATCTACAACGGTATCATCGAAAAATCAGGGGCATGGAATAGTCGGCCTGCATCATAAAAAGCAGCATCGTCCTGATACATTCGAGGCGATGCTGCTTTTCTATCAAAACTGTTTAGCTTTCAACTTCCACATGGAGCTGACTGGCTACTTCCTCTACCGACATACCATTTTTCATTGCCAGCTTCACAATCTCTTGAATTTTCTGCTTTTTCGTCTTACGGGGCTTTCGGGGAGCCTTGGGAGCAAGGATCTCCTGCTTTTTTGCCTCCAGAGATTTGATGCGTTCCTTTGCTGCGGTGATCTTCGCATCGTACTCTTCTACAACAGTTTTCTTTTTCTCCTCCAGCTCATTGATGGACTGATTTATCTTCGTGATTTTTTCATCCAGTTCATTCGCTCTCTCTTGCGGGGTACGGCGCTGACGCTTGTTCTCGGCTTCTGCCATTTTAAGATCACCTTTCCTTTGTGCATAAATAAGATGTGCGTATGGTAAAAGAGTACCACACAGCATATCAAAACACAAGAAGATGAGGTCGAAGTATAATAGAAAATTGAGACCAAAAGAGCATACGGCCGTCCGATTATGAAATACCGTAAAATGATTTCGCTTGATTTGACACGGGCCATGTCAGCCCCAAAAAGAAGGGCCGGGTAGAGGAATTTTCCTCCGCCCGGCCCTGTTACGAATTTACACGGATTCTGCCCTATGCTTTTGATAAGGGCAGACAAAGCACTTTTCAGTCATCCGTCTTAATCAGGATATAAAAACTGTCGCCGGCATCGCGGGCTTCTTCTCTGCGCCAGTCCTCTCTATAGGGAAGACTATAGAAGCCGCATATATAGCGAACATCATCGTTATTCACTCCCGTTTGGCCCAAAGAGCCGAAACAGTGGATCACACAATCTCCATCCTCATTTCGACGCTCCAGAAGCCTGAAGCGGCCAGCGAGTTTCCTGTGGACTTTGCTCCAATCCATTGTTAAACCTCCCATTGGCCGCGGCCGATAAGCACCGCTTTCTTTCCTGCCTTTTCCGGGATCGGAAGTTCAATGCGCATATTTGCGCCGTCACCTTCGACTTTCCCCTTCGGCAGAACATATCGCGCAAAACACTCCCACTGGGGTTGTCTATAACGGCCAGTCAGTCCGCAGAGCCCGCTGGCAGCCGACCACTGGTTGCACTCGCTGCACGGGAAGCAGACTTTCCTCTCGTCCTGGTATGCCTGTGTGGCCTTGTTGTCCGCCACCAGGCGCTCAAAACGCTGGATCAGATCTTCCTCATCGGTGACGATATAGAAAAAGTTCCCATAATGCAGAAACCGCCCCGAAATTACCGTGCAGCCCTGATAAGCCTGACGCTCTTCTGACCGCTGCCACTCCGGCTTCCGATTTACAAAATTCCCGTACCACTCATAGATCGGGTCCAATGTGTACTGTTCAAACAGCGGATAAAGCCGTTCCAGCGTCTCTATTGGCTCCCATCCCCAGAAGCCGCCATTTATTTTAATGATCGTCATGGTATGTACCTCCCTGTTATAATTAGGTGTGGACGCTGTACTGGGCTTTCTGCAGGTTATCCGCACCATGCAGGATGATGCCGCCGCAGATTCCCGTGCCCCGGGGCGTGACCTCTTCAAAGAAGAAGCTGTACGGCGCACCGTCATCATAAATGAGGATCTTCTCCGCATCCCGCCACTGGAAATGGTGTTCCAGAGTTTTCCCCAGCTTGTGCCGCAGGAGCGGCCGCTGGGCGATTTGATGGAGATTCCGCCTGCTGTGAAATTCAAAGCGGCGGGTCACCTTCTCCGGCACGGAGAGCTGGCTCCAGTTCCATCCGGCCATATCCGTCCCGGCCTCCACACACTCGTGGAAGCGGCGGTAGGGCAGCCGCACCCACTCCTCATAGCCGCGCAGGCTGTCCGCACCGGCGCTTTGCAGCCAGGAAAAGCGGATCACCAGCATCTCGCCGTCCAGTGCCCGTGTGAGCCGAAGGGCGGCATAGCAGCCGCAGTCAGCCACGATAATCTGACGCCCCGGCTCCCGCTCCAACTGCTCCAGCGTATCACGCAGGATTGCAAAGCGGTACGGGGATTTATGCCTCCGGGATATGGTGTGGAGATACAGCAGTTCTTCACTGCAGGATACTTTTACCAAAACACTGTCAAACATCATAAAGAAACCTCCTGTCATGCCGCATGGGCTCGGTCCAGTGCGGCTCGTTCTACCAAAAACGATTCTTGCTTATACTGTTCCTCTGCCAAAGTCACTGCAGCGCCTCCCAGAGAATCAAGATACTGGCGCCCATTTTTGGACTTTGAGATGTAGATATAGATTGGGGCGCTGACATACCGCCCACTGGGATAGCATCCGCGATACTGATTTGACAGCACCGCAACTGCGTCGAGTTCTTCCGCTTTCTGCGTTGCCAGTGCCACTACCATTTCTTTTGCCGCCGTCTCTTCACTTTTCTTCAATCCAGAGGTATAAATGTGTTCCAGAAACAGCACCAGCTTCTCACTGTATGCGTGACTGCCTGTGGGAACATCTTCTTTGGACAGATCAGCAAATTCAAAATTGAGCGTTGATGGCTGCTGGAAAGAGCCTTTCGTCAGCCGGAGACACGCCCGTGCTACTACGCTCTCGTCTTTGTAAACCAGAATGATTTTTTTGTTGCTATCGAATGCGGCCAAAAGGCAGTCCCTCTGGCTGCCCTGATAGCAGGATAAGCAGGTAAAGTGCGGAAGCTCGCCCATGCGGATCGTGTGGTAAAAATCATCCACCTCTTTCGCCATAAGGCCCGGTCTGGTCAAAGAGAGATTCTGTTTCCAGACATCTTCCCGCGCCTCTTGAATTGGGTAATGGATTTCCTGCTTTAAATCACCAGCAAAGTATTTCAGTTTATAGAACTGGCCCATCAACTCTGCCTGTACAATACGCCGGAGCGCCTCGCAGCTTTTTTTTCACTTTCATTCCTATACTGCAATTCGTTATACAGCGGGCGGACCATCGAACTGCCACCCCGGAGCAGGAAATTCACAATCCCCGGCTGATACTCATGGACGAACTCCTCGGAAAATCCCATGTTTTCTTTTAGATAGGCCCAATTCTGATCGGTAGTCAGCATCGAGCTGCACACCTGACTCCAGTTTGAGAAGCCTGTGATTCTTGAAGCGTTGCTGACCGCGAAAACCGCATCCGCCTCTGTCCGAAATTCCGGGATAAATGCCTGAATCTCCGGATAGTGCTGCAGCATAAGCATTGCAGTCTGCCTCGTCAGTCCCCGGATATGCCCGAAATCTTTCTCATACCAAGCTCCAAACGGCTTTTCCAGCAAGCATTGAGTTACCTGTTCCAGCGCCTCATCTCCGATATTCTGGCTGACAAGATCCCGCTTTATCAGCTGCCGGATCGTGAGCATCCTCTGGTCCACGGAGAGAGGGAAGAGTTTGGCGTACAGTCTTACATATACTTCCTCTTGCTGCCACAGCAGACGCAGTTCCTCAAAGGTATATTGCTGGCCCTCTTCCAAAAGTTCAAAGTAGCTGGTTGTCCGTTCAATAGAATCACTGTCCTTTAAGTTCTTGACCGTCAGTGAATTGAGATTACAGCGTTCACAGAAGCCACTCACAAATAAGAGCGAATACCGCCCCAGCGAGAAAAATAGTTCGCTGTTCTGATTCACCAGATTCAAAAAATGCTTTTTCTTGTGCTCCACCGCATAGATAAGGAGCTGGACTTGAAAATACTCTACTTGTTCAAAATTGATGTGAAGGCAGCCAGAGTAAAGGGCATTGAGATAACTCAGCCTGCTTTGCAGGATTTTCTGCCGCCGCTCTTTGCTGATGGGCAACAGCTGACTCAGCCACCATTCGACATCATATTGTCCGGCCCGGTTTTCCAGCCAGAGCGTCCAGAATTCCGATAAATCTTCCGCATCATACTCGAAGGCTTCCATCAGCCGGCGGAATTTTTCTACATCCGGCATTTGCAGCCATTTGAGATTTTTCAGACTGTCCGCATCCAGAAACAACTCCACTCCCCACACATAGTTCATCATCAGGATTTTCTGGAGGGGCAGATTCTGCTCCAACAGCTCTACAGCCTTCCGCTCATGGTCGTGCCAGTTGAATAGATAAGCGCCAAGAAACGGCAGCCGCATCATTGACCGCTGATGTTCCGTCAGCGGAGAGATTTCCTGCCACTCCAGAACAGGGAAGGTATCCAGGTTGTCTGCGACGGCCTGCTCCTCTTCTTCATACCGCACCAGCGGCTGGTAGTGTTTCATGTACTCAAATTTCAGGGAAGGCTTGAGATCCAGCACCGCCGCCTCCAGCACCTGCTCCTTCGGATATTGGGACAAGTGCTCCTGATAGCTGCTTGCCGCATGGAGCATCGTCTGAATAACAGATACCGCTATTCCATGTGCGCACAGAGCCTGATATAATTCCGCAAATTCTGGAACTTGAATCAATTCCCTCTGGATTTGCGTGGCTTCTTCCTTGCGAATCTGCTCTTGCAGACCCATATCTTCGATTTTTTTACAGGTCTGATCCAGTATTTCTTCTGGAAATTCTCCAGTGAAACGCAGCTGCAGCCCATCGCGCCCCATTCGGGACAACAAAGATAAATGCTTTTCCGCATAGATCATGCCGCAAGACCTCCCATCATTGTTCTTGCCATATTCAAAATTTTCTGTTCGTCTCCTGGATTGTATCGTGCCAAATCACCGCACAACTTGAAAAATTGTTCTAATTCGTCCGCTGCAAATGCCGCCGCGCAGCCCGCAGGCTGTTCCCGCAGCTTTTCGTACACCATATCCAGGGCTTCTTTCACATCCCTATCGTAATAGAAACTTTTTGTAAACTCTTTTAGAGAAGACATCGTACCGTCATAGGTCTGCTCCAACCGTTCGCATTTCTTCTGGTGCTCCTGCTCCCGGCGAAGGCGTTCCTCCCGTTCCGCTTTTTCAGCGTCGGCTTTTTGATCGGCTTCCAGCTCTTCCTTACTGTAGAATTTTTCCTTTAGATGGTCCGCACGGCCACCTGTGTACTTCCCGCTGGATAAAAGGCTTCGCAAAACGGACGCAAGCAGCCGCCTGTCGTATAGCCGCTGCACATCCGAATCTTGTAAAGCGCACCAGATAAACTCTTGATAGCATTTCGGCTCCATTTGGAAAAAAGAAGCCTCGATCCATTCAAAGAGCTGCCGATGCTGCTCTTCTGTCAGGAAAGAGCGTTTGATAAAAAACTCATAGTCTCTGCTGCTGTACCGATTACCCCTTACAAAAAGTTCATGAAAGAAAAACTGCTCCCCAAAAAACTTCTGGAGCTGCACTGGAGTGTATTTCTGCAGCAGACGCCGGACAAAACGGAAGCCCTGCCAGCTGGAGATATTCATGGCATATCCCAAGAGCAGTTTCATCGACTGCGCAGAGGGGCCGTCTTCCTGATGCTGTTCAAAAAACTGCCACAGCCGGATTTCTTTTCTCTCTACCAGCAGAGCAAAAGCTCTATCGGAGGAACGGTGCCATTCCTGGAAGCCATCACAGTAATCAGCGCCCGTTAATTCCCGGTATCTTGCCAGCCATTGAATAATTGGCGTTTTTCCACAAGAGCAGAGCATCTGATCTGTAAACAGTTCCCAGTAATCGCCTTGCGGCACTTCTTTTGCCAGAATATCGTACTGGGGGTCAAAGGCGTCAAAGCGATACGGGAATTCCTTTTTGACGGTTTTCAGCATCCAGATCATTGTCTGTGGTGCGGATGGTATGAGTTCTTTTTTAATCGCCTCCCAGAGATTTGGATACCCGTTGTACTGGACAGCAAACCTTTCATAGCGGCCAAACAACCATCCAACATAGGCATAGAGCCCTTCCGACAGTCCATCCGGTTGGTTTAAGAGCATTTGGCAGCACGCCGATGCGATTTTTTCTGCGGTGGTCCCGTTCCAGGAGATCCTGTCCGGGATTCTGTCTGCCCACACACAAAGGGAATTGGTCAGTATAATTTCCTCACCGCTGTAGCCGGCATCTGTCAGGATTGAAAACTCCCGGCTGTCCGGTTTCATGTTCATTCTGAAAAACTTCGTCAGTGTTCGCAAAACAAGATCTGACTTTCCGCGATACGACTTGATATACGGAGCATAATGCTGGACCAGCCATTCCAGCACGCCGCAGTTTTCAGGCAGGGAAAGCGTGCGTTCTTTCCCCAGCAATCGGAGAAGCTGGCTGTGCATAGTGCGGTACCCTTCCTCCTGGTCATCGAACAGAGACAGGACAAACAAGGCATCCTCGGTCTTGGCATATTCTGTGGCAGCCAGTTCATCCAGCAGGGCGTGTCGGCGGGGCATATCTGTTTCCAACAGATAAAGAGCCCCTTGCAGGTACACATCTCCATTGGAAGTCCGCCGGATCATCTGGAGAAAACTGCCGCGCTGATTTCCAACAAACATATTGTCTGACTGAAGCGCACGGGTTTTCCCCAGTGCCAGCGCCAACGCACGAATAATGCGGACATCTTTTCCCAGCTTCTCTTCAAACCGTTCCAGGACCTCGCCGGGGTAACGGAGGTTATAGGCTTCAAAATAATTCTGTCCTTCTGCCTTTTGTTGCCAGATTTGCGTGTCCACAATATTTCGATAGATCTCCCAGGCTTTTTCTTCTTGAGAGGTGTGTACGACAAGATCTACAAACGCATAGTACAGTTCAAGATCAATGACCTGTTGATATACCTTGTAGGCTGGCAGAAATTCGTTATTCATCTTCGCTCCCTCCTCACTTTGATTCGCTCCATCTGCCTCCAGTAGAGTAATTCCACTCAATCGTTCCATTTTCATAACGGATAAGACCATGAGCCGTCAGAGTCCATCCATCAGAAGTTCGCCGCATCTGTGCGGTGGTATCGTTTAATAGGGGCCTTTTTTCCACAGACAGGCATAGATAACTCCTGTCATTTCGGTTTTGATAAACCTGCCCCACCTGCGGAACAAAGTAACTGCCTTTCATGCTGAAACATCTCCTTTGCCGATAAAGAAGGGGAGGACCGCACCCGTAGCCCTCTCCCTTGTTATTTTTTGACCTGTTTTCTTTTAAGCCACACCAGCCATATTGAAAAACTCATTCGGCGTCAGCACCCGAATGCCCAACTCCTGTGCCTTGGACAGTTTGCTGCCGGCCTTCTCACCGCAGACCAGATAATCGGTCTTGCGGCTCACCGAACTGCCGGCCACAGCGCCCAGAGAGGCGATCAGGCTGTTCATCTCATCGCGGGTATAGGGCTCTACTTTGCCTGTCACCACAATGTTCTTCCCGGCAAATGGAGTGTCCTGGCCGACTGCCTGATTGTTGGCCGCGGCCGGCTTCTGGATGTTCATCATCATCTGTAATTCCTCCCAAATACAAAAATTTTCTTCATTGCAGAACCATTCATGGATATTGTTGTGCAGCGTCTCTCAAAATCCGGGAGCTGGCGGAAGTCATAGCCCGTATAAACCGCGTCCCGAAATTCTTCAAGACTGCCATGGAACTCCCGGCAGAGAACACCGCTGGCTGTGTTGCCGATCATGGGAATGTCCATGGCAATCACATACCGTTCAAAGGTGGTGTTGCGGCTCTGCTGGACAGCATCCCACAGGCGCTGCCAGGACTTTACGCCAAAGCCCTCCATGCGGATAATTTCATCCCGGTGCTGATCCAGCCGGTATAGATCCAGATAGCTGTGAATCCATCCACGGCCAATCAGTTTTTCCAGCGTCGCCTCGGACAGCCCCTCAATGTTCATCGCCTTCTTGCTGACAAAATGGACAAACTTTTTGAGTTTCCGTGTCTCGCAGGTGGCATTGTCGCAGAACAGAGTCTTGATGATCCGCTCCTTGCCGTTTTCATCCCGCCCTTTGGTTTCATGAACGCGGGTAGGCTGACCGCAGCAGGGGCACTGGTGCGGGAACGCCGCTTCCAGATTGAAACCGCCCCTGTCCATGTTTTCCTCCACATGCGGAATGATCATATTCCGCTTGCTGACCAGTATGCGGTTGCCCGGCATCAGCTCCAGGTCCTCAATGAAGGACAGATTGTGCAGGCTGGCCCGTGTCACTTCGCATCCTTCGATTTCTACTGGAGCAAAGATGGCTACAGGCGCAATCTCACCAGTCCGTCCCGGCGTCCACTCGATGGAACGAAGTGTTGTCTTAAACAGCTCGTCCTCAAATTTGAACGCCAGACCGTCCTTATAGTGATGTCCTGTGCGCCCGCATCTTTTGGAAAAGGCAATATCATTGTAGGTTACAACGATGCCATCGATGGGAATATCGCTGTCTTTTGCATACTGCTGCAGCTGCTTGATGCCGTCCTCGGTCTCCGCCTGCGTCAATGGCCGCTTCGTCACCAGATACTTGCACGGGGTAAAGCCCAGCGGCCGAAGTTCTTTGAGGCGTTCCGACTTGCGGGGCAGGTCATCAAAACCCTCCAGAACATTGAAGGGCATGAAGGTCACACACCGTTCCATGCACTCGCCGGCATCCCGCAGGCGCACCGAGCCAGCCGCCAGATTACGGCCATTCTTGTAGGTTTCACCATTCTCATCCACTATCGAAGTGTTCAGACGCTCGAAATCACGGGGACGGATAAACGCCTCACCGGTGACTACCAGACGCCCCGGGTACTGAATATGGGCTGGAATCCCACTGATTGCTCTGGCGTTGTGAGTGACGATCTCACCCTCATCACCATCGCCCCGTGTGGCCGCTTCCACCAGTTCGCCGTTCTCATAGGTCAGTTTGATGGTAAGGCCGTCCAACTTGAGCATGATCATCACCTGATGCTCGCCCATAAACCAGCACAAATCCACGCTGCTTTTTACTTTATCCAGAGAAAGAAGCGGGATTTTATGGGCGGTTTTCTCCAACTTGCCTACCACGGGATAGCCCACGGTAACAGTGGGAGAGTTCGACATCTGGATGCCCGTCTCCTGTTCCAGTTTGTGAAGTTCGTCAAAGAGCCGGTCATAGACCTCATCGCTGACGCTGGGATTGTTGTAGTTATAGTATTCGTTGCGGTAACGGTTGAGCCGGTCGGTCAGCTCCCGCTGCTTTCTCAAAGTATTCTGTTCCATCAGGCCGCCTCCTCATCCAAAACGCGGAACGCCATAATCAGCGTTTCCGCCGTCTTTTGTTTGATTCATATATGAACTGCACACACCGTCCTCAAATGACCAGGTGCTGGCTGCACCCCACCACATTATGGAGCCCCGTCCATCGTTTGCCGCATTGATGCGCGGATCGGGCGGATTGAGGATTTTGGTGTAAACACCCTGGGTATTGACCCATGTGACCTCCCGCAGTTGGCCGATGCATCCGGGCCGGCAGTGGCCGGTGACCTCCAGGCGTGTGCCCGGCCGCAACCTGCGTTTGAGCTGATTCAAATTTTTAATCATGCTGCACCTTCTTCCTTCTTCCGTGGATGGGCGGCATAGCGCCCAAAGTTTAATTCCCTGATCATGTCCTGAATGGTGTCGTCATCCTCCCACGCAGTGGAGAGGGTGGCCCGCTCCGGCCCTTCGCCCACATGGATGCTCACGGTCCCACCGTAAATCTGCATCAACACATCAGGCCGCTGGGCGCAGACGATTGCTAAATTCCCAAGCTGTTTCATTTTCTTCTCCTTCTATCTGATATTCAGCCAGACCACAATGGGCCGGTCAAAGTCCGCAGTCACATAATTCTTTCGCATATGGATAGGGCGGTAACGCCCATCCAGTTCGCACTCCACGCTCTGCTCAATACGGCCTTCGCTCTGGGCCAGATGCTCCCGGAATGCGCGCAGGGTCTGCAGGCGCACCGCCGGCGGGTCGTTCTCCCTGCATCGCAGGTCCGCACAGTACACATAACTGCGCGGATTTTCTTTGAGCATAAAGCCGTAGGTCATATACAGGCGGCACTTGCGTTCCCGCTCCCGCTCGATATGCTTCACATAGTCTACGGCGCTCTTGATGCCCTGTGTCAGATAAAGATACCCCATCTGATAACGCTGCTCATCCGACAGGGGGAGCTCCGTCTTTTCCTGCCCCGGCAGTCCTTTATAGATGTGGAAGCTCTCCGGTGCATAGCGGTAACCGTGGATGTGGTACTCAAAAGATGTTTTTCTCATAAAGCCTCCTTGCAACAGTTGGCCGGACGCCCTCAAAGGACGCCCGGCCATTGCACCTGTATCATGCAGCCGCAGGGAGCTCCTGCTGCTGCACGATTTCTTTGTTTTCCATCAAGTCAGCCAAAAGCACATCTGCCAGCAAATGGCCGGCAAGGTGCCCGGTATGGATGACCACCCGATCTTTCTTCATCTGGATAAACTCCTCGTTGCGCAGGACGCGGCTCTGCGCGGCCAGCTTCAAATCTTGGCCTGTAAGCCGTGCCGCAATGACTTTTTGCCACTTCTGCAGAAATTCCGTCGCCTGCTCGATGTCCTCGTGCTGGCGGTCAAACAGCGTGCGTTTTTGACGCACAGTGCCGTCCGGCTCGATCTCCAGTGTGTAATAGGGATCTTCTGGTTCCTCCGCTCGGCGCAGAAACATGATGAAGCTCTCCCGGCGCTCGATGCGGTCATAGTACCGTTCGCCGGCGCCGTCATTTCCGACACAATGGTGAAGCATCCGTCCCTCTTTGATAATATCAAAAGTATTTTGAGGGGCAATGACCAGATAATCTTCATCTGCATAGGCATACTTTTTCTGCAATTCCTCGCAGATGGAGCGAACATGGGGGTACTTCTTGTCCATGTTCTCTGCTTGAAGCTCCAGGCTTCCAGCCTCACACTGGATAACCAGTTCATCATGCCGCTGACGCAATTTACGCGCACGATAGATAATTTCATCGCTGGTGTCGATATGCAGACGCTCTGCCATAGCAAGGTAGTCCTGCCATGTGGTCAACGCCTGCCGACAACTTCCGTCAAAATACGGCTTCTGTTTTTGCAGATAGTTTCGGATCTGAATCGGACTCATGCGGTCCGCGATGAACAGAATATCTTTGGCGCTGATCCGTTCTTTTTTAAACCAGCGAAACAGTTCATCCGGTATGCGTTGATTGGTCCGCTTTTCAAGCTGCAACCATGCCAGGTCTTCCGTATCGCCATTTATCTGCCGCAGACGGCGGAATTTGGGGCCGTCTAATCCCAATGCTCGAATCAGTCGCGTCTCATTTGGATAGAGTATCCGTTCCCGCACAGAATCACAATGTTCAAAGCATTCTTTTGTCAGCCTCGGCAAGTCTGCCTTCCAAATCTGCTCCATCTTCGGCATCCGCTTCCAAACAGCCAAATACTTTTCCGGATCAGTCACCGGATGGGTGCGTATCCACTGCACAAGGCCAGTGCCGAACAGCTCCTTCTGTTCCATGCAGGGAAGGCTCTTGCCATAGACCCTGCCTGTCTGATTGCCACAGTAACTATAGTAGCAGGGATTACCGGAAATCCAGCGTGTTTCCCGCTGGCAATACACGCCCCAATAGTAAGAGCGTATTTCTCCACTGCGGTCATAAATCGAACGGCGAAACTCATGCCAGTAAGGCTTTCCAGAGGGCAGACTGTCTTTCCAGTAAGTCCTCTCTGCCCAGAATTCACGGAGAACAAAGCCATCCTTGCACCGCTGAATCAGATAAGCATAGTCCTTTTCTGTCCGAATATACCCGGCGCGCCCCAGGGCTTTGAATACAATGGGATGTCGGCAGCAGGCACAGCGTCCTTTCTTATTGTGATATGGATGCCCGGATATAGGGACCTCTTTCCCACAAAAAGTGCAGTACCCTGATTTGGCTCCGCCGCGTTTATAGCGATAGAAGATGAAATTTTCCCGCACAGCCACCTTATCAATCCAGCGCATCCAATCCTTGGGCAGTTCAGGCACCTGAGCCAGATCCTGATCCCACGCGCCGGTAATTCGTTTATGCCTCTGCTCCAACTGTTCGTCCCGTACATTTCTCTGAAAATCAAGGATACCGAGATCACCGCCGCGTTCCCCACAAAGATAGTCCTGTACTACGGCAGCATCTTTCTCACTGGCCCAGCAGGTGGCATAATAGTTTCTCCCCGGCCAATTCAGCCTGTCCAGTTTGGCGTCCCGCCATTTTTTCTCTAAATGGTCGTAAGTCAGAAACTGGTGCGCTTTCTTGTCAAGGAACACTTCATAAGCAGGATTGTTGCCATCCAGCCGCAGATGTTCCGGCAGATAAAAAGCCGCTTTGAGGATGCCATCCTGAACGACACAGTTCATATATGGATAGTAGGTCCGTTCAACATAGCGATAGCCATAGGGGCTTTCATGCTGTTTCGGCTCATCTGCTATTGCTGCCTGTTTCATCTCCGGCGTTGCCGTCAATTTCGGCATTGCCAGAAGTGCAGATTTCTTCAATTTAGTTCACCATCCTTTTTCAAGCTCCACTCCATACCAAATTCCTGGTTGGAGCGTTTTCCCGTCGATCTCCGCCACCACGATCTGCTGGATGCCGCCGGTAGTGCCGTCCTCTTTTGCAAACGCAAGTACATCTCCGTTCCGAGTCCCTTTTGCAATAGGGTCGGCGCCGCGCACCGCTGCATAGCCATTCCACGCTTCAGCTTTGTCCGCCTTTATATTGCTGTTCCACTTCCGCTTCGGGTGGTCTGCCATAAAAGCAAGGCCATGGAGGAAGAGTTCTTTTTTTGTCAGCCGTTTCAAAATTGTCAACTCTGTACAGGAAATTTTGGAATCGACACCATCTTCGTCAATGTCTCCGCCAGCATCGACAATATAGTATTCTGCGTGGTTTATATCTCCGTAATAGCGCAAGCAATCCAGCGGGTCCTCAGCACAGTGAAAGCCATTATGAGCGCAGTTGGCCTTTTCCGTTACATTGAGTCCCATCCTGAACTGGTAACCTCTGCAAATCAGGCCGGGAAGAAATCCTTTATATGCAATCATGCTGCACCCCCTTAACCTGCCTTTGTCATGCCGAGATCCAGCAGCGATAGTTGACCATCGTTGGCAGGCTTTTCCTTCTGCACAGGCTTCGGTTTGGCTTCTGCCTTTTTCTTTTCCTTCTGCTTCTTTTTGGTGGTTCTGGCGAAATCTTTTCCATAGTAGGGGTTCGGTACAAACTTTTCTTCTTCCTTATGATCCTCTTTGGCGTCTGGGTTGCGGAAATAATCCTCTGCCCACTGGTAGCACAAATCGTCCGGAACATCACAGCCATACCCTTGGCTGCCCGGACCTGGCTGAATGCCGCTTGCTTTGAGTTCATCCTGAATGTAGTCCCACGCCTTGCGGCTGATGTACTGGAAACAGTGGATCATTGACTTGCGCGGGTGCATGGTGAGGCGTGCGAAAGCAATATCCTCCAGGCACTTGGTCTGGATAAATTCTGCCACACACTCTTTCATGTTGCGCCGGGTCAGTTTTTCTGTATCTGCGTTGACCCGCTGCATGGAGGCGTTCACCACCTCGTCGTCGCTCATCGCGGCCAGACGCTCCAGCTGCTCCTGCTCGGCCTTTTTCTTTTCAGCCTGCCGGGCTTCCCATTCTGCTTTACGCTTGGCTTCAGCCGCCTCATGCTCGGCACGGCGTTTTTCCTCGTCCGCATCGGTGGTTGCATCGGCCTTGGCGGGTGCCTCCTGCTCTTTACCGGCATCCTCCCCATCCGTGTCCGCTGCCTCGGAAGCATCGTCTCCGTTCATTTCCGCCAATTCCTCGGCCCCATCGTCTGCATCAAATGCGGGCGATGACGGCGTTTCCACGGTAGGGGAAGCCGCTGAATGGCTGGCCGACGGCACCGGCAGCTCGTCAAAAGTTTCCTCATCCTCAAAGGCGTTTCCTGCCGATACCTGTTCTGCGGGAAGTCCGAGCTCCTCCTGCTTGTTCAGCGCCATTTCTGAAAAATATCCCATAGTGATCTCCTTTCCGTCGTTTCATAAAAAGGCACGGAACAGGCCAATGCCCATCCCATGCCTTTGCCACATTGTTTTACAGCACATAAACCAATGTACTGTAACCGTCAAAGCAGTAACACACCACATTCGGATATTGCTTTGACCATTCCTTGATTTGATCCTGTATTGCTTGAGCCGCCCTGCGCGCTGAACCGTTCCACGGCGGCGGAACCGTCACCGTGAAAAAGCCTTTTTTTGTACGGGCCGCACATCAGCGTCCAGATGGACGCATTGCTCCAGGAGTGCCAAAAGCTGGCTCTCCTTTGTCTCACTCACGACAACCATCAAAACCTCTCTTGTGTCTTTTCTGGAATTTCCTTCTTTGCGAGCATAGGGGAAAACTTTACTTGTCTAAACTGGTCTTGTCCGCTTACATAATAATACGCCCGCTTGGCACCGTGATTCAGTTCCACTACATCGGAAACCGCCATTGGCCGCCCGCGGCAGCCTTCAGGCAGCCGCTCCCGGCAGTCGGCAAACAGGCGCTTCAAAAGTGTGTCATCCGATTCCTCCGCTGGGCAGTAGATTTCTCCACTTCCTGCCACATAGTACATCGCCGCAGGCGGCTGTTCATAACCAGCCGCTTTTAACGCTGTAATATCCTTGAAAGCAAATGGGATCGCGTTCTCTTCGTCCAGTTGAAGTTGATAAAGTACAAACCTTTGTTTTCGCCGCTGTGGCTCCAACAGGGCGGCAAGAGCGTCCCGGCCGCCGCACAGGAAGGTTTTATGTTCCTCCCCCGTCAGCCCCAGATACTCTGTCAGTCCGGTGTCTTGCTCGGCCCGGTGCTGCCACTGTTCCACGCAGTCCTCAATGTGGGCCAGCTTGCACAGCCCGCGCAGATACTGCTCTTTGAAACTCAACTTTTCAATTTTCTTTTGCCGCTGACTGCCCTGGCGCAAAGCCAGCTGCCAGTCATCAAACCCTTTATAATTGGGATTCCAAGTCAACCGCCGGCAATTCATGCCGTGCTTTTGCGCCATTAAGTAAATTTTGGATGCCCCGGCCATGGTCATTTTGTTGTTGTACTTGTCCATGTCATGGGCTTCGATAATCTCCTCTGTACCACTCTGCGCCAGCAACGCGAACATAGCGTCCAACGGACTGGTGTTATTTGGCGCCGGCAATCGCGGCGAAAGTGCGCCCGGTCAGGCAATGGGAGATGTCTGCTTTCAAAAGACCTTCAATCACATAAACGACACGGGCAGATGGATTTCCTGCCAGATGTACCGGGCTGCCCGATCCTGTCCCGCCCTTTTTTGAGGAAGACGAAAACCAGATATATTTTGCTCCCGGCTTTTCCGGCGGATCATCCTTGTTTTTCAGCGGTATATCCAGTTTGATCTGGAATCCCTGCAACATGCCGTCAAAGCCGATGGCAGGGATCAGGATGCCGGCTGTCTTTTTATAAAAGCCATAGTCCAATGTCCACCGTTATCCTGGTAAAAGCCCGGCACTCCCTGCACCTTGCAGCCCTGCTTGATCAGCCGTTCTGTAATAGACCGGCATAGAAAAGGCGGTGGGGTGCTCTTAAATCCCAGTGCGTCAATCTGTTCATCAGACAGCCCGCGTTTAGGGGAGCGCAGATGTTCCCGATGTGCCGGCCGCAGCGTAAGTTGAGCAAGCAGCAGGGATAGCGTCTGGTGGATCTCCGCTGGACTGGCCTTATTCGACTGTGGTACTGTTTTTCGCTCGGAAGAAGAATGGCCGGCAGGGGCAGCCCAGGCCCCTGAAGTTGAAGGGCTTGGGCTGGCCGGCCGCTGTTGGGCTTCATTCCCGGAGCGTGCGTGTTCCTCTTGGATATTGTCACACAGAGCTTCTGCAATCTCCCAGTAGGCATCGGATGTAGTCGTATGGTTAAGTTCAGCATACAGCGCCAGCATTCCGCCATGTGCATCGCAGTAGTTGCACCGCCAGACATTCTTGACGAAATTGACATTCATCCGTCCCCGGCGGTCACCGCAGAACGGGCAGTCCACATAGACGCTGTTCGCCTGTTGACGCCTGATGCGTAGGTTTAATAGATTGACAACTTCCATGATGCCGAAAGGAAATTCATCCGGGTATGAGCCCATTTGTCATTCCTCCCTTCATACCCGAGCCAGGGCTTCGCATCAACCAGCCTTTTGAAGTGAATTGAGGACCAGTTGGGCAGCAGCCCGAACGATGTTGTCCTTGCTTTTGTTGCCCGGAGTCAAATAGAAACGCAGATTGACAGGCCGCTTCTTCGCCACCTCTGCGATAGTCAGCCCCCGGCATACGCCGCTGTCCACAACGACCTCCTGTGCCTGTTCCAGCGTCATCACCTTCAGAATATCCTCTACTGGCATATCCGGGGTGTATGCAGGGGCCTCTTGTACGACTTTGGCTTCGGGGACCTCCTGTGCCTCCTTGGCGACTGTCAGATCCTCCGCAGGGCGCTGAACTGGCAGTTCTTCCGCAGGGAGATGAATTGGCAATTCCTCCGCTGTCTTGCTGTTTTCCGGCTGCTCTGTCGTTGGCGCGGAATCCGCTGGCAGCGTATCCGTGTTTGTAGTAGGGCTTACCGGCAAACTCTGCTCATGGGCCGGAGTTGCTGCAGGCTGAATCTTCGTTCTTGCTGTTTCTGCGTTTTCAGATGCCCTCTGTGGCGTTTGTGTGCCCCCGGAAACGGAATTACCCTCGGAAAGAACAGCGGCCTTCTGCGAGGCGCTGGAGGGCTCCTGCGGCAACACAGTGCTCACAGGCGGAGTAATGGCAGAGGGCTGCGTTTTACTCACAGGCGCCGCTTTCTGTACGGAAGCGGCATGAGTGTCGGCGCTCACAAGCTGGATGCCAAATCCAGCGTCCGAAAGGGCCTGGCTCAACGCCTCATTTTGAGCTGCCTTCACAAAGTCCCTGCTATCCTGCATGGTCTGCTGGGCAACGCTCACGCTGAACGGCTCCGCGTCACTGCGGTCCAGAAATACCTTTGCCTCGAAAATCGCCATCTGCTCTGTGATCCTCATGGCCGTCAGACGCATACGCCCGTTGGGGTGTGCCATTCGGAACCAGAGTTTCTGATAGGGCAAGTCCAATTTCATGGAGTCCCCGGCACGCCGGAGGAACTTCAGCGGATCAAACCCCGGTACCTTGTTCAGTTCCGCAGCGGCAGGAACGGCCTCGTACATCGTTTTTGCATTATTGTTGTTGTCACTCATCTTCATAAACTCCTTCCTGTATAATAAATAGGGGACGCTGGGCATTTTTCTGCACCTTGCGTCACATTTTTAGCCTGCGTGCTTCAATTCTTTTTCCAAGTCCGCCGGAACGGGAATACCGGCCCGCCGGGCGTACGCCTTATAGTACAGGTGGATGCGCTCACCCAGAAGCGTGTTGCGTTTGCCGATCTCGTTGCGATGGATTGCCATGAACAGTACCTGCTTTTGACCGATGAGCACCACACGCTTTTTTGCGCGGGTAATGCCAGTGTAGAGCAGATTTCGATAGAGCATGACAGTATGTGCCTTTAAGAGCGGCATAATGACCGTATCGTACTCGCTGCCCATTGCTTTATGAATCGTGGTGGCATAGGCGAGGTCCAGATTGACCATATCCTCTATGCCGTACTCCAACTCACGGCCCACACCGAAGTCAAGTCCAACGCGAGTTCCATCTTCATCATTTTTGATATAGCGGATGAATCCCAGGTCGCCATTGGATACCTTGGCAGTGTTTTTGGTCTGCATGATCCGGTCATTGACCCTGAATACCTTGACACCGATTTTGATTTCTTCCTCGGCGGAACGGAACGGGTTAACCACTTCGCGGATCGCTTCGTTGAGCTGTTCCGCAGAGGCCGCGCCATCCGAGCGGAAAGGCGACAGGATCTGCACCCGGTCAATCCCACTTTCCTCGATCTCCCGGCAGTAGCGGGCAACAATTCGTTCAGCGGCTTCCGCCTGATTGTTGCTTGCCATGAAAACGAAATCCTGGCCGTAGTACAGCTTGGTGTTGCCTTCGTTAATGAATTTGGCGTTGTAGGCGATCAGGCTGTCCTTGGACTGACGGAAAATCTGATCCAGCACCGTCACGGTGATAAGGCCGCAGTCAATCAGTTCGCGGAACACATTCCCGGCGCCTACACTGGGAAGCTGATCCGGGTCTCCGACAAGAATGACCCGTGCTCCACCTTTGATGCGTGAGAAAAATTTATTTGCCAGCCACATGTCCACCATGGAAAACTCATCCACAATGATCAAATCGGCCGAAAGCGGCTCTTGGGTGTTGTTGCGTTTTATTTCATCTTCCTCGCTGGCGAGCCCCAAAATGCTGTGCAGCGTTTTGGCCTTATCAACCCCGGTGCTTTCCGCCATACGCCGGCTGGCTCGGCCTGTCGGCGCCATCAAGGCGATCTCTCCCTGGGGATGCAGGCGGCGGTAGACCTCCAAAATTGTTTTCAGCACGGTTGTCTTGCCGGTGCCCGGGGAGCCTGTGATGATGGAAAGATTGTGGCGATAGGCTGCATACACAGCCGCTTCCTGTTTTGAGGACAGCGCCAATCCAATTTCTCGTTTGACCTGCTCCAAAATTTGTTCGATCTTCTCCGGAGCAGGAGGCTCCACCACACGCATCGCAATCCGGCGGGCGGTTTCATCCTCTTGTGCAAACACACGGGGAAGATAAATGTCTCCTTTGACGGATACGACCTCTCCATGCAGGATCATATCTTCGAGGACATCGCTGACCTCTTGTGCATGGAGCCGAAGCGAAGGAATAGGGATTTTAGCGTTGAGTAATTGGAGCGCCTCTTTTTGCAAAGCCTCACTGGTCAAAACAAATGTCCGTTTTTCCCCTTACTATCCTCCAACGCCCAGAACAAGGCGCCTTTGATTCGCATAGGGCGCGCAGGTCGCCTCCGTTTTTCTGAACGATGGCATCCACCCTTAAAAGCCAAAACCGGATATTTGGCAAAGCTCAAACGGACTCTTTTCAAAATGTCCACGCTGGCCGGGCCGAAAACTGATAAATCTTCTGCGCTGTTTTCGGTGTAATCTTGAACGGGGAGAGCAGCGTCATCAGGTCTTGCAACATCCGGCTCTCTGCATATGAGGTCTTGATGGCCTCCAGCTTGTTCTCCGTGATGCCCTTGATCTCCAGCAGCCGCTCCGGCGATTTTGCAGAATGTCCAGTGTCTCCACGCCGAAGCGTGATACGATCTGTTTGGCGAGCGCCGCCCAATGCCTTTGATAAGACCAGAGGCCAGATAGCCTTCCACTCCACTCTTGGTTTGAGGGACAATTTCATGCCACTGCTCCACCTGAAGCTGCATCCCATACTTTCCTTTTTCCATTCGCCATCCAGTTCCAGTTCTACCGCATCTGTGCGGGCAGTTCGTAGCCGGTTGCCACAAACCGAATCAGATGATCCTTGCGTCGGCGGGTAGACCTGGCTTCTTCGGGTACATCCTTCTCCGCGGTTTTTACACTGATGATGCAGAACTTATTTGCAGGATTATAGTAAATTGTCCCATCATAAGTTCCTCTATGGATCAAATCATTTTCCTCCTTTCTCATGCCGTCTTGGTATCAATTTTCACACTGAACCTTCGGGATTCTGAAACGGTTACATACTGCTCGTAAATATCAGGGTGGTCCAGCTTCAGCCGTATCAGATTGTCTTTGTCAATGCCGGGCGTTCTCACTGGATTGTAGGTGACAATATACTTCACCCCATCCTGTTGGCAAACGGCCTTGCAGCTCTTGCCCATTTCCGCAACCAGCGCCGCCTTCAGCCGCTTCATATCCGCCTCGATCTCTTTGCTGCCTGCTTCCGTGAGTTTCTTCTGCTCTTGGAGCTGGAGATAGCGCATCAATTTGGCTGTCAGGCTCAAATCAAGCGTTACAACGGGGGCATCCTGATCCGCGGAGCCCGTATGCCGGCGCACGCTTTCAAGCACCAGATCACCATCTTCGGTATAAGGCGGCGGCGTCCTGGTAAGAACATGGTTTTCCCAGAAATACTGCTCCAGGAAAATCATCTCCTCCTCATAGGACTCATCCCGCCGGATTTCACGAATAATGGTTTCTTCCTCGTTGTTGCCATACAGGCAGCAGAAGAAGCAGCGGTCCACATTCATGACAGCCATATAGTGCCGCCCTTGGGTTTCATAATAGACGGGAACAGTTTCTTCACCGTTTAGCCACCAGTTATCCCTTGCGTTATAATTTGTCGTTTTAATCTCCAGAATTGCGGTACTGCCATCCGGCAATTCCACAAAATAGTCCACATCGGCCAGCATCCACGAATACTGTGGGTGCTGGAACATTTTTTTGATCTGATAGACCTTGTACCCTGTGCGGTGTTGGAATATCTTCGCCACCAACGGCTCCAACAGGTGCCCCATTTCCAGAGCAACCCAGTTGTCCTCATTATCTTCGACCGCTACGATATTCAACTTGTCAAAGTAGAGGTCTCTTGCCGTCCGCCAGGGTGAAATTCCCAGCAGAGCCGCCACATCACTGCCGCCAATCCCTTTCCGGCGGTATGCAAGCCATTCCTCTTCGGACAGGCCCGCCGTTTCCACCAAAATTTGGGGTTGACTTCGCTTTTCGGCGGCTACATTGCTCGCCGGCATCTTTAGCACCCCCTCCGTGTTCGGCGGGGAATAGCGTGTACTCGAATCATTGGACTATGGACTTGGCTGGATTTGGGCACCTTCTGATGCTGCCAGTTCTCCAAAGGCCATTTCCTTTTTGCCATAGGCTCCTGCCTTCGCTTTTTTACATTCATGCGTGTTACCTGCCTTTCTGTAGTTTGATATATCCTCAAAGCCGTTTCCGGCATTTGGGCGACAAAAAAGCGAGCATGACAAAGGGCAAAACGCCTGTTGTCCATAGTTGCCTATGAACCAATGTCATCCTCGCTGATGGGGAAACCCCCGAAAAAATAAAAAAAGCCAGTAATATACTGGCCCGAATGGGCGCAGCAATACTACTGGCACAAATACAATCTTAACTGCGTGTGCAATGCAGGGCTTTGAGCCTTGCCGTACAGATACAAGATCTGTATCCCACATGGGGAACGCACAAAAATCAATTACAAGTACAGGATAGCACAATATATTGATTTAGTCAAGAATGAATATCTATATTTAGTGTTTCGGGCGCGTGCTTTTACTTTCTCAAAAAGTTTTTTGAGAAAGCATGTAATGTGTGCAGAAATTCCTGCACCATTTTCCTATTTATAGGGCGTACAGATATAGCAGGATGTTCCATGCTGATCTGTACGCCTTTGTACTTTGAAAAAAGAATAACTCTGTTTCAGGGGTTATACAGGGAGCGCGGATAGTGTGCGGAGACTTTGTGTGCTCACCCACGGTTGAAATACTGCATAGCAGGCCCTGGCAATACGCGGCGGAAAGCCCCGGCGCAGGAAGTGACCTGGGACAGCTTACTTAAATATTTGGAATCGAACGCCTTGTTTTTTACTTTTTTGTTGATGTGGCGGCAGAGAAAGCGTATATGATATATGTAGGGAATCGTAGGCTTCTTTGTCGGCCACACAGAAAGGAGGCTATTCGTGGCTGATAAACAATTTCTTGAAAACACAGATCGGAATAATGCAGAAAAACGGAGCTATTCCGTTTCAGAGGCTGCTGAGATCCTGGGCGTCAGCAAACGCTCCATTTATAACCTGTGCGCCAGCGGAGCATTCAAATCTGTACGCATAGGGACTAAATTGAGGATTTCCAGAAAGTCCTTTGACGAATGGCTTGATGGTTCCGATTGATTTGGAAGGGAGCCTACAACTATGGCATCAATACAGAAACGCGGTAAGAAATATGCTGTTGTCTACACCTATGATGACTCAAAAGGTGAGAAGAAACAGAAGTGGGAAACTTTTATAACCAAAAAAGAGGCGTTGAAGCGGAAAGCCGCGGTGGAAAATGAGATCAATAACGGCACTTTTATTCCGCCCAGTGAACTGACCGTAAAAGATTTTCTGCGAGACTTCGTAGAACTATATGGAACCAAAAGATGGGGACTGTCTGTTTATGCTTCTAATAATGGCTTAATCAGCAATTACATTAACCCGTTGATTGGGGACGAAATTGTGCAGGACATCAATCGCAGGTCAGTGGACCAATTCATCCAGAAGCTGCAGAAAACGCCTCCAATCGAAACTCCATACAGACATGCACGGACAGACTTTGTTACGCCATGCACCATTGAAAAGATTATTAAGCTGATGCGCTGTGCATTTCATCAGGCTGTCCGCTGGGACATTATTGGTAAAAATCCGTTCGAGGATGCAATCTTGCCCAAGCGGGAGAAAAAGGTCAGAGCCATCTGGACTGCCGATATTATTCGAGATGCTCTCAACCACTGCTCGGATGGAAAGCTGTATGTCGCAATCAACCTGGCCTTTGCCTGCTCCATGCGGATGGGCGAAATCACCGGCCTTACATGGGACTGTGTTCATATATCAGATGAAGAAATCGCTCGGGATGATGCCTTCGTCTGGATTGAAAAAGAGCTGGCCCGTGTTGACCAGAAGGCTATCAACGCAGTTGGCGAAAAGGACATCCTCTTTGTATTCCCGCGCTTGATGGGCGGGAAGTCTTCTACGCGGCTCGTTTTGAAAAAGCCTAAAACAGAAAGCAGCATTCGTAAGGTTTGGATTCCGCGAACTCTTGCCTTTATCTTGCGGGAATGGAAAGAGAAGCAGGACAAGCTCAAGGAGTTTATGGGCGATGACTATATCGACTACAATCTGGTTTTGGCGCAGGAAACGGGCCGCCCCTGTGAAGATCGGATTATTGGAAATCAGTTTGAACGATTGAAAAAATCCGCTGGTCTTCCAAATGTTGTTTTTCATTCTCTCCGTCACTCCAGCACAACTTATAAGCTGAAAATCAATAAGGGAGATGTTAAGGCAACGCAGGGTGATACCGGTCATGCACAAAGCGACATGGTTACCCAGGTTTACGCACACATCTTGGATGAGGATCGGAAGGTCAACGCCCAGAAATTCGAAATGGCCTTTTATGCGAACGCGGATTTGCGTGGCGTTGAGCAAAGGCTTCGCGCAGAAAGCGCCGCTGCTGAACCTGACTCTGAAATTCTGCTGAAGCAGTTGGAGGCTAAACCCGAACTCATGGATGCCTTCACGAAAAAGTTTGTTGAGCAGTATGGAGAACAGATTATGAACCAGTTAGCAAAAAAACTGATTGGTGCATAAATACACAGGAAGGCATGAGACGACACAAAACGCTGCGGCAGTGCTCATTAGCAAAATGAGCAATTTTTTCAAGTTTGGCATAAAAATCGTTCGAGTCCTGTGCCGGAAATTTGAGCAGATGGGAGTAAGAAGTCTCCACTCTAACCAATGATAAAAAGGAAATCTGTTCTAATCCTCGTAGCGAAAAAAGATAAGGAAAATGCCGCAACCTCTTGCGGTTACGGCATTTATGGCGTCCCCGGGCAGATTTGAACTGCCGGCCCCACGCTTAGGAGGCGTGTGCTCTATCCAACTGAGCTACGGAGACATATTCGATTTTTCATGGTCAAGGATGGAGCGATCCGCCTCCCAGGACTTTGATGACCTGATTATTAGGAGGCGGTCGCTCTATCCTGCTGAGCTACAGGCGCATATGAAATTGTGGAAAAACTGGCGCGCAGATGCTTTGATATTGTACCCCAATTCCCCGCGCCTGTCAACGGCAAGGGGTGTTTTTGTCCCCCGATTTGGACGTTTTTTTTGCAAAATCAGTTGCGCGCGTTACTGTTCTACGGTATAATATGTGGTCGAGCTTTCAATGATAGGGACAGATTTCGGAATAAATTGAGAGGTGCACCACTTTGCAAGATACGAAGCTGAGAAACGTCGCCATTATCGCCCACGTCGACCACGGCAAGACCACCCTGGTGGACGAAATGCTCAAGCAGGGCGGCATCTACCGCGAGAACCAGGCCACGGTGGAGCGGGTCATGGACTCCAACGATCTGGAGCGGGAGCGCGGCATCACCATTCTGGCCAAGAACACCGCCGTCCACTACAAGGACGTGAAGATCAACATCGTGGACACGCCGGGCCACGCCGATTTTGGCGGCGAGGTGGAGCGGATCCTCAAGATGGTCAACGGCGTCATCCTGCTGGTGGACGCCGCCGAGGGTCCCATGCCCCAGACCCGTTTTGTGCTGAGCAAGGCACTGGAGCTGGGCCACAAGGTCATCGTGGTGGTCAACAAGGTGGACCGCCCCGACCAGCGCATCCACGAGGTCATGGACGAGGTGCTGGAGCTGCTGCTGGATCTGAACGCCACCGACGAGCAGTTTGAGTCCCCCACCCTGTTCTGCTCCGGCCGCCAGGGCACCGCCTCCTACTCCCCCGACGTGCCTGGCACCGACCTGGTGCCCCTGTTTGAGACCATCCTCAACTATATCCCCGCCCCGGAGGCGGACACGGAGGCCCCCTTCCAGATGCTGGTCTCCTCCATTGACTACAACGAGTTTGTGGGCCGCATCGCCATCGGTCGCATCGAGCGGGGCACTGTAAAGCAGAACCAGGAGATCGCGGTGTGCAACTTCCACCAGCCCGACGCCGCGCCTCAGAAGGCCAAGGCCACCGCCCTCTATCAGTTTGACGGCCTGGGCCGGGTGCCGGTGACCGAGGCCACCGCCGGCAACATCATCGCCATGAGCGGCATCGGCGAGATCACCATCGGCGACACCATCTGCGCCCCCGACGCGGTGGAGCCCATCGAGTTTGTGAAGATCTCCGCCCCCACCATCGAGATGACCTTCTCCGTTAACGACTCCCCCTTCGCGGGCAAGGAGGGCAAGTTCGTCACCTCCCGCCAGATCCGGGAGCGGCTGTTCCGCGAGACCATGAAGGACGTGTCCCTGCGGGTCACCGAGACCGACTCCACCGACGCCTTCAACGTGGCGGGCCGGGGCGAGATGAGCCTGTCCATCCTCATCGAGACCATGCGCCGGGAGGGCTACGAGTTCCAGGTCTCCCCCCCCCGCGTGCTCTACCAGGAGATTGACGGCAAAATGTGCGAGCCGGTGGAGCGTCTGGTGGTGGACGTACCCAGCGACAGCGTGGGCGCGGTCATCGAGAAGATCGGCGCCCGCAAGGGCGACCTTCTGGAGATGACTCCGGTGGGTGATCGGATGAAGCTGGAGTTCCTGGTGCCCTCCCGCGGCCTGTTCGGCTACCGCAACGAGTTCCTTACCGACACCAAGGGCGAGGGCATCATGGCCTCGGTCTTTGACTCCTATGCCCCCATGAAGGGCGAGATCCAGCGCCGCAACTCCGGTTCCCTGGTGTCCTTCGAGACCGGTGAGAGCGTCACCTACGGCCTCTACAACGCCCAGGAGCGTGGTGTGCTGTTCATCGGCGCGGGCGTGCCCGTCTATGCCGGCATGGTGGTGGGCGAGACCCCCAAGCAGGAGGACATCTCGGTTAACATCTGCAAAAAGAAGCAGTTGACCAACATGCGCGCCTCCGGCTCCGACGACGCCCTGCGTCTCACCCCGCCCCGCCAGATGAGCCTGGAGCAGTGCCTGGAGTTTCTGGCCGATGACGAGCTGCTGGAGGTCACTCCCGAATCCCTGCGCCTGCGCAAGCGCCTGCTGGACCACGCGGCCCGCATGCGCGAGGCCTCCAAGAAAAAGGGCTGATTGCCGCAACATGATTTCCGCCCCCGGAGCGTACTCCGGGGGCGGTTTTTTAGTCTGCCGGGGAAACGACTACTCCACGTAGCCGTGCTTTACCTGGTCGGAGATCTCGCAGAGGGCCTTGCTGGCCTCCATGTCAAACTGGCGGCACTGGGCCAGGTCCCCCAGGGAGACCATCCCCACCACCTTGCCCCCCTCCAGCACGGGGAGGCGGCGCACCTGCTTGGCCGCCATGAGCCGGGTGGCCTCCCTGGCGTCGTCGTCGGGGGACACCACCGCGCAGTTGCGGGTCATGATGTCCTTCACCTGGGTCTTGAGGGGGTCCTCCTCCGCCGCCACGCAGCGCAGGATGATGTCCCGGTCGGTGACAATGCCCCGCAGGCCGCCGTCCTCACCGCAGACGGGCAGGGAGCCCACGTTGTGCCGGGACAGGAGCCGGGCCGCCAGGGAGGCCGACTCGCTGGGGGTGATGGAGACCACGCTGGGGTTCATAAGATCGCGTACTTGCATGACAAAACCGCCTTTCTCCCAAACTTTACTGCTAGTTTGGACGGGAAAGGCGGTTTTATTCCTCTTTCAGCCCGAGATTGCGCCGCAGAGGGCCGGGGCCCCGCCAGGCGAAGGCCCGACCCCCGTACTTGTCCCGGAACGTGCGGTTGGTGAGCCCCTCGAGATCGGAGTTTTCCAGAGCGTCTACCAGAGATGTGGAAAACTCGGGCAGCGGCGAGCGGGCCGGGGCGGCATTGTAGGGACAGGCCCGCTGGCAGAAGTCACAGCCCCAAATCAACGGGTGGACCCTCAGCCGGGCGGTCTCCTCCTCCGTCAGCGCCCCCTTTTTCTGGGTCAGCTCGGACAGACAGCGGGACACGTCCGCCCCTCCCCCAGGGCCCCGGCGGGCAGGCCGCCCGGCAGGCCCCACAGTCGGGGCAGTCCGGCGCGGCGGTGGCGCTCCGGCACGTCCAGCGCCGCCCCGGTGAGAATGGTACCCAGAAATACATAGGTGCCGTAGGGCGGCAGGATCAGCAGGCCGTTTTTCCCCCGCAGGCCGATGCCTGCCAGCCAGGCGGCCTCCCGCTCCGGTAGGGGGGAGTTGTCGGCGGCGGGGACAAACGATTCCCCCGGGTATTTCCGGCGCAGGGCATCACACACCGTATTCAGCCGCCGGGTGAGCACCCGGTGGTAGTCCTCCCCCCGGGCGTAGAGGGACAGGTTGCCCGGCCGCTCCCCGGCGTAGTAGGGGAAGGCCGCCACCAGGACAGTCTCTGGAGCGGGGCAGAGGGTTTCCACCTTCTCCCGGGCACCGGTGGACAAAAACGGAAGCAGCCGCCGGAAGGCCACGCCGCCCCAGGCGGCGGCCCCGGCGGCTGCGAACCACTTATCCAGCATTGTACTTGTCCAGCGCCCGCCGGGCCAGCGTCCCGTCCGGGATGCAGGGCTCCGGGCCGTTCTTCCGCTTCTGGGCCTCCTCGCATCCCTTGCCCGCCAGCAACACCACCGCCGGGCGGAGGGCGCCCAGGATGGCGGTCTCCACCGCCGCCTCCCGGTTGGGGATCACGGTGTAATCCTTGCCGTGGGCAGTGAGGAACACGCCGATATCGGCGCAGATGGCCTCCACCTCCTCGGGGCCGGGGTCGTCCTCGGTGAGGATAATCCGGTCGGCCCACTCTCCGGCGGCGTTGCCCATGCCCTCCCGGCGGTCGATGCCCTTGCCGCCGGTGCAGCCGAAGAGGACGGTCAGCTCCCGGCCGGGGTACTCCGCCCGGACGGAGCGCAGGGCGTTCTGTAGGCTCATGCCGTTGTGGGAGTAGTCCACAATCACCGAAATCTCCCCGTCGGCGCTGACATAGTGCTCCATGCGGCCGGGCACGAAGGCCCGCACCAGTCCGGCGGCCACCGCCTCGGCGGGAATGCCGTAGACCTCCGCCGCCGCCACGGCGGCCAGGGCGTTTTCCACATTGAACAGGCCCGGTGTGGAAATGGCCAGCTCCCGCTCATAGCGGGGGGTGCGCACATGGAAGGCAATGCGGTCCCCCTCCTTGCGCACCTGGGCGCCGTACACGTCGGCGGAGGGGAACTTCTGGGAGAAGGTCACCACCCGGGGGCAGGCGGCCGCCGCGGCGCGCACCCGCTCCACATGGTCGCAGTCCAGGCAGACACAGGCGCTCCGGCCTGCCGAAAGATCAGCAGCTTGGAGTTGAGGTAGTCCTCCAGATCAGGGTGCTCCACCGGGGAGATGTGGTCCTCCCCGATATTGAGAAACACCGCGCAGGCCAGCTCCACCCCGATCACCCGGCCGTACTTGAGGGCCTGGCTGGACACCTCCATGGTCAGATAGTCCGCCCCCGCCGACACCGCGTTCCAGAGGTGGCGCTGGAGATCCAGCGGCTCCGGCGTGGTCAGCTTGGCGGGCCTGCGCTCCACCCCGTCGTCGGTGACGATGGTGGACAGCAGGGCGCTCTCCCGGTGGCCCTGTCCGGCCAGCCAGGCATCCACGATGGACTTGATATAATAGGCCGTGGTGGTCTTGCCCTTGGTGCCGGTGATGCCGGTGATCCGCAGCGCCCCGGAGGGATGGCCGTAGGCCCGGTCGGCCAAGAGGCCCATGGCCTTCCGGATATCGGTGACCCGGATGCAGGGCAGGGGGACGGCGGGATACTCCCGCTCGCTGACATAGGCGAAGGCCCCCTGTTCCATAGCGGAGCGGAGGTACTCCTCCTTAAATTTGACCCCCTTGCAGACAAAGAGGGTGTTGGGGATGACCAGCTTGGAGTCACAGGACACCAGGGACACCGGGTGGGTCAGGTCGGCGGTCAGAGGGGCCGCGTCCGCCAGCAGTCCATGGCGGAGCAGGAGCTGATAATAGTCCCCCAAGGGCAGACGGGTTCGGTTGGACATACGGATTCACCACCAGTCAATCATTTTTGGGAAGGCCGAACGCGCGGGCCGATGTGGGCATCGGCCCCGGGGCCTGTGGTGCAAAGGCACAGGGCGGGGTTCGTCTCCGCCCCTACTGTGCTCTTGCGGGGCGTAAACGTAGGGGCGGGTGCCCCACCACCCGCTGCTCTCCCCTATACCATGCGCAGCTTATAGCCGCAGGCGGTGATACACCTTTCCGCCAGGATTTCCATGGCGTCCAGATAGTAGTCGGGCAGGCCGTGGTAGGTGCGGTAGACGGACAGCTCGGTACAGCCCAGGATGGCCGCGTCGCAGCCGGAGGCGCGCAGCCAGCGGTCGATGGCCGCGAACTTCTCCCGGGAGCCCTTCTCGCCCCGCTTGATCTCGTCGTAGATGATACTCATGACCAGCTTCTGCACGTCGGCCGGGGGCGCCACGGCCTCAATACCCCGGGCGGCGCACTCCCTCTGGTAGATGCCGGTCTGAACCGTGCCGTCGGTGGCCAGGATGCCCACCCGCTTTTTCCCGTCCGCCGCCAGCACGGCCACGGTCTCCCGGGGCATGTGGATGAGGGGGATGGCGATATCCCCCTGAAGCCGGTCGGCAAAGTAGTGGGAGGTGTTGCAGGGGATGGCCAGGGCGGTGCAGCCGCCCCGCTCCAGCAGTCTGGCCCCGTCCAGCAGGCGGCGGTAGCAGCCCTCCGCGTCCCCGCCCAGGATGGCGGCGGTGCGGTCGGGCATGGAGGTATCGCTCCAGATCAGAGTGGGCAGATGCTCCTGGTCGCAGGAGGCGTCGGTGCGATCCAGAATCCGCTGGTAGAAGTCCTGGGTGGCCTGGGGGCCCATGCCGCCTAAAATGCCGAGGCGCTGTTCAGACATACCCGTCCCTCCTGTCATGCAGCGGCATGGGACCCGACGCCGCGAGTGCGGCGTCACAAGCGTTTTGGCCGACGGCCAAAAGCCTTGATGCCGGGGCAATTCATTTGCCCCGAGCAGATGAGATCATCGGGGTCCCCGCACGGCGCAAGCCGGTGGGGCCATGCCGCCAAAATGCCGAGGCGCTGTTTTGTCATTTTACTTTCTCCATGCACGAGGCATACCAGCCCACGTAGCGGTGCTGGCCCCGGAGGATGCGCAGCTTGTGCATCAGGCCGTTGTCCGGCCGGTAGAACAGGGGGTTGACCGCGGCATTGGCCCGCTCCAAGGCGCGCATCTCCTGGTGGTACCGGGGATTGACGTAGTCGTAGGCCACCTTGGGGGGGATGACCCACCACAGATGGCGGTTTTGGGTCACGGTCAAGGCGCAGGGCTTGTGCTCGATGACATCCTCCACCAGGTACTTGTCCAGGTTGTACCCCGCGCCGGTGACGTAGTAGTTGCTGCGGCCCTGGCGGCAGTTGATCTCAAAGGCCTTGAACTTGCCGTCCCGCTGGTCGTACTTGATGTCGAAGTTGGAGAAGCCCACAAAGCCGATGGCCTCCAGGAAGCCCGCAGCTTCTCACACAGCTCCGGCTCCGGCTCGGTGATGATCACCGCGTGGTTGCCGATGGCGTGGCCGGTGTGCTCCTCCAGCAGGACGTGGCCCACGCACATGAGGCGCACCTTCCCGTCCGCGCCGGAGTAGTTGGTCACCACCCGCATAAAGCTGTCGTCCCCGGGGATGAAGTCCTGGAGGATCAGCGCGTCCTCATACCCGCCCGTAGATCTGGTCGATGACCGCGTCCACCTCCGCCCGGGTCTGGAGGATGTAGGCCTTCTTCTGGGTGGGGAAGGGGTGCTTCCAGTAGGTGTCCGACTCGGCGGGCTTGACCACGAAGGGGCCGTCAAAGGGCAGCTCGAACGCGTGGCCCATGCCCTTGTGGTACACCACCGTGGCCGGGTGGTCGATGCCGTACCGGTCGCACAGCTCGTAGAACTTCTCCTTGTGGATCAGCGTCTCCAGCATGTCCAGGCTCACATAGGGGGCGATGACGTTTTCCGGGTAGCGGGGCAGATTGGCGGAGATGGCGTTGAGGTAGTTGTCCCCGCAGCCCAGCACCAGAATCTTCTTGTCGGGAAACTCACGGGCCACCTCGGTGACGTTCTCCAGCACCTTGTCCACCCGGTCATTGTGCTCCCGCACCCGGTAGTCGATGATCCTGCTCCCCGCGCACGCTGGCGGGGAACATGCCGTAGACGATGGTCTTTACGCCGTAGGCCTCGTGAAAGGCCCGGGCCATGCTGTACGCATTGATGTCGGAGCCCAGCAGAACGGGCACAAACTCAATTGCCATAGGTAAACGCCCCCTGGAACGTAATCTCATACCAGCTCCCGCCCATGGGCCGCACGTCGGCGGGATAGGCGGCGGCCAGCTCCTCGGCCTGCTCCGCGCTCAGGCGCAGCTCCCGCCGGAGCCGCTCGCCCCCGGCGAAGCACTCGGAGAGCAGCCGGCCCAGGCCGCTGTCCTCCCGCATGTTCTCTATCTTAGTCATATTCCATTCTCCTTAAACCGGGCGGGCGGATGATATCCGCCCCTACGGCCTCGCAGAGTTTCCGCCCGCCAGGGCGGAAATCAATTCAAAATTCGTCTTTCCGGGAATTTACTGCGTAGCCGTTGGCGGCTTTGCCGCCCTACGGATACGGCGTACCCCTTGCGGGTGCTTCCCGGAAAGACACCCCGACCCGCGCCACAAGGCGCGAAACCGGGGGTATCGAGCCAAGTCGCCGGCTTTGCCGGCACGCAGGCTCGTATCTAGGGGTATTGGATACCCCCTAGACCTAGCCGCTGGCCCGTTTCACCTGATACACGCCCTGGATCTGCCCCAGCTTGTTGATCACGTTGGTCAGCTCCTCCTGATTTTTGACCTCCAGGACGATGCTGACGGTGGCGTAGCCGTCCGGCATGGAGCGGGCGGACAGGCTGGTGGTCTTGACCTTGGCGGCGGAGAGGGTCATGGCCACGTCCAGGGTCAGGCCGTCCCGGTCCTTGGCGGAGATGTCCAGGGCGGTCTGGTAGGTGGCCAGCTCCCCGGTGGCCCAGGACACCTTGATCCAGCGGCCCGGCTCCTCCGCCCGCTTGGCGTCGGAGGCGTTGGGGCAGTCCGCCCGGTGGACCGACACGCCGAAGCCCGGGTGATAAAGCCCACCACCGGGTCGCCGGGCACGGGGTGCAGCACCAGCGAACTTGACCAGGCAGTTGTCAATGCCCTCCACGATGATGCCCGACTGGCTGGTCTTGCCCCCACGGATGGGGACGGTGGGCGGGTTGGAGGTGGAGGGGTGAATGGGCTCTTGGGCGGCGGCCGACTGCTCGGCGTGGAGCCGGTCCAGGCGGGCCATCTCGTCCTTGACCCGCACCACCGCCTTCTGGGCGGACATGCCGCCGTAGCCGATGGCGGCGTACAGCTCGTCCAGGGTGCCGAAGCGCACCTTCTTGAGGATGAAGGGGAGCACGTCCTCGGCGGTGATGGCGGCCAGGGAGAGGCCCACGTGCTTGAGCTCCGACTCGAAGGAGGCGCGGCCGGTGGCGATGTTCTCCTCCCGCCGCTCCTTCTTGAACCACTGGCGGATCTTGTTGCGGGCCTCGTTGGACTTGCAGATCTTCATCCAGTCCCGGCTGGGGCCATGGGCCGACTTGGAGGTGATAACCTCCACAATGTCGCCGTTTTTCAGCGGGGTGTCGAAGGTGACCATGCGGCCGTTGACCTTGGCCCCGGTCATGTGGTTGCCCACGGCGGAGTGGATGTTGTAGGCGAAGTCGATGGGGGTGGCCCCGGCGGGCAGGTTGATCACGTCCCCGCGGGGGGTGAAGACGAACACCTCGTCGGCGAAGAGATCCACCCGCATGGTGCGCACGAACTCCTCGGCGTCCACGTCCTGCTGGCTCTCCAGCAGCTTGCGCACCCACTCGAAGGCCTCCTCGGTGCCCAGCTTGGCGTTGGCCATGCCCTGCTTGTACTTCCAGTGGGCGGCGATGCCGTACTCGGCGGTGTGGTGCATCTCCCAGGTGCGGATCTGCACCTCGAAGGGGATGCCCTCCCGGCCGATGACGGTGGTGTGGAGGGGCTGGTAGCCGTTGGGCTTGGGGGTGGAGATATAGTCCTTGAACCGGCCCAGCACGGGGTTGAACAGGTCGTGGATGACGCCCAGGACATTGTAGCACTCGGGCATGTCGTCGACGATGACCCGGAAGGCATAGAGGTCGAAGATCTCGTCCATGGTCTTGTTCTGGGTATACATCTTGCGGTAGATGGAGTAGATATGCTTCACCCGGCCGTAGATGGTGCAGCGGATGCCCTCCTCGTCCAGCCGGTCCTGGATGCGCTTCTGGATGCCCGCCAGAAACTCCTCATGGGCGGAGGAGCGGGCGGCCAGCTCGTCGGCAATCTCCCTGTAGCCGATGGGATCCAGGTATTGCAGGGAGGTGTCCTCCAGCTCCCACTTGATGCGCTGCATGCCCAGGCGGTGGGCGATGGGCGCGTAGATCTCCATGGTTTCCAGGGCCTTCTCCTTCTGCTTGCGGGCGCTCTGGTACTCCATGGTGCGCATGTTGTGCAGCCGGTCGCAGATTTTGATGAGGATCACCCGGATGTCCTTGGCCATGGCCATAGGCATCTTGCGCAGGTTCTCCATCTGCTCCTCTTCCTTGGAGGTGTACTGCACCCGGGTCAGCTTGGTGACCCCTCCACCAGATCGGCCACCGTGGCGCCGAAGAGCTTGGCGATCTCCTCGTGGGTGCCCCGGTATCCTCGATGCAGTCGTGGAGCAGGGCGGCGATGATGGAGTCGGTGTCCAGCTCCAGCTCCGCTACGATCTCCGCCACTGCCAGGGGGTGGGTGATATAGGGGGAGCCGTCCTTGCGCAGCTGTCCGGCGTGGGCGTTGTCGGCGTAGGTGAACGCGCGGAACAGGCGCTGGGCATCCAGCGCCGGGTTGTATTCCTTGATTTTATCCTCCAGCGCCTGATAGCGCTCCAGGATGGGGTCCATACCAGCCACCTCACGTAAAGCAATCAGAATGCCAGCGGGCGGCCCGGCCGGCTCACCCGTTGGATAATATATGCCGCAATTTCCGCATGATACAGGAATCGTCCAGATTCACCTTGCCGTCCACGCTGCGCAGGGCGATGTGCAGGTGGTCGGTGGTGTGCTCCAGGCGGATGAGCCCCCGCTCGTCAAAGACCTCCAGGCACACCAGGGTGCGCATCACCGTCTCCCGCCGGCCGGCGGAGCGGGCGATGCTGCGGGCCAGGCGGTGGGCCGTGGCCTCCAGCGGGGCCTGCCCCGCGTGGCCCTTCAGGTAGCGCCACAGGGTGACGAACTCCTCCCGGCTGGGCAGCAGGGCCTCCGCCTCCTGCCGGGTGAGGGGCTCCCCCCGGCGGAACTTCTCGTACAGGGCCCGCTCGGCCTGGGCCCGGGTGAGGGCGGGGCGCAGATCGCAGAGCTGGAGCTGGACGCTCCGCCACCCCCGGTACTCGTTGATCTGGGGCGTGAAAGCCACGTCCACCCGGTCGCCCGGCCCCACCCCTGCCTCCTCGGCGGTGGCCGAGAAATGGCGTCGAACGACCGGCCGGACGCTTCAGCTTCAGGTGCCGCCCGCCGCCCACCTCGTTCACGGCGGAAACCAGGCAGCCAGACAGGGAGAACACCGGCTTTGGGTTGCCCGCGCCGTAGGGCTCCAGCAGCTCCAGGCCCTCCACTCCCTCCAGGGTGAGCAGGCCCACATCGTCCAGCTCCCCGTCGATGTCCAGGGCGGAAACCATCTCCTCCCCGCCGGTACAGGCGCAGACATAGTCGTTCATGGCGGCGGCAAAGGCCGGGATATTCTCCTCCCGGATGGTGAAGCCCGCCGCCAGGGCATGGCCGCCGAAGCCCTCCAGCAGGGGGGCGCAGCGCTCCAGGGCGGCGAACAGGTTGAAGCCCGCGAAGCGGCAGGAGCCTTGCCCTTGCCGTCCTGCAGGCAGATCATAAACGCCGGGCAGGAGTACTTCTCCGCCAGACGGGAGGCCACGATGCCCACCACCCCCTGGTGCCATTGCTCCCCGGCCAGCACCAGGGCGTGCCTCTGCGGCTGGGGCAGGGCCTCGGCCATGGCCTGGCACTCGGTATAGATCTCCGCCTCAATGGCCTGCCGCTCCCGGTTGAGGTCGCACAGGGCCCGGGAGAGTTCCTCCCCCCGGGCCGGATCGTCCGTGAGGAGGCTCCCCAGCCAGGGAGGCACCCCATCCGCCCGGAGGCATTGATGCGGGCCAGGGTGCCGATGGCCGTGGCGGTGGGGGCCGCTCATCCAGCCCCCCCTCGTGGAGCAGGGCTGCAGCCCAGGCCGCCCGGTGCGGCGGGGCCTCCAGCCCCAGCACCGTGGTGCGGTTCTCCCCGTCAGGCTCGCGGCACATCGGCCACTGCGTGGCCGCCAGATCGGCGTAGCGCTCCAGCAGCTCGTCCCGCCGGGCCGGGCCGCCCAGGGCCAACACCAG